>ERZ869936.13-NODE-13-length-403818-cov-8.884004_pt1 | contig 403818 bp, 341 predicted proteins | sample MGYA00520876_ERZ869936 | MGnify/ENA primary metagenome ERZ869936 (study PRJEB32218, sample SAMN09650985) | biofilter metagenome | isolation source: enrty point of leading RO module | place: Saudi Arabia: Thuwal, RO plant located on Red Sea | collected 2016-02-17 ...
GCGCCCACTCGATCTCGCACGACAATCCCCAGGACCCCAAGTTGGGCCGACAGGGGGAGACGCATGCCAGAATCCGCACCCTGAGGAGGGGGCCGTAGCTCAATTGGGAGAGCGCCGGCTTTGCAAGCCGGAGGTTAGGGGTTCGAAGCCCCTCGGCTCCACTTAATTCTGACACCGACACGTTGGGTCCACTCTGTATAGGCGGGTGCCACTGGCTCCGCCAGTGCTCTTTTCTTCTGCCACAACCTTGTACATTGCAGCCGACTTAACTTCTCCATCCTGAAAAGTTTCTGGCCCAACATCTCGAAAGTGATATCATCTTTTTAAGGGGCAACCTGCAAGGTGTTGGCCTGGGGAAGGCACTGGCAAAGCCAGTGGCACCCGCGGCGGCGTCTGGTCGCCAAGACTAGTCCCAATATCGCTAGTAATGCGGTGGAGGGTTCAGGTACGGTCGTAGCCGCAGAGAGGGCCGAACTTGTCTGGCCATAGTTCATTTGCCACACCTTCAGGTCGCGTTGGCTGAACGGGTTGGGCGGCTCTCCCCGTTGCCACTTGAGAAAATCACTACCGTCCACATCGCCATCGTCGTCGAAGTCGCCAGTCAGGGTCGAGATGCCCAGGTCGCTCAGTCGTGCCATGCCATAGATACGAGCAGAGGCGGCACATGAGTGATTCACATCCGATAGCCAGGTGCCGTCCATCGCACCGGGGCGGCCGATTGTGCCAAAGCCACTCTGACTGGTCCAGGATCTACAGGTGCTGCCCGATTTGTTGCCGTTGCATAGACTGCCGGTCCAGACTGCTTCGGACCCTCCCTCAGGCAAGCCTCCAAATTCTTCGCGAATCGGGGCGGTGAAGCTGGGACTGTCGAACAGGTCGAGATAACTCGGCACAATCTGTTCGCCGAAGACATTCACCACCGGCAGGTCGTTTGTGTTCGGGTCAAAGAACCTTATAATGGCATCATTATCAGAGGTCGAGAGTACGGCCCGGAAGATGGTACTGGAACCGTCCCAGTCAATCAGGCCGGCGATGTCGGCACACTCATTGGTAAAGTAGTCCGCTGCCTCGATGACTCCGAAATTAGGAAACAAGGGAGGGAAAATGCCAGATTCTTCAACGCCGAACTCGTTGAACGTAACGAATAGAACCCACTCGTCGTAATCCGGTTGGGCGAGAGCAGGCGAGGCAAACCACAGCGAGACGGCCAGCGTGGCCAAAAGCGGTTAGAACGCGGCGTGGCATTTCTAATTCACTCACAGTGGGAAAGAAAAGCAGCAGCAGGTAGTATAACCACTGGCGACAAGGAGTGCCAATCATGGCCGAAACTGACTACGGCCAGACGCGGCGGGGTAGACCCTAAGATCCTAAGCAGATTCCGTCGAATATCTAACCATAGTGAAAAAATAAAATGCGCAAACGTTGTCACTGGACCAATTGAAAAACACTGTGGAGACGAAAAACATCCTTTCAGGGCTCCCTAAATCACCGTGCGTGATCTTCGCGCCGCTGTCCATTGGGATAGAAAGTGTTTGTTTCTCATTGCTCTTCAGGGTCCCGAAGAGTTTTCTTCTGAGCGAGATGCGATTGCGAATCGTTTTCGCAGCTCAAGGAGCCACGAAGTGGCGGCGTTATGATCGCCCTGGGCGGAGCGAAGATGAGCTTGACGAATCTTTGCGCAGCCCAGGGAATGCTTGAATTACACACCATCGGCCGAGCGGCAAGCGCTGTGTTCCTGCGCCGTGTTGCCGAGGCCGAAATGTGCCAGTCCTATTTCGTCCTCGGCCACGTTCCATCGGTACTCATCGTTAGTTGCTCGGACGATAGTTGACAAGGGTCTCGGGTCCCAGGGCTGCGCCGAGGCTCGCGGAACTCGCCTCTGCTTGCCCTGGGCTTTCTTAGCGTCGCCACTTCGTGGCTTGATTAATTCTCTGCAAGCAGGCTGAATTTACACCCGTTTCGCTATCTGGTTTTCTAAAAACGCCTATCTGACCAAGAATTAAGCACAGTGATTTAGCTCGCGACCCGTTTCAGGAGAGTGATTGAGGGTTTAAGTGGCTGTCCCCAGAACGTCCATAGGCGGCTCGTAGGTGCACTATTGAGAAAACGACGCGCTCCGCTCGGACCTCGCAAGGCTCGGGCGGCGCGTCGCGGGTAACGGTTTGCCGCTCTTAACCGGTGTTTCCCCCATTTCCCCGGAAATTTGCGCTTGTCAGCGGGCTGCGGATTAGTACATTAGAGGGGTCGTACTTTAATTTTGGTAACACTAGGTAAAGGTAGGAACAGTCACCAAGCAACAGGTCTCCGTGTGTTTGCCGATGGCGGCATGACGATTTTTTGACGGGTCCGCTCCCAGGTGACAGGCTGGTAACAAACAGTTCAAAAAGTAGCAGTTTTTGTTAGTAGAAAGAGTTGGATGTCGGTTACGAAAGAAAGAAGAAAAGAGTTAGTCAGCGAATATGGTCGGGGTGGAGCCGATACGGGATCGCCTGAGATTCAGATAGCCATTTTGACCTCACGCATTGCGGAACTCACCCGGCATCTGCGAGACAACAGCAGCGATCATGCTTGTAAGCGTGGTTTGATCCGCATGGTTAGCCGTCGTCGTCGTCTCTTGGATTTTGTCAAACGCAAGAATCCGCAACAGTATCTTGATCTGTTACGCCGCTTGGATATCCGCAAGTAGGACCTCTCGCAAGGCGTTGAGCTTTTAGTGGGTAAATCGTTGCGCCAGTTTCCGAGGCGTACGTGCAGTCTCGGCAACTGCTTTCTCGCTTAGCCGGATCCGCGGAAGCTGAGATTTCTTCCGATATTGCATTGCGATATTGCAGCAATGTCGGTCTCTCCAGAGCCACTCTTGCGTGGATTAAAAAAGATTGTGCTGTTCCAGGATAACAAGGTAGGAAAAGAAAATTGAATAAAATTCGTGTTGAGAAGCAGATTGGTAGTGGTGTTTTTAGTATCGAAACAGGCTTTCTAGCCAAGCAGGCCGCGGGAGCCTGTCTTGTACAATATGGCGACACCACGGTGTTGTGTGCCGCCGCCGGTGGGCCCTCTCGGCCAGGCACCGATTTTTTCCCGCTCACCTGCGACTATCGGGAGCGGACCGCTGCGGCTGGTAAATTCCCCGGCGGATTCATGAAACGCGAAGGGCGTCCGACAACCAAGGAAACGCTCACCGCACGACTGATGGATCGGCCGATTCGTCCGATGTTCCCCGATGGATACGTTGACGAAGTCCAGATCCAGGCTTTTGTCATGTCTAGCGACAAGCAGACAGATGGGGACGTGTTGGCGATGAACGGTGCCTGTGCTGCTTTGGGCATTTCGCCGTTGCCATTCCAGGGACCGCTTGCCTCGGTACGGGTTGGTTATATCGACGGCGAGTTTGTTCCTTTTCCGACCCAGGACGACTTGGAAGCCAGCTCACTCGACTTGATTGTGTCGGGAAACAAAGAAGCTGTATTGATGATCGAAGGCTTCGCTCGGGAAATGCCCGAGGATACGATGGCCGAGGCCATTATGGCAGCGCACGGCTATATCCGTGAATTATGCGAATTGCAAGAAGAGTTGATTGCCAAGGTTGGGACGGAAAAGATCGCTTTTGAAGCTCCTCCATCCGATGGCTTGTTTCAAATCCTGGAAGAAAAGTACGGCAAGCGGTTCAGTGAAGCAAATCTCATCGATGGGAAACACGCTCGCCACGATGCAGTTGTGGCATTACGCGACGAGGCGGTTGCTGAGTTAATCCCGGACCCCGATGCCGAGGGTGCCTACACACTTGAGTCGTTTTATAAGAACTGGCACGACCTCGAAGCCCGCATCAGCCGCGAGCAGATTCTGAGTGGGACCCGTGCGGATGGTCGCAAAAGCAATGAATTGCGAGACATTCATTGCGAAGTGGATCTGTTGCCTCGCGTGCATGGCTCGGCAGTTTTCCAGCGCGGGGAAACGCAAGCCTTTATTACGGTCACCCTTGGCACCGGCCGCGACGAGCAGCGGGTGGACGGGCTGTTTGATGAGTACACCAAGCGATTCATGCTTGATTACAACTTTCCTTCCTTCTCCGTAGGGGAGTGCCGACCGATCCGCGGTCCGGGTCGCCGGGAAATCGGCCATGGTGCTCTAGCCGAGCGGAGCGTGAATCCCGTGTTGCCGGATCACGAAAAGTTTCCTTACACGATTCGCGTGATCTCGGATATTCTCGAGTCGAACGGATCGAGTTCAATGGCTTCGGTCTGCGGGGCAACGCTGGGGCTGATGGCGGCGGGTGTGCCGATCAGCAACCCCGTGGCTGGTATTTCTGTAGGTTTAGTCAAGGAAGGTGAGCGTTGGATTCTGTTGACCGACATCATCGGCAACGAAGATCACTTTGGCGATATGGATTTTAAGATTGCCGGTACGCAGAATGGGATCACAGGCATCCAGCTTGATCTGAAGATCAAAGGGATCAGCGAGGAAATCATCCGGGCGACGCTCAAGCAATCGCGCGAAGCGCGCATCGAGATCCTGCGGAAAATTATCAGTACGATTGCCCGTCCGCGAACGACCACTGCCGAGTCGGCTCCGCGGTTGTTGCGCACGAAGATCAATCCCGATAAGATTGGCCTCTTGATCGGTCCTGGTGGCAAGACGATCCGCGGCATCCAGGAAGAGGTAGGCTGTACGATCGACGTCGATGAAGACGGAACGGTCACCGTTGCTGCCGCCGATCAAGCAACTGCCGAAGAGGGTTTGGCCCGTGTCGATGCCCTGACGGCCAGCGTGCAGGTCGGCAAGATTTACAATGGCCGCGTGACGAGCGTGAAGGATTTTGGTGCGTTTGTGGAGATTCTTCCCGGTCGCGATGGCTTGTGCCACATCAGTGAACTCTCGAACGAGTACGTTGGCAATGTAGCCGACGTTTGCGCGGTCGGGGATCACATGAAAGTGAAGGTCATTCTGGTTGACGAGCAGGATCGTGTGAAGCTTAGCCGTCGCGCTGCAATGGAAGAACTTGGTGAGCAAGAGGCTCAGCCCGCCGACGCCGCGAGCTGAAGAGGGATTTCGTTTTGAGCCGCAGATTAAAACCGCCCAATGCACGGCCCCGGCTGGCATTGGGCGTTATTTATTGGCAAGGTGTTCCTGACCCCGGCATGCGTGCCTTATGATGGGGTGCGATTTCGGTGATTCTGTCCTTTGGTGCAGCGATGGCGATTGACCCCCCACCGACAGGCAACGAGCAGACTTCTCAAGCCATTCAGCGGCTCATGGATCAGTATACGGAAATTGCGCGCCTGGCCGGAGGACTCGCTCACGAAATTAAGAATCCACTTTCTACGATACGCTTGAACATGGAATTACTGGCCGAAGATTTGGAAGAAGGCCAGACACCTGCTCAACGTCGTGGTCTGAAGCGGATCGAGGTGATGCAGCGTGAATGTCAGCGATTGCAAGATTTGCTTGATGATTTCTTGAGTTATGCCAAGGTTCGCCATATGAACCTGGTGCCAACGGATTTGAATCTGGAGATTGATGAAGCTTTGGATTTCTTTCAGCCCGAAGCTACCGAAGCAGGAGTGGAGATCGTACGTTACCTGGATCCGGAATTGCCGTCAGTGATGCTAGATCGCGAGGCATTTCGCGGTGCGCTGTTTAACCTGCTCTTAAATGCCAAGCAGGCGATGCCCAGCGGCGGTCAATTGGTAGTACGTACAGCAGCCACAAATGGGAGTGTGGCCATCTACTTGATAGATACGGGTTGTGGCATGGATGATCGCACGGCTGCCCAGATGTTTGAGGCCTTTTTCTCGACGAAACCAGGAGGATCGGGCTTGGGACTGCCGACGACTGCTAAAATCATTGACGGCCACCGCGGGCGAATCACTGTGCAAAGCGAAGTCGGTCGAGGGACCCAATTTACGATCGAGCTGCCAATCCCAGCCAGGCTTCACCAGCAAGGGAGAGTGAAAGATGATGAACGAGAGAAATCGGCAGATGCTACCTGAGCTTCTTTTCAAGTGGAGCTTGGGAACCAGGATGAGTAGCGGAGCTTGTACACGCTAGATAAGCCCTAGAATCTCAGAGAACCATGTCTGATAACAGAAATACCGCCACCACTGGCCCACCGATCAGGGCGTTGATCATCGACAATGATGCTGCGCATGCAGAGACGATGGCAGATAGTTTGTCGCGCGTTGGATACGAATGTACGGTTGCTACTTCAGGCAGCGACGGCGCGAACTTGCTGGAAAATGGTGCATTTGAAATAGTCGTCAGCGATCTGAAGATGCCCGACGTTGGTGGGCTGGAAATCCTGTCCAAGAGTCGGGAAGTGCTTCCCGATGCGGAGGTGATCCTTGTCACGGGGCATGGCACGATCCAGTCCGCCGTCGAAGCGATGCAGCAGGGCGCTTTCAACTATTTGCTCAAGCCTTTGGATCTGAAGCAGCTTCGTGCCGTCGTGGACAATGCCGCCCGCAATCAGCATCTCCGCCGAGCCAATGCCGAACTGAGTCGACGTTTGGACGAGAAGTTTGGTTTTGAGGGAGTGATCGGCAATAGTCCTCAGATGCAGGAAGTTCTAGACCGATTGCGGCGGATCGCACCGACGGATGCGACCGTATTGATCCAAGGAGATACCGGCACGGGGAAAGAACTGGTAGCCCAGGCGATTCATCAAAACAGCCCGCGAAAAAACCGACCGTTCGTAGGTTTAAACTGTGCGGCTTTGAGCGAACATATTCTGGAAAGTGAACTATTTGGCCACGTGAAGGGTGCATTCACCGATGCCAGTGCCGACCGCATTGGCAAGTTTGAATATGCCAATGGTGGAACACTGTTTCTTGACGAAGTGGGAGACATGCCACTTCCTACCCAGATCAAGCTCCTCCGGGTTTTGGAGAGTAGCGAGATCACCCGGGTCGGTTCCAACGAACCGATCAAGGTCAACGTGCGGATTCTTTCGGCTACGAATCGTGATTTGGAAGAGGCGATTTCCGCCGGCACGTTCAGGGAAGATCTCTACCATCGCCTGAAAGTTGTGACGATCACGCTTCCCAGGCTTTCGGAACGAACGCAGGATATCCCGCTTTTGATCGAACACTTTTTGAAGATGCACAGTCAGCGACATCACAAGGAGATCAAGAGTATCACTACTGCTGCCCGACGGAGGCTGATGAGTTATGATTGGCCGGGAAATGTTCGACAACTGAAGAATATTCTCGAAAGTATGGTAGTTGTCGATTACGATCAGGTGCTCGACCTGGACGATCTACCCGATGAATTGTCAGCAGGAGGACCCCCAAACGCAGACATGGGCAGCAAGGGCCTTGCCGGTCTTGTCGGCAAACCGATTTCCGACATTGAAGCGCTCTTTATTGCGGAGACCCTCGAGTTCACCGGAGGTAACCGAGAGGAGGCAGCCAAGCTGCTTGGAATTGGCGAGAGAACACTGTATCGCAAAATCAAAGAGTACCAGTTGTAAGAGGGGTTGATGGTTGAGAGGTTCTCCGGGAGCTTACGCTTCCGGCTCGCCTGTCCATTTTAATCTGCAATCCGCATTCCGAATTCCGCATTCAGTTATGCCCACCATCCGACAATTATCCTCGAACGTTGTCAATAAGATCGCCGCAGGCGAGGTGATCGAACGTCCGGCGAGTGTGGTGAAGGAACTTGTGGAGAACAGCGTCGACGCTGGGGCAACACGGATCGACGTGGCGATTGAGCAGGGGGGAGTCGAGCTTGTGCGGGTGACCGACAACGGATGTGGCATCGACGCCGATCAATTGCAGCTTGCCGTTGCCAGTCATGCTACCAGTAAGATCTCGGATGCGGACGACCTGTTTCGTGTTAGCACGTTAGGCTTTCGCGGCGAAGCACTCGCTTCGATCGCCGAGGTGAGCCGGTTAGTTATTCGTAGCAGGCCGGCTTCTTGCGAGGCGGGTGCGGAACTTGAAGTGGTAGGCGGCCGGGCTCAACCGGTCAAGCCGGTTGGCTCGCCTGTGGGAACAACGATCGAAGTTCGTCAGCTATTTTTCAATACCCCGGTGCGGCATAAGTTTTTGCGTACCACCCAAACTGAAATGAGTCATATCACCGAGGCGATCACGCGCCTGGCATTGGCTACACCGCAAGTACATTTTTCCCTAACACACGGTGGCCGACTGGTGCACGATCTCCCGCCGGTAACGAATCTGCGCGAGCGGATCGCGGTGCTCTTTGGAGCGGAGTTGGCCACTGGGCTGATCGAGGTTCATGGCACCGATGTCCCTGGACCGGAATCGATTCGTTTGTCGGGGTATGTCGCCAATCCTAGCCACAGTCGAGGCAACAATCGGTTGCAGTACTTGATACTCAATGGCCGAGTGATTCGCGACCGCTCTCTGCAACATGCCTTGGGTGAGGCCTACCGGGGCCTTCTGCTCACGGGGCGTTATCCGATCTGCTTCTTGAATCTGGAAATCCCTCCTTCACTCGTGGATGTAAATGTCCATCCTACTAAACTAGAGGTCCGCTTTCAGGATGGAGGGCGAATCTACAGCCAACTGCTGGGAACGTTGCGATCCAAGTTTCTATCCACCGACCTGGTAGCCCGTGGTACTTTTCCTGTTCGTGGCAATGACGAGTCTGAGCAAGAGACAATGACATCGGCCAGCACGAGCGAGTTGTATGCCTGGGCAAAGAATCAGATCGTAAAAGCGCCGACTATCCAGTCTGAATTGGCGGGGTTCTCGACAAGGGAAATGCCGGTGGCAACGGGCTCCGATAGTTTGCAGCTTCATGAAGTTTCTCCCTCGGCCAGCGGTCCAATGAATTTACCGAAGGACTTAGGGCAAGTCAGACAGGACGGTCCAACGGTTAGCGTGCCTGCTCCCCACGGCTCACCTCGCGCGCTTCAGATTCACAATCGCTATCTTGTTGTTGAGAATGAGGACGGTTTGGAAGTGATCGACCAACACGCCCTACACGAGCGGATTCTCTACGAGCAACTCCGCGACAAGGTCACTCAGGGCGATGTAGAAAGTCAAAGCCTATTGGTTCCTGAACCGGTCGATTTAGCCGCAAGTGAGGCTGCGATTCTTTTGGATCATCAGGAATTGCTCTCCCAACTGGGATTGAAGTTGGAGCCGTTTGGTGGTGAAACGATTTTGGTGTCTTCCTATCCAGCGATGTTGGCGAACTTCAGCCCACGAGAGGTAATCGGCAGCCTTGTCGAGCAATTACAGGCCGAAGGGAAACGACCCGAATCACGAGATATCCTCGATGAATTGATGCATACGATTGCGTGCAAGGCAGCGATCAAGTTCGGCGACCGTCTGACTCCCGCCGAGGTCGAAGCGTTGCTCTCTCAGCGTCATTTGGCCCAGGATCATCATCATTGCCCCCATGGCCGTCCTACCGCGTTGGTTTTTACCCGGGAACAATTGGATCGGCAGTTCAAACGGATTTGATAATTCCCAGTTCTTCTAGCACAATAGAGAGCACGGTTCGCAAGAATAGTATGTCTAACTTACTGATCTGATCACCTACTTACCACCCGAACACCCAGGAGTTTCAACCCTCATGATCTGCGTTGCTATTGGGCGTAGTCGACACAAACATATTCTGGCTGAGCATCGCCATTTGTGCGAGCAAGGAGCCAAGTTGGTTGAGCTGCGCCTGGACTATGTGACGAGCAAGATCAACATTCGTCGGTTGCTTGTTGAGCAACGTGATCTCGATTGTCAGATCATTATTACCTGCCGCCGCCTGGAAGACGGAGGCAAGTGGACTGGGAGCGAAGAGGCGCGACAACTAGTGTTGCGCGAGGCCATCGCTGAAGGGGTAGATTACGTCGATATCGAAGAGGACATTGCAGGCCAGATACCCCGCTTTGGCAAGACCAAGCGGATTATCAGCTATCATAATTTCCGCAAGACTCCTGAAAACTTGCGTCAAATACATGAGGATATGTCCAAGCTCGATCCCGACATCATCAAGATTGCCACTATGGCGAACGATCCGCACGACAATTTACGCATGCTGGAGATGATGTCTGAAAGTGAGATTCCCACGATCGGCATGTGCATGGGGGACATAGGAACGCCTTCGAGAATTCTGGCTGCCAAGTTCAAAGCCCCTTTCACCTATGCTACTTTCCATCATGAGAGGACCTTGGCTCCTGGTCAGTTGAGTTTTCATCAGATGACCGACATTTATCGGTACGAACACATCGGGCCCGACACAGTCGTGTACGGCGTGATCGCTGACCCCATTGGTCACACTTTGAGTCCGCACGTGCATAATGCGGCATTTGCAGCCCGCGAGATTGATGCCGTTTATTGCCCTTTCCGGGTTCCGTCGGATGGATTGGAGCAGTTCATGGAGGATGCTCCCCGGCTGGGGATTCGAGGTTTGAGTGTGACAATTCCCCATAAGGAGGCGATTGCCAAGTATCTTACCAAAGTCGATCCTGCGGTAAAAAGTATTGCGGCCGTCAATACGGTGATCTTCGAAAATGGTGAAGTTATTGGATACAATACAGACTACAATTCAGCCATGGATTGCCTGGAGCATGCCATGGGAGGGATCGGTGTAAAACCGAGCCCGTTGCGAAATCAGCGAGCCCTTGTTCTGGGGGCGGGGGGAGTTGCCAGGCCAATCGTCTATGGCTTGAAAAATCGTGGTGCTTTCGTCACGATTGCCTCGCGCACCAAGCAACGGGCAGAACGTCTGGCTACTGCTTTCGACTGTAAAGCAATTGACTGGGAATCTCGCCAGCGAGCTCAATGCGATATTCTTATTAATTGTACTCCTATCGGCATGCACCCGAACGTGGATGAATCACCAGTAAGCAAAACATTCCTGAAGCCTTCCATTCTGGTGTTTGACACGGTCTACAATCCTGAGTCGACGTTGCTGGTGAAAGACGCCCGGGCACGCAACTGTGAAGCCATCACCGGGGTCGAAATGTTTGTTCGTCAGGCCCGCTTGCAGTTCTATTTGTTTACCAGACAGGAAGCACCACCAAACCTGATGCGCGACGTACTGAAGAAGGCGATCGGACCGATCGGCATGGGACGCTAGACCGCAAGCGGTAATTCATTATGTCACTAACCGATACACGCCCGATTGCCTTAATCGGACTGCGCGGCACGGGAAAGACAACCGTCGCACAGCAACTCGCACTACGTACAGGATGGGATTGGGTAGATGCCGACGTGGAGGTGGAACTACGGGCCGGCAAGTCCATTGCAGCAATATTTGATGAGGAGGGAGAGGTCGCGTTTCGCGATCTCGAAGCCGAAGTAGTAAATGAGTTGTGCCGACGATCACAGACGGTGCTGGCCCTGGGAGGAGGAGCCATTTTACGCGAGGAAAACTGTCAACGCCTCGCTCTTTGCCAGGCGGTGGTCTGGCTGAAGGCTTCGCCAGAGACCCTGGCAAAACGGCTGGCGGCCGACTCCACAACCTCCCAGCGGCGTCCTAACCTGACTAATCACGGCGGTCGGACCGAGATTGAGGTCCTCCTGGCCCAACGGGAACCTATTTACCGCACGTGTGCTACCTTTGAAGTCGATACCGAAGAAAAGCAGCCAGCCAAGATTGCCGAGGAAATCTTCGTTGCCTTGGGTAGCTGACTGTTGTCAATTGCACCCCACCCGCGACTTCAAGTATGGCCCCGCTACCTCTTGTGCAACTTGGTGTGTTCGTCGTCGGCGTTGGTTTAGGTGCTCTGGCGAACTGGGCTATCTACCGACTCGCGTGGAATCCCCGAGATATCTCTCCTTGGGGACCGACACCACAGGCTGCCGTACCTCGTCGTTGGGTGGATCGAATACCTATACTTGGTTGGTGGAGTTTGCGTCGAGAAGTTGCACTTCACGGTCGCGGATTCTGGATCAGACCGATGTTGATTGAACTGGCGATGGGTGCGGGGTTTGTGCTTTTGTGGTGGTGGGAGGTCGATCAGCGGGGTTTGGTCCTGGGACAGCTCGAAGATATTCTCATTGGTGGCAATCTGGGACAGATCGCCGTCCCCAGAACTGCGATTCCACTGGCGGCCCTATGGCCAACCTTCTGGGGTCATGTGCTCTTGATCACACTGATGGTCGCAGCGAGTTTTATCGACATTGATGAGAAAATCATTCCAGACGAAATCACCGTGCCGGGGACCTTGTTCGGGCTCATCTTAGCAACCTGTTTGCCAATGAGCTTGTTGCCGATGGGAACCTTCCCGCAAGTACCGCCGCCAGTGGGGGTGGCCGTTCCGCTTCCTCAGATCGTGGTGGGACTTACTGGGTACATAGAACCGACCTTCCTGGCAGCGCCAAACGTGTGGCCGGTAGAACTGGGGCCTGCCCCGAATTGGCATTCGCTGGCTGTCGGACAATTCTGTTGGTGGCTATGGTGTTTTGCGCTTGCTCCGCGAATCTGGCGGGGACGTCGGGGGGCCTGGCGAACTACGACAGTCATTCTGCGTAGGGTGGCTCGTGAGTTTTGTCGTCCACCGTTGGGAGTCATCGCCTGGGTCGGTGCACTAGCCATCTCGGCAGTTTGGTGGTGGGGTACAGTTGCATGGATGGGACTGCTCACCTCTCTGGTGGGATTAGCAATGAGTGGTGCCCTGGTGTGGATCGTGCGAATTGTCGGCAGCGCTGCACTAGGACGCGAGGCAATGGGCTTTGGCGACGTGACGCTGATGATGATGGTGGGCACCTTTCTGGGTTGGCAGGCCTGTGTGATCGTATTTTTTGTGGCACCCTTTGCAGGGTTGATCGGCGGATTATTGCAACTCATCACGAAACGCGACGACGTAATTCCTTACGGTCCGTTCCTCTGTTTGGGAGCATTGTTCGTGATGGTCTTTTGGACAGGAGTGTGGAATCGCGTGTCGTTTGCCTTTCAACTTGGCTGGCTCGTGCCCGTAGTGCTGCTATTTTGTTTCCTGCTATTAGGCGTGCTATTGTTCATTTGGCAGCAGTTGAAGCGCCTTTTATTTGGTTAAGCATTTTGCATGTACTTCGCAAAAACACTTACTTGTCGGACGTACGATCGATGGATGACGGCTTTGCCTGCCATTCGCATGGGTCACTATGGAGTGATTGAAACCTGGTCAGGGAAACTTGAGGCAATTCACTTGCGATTTTGGCCGAAACTGATCTCGCTACCCGAGATATGGCCTCTGGGGGGCGACTATCACGCCAGAGGCGAGGATGACCGTTGCTGGCTTTACTACAATCAACCCCGCTCGTGCCCCAGTTTCCTTGCCTTGAAGTATGTCATCTCGACCAGGGGCGCAAGCTATGCCACCTTTCGTGCTTCGCTGAGGGTTCTCGATGGAGTTGCAGAGGCAAAGCAGACGGATGCTATCGTTTGCGATGTGGCCAACAGCAGATTGTCCGACCGCTTTCTGCGGAGAATGGGCTGGGAGGCACATAAGCCGCAGCGCTGGCATCGCAATTTCATCAAGCGGTTCTACGGCACTTACCCCCAGATCAATCTGCCGATAGAAAATGTCTCGGCTTCAGCAGCTAGCACTTTGGTAGCGAGCTGATCTTGCTGGTGGGGGCTGTGCTTGCTACGGTTCCGGCCTCTCGTCGCGGTGGAATCCGTGGTTGGGTAAGTGCGCTATCGAACATTCCTCGGCACTCAGTGAGATCTATGCAAATTCGTTGCCTCATGTCGATCTCCCTATTTGTGTTGCTCCTGGCAACCGGGTGTGGGCGACTTGCCTATAAACCAAATCAACAAGCGGCCGCAGCTGCTGAGCAGCAGATGCAGTTGGTGGCGCAACAGAACCAGGAATATCAAAGTCGGGCTCAATCGCTTGATCGAGATAATCAAGAGCTGGAAACGCTGCTCGCCCAGTCCCGACAGAAGGTGCAACTGCTTACTGAAGAGATCAATACGACCCGCGATCAACTCCGCACGACCACCGACCAACTGCTCGCCATGCGTGAGGACAATTCTCAGTTGCGCACGAAGACATCTGCATTGATGGCCTCGGTCAATCAGCGTGAGCAGGGAGAGATTCGAGCCAACAATAGTATGCTCAAAAATCTTGCTATTGCCGACCTGCCTGGAGTGCAGGTGCGTCAGGATGGCGATTTATTGCGCGTGGAGATTCCCGCCGATCAGATCTTTATGCCAGGAAGCCCTTACTTGAAAGACAATGCCCAGGAACTCCTGGTAAGCGTCGCAACAGATTTACGACAGAATTTCCCGGAACATATTATCGGCATCGAAGGGCACACTGACGACACGGCCACCCATTCTCAGCAATTTCCTTCGAATCACCATCTCTCTGCAGCTCAGGCCCTCTCGGTCTACAATGCCCTCATCGAACGGGGCACCTTGCCAGCCGCGCAACTCTTTGTCATTGGGCATGGAGGGAACCATGCAGTGGTTTCCAACGCAACCGACGTAGGACGTGCACGTAATCGGCGAATCGAATTTGTGGTCTATCCCGAACGGATTGCCAGTCGCTAGTCCTCTCTATCACTTGCAGTCGCACTGCGGTAGCCTGCAGTCGATGGATTTAGCAGTGTAGACCATCGCCTCCTGCCGACGGCTAGGAATGTACTTGTTGAACTCATAGAATAGTTCTCATGTGAACTTTTGCAACGAGTGAGTGTCTGCCGCTGTGGAGAAAAAAATCATGATCGCAATCATTGACTATCAGATGGGAAACCTCCGCAGTGTGCAGAAGGGGTTTGAGCGTGTAGGTCATGCTGCTGCCATTACGAGCGATCCTTTAATATTGTCTAAGGCTACCCACATCGTCCTGCCTGGCGTGGGAGCGTTTGCAGATGCAATCGCTGAACTAAAACGCCGCGAGTTGGTGGGCCCGATCAACGAAGCCATTGAAAGCGGCAAGCCGTTTCTCGGTATTTGTCTCGGCCTGCAACTATTGTTTCAACGCAGTTTTGAAGATGGCGAACATGAAGGTCTGGGAATACTTCCAGGCGAGGTTCGCAAGTTTCAGATTCCTGCCGAGTACAAAGTTCCTCACATGGGATGGAATGAAGTACGCTTCCGACGCAAGGCTCCGATTTTTTCTGATATCTCCACAGGGGTCTACTTTTATTTTGTGCATTCTTATTATGTCGTACCCGCTGATTCCGGCGTCGTTGATGGCGAGGCTTCTTATCCTGATCCTTTTTGTGCGACTATCTGGCGCGACAATCTATTTGCGACTCAATTCCATCCTGAAAAGAGTCAGAGCGAAGGTTTAAAAGTGCTCCGAAATTTCGCTGAGCTTGCTTAATAGCCGTGGGCGGATGCCCATGGTAGTTTCACTATTTCACCAAGGGCTTAGGTCAATAGCTGCGAAGTAGGAGATTCTCCGTGCCTTGAAATTGCTCCTGCTCTATGCGATATTCAAGGTCTATCGACACCATCTATCACCCCTACTTGCGACGGCTACAGAATGCAAATTTGGCCTGCGATCGATCTGTTGGGAGGGAAGTGCGTTCGATTGCAGCAAGGTGACTATGGTCGAGAGACTGTTTTCTCTGACGACCCCTTGGCCATGGCTCTCAAGTTTCAAGCCGCAGGTGCCAGGCATCTTCACCTTGTCGATCTGGATGGCGCCCGTGATGGCCGTCCTACCAATCACGAGATCGTTCGCGAGATTGTAAAGTCCGTAGACATGGAATGCGAACTGGGGGGAGGAATTCGTAATCAGGATACGATCGATAAATTGTTTAATACGGGTCTGGAGCGACTTGTACTCGGCACAGCTGCTTTGAAAGACCCTGTTTGGTTGCGTCAGATGACTGCAGCGTATCCGGAAAAATTGGTGTTGGGCATCGATGCACGAGATGGGTTTGTTGCCACGCATGGCTGGCTCGAGGTCAGTGACGTGCGAGCCACCCAGTTGGCTAGCCAGTTTGACGATGTTCCCCTCGCAGCCATCATTTACACCGACATCGCGTTAGATGGAATGCTCAGCGGGCCCAATGTACCGGAGATGGCAAAGATGCAGAAACAGGCCAGTGTGCCAGTGATCGCATCGGGTGGGGTGACGACTGTTGATGATATTCGTGCCTTGGCAGAGGCTGGTCTGGCGGGAGTCATTGTGGGACGCGCGTTGTATCAGGGGACGCTGGATCTGACTGAAGCAATTGAAGTAGCGCAGGGAGGTAATATTTCCAATTTAAATAGCTGAATTGGTGTGCTTGGCAGTTAGCTGAGTGAATGAATAACTGAGTATTTGATCAATTGATTGCACCTACTCACTTATTCATCTACTCAACTTTAATCTTCACTTCTTCAACTCTTCAGCAGGAGCGACCATGGTCAGAAATGTTGCAGATATACGGAACCTTGCTATTTGCGGACATGGCAACGCAGGGAAGACATCACTGGTCGATCAATTGTTGGTGCTCTCCGGTGCCGTCAACAGCAAGCCGAGCGTCGATGCCGGGACGAGCATTTGCGATTTCGATGAAGAAGAAAAGCACCATAAGCATTCCATCGAGGCGAGTATTGTCCATTTTGATCATGCCGGCAAACGCATTAATATGATTGATGTGCCAGGCTACCCCGATCTGGTGGGGCAAATGGTGGGTTCACTGCGGGCCGTAGAAACGGCGCTGATTGCAGTCGACGCCCACGCGGGAATTAAGGTGAACACACGCCGGGCATGGAGCGAGGCGGAGAAAGCAGGCTGTGGGCGGATTGTGGTGTTGACCAAACTTGATTCTGAGAATATCGACTTCCCGGCTTTGATCGATACGATCAAAGAAGTTTTTGGAACGGGCTGCGCACTGCTGAATGTACCGCTGGGGCTAGGCGAATCCTTGCACGGAGTTGCCAGTACTCTCGAGATTCCTGGCGACGTGAGCGATGCGGCAATCGATCCTAAGACGATTCACGAAGCATTGGTCGAGTCGATTATCGAGGTCGATGAGGCCGTGATGGAGCGTTATTTTGAAGGAGAGATGCCGGCGCCTGCCGAGCTAATGAAGCTAATGGTTCAAGCGATCGCCGCAGGAACACTCACTCCGATTGTATGTGTGTCTACCAAGAAAGAAGTGGGACTTAAAGAATTGCTGGATCTGATGGCAAATATAGCTCTGCCGCCCGATGCCATTGCTCGGCAGGGCACCAAAGATGGGGACACAGTGACGCTTAAACCTGATCCCTCGGCTCCACTGTCTGCGCAGGTATTCAAAACGCGTATCGATCCATTCGTTCATCGACTGAGTTTTCTTCGTATCTTTTCTGGCACGCTACGGAAGGATGCCACGATCGAAGTTGCTGGAGCGCGAAAAGGTTTCAAGATTGGGCCGCTGTTGAGCGTGCAAGCGGAACACACCGAACCCATCGACGAGGCAGGACCAGGCGAGATAGTAGCCGTTGCGAAATGCGAAGAACTGCATACGGGTTCGTCCATTGGTGAAGTGCAATTGCCGCCGCTCAAGTTTCCTAAGCCGATGGTGGGTCTGGCCGTTGCCCCCAAGACACGGGGAGACGAGGCAAAGCTCTCAGGCGCATTGCACAAAATTACTGAAGAGGATCCAACGATTCACATCGAACACGATGCCGAGACAAAAGAGATGGTACTCACGGGCATGAGTGATTTGCACCTGATGCTAATCCGCGAGCGGCTCAAACGTCGTGATCATGTAGAAGTCGAAGCCAAAGAGCCTAAAATTCCTTATCGCGAAACGATTCAGACAAATGCCGAAGGAAGTTACCGGCATAAGAAGCAGTCAGGTGGGGCAGGGCAGTTTGCAGAAATTCATATTCGAATGTTTCCCTATCCAGAAGGAACAGTCGTTGAAGAGTTCGCCACCAAGGAACGCTTCCCACACTTGAAGGCGCATCACTACCTCGAGCAGAGCCAATTTCTTTGGGTCGATTCGGTCGTGGGAGGGACGATTCCCGGCAATTTTATGCCCGCCATCGAGAAGGGATTTCACGAGCGAATCAAGCAAGGAGTCATCGCTGGTTATCCTATTCAGAATGTGTGTGTCGAAGTCCACTTTGGCAAGGACCATCCTGTGGACAGCAACGAAACGGCCTTCAAGATTGCCGCCAGCCGCGTGCTGGCTGAGGTTTTTAAGCAAGCGAAACCCGGATTGTTGGAACCCATTGTCAATGTGCATATCACCGTTCCCGGTGAGAGCGTAGGTGACATCTCCAGTGATCTGTCTGGTCGGCGCGGACAAATGGTGGGAATGGAAGCGGTTGGCGGTGGAATGACCACTATTGAAGCCAAAGTGCCGTTGGCCGAAGTCTCGACCTATGCTCGCACGCTCTCCTCCATGACAGGAGGACAAGGGAGCTACACCATGGAGTTCTCCCACTACGATGTCGTGCCGGGCAATGTCCAGCAAGATATTATCTCGAAGGCTAAACTTCGTGAAGATGAGGATTGAGGCATTGGAATTGAAATACCCCTCAGCCGGTCAGATCCAGTGAGCTACCGCTGATGCCGGCCGGATCCTTGGATTGTCGCAAGACTCCAGATTCATCTGCATCGTCAGCGTGATTTTCTTTTGCGGAACCCTCACGAGATTCCCAGAAACTGCGGCCATCAGCATCTCGCTCAGAGGTGCCTTGGTCTTCGTCGGTGGTGCCAATCCCTGCAGCACGTTCAGCACTCTCTTCTGTGGATACTTGCCGTTGCTGCGCACTAGCATCGCGCAGACTGCGTTCAGTCTCACTTCCTGATGCTTGGGAAAGTGGGGCACCCGCGGCACTGCCAATGACTCCGCTTGTGGGTCCAACATTCATGCTTTGGCTCCTTATCAATAGTCAAGAATCGAGGACCGTACGCTCTGGCTCTCGACTCTCAACTCTTGGCTCTAAGCTATCAAGCTATTTCGGCGGCTGTAGTCTACCTGCTTGCCGGATATTTGGATTGGTGGTCGAAGTATCGAGGTCATCTTGAATCTGCTGAATAAGTTGGTTTATTCCTGGCAATGCTTGAGTGTGAATCTGTGGATTGCTCATGGTCCCGTCGACGTACATCTTCATGAAAGATTGTCCGGCACGGTCAAGAAAATTTTTGACAAAAGGAAGCCGGAGATCGTTGCGACCTACTACTCCGTGGAAGACCAAGTTAAGTTCCTGATCGAAGTTTGTAGTTCCCTGGCCGTAGAGACTTACGGCATCCCCGAGAAAGTCAAATTGGTCCAGATAAATGTGGGGTCCGTCTATACGGAATTTCATTTTACTTTCGTTAAACGCCGTCGTGTCAGGTGTGCCATTGCGGAGTACCTTGAGCATCCCGACCAGCAAGGGAAGTTCGTAAATATTTGCCTCAGTGATTTGGATGTCACCGTCTCCGACCAGAGAGAGTCGTGACCTGCCTGAACCGCGTAGGTTGAAGCTCGCTGCCACATTGCCATTGAATGCCTGTCGGCCGCCAAATCTTTCGACCATCATCCGCATCAAGCTGGCATCGGTCAGCGTGGCCTCGACTCCATATTTTGGCAAATCCTCAAAAGTAACCCAACCATCTGCTGCGAACATGCCATCGTAGACGCGAGCCGTGAGATTTCGGACTGGCAAGTTTTGCTTTTCACACCCCCAACGTCCTACAAGGCAAGTAGCATCGTCTATCCAAAGCGGTCCCCGCACATCGACAAACTGCACATCTTGATAGGTGACGGTATCGAGTTCCAATTCCCCAGAAGTCTCACACCTCTTCCCGTCACAAGTTCCCCGCAATCGCATGGAGCCGTGGATGTTTTCCAGATCGACCCCCGCCTGCAGACTTGCTTCCGTACAATCGAGTTGTAAATCCCATTGCGAGGCGACAACGGAAGTGGGATCACTACTCTTAGAGAAGCGAACAATCGCGTTGCTAATGCCGAAATTGTTGCCTGTAGGCCGCAATTGTTCCATAAGCTTTTGGAGTCTTAGTGGCAGGGCAACGATCAGATCGCGGCGGGGTGAAAGCCGATCGGCGGTCAGACCTTCAAACTGCATGTGCCAACTACCATCTGAGCGAAACTCTCCACTGCCGTTGGTTCGCAATGTCGTGCGTCCGTGTTGAGCGCGGACTTCGTTCATGAGAACCTTGCCATCCTGGTAGGTAAATGTTCCAGAAATACTATCCATCAGGTAAGGAAAGAACTCAGGTTGAATGCTGGCAGACTCAGGACGCGGTTGGACGGCAACACGAATGGAGGGCTTTGCCAGCCCGGTTAAATGGTAGATCTCTGCCACCAAATCGACTCGACCACGCGGTCGCAATTCCTTCCATCCTTTTTGAACTTGGGGAGGAAGGGCGCGCAAAAGGTCATCGTCAAAAGGGATCTCTTTTCCAATAAACTGCAGTGAAAGTTCATTACCTGCATCGGTTGGCATGAGAGAGCCTTGGCACTTAACATTGCGTGATCCCCCTGAGGCCAGGTTGCTGAACGTCCAGCGATTGTCTTCAGACTGGATCGTCCCACGAATACCACTCAATGGATAAGGAAATTTATCGTAGTTCACTCGGCAGTTCACGAGTTCCAGCGTCAAAGAAGAATAGGGCTTGAGTTGTCCGGGCAAGGTGCGATCAATTCGCCAGCGGACATTGAATCTACCCTCGGGATGCAACGATTGGATCACTTCTTTAGTCTTGCCCGGCAGAGCATCAACCATTCGATCTTCAATTTCGACATTTTCTCCAACAATTTCGATCCAACCCAAGGCTCCCGGTTGAGGATCAAACACCTGACCAGTGAATTTGAGTGGTTGCCCGCCACCATATCCGACGAGATTTATGTTCAAAATAGCGGGCTGCGTCGCGCCTGCTGGGGCATAGCTCAGGGTGCCAGAACCATTGCCAACTCGATAGGAAAACTTATCTGATTCAAACGATAGATTGCGACCGGTTAAGGTGACCGCAGGACGCCAAATTGCCCCGTCAAAAGTGAGCTGCACGTCGGCGTCGATGGTCCCGGTTGGTTGATATTTGAGCCATTCGTCTTGCAATGGAGCTGGAAGCGAATCAAAAAGAGGCTTGTCGAGGGAAACATTCTCTGCGCGGAGGGCCATGCTCAGAGGTGCAGCGAGGTCCCAGCCTCTGCGCTCCAACTGTAACGCCACACCAGCCGAACCACAGTTGCAGCGTAGGCCGTCGACAAAGGTGTTGTCACCCTCAACACGGATTTCGCAAGAGAGATCTGTCAGTGGTCTAGCAAGGCGGTGGTGTTCAAGTCTTCCTTCGCTGAGAGCCAATTTCGCCGAGAGTTGAGGAGGGTTTCTGCCGGTTAGATCATGAATCAAGTTAAAGTTTCCGGTCAAGGAGCCTTGAAGCTGAATCTGCTGGACATTCGGACCCCAGAGTGCGGCGCTCCAAGAAAGGAGATCCTTGGTAAGCTTCAGTTCGGCCAGATTACCTGAGATCGACAGTTTCTTCTCGCGGAAATCACAGATTGCCTCAAATTCGGCCTGGCGAAAATGAGGTCCCCCCAGCGTGCCATTGATCTGAAAACTTCCGAGGCAAGGGGAGGTAGCTATTGTGTCGCTCAGCAAATTTGCGTCGCCTGATGCCGACTTGCCTTCTGGTTCGATCGTGAGATCAACATCGCGCAGTGAGAGCGGGGCGGCCGTTGGGTGCAAATGATCGGCTAGGGTTATGCGAGCATCTTCAATGACAATTTGCGGAGGTCTGTTGCCGCACATAGGTGGTGGCCAAAGTGACTGTAAATTCCAGCTACCATCTCTATCTCGGGAAGCCCACACTTCTGGATGTCGCACAAGTATTCGCCGAATCTCCGGTGGTCCTTTTACCAATTGGGTCAATTCGACGTCGCACTCCAGCAACATTTCATCGATGACCACCAGGTTGCTTTGCAATTGGTTGCTACTGGTTTCTGAGATGACCAAATTGTGAATAGCAATACCTTGATTCTCCACCAGTCGCGCGTCTCCGACGCTGACATTTAACTGAGGAAATTGACGTGATAATGTTTGTTGTACCTGGGTGCGGATTTCGCTATCTACGCGGGTATAGAGATACACACCCATCCCCACCACGGAGACCACGACCAGGAGCACTCCGAGTTTAAAAAAGTACCAGCAGGTGTTAATAAACCAGGTGAAGATAATTCAATTCCTTCAACGATGGATTTAAAGCGCGCAAGGAGCACAGCGCAGCACGTAGGGCATGACGCGGGGACAAGCCTACCAGCTTCGCAAATTTCCACGTTTGCGCATTTTGGGAGCGGAATACTAGAATTTGGCCAGAGAGCCGGTCAAGGTTGCTGTCACCGTCTGGAGAGTCGGAGTGTCGGGTCCTACTAGCAGTGCTGCCACTCTAAGTGCAATTCGTCGTGGGTTGAGTGGGCCCTCACACCCTCTGGCAGATTAAGGACTTCAGTGCTAGCATCGCCAAGCACGAGATTTGCTAATCGGCACCACCAGTCGAAGTTCATCTCTTGCTCTGCCAGACCGGCCTCTCGCCACGCCATTCTCAGTGACTCACGGACTACTACTGGGGGTTGATTTTGAAAAGCAGACAAGTTCAGGTGCAGACTATTGCGCTCGCCAATCGTAGTAATGCCTCCTGGTCTAGATTGCGACAAGATTCTTGATGCGGCAGCCTCAAGAAACAATTGAGCCTCATTGGCTTGCTCAGAGAGTCGCAAGAGAGCTTGATCAATATTCTCACTATACTGGCTGCGAAGCAGCGGCAGTAATTCGTGACGAATGCGATTTCGCACGAATTGATAATCAGTATTGCTCTGGTCCGTACAAAAGGACTGCTCCAACTCGCGGAGGTAAGTTAAGATTTCCTCGCGGGTACAAAAAAGCAAGGGTCGGATTAACGTAAGCGAAGGAGTCAGAGCTCGTGTGCGACTCATTCCGGCCAGTCCCCGAAGCCCCGTGCCTCGCAGAAGCCGAAATAGGATAGTTTCGACTTGATCATTCCGGTTGTGGGCAAATGCCAGATAGCGAACTCCCCGTTCTTCAGCGGCCTGGGTGAGGAGTGCATAACGTTCCTGACGGGCAGCGGCTTCCAGGCCATCACCTTCAAGCTTTGCACGACCGGTGACGTCTCCTTGGAGGGCATAGAATGGGACATTCTGCTTTTCGCAAAACTGCTCACACCAAAGTTGCTCGCTATCGGAGGCAGCACCACGCAAATGATGGTTTACGTGAAAAGCAATCAGTTCACCGCTGCCCTTGGAATTGCTTTTAAGCTGAACTAGCGAGCGCAAAAGGGCCACGCTGTCGGCTCCTCCAGAAAGGGCAATGCCTACGTGCACATCTTGCCAGTTTACAGGAGGCCAAGAAGTGCCGATCAGGCGGATAAATTCGGAGGTAGTCACTTTGGAGTCCTGATTTTTGGCGAGATTCTAGAGATACTAGTAGTTTACTCGTTCGACGCTAAGTAGTACCACCTTTTCCTAATCCTTAAACTCAAACCTAAGCTGGGCAATTCTTTGGGCTCTGTGAAACCGGAGAAATTGATCTAAGCCGCTTCCAGGCTTGCACTTGGCAACCATTTTGTTAACATACCTTTCATCTCCCCCTAGCCGTTGAAGGCATGCTTTCCTCGGAGTTGCAGGGGGTGATTATGCGTATTGGAGCAGGTATGTCCGTTGGGACAGTCGGCACCAGAGCATTGTGTGTTTTGTGAAGTTCTTGATGAGTGCCAGGAGTCTAGTCGACTTCATTGCACTTGATTGACTCGTGGTTATCCAATTCTTGGTTGACATGCTTGAATTAAACCAGATCTTGTTGATCTCACTCCTGCTTACCTCTGCAAGCGTCGTCGTTTTTGTACGACTCCCTCAGGTAATGCGTCGAGTTGTTCGAGTCGTGTCATTTGAGGACTGCTCATTCACTGGTGGTTCCTGGATCAATAGCAGTGATGTTGTTCACTCGCTCTTGTCGTGGTGCCATGCCAACCGTCCACCTCCTCGGAGTGTGCCGGTTGTTTGTTCCATGTCTGTGGATACTCGCCCCAAGTGTGCAGTCGTAGCGGAAAATGCAAGTGCATGGTCCCCTTTGGGTTTCAATATCGAGTAGTAGAGTGGTTCCCACGGTGAGCGGCCTCTAGCCTCTCCGTGCATCTTCAAGAATCTTTCTCACACACGGAAAATGGATCGAGCAAAGCCCTCGCCATTTTCAGCTCTCCTGCAGATTGCTTTGCGGATCCTGATTGCACAGGATTGCTCTGCTCAATCCTTGGTTGCTTACTTTTTAGGGCGATGTTTGATAGAGGCGTTCGATGGCTTGTATCCGTATCCATAACATGACCGAAGTCGACTTCGTGTTCGCAGCGCTCCCCGATGGCTTGCAATTGCTGGCCATTTTGGTGGCTGCGCTAATGGGCATGGGGCTCGTGAAACTCTTCGACTATCTGCGTAAACGCGATGCCGACAAAGAAGCAGCTCAAATCATTGAGCGGGCGCAGATTGAAGCAAAATCTCTACGCAAAGAAGCTGCCATTGAAGCGAAAGAGCTTGCATTACAGGAAAAAGATCGACTGGAGCGGGAAAATAACGAGATCAGGAATTCACTCCACGAACGCGAACGACATCTGGACAAACAAGAAGACGCCCTCGCCCAGCGAAACGAGCAGCTTTTAAAGCAAGAAAAGATGGTCGAGAATAATCAACGCCGACTTGTTGAAAAAATCGACGATGCAAATCGACGGCAAAAAGAGTTGGATGATCTACTTAATCTCGAACGACAGACAATGCACCAATTGAGCGGTCTGGGTCCCCAAGAAGCGGAAGAGCGACTGCTTAAAAGACTCGAACAGGAATTAGTTCGCGAACAAGGAGCACTGATACTTCGGCACGAAAAGCAATTGGCAGAAGCTTGTGACAAAAAGGCCAGAGAGCTTTTAATTACCTCGGTTCAACGTTTTGCAGCCGCGCACACTGCCGAGGCCACCACCAGTACGGTCGATATCCCCAATGACGAAATGAAAGGACGCATCATCGGACGTGAAGGTCGCAATATCCGTTCGCTGGAAAAAGCGACCGGGGTGGATGTAATAATCGACGACACGCCAGGTGTCGTAATCGTTAGCGCATTCGATCCCGTCAGGAGAGAAATTGCTCGAATTGCTCTTAATAAGCTCATAGCCGATGGCCGTATTCACCCAACTCGGATTGAAGAACTGGTAGTAGAAACTGAGAAGGAGATTGATGCCGAGATTCGTCGCCATGGGGAAGAGGCGATGCAGGAAGCTCAAGTTTTTGGTTTACACAATCGCGTGATTGACCTTTTGGGCCGTCTCAAATACCGGACCAGCTACAGCCAGAATGTTCTCAGACACTCGATTGAGGTCGCCTTCATCACTGGAATGTTAGCAGAAGAAATGGGATTGGATGGCGAATTGGCTCGTCGGGCAGGGCTACTTCACGACATTGGTAAGGCTGCGGATCATGACCTGGAAGGAGGGCACCCGAAAATTGGGGCCGATCTGCTCAAGCGATACGGCGAAGGCCCCGAAGTTGTTCACGCCGCTTTGGGGCACCATGATGATATTCGCCCTGATATGCCGTATACTGTGCTGTGTGCCGCCGCAGACGCATGCAGTGCCTCTCGACCGGGTGCTCGACGGGAAACCTTGGACAGGTACATTAAAAGGATGCAGGAGTTGGAGACTATTGCGACCAGCTTCTCCGGGGTGCGGCAGGCCTTTGCCATTCAGGCGGGCCGTGAGGTTCGAGTGATTGCCAGTTCGTCGGATACGACGGATGAATCCTCAGCTAAGATTTGCCGCGATATTGCCAAGGCATTTGAGGAGCAACTTACGTATCCCGGGGAGATAAAGGTAACCCTCATCCGCGAAACTCGAGTCACTGAAATTGCTCATTGAGAAGGCTTTTCCTTGCATCCGCTAGTTCCTGTCGAATTGAATCAGTAATAATCAAGTGCGACTATTATTCATTGGTGACATTGTCGGAAGTCCTGGTCGAGAGATGGTAACTCGCGGCTTGACTGGCCTCGTGTTGCGCCATCAATTAGATCTGGTGATCGCCAATGCGGAAAACGCGGCGGGAGGATCGGGGCTCACTCCCCAAATCTATCGAAAACTCATTAAGGCGGGTGTCGATGCCATTACTATGGGCGACCACGTTTACCGCCGCAAAGAGATCTACCAGATTCTCGATAGTGAGGAGAATATTGTGCGTCCTGCAAATTTACCCGATGAAGCCCGTGGCCGTCGCTGGACAGTGATTCGAGGTCGAGATGGAACGCAGGTGGGTATTTGTTGTCTTTTAGGCCAACTTTTCATGAAACCTATCGACAATCCTTGGGGGGCGGTGGATCGTGTGCTGGCTGAATTCCCGGCGGAGGTTAAAGTCCGGTTTGTCGATTTCCATGCCGAGGCTACCAGCGAGGCTCAAATGATGGGACGCTATCTTGACGGTCGCGTTTCGGCTGTGCTGGGGACCCATACGCACGTTCCCACGGCTGATGAGTGTATTTTGCCAGGAGGGACCGCTTTTCAATGTGATGTAGGCATGACGGGACCGCATGACGGGATTCTGGGCCGTCGAGCCGATCGTGTAATGGAAACAATGCTGACGGCGAATCCCACGCAGTTTGATGTGGCATCGGACGATTTGCGGCTGAACGGAGCCATTGTCGAGTTAAATTCCGTGACGGGGCTGGCCACAGCGATCGACCGGCTCTGTGTACACGAGTCAGAGCTGGCTGAGTTGGAGACGCTAGCAGGACAATCTTCCGCTGCTGTGCGCTAGCATCGGTGGTTTTGTCCAACTATTCCACCTTGAAGAAACTGGGCCGCTTAGCTATCGTTCCTCCGCGCAAGTCGGTTTCCCAAGATGATCCACGCCGTCAGACCGCCATATTCGCTTTCACCTGGTGCTCGCGTCCTGTTGGTAATGGCGAGTTTAAGTGGGTTGATCCTTTGCAACACCGCGCGAAATTTGGAACCTGACCCACGAGGGTTTGGTACCCATGAACAATTAGGACTCACTCCTTGTAGTTTTTATCAATGGACCGGCCGCCTTTGTCCAAGTTGTGGAGCTACGACTGCCTGGAGTTACGGCATGCGTGGCAAGCTTGCCGAGGCGATGGCGGCCAACCTGGCTGGAGCACTTTCCTGGCTTGCAACTTTGGTAGCAGTGCCATGGTTGCTGCTTTCCGGTTGCCTGGGTCGCTGGATAGGATGGCGACCAAGACTAGGGGATGTGCTTATGATCGGCAGTGGCCTGCTGATCATAGCATTGCTTGATTGGCTGCAAAGATGGTTGAGTTAAGTTTTAAATATGACAGCACATTTATCCAGAGACACGCGCCACAATTGAGTTTCGGGAATCGTTGGGCCACGTGGCAATCAGCTAACTAACAAATTACATCTACTCCGCCTCAGAGGCGGAACTTATCGAAAAAAGGAAAGCAAGATGGATCGCACTTTCCCAAAACATGGTATGTCTCATTTCTGCCGCTCTTGGGGAACAGCAGTCTTCGCTGTGATACTCCTCTCAACGACTGGGTGCATTCACTCCATACTGGCTACGGGAATTTATCTCTGGCAAGGTGGCAATCTTGTCGCAGCTCAATGTGAGGAACTCGAGGGGGAGCGTGTCATTGTGGTCTGTCGGCCACCGGCTTCCAATGAGTATCGCCACGCAGGTGCCGCCCGGAATCTTGGGAAACGGATTAGTAGTTTGCTCGAGGAAAACGTAAAAGGGATAGATGTAGTCAGCCCACGAGAAGTCGACAATTGGGTTGATGAACAAGACTGGGAGAATTTCAAAGACCTAGGCCGTGCTGTACAAGCCACCCGAATCGTCTACGTCGAGCTCGACAATTTTGATCTCTACAAAGGTACGACCCTGTATCAGGGAAATGCTGAAGTGCATGTCACGGTTTATGACATGAAGAATCGGGGAAAAGAAATCTGGAGCCGCAACGTGGGACAATTGCTTTTTCCACGCAACAGTGGTATTCCGTCGGCAGACAAGCCTGTCCAGGAATTTGAACGCCAGTTCATCGAAGTGGTCGCCATGCAGACAGCAAGTCTATTCTACAAGCATGATCCCAACATTGATTTCGCAATGGATGCGATTGCTAATCGCTAATCGGGTGAACTACATCTCCTAGGCTTTCTATTTTTTAAGGTGTTATTTCACGTCTCGCTGGGTTAGAATAGAGAAAGTACTTTTCTCTTTCTTGCATCGAGGCATGGTATGAGTGCTTGTCGAAAATATGTCTTCATTTGTGTATTTATGACCTCTGCTCTTGGACTGAGCGTCTTGCCCAGCCAGGCCCAACCGACCGGTAGAAATGTTCGTGCGCCGGCTCCCGTGGATGTTGTTCTCACGACGAAAGACAACGTTTCACTGGGAGCTACCTACTACCGTAGTACCTTGGGAAAAGAAGCCGTTCCCATTGTGTTGATACATGACTACAAGGAAAGCCGCACGGTATTTAATATTTTAGCACGGGAACTCCAGTCTCCGACTGACTCGCGTTTCGATTCACACGCGGTACTTACAATTGACATGCGCGGACATGGTTCGAGTACTACCGCTGTAGACCAATCGGGCCGAACAGTGACCATCGACCCATCTCGATTCAAACCTGTTGATTACGAGGCGATGGTAGGCTTTGATATGGAAGCGGTGCGGAAGTTCCTGGTGGATAAGAACGACGCCCAAGAATTGAATTTGAATAAGCTCTGTTTGATCGGAACAGGAATGGGAGCTAACATCGCGATCGTGTGGTCTGCGTTGGATTGGGCTGCTCCACCTTTGGCCCAGCGGAAGCAGGGTCAGGACGTAAAAGCCATCGTTCTTGTGTCCCCGATCTGGCGTCAAAAGGGGTTGCCCTTGGTAGATGCGCTAAAACAACCTGACCTTTTACAAAAGGTCTCTGTGATGCTCGTTTATGGTAGCGAGGATTCTCGCTCGTCAAAAGATGCCCAGAATGTGTTCAAAAACTTCGAGCGTTACCATCCAGACCCTCCCATCGATCAGGTTCGTGAGCTTAAGGACCTATTTGTCTATCCACTTCCCACGACGCTTCAGGGCACCAAACTTTTGATCGATCCCAGGTTCAAGATGCTCTCTGCACTCGACGGTTTCTTGAAGGCACGACTAACCGATAAGAACTTCAAGTGGATTCCACGACATGTGAATGAATGAAGTCGTGATCCAGAAGGTGCATCAATCGAAGCTGCGAGATGCCTGAGAAGGAATGCGTAGCTCGACTCCGATCGGAAGTAGATAGGGATTACTCAATTGATCGCGATTAAGGTCAAATATTTCCAGGCCCCTTCCTGGATCGCCCAAGTAGCGTTCAGCCAATCCCTCAAGCGTGTCTCCGTTGCGCACAACGTGCAAAACTTCTTGGGGCCAATCTTCATGGGAAGTGGTCGCCTTTCCCTGTTCAGCAATGCTGTAGGCCGGCTTTGAATTTTTGGTTGGAGTGTTGTCGACGGGGCTTGGCTCCTCGTTGTTAGCAGATTCGGCAGCACCTTTCATCGCGGGATGATTGGCTAGGTCAAAGCTTTCGTGTATTTGGTCAGAGCTGTCAAGCTGGGTCGACTCGATGGTGCTGGCCATCCTGGCAGACACATGTTCTGGGGCCAAAGGAATGCTGACTTGCGGGGCACTTTGGATGGTGGGATCGTGGGTAATAGGATCGCCGTTCACAGCGCGTAGGGTGTCCTCGGGGATCTCCGCTGCCGGTTTTAGCGTATCTTGAGTATGCCGAAACGGCCACGAAAAAGCGAATCCTAGGGTCAGGATAGTGCCAGCGATCAGCAATTTTCGAGATCGATTCACGAGAAAGGTTTCGCCAGTAGAACCAAAGGAATTACTCGAGGAATGTTCCCCTAAGGTTCAGCTTCGGAATACCAGTCCTATTCAGTTGAGACACAATTCTTCGGCGCACGATGTAGGGACCCAGCAAATCTGACTTTGCGGATATGGCAAAGCTTGCGGGACGACAATCGCCGCAGATTTCAATTGGAAGAAGCAGCTGCCAAGGATTCTTTGGAGACGCGAGATGCTGTCTTGGCACTGCTTTGAGCCTCGTTGGGGCTCATCCACAGCAGGATCGGTGCAGCTATGAATACGGTGCTATAGGTTCCCGCGATGATGCCTATCAATAAAGAGAACGCAAACCCATGGATACCGTCACCACCCAACACATAGAGCAGAATCACGGATAGCAAAGTAGTGAACGAAGTCAAAATTGTGCGAGACAATGTCTGGTTGATACTGAGATTGATCATATCACGAGTGAGATACGGGCTCTTCCCTTTGACCTCTCGGATGCGATCAAAAATCACAATCGTGTCATTCAACGAATATCCGATGATCGTTAGTAGTGCAGCGACAATTGTCAAACTAATTTGAAACTTCTCGATCATCAGCATCTCAGCCAGACCGGGTATTGCGGAGACGATCGTTGCACTCAACGCGATCATGCCGATCGAAATCAATACGTCGTGGACGACTGCAATGACGGCGGCTACTCCGTAGTAGATCTTATGGAACCGAAACCAGACGTAAGCAATAATGCCAATGAGGCTGACGAAAACAGCCGCGAATGCCTTGGTCCTCAAATCACCAGCTACACGTCCCCCAATCTTATTTGCCAGGGGGAAAACCGGCTGGTGGTTTGTCACGTTTTCCAGTTCTGAGAATACCTTCTTTGCTTCTGCGATAGGGAGTGCCACCTTGACGTTCCAAGTGGTGAAACGGCGAGCACTGCCAGGTTGATAGTCAGGATTATCGATGGCAAACGCTACGGAACCATGGTCCGTAGCGGCGAGAGCGTCCTGAATCAACTGAGTGGCCGTCTCATGATTAACCCCAGCATCAGCTTCCCCTTCAGCTCCAAAAGTAATCTGAGCGCTGGTGCCATTGGCAAACGGATCGCCTGAGTAGACCGATGCAGTGGCTTTGCTCGAAGTTTCGGCATCTTGCTCCTCACGGGCTCCCTCTGAGTCGCCTCCGTCGCCAGTCGCTGGTTCCTCGGACTGAAAATTGACAAGCCTCATGGGAGATTTTTGAGGAGTGAGATGATAACTCGTCTGATCACCCAAGGGCTTTATATTCGAGGTTGTGACCTGATAAGTTTGTAGACGATCGCCCAAGGTTTTCTGAAGAATGCGTTGGACTTCATCAACGTCTTGCTCAATGGAACTGATGGTGTACCGCGTGTTGGTTGCACCGACTTCTACTAGCGAGAGATTCTTGTCTTTAAGATCTGTTTCCTCAAGAAGTTTCTTCATTTCGGCAAAAGGCATTTTGCTGTCTTCTTTTAGCACCAACGTGACCGAGCTACCGCCAGTGAAGTCGATATTCAGCAGGTCGTTCCCCCGATCGAATGCGGAATAGAGGCCGATCGCTATGAGGATGACAGAGCATACGATAGCCAAACCTCGTTTACCCATGAAGTCGATATTGGTCTCCCCTATAAGTTGAACCATGCTCAGTTTTTTCAGGCGGTGAGTCCGTTCCGCAATGTCAAAGATTAGGCGGGAAAGAAAGACTGCTGAGTACATGCTCATAATGATTCCGATGATCAGCGTGACGCCAAATCCCTTCACGTTATCGGGGGCAATTTTGTAGATAGCCACCGCCGTGATGAGATTCGTCAGATTCGCGTCCACAATGGTAGACATGGCCTTGGCGTAACCATTTCGGATTGCCATGCGTAACGCCGCCCCACGGGCTCGTTCTTCGCGGATGCGCTCGTAAATCAGCACGTTGGCATCCACAGACATACCTACCGTCAGCACGAGTCCAGCGAGCCCTGGGAGTGTGAATGCCGCGTGCAACAGGACCATGACTCCTAATATTAAAAGCAGATTGGCACCCAATGCAAAACAAGCGACCAGCCCGGCAAAGCGATAGTAGAAGAGCATAAAGATCATCACGATTACCAAGGAAGCAACGATCGCCGAACGGCCCATGCGAACTGTCTCGAGACCGATCGTCGGGCTTATGACTTCACGACTGATGGGGTCCTTATTGAGCGATGCGGGAAGGCTACCTGAATTCAGAATATCGACAATGAAATCGACTTCCTCTTTGTCATTGATTCCCGTGATTCGACCTGACGAAGTAATCTTTGAATTGATCGCCGGGGCGGAAAGCAACTTTCCATCCAGAATGATACCCAAGTAGTACTTCTGGCCCGAGGGATTGGGAACATGTTGGCCAGAAAGTCGACCAAACCGAAATGCACCTTGGTCGTCAAAGTTGAAGCGAACTTCTGGCTGGCCCGTCTCGTCGAAGCCAGCTGCGGCTTTTTGCAGGTATTCGCCTGTGACGTCGAACCCATCGTTCATTAACACCAATGCCTGTGGGATTTTGCCGGCCATACGTTTGACAAACCGATCGTCGGGGCGGTCGAATGGCCCCAGCTTATTATCGTAGATCATCCACTCAGCAACTTTGCGTCCTCCCATGCGCACGACATTTTCACCAGGGGGCAATGCCTGTGCCAGTTCGATGATCGTCTCATTCTCCTTCTTGAATACCGGAGAAGCCGTGATGCGAAATTCCAGGGCACCTGCGGTGTAAACCTTACGCTCGATATAGTCCAACTCTGCAGGGCTTGCCTGAGGAATGATAATCTCGATTTGATCAGGACCGTATTCACGAATTGACACTTCTTTCGTACCACTGGGATCAACACGTTCTCCCAAGGCAGCGATCAGCTGGCGAACTAAGTTGCTACGGGAAGAAGTGGACGGACCATCTTCAAATTCACCGTCATCTTCGAGAGCGCCTGACGTATCCTGCAGTTCGTAGATCAGAGTGATACCACCGCTCAAGTCGGGGCCATATTTAATCTCACCTTCATAGATCACCACTGCGGCAGCAAGTAGCGAACCAATGGCTAGCGCAAATTTCCAGCCGTATTCCGGCATCCGAAATCGTTTGGCAAGAAAACTACCCAAAAACATCGGAACAACAAACAAAGCGATAACAATGGCCAGCAATACAATCCCGCCGATGGGCGCTTGGTCCTCAGCTGGAGGGGCAGCCGGAGGGGGAACTTCCAAAGTTCCAGCCTCGGTCTCTGTTGCCGCAGCTTCTGCTGGAGAAGTTTCGTCTTGAGCCATCAAAGAATGAGCTGTCAAACCGAACAATAAAGTCGTAGTTAAGAGGGCAATACTTGATCGGTGAAACTTTCTAAAACTGCTGTTTGAATCAGCGATAGTCATCTTGAGTTATCCGTATTTACTATTTCAGGTCGTGAGGGCGGAACCCGGCTATTCATTGGCCAGGTGACTTGGAAGCGCCCTCAGTCTTGTTTTCATCAGTTACGACACGAGCGATCGCCGAGAGACCGACTTTGAGCTTGGTTCCGGTGGATTCGTCGACTCGGATGGTCACTTCGTCGCGGTCACGCTGCACGTTAGTTACGATACCATGAATGCCGCCAATCGTGACGATGCGATCTTTTTCCTTGAGATTGTTGACCAATTCCTGCATGGCCCGTTCTTTGTTCTTTTGCGGACGCAAAATTAAAAAATAAAAGAACACCATGATGGCAATCAATCCAGGAAGCATACTCCCTAAACCAGGGGGTTCAGGCTGGGCATCTTGGGCAAGGAGCAGGCCGCTCACTGCCAAGAGAACTGGATTTTCAAACGGCGAAATGACCATTAAAACCAACGCTTCAAATTCTTGCTACAAATGGGAGCTCAACCTCGTCGGCAGACCCTCTTCTCTCGACTCACAAATGGAAACGAATTATCATAAATCGTTGCGCCATAAGGAACAAGGGCGTCCGAAGTGACCTTATGGGACTATCCTGACTTTCACCGGGCGGCAATATAGCCTCTTGCTAGAGGTACTCACTTGGGGTCCCGCTGTGCCCAGTTGGCGAGTTTCTCCCTGCTAAACTCTGCAAAGCAATCCGCTTCTATTGCCGCGCGAGCCTCCGCCATGAGCCTCTGGTAGTAGGTGATGTTGTGGATCGAGGTGAGAATGGGCCCTAACATTTCCTTGGCTTGGAACAGATGTCTCAGATAACCACGGCTATGCTGGCAAGCCGGGCAAGGACAATGTGCTTCCAGAGGTGCCTGATCTCGCTCATACTGGGCATTTCTCAGCCGAACCGTCCCCTGGTCGGTAAAAGCCAAGGCATTGCGTCCGTTCCGGGTGGGCATAACGCAATCGAACATGTCGATGCCGCGGGCTATCGATTCGACGAGGTCCCGTGGACGACCCACCCCCATCAGATAGCGGGGGCAATCTGCAGGCAAAGCCGGTACGGTTGATTCGAGCGTTTCATACATTTCTTGCGGGGTCTCGCCAACACTGAGTCCTCCGACGGCATAAGCGCGAAAATCCAGAGAGACCATGGCCTTAGCGCAATCTTGCCGAAGGCGGGGATCGAGGCCCCCTTGAACGATACCAACGAGTAATTGGTCATTTCGCCGGATTGCCTGCAAACAGCGTTCAGCCCAGCGTACGCTGCGCCAGGTGGCGTCGGCTACGATTTCCGATTGGTTGGGAAGGGCGACGACATGGTCAAACGCCATCACAAAGTCGCTTCCCAGTTCTGCTTGGATGGCAATCGATCGCTCGGGGGTGATTTCCAGTGCAGACCCGTCAATATGAGAACGAAAAGCGACCCCGTTCTCGGTCACCTTCACGCGTTCCGCCAGACTGAAGATTTGAAATCCCCCGCTATCGGTGAGAATTGGCCCCGACCAGCCCATGAATTTGTGGAGCCCGCCATGGGCTGCGACGACTTCCGCACCCGGTCGCAGAGCCAAATGGTAAGTATTACCGAGCACGATTTGCGAGCCTGTCTCACGCAATCGTGAGACTTCGACCCCTTTGACCGTCCCCAAAGTCCCCACAGGCATGAAGGTGGGTAACTCGACGATTCCCCGAGGCGTGTGAAGTCGCCCCCGGCGCGCATTGGTACTCGCGTCGGTGTGCAACAATTCGAATCGGAAAGCAGGGGAAGCCATCAATGCTCCGCGCTCAATCCCCTCGCAATTTCAGACCGGCAAGGGTGAGCTTCTCGCGAACTTCATTCAGGCTCGTTACTCCGAAGTTCTTGCACTCCAGCAGATCGTCCCCCGTCCGACGGACAAGTTCGCCAATCGTTGAGAGCCCCAAGCGCACCATACACTTGCGAGCCCGTACCGACAAATTCAGATCAGCTATCGGCCGATCCAAGAGGGCACGTTCGTCGTCGCTGAGCATTTCGGGTTCGTAAGCCGGTTCTTCTTCTTTCCAGGAGTTTGCAAATTGTCCCAGTTCGAGTCCCTTGGAAGCGAGCATTTCGCGAATTTCCACCAACGAAGTCTCACCAAAATTCTTGCTTGCCAAGAGCTCTTGTTCCGAGGTTTCGCAAAGATCGCCGAGGGTCATGATACCCATTTTCTGCAGGCAATTGCGGCTGCGTACGGAAAGCTCGAAATCGCTCACCGGGACGCTCAGCATTTGGGCCATACGATCTTGCCGACGACGCGCTTCTTCATCGTAGTACATATCCCGCGACGCATCGGCGTCTTTAAAGTAAAGGCGGGCACGAGGGTGATCGGGAAACACATCCAAAATCCGCTGATAGCATTGCTTCGAGCGCTCAAAGTGTTCGATGTCTTCGTAGAGCAAACCTAAATTCAGCAGCGTGCCCACGTGGGTGGGAAACTGGGTTGCGGCTCGCTCGTAAAGTTGTCGAGCGTAGTCGTCGTTGCCGTGGCGATCGTTTTCCATGGCCAAACCAAAGAGTGCCCCGGAATGGGTGTTGTCCGACTCGACGGCTCGCTCCAAGAGGGCCACCACCTCAGCAGAATTACCACCTAATGCTGAAACCGTCGCAGATCGTTGATAGAGATACTCGGCAGTCTGCTCGACGGCTCCCGATAGATTGTCGAGGATCAAGAGGGCCTCTTGGGGCTTCCCGCTGTAGCGAAGTGCCTCACTCTTGGCGAGTGCGACCTCATCGCGGTTGTAGCCAGCACGTTCTGAGGATTCAAAAGCGGTGAATGCTTCTTCATAATTGTCGAGTGCCATCAACGACTTGCCAAGATAGAAGTGAGTCAAAGCACCCCCATCGGCACTCCGCAGCGTTTGAACCGCATTCGAATACCGACCGAGCAAATACTGACAGACTCCCAATCGTACCGAAGCTGCTGGAGTACGCGTTTCCTGCTGTTGCATCTCTCCCACAGCATCTCTTAGCAGTCGAAAATTATTGTAATCAGTCGAGATCGCTTTTACGATCTGTTTAATCTCATTCGGCCCAAAAGTGCTATTCGAGAGAACAATCTGCTTGAGATCGATATCGAGAACTTGTGACATACTACTTCCGCTCCTGCAAAAAATGCCTGCAATCAATTCAGGTGCAGCGAGCCAACTTCGCGTTGGCTAGCGCTACGGTAAACACATCAGCAACTGCTCCCCACTGAGCCGGCTCTTGCCAAGAGCCAGCGGTGGGAGTCGAACCCACAACCCCCGCATTACGAATGCGGTGCTCTGCCAATTGAAGCTACGCTGGCAAATTGCCGAAACTCGTCAAAATACAGCATTTTCCTTCCTCAGGCAATGGGCGATGAAGCGGCTGGGAAAGGGGGCTTGAAGCAGCCAGTAGCCCAGCAAATCCGATGGTCACAACCAGCTCTTAGTTCCGTTTAGCCACGGATTTGACACGGATAGAAATCGACGTAGCGCAGCCCATATTTCAGATCGCAGCCAGTAACTTTCTTGTTGCTGACCGCCTACACCAGGTTCGGCACAATTCCCAGTGCCACGGCCATGCGCACCAGTTCTGCTAAAGAGTCGGCCTCCATTTTGTGAAAGACCTTTTGTCGATGATTCTCGATCGTACGAATGCTGCAATCGAGTTTGCGGGCGATAACTTTGTTGGCATCGCCAGCGATCATCAATTGCAGCACTTCCTTTTCCTTGGGAGTCAAGCTTTCAAGTCGCTCTTTAAGAACGCTGCGCTGTTGCTCCAGTTCGTAATTGCGGCGATCGATTGCCAGCCCTCCCCGAATGGCGTTCCAGAGTTCTTCGTCGTTGCTTGGCTTTTCCATCAGCGTGAGTGCACCATTTCTCATCGCTCGAACGGTGGTGGGGGTTGTCGCAAACGCAGTGAGGACGATAACCGACATCGACACGCCAAGTTGCAACAAGCGTTCCTGAAGTTCCAGCCCACTCATTCCCAGCATCCTTACGTCGGTCACCAAGCAGGCAGGGCGACGGCCTGAAAACATTTGCAGGAATTCTTCCGCAGAACTGTATGCCTCACTGGCAACACCCATTGCCTGTACCAATGCCACGAGGGCTTTGCGGACCTGTTCGTCATCGTCGACGATGTAGACGATGGGCTCATCGTTTGCAGAGGTTGAACTCATTGCTTCGTCCTTTCCGCTACTGGTATTTGGAGTGCGAAGGTCATCCCTCGACCTGGGTTGTTACGCGCGTGGACTTTGCTGTGATGCGTTTCGGCGATCGTTTTGCAGATCGAGAGGCCCATCCCCAAGCGACCAGGTTTCGTGGTGTAGAATGCATCAAACAGCCGTTCCGTATTCTCCAACTCCGTGCCTGCTCCATTGTCACACAACTCGACAATCAATTCTTTTCGGTCATATCGGGTACTGATTACGAGGTGTTTGTCATCGGGTTCATTATCGCTCATCGCTTCAAATGCATTACGGAACCAATCGACGAAGACTTGCAGCATTTGTACTCTATCTGCATAGATGGCATGGGAACGTTGCTGCAGCGCTAAATGTAATTTAACCCCTGCCTTTTTGGTTTCATAGCTTAAGATCGCGACAGCCTCCCGAATGACTTCGTTAATGTCGAGGTATTCGAACTTACTCGGTTTGTTCGTGGTAAACGAATGCAGTTGTCGGATGATCGTGGCAGTGCGCGAGATAGAATTTGTGATCTCGCGGGTGCAATCGATGGCAGTTGCAATGTTGGCCGCCCCCTCCATTTCCAGGTTGCGCCGGGCCGCTTCAGCGAAAAGCTGGGCAGCATGCAACGGTTGGTGGATTTCATGGGCGATTCCAGAAATTAATTCCCCCATGGTCGCCAGTCGTGAGACTCGCTTGAGGTGCTCCTCACGCTCTTGAACCAGGTCTTCAACTAATTTCAAATCTGTAATGTCACGCCCTACGGATTGGTATCCGGTGAGTGTGCCATCTTCATCAAAGAGAGCCCGGTTGGTCCAGTGATGCCAACGGAGATTACCTTCTGAGTCCCTCACTCGATGTTCGCTGGTCACGGTTGGCACCTGGGGAGTGAGTCCCGCGATCTCATCCAGGACTCGACTGCGATCTTCGTCGATGATATTCGGCAGGAAAGAGGCTCCAAGCAACTGTTTCTCAGACTGATTCATGTAGCGACAATACGCTTGATTGACAAATGTATAAATCCCCCCTTCATTCCAGCGGCAGATGAATTCCGTTTGATCTTCGACGACGCTCCGGTAGCGGGATTCACTTTCGGCAAGCTGATCGTTGATAAGCCTTAGTTCGCGAGTCCGTTGGAAAACTCGTTCTTCCAGTTCATCCTTCAATCGGCGTATTTCCTCGGCGTTACGGGTGGTTTCGGTAATATCTTTGGCGATACCTTCCATTAGCACATACTCACCGTCAGGTGAAAATATGGGTCGTTGCTGGATTTCGATCAGACGCTTCGCGCCTGAAGCATGGGCGACTTCTACAGAAAACTTATAGAAACGCACCCCCGCTTGAACGTCGGCCAGGACCTGATCAGCCGTTTCTCTGCCGACAAAGTCTTCGCCAATAAGTTCCCGCCAATTGAGGCCAATGATTTCACGTGGTTCGTAACCGAGAATTTCTTTCACCGAGGGACTCACATAGGTCAGCTCTCCATTTGGGAGATGCGTATAAATGGCATAGTCGCCACCCAGACCCTCCACCAATCGGCGATACTTTTGTTCTCCTTCGCTGAGTTTGACAGCAGCTGTGACATAGGGAGTTATGTTGTATGCCACCCCTTCCAGGCCGCCAGAATTATCCTCTCCAGGGTGCAATGGCCGCTCGTGGAGGTCCAGGACGACCAATTCGCCATTTTCGTGCTGAACTACTGCACAACGTGAGTTAGAAGTGAACGTTTTTTGATAAACATGCTCGGGCTTTGACAGTAGAGATCCTAATGAATGTTCAAAATCAAAAACGTCACTGTACAACTTTCCGAGGAGTTTAGACGCTGGAAATCCCAATATGCCTTCCACGGAGGGGCTCAGATAAGAAAGATTTCCCGTTTCATCCACACGGTAGTAAAAGCACACCGATTGGCATAAATCGCTCTCTGGAACCGAAAGCTCACAGTTTTTCTCAGAAACACTCATCGTGCAGACAAACGAGGGTTCTCGTGATTCAGCGGATAGAAAGCTCTCTTGTTGAGTGTACCATGCCACGCTGTGAGAAGGCTACTGGATCTTCGGTATTTCGGCTTGGAGGGAGTGATAAAGAGCTAATGTTTGCTCCGCCATTACAGAGACATGGTGTTTTTTGGTGACTTGAATCTTTCCCTGCCGGCCAAGCTCTTGCGCATGGCCAGGATTAGTGAGAAGTTGATGCAATTTCTTTGCCAAATCCGAGGTGTCATGAGGTTCAAAGAGCAGGCCTCCGCCGATCGACTCGATCATCTCGGGATACGAACCATGCCTGGGGAGCACCACAGGAACTGCATTCGCCAGGGCCTCGAGTGCCGGTAGACCTTTGCTCTCGCGATAAACAGTCGGTGTGCTAAAGATAGCCAGTGATTGGAGAAACTGGATCTTCTGCACTCGATTCAATTCTCCGTGGTAATGAAATTGATTGGACATTGGACCGATCGCACTTTTCTGCTGAATGTCTTTTAGATACTTCCGGTCACTCCTGCCCAGATAACCTGCCGCGTGAAGTTCAAAAGGAGGGCAACCCGGCTGGTCAGTGAGTTGCTCGCAGGCTTCAACCAGGAGGTGCAGCCCCTTGTCGGGGCAGACACGAGCGAGGTAGCCGATGCGTCGTGGCTGGTCGTCTGCATGCCCCGCGCGCTGCCCATGCCCAGTCAAATCGAGGCCGTGCGGAATGACGTGAATGTGTTGGCGTGGCACTTCCAGGTAGGTACTCATTTCGTCGGCAAAATAGTTGTTTAGTGCTACGAAAGCGTCGGCGTCGGCGGCACGTTCGCGTAGCAATTGCCGGGCCTGGGAGTAGTAGGGTTCCGTCAGTTTTTCCAGAAAAATGTCTTCGCCCGAGAGTGAGCAAACCACGGGTGGTCCACATCGCTCGGCGATCATCCGTGCTAGCCCCAACATCATGGAGTTCGACAAATGCACGACATCGGGACGAACTTCGTCGAGCAGCCAATCAACTAGTTTCTCCAGTTCTTTGCGTTGATTGCCGCTTTCGCCCTTGAGCATCGAAACGGTCAAGTCACCCAGCTTGGTCGGGTCGACACTCCCCGAGAACCGACTAATTGCCCCCAACAGGGCAGGGTGGTCCAATATTTTGTCCAGCCAACGCGGTGTGCGGCGAAAGAGTGCCCATCTCTGCTGCAAGTACACATTGATGCCGCCAAAAAAAACACGCGGTTGGCTTACGTTCGTTTCATCGGTGCGGAGCGGCGTGTAGATCGGCACCAGGATGACATCCTCGCCCATGCGTAATAACTCTGCAGCCAGTGTATTATCATGCAGGCAGCTTCCGCAATACATCCCCGCAGCACCAGCAGCTAGGTAGGCTATTTTCACTAAACGTAGTACTCGTTTATTTCATCTACCTGCTCGTTGAGCGTCCAGAAATCGTAGAGGATGCCCAAGAGGAAAAGTCCACCGGTGAAGAAGTAAATGATTCCGGTGATCCATTTTCCAAGGTAGAAACGGTGAATGCCAAACAGGCCTAGGAACGTTAGCAGCAGCCAGGCAACTGTATAGTCGGTTGGCCCGGGAAGATATCGCCGGTTAGCACTTCTGTCCATCCCTGGGATCAGAAATAGGTCGATAAACCAACCGATTCCTAGCAGGCCTAGAGTCAGAAACCAAATTGTCCCCGTGACGGGCTTGCCGTAGTAAAAGCGGTGGGAACCGGTGAATCCGAAAACCCAGAGTAGGTAACCTAGAAGGAGGTTGTGCGTCTCTTCAGGTACCGAATCCAGGGAGTGATGATGGTCGTAGGGTTGTTGAGACATGGGAATTGCTGCTATTGGGTTATCGATTGTGATTCTTTCATTAATCGCCGTTCCAGCCACGGATCGAGATCCTCAAAAATCTTTCCCGAGCGACCGTCGAAAACTCGACCAATCAACAGGTCGACAAGTTCGGACTGGTGTTGCGGAAATTCTTGTACGAACTGACCTACGCGAAACTCACCGGAGTAAAAAGCATGGACCAGCTTTCGGATGAGGTGGGTCTGGCGAGAGAAATCCGCCACCCACCGGCCGAGCACGTGGGCCGACAGGTCATTGGAACAAAATCCATCGAGAATCGCATCGGCAGCCAATTCAGCTGATTTCAGTGCGAAATAAACTCCTGAGGAATAAATCGGATCGATGAACCCCCAGGCGTCTCCCACCATCACCCATCCGTTTCCCGCCGAGCGGTCTGTCGTATAGGAAAACTCTTTCACAACTCGGAGATCATCAGCCTGCTCGGCATTGGAAAGCCAATCAGCCAGCGTCGGACAGTTGGCCATCTCTTCAGCAAAGACCTCCTCTGGCGAGCCCCGACCACGAAGCAGGTAGTCATTGTCTCCCACGAGTCCCACGCTGACCAGGTCATCTGCCTGAGGGATATACCAGAACCAGCTTCGATTCTCAGTCGTTTGCAGGATGACGGTTTTGACGCCGCCTCCTTCGATATCGACTTTACCTCCACGGAAATGGCGCCAGATCGAGGCCTTTCGCAACTTAGGGTTCATTCTCTTCAAGCCAAGCTTGGATGCCAGGAGGCTTTGCTGTCCAGTGGCATCGACGACGACTCGTGCGGAGACCTCGCACGTTTCGCCTTCTGGAGTTTGGAGTCGCGCTCCGACGGCGTAGTCGCCATCCATAACAACATCCAGGGCACGAGTCTGATCGCGGCATTCGGCCCCCTGTTTGGCAGCATTATCGAACATAAGTTTGTCGAAGTCTGCCCGATCGACGTGCCAAGTCTCGCTGCATTCCCGATCGTCGTGGGAACGAAAATAAAACGGGGCAGATTCTTTGCCTGAACTGCTGACAAACTGGACCCCTACCTTGCGGGCATAGATGTCTTTTCTAAGTTGCGACAGAATTCCAAGCCGTTCGAAGATCCAATAGGTTTCCGGCATCAATGACTCACCAACGTGCGGACGGGGCATTTTAGATCGCTCCACGAGCAGCGTTCGGTAGCCTGCTGCAGCCACCAAAGTGGCTACCGTCGATCCGGCTGGTCCAGCCCCCATAACCAGGCAATCGTAGTTTGTATCAATTGCACTCATCGGTAGGTCCAACAATCAGGGAACGACGATTTCTAATAGCTCTACAGCAGGCTTTTTTTCCACCAATATATGGGCGGTACGACCGTAACACATGGTCCCTCGTTCCAACTTAAGATATTTGCGGAGTTCGGGACCAGAGGTAACTCGCCACAATTTATCGAGTTCAACATTACGCATCAGGTGGTGGCGGATCATGATCCTTCCTAAAGGGAGGGCCTGAGACTCAATTTCCATACGTACAATTTGCGGGAGCCCTGATAAGGAAATTCGCATAATTCCGAATTGAACCGGAGTGCCATCCCGCTGGAGTGAGAGTATTATCCGACGTGAGTAGTAGTCGTTGTCGCGACGTTCTTCGAGCACATTCAACTTAACGAGACTGTTATACCAGGCTTCCACAGTGACGGTCATGTGGTCATTATGGGCCAACATGGCTTGAAACTGATCGGGAAGTTCACCCGCGGTCACCTCCTCGAAGAGACCAACTTCGGCAGTCGATGTGTAAAACAACTCACATAGTTTTGCAATCATTCGGTTCACATTATTCGACATCGAGGTGAAAACTTGGGGGAAAGCAAGTTTGAAGAAATCGTGAAAATGCCAGGTAGGTGCCGAGGGGACTTTCTATTCTACTCCCCTACTGATTGCCGGGAAACCGACTCACCAATGTTCGAGGAACCGAACAGAACTGTTTCAACCAGATAGCGTAGGAGCCGTTGAAGGCATGGCTGCTCGATGACGTTGGCAATCGACAGTGCGTGTGATTGGTGCTGTTCAATCAACCGATCTGCTTCCGAGAATACTTCGGCTTGCATATAGAGACTTCGCACCCTGGCCACTCGTTCTTCGCGAGATAAAGAAGAATCGACAATCTGTAAAAGTTCTTGACGTTGTGGGTCAGCTAATCTGGCGATGGCCAATGCCCACAGCACGGTAGGTCGTCCACCAAGCGTGTCTAAGCCGGCATGAAGCTTGTTGTCTTGGTCCCCTTTCCAATCCTTCAAATCATTGAGTATCTGAAATGAAATTCCCAGATGCCGACAGAACTCTCTGAGTCGAGACTGGTTTTCACCCAGCGGTCCCGCACAGCGAAGACCACAAAGCAAAGCGGCCTCAAAAGCAGGCGACGTTTTAAGAGAGTAAATCTCGAGGGCATCTTCAATGGAGAGCAATTTGTTGTGGGCATCGCGCCACAACAACTCGGCCCCTTGTCCTTCACTCAAGCGTAGATGGGCATCTGAAAGGATGTCGATAATCTCCCCGACGACGTCCGACCCGAGAGAACCCGACTCTCGACTCACCAGACTGTACCCAAGTCCAATTAAGTAGTCACCCACATTAATGGCAGTCGGGAGACCATGCGCCCGATGGAGCGTAGGCCGACCATATCGATACTCATCGGCGTCCTCGATGTCGTCGTGGACAAGCGAGGCTTTGTGGAATATCTCGATCGACAAGGCCACGCGGCGTACGGCATCGGGTAAATCCATTTCCGATTGGTCGGCTGTGGTACTTTCTGAGCCGAAGTCTGTCATCGCATGGTAGGCTGCGAGAGTGATGAACGGGCGGGCATATTTGCCCCCCAAAGCGAGAAAATCGTGGGCGATGGTTTCCGTTGCCGCGATTGGTTCCAGTGCCAGGGTACCAGCCCCATTAACCTCGGCCATACTGGGGCCGGTTCGCAGCCGCGGCACGAGCCTCAGTAGTTCCGCGGGTTCAAACATTGCACGTGTGGACCGGAGGATTGAGGCGTATTGTGGTTCGTTCTGGGAGAGCTTGGCGGGACTCCAAAGCAAAAGTTCCTGTACCCAATCGGGATCAAAACGCGACTCGTCAGATACGCTTAATAGAGGTACTGCCAGAGCTGGAACCCCAGCAAGCAGAATCATTTCGAGCGCCTTTTCCAAAACATCAAGGCTTGCCACACCCAGAATTGCCTCGATCGAATTGTCGAACAGAAGCTGCATGACTTCTGGCGAGGACTCCGCGTAATGAACATTCATGCCCAAGGATTCTGCCTGAGCACGAATCTCGGCGAAGTCGCAGCGATGTCCTGTACCATTGGCAGAGGCTTTTGGCAACAACAACAATCGGCGGGAGTATGGAACAGACAGCACTTGCTCTCGCCAGAATTCGTTCGACAGCACAACCATTGTCCAGCCGACGAAGCACTCGGGAAGGCGGAGGTTCGTCAGGATGGTGCGGGCGGCTTTTTCTAATTTCTCTCGAGAGAGACTTTGAAAAACTTCAAAGCGCTCGACAAATCGGCAGCAAGCACTGCGGAGTGCGTTTCGTAATTCCAAGTCCTGTGGAATCTGCTTGAGATGGGATGTAGGGGAGGGCTCCCCAGGCACCGCAGCGGAAGTCCACTCGCGTGGCGCTTTAACCTGGACTTCGCTAGAATTCCCCGCCACCATTGCTCCTCTCTTCGAGCTTCCAATCAACCCGCTGCCACTATGGCCGGCCAAACGTATGAAATGCGAAACTGACTCTTCTGCAAGACAGGTCCTAAGTCGACCATTGAGAGTTCCGAATGCTTTTCCAAGCACTACACATGAACCGCATCAATTCTGGTCGATTTAACCTCGTTGGTCCGGCAGGCAACAGCCAAAGTTCTCACCGCCAGGCAACGAGCAAGCAGACGATCATAATACCATACTTTAGGGGGATAGAAAGCGACAAGGGTAGGGCGGAGTGTGGGCAAGGCGGAGAGGGCATCAATCAGCCAACAAAGTCCCTCTTCGACAGTTTTTTGGGCAGTAGAATTCTTCGCAACTAAGGGGATAAGTGCCTGCAATGCAAGGGAGGTTTCTTCGATACTCCCCGAATTGTGGTTTTCATTCTCTTGAACTTTGCGATGCGAACGCCCCTTAGTCCCTGAAGCATTGACGGCTCTCCAGGCTCCAGAAGGAAACTGCACTTAGAAGAGCAAGCGAAACGCTTTTTGGGCCATCGTCGTCTGCCACAGCTGCATCTCACCGAAAACTCTTACGACCTGGGCGGTGCCGATTACCGGGTTAGCACCTTGAGTATGTGCTTCGCTGCCATACCACCGAGGCCACCAACTTCCATCGGGTTGTTGTTGAGACTTGAGGTAACTAACTCCACTGAGTAACCCACGCTCAATTTTGGAGATTAACGGATGGCTGGGTGCCGAACGTCGCAGAATGTTTTTCCATGCGCTCAGTGCCATCATCGACTCGCAAGTCGCATCCGTCGAGCTGCATTCCATCGAAGACCCGCCTACTCCACGCATGGCATAGGCCCAACCGCCATCGCGATTTTGCCTCTCTATGAGCCAACGTATGCCATCCAGTGCCGCACCCGTGACTTCGGCGGTTCGGCATCTTGGCCATTTCCGACACCACTCGGCGAGTGTACCAAGTGTTGCTGCCGTGTCTAACGAATTGGCTGCTGCACCCGCACAACGAGAAAATGACCAGCCACCTGTACTGCTCGGCAGATTCTGATCAGAGGAAATCTGGGCGGCTAGCAACCAATCCATGATAGCCTCTGCCACCGGTGATGGTATATCAGTACGATCATTGGCTGGATCATTGAAATTCCAATCCAATGCCCGAACTGCCCGCACGGTGTTAGAGATTGTCTGATCGCAACCGTAGGACCAACTTCCGTCGGATCGTACGTTACTCAGGAGATAATTGACACCTCGTCGCACGATCAAATCTTCTGATTGTGCATGACTCGCAAGCCCAATGATCACAAAGCTGGTATGAAGTACCGAGGCGCTGAAACTTCCGTCACATCCTTGCGCCTGCGCCAGCAGATTGTGGCATGGACCTTGAGATTTTTGGCGCAACCATTTTGCCAACGGATTGCGAGAAGGAAAATAGAAATCTCTTGCTTGTCCAATGGAGATCAGTACCGGTAGTGAATTGCCAAGACCGGCCAATCCAGGAAGTTGATAACAGGCTTTGGGCAAGCAGGTCAATTCCAGGGGGAGAGCAGGTACCTTACGCCAAGGAGCGATCCCCGCCATCGCGCAGTTTGTCAGGATGGCGGCTACAAAAGGTTTGTCATCCGCAAACTGCTTTTTTAACCCGGCCAGGCCTCCCTGAGACTCAATATAGCGCTCAGAGCTATGAAGCAGATCTGCATACTTAGCGGGAACCCCTGTGAGATGAAAAGCCGCTTGGACCATCAGTGTTGCTGCTAATGTTGAATGTCCGCAGTCAACATCTCCCCAACCACCGTCCTGGTTTTGCTGGCGGGCGAGCCACCGCAGACTATTGGAAAGCAGCTCGGATAATTCGCTACGAACAAGCATCCCCGAATGCCAACTGTTTTCCAAGGGAGAGTTCATCTCGGGAGCATCGTCGACATGCCGCTCAGCAAGCACCAATGCACTGATGGCCGCAGCGGTACACAAAGGAGAACTCGAAAGCTCACCTGTCCAGTGATCGTGATTGCGCTCAGACAAAAGCTGCTGGCGTGCTGTAGAGTGAGCGACTGCCAGTTGCTCACGTTCGACATGCATAGTCATACGAGCCGATTGGCTCCGGGGTTGGCGGGATTGCCGGTGCTGCCCCCGGCATGTCTACTATTTTAGGCAACGCGGGAGAACCTGTCGAGCAGCTTGGAACCGCAGTTTCAGCGGGGTTTTTTGGCTTCCAGCAGATTCGAATTCCACAAGCACAACCAGGAAACACAACTTCAACACTGCTCCGCAGGGGTTGAAGCCGAAGATATGGGCGGAGAGTTTCAGGCAATCCCAGCCAGCACGGTGGCTCTGCCGACTCGGCTGATTCCCAGCATAAACGCGGCTGTGCGGAGGCTCACGTTTTGTTGGTGCGCCATGTCCCAGACTTCTTCAAAGGCGGCTGACAGGACACGATCCAGTTCCTGGCGCACACGGTCGATGTTCCAGTTGTAGTATTGGCGATTTTGGGCCCACTCGAAATAGCTGACGGTCACACCACCGGCGTTTGCCAAAATATCGGGGAGAATCTTCACACCGCGCTCAGTGAGAATATCGTCGGCATCCGGGCGCACGGGGGCATTGGCTGCTTCGATGATAAGCGGAGCGCGAATAGCACCAGCGTTCTCAGCCGTGATGACACCTCCCAAAGCCGCTGGGATGAGCAGTTCGCAGTCAAGTTCCAGCAAGGCTTCGTTAGTAATATGCTCGGCCCCCGAAAAACCTGCCAGGGAACGGTCGTTGACGTGCACGTGGTGCAATGCCGCTGCGATATCGATCCCTGATTCGCTATAGTATCCCCCGCTCAAATCACTAATTGCCACCACTTTACAAGCTGATTCGTGGAGAAACTTCGCAGCATGCGAACCGACGTTGCCGAATCCCTGGATTGCCACACGGGTCTTTTCTGCCTTGTGGCCTAATCGCCCCAGCGTTTTGAGGGCCAGAATTCCTACTCCGCGACCGGTGGCTTCTTCTCGACCGGGGATGCCATAGTATTCCACCGGCTTGCCGGTGACCACGCCGGGATTGAAGCCGTGGTACTTGTTGTGTTGGTTCATAATCCAGGCCATCTCTTCCGGCCCAGTACCCATGTCTGGCGCGGGGATGTCGGTGTCGGGACCGATGATATCGTGAATCTCGTCGACAAATTTCCGCGTGATGCGTTCTCGTTCGCGCAAGCTGAGTGTGTGGACGTCGACGGCAATTCCCCCTTTTGCTCCACCGTAGGGAATGTTGACGACTGCCGTTTTCCAGGTCATCAGCGAGGCCAGACTCCGCACCTCGTCGAGATCAACTTCGTGGTGATAGCGGAGCCCCCCCTTCATAGGTCCGCGAGAATCGTCGTGTTGCACTCGATAGCCGATAAAGGTCTGCAATTGGCCATTGTCCCTCTCCACAGCAATTTGCACCTGGACTTCCCGCTTGGGAGTCATCAACAGCACGCGCATGTTGTCGGTAAGGGCCAATTGGTCGGCGGCCCGGTCGAAATAGTGTTGAACAGCTTCAAATGCTTTCATATGGACTCTCGTTTTCAGCGTTGCGCGGAGAAATGTTCTACTCTCATTTTGCGTTTTACAGCCAGCGTCAATTCATTGAACAGAAGAGAACAGAGAAAACGGAGGTAATGGCAATTAGGGTTGCACTCCAATCTTTACCATTCTGCTTTACTAGGGTTTTGAGGTGAAGATTAGTGTTCTACAAATCAACACGTCTTCTTCTCTGTTACCTCCGTTTTCTCCTGTTGAAAAAATTTTTGGCGACCCCACATCCGCGAGATTCGATGATACGCCCAGTTAACCACTCCTTCAAGCAACCATGATTTAGCCGTAGATGAGCCAAACTCATGTGGGTGCGACAACGACCAGAAAATTCGCCATAATTTGAATCACTTAGCACTCATTCTAGATTCGTGCCCAATGAAGAACAAACGGTTTGCCATCATTGTGAATCCCTTTGGGGGAAACCGCCGTGCGCTCGAGGTCTGGCAAGAGATTGCTCCCATGTTCAGCGCCGCAGGAGCCACGACGGAAGTCTTTCAGACAGAGCACTCGGGGCATGGGCAAACCCTTGCTGAAACGCTTGATCCGGATACGTTCGATGCAATCTGTATTGTAGGTGGTGACGGAACAATTCATGAAGTTGTTAATGGACTGTTCGCCAGTGGTAACCATTCGCGATTCACGTTGGGCTTCATCCCGGCGGGCACGGGCAATACGCTGCACGACCATCTCGGGTGCGGCAATGCCATTCACGCTGCCGAGACGATCCTGCGTGGTAAGACGCAGGCCCTCGATGTGGTGAAAGTGACGACCCAAGGACAGAGCGAGTATTGTGTCAACATCGTGGGATGGGGCGCGATCGCCGACATTGCCCGGCGGGCGGATCAATTTCGTTTCTTGGGAAAATTTCGCTATTCGGCAGCGACCCTGCTGCAGATCGCCAGGCCAAGACTACGCCGGGCCACTCTCACACTCGATGGTGAGGCGAGCGACGATGAATTTCTGCTGGTGATTGCCTGTAACACCAAAAAAACAGGAACAGGTATGGTTCTTGCGCCCCGAGCCGAGATAGACGATGGCAAGATCGACGTGGTCGTGTTGCGCAGAGCATCGCGTTGGCAGACCCTGCGGCTATTCAGAGCGATCTTCGATGGTTCGCACGTGTCGCTGCCGTTTGTGGAATATTATCAAGTGCGTTCTTTTGGGATCGACTCCACAAGTTGTGATACACTCAATCTGGATGGCGAACTGTCGGGAACGACTCCGTTCTCCGCGGAAGTGTTGCCGCGGGCACTGAATGTGTTTGCGTAACGCCCAGGGATTGCCATCACTGGGCGTTATCTTGCCGCGATGGTTTGCTGCTGTTGCTGGCCGAGGCCCTCGACTCCCAGGCGGACCGTTTGGCCCGGTTTGAGAAACACGTTGGGCTGCTGCCCCATGCCCACGCCGGGGGGCGTGCCGGTGGTGATGATGTCACCCGGCAGGAGCGACATGAATTGACTGATGTAGCTGACCAGCGTTTTCACACCAAAGATCATCGTGCCGGTCGAACCGTTTTGATACCGGTGGCCATCGACTTCCAGCCAGAGCTTCAAGTTCTGCGGATCGGGCACTTCGTCGCGAGTCACGAGCCAGGGTCCCAGGGGGGCAAATGTGTCGGAGCCTTTGCCCTTGTCCCAGGTACCGCAGCGGTCCTTTTGGAAAGAGCGTTCGGAAACGTCGTTCACAACACAATATCCGGCGACATGGGAGAGAGCGTCCTCTTCAGCCACGTATTTCGTCCGCTTACCGATCACGACGCCAAGTTCCACTTCCCAGTCGGTCTTCTCCGAACCACGAGGGATCTCGATGGCGTCGTTCGGTCCAGATATCGCAGTAGTGGCCTTCATGAAGAGGACCGGCTCGGTTGGCACCTTGGCACCAGTCTCGGCGGCATGGTCGGCATAGTTAAGGCCGATGCCGATGATCTTGCTCGTGCCGCCGACGCAGGGCCCAAGACGTGTGTCTTGACTGACGACGGGTAACGTGGAAACATCGAGCTTGGAGAGCTTCTGCAGCGATTCATCGGAGAGTGCTTCTCCAGACAGATCGGATAAAATCCCCACCAGCGAGCGAATCTGGCCATCACCGTCCAGCAAACCGGGTTGTTCGCTGCCTGGTTTCCCAAAACGAAGTAATTTCATGTGGATTCCCTCTCAATACGTAAAGGGTGTTGAACTGTGAAAGAATCACCCCAAATTGTTGTACTTGACGGATATACCTTAACCCATGACGATCTCACTTGGGAAGCTCTCGAGTCGCTCGGTCCCTCCAAAGTGTTCGATCGTTCTGCTGAGGATGAGGTACTTTCTCGTGCCGCAAACGCGAGTATCCTTCTCACGAACAAGGCACAGCTTTCTCGTGAGATCATCAATCAACTTCCCAAATTGCAATACATTGGCGTGACGGCGACGGGGACCAACGTCGTTGATCTTACCGCCGCCAAAGAGCGGGGCATCGTGGTTACGAATGTACCCAGCTATGGAACCGACTCGGTTGCACAGTTAACGATGGCGCATCTGTTGAATCTGGCCCACCGCGTCGGTCACTATGCGACTGCCGTCCGGCAGGGAAAGTGGGCCCAAGCTTCGGATTGGTGTTTCTGGGATACACCGCTTGTTGAACTCAGCGGTTTAACCTTCGGCATCGTGGGACTGGGTGAGATTGGGAGCAGAGTGGCCAAGCTGGCGGATGCTTTTGGCATGAAGGTTATCGCCGCCACGCGCACTCCTAACGAATACCCAGACTATATTTGCATCGTTGATTCTGATGAGGTGTTTCGCACAGCCGACGTGGTGAGCCTGCACTGTCCCCTCACTCCAGAAACCAAAGAGGTGGTGAATGCGAAGCGTTTGCAAGCCATGAAAAACTCGGCGTTCTTGATCAACACCAGTCGTGGGCAACTGATCGATGAACAGGCCCTGGCATATGCGCTGGAACAAGGATCAATTGCCGGGGCGGGGCTCGACGTGCTCTCAGCAGAACCACCGCCCGCCGATCACCCGCTTCCCAAAGCGCCAAACTGTTTTATCACGCCACATCTCGCCTGGGCGACCCTGAGTGCACGTACTCGCTTGATGAAGGTCGTCGTCGAGAATGTAGCCGCGTTCCTCGCCGGGAATCCGCAGAATGTAGTGAAGTGAGGCACAAAATCACCGTGAGTGATCAAGCGACATATCGAGTCGCCAAGCCGAAAGCATTCTTTCTCTCCCGCTTGCGGGAGGGTCGGACGCGGTAGCGGCCGGGGAGGGTAATTAGGAAGTTGGTTTGAGTTAGTGTCTCGCGTCTACGTAAACCCTCCCCGCTCGATTCCTCGCGACCCTCCCGCAAGCGGGAGGGTACATTGTACAGATGCAGATCGCTCCACAATCAAGTTCGGTGATCTAACGATATTCGCAAAACTCGAGGATGTTATCTTCCGGGTCGCGGAAATAGACGAGTCGTTTGCGTACGCCACCTTTGTAGGTGACCTGGCTATCGGGAACCGTTTTCACCTCGCTCTGGAACTTCACTTGGGCAGCATGCAGCTTGGCTACTAAGGCGTCGATGTTTTCAACCCGAAATGCCAGGTGTCTGAGACCAAACAAGTGGGGCGTGTTCGGCTCTGTCGGCTCGATGCCCGCTGGAGCGTGGTAAGCAATCAATTCGATCCGAGGCCCCGCAGGCAATTCCAGATAGACGACATCCGCCTCCACGCCAGAGAGTCCCACAACCTCATCAATCCAGGTGCCGGAGATGCTGACTTCTTTGGTAAGTTGGCATCCCAAGACATCACGGTAGAACTCAGTCATGCGTGCCAAGTCGCGAACCACCAGGTTGACATGATCAATGGCGCAAATCATGCCTCAAACAACTTTCGTCATTCCGGGGACCGGGATTGGGTAGTTTCCGTTATTGTCAGGCACGACTGGAGGTGCCGCGGCGAAGTCATACGCGGTCGGCGACAGATCAATCTCGGAATTGATCGCTTCGTCCCATTCCACTAGTTTGCCTGAATAGGTGGCCATGCGGCCCAGGATGGCCGTCATGGTGCTTTCAGCTCCGTATTGCATCTCGTTGTAGGGTTGCCCGCTACGGATGGCAGCAAAGAGGTCGTCGTGTTCCTGCTGATAGGGGTCGGCAGTTTTTCCCTTATAGCGCCATTTCTCTGACGGGGTGATGATCCGTCCGCGACTGATGCCGGCAGTCCCTTTGGTCCCGGTGGCGAATTCTGCCACCTGATTCCAGCAGCCATCCATGTGACGGCATTCGCTCAGCATTGTGGAACCGTCCGGATAAGTGAATTCAACGACATGGTGATCGAAAATCTGACCATATTCTGGTGCCGTGCGTCGTTCCCTCCCCCCGACTCCTTGCGCCATAATCGGGTGTGCCTGTTTAACCCAATTGCTGACGTCGATATTGTGAATGTGTTGCTCAACAATGTGATCCCCACAGAGCCAGTTGAAGTAGTACCAGTTGTTCACCTGATACTCCATCTCGGTCGGTTCGTGGCCATAGCTCTGGAAGAAATCAGTCTTGGTTCGCACCCACAAAGGTCCGCTGTTCCAGTACACTCGAGTGAGCAGTATTTCGCCGATGGCGCCTTCCTGCAATCGCTTAACGGTTTCCTGGTAGGCGGGATCGTGATGCCTTTGTAAGCCCACTCCTACACAGAGCCCCTTTTCATCAGCCATTTTGCCCGCGGCAAGCACTCGACGGACTCCAGGCGCATCGACTGCCAGCGGCTTTTCGGTAAAAAGATGCTTGCCAGCCTTGATCGCAGCTTCGACGTGCAGCGGCCGAAAACCGGGAGGCGTCGCATGGAGCACCACATCAACGCCGCTGTCAATTGCTTTTTGATACGCATCGAGGCCGGCAAATTGTCGCTCCAAGGGAACTTGAATTTTTTTGGCGATTACTTTTTCAGAGCCCTCACCCAAGTTCTGCTCCAGCGTTCGGTTTAACTTGGTGAGCGATTGTTCGATGCGTTTGTCAAACGCATCTGCCATGGCCCATAGTGTGACATCCCCACTTGTAGAAAGGGCCTGAGCGGCTGCCTGCGTGCCCCTCCCCCCACAACCGATAAGCGCAATCTTGATATTCTTATCGCCAAGCGGAGTACCGGCATATGCCTTGCTTAAACCCGCTGCTAATGTCATACCACTTGCCACGAAGACTGACGATTGCTTGACGAAGTCGCGGCGGGATGAAGTGATCTTGCAATCATTTTGAGGCGGCATGTCAGGATTCTCCAGGCATGATCGTGAGGAATAGAATGAACCGAAGTAGTTGCTCAAATTATCACACAGAAGGGTAAAATTGCCAACCTGTCGAGATTTCATTGAAAAGTCATTGAACTTTTCCCGACAATTTCAATGCTTCAATGGCGGCTGGCAACCGCTCATCGGCTGTTGTTTGGGCACCTCGACCCTCGTCCAACCTGTCGGCAACGTCTTGCTGAATTCGCTTCATATCGGCGTCCCACACTTTTCTTTGTAGCGCGGCGTCCATCGGAGCAAGCGGACGAACAATACGAAAACCGACTCCCGTGGCATCTTCCTCCGTGAACCACCAGGGACTTTTGGGGAGATTGGGATCCGAGATATTCCACTCGGGATCGTTGGATTGATGACGGCAGGCGCTGCGACAATCGCTGGCGGGACTGAGCCAACTCCCGCCACGAATCACACGTGGAAATAGTTTTGTTGGCCAGGCAACCGCTTTCGCGGTGCTAGAGTCCTGTGGAATTTGGACATAATGGTCTGATAAGTAGCCGTCCAAGACCCATTCGGCAGCATTGCCGTGCATATCATGAAGTCCCCAGGGGTTGGGCTCCTTGCTGGCGACCGGGTGGGTCTCCCAGTCGGCGTTGTCTTCATACCAGGCGTACGCTTCCAACTCTTCTGGGTCATCTCCAAAAGAATAAGCCGTCGAAGTACCTGCACGGGCGGCATATTCCCATTCCGCTTCGGTCGGTAGACGGTACTGCTCGCCAGTGATGCCACTAAGCCACTTGGTGTATTGTTTGGCAGCGAACTGGGTCATTGTTACCGCGGGTTGTTCCGGCTCTTCACCCACTGCATACGTGAAACTGGAGTCATAAAGCGGCGTGGGACAGGTGACGGCATCCACTTCTGAATTTTGCGCGTCGAAATAATTTTTGACTTCGGGAAGGGCATCGACTTCTTTTTTAGCCGATTCCATCCGCGTGCGGGCAAAGCGTAGACTTTCGAGTTTCTTGAAGGCTTCATACTGGGCCATGAACGCACGATATTCTGCCCAGGTGACCTCGCACTTACCCATCCAAAAAGGCGCGACTTTCACCGTTACTTGAGGGCCCTCATCCTCGCCACGCTCTTCTTCGCCGGTGGGGCTACCAAGCAGAAACTCTCCACCAGGGATAGGCACCATTTCGAACGTGGCATGAGTTCCTGGAATTGTGCAGACATAGGGAACCATAAAGCCCTCTTCGAGAGCCACAGATTGCACCGCATCCCCTGGGTCTTCAGTTGCCACTCCTTGCTGCGAAGTAGCTGCTCTCGAGAAACTGGCGATCCAAAAAATGATAGTAACTGCAAGCAGGCATCGAACTTTCAACCGCATTTTTCGAACACTCTTTCCATAATGGCAGCAAGGATTTCGCTCTCGCTCTGTAACGGGGAACCAATCACTGGTCTGAGAGGCAACGGTACGCCATCCATTCTAAACACAGTTCCTTCCGAGTGCAGGTCTGGTTGGGCGACGGGAATTCTCACGCTCCCGGCAATGCTGCTTCCTAGTTTCGATACGTCTTGTCTTGCTTCTAGTAAAACAACGGGTAACTCGCCGAGACGATCACTGGCTGCCGACGAGAGATATTCGATGCTTTCTGAACCTATTATTAGCAAGGCATCTACCTCCCTGCGCGCTAACAGTTGGTCTGCTGAATACGAATTAGCGTCGTACTGTGGAAAACCTGCCGAGAAGTTTACGCCGCAGGGATAACCGGTCTGCCAGGTGAGCACGTTTTCCGTTGTTGGCCCACCCAACCCGATCGCCGCGCAGCGTGATCTGGAGTTGAGTTGCCTGACCAAGAGAAACAGAGATTCAAGTGTCGCCGCAGTACTGGCACCATTAACCAATCCCGGTCCGAAAAAGTGAGCACTATAACTTGCAACGCTTAGCTCAGCGGCCAACTGTTTCAGTCTATCAAGTGAGATCCCGCCAATACTCTTTCCCTCAACGGCCACACCTTGGACAATTGCCCGCAGCGTAATCAAGATTTCAAACGCGCTATCTGGATCAAGCTGAAAAAAATCGTCGACGAGCTCAACCGTAGCGTTCTGCTGATCCGAAAAGAGAACCACTTGTCGGCTCTCGCTTAAAAATTGACCAGGAGGATCAACGAATCGTTCGAAAAATCGTGGGTGAGTGGTGGCGGGATCGCAACCCCAAAAGACCATTACGTCGGCTCGATCCTTAACTTCGCCAAGAGTACAGGTGGAAATTCCTACAGCTTGCAGGGCGACGAGTGCCGCACGATGAAAGGGAGAGATTGCTGGATCGATGACCCCCCCCATTCGATCGGCAAGTTCAATGGCTACCCGGTGGGTTTCGACAGGGCTGAGTGACAATCCATAGATGAGTGGTGCAGAACTTCCTGCCAAGATTTCGGCAGCCCTCTCGATTGCTGCTTCGAGGGAAACCTTTTCCCCATCTATCTCCGCCTCACAACCTTCGTCCGCATGGCGACCGACAAATTGCTTCTCACCGAGCGAACAAGCCCGCTCAGCCTTGACAATTTGACCTTCAGAGATGTGGACAACCAAATCATCGCATAAGCAGCCGCAGCCCAAGCAAGTCACATTGTCAATCTGTTGTGCCACACAAGTCTCTGCGGGGTAAGAAAAAAGTCTCGTGAAGTATAGCAATTTGGCAAGCCAGCGACCAAGCTGCGCGTTGGACCTAATTGGATAGGAATAATTCTCCCTTGCCTGAGGAGAGGAAATCCCCGTGAAGGAGTTCCAGAGGCTGTTTGAATCGTTCCGCGGAGCCTTTAAATCCGAGGGATTCTAGATTCCTACCCAAGAGCGATGAGATAGGAGAATTTGTTATACCGGCAGAGCGAAAAGTTGGCAGCAAGGGGGGACGTGTGTCACTCAGCAGGTACAGCGTGCCCCGCTTCATGCCTGCACCGCTACTTCCGCCACATGCACCGAGTACGACAATCGTGCCGGCCAGCATGTTGTGGCCAACTAGTTCACCTGCGGAGCCAGCAACCGCTATGAGACCACGTCGCATCTGCTTGCCGGTCTGCACTCCCACATCACCTGCGATAAGAATCGTACCACCGGTCATTCCCCTTGGTGAGCCGGCTAATGAGCCTCCGATGGCATTTCCGGCGGAGCCGTCTACGCGAATTATTCCTCCTCTCTGTTCACAACCCAGCGAGTCGTGCACATCACCGGTGATGTGAATCTCTCCTCCGCGCATTCGCTGGCCGACATGGTTTCCTGCATTGCCGACTAACGAGAGTAAGCCCGAGGTCATCCCGGCGCCGATGCCATGGGCGTGTGAGAAATCTCCCACCAATTCGAGGCGTCCGTCGCTCGCATCGCCGGACAGCTTGCAGAAGTCGGCAAGTGGCACGCGATGGTGGCCGATTAGAACCCTGTGGTTTTCGATCTCGGTGAGCGATTTACCTTGTGCCCACTCAGGCGTCAGACCGCTGAAATCGATCGGCAGGTTCGAGTCTACATTACAAGTGACGCTGAGTGCCATGCTGATAACTATCAGTCTCGGCTACCGTAGAATCTCATGATGTAGTAAAGCAGCGTGAGCACTGCCTGCAAGGTGCCTGCGACATAAGTCCAGGCGGCAGCGTTCAAGACGCGGTTTACGTAAACCATGTCGTCGCTGGGGACGATGCCGTAATCAACCAAAAGGCGTTTGGCACGCGCGCTGGCGTTAAACTCCACGGGGAGATTGATCAGTTGGAACGCGACCACTAAGGCAAAGGAAGCGATGCCTAATAGGATTAGGGGCTGGCTTTGGAACAGCATGCCACCGATGAGCATGAAGATGCTCGCGTTACCCCCAAAGGTGGCGGCAGGAACAGCACCATTGCGGATCACCAGCGGGGCATAGTTCTGCGCATCCTGCAGAGCATGGCCCGCCTCATGGGCGGCAATACCTACAGCTGCCGCTGAGCGGGCTCCATACACATGTTGACTAAGCCGCAACACTTTGTCGCGAGGATCGTAATGATCGGACAGATGCCCAGCTACCTGCTCGATGCCGACCTGTTGCAAGCCGGCCGAGTCGAGAATGTGCCGCGCTGCGGCCGCACCACTCAGTGGAACTGCTACTTGCTGAGCTTGGGCAAACGTACTCTTCACTCGCATCTGTGCCCAAAAAGCAAGAATCAGTGCAGGAGCGATATAGAGAAAATAATATGGGTCGAAAAACATGGTTTTCTGGCCTCATTTTTTGGATGCAAATTTCCCATAAACTTTGGGATTGTAGTCTTTTACGTAGCAGTCTGGCAGGGGGTTCACAGTGTGACAACCACATACAGACTGGTTGAATTATAGGATATTCGCCGGGGTAAAGGAAATATTGCTCATCCCACGGCGATTTCCGAGCCTGCATACCAACGAGAACCGTCTCGTTCCACGCGACGGTAGAGAGTATCCCGCTCCACCGGTTCACGCCCTGCCTCCTCAATCAGGCGGCGGATTTGCTCGACGGACAGAATTTCCGGTGTCTCGGCGCCGGCGTCGTGATAGATCAACTCATGTCGCACCGTACCGTCGATATCGTCGGCACCATAAGCTAAGGCCACCTGGGCGGTGCCTACTCCCAGCATGATCCAGTACGCCTTGATGTGGGGCACGTTGTCGAGCATAAGCCGACTGATCGCCATCGTGCGCAGGTCCATTGGCCCTGAGGGTTTTGTGATGTGGCTTAGCCCCGTGTTGTCGGGATGGAAGGCCAGGGGGATGAATGTCTGGAAGCCGCCAGTCTCGTCTTGCAAAGTGCGGAGGCGAATCAAGTGGTCGATACGGTGGAAGGGTTGCTCGATGTGGCCGTAGAGCATGGTGCAATTTGATCGCAGCCCAAGCTCGTGGGCCGTGCGATGGGTCTCAAACCAACGGGCCGAGTCGGCTTTATGTTCGCAGATTTGCTGACGGACCTCGGGGTGGAAAATCTCGGCCCCGCCTCCGGGGAGGCTCCCCAGTCCTGCGTCGATCATTTCTTCCAGCACCCAGCGAATCGGCTTTTGGGTCTGCCGGGCAAACCAGTCGATTTCCACCGGTGTCCAGGCCTTGAGGTGCAAGCTGGGGAAATTCTCATGGAGCAAGCCAATCACACCCCGATACCAATCGTACTTCGCCTGATGGTGTAAGCCGCCAACGATGTGCATCTCGGTTGAACCGGCGTCGACAGCTTCCTGGCCACGAGCCAAGATCTGCTCGTCATTCATTTTGTAGCCCTTGGCCTCACGCAGGTCGGCACGGAAGGCACAAAATGTACAGCGATAGACGCAAACGTTTGTGGGGTTCAGGTGAGTATTGATGTTGTAATAAGCAAAGTTGCCGTTCTTGCGTTCGCGCACGAGATTGGCCAGCTCACCCAATTCAGGCAGTGGCACATCACGCTGATAGAGCAAAAGGCCATCGTCAAACGAAAGCCGCTCACCGGCTTCGACCTTTTCGCGAATGGGCTGCAAAATAGGAGAGGAAGTGCGGAGCATGGATTAAGTGTGGTTGGTGGCGAGTGCTTCGTGGCTAGAAAGTTGGATCGTCCAAGTATTAACCTGGTAGCCGTGATGCAACGCATCACATGGCGAACGGCATTATCACCCACTACCTAGCCACAGGTCCAGGGTGCAAACCGCAAACAAGCCCAGGCTAATCACGGCATTGACGTGGAAGAACGCGATATTCACGCGATCCAAGTCATCGGGCCGCACCAGCGCGTGCTCATAAATCAACAGCAGCGTGACCCCGGCCACAGCTAACCAGAAGAGTGTTCCGAAATAAGGGTACGCAATCGGCAGGACTGCCAGAAATGCGACAGTCATTGCGTGGCAGAAGGCCGCAAGATGCAGCGATCGTGTGATTCCCAGCCGAGCAGGAATGCTGTGCAACCCCTGCTTGCGATCGAATTCAAAGTCCTGACAGGCGTAAATGATGTCGAACCCCGTCACCCAGGTGAGCACTGCTCCACTGAGAACCAAAGCCGGGAGCAGATCGGCAGGATTCTGCAAAACTATTTCACCCCGAATGGCGATCCAGACAGCTACGGGCGAGAGTGCCAGCGCGGCTCCCAGCCAGACGTGAGCGAGTGGAGTGATTCGCTTGGCATAACTGTAGCCCAAGAGAAACACCAGGACAGGTACACTCAAGTAGAAGGGCAGGGGGTTGGGAAGGAACATCAGGGTGCTGGCAATAAACGCCAAACCGCAAGCGGCTGTGAAGACGGAGACTTGCAAGACGCTCAGCGTGCCGGCGGGGAGATGGCGGTCTGCGGTGCGGGGATTTCTGGCATCCAGGTGGCGATCCACCAGGCGATTGAAGGCCATCGCCGCGCCGCGGGCGGTGACCATCGAGAGCAGAATGCCGAAGAGAGTCCGTACCTTGAAGCCGCATTCCGCACTTTGCATTCCACATTCGTACCAGGCCATCACTGCTGCAAGGAGCGCAAACGGCAACGCAAACAGGGTGTGGCTGAACCGGATCAGAGAAAGAAAGTGACGAATGGTCGTTATCATGGGTGCCGTGCGACGCGTTGTGTCGCGGCTGGATACATTCACTCTGCTCCCCAACGATTGATCAGGCAATTGTCGATGCCAAGCTGATCACACAGGCGAGCAGCCATGAAATCTACCAGGTCGCGAAGCGTGGTCACCCCATGGTACCAACCGGGAGAAGCAGGCATGACGATCGCCCCAGCCTGAGTGATCAAGCGCATGTTCTCGATTTGAGGCAGCGAGAGTGGCGTTTCGCGAGGCACGACGATCAGTTTCCGTCGTTCTTTGAGATGGACCTCAGCAGCCCGCTGAATCAGGTTACCCGCCCCGCTGTGGGCAATTGCGCTGAGAGTCGTCCCTGAACAAGGACAGACAACCATTCCCTGGGTAATAAAGGAGCCGCTTGCAATAGGAGATTGGAAATCCTGAAAGTGGTGATAGAAAATATCGCCAATTCGGCCTGACTCCACCGAGAGGACATTGCTGTCGGCCGTGCCGATACCTGCACTCGCCTGCAGTAGCTGAATCTTACTATCCGAGGCATGTTTTACGTCGTCGAGCATTAACTGTGCAGGTTTGAAGTCTTCCAGGTCAACACTCAGGTCCATCTCTTCGCGGATGACATGGGCACCGCTGGGGCTGATAGACAGGTGCACGTCGTGGCCCGTGGCCAACAGGACTTCGATCAGCCGTACGCTGTACACGGCACCGCTGGCACCCGTAATTCCCACGCATATTCTTTTCGGTCTGGTTGGCATGAATCAAATAATCCTCAGTTCATTCTTCCGCTACGACTGGTGGCTTGGTTCCGACATAGAGTGTCGCAACTCCTAGAGTAAGTCCCCGAAAGCCGACGTCAACCAGCCCGGCAGCGCGCATTCTTTCGGCCAATTCCTCTCCCTGCAGGAACTGCCCAACGCTGGAGGGGAGATAGTCATAAGCCGCGTGTGAGTTTCTGGCGAAAAGCTGACCGATTCGGGGTAAAATATGCCGGAAATACCAGCCGTAAATCATACCGAACGGTTGCCAGCGGGGCGTCGAAAACTCTAACACGGCAACCTTGCCTCCGGGGGCACATACCCGTGCCATCTCGGCAAGGCCGCGGTCCGTATCCGCCACGTTGCGGAGCCCAAAAGCCACTGAAACAATATCGAATTGATTGTCTTCCAGCGGAATCTGCTGGGCGTCTGCTTCGATAAAAGTGATCGATGCCGTGCCAAACTTTTTCGCTTTGTCACGCGCAAGAGCCAACATCGGCAAACAAAAATCGGCTCCCACGATCTGAGCCTTGCCTGCTGCTGCTTTGTAGTAGGCAAAGGCCAGGTCTCCGGTCCCCGTACAAATATCGAGTATCTTCGCTCCTGGTCGCGGAGGTACCGCGTGCACAGTGCGCATGCGCCAATATCGATCGATGTTCAGTGAAAGCAAGTGGTTCAGGAAATCGTAGCGTCCAGCTATTTCGCCGAACATTTCCCGAACTCGATCGTTTGATTTGTCGACGGTTGCCATGGGGGGTAAGTAAGTGGTGAGTCGTGAGTGGTGACATGATTGCTCACCTACTCACCTGGTCAGTATCGCAGTAGAATGGCGACCTCGCTATCGCAATTCCACTTTCCGCAATCCGAATTCCGTAATCCCTTGTTTCTCAACGTTCATTATCTGCCACAGTTTGTTTCCGAGAGCGATTTGGCCGGCAGCACGGTGATCGTGGTTGACCTGCTACGTGCTTCGACGACGATCTGTCACGCGCTCCATGCCGGGGCGGCAGCAGTTGTGCCATTGCTGGAGATTGGCGACGTGGCCGTCCGAGTGCAACAACTCGGCCGAGAAAATGTCGTATTGGGGGGTGAACGAGGCGGTGAATTGATCGCGGGCTTCGATCTGGGAAACTCACCCTCAGAATACACCCCCGATCAAGTGTTCGGGCGTACGGTCTTGTTTACGACTACCAATGGAACCAGGGCACTGCTGCATGCCCGTATTGCTGATCGGGTCTTGGTGGGGGCAGCGGTGAATCGGGCTGCGATTGCTGCCGAAACACAGTCGGCTCACCGAGTGGATGTGCTCTGTGCAGGAACCAATGGAATTGTTACGAGGGAGGATATCCTGGCCGCCGGGGCAATTGTGGACGAACTGGTGCGGCTAGCTGGATCCAGTCATTGGCACTTGAACGAGTGGGCTTTTGCCGCCAGGGGTGAATGGGAAGAACTCTTGAATGGTGCTAAGTCCTACCGATGTGCCCCAGGAGAGCAACTGGCAGCCGAACTGAAAGACACTCCAGGAGGTAAGAATCTCCTGGCCATCGGTCATGAATTAGACCTCGTCGACTGTGCCCAGCTCGATTCGTTGGCCGTCGTTCCCGAGTGGGACAGCACCACCGGCCTTATCACGCTGCGGTAGACGCTTTGCGACCTCTCCCGTTACACTTGCGGTTTCGCATCTTAACGCGTTTTTTTGAAGGCGATCACACACATGGAAATGGAAAAACTAGTCTCGCTCTGCAAGCGTCGGGGATTTTTGTTTCAATCGAGCGAGATCTACGGGGGACTCAATGGTTTCTGGGACTACGGCCCGCTCGGGGTCGAGCTCAAGCGCAACATCAAGAATTCCTGGTGGCAAGACATGGTCACAGGGCACGATGAGCTGGCTGTTGCAGCCGGCGCGCCGCAGAGCTACGAAATGACAGGACTCGACTGCACCATCATCATGCACCCGCAAGTATGGAAATGCAGCGGGCATTTCGATCTGTTTTGCGACATGATGGTGGATTGCCGCGAATCGAAGAAGCGTTACCGGTTTGATCAGCTAAGAGGACGCTGGGTCGAGTGTAAAGGAAAACGAATCTTTGTCACGACTCTTGCTGAGGCAGAAGAGGAATCAGCTGATCTCGAACGCCGAGCACTCAAGGCGTTTAACTTGCGTGCCAAAGATGTGGATCAGCTTTCTTGGGAAGGAGACGTTCTATCTTTGGATAAGGTGGACAGCTTAGATGCGGTGTTTGCTCCCGAAGCGAAGGAGATTGGAACGCTCACTGAGCCGCGCGAGTTCAATCTCATGTTTCCGACTACCATCGGTGCCCTTGGAGGCGAAGAAGCAAGGGCTTTCCTCCGCCCCGAAACAGCCCAAGGCATCTTCGTCAATTTCAAAAACGTGCTCGATAGTACTCGGGTAAAAATTCCCTTCGGCATCGCGCAGATCGGCAAGAGTTTTCGCAATGAAATCACGCCAAGGAATTTCACCTTCCGCAGTCGCGAGTTCGAGCAAATGGAGATTGAATTTTTTTGCCACCCCAGTGAGTCGCGTAAGTGGTACGAATACTGGCGCGACCGACGGATGCAGTGGTACACCGACCTGGGTCTGGCAGGCGAACGCTTACGTCTTCGCGAGCACGACCAAGACGAACTCAGCCATTACTCGGTCGGCACAGCCGACATCGAATACGCGTTTCCCTTCCTCTCCGAGGGAGAATACGGCGAATTGGAAGGAATTGCCCATCGCGGCGATTTCGATCTCCGCAGCCACATGGAAGGCAAGCTCGTCAAGAATGCCGAGGGATGCCTGGAGGTGGAACTCGGCGATGACGGCAAGCCAAAATACCGAGGTAGCGGACGCGACCTGCAATACCGCGACGAAGTCACCAACGAGCGTTTCACCCCGCACGTGATTGAACCCTCAGCAGGTGCTGATCGAGGAGCATTGGCATTCTTATGCGAAGCTTACACCGAAGACTCAGCCCCTGATGACAAGGGGGAAATGCAAACCCGCGTGGTGATGAAGTTCCACCCACGTATTGCACCGATCAAAGCGGCCGTATTCCCACTGGTGAAGAAGGACGGTATGCCCGAAGTGGCTCAGGAAATATACCGAGCACTGAAGAAACGTTTCCCCGCGTTCTACGATGAGAAAGGCGCAGTCGGTCGCCGCTATCGCCGTCAGGATGAAGCCGGCACTCCTTTCTGCATCACGGTCGACGGCCAAACATTAACCGATCAGACGGTCACGGTGCGCGACCGCGATACCCTGGAGCAATGGCGCGTGAAGGTCGACGACGTGGTGGAGGAAATTTCTGGCCGGGTGAATTAAAGTCTGCTTGGATTAACTATAGATTCGCTCCGCCAACTGATCGACCTGCCCACGCAGGTTTGCGACCAGCATGTGGGGGCTCGCCACCTGGCTGAAGTGGTGGTAGAAGTATTGGCTGGCGGAGAGTTTTCCCGCAGAGAGGATGCCGGCCATTTCATGAATCTCAGTCAATTGCTCGTCGACGCCTTGTAGCTCGCTGTTGAGTCGGCGGCTGTTGTGCCAAAGTCGTATTGCCATCCAGGTGAGTCCCACGATCAACAAGCCCTCGGCCGCAATCGTCGTGGTCATTCCCCAGTGCCATATCTCGTAAAAATCAAATGCTACAGAGTATGTAAGCAACGCCACGCCGATCGTGAACCCAGCGACCCCAAGTGCGAGCAGGCAGCTTAACAACCAGGAACTGGGTGATTCACTAGTCGCTTCATCATGCCGTGCCATTTTGGCGATTTGCCGAAGTTGGGGAGCTGCAGCGGGGTCTGAAGGCATTTGCAAGCATTGCCAGTTGCCTTGAGTTGTGGATGGCGAACCGATTCCCAATTCTTCTCGATACGGCGAACGAAGCTGACGTGCAATCCGCCGCAAGTTCTCGCGCGATATTTCCTCGGCGATGTGGTCGATTGGCCTGGAAAGGTGTTCCGCAGAAACCTGTTCACTTTGGAAACTATCGAGTGCAATCCCCGTGTCGGAAATGCCACTCAGATTGCCTAGCTTGATCTCCCTCGTGCAGCAGGTGCATATCAGCGGCCCATCGGAAGTGCGCGCCACGGCAGGCACATCTTGCTGGCATTGGCTGCACCACATGCGTGTGAGATCCTCGCGAATGATGAGAATAGCCGGATCGCCACACGATCCGGGAAGCTGGGCTCCGCCGAAAACATCCCGGAGGAAAGTGTTCCTCCGGCTAAGGGTGTCCTATCAGAGGGAATCGACCACTCTCGATGTTAAACTGTAGCGATTCTGTAGACCGCGTGAGTTCAATGCTCGGTTGCTAGCATTACTCGGTTTGAGAAAAATCTTCGGCCTCGGGTGTAGCCCAATCCCCACGCAGCCAATCGACGATCAGCCCGATTGTTTCGACATCGAGCTGGTTGAGCTGTGGATTATCGTGTGCGGCGAACGCGGGCATGCGGTCGTTGTATTCGCCATAGAACCGCTCTGAGGCGGGATTGCGGATGAAGTCGATCATCCACTCGCGGGACATGTAGCCGGTGAGATCCGGGGCCGAGCCGAGTTCGCCTTCGTCGTGGAACTTGTGGCAATCGATGCAACTCATGCCGCTATCGAGGACTTCGGCGAGACCGCCAGTGATAAGTTTACGGCCATGATTAGCCAGTTCTTCCACTTCCTTGAGCCCATCCGGATGAACCAGTTTGGTTGTCCCGGCTTCGAGCCATAAAGCAAAGGCGATCTGAGAAAACGCTGCTTCAACGGCTTTTCGATCTTCTTCAGTCAAGTCTTCTCCATGGGCTTCTTGAATGAAACTGACCATTTCACCCTCTGCAAAGGGCGAGCCTTGATAGCCAAAATGATTTGCATCTGCAATAGTCTCGGGAGAGAGAAACGATTGCATCCACAACTTCTCGCCAACCCCCCAGAGATTGGGAGCGGTGGGGTCGGAATTCTGAATCTCTACTAGGTTGAGCCCGATTTGGTGAGCGGTTCGGCGAAACTCTGCCGGCTCAACCTTGGAATCATATGCAATTCGGTCAGCGATCTCGTGCGAGTGGCATCCTGCACAGTGCTGTGTGAACAACTTCGGTCCTTGCAGATAAGGATCTTTCGCCGCCATGGAGAGCGCACCAGTTGGAGGAATCCTGCTCGGTGATCGAGCTAACTCGATGACACGTTCGGCTTCGCGCTCGGCTTCCTGCTTTGCATCGAGAAACGCCTGCGAGGCATCGAATTTGTCTGCATTCGCTTCGGTACGTTCGTACCAGATTGCATAGTAGTCGTCGCGGATGGCTTGGGCTGTCAGAAGTGCGGTACCACCGAGCAAGATCACGAGCATCCCCACGTTGAACAGGTGCCCCTGGCGACTCCGACCGATCCAGGGCATTGCAAACAGCAACAAGACCACCAACCCGGGGATGACAAAGGCCCCCCACACTTCCAACTCGCCAGGGAACCATTTTAAGAACTGAAATAAGAACAAGAAATACCATTCCGGCCGCGCGGCGTTGTAGGGATTTGCCGGGTCGGCTGGTGCGGTGAGTTCCGCTCCGCCACCATAGAGCGCCAGCACCAGCACAGTCGCCACAACACCGAGCGCCGCGACGCTGTCTTTGAGCAGTTGGTCGGGCCAGAACATGGCGTCTGGTCCCTTGAGTGGTTCCCGCGGATGAAGTCCGTGTCGGCGGAACAGGGCAATGTGTGGCACTAAGAGTGCGATCAGAAGTCCTGGCAATACTCCAGCATGCAGCGCCAGGAACCGGGTCAGTGTGTGATGACCGTAATCGGTCCCGCCGATAGCGAGTTTTCTGATCTCGGGCCCGACAACCGGTGCCTGACTGGCCAGATTCGTGCCGACACTGGTGGCCCAATACCCCTTTTGATCCCAGGGGAGCAGATATCCTGTAAGCGAGAGTCCAAACACCACGAGCATCAGCACCACGCCAATCACGAAATTCAACTCGCGCGGTGCTCGGTACGCACCGTCCCACACGACTTGAGCAAAGTGGATCGCCAACAGCACGACCATCGCGTGGGCCATGTAGTGATGCATGCCGCGCAGCAGCCATCCGCCAGGCATTTCATACTGGATGTAAAACACGCTCTCCCAGGCGGTCTGCGTGCTGGGGCTGTAGGCCATCCAGAGAAAAGTGCCGGTGATCATTTGCGTGACAAATGCAACCACCAGTGTACTGCCCCACACATAGCGCCATCTGGCTCCGCCGGGGACACGTTCATAAAGCGCTTCGTGCAACAGGCCGCGCAATCCCGTTCGATCATCAAGCCAATCTACGAGACTACGAAGTGCGGAGTTCATACCGAGGGAATCGCCTCTTTGTGACCGGTTTGGAAATCAATGAACTCGACCCACACCTCGGTAGTCTCAGTGTCATCCCCTGCGGAAACCGTGCGAAGTTGCACAGGCAGGCGATCCATGTCGCGGGGCGAAACCTCTTCGTCACCCCGCGCTCGAGAGCCATCAAGTTTAAACGCACTCGTGTGGCACGGACAACGAAAAAGGTCATCGCCAGGTTTGAAACCAATAAAGCAACCGGCATGAGGACACTTCGCTGTAAATGCCATTGGCTCCGACTCGCCCGGTTGACGAACCAGATATACAGAACCAATCCGCTGTTCGGGATATTTGGTCCAGGCGTCCTCGTGATCGGTCACAACCGGAAAACTGCGAGGCATTCCATCATCCGGGACCTGGCTCAACAAAGCCACTCGAACTTGAGGACTGGAGTTTTTCTTAAACAGTGGCGAAAGAAAGGCAATCACGCCTGCAACAAGTGGTGTCAGGATGGCTACAGCACCAGTGACCACAGTGGCGAGCATTTCAAAAAATGTTCGCCGATTCCACGATACCGTTTTAATCTTGGCATCGTTTGCTTTTTTGTCACTCATTTCAACTCCGCTTCCAATAATTGTAGCACGGAAGTGCGGGCTTCGCTGATGCTTCCTTCATAGGCAATCCCTGCAGCTGCTTTATGACCACCGCCTCCGAACTTTTCGGCGAAGGCGCGCACGTCGAAATCCGAGCGACTGCGAAGACTCACTTTCGTGATGCGCTTGAGCTCAACAAACAGCACTGCGACCTGGCTGCCAGAGACAGTTAGCAATGTATTTATTACGTCTTCTGTGTCAGCCGGTTCAGCGCCGGTTTCGGCAAAATCCTGCTGCAACACTTGCGAAGCCATAAGTCTCCCACCTGCGATCGGCTCGATATTCTCCAGAATTCGAGCCCGCAGCTTCAGACGCGCCAAGGTGTGGCGCTCATACAGGGAAGCAAAAACATCGGCAGGGCGGGCACCAGCGGCGACGAGCTGGGCCAACGCTTCAAATGTATTATCGGTGACCGAAGCGAAACGGAACCAACCCGTATCCGTGGCAATTGCGGTGAACAATTGGTGGGCAATCGAAGGTGTAACCTTGGCGTTGATGGCGTTGCAAAACTCCAAGATCAATCGGCCAGTCGCCTCTGCAGTGGAGTCTTTGAACACAGTCGCCTGCAAATCATCTTGACTGACATGGTGATCAACAACCACACGTACACCGGAGAATTGCTTCACTACTTCAGCCATGGGCCCCAGCTGCACCCAGGCGCTTGTATCTAGTACCATCAAGACTTCGGTGTCTTTTAGGTCGGCCGCAGTGACACCCCTTCCCAAGGTTTCTACTCTGTTATCGGCGTCGATAAAGCTGATATGCAGAGGCACTTCATCGCCATTGACAATGCGAACCTGCTTGCCTAATTGCTCGAGAATCTCGGCCATGGCCAATTCACTGCCGATCGCATCGCAGTCGGCACGACAATGCGAGGTCAATAAGAACGACTGGTGCTGGTCAACAATATTCTGAAGAGGTTTCCAATCGATGGTCATGAATTCTCCAACTCCAATTCACGAGACACAATTTCGCGCGTCCGTTTCACATCGTGCTTGAGTTGTGCAACCAAGGCGTCTTCATTGTCAAACGAACTAATCTCGCGGATGTGAGCAAGGAATTCCACCTCTAGTGGTTGTCCGTACAAGGTTTCTTCAAAGTCGAGCAGATGGATCTCCACTTTTAGCGCCGCATCGTGGAAGGTGGGATTAGGACCGATGTGAATCGCCGCCGGATAACAGATCGTATTCAACCAGGCTCTGCCGGCATAGACCCCAATTCTCGGAAGCAAGGTATCAATCGCTTCAAGGTTGGCAGTGGGAAATCCCAACTTCATCCCGCGCCCCGCTCCATGCGTCACCATACCTCGAATGCGATACGGTGCCGAGAGCAACTCTCTTGCACTACCGACCTCGCCGAAGGCGATAAGTTGTCTAATACGAGAACTGGAGACCAGATCACCGCCGATTTCCAAAGGTGGTACTACATCGAGTGACATCCCTGCCTGGGAAGTCAATTCCGTTAACAGTTCCACGTTTCCTTCGCGATTTCTGCCGAAATAAAAATTTGGGCCTTCGACCATCGCTTTGGCCTGCAGAAGATCGCAGACTATCGATTCAAAAAAATCCTGGGCCGACATTTGCAAGAGGTGTTCGTCGGTAGGGTAGGCTACGATCTTATTTACTCCATGCTTGGCCAGTAGCTGTGCCTTACGCTCGGTCCAGGTGAGTGGTGGAGGACACTGTTCAGGGCGAAGCAAACGCACTGGGTGGGGATCGAAGGTGAACACTATCGCCGGGCCGTTCACTGACTGTGCCCGTTCGATCAAACGACGAATTATCTCCAGGTGGCCTCGATGGACTCCGTCAAAGTTTCCGATCGCAACTGCGCCATGGCGAGCTGTTTCGGGAAAGTGACTGAGATCGCGAATGATCGGCACGAGGAACGCTCTCAGGGGAAATTGGTTTGGCTAACGAAGGTAGTTCGCTTTATTGCGAAGACTCGATTATTCTGCCATGCGGCTGATCGGTCAACGTGTGGAACGAACTACTCCTGGCAGATTTGCACTTTTCTTTTTGTAATAGTCTCAACTTGCCACAATGGGCATGTTATGCTGAAAGGAGACCACGGCAGGTCCTGGAAGAGCAGTTGGCATGTCCAACCAACTCTGTCACACAAACTTTCTTACAAGGATGTCAATCAAGCGATGTCTGAGCAACAAACGTATCTTACCCCCGACATCGTTCCCCGACTGGCTGCGATCGATGTCGGCAGCAACAGCATTCGGCTCGTGGTGGCCGAGGCTTTGGCTGATGGCCGTTATCGTGTATTGGATGAAGAACGAGAAACACCGCGACTGGGCAGATCGCTAGTCTCAACCGGTAAGCTTGATGACGCCTCAATTGCCGACTCGCTGGCTGCTTTGCGTCGCTTTCTTTCGATCGCCCAAGGTCTAGGGGTGGAGAATCTGCGAGCGATTGCCACCTGTGCCGTGCGCGAAGCGACAAACGGTGCCGATTTCTGTAAGCTTGTGAAGAACCAATTGGATCTCACGCTCGAGGTCATTAGCTCCCAAAGGGAAGCGCATTTGGCATTCCATAGTGTCCGACGACGCTTCGATTTGAGCGGCAAGAACACACTGCTGGCAGACATCGGCGGAGGAAGCACGGAGTTGGTCCTCGCCAGCGGTGAATTGATCGAATCAATTTACGGCACCAGATTGGGAGCGGTCCGGCTCAACGAAAAATTCGGCGGGGGACAGGCCTTGGCCGGTGATGACTTCAAGCGGATGGTCCGATGGATCAATCGCGAATTGAGCAAGACCACCGAAAAACCATCGACCCCATTACATCTGTTGATTGGTTCCGGTGGAACGTTTACGAGCCTGGCCGGAATCGTGATGGCGGCCAAGGGACAATCGCGGCTCCCTATGGGAGGGTTCCAGATTCCCCGCGCCGAGCTACGTCATCTCGTCGATCGACTGCGCAAAATGTCGCTCAAGCAGCGACGTGAGGTTCCTGGACTCAACCCCGATCGCGCGGATATTATCGTTCCCGGTTTGACGGTTATCGACTGCATCATGCGACGGTTCAAATTGAATTTACTGCAGGTGCATCCCTTTGGCGTTCGAGACGGTTTGCTGCTTTCGATGATCGAGGAGATGCAGGGTCGCACGCGCCAGGAAATTCCTGTGGACGATACCGCCCAGCTCGAACGATTTGCCACGGCCTGTGGGGTAGAACTTGCACATGCGCGTCAGGTAGCACGATTAGCGGGTGAGATTTATGCCGGGCTTTGCGAGCATTTCGAAATCGACCCGGGAGATCGTCGCCTTTTGGAGGCCGCAGCCCGGCTTCAGGATGTGGGCTACCTGATCAACTACGATGGCCATCACAAACATTCCTACCATTTGATTCTGCATAGCCACCTGGAGGGTTTTCGTCCGGAAGAGATCGAAATCATCGCCAATGTGGCCCGCTACCATCGTGGCAAGGAACCGAAACGAAAGCACGAGAATTTCCGCCGACTCAGTGAGAAAAATCAGCTTCGTGTCCTGCGGATGGCGGCAGTGTTGCGACTGGCAGGGGGGCTGGACCGGAGCCACAATCAAACCGTGGAAAAAGTGGAAGTTTGCATGTCGGACGACTTGTTGGAGCTCGTCGTCGATGCCAAAGAATACCCCGAGACCGACCTCTGGGCCGCCCGCCGTCGCCTGGGAATGTTCGAGAAAGTTTTCGACTCAGAACTCGCCATCGAGTGGGCCGGGCACATTCCTGTCCAATCTTAACCTTGCAAGCCACTTAGCACTTGACTGCCAAGAAAGCCCCCGGCAAAAAATCTAGCAGGTCACTTGCAATCAGAGAAACCTGTCCCAGTTCTTCTGCAGCCTGATCTCCGGCCAGTCCGTGAACATGAACGCCCAACCGGGCCGCATCCCATGGCGAGAGTCCTTGGGCCACCAGCGCGGTGATAACCCCAGTGAGGACATCGCCCGTTCCCCCCGTTGCCATCCCCGGGTTTCCGGTTTGATTGAAGGATGCTCGGTTGCCATCCGTCACGATCGTGCGGTGCCCTTTGAGTACAACGATCGACTGGCTAGTCGAGTCGCGGCGACACAATGCGGCTGCTTGTTCAGCGCGTTTCATCAAATCACTCGCGCACGACTCTCCAGCAAGTCGCTCGAACTCGCCCGGATGAGGTGTGAGAATTCTCGGACCTCCAGGGTGACGCAATCCTTCTGGCCATTCTGACAGGGCATTGAGTCCGTCGGCATCAACGACCATCGGCTGGGAAAGCTTGTGATAGAGTGAATGAACCATTCTCATGGTGCCCGCTTCGGTCCCCAGCCCTGGTCCCAGGGCCAGACAATTCTTGTCTTGAGCAAGTTCTTTGATGTCGAGGGCGAACTCTTGCAACAGCTCTTCACAGTTTCGATCACCCAGGCCAATAGTCATGAGGGCGGGTTCAAAACTGGCGACCGTCTCTTGAATCGCGCGCGGCACCAGCACCGTTACAAGTCCTGCACCACTCCGCAGGGCCGCTTTCCCCGCGAGCCCAGCCGCTCCCGACTTGCCGCACGAACCTCCGATAACGAGCACCCGCCCGTAGGTTCCCTTGTGACTCTCGTCCTCACGCCGAGGAAGTTTGGGAATTGGTTCACTTGTGACATCGGTAATCGCCATGATTCAGTCCTATCAGCCGTCGACACGCGGCTTAGCGATCCCTCCGTGTAGCTACCAATCCCGCCAGATATCCCGCCTTGAATCCGGCATCGATATTCACCACCGCTACATTGCTGGCGCAGCTGTTGAGCATCGACAAAAGAGCTGAAAGGCCTCCCAGACTTGCCCCGTAGCCCACACTGGTGGGGACCCCAAATACCGGGCAGGGGACATAACCCCCCACCACACTCGGCAGCGCTCCTTCCATCCCTGCTACGACAACGATGGCATCCGAGTCTGCAAACTCCTTGAGCCGTTCCGGCAAACGATGTGGGCCGGCCACCCCCACGTCGTGAACCATCTTCACTCGAACACCCATCCAGGAGAGCGTCTCGCGGGCCTCCTCCGCCACGGGCAAGTCACTCGTTCCTGCCGTGATTACTGCCACACTTCCTCTCGCCGGTTCACGAGATCCTGCATCGATGCACAATGTTCGGGCGAGCTCGTTGTAACGTGCGGCGGGGAATTGCTCACGGATTAAAGCAGCCTTCGTTGGTTCGATCCGGGTGGCCAGCACATGTTGTCCACGGCCTAAAAGTCGACCAGCGATATCGATAATCGCCTCAGCCGACTTGCCAGTGCCGTAAATGACTTCCGGAAAACCACATCTCGCGGCGCGGTCTAGATCAACGGTAGCAATCTCGGCGCGACCGTCCAAATTTCCTGCTTGGCGCAAAAATTCCTCGGCAGAGATTTCCGCTGCTGCCAACCGACCCGCGAGCAAGACTAACTGTTGTGCGTCCATGCAGATCAGTCTACCGCATGATGGCTATCTATTGATAGTCGCCTGATGATAGTCCAAGAGCCAGCACCCCGGTCATGCCGCTGAATCAAGGGAGAGAAGTTCCGATTGCACCGCATGGAGTTGCGCTGCGTCGATTTGGCTTTCTTGAGCCGCGAAGCTCACCAGCAGGGCCAGATCACAAAGACGGTTGATCCTTCGGGGAATTCCGCCCGTGAGTTGGTGGGCCGTTTCCAAGGCCTGGGGTGTGAACAGCGGACGCGTGGCCCCGGCAGCCACAAGGCGATGCTCGATGTAGCCAGCTGATTCTTCGCTACTAAACGGTTTTAGCAAGACTTTCATTTCCAGACGCTCGTCGAGGTCGTTGGTCCGTTCCATGATCGATACAGCCGACAATTGACCGATGAGCAGCAGAGTAAAGAGTGGCTCATCCCCTTCACGCAGATTCATCAGCAGTCGTAAGGGCTCAAGCAATCCTGCATCTTCGAGCAAGTGGGCCTCGTCGACTGCGAGTATCGCCAGTTTGCCGCGTTCCCGATTTTCGATGAGCGACCTTCGCAATCCACTCAGGCTTTCCTCCACTGTCGGTCGGGAGTTTTCCGCAACCGCGTCAAATTGCTCAGCCAGAAAGGCTAGCATCTCACGCTGCGACATCAGGGGGAATACCAGGTGGGCATGTTTGCCAAGCTTGCTTCCCAGTTCCTCAACGAGTGTGTGCCAAAGCAGCGTCTTGCCAATGCCAGCCGCACCGGCGAGCAGGACCGCAGGACGCCGATTCTCGACAGAGTAGCGCAGTTTGTGCAAGGCCGACTTGTGGGCAGGGCAGGGATAAATAAACTGCCGATCGCTCGCAGGTTCGAAAGGCTTGGTTTCCAATTGCCAATAATCTTCATACATGATCATTTCCTAGCCATTCGATTAAGCAGAGCGGTTGCCAATCACTCCCTGGCAGGTGTTACCCAGGAGTTGTCGCATGCAGTCGATGCTCCGTGCTGTTTTAGTATCACCTGCACCACTTGGAGCAATGAGGATCGTCGTATCAAGTCGACAATGCTCCACAATGCGCTCAAGAGCAGCATATTCTTGCGGTGTTTGAGGTGCGCCCAGATCCAGCAGCACCACGTCGTGATGATAACGCAGCACCCCGGCAATGACAGCGGTCTGGATGCTGGCCAATCGTTCGTCACAGCAGTCAACCGGAGCACTCAAGGGGATGAGTGTCATTCCATCCGAGAGCGAGTGTACTGCACACTCAGCTAAGGGAATATTTCCTGTCAGGACATGCTCCCAACCGTGCTCAAATTCCAAGCCAAGCTTTGCTGCCAGGTCTCCTTGTGCAAAATTCGCATCCACGAGAGCCAAGGAAGAACCGGTTTCAGTAATCAGACGTGCCAGGCACATTGTGACTGTGGAACAACCGACCCCCGCTTGGGTTCCTACCAGACCAACGAGCGCACGGCCCTCTTCGGCATTGGCAAGCAGTGAACCAACAACTGGAGCAAGGAGTTGCTTTGCTGTAAAAACCAGTTGGTCTGTAATTGCAGGCCACTGGAATCCGTCTACCTCGAACTCTGGGCTGAACACAGTTTGAACAGGTTGAGGAGGTGCGGCAAATGCGGACAAGGGACGTCGCTGGTTTCCCAGCGGAGGAAGTACAATCGCTTCCTTAGACTGTTCAGCTGCTGAGGAGAAAGTGGCTCGTTGTGCAGCCGCCACCGCAGAATGCATCTCCTGACGCTCTTTCACAGAAGCACTAGCTCGATGGGTTACTTGATCCGGAGGATCGAATCGCAGGGTATTGGACCCGTCAGTGCTGTCTTGGGCAAACAGTCGCACCGTGGAACCTTCAGCAGATTGAGAACCACGAATCCCGTAGACAGGCGGTTTCTTTGCCTCATCGGGAACTGACCGCTGGTCCGCATAAGCATTGATAAATGCCTGATCGATATTGCTCATGAACTGATCTTTCTCTTGCGAAGAGTTGATTAACGAGCCACGGGGCTTACCGAGGTTGGAACTTCCCGCTCAGCAACTTCCGGTAGACTAAAAAGTTCTCCCAAGGGTTGCGAAGCGGTTGCTTCGAATGCCTTGCTCCAATCGAGTTCTTCGGGAGTAGCCGTAGACGGAAAACTGATCTGTCCCAAAGGAATCGACACGGTCGCATCAGTCGGAATAGTCGCGGGTTGCTCTTCGGCGATAGGCTTATCGACACTTGGCTTTTCGACGCTTTGTTCTTCGACGCGTTTCTCAGCAACGATAGGCTTGGAGACTGCCTCTACGGGAGCAGACACTTGAGACTCTGCTTTGGTGTCTGGTGACTTCTTGAGCGTCTCTGTCGTCTCAGCAATTGGGATCGCTGATGCTACGGGATCGGGATCATTCATTTGAACGCGGTAAGCCCCTTCACTGCGTTGAAACTCCTGCAGATCGAAACGCGTTGGTTCTCCTCGAGAGATCAGCCAGTACAACAGTCCCGCCGAGGTCAATAAGGCCAATGTGACGATCAGTCCCGCGAACGGGGCCAACTGCGTATGGACCAGTGAGAACAAACTTCGCCAACTGCTTGGCGCTGGAGCATGGTAAGGAGATAGCTGGGCTGCTGTTTGGCGTTCATCTTGCAGGGCTTGGGCTTCAAGATGAGCTTCGTCGAGAAACCGTCGTTCGAGTTGTTCTCTGCGAGTGGTTGTCTGTTCGACGCGACCCCTCGCCGCTGCAATTTCAGCAAAAGCAGGATGAGATGAGATGGCGGGTTGAGTGTCCTTGCTTGTTCCGATTGCTGGAGCGCGTTGCTGCTGAACCACCGTGGACTTTTCGCCTACATGCGGCAATTCTGCCAAAAACAGCGGACCATCAGCGGGTTTGGCCAGCGGAACTTTATGTGCTTGGGCTCGTCGAGGTATTGCCACGTCGATCATCCTTGTTCGACAGGAATGTTTGCGAGAAATTTCACCAAGTGCTAGCACCGGCAACTTGGCGCGGCACCACCTAGTCCTATCTATCGGTGTGCACTCTAGCGACCTTGAAGGTTGATGCGATTAGTGAAAGATTGTGGCATGAAGAATGCTAGCAGCATGACGTGGGACAGGTATCCTGGCTGTCATCTGATGTTACTTATTGCCATCACTCGACTGGAAACCTGCCAGGGGGCTAACCTGCGGTTTCAGGAAATTCCAGCGGTTCTTTACCAGCCCGAGAACGCAGGCGATTGACGCTGCTGCGGATCCAGGGGCGACCCAGAATTGCCAACTCAAGCCCGCGCTTGCCTGGAAAGGTGGCTATCAATAGTCCGGCTGCGATGGTCAGCAATCCTTGGCCGGGAAGCACCAACATCAGCACACCGAGCACTACTAGCGTGCCGCCGAGCAGATTGCGTGCGAGCCACAAGCTTGTTCGGAGGAGAGGATGTCTTCTTGACCAGAGGGACTCTTGACCGGGAGGCCTCGTGAAATAATCCTCAGGCATACGGACGAACACGACTGGTAAGAACACGATGGCTGCCAGCAGCGTAAGCAGTGAGAATGTCGCAATCCACACAAATAGCGATTCAACGGAATAGGCTCTATCGATCATCGCACGCGTTGCCTTATTAGTTCAGCCCAATACATGTTACGAAGAGGATAGAATGGCGGTAGCGATGGGCCTGAAAGAAACCATCTTGCAGGTATTGAGATCCGAGCCACTAATTCCGTTCAGCATACGTCCGCCCCAGGTTTTCGACGATGACCTTTTTCAGTTCGGCAGGGTCAAACGAATCGTGGATGCGATGAACTACCTTGCCACTTGGTGCGATGAGGATAGTGTACGGAATTGCCCCTTGCCAATCGGGGTCGACGGCATCGAATAGCTCGTCGCGAGTCTGGGCGTCTACGATAAAGTTCGTGGCTGAGCAATGTTTTTCATCGAGCATCTTTTCGGCAGCCTTGGCGTTCGAGAGCTCGTCGGCCGAAACCGTGATCAGCTCAAAGGGCCGTTTGCGGTACATGCGGTGCATGGTTACCAATTCTTCGAGCTCTCCAACACAGGGCGCACACCAGGTGGCCCAGACGTTCACCAGACGGAAGTTCTCGGTTTTTTCCGTGAGTCGATTGTGGAGTTTCTGGGGTGAGATTATCTCAAGGTCTGCTTCTTCCTGGTCCCACTTTGCCAAGGACTCGCGGGCCGAGGCACGTTTGTCGGACCACTTGGTTGAGCAGCCGAACACACGCGTCGTGGGGAGGGTAACTTCTTTGCCCGCTAGAAGTTCGTCCAAGGCGTTCCGAGCATCGTGCGAAGTAGGTGGCTTGACGTCATTGTCGTCGATACGGCCGACATAGCGGAGCTTGCGATCTGCATCAAAGACGAAGACATGCGGAGTCGCCCGTACTCCGAAGGCCTGAGAGGTTTCTTGGGTCTCTCCATCGTAGAGATAGGGAAACTTAAAATCTTGATCTTGAGCGCGAATCTTCATCTCTTCGAAGGAATCGTTCAGATCGGAGTAGCCAAGTTCATCTAAACGCACAGCCAGAGGATCGTTGGGTGAAATAGCCAAAAGTGCCACACCACGATCTTTGTATTGGTCATACAATTGCTTGATACGCTCTTCGTAAGCTTGGGCAGTCGGACAGTGATTGCAGGTGAAGATCACCATCAAGAGTTTTGCATCGGCGAAGTCATTCAGGGTATAAGTCTTTCCGTCTACGCCAGGCAATGCAAAATCGGGGGCCGAGGCGCCAATTTCAAGCGTCACTACTTCCACCGCAATTGAATTGAATGGATTGGAGGCCATAGGGATCACGAGGGCTAACCACAAAGAGAGAAAAGAGCATCGTGTCATGGGAGACCTGCTTTTGGAGGTTGGTTAACAGATTATTCGTCGGTCACGCACCCCACACTCGCACTTTTCACGTTTTTGATGTACTTGTAGAGCGTACCGCGGGTGGCTTTGAATTCGGGGGCCTTCCAGGCGGTGCGGCGTTTTTGCCACTCCGCCTCACTCAGGTCCACGTCGATCGTATTGCGTTCGGCGTCGATGGTGATCTTGTCACCGTTCTGTACCAGGGCAATGGGGCCGCCGACCTGGGCTTCGGGAGTGACATGGCCTACGATGAAACCATGGGAGCCGCCGCTGAAACGTCCGTCGGTCATGAGGGCAACGTCGCTCCCCAGGCCGGCGCCCATGATTGCGCTGGTGGGGGTGAGCATCTCCGGCATGCCGGGACCACCTTGGGGACCTTCATAGCGGATGATTACGACATCTCCCTTGTTGATTTTCTGTTGTTCCAAGGCAGCGAGCATGTCTTCCTCGGAGTCGAACACGTTGGCAGGGCCGGAAAACTGCAGGCCTTCCTTTCCCGTGATTTTGGCCACCGCCCCCTCGGGGCAAAAGTTGCCGCGCATGATCCGGATATGACCAGTCGCTTTGATGGGATCGGAAATCGGCCGCACCACTTCTTGGCCTTGTTTAAGTCCCGGCAGGTCGGCAAGGTTCTCGGCAATTGTCTTGCCGGTGACGGTCAGGCATGAGCCGTCGATCAGTCCCTCAGCCAGCAAGAGTTTCATCACGGCTGGAGTGCCTCCCACCCCGTGAAGTTCTTCCTGCACAAAGCGCCCGCTTGGTTTCAGGTCGGCCAAGAGGGGAATTCGATCGCTGACCGATTGGAAATCGTCAATCGTAAGTTCCACTCCCACACTACGAGCCATTGCCAACAGATGCAGTACGGCATTGGTTGAGCCACCCACGGCCATCACGAGCACCATTGCGTTTTCGAATGCCGCGCGGGTCATAATGTCGCGAGGTTTGATGTCTCGTTCCAGGCAGGTACGTATCGCCTCGCCAGCGCGCACGCATTCTTTAAGTTTGTCAGGATCTTCGGCAGGTATCGAAGAGCTATAGGGAAGCGACATCCCTAATGCCTCGATGGCCGAGGCCATGGTATTGGCCGTGTACATCCCGCCGCAGGCACCTGCCCCGGGGCAACTGGTGCGAACGATCTGTTTGCGTTCTTCCTCGGTGATCCTCCCAGCCAGGAATTCACCGTAACATTGAAACGCGCTGACAATATCCCGTTTCTGATCTTCGCCCCCAAAGTGAGTGAAGCCCGGCTTGATCGTACCGCCATAGACCATGATGCTGGGCCGATTCAAGCGTCCCATGGCCATGATGCATCCGGGCATGTTCTTGTCGCAGCCGGGCAGGGCGATGCAGGCGTCGTACCATTGGGCCTCCATGACGGTTTCAATCGAGTCGGCAATCAGGTCGCGCGATTGGAGGGAATAACTCATGCCAGAAGTTCCCATCGAGATGCCGTCCGACACACCAATGGTATTGAAGCGCATACCAACCAGTCCAGCCGACTGGACCCCTTCTTTCACCTTGGCAGCCAGATCTGCCAGATGCATGTTGCAGGTATTTCCCTCGTACCACATGCTCACGATTCCCACCTGCGGCTTGTGCATATCTTCGTCGGTCATACCAGTGCCATAGAGCATGGCCTGTGAGGCACCCTGGGATTTAGGCTCAGTGATGTGGCGGCTGTATTTATTGAGAGGCGCGGACAAGGTTGTTTCCCCTTAGGTCGAATTAGTGCAACTGAGAGCTAAGTTCACGAAGGGCTGATTGTACCCTGAGAGAACGAAAAAATCAGGGGCCAGGTTGATTTACGATGTGCATTGAGACACACGTGAACCTCTTGGGTTCAGCAAAATCATGGGTTTCTATTCCATCCAGCCAGCAAAATCGATCTCACTCGACCGCAGTTCTCATGGCTCGTCTACAGTAACCTAGACTTGAAATGCCCACCCATTTCCTACAGGTCTCGTCAAATGCTTCTTGCCGAACAATTACTCCCTGGATCTACCGACAGAACAATTCCAAAAGTCATGCTTGCCGATGGGAGTTGGATATCGCTCGCTGGTTTGAGTGTCGAACAACTACGAGAATTGCAATGGGAACAAGAGCAACAATTTGCCCGTGCGATGCAGATGTTTCCGCCGCACAGTCGCGATCGCTCTTTGGTAATCGGACAAGCCTACGATACCGTCTGCACGATCCTCGCTGCCCAGCAACCTCTCGACGAGCCATTCGTCATGGGTTTCGACCCGCGATACGGGAAACTCGTTCTCGAAATTCTTTATCGGCAGGTGAATCGAGGAATCGGGCGTCCTCGTTTGTTTGAAATCGGCTACGGCAGTGGATCATTGCTCAAGGAAGTTGCCGAGCATGGGTTTCCGGTGGGGGGCGTGGAAATCTCTGCAGCGATGCGCCAGCAGGCGGTTGCCAACTTGGGTTCGACCCACGCAGAGGAACTGCTGGTGGGAGATCCACGATCCATTGACCCCGGAAGTTTCTTCGACAAGCCGAGCCTCGTCTATTGGAATGATGTGTTTGAGCATATTTGCACCGATGAAATCTCCGATTATTTGCGACACATCCACGCTCTGCTTTTGCCAGGTGGGAACCTGGTGACCATCACTCCAAACTGGTTACTGAGACCGTCGGATGTCACGAGGCTCTTTTGCCCTCTGCGAACTGAAGCGCAAGGCCTGCACCTCAAAGAATATCGACTCTCAGAAGTCGTGCGATTGCTTATGAAAGCGGGCTTTAAGAAAATCGCCACACCCCTTATGGTGAGTCGCCAACGAATCTATCTGGCAGGCAGCGGATTGCGGTTCTTCAAGCAGTTGTGTGAACCTGTTTTTGATCGGTTACCAATAAGACATGCTCATCTGTTGTGTCGGGGACTGGGGCTATCCTACACGATTGCCACGAAATAAGGTCTGCATGCTCTCTTCCGTGAATGCCGTATGCGGCGTTGCGTCACGCCCAAGAAGGACGCACCCACGGAAAAAATGTCCATCCCCCCTGACAGATCATCGCGTGATCTTCTAAACTGTGAGATTCTTACGACCTGAGGGCAGTATCTTGGATTTCCATCGGGGCGGGGGCGAGGATGCTCCGGCTCGCTGACCACCAACAATTAGCCACACCACGCCGCGTGATTCGAATCTTTCCTGTACTCGCTTCGTTATCGCTTGGATTGTACCTGGCAGCAATCGTGGTTGGGCTCACGATCGGCGATCTCTACGACAACCCCGACCAGGCCACGCTCAATTGGCGTGGGGTCCACATGCTTACCGGTACTTCGGCGGCACTGGCGGTGGTATTTGTGTTGAGCATTGCGGTGACGTATTTTGTGGGGACGAGTCGCTGGTGCAAAGAGGTGACCGAAACATATCAACTTGACCTGAACCCTTTACGGAACAGCACTCAACTTAAAAGGCAAACCTTTCCTTGGTGTGTAATTGGCATGCTGACCGTGGTTGGCGTCGGAGCTTTGGGGGCTGCTTCCGATCCAGGAACAGGAAGACAAAATACGGCCGATATGACCGAAGTTCATCTAGCAGGTGCCTTGGCAGGGATGGCCGTTGTGTGTTGGGTGTACTACCGGGTTTGGTTAAACATCTATGCCAACCAGGGGGTGATCCAGGAAATCGTCACCCGGGTAGGAACGATTCGTCGCGAACGCGGTTTGGACGAGCCGACAACGAACAGATCAGAAGAAGAAAAGGCCATTCGATCGCAGGAAAAGTCCGGCGTAACCTAGTCGTTTGGCCCCCGTCAAGCCCGTAAAGGCGTTTCAAATAGTCCTCGGAATGCAATGAAAGTCGCGGTTTTCTCATGTTTTGCGCTTGTATGCCATGACAAGCGTGAGCAACGAATTATACTAGAACGTTACGGTTGGTTCGCTCGATCCGGAGCAATTTTTTTCCCACAGAGAAGGCTTGAAAGCATATGGCCAAAGGTATGACGATCGCCGGCATGGTCGTCGCGGCCTTGGTCTTTCTATTGTTCACGATCGACTTCGTGGCGGGTATTCCCTTTGGTACGGAAGGAAAGATGATGCACATTGGGGCAATCATGGCATCCGCCATCTTGGGCTATCTCAGCTTCTCCACGTTTCGAGAACAGAAGTAGCGGACCAACAAGATTTCGCTTTCTAGCTTCATTCCCGAATAGCTGGAATCCAGTCGTAAAAGGTGCTATCCGAGTCCTACTTGCAGCAGCGATTTGCGGAGTCGAATCGAATGATGGTAACTCGTAAACCGGGGCTTAGGAGGTTCCCGGCGAACTCGATTTGATCTTCTCAATCACCTCCGGCAAGGGATACTCGATGATCGGCAGATTGCTGCCGGCAACTTCTTTCAGTCGGTGCCAGCCGCGGGTGAAGAGGGTTTCCTGCTGGCGTACGAACTCGGGGTCGAGATTGCGTTTGTCGAAGGGGCCGTCGCGAAACACCGGCTCAAAATCATCGGCCACGATGTATTGCGCCAGTTCAGGGTTGCAGCGGATGTGCCGCTCAGGGGTAGTGTGTAGCACCTCGGGATCGAGCATGCCGACGATGTAACGCAAGTACAAATCGCTCTCGATCAACTCGGCAACGTCTTTGCCGCAAACTTCACAGAGATAACCTTCGTCGCATTTGGCCATGTGAGGAGGGGACAGAATACGGGGGACAGGGAACAGCGAAACAGACTCGCCACAAACCACGAACCACACGCCACTACAACCCAAGCACGTCATTCATGCTGTAAAGTCCAGCAGGTTTGTCGAGGAGCCAACTGGCGGCGAGCAGCGCGCCTTGGGCGTAGCAATCACGGTTGGACGCGGCGACTTTGAGTTCGATTGTCTCGCCTAACATGCCGAATACGATGGTATGTTCGCCTGGGTTATCTCCTGAGCGGAGGGCATGATAACCGATTTCGTTGCGGGGTCTTTCGCCCGGTCTGCCATGGCGACCGTGAATGTGAGACGACTGCCCCATCGCCTCGGCGACGATGTTGCCAAAACGTAACGCTGTACCACTGGGGGCGTCTTCCTTGAACCGGTGGTGCCGCTCGATGATTTCAACGTCGACTCCCCCCGGCAAATTCCGCAAGGACTTCGCGGCAATGCCGGTGAGTTTCATGAGCAGATTCACCGCGGCGCTCATGCTCGGTGCCCACACGATGGGGAGCTTGCGGGCCGATTCACGGATGAATTCATCCTGGGGAACATCAAACCCTGTGGTGGCTATTACTAACGGCTTGTTGAATTCCAGGCAGTGGGTCAACACGGCGATGGCCGCATCGGGAACCGAAAAATCGATCACCACGTCGGCATCCGATTCGCCTACGACGGCCAATGGTACGCCCAGCTTACCTACACCGGCGAGCAAACCAGCATCTTGACCGAGAGCAGGGTGTGTCGCCGACTCTAATGCGGCAACGATCTGATATTGATTATCGGCACTAGCAAGTGCTACGACACGCTGCCCCATACGACCCGCTGCACCGTGAATGGCGATTTTCATGCTCATGTTACTTCATCCTTGTGAGTACAAACTGCTTGAGAACTGCTACTCAGCTGTTTAATTGTATCGCCCGGACGATTTCTTCAAGATCGTTGGCTACGGCCACCGCACGATTGGCGAACTCTGCGCGTTGGACTCCTCGGCTTCCCAGCACGCGATTGAATTCCTCTTGATCGGTTGTGTGATAGGCAACCGTTGCAGTGGGGTCTTTGAGTTGATGGCCCGTGAGAATGCACACCACGCGATCCGAAGGTGAGATGATCCCTTCCGCGGCGAGCAGCTTGGCACCGGCTACGCTGGCAGCGCTGGCGGGTTCACAACCCAAGCCGTGGGCGCCAACTTGTGCTTTGGCGTCGAGAATCTGCTGGTCGGACACTTCGCGAACAACACCATTGCAAACGTCGAGAGCCCGCAGACACTTTTGATAATTCACGGGGCGATTGATCTCGATGGCACTGGCGATCGTCGATGCACGGCGCTCGCTCTTATCCAATTCCTCGTAGTAGTCCGTCGTGGCATCACTGTCGATCTTACCACCATTCCAGCGCTGGCCATTGACCTCGAACAACTGGTAAAGCGTATCCGCTCCGGCCGCGTTGATTATTGCAAGTCGCGGCACCCGATCTATAAGCCCAAGCTCCTTAAGCTCCATGAAGGCCTTGCCAAAGGCCGAACTGTTGCCGAGATTCCCCCCCGGGACGACGATCCAATCGGGCACTTCCCAGTTGAGGCTCTCGAGGACTCGATACATGATCGTTTTCTGGCCTTCAAGCCGGAAGGGATTTACGCTATTGACCAGATAGATGCCAAGTTGCTCGCTCACCTGTCGCACGCGCATCATGGCGTCGTCGAAGTCGCCAGCGATCTGCAAGGTGAGTGCCCCGTAGTCGAGCGCCTGAGAAAGCTTTCCGTAAGAAATCTTTCCTGAGCCGATAAAGATCACTGCCTGCATCAACTTGCTCACTCCGCAATAGAGCGCGAGCGATGCGCTGGTGTTGCCCGTCGAGGCACAGGCAGCCCACTTGGCACCAATAGTGTGCGCGTGGGTGAACGCGGCGGTCATGCCATTGTCTTTGAAGCTTCCCGAAGGATTCATGCCTTCGTATTGCAAAAACAATTGCCCTGCATTGAGGCCAATGTATTTAGCAACCCCGTCCGAGGGTGCCAACAGAGTTTGCCCCTCGCCGATGGTGACGATTTTCTCTGGCGGAGAGAACGCGAGTAATTCACGAAACCGCCAGACGCCGCTCTTGCAGAGTGGTTCATTGCGGCGGGACCACTTCTTCTCAAATTCACTTAATGTTTTAGGCAGCGGCAAGCGATTCCAGTCGTAGGCGATATCCAATAGGCTGCCACACACGGCGCACGAAGTAAGTGCCTCACCGATGTCGTACGTTGCCCCACAACTGGGTGACAAGCAGCGTTGAAACGCCTGGTCGGTGTTGGTTTTCACCGAAATCGCCACATGCAACTCCGCATTCTAATTGCGCACCGCGAGATTGGTAGATCGGAACAGGCTGTGCGCGCTCCGTTGTTACTTTCTAGCGGAGATGAAACTGATAAATTGGCTGCTAAATACAAATAGGAAAACAGCTTATCCCAGTCTAGTGCGGACAGGTAACTCCTGCAACTCTGGTAGAATTACCTCGAATCGCACGAGTCTGGGAGGGTGATGATGCCTGCAATTTATCCGTCCATAATCTACCTAGGTCGACACGTCACTACGGCTACTCGCGGCGCATTTCCACCTAGAGGCGGTCCCCTGACTTCACTACGCAATCGTTGTGAAAAAGTCATGGAAAATGCTTTCCGAGAACTACTTCAAGGGCTTATGGTGACTAAGGTTAAGAGCCACTGTAGAACCCGAAAATCGTTTGACTCTATCAATTCTGCCCGTTAAAATAACGGGTCTGGTCTCCAAAGCATATCGTAAGCTGGGGATGATCACTTTTTCGGAGAACATTGATGAACTTAGCAGATATGAAGGTATACAAGGAGCGCCTGCTCCTGCTCCGCTCGCGGTTGCGAAATGACGTGGAATCGATGACGGATGAGGCATTGGGGGGTGAAAATGTTGAAGCATCCCATATGCCAATTCACATGGCCGAGCTTGGCAGCGACAATTTCGAACAAGAATTCACGCTCAGTTTGCTGGCAACCGAAGAAGACACCCTTGGCTTGATCGAGCAAGCATTGGTGCGGATCGAAAATAAGACCTTTGGTATCTGTGAAGAGTGTGGAGGTGTGATACCCAAGACGCGACTCAATGCTCTTCCGCACACGCCTTTGTGTGTCAAATGTGCCGCATCGCGTGAGGCCAACGGTCTGGCAGGCTAAAATTCGCACTAGGGGGGCGGCAAGGAACCAGCTTACCCCTATCGAGGCAAACCGGGAGTATGGAAAATTCCTCGAGTCTCTGGCCCCGAAGGGCGCTTTGGTTTGTTCTGATTGCGATAGTGGGCTGCGCAGCCGATCTTTGGACCAAGCATCTCGTCTTTGCCAGTCCCAGGCTGTTCCATGGTAGCGAGTGGTGGTTGGTTGAAGGCCACATTGGTATCCAGAAGAGCCTAAACGAGGGGGCTCTGTTTGGCATGGGGCAGGGCAAGGTTTGGCTGTTTGGCGCTTTCTCTATTGTGGCGGCGATCGCAATCCCAGTTTGGCTATTCTACTATCGTGCGGCCGAGGACTTCTGGCTCACTACCGCCTTGGGATGCATCATGGGAGGCGTACTTGGGAATTTCTACGACAGGGCAGGCTTCCCAGGGCTTACCTGGGACCAATTCGATCCCAACCGTCAGGGAGAAACCATCTATGCCGTGCGGGATTGGATTCTCTTTCAGGCCAGCGACCAATGGGTTTGGCCCAATTTCAACATCGCCGACGTGCTTCTAGTTTGTGGGGCGATTTCGCTGGTGCTGCGCTCGTTTTACTTGGCACCTCCTGAAACACATCCGCAGGAATGAAATGGTTCTTGTCAGGACCGTGTGGATGGCGTGAGCTACGTGAGCTTCAGAGACACTTCGCAGTTTCGCCCTCCGCTGTGCCTCGTTAGACTTGGCAATCGCGTCGCAGTTATCACGGGCACCCCTTTGGGTTGCAGCCACACTATTATTGTGCTGCGGCTTTTGTGCCGTGGGGCGAAAGGCCAATATTTGCGTCCGGTAACATTGGTCGTGTGGCCAGGGAGAAACCCATTTCCCAGAGAGTGCGTTTGAGCAGGCGGAAGTCGTCGAAGCTATCTGTGTAAAGCCAGACGACAACCGAGGGTGATTGGCGACGACGGTCTTGCAAATATTTGTAGAGCGACCCACCGGGCATAAGGGCCTGTTCCACGTCCAGGCCGAGAACATCTGAAGTAGGCAGGATTTCGGCGTATTGATCAATGACCACCCTCTGAACCTGACCTGCGCGGGGGCCTCCCACAGAGGAAGGGTCGGTTAGGCGACTGACCGTCACTCGAATTCGATAGCCTTCTATAGGTCCGAAAGTATCGACCACATGATCGCTGGCTTGGAGTCGGCGGCGAATATCTTCTACGTGTCTTTGAACCTCGTCCAATAGCTCATGAAAGGGAACCACGGAGACGAGACCCTTTTTCAATCTCAGATGGATTGCATTGCCATCAATTTCTCTGGCCAGTGGTGTTGGGACACTTTCGAGTTCTTCGACCGTCTCGGGACCAGTGAGTAACCCCAGTTGTTCTTTAGTGAGTGCGTCGAGGGCAAGTTGGCACTCGCCTATTTTTTTCTGAACATCGAACTGCTGTTGCTGCTCGGCGTCGAGCAACTGACGGCGACGGGCCAGGTCTTCTTCGACGACACTGCGGTGCATGGCCAGATTGACGCGTTCAGCGTCGAAATCGTCTGCCTCACGTTTGATTTGAATTAGCCGGGTTGCTAATTGCTCGACTTCGCGACGCGACTCAAAAACACTTTTGCGGGCAGCAAGCAACTTAGATTCCAGTTCCACTGAGTTCACTTGATTCACTTCGGCGGTATTTTCGATAGAAAGATTGGCTTCATTCCCGTGAAGTGCGTCATGAGTTGCCTTGGCTCCGACGAGCATCACTAAAATGATGATGACACCCACGAGATTGGCAACGATGTCGAGAAATGAATCCTGTGATGATTCATCTTGATCAAGAGGACGCTTGCTCATCGCCGCACCTCCTCGCTCTGGGTGGGGTTCGTTTGGTTTGCAGTGGCTTCCGGAAGTTGAATGTCTACTCCGCTATCTTGCAAAAGGCTTACGACTCGTGTGGCAGTCATCTGGGCGTCGGGGCCGACGTTTAGTTCCAAAACGGGTCGCCAATACATGCCGCTGCCTGCCAGGCCCCATTCTTCAATGCGTTCACGCAGGGCCGAGACAAATTCTCGGGAGAGACTCTCTATCGGTTGATTGAGTGAAATGATTTGGCCGGTCGTCTCTTTGCCTTGGGCAGCATTCTTCGATGGCAAGAGGGCAATTTGATCTTCGCGAACCACCACACGAATCGAGCGGCGGATCGGAACCGAGTGTTGGTTTGCTCGTTCGACGGCCCAGTTGGCACCTTGGGTGGCGGCGATTGATTCGTTCTTTTTGTTAGTAAAGCTTAAGGTCGGTGAACCTCCACTTGATGGTTGCTGGCACGAACCATTTGAGCACGAGCCGCTTTTTGAAGCAGACTGGTCGGCAGACGGGGAGTTGGCTTGCTGGGAACTACCCCCTGCTGATGCAGGCTCGCCTTGGGCGTAGCGTGAACCGACAACGGATTCATCGGTGCCTTTCTGAGGTGATGCATCATCTGCTGAAGCAGGTGCGCCGTCAGCTTCAGGCGCACTGAGGGATCCTGCCAAGTCGCCTCCTTTGCCGGATCCACCTTCTGGAGAGGTCATTTCACCCGGTTTCAGTGGATTTCTCGCTTCTTCTGCATTCCCTGAGGATTCTTCAGTGCCATCACCACTTCGGCTGCTGGTAGCCAAATAGCGATCTTCCTCGGCGTTTGGTGTTCCGGTGCTTCCATAGCCATAGCCTCCGGCAACATCGCCATCTCCATACGTCGGAGCCATGCTGGCGCCCAGGCCCATTCCTCGAAAACGGCTCGGTGCGGCCTGGGCCAACTGCTGCAATCGATCGCGCGCGATGATGATGGCATGTTGCTGGGCACGGGCCAGGTTGGGGTCGGCTAATTCAGGGAAACTGAGTTGCATATCTTTGTCAATAAATTCGTAGCCGTAATCTGCGTCCCACGAGGTGATTGCAGCTCGTGCTAAAGCGTATTGCTGGATCCCATCGGGACGGATAATCATCAGGGGATAGGGATCGGGCGGAGCATAGTCGCCAGCTTTCGCTGCTTTGTCGTTGAGATATTCGCGCGAGGCACGCAATGCCGCTGCCAAGGGATTACCCGGCCAATGAGGAGCGATGAAATCCTCTGCCTTGAGGCGGATTCCCTCAGGGTGCAGAGTAATCCCCTCACCACTGCACTCGATGTAGATAGGTCGTCGATAGGTGCCGTTGGGGCCCTTGTAGGGGACAATAGCATAGGAATGCTTGCCGCCGCTTTGGGCGCGAAGCTCTTCGATTTGTTGCCGGGTGTCGGCAACCAGTTTCTCAAGTCGCGCCACTTCGCGCTCGGCCTGCTGCTGGTCGACCAATTGGTTTTCCTCAGTCTGTTTTAGCTGAGCTGCTGCGATAGCCAATTTTGCGAGTTCTTCTTCGAGCCGACGTGCATGCTGTTCGGAATGGCTCAGACGCAACTGCTCATTCTTCAGGCGTCGGTTTGCTTCCTCGCGGAGCTTGGCTAGCTCTTGTTGATACGAGTCAAGTTCTGCCAACTCCTCTTCGAGTTGCCGGACGTGATTCAGATTTTCGGGTTTTGGCACCGTGGCCGAGACCAGCTTTAGCTCAGACAATTGTGCGAGCAGACCTTTCTCGGTAGCTCGTTGGACCAATACGACCAGCAACACCAGCAGTGCCCCCATCGTGCAGAGCAGCACGGCCAGGAAGGGGAACAAGCTGATCGAATCGGAGTTCTCGCTGACGTTGCGATTGCTCATGCTGCCTTGTTCTGCGTGCGATGGGTTTTCATCTCAAGATGCTCGCCCGAGACAAGCGATTGCCCCAAATGGGCCCCGAGAAGTTGCAGGATGGCCGACAAGCTCGAAATGGTCTGCTCGAAATTGTGCGTCTCGGACAGGGACCGTAGGTTGTCGTTAAGCGAATCCTCTAGCTGCTTAATCTGGTTCGTACCCTCGACAAGTTTCAGAAGGATTTCACCCTGACGGAAGAGTTGTTCCTGCTGGGCAACAGTGGCACTTGCCGAATCGACCAAGGCAGTTTGCATTTCGTGCAAGATCTGTTCGCTCTTGGCAATGAGCTTTTCTTGTCGACTGGATGCCACCAGCATCGCCTCGCCGACGGCCGCTTCCACTTCTGCCAGATGACGTCGATTCTCTTCTGCCACGACGGATTCGGCTTTGGCCAGAGCCGTGGCATGGTGGTCGAGGCCTTCGTTCAAGAGAACCGCATGGCGGACAAGAGTTTCTTCCAAATTCTTGGTATGCTGTTCAACTCCCTGGTTTAGTGCCTTGGCATGCCGAGAGAGCCCCTCTACCACCGCGCCGGAGAGTGCTTCGTCCAGGGTTGTGGCAGCGGCTGCAAATGATTCTTCCAGACTCGCTGCTGCGCCGGCCATGACTCGGTTTAGCGTGGACGCAGTGCCATCGAGTAGCTCAGACCAGCGCCTGTTCGTTTCATCGAGCGAAGCTTGCATGAGTTCGCTCTGCTTTTCTGCGCTGGTTTGAACGACGGTTAGGAGTTGTTCAGACATGCGCCTGATCGAGGCAAGGTGGGGATCGCTAGCGCTTCCCAGTTGTTGGAACCGACCGACGAGCTGCTCCGCTGACACTTTGTCTACCGCACTCAAAAGGCGATTCTCGATTTTCTCGACACAGAATTTTGCAAACAACAGCAGCGTGGACAAAACGAGCGACAAAGCCGTCGTATCGAAGGCCACGCTCAAACCCGCCACCACGGCGGGCAAAGATTCATCCATTGCATCGGCCGAAAGATCCAGCTTGGCGATCGCCATCGTAATGCCGATGACCGTTCCCAAGAACCCGAGGATAGGTATCGTGGAGAAGATGATCCGCACCATGGAGTAGCTTTGATGCGATCGTGCCGAGTCGGCATCTTCGAGATGATGCAGATGTGATTCAATCGTGTCTGCTGAACCCTTGCGCTGGACGTACTCCAAAGCGTTACGCAGTCGCTCGGCCAGATAACAGTTTTGCAGGGCAGGAGAAAGGTTATTGAGTCCAGCCAGTAGTGTGGGAACATCTCCAACGGCTTGTCCTTGCACTTTTGTTGGGGGAAGTTTGATAGTGTCCAGTGTGGCAAACTGCACGATCAGCCCCAACATCTTAATCACGAGCGCAGAGAGCCCCACAAAGAAGATAGTGGTTGTTGCATAGTTTACCCAGTGCCCAGCGAAGTAGCGCTGGATCGTTGAACCAGCATCGCTTCCCCCGACAACGATTGCATAAAATGCCAGGCAGGCGAGTCCGCCCCAGATAAAGGATTGGCGCAATAGCCATTCAGAGATTGATGAGACTCGTGACACAGCAAACTCCCTTTCGCACAAACGAAGGCGGATCAGTCGGGATAATACTCGGCGCATGCCGACCCCGCTACACCTCAAAATCGGCGTAATCGTCAAACTTTGTGAGTCGAAATCCATAAAAAGTCGCTTCCGCTGCTGTCGAAGCGGGATGCTAGCGATACCAAGTGAAGCGAACAACGATTCTCGGCGAATCCTGGAATATTCCTCAAACTTTGCCAAAGCCGCAAACTTGCAACGCCGATAAATTCATAGTCAAACTCACGCTGTTTTCTCTTGTCAGAAAGTTTCTCGCTCTTAAGCAAAATGCCAGCAGTTCTGTAGCCCGACTGGCTATAGACTTGCCACGAAACACCCAGGGGGGCTAGCAGGCGCGGCCGATTGATTCGTCCGCGCCTGCATTTGTTTAGCAAGCGTGGCTGCCTTGCTTAGGTTGTACCTGGCCGGACCGCCATCGGGGTCCGAGGCAAGCTATCCTGATTGGCCCGGCGGTCTGCCACGGCGGATGCCTCCGACTAGGGTAATTACTTTTCTTTGCAGCAGTCTCATTCTGCGGTTCGGCAATCACCCGCAAATCTGTTACCATTCTTTCTTGTCTTAGGCGAGATGATTCGCCAATCTGGATTGCAAGCATTCTTGAGGGGTTCCCATGATTCGATATCTCGACGCGTTTCGACTTTCGTTCCTGATCGCTATCTCGTTTCTTTCCATGGCACGAGCCGACGAAGGGATGTGGCTGTTCAATGACCTGCCGCACGAGATTCTCAAGTTGGAATATGATTTTGAACCAACGCAAGAGTGGGCTGACCACATTATGCTTTCCAGCGTGCGATTCAGTTCAGGAGGATCGGCATCGTTTGTTTCAAGTGATGGCCTTGTGATCACGAACCACCACGTCGCCGCCGATACGCTGCACAAGCTCTCAACCCCTGAATTCAACTATTACGAAAATGGCTTCCTCGCCGAGGATACGCAGCATGAACTCAAAGCTCCCGATTTGGAACTCAATCAACTCGTTTCAATCGAAGACGTTACTGATCGAGTCAATGAATCTGTTGCAAGTGACCTCGAACCAGAAGCAGCTTACAAGGCTCGACGAGCAGCGATGGCAGTGATTGAGCAGGAGTCGCTCGACAAGACGGGATTGCGTAGCGATGTCATTACGCTTTTCGGCGGTGCGAAGTATCACCTCTATCGCTACAAGAAGTACACAGATGTGCGTCTGGTGTGGGCACCAGAGAGTACTGCGGCCTTTTTCGGCGGGGATATGGATAACTTTGAATTCCCGCGCTACAACATGGACGTCACTATTTTTCGAGTCTATGAAAATGGCAAGCCGGCGAAGATCGATCATTTTCTCAAATGGTCGGAGCACGGTGCCGAGGATGGAGAACTGGTGTTTGTATCGGGAAATCCTGCGCGCACCGACCGTGACCTGACAACGGCCGCCCTGAAGACGCTCCGCGATCACTCGCTTCCCTTCTATCTGAACTATCTGTGCCGTATGGAGGTTGCCTTGCAGCAGTACAACGGCGAAAGTCCAGAGCATGAAAGGCGCGGACAGGATGACTTGTTTGGCGTTCAGAACAGTCGCAAGGCGATCACGGGGATGCTTGTCGGTTTGCAAGCCCCGGATTTTCTGGCTGAAAAAACTGCTCAAGAAGACAAACTATTGGCTCAGATTAAGGCTAATGAGGGACTCAAGCATTATCTTGAGGCTTGGCAAAGAATTGCAAGCATCCAGCCTGAGAAGATTGAATTGCTCCAGGGTGGAGTCGACTTCCGCGAACGCTACTACGAGATTGCCAAAGAACTTGTACTCATGGCCGGAGAAGATCAAAAGCCGAGCGAAGAACGGTTGAGAGAATTCACCGACGCTGGGCGGGAATCGCTTGAGCATGAATTATTCTCACCGGCACCGATTTACGACGATCTGGAAGTTGCCAAGCTGGCGACTCAACTTTCGATGTTCGTCGAACAGCGAAGCGGAGACGATCCGCTGGTCGTGGCCGCTCTGGCTGGAAAGGATCCGTTCGAGCGCGCTGCCGAGTTGATTGGCGGATCTCAACTGAACGACGTTGATTACCGCCGGGAGTTGGCCGAGGGAGGGCAATCAGCCATCGAAGCATCGACAGATCCAATGATCCAGTTCTTCCGCACTCTTGAGGAAGAATATCGGAGAATTCGTCAGCGCAAAGAGGCCCTCGAAGAAATCGAACGTCAGGCCTATTCCCAGATCGAAAGTGCCCGTGTAGCTGTGGAAGGTACATCAGGTTATCCCGATGCGACGTTCACCTTGCGATTGTCATTCGGTGTGGTAAAAGGCTATGAGGAAGGGGGCCACAAAGTTCCACCCTGGACTACTTTTGCCGGCGCGTTCGCCCATCAGGCAGCCCATGAGGCAAAACCTCCGTGGAAGTTGCCCCCGTCATGGGACAAGGCAGAGGAACGCATCGATCTGGAGACACCGCTGAATTTCGTCTCCACGGCTGATATCATCGGCGGCAATTCAGGGAGTCCCGTCGTCAATCGGGCCGGCGAGTTCGTCGGCATTATCTTCGACGGCAACATTCAAAGCCTGACGGCCGACTACATGTATGACGACCTCGTGTCTCGTGCCGTCTCCGTGCACTCCAGCGGCATCCGCGAAGCTCTCCGCAGCATCTATGGCGCTGAGGAACTTGCCGAACAATTGGGGAAGTGATGTGACAACGCCGGGGGATTGCAATCCCCCGGCTTTCAAGACCGTGCTGAGGGCGAAACCAATCCTCAGAACTGCCCATCCGGCTCGGGTTCGAGATGGAGATCGTGGCAAGCCTTCACAAAACTGGCGGCACTCCACGCCTGATAGGCCTTGCCCATCGGCCTGCCCGTGGCAGCATGGTGCCATTCGTTAAACTCCCATTCGGTAGTTATCCCCTGGGAGCAGAGTCGGGCGAGTTTCACCAGTTCGCGACGTGCCACGTCCGGCATACCCAGCCGATGGATGTAGCGGACCCACAAGCCGCCGATGAACGGCCAGATCCCACCGTTGTGGTAATGGTCCGGCAAGTTGAGCACGTTCACTGCGAAATAGTCACGCCACTCGGGGTCCCCTGCATGGATGGGGGGATACATGTTTCGCACCGGACCGGGTTCATTGACGCCGACTCCCCAAAGGAAGCGAAACGTCATCATCGCCTTTTCCTTATCGACGAGCTTCGTCAGATAGGCCAGCAAGTTGCCATAAACATCGCATCGCCAACTATAGTTGAAAGGGGAAACTTGCGCTACCAAATAGCGAGCGTCTCCCAATTGATATTGTACGTCGGCAAAGCTCGGTCCACTTTGACTCTCGTCAAGTGCAGTCGAAGGCCAAAATCGACGTACGATCATCTTTTTCACATGCTCGGACCACTTGCGATAATCAGCGGCCCGGTCGCCTTCGCCTTGATGATCGAGCATATCGGCATGGCATTGCAGACAGCGATGCCACAAGACTTCGTCGTACAACACATGGTAGCTACGTGCGAATAAATCAGTCCAATCACCGGCCTCGGGAATCTCCAAGAGACCACAGTTGTTGGCGTCCAGCGCACCGAGCCAATCAACGGCTCTCTGCAGCGTATCGCGAAACTCGTCGGCCAGTGACCAATCGTCGAGATGACGGCAAAGATGGTGCACCGCAATGATGGTCCACAAAGCACTGTCAATGGAGGTGATTCCTCCCACGCCACCGTACTCTGGCTCGTCAGTTTCAATTAGCACGTGAGCCGGCAACTGCCCAGCGGGTGCCTGATGAGTCAGGATAGTTCGCAGGGTCTCAAATTGGCATTCGCGAATATGTGGTTCATCCAGATCGAGGGTCCAGATGATAGTTTTTGCCCCGTCGCGTGCCCATACGGAACGGTAGTTGGCATCGGTGCCACAAACCTGGTTATCCTCAAGCGAACAAGCTGAAAAACCTTTGGGAGTGATATTTCGCTCGAGAGCTTCCACGGCCCGACCATAGCCCAGTTGCAAGAGGGCCTGGTCCTCGGCTGTGAGGTTACTGTAATGACTCGGATCAAAGAGGATGGGCTTCGGCAAAACGGATAGTTCCTTGGTGGGGTGAAATCGTGAAATTCTCGTATGCTTCTGTGTTATCTAAACGTAGCATGATAACAGAATCGCGCCAGCCTGGCGGTAGCGATTTGTGAGATTATGTGGGTCGTTGGGATAGCTGACCGAAATCTCTCCCCTAAGCTGACCCGAGTGGCTCGAGCGATTCCTCGAAGCGCTCGATGGACTGAGCAGGCTCAAGATTGAAAACGGCCTGGCCGTCACTCGTCCAGGAGCCATCTCGATACACGAAAACGGCAGTGGCGCAGCGTAGATTTCCAACCGCTTCTACGTCCTCCATTCCCCCTCCAGCGATTGCTTCGAAACTAATTGTGGCAGTAACGAGGGCGTAGATTTCGCCGGTTACTCGATCCTTCGCAAAGAAGGGCTCGCCCGAGAGTTCACAATTCTTCCAGCGAAGCCCTCGTGGTTTGCCCGTGGCCTCAGCAGCTTCTAAGAATTGGTTTGCAAGTCCAGGCAGCTGAATTGAAAAGCTCTCAACGGCTTCTTTACGCAACGCTTCGATCCGAGTTTTCTGCCACCATCGCCATAAGAAAAAGGCTGCAACTGCAATGATTATAATAAGAATGACGTGCATCAAGCTTCATGTGGATCAAAGTGTCAGGTTAGCTCACTTTAGCCCAACTTAGTTGAAAAGCTCATCATTCGATAGGGACGAATCCCGTTAATCAACCCAAGTTGCGACAGTAACCAGATGCCTTTTCAGTCTTGCTGTGTGCTCGGCAGCTCACTTTGGGGCGTAGGCAGTACCTGGTCATTGGGCTGATCAGGAGAAGAGAACAAGGGTTCACTTGGCTCGGGCGCAACAATGGCACTCTCGGGACTAACGAGGGAATCGAGTTCGGCATGGCACCCCGGTATTTCGTAAGCACTATAAATCGAACCACAGTAAGCAAGTCCACCTGAGAGACAACCGCGAGTGTGCACACACCGTGGGACTCTTGGGGGACGGCAGCAATGTGTCCGAATTATCGGGGCATGATGACCGGGTCCGAAACCCAGGCCACAATATTGAGCTGGAGTACTGGGCAGGTGCCAGTAGCCAAGGGACTGCGCGGATGAATCGCATGCCAACAGAAGTGTTACGAACACTGCACAGTAGATTTGGCGAGTGAGAGGCATTGGCTTTCTTCCCTGAAAGTCGTTAGAGAAAGGGTAATAGTAGCATCGAACCTTTGAGGGCTCTCTCATGACTTTTAGCTCGGAGGACCGAGAAATCGTTGGCGAACCTTAGCCGAAGGTGGTCGACAGAATCGGCACAACCCGCCAACTCTCCCTGGCCGGAGGCATTCATGTCTGTGGGCTTCCCAGACCAAAGTGGTGGTCCGGCTATGGGGGTTACAGATGAACTTTTATTAGCAGTCAACCAGTTTGCCATCCCGGAGTAGTTGCCGGCGCTGCATTCGATCAGCCAATTGCTGGCTATGGGTGACCACGACGAGAATAGAATTCTGTTCTGCCTGCAGGTCCAGCAAGAGCTCTGTGATCTCTCCGGCAATTCTGCCATCAAGGTTGCCAGTAGGTTCGTCTGCCAAGACAAGCACCGGCTTACGGACCAGCGCACGGGCAATGGCCACTCGTTGTTTCTCGCCCCCGGAAAGTTGTGCTGGCCGGTGCAATAAGCGATCCGCCAACCCGACTCGAGTAAGTAGCTGCCTGGCTTCGTCGACTTCTTGGGATCCCGCAAAGCCGTTGGCGAGAAACGGGATTAAAACATTTTCCAGCACTGTGCATTGGGGCAGTAGATGATGATCCTGAAACACAAATCCAATCTTATGGTTGCGGAATTCTGCCAACTGGGCTTCACTCAATTGGAAAGGATCTACTTCCCCAACTCTCAAGCTTCCTGCAGTAGGTCGATCCAATGATCCAAGAATCGCCAGCAGCGTGCTCTTGCCGGAACCGCTCGGTCCCAAAATCGCCATGTTCTCTCCAGGGGCGAGGCTTAACGAGACATCGACAATCACATCCAGGGTGTGATCTCCCGTCGGATAGGATTTCGAGATTGATTTGGCAATGAGAGAACTCATTCCACTATTCTGACAGGCCAAACGCGCCTGGCCAAGCATCTTGACCTAGCGAGTCCGCTACTAGGCAACATAAGTCTGCAATTTATCTCTGATCTCAGTAGGCAGCGGGATAGAAGTTATTGCTCCCCCGGGTTCAACTGAGCAACAGACACAGGTCATGTTTCCTATGGCGACTTCTCTGACCCCACTTTTCATCTCAAAGGAGTAAGTAATGCTTTTCCGACCAAGTCGTGTGACAATGATCTCGATGGCTAGCAGTTCCTCACAGCGAGCGGGTGATCTGAAATCGCAGGAAGCAGCGACTCGTGGAAAGCTGATCGTTTGCCCGTTAATCTCAGAATGGACGCTGAGACCTAGAGAGCGAAGAAGCTCATGCTCAGCTGATTCCATGTACTGGAAGAATGACGCAAAGTGCATGATCCCAGCCATATCCGTGTCGTGAAATTCCACGAGTCGCTGCGTACGGAATGGCTCGGCCATGAGAGGAGTGATCCTGGAAGGAGAGCGTCTTGATGACGCACAAGCCTCAGCTACCGACGTAAGGCATCAAAGCCATAAACCGAGCGCGCTTTACCGCTTTTGAAACGGCGTGTTGGCTTGTTGCCTGACAACCAGTCTTGCGACGGCTGACGATCCGGCCATGGCGATTGGTAAGCTTGCTGAGCATATCCAAATCTTTGTAATCCACGAACATCGGACGTGGACGCTCGCCATCGATGCAAATGGGGTCTCTTTTGGCAACTTTCTTAGTGACTTTGCGTTTTTGAAAGCGGGGAGATCGGGCAGGTTTCACAGGGTAAAATTCCTCACGGGGACGCAGGGATCGGTCGTTGGTAATCCCGTATTTTACCGATTCGCAATCCGCTTGCAATCGGCAAATCTGCTAAAATACCGTGTGCAACAAGCTGTTTCGGCCTTGAAATGGTCCCTTTTCAGGCCAGGAGTGCAAACGTGGCAACCTACAATTGTCGTGGGAACTTTGGCGCCTCAGCCGGAAAGACTGCTTCGTTTTCCAAGGCTCCGGCTAGAAAATGTTCCTCGTCAATCAGATCGACTATAATGGAAGCAGTCGGAACGGAATCGTTCGAAGGCCTCTAGGATCCTGTGATATTTATGGAGGCCAAGCCAGCGAACTCGTCGAACTCTATCTGCGAACAGCGAAGACAGAGCCCCGTGGAATTATTCAAAGTTACTTGTGTCACATGCCAGGCGAAGCTGTCGGTAAAGAATGCCGCGCTGATCGGACAGATCGTGGCATGTCCCCGTTGCGAGAGCATGGTTCTCGTTGCTCCAGCTGAAGCGGCTGGTCCGTCTTCAGCTCAGGTAGAGGAACTGCTGGACGAGCCGGTTTCGGACCCTGTCTCCTCAGTTGGAGAACCTCCTCCCGAAGCCCAGGTCCCTCAAGACAATGACATCACTCAAGTCGCCGCCGAAGCGCCTGTGGGTGTTCCCATGGCAAGTAAAAAGGCGATTTTGTGGTGGATTGCGAGTTTTGCGATTGGGGCGAGTGTCACCGGCGCGTTGCTCACATTACGTGCTGACAGTGTTATCGAGCCACCTGTGCTAGGCGAGACAGTCAATACTTCGACCACTGCAGAACTATCTGATGTAGAGACTCAAGAGGAATCCCCTTCGATCGAATCGGCAGAGGAAATAGTAGAAGATGATAACCTCGATCGCCGCAGTCCTGGAATGATTTCTCAGGATGAGCCCGCTAATGAATTGGAAGGATCTCAGCAAGCCACAACTTCCCAGGTAAAACCTTCGACTTCTGAGGAGCCTGTGGAAGAAAAAACAGTCTTGCCGACCGAAGTTAGTGTTGAGGAAACCGCTTCTCCGAAGCTTGTCGTGGAACCAGCAGGTGAGCCTCGGGTCGCTCGCAAATTCGATCCCTTACGGCTTGATTTAGAGCAAATGGAATTGGCAAATCTAGGAGCTGCAGCGCATCCAAACGAGAACAGCGCGGATGTGCCTCTAGTGGCGATTGAGGAAGAGGACAATTCTTTGGCTGAAGTCTTACCTCAAGAAAAACCAACGGTCGTCCGACTAGATAATAGCAGTTCCAGCCAGGCCGCTTCGCGCACTGCGGAGATTCAGCTCGATTCGAAAGTTCCCTCGCTCACAGTAAACAATATGGCGCTGGTCGACTATTTGGATTTGGTGGCGAGCCTTTCCGGCGTACCGATTAGCGTGGCGCCGATCGAGTTGCAGATGGCAGGACTTTCTCCCACCAAGCAAATATCCGTCGATCTTCAGGAGACTTCACTCAGGGAGGTGTTATCTCATGTTCTCAAGCCGTTGCATTTGGAGGCGATCACTGCTGGTCCTCACGTGGTAGTTGTGCGAGAAGATGCGGATCGGATTCGCAAGATAGACTATCCGATTAACGATCTCATTGGATCCCAAACAAGTGCAGAAGATTTTGCTAGATGGATTGAAGAACTGATTGCGCCAGAGAGTTGGTCCAGGGCAGGGGGGAGCTGGACCATTTCGACGACACCCACCAAGCTTCAAATCGAACAAGCTCAAGAAGTGCATTTTCAGATATTGTTCTTTCTTGAACGAATTCGATTGGCAAAGAAGATTCCGCTCCGAAGTCGCTATCCTGCACAACTGCTTGGTGAAGAGCCGCTCAACATAATTGTCGCAGATCGGGTGGATGCACCTACAACCTTCACCTTTTCACACGAGACCCCCTTGGCCGAAGTGTTTCGTTACTGGCAAAGTGAACTGGGGCTGCCACTGTTCGTGGACTGGCCGGCCCTCGCAAAGGAAAATCTCTGGCCCGACTCACGAATCACCTGTCGAATTGCCAACCAGTCGTGGAGCACTGCCTTGGATGCTGTTCTCACTCCATTGGGGCTGAGTTGGCGAGCCTCCCCCGGCGGGACAATTCAAGTCACCTCGCAAGACGTCGTGAATAACGAACCGATGCTTGACATCTATCCAATCCAACTGTGGCAGGGCGAGGCTAATGACGAGACCGTTGTAATTCACGATTCTGAAAATGATCTCGTCTATGTTCGAGCAAGCGCTGCCGCACATCGTCACTAATCTGTTAGGTGCGGTATATTGCTACACGGCAACCATCGCTCCCAATTCACGGTCTACGGCGTCGGCGATTCGGCGACATTCGGCCATCATTTGATCGAACTGCGCAAAGTTCAGCGATTGATAGCCATCACTCATCGCCTTGTCGGGATTGGGATGGACCTCGACGATCAACCCATCGGCACCCGCTGCGATCGACGCCTTTGCCATAGCTGTGACCAGGTTTGTGTGCCCCGTACCGTGGCTCGGATCAACAACGATGGGAAGATGTGTTCTTTGCTGCACATAGGGAACTGTTGCCAAGGGGAGTGTGAATCGCGTGTGGCTTTCGAAGGTTCGCACTCCGCGTTCGCACAGCATAACGTCAGAATTACCACCGTCGAGAATGTATTCGGCAGCGAGCAAGAATTCGTCGATCGTGGCACTCGGTCCTCGCTTGAGCAGTACTGCCCGATGGGATTTGCCTACTGCTTCGAGCAAACGGTAGTTTTGCATATTTCGGGCACCAATCTGTAGCACCTCTGCGTATTCGCTCACCAGGTCCACGTCGTCGGGGGAGACGACTTCCGTGACGATTGCCAGACCGGTTTCATCACGAGCCTCTGAGAGCAGCTTAAGGCCATCCTCTTTGAGGCCCTGGAAACTGTAGGGACTCGTTCGTGGCTTGAAGGCTCCGCCGCGGAGTGCCGTGGCACCGGCAGCCTTAACAGCCTTGGCGCACGCCAGGATCTGATCGCCATTTTCTACGGAACACGGTCCGGCTATTACTCCAATGATGCCATTGCCGACCGACAGACTGCCGGCAGTTATGGTACTGCTTTCCGGCTTAAGTTCCCGACTTGCTAGTTTATAGGGGGCGAGAATGGGCAGAACTTCGTCCACTCCCGGGCCGCTCTCCAGCGAGCTGATCCCCGCGACCCGCTCTTCTCCGACAGCGGCAATCACGGTCCGTTCAGTTCCCTGAATTACTGTTGGTTTTAAGCCGAGCGATTCAACATTAGCAATCATGGTGTCGATGTCCTCCTGCGAGGCACTGCGTTTCATTACGATAATCATTGTGGGGCTCCGATATTAGTCGTTAGGGGTTAGACGTTAGGGGTTAGTCGTTAGTCACTAGTGAGTTGTAGTCGGGATTAACCTACTCACTTACTCACCAAATCATTCTTCAAACAAAAAGCCCCGAGAACCATTTCAGGTGCTCGGGGCTTGTAGGTGTTTATTACGTGCTTACTTAGCAGCTACGCATTACCTCCGGCCCCGCCACCTCTTGTAAAAAAGAAGTAGCGAGTGTTGCTAAACCAAAAGTAACCGAAAGTTGCCTTCATGACTGTATTCTGATCGCTAACTCTGTTTTTGGCAACAGAGAAAAACTCGAAAATCATGAAAACCATAGTCTTAGCCCGAAGTAGCTTTCTTCAGCAACCAATCTCCCCATCGGGGTGATAGCTGGGAGAGTGCCAACAACCAGCGGACTTTCCCCGGCACGACCAGTTCCGGCTGTCGCCTCTGGCAGGCGGTGAGAATTCGCTCAGCAAGCCAGTCGGGTTCGATCCCTCGGAGTTTGGCCCCGCCCCCAGGCTGTTGCGCCGCCTCAGGGATGTCCGCTGCAGCTTCTGCGTACCGCACACCAGCATCCGCGCGTTTGATAGGACCGGGACAAACCAGCAAAACGTGTAAGCCGCTGGACTCAAGCTCCAGACGAAGTTGCTGCGAATAGGCGGTCAATGCATATTTGCTCGCAGGGTACGCCCCCAGATAGCGAGGTGCTATCTTGCCTGCCAACGAGCCGATATTCACCAAGTGCCCACGTCGCTCAATTAATAGGGGTGCAAAGGCGCCAGTCATTCTTACTGCCGACAAGAAATTCACTTCCCACATTTGCTGGAAACTTTCCACCGAAGTGTCGAGTATTTCTCCCCGTGTGGACTGACCGGCGCAATTGCAGAGCAGATCAAGTCCACCCAAACGCGCTTGAACTTCGCGCACCAGCGTGTTGACATCCGTTTGGCTGGTCACGTCTCCAGGCAATGTGAGTACATTGCCACCTGTCGCAGTCAACAACTCGCTAGCCTCTTCGAGGGGCCCGAGCGTTCGTGCATTAAGAGCAACCGTCGCACCATGGCTGGAGAGCGTTTGTGCGATAGCCAATCCCAAGCCGGAAGAGGCACCGGTCACCAGACAGGATTTGTTTTGCCAGTAGTTGGACATCGCAGCTTGACTAGTTTGTTACCCCTGTTGGGGTAGGCCCTGTAATATCTGTAATACTTATGCTATCTGTCGTTCTGGGACTGATGGACGCGGGAGCTTGAATTGGGGACGTTCCCTTTTTCGAGGAAGTATGGTTTAACAGTTTAATTCGTGGTAATCAGACTATCCAACGGCAGATGCACCCAGATTCAACTTTACACGGTATTCCATTCCGCGGACACTAAGGCACAGTGAGTATGACCCTACTTAGCACGGATATCCTGCCAAACTTCCAGCTCTCACCCCCTCCAATTGACCTCGATATAAGCCTTGCCGAATCAGGACGACCTATGGATGAGCACAATCTTCCACTGAACCGCGTTGGAAAGGCACGTACAAAGATTGTCGCGACTGTGGGGCCTTCTTGTTGTGAGCCCGCTCAACTGGCAACTCTGGCCAGCAGCGGAGTGAGCGTCTTTCGCCTCAACATGGCCCACGCCGGTCCTGACGAGCAGCAACCCCACGTAAATCACATACGCCAAGTCAGTGAAGAATTGAACGAACCCCTGGCAATCTTGGTTGACCTGGCTGGTCCCAAGTTTCGCTTGGGGGTGCTCCCCGATGAGGGTATCTTCTGCGGCCGTGACGAGACATTTTTTATCGTCAGGCAAGATCCGGCTGGCCCCAATGAATTGGTGACCACTTATCAGGCCCTTGTGGACGAACTATCCGTGGGCGACCTTGTGATGCTGGCGGATGGCACCGTCAGTATGCGAGTAGAGGAACTCCTACCAGATCGAGCACGGCTCCGCGTGGAACAGCATGGTATCATCCGCAGTCGCCAAGGGGTCAATCTACCTGGAGTGAAACTCAGTGCTCCGGCCATCAGTGTCGAGGATCATCAACACGCGATTTGGGCTGCCAAAGCAGGAGTCGATTTTGTGAGCCTCAGTTTTGTTCGCTCGCCGGATGAGGTGCGGACACTCAAGAGCATCATTCGGTCGAATGGATCTGCAGCGCGAGTCATTGCCAAGATTGAAAAACGCGAGGCCCTGGAGAGACTTGACGAGATTGTCGCGGAATCGGATGGAATCATGGTTGCTCGCGGCGATCTCGGCGTAGAGATCGATGTCGCAGAGATGCCTTTGGCACAGAAACGTGTCATTCGCACCTGCCACGAGTACCATAAGCCTGTGATCATTGCCACACAGATGCTCGACAGCATGCACGAATCCCAGCGGCCTACCCGTGCGGAAGCCACGGACGTAGCCAATGCCGTGCTTGATGGAGCTGATGCCTGCATGCTTTCTGGTGAGACAGCGATTGGTAAGCACCCCCGTTTGGCGGTGGAAACGATGAATCGCATCGCCAAAGTGACCGAGCAATGCCTGGAAGGACAACCCATCAGGCAATGTGCCAAGAAGAACGCAGGAGGGTTGCACGAAGTCACCAGTGCTGTCGTACGCGGGGCAGGCACCATGGCTCAGAGTCTGAACGCTAAGCTGGTGGTGGTTGCCAGTCACTCGGGGCGAACTGCCCTGGCGTTGTCTCAGCAGCGTAGCTTCAGTCCCACCATCGGCGTCAGTACGAAAGAATCAACTTTGCGGCAAATGTGTCTCTACTGGGGTGTGACGCCGCTGCGGGAAGCGCCCGCGGAGAACATCGAGCAGCTTATCAAGCACACCGATGAGTGGGCCTGCCGAGTCGGCCTGGCTGCCAAAGGAGACCGCATTGTCATCGTCGGCGGTTCGCATCTCACCGCGGGCAAAGACAACAAGCAGATGTCCAGCGGCGTGCACGACATCGTCATCGTGCATGAAGTGGAAGGTATCACTCAATAGCCCACCTCATAAAAGTCGCGGTGGAACTTGACGCGGCGTGGGAAAAATGCGTACGGCCGTCTGCCGCATACAAAATGCTAGAACAGGAGTGAACGGAGTTCACAGAGGACTAGAGTTTGTGACAGATCAAGGACTGGTATCCACGTAACTTCTCTCCTACTATATTGATTGTTCATAAGCTTGCAGTTCACTTTTACTTCTTGCTAATTCTCTGTTCCCTCATGTTCAAATCTTGCAATCTCTTTGGATTGCAAGTCAGTTGGCCTGTCTATGTTGCTTCCCTCAAGCTCATGCTGCTCGAACATTCCTATCACTTTCCTCGTGCATGCAGCCCTTTGGATCAATTTTGCTGGTATAGCGAATGTGGAGCCCTACTGGAATCAGTTTCGCGGGCCGCAGGGTGACGGAAAAACCACGGCAACTTTGCCAATCGAATTCAGTGATACGAAAAATATCACCTGGAAAACTGCGATCCATGGCAAGGGTTGGTCGTCGCCGGTCGTCTGGGGAGATAAAATCTGGCTCACCACTGCCACCGAGGATGGCACGCGACTCTCCGCCCTGTGTGTCGACGCCGACACTGGCAAGATCGAACAGGATATTCTGGTCTTTGAAGTCGATGAGCCAAAATTCTGCCATCCCACCAATAGCTACGCCTCTTGCACGCCGTTCATCGAGGAGGACCGCATCTATGTCCATTTCGGCGAGTATGGTACGGCCTGCCTCGATACCGCCACGGGCGAAAAGTTGTGGCAGCGGCGGGATTTTGAGTGCGAGGATTTCCGGGGGCCGGCTTCGTCCCCTATTGTCTATGGCGATCGGCTGTTTATCCACTTCGATGGAATTGACCACCAGTTTGTCGTCGCGCTTGATAAACACACGGGTAAGACACACTGGAAAACGACGCGCGACATCGACTATGGCACCGAAGAGGGCGACTACAAAAAGGCATACTGCACGCCGAAACTTATCGAGGTGAATGGCCAAGAGCAACTCATTTGTCCAGCTGCCGTTGAGACGATTGCTTACGATCCCGCGACCGGCGGGGAAATCTGGCGGGTTCATCACGATGGAATGAACGCCGCCGCCAGGCCACTCTATGAAAATGGCTTGGTCTACATCACCGGTGGTGCGGGAGACACGAGTCTTATCGCCGTCAGGCCCAATGGCAGTGGAGACGTGACCCAGACGCACTTGGTGTGGAGCACAGGCAAGTCGGTGCCGCAGAGGTCGTCACTCATCGCAACCGCTGGTCGCATTTTCATGATGAGCGACACTGGTGTCGCGTCCTGTCTTGACGCACATACTGGCGAGCAGATTTGGACGAAACGCGTGGGGGGCGAATTCTGGGCCTCACCCTTGCTCGCCGGTGAACAGCTTTACTTTTTCAGCAAGGACGGCAATGTTGTGGTGCTCGCCGCCGCAGACGAATATCGACTCATCGCCGAAAACCAATTCCCGGTCGGCTTCAATGCTTCACCTGCAGTGATCGACGACGCGCTCATCTTGCGCACGTTCACGCATCTCTACCGCGTAGGGTGGGCACCGCCCACCAAATAACAATTCAGCCGCATGCAGAAGAATAGAACACCGATGAACGCTGATTCTACAGATTCTCGCGGATTCAAAAGTGATCATTGAAATTATGGAACAGGAGGTCGCAGAGTTAACGGAGGGAAAGAAGAAGCATAAAGGAATACTTATCTTTGCTTATTATCACTAATTTGATTAGCGGAGATTAGCGATAATTAGTGCTCCCCTTCCACTTTTCTGTTGCCTCAGTTACCACATGTACATATTGATTGCGGCCTGGAATCAATGCGAATCCGCTCTATGAGTGTTTTTCAGCGCTCAATTCTGCTTCCTCGATTTCGTTGCCCACCGGTCGCAATCTCCACCAGATGGCCAGCACGCTGCCGATGAGCGAGTGCGCCACGGCCGAGATGGCACACGGCACGGCGGCCAAGCAAACCTGTGTCTGCGGGTTCGTGAAGTGCTTGGTGGCGAGCACCGTGCCCAGCCCTGAGTTCTGCATGCCGACTTCGATCGACACTGTGCGGCGAACGATTTCGTCGTACCCGAATAATTGGGCAGCGAGGTACCCCAGGGCGAATCCACCGCCATGCAGTGCCCCCACGGCCAGCACGAGTTGTCCGCCATAGGTGATAACGAGATCTGAGTTATTGCCGATAATGTTCGCACAGATCAGAGCGATCATGATCACGCTCACCAAGGGGGCGATCGGCGTGATGCGCTGAACCAGTCGCGGCATCAAGTGATGCAAGGACAGGCCGGCGAGCACAGGCAGTAAAACTACCTGAACCGTCGAGATCAACAGCCCCCAGGCGTCCACAGGCAGTCGCTCGCCGACCAGCCACTTGGTCAAGAGTGGCGTGAGCAGGATCGCGCCGAACGTGGAGCACATTGTCATCAAGAGTGACAAGGCAAGATTGGCCCGGGCGATATAAGTCACCACGTTCGAGGCCGTTCCACCGGGGCAGCAAGAAACCAAAATGATCCCCACAGCAAGCTCGGTCGGCAGGCCAAAGGTCGCCGCAATCGTCCACCCCAACAGCGGCATGATCGAAAACTGGGCCACAAACCCCAGTAGAATCGGTTGCGGCATCACCAGCACGCGCGCAAAGTCCCCCGCCGAGAGCGTGATCCCCATGCCGAGCATGATCACACCCAGCCCGACAACGATATACGGCCCAAACCACTCAAATAGCGTTGGCTTCCACAATGCCGCAGCACAGCACGCCAGCACCCAAAGGGGAAAAAGATTCGCGAGTAGATTAAGTAGGCGGACCACTGTCGCATTATAGCAGACGAGGTGTGCGTTCCCAGATTATGCAAAACCACGTTATTCTAATTACTCCTTGAGATGCTGATTGGCTTTTCCAGACTGACCTAAGGAGCTCGGATTGCGACAGCGGATAGCCCGTGCGGCTTACTCCGCCCCTACTCGCGCGGCTTGCCTACTGTAGGGCAGGATGCATGCGTCACGAAATTCTCTCATTGGAGCGTCTCTGGGATAACAGTAGTTCGTGAACTCGCTTCAGGGTCCTCACCGGCGCAACGAAGTCCAGCATCGTTCGTAACTCACGTGCGATACGGAGCCGTGAACGCCCCGGCAATAGCAGCGTAGAAATCTGGCACGCTAAAGTTCAAAAGTTGTGGGCTATCGGAGTCCGTTCTATATAAGAAACGGACATTCGGTGTAATCAGCCTGGTTCGGATTACCTGTGGCCTGATATTTATTCGACCGCAACGTTAACCGGCACAATTGTCAGAATGGGCATCACCCGACGCTCTGAGGATCAGTGTGACCCCGTTGTTAAACTTGGTGCCACGATACAACCTACATTTGTCAGTGGAAGAATCAAATCTGTGACAGATTGACTTAAAATGGTGGTCCAATGAGATTTGTGATTTTTACATCGATCTTAAGCAGTTGCTTTGTGCTTTCGAACCCAGCGGCAGCCGAGGTGGTTCTCAACAACAATCTCCTTTTTGTGGTGGCCAACCCCGCCAGCCTGACGGCTCAAGAGGTGGCCCGCAAAACGCAATTTGAGGCGTGGGGCTACATAGTCACGACAATCGACGATGGCGCAACGCAAGCGAACTACAACACAGCTGTGGTTGGAAAGAATGTTGCTTATGTCTCTGAGGAGGTGGTGGCAAGTTCGCTGGGCACCAAGCTAAAAACGGTGACGATCGGTGTGGTTGTCGAAGATTGGGAACTCCTCGATGACTTCGGTTTTGCGCAAGATTTCCAACTTAAAGATAATACAGAAATACGTATTCTTAACGGCTCTCATTACATCACTTTAGGAAAGACCGTCGGAAGTTTCTTGACGATCACGACATCGAATCAGCCGTTACTGAGCACAAATGGAACCGAAGCACCGGGTCTTCGACAATTGGCAGAGCGTTTTAATGTGGGATCACAATACAAGCCAGCCTTAGTATTGCTGAAAGATGGTGACGGTCTCTATGGCGGCGGGGCAGCGGCAGGTCGCCGTGTGCTATTGCCCTGGGGAGGTGACAGCTTCGATTTCAATGCATTATCGGCCGATGGCCTCATTCTGCTGCAGCGTGCCCTGGAGTGGGCCTCAAGCAGCCTGGTCGGCCACTGGAGATTTGACGAAGGAAGCGGCACGACAATCGCCGACAGTTCACCTGACCTCAATCACGCTGCCTTCGCCACGGGCACGCCGACATGGGTATCGGGTGTACGCAACGGTGGATTGCAATTTAACGGCAGCAACCACGTGGCGACCAATAGCACATTCGCTCCCCCCTCGATCGGCTCGGTTGCATTCTGGTTCCGCAGCGACGGTTTGCCCTCCGGCACCCAGCGGTTGTTCGGAACGGGTGGTAACTGGGAAGTCCGCATCGAGCCGAACGGCGAAATGTACTTCGATCTCGGCGGTGAAGCCAACGGGACTCAGTTCCGCACTGACCCGGGCACCGCCGGGACGGGCAGATGGCGACATGTCGTGGCCCTGTTCAATGCCACAACCGACACCTTTTCGCTGTACTTGGATGGTAAGTTCGTCAAGTCCGGGACGATTAATCTGGTCCCTCAATCGTCGGCTGTGCTTTCCATAGGAACCCGAACCGGTTCCAGCGAACGGTTCAATGGCGCGCTGGATGACCTGAGGATCTTCAACCGCGAGATTTCAGCCGCTCAGGTCGCGGAACTCTACGGGCTAGTTGGCCATTGGAAGATGGACGAAGGAATTGGCTCTACGGCGGCCGACAGTAGTGGGAATGGCAAAAATGCTTCGCTGAGCGGAGCTACCTGGACGAGCGACTGTTCAGGCAACTCGGGTCTCTCTTTTAATGGAATGGGGCAAACCGCGGCGACCAGTTCAAACGTTAATCCCCCCAAGGTGGGCGCCGTCGCGATGTGGTTCCGTAGCGCCGGACCTGTCGCGTCGCGACAACGGCTCTGGGGTTTGGGTGGAGACTTCGAAATGTGGGTCGACACCGATGGGCTGCTCAGCTGCGACGTATCGACCGACGGCTATCAGGGCGGCTTTATCACCGATAAAAGAATCGACGAGGAAAACCTCTGGCATCATATCGTAGCCCAATATGATTCGAGCAACGAGAGCTACGCTATCTATCTCAACGGGGAACCACACAAAAGTGGTATCTCGACCTGGGATATTCAAAAGCAAGCCGCCAACATACTCACCTTTGGCACCCGCACGGGGAGTACTCAGTACTGGGAAGGAGCGCTTCGCGATTTCCGCATCTACAATCGCTGGCTGCTAGACGATGAGATCGCGAGCATTAGCGCGGCAGCTGGGCATTGGCGGTTCGACGAGACCGTTGGCTCTGTGGCCATCGACGACACCGTGCTCGTCAACCACGGGACCCACGTCAACGCCCCCACGCTGGGAGTAAAAAGTGTCTATGCCCCTGCGAATGGCACAGCTGTGGAATACGACGGCCTGTCCGATTATACCACGATCCCTCACAAAAACGCCATGTTGGCTAATAAAGGCACGGTGATGTTTTGGTTTCGTACAAACCAATATTTCGCGACTCAGGGGCTGTTTTCAAAAGACTCCAGCGATTTCGACACGGGCGGACATTTAACAATTCGTCTGGTCGGCGGCAAGGTAAACGCCCGCCTGCAAAGCACGACGCAATCGTACCAAATCGAGTCGGCTCCGGTAGCTGCCGAGCTATGGACTCATGTAACGTTCGTATGGGGCTCGGGCGGGATGTATTTGTTTGTCAATGGAGTGGAGCACGCCAGCAATCTTTCTTACTCAGGCGGATTGGGAACAAATTCCGGCGGCACAGGTAACTACGAACCGATTGTTTTGGGCGCAAATGCCTGGGCAAGTAATGACCTTTCCGCGACTCCTTTGCAGGATTACTTGGACGGTGCCATGGATGACATTCGCTTTTACGCTAGAGCGATGTGCTCGGATGAAGTTTATAAAGTCTATCGCGGTGGACGCAGCCCAAGCGTGCGCATTATCCGCTGGTTGGAAGTAAGATAGCGATATGTTGGGTCGCTAAGCTGCGGAGGTCGACGTCATGACTTTGCCAGGCGATGCAGCCGGTGTTGAGATCGATATTGAAGGCAACTATGGGCTGGCGTCTTGGAATTCCAGATAGGCCAGCAGATCGGCAACATCCTGAGCGGTGAGATCTTTTTCGAATCCCTCGGGCATCAGCGATGAGCCAGTGTTTTCGAAGGACTCCAATGCACTCCGCAACAAGGTCTGTTCCTTGCCTTCTTGACCCAACAGGGTCACGCTATGAGAGGTTTCTCGCACTAAGATGCCTGAGTGTGACATACCTTCGTCGGTCAATGCGATATACTTTTGATAGCGTTCATCGATCGCGCGGTTGGGATCGAAAAGGGCCTCCAGCATCATGGCTGAGGTGCGATTGGTCAGGGTAGAGAAGTCGGGCCCCACGGCGTGTCCCTCGCCCTGGAATTTGTGGCAACTTGTGCAATGTTTGCGAAAAATCTCTTGTCCGTGGCTCGTATCCCCGCTGAGCTGCTGAACGTGGGAATAGGATTGAAGAACCTTTGAACGATCGGTGTCGATCGCTCCAGACAAGAGTCGCCGGGCTTCAGCGCGACACGCCTCGATCGGGTGATCAAGCAGTCGTTGCCGAGATGCGGCATCCAAGTGGCCCGGCTTCACTTCACCGACGGCGATGCTGGCAAGAAGTTGTTTGGTCGCAGCCTCCTGGCCGAGAAAGGAATCAAGCATTTTGGTGCGAACCGACGGCGAACAGTTACTCCAACGCTCCAGGAGAGCGGCACGTGCAACTGGCGTGTTGATTGTCGACAGCAGTTCGATACCCGCTTGTTGGACTGCCGGGGGAAGTTGGGGGCTCACCATTGTCGCCACCTGGTCAACAAACTCATCCGCATCAGAAGAACTCGCTACGAGGATGCGAGCCGATGCTATTCTTGATCCAGGGTCTGTTTCGGGATCGTCGAGCAGATTGACTGCGTCGATGGCCATCTGCTTCACGTAGTCGCGAAACGATTGATCGGCATGAGCGGCAGTGCCCAGGGGTGATTTGTGAAGCGCTTCTAGCAGGGAAGCGATTCCTGAGAGTCGCCATTCAGTGATTTTACCTTCGTGTTCAGGGGTCAGAATCGACAAGGATTGATTTACGAGTTGCAGGTCACCCAGATGAGCAGCCGAAATCAACAGGGGCTTCAACAGTGAGGGTGGCAATCCGTTGGGACTTGCCGAGGCAAGCATACCCTGGACGGTTGGTCCAATGTTGTGACGATTCAAGCTGCTCAGTACAGCGGCGAGAAAGTAAGCATCGTTTGCATGTTGCTCAAGGATAGCTATCAAGGGCTCGGCGGCACGCGAGTCGTGCCATTCGCCGAGCGAGTATGCCAGTTGAAGAACGACCTGAGCATGTTCATCGGAGATCAAACCGATCATAGTTGAGGCAATTTCCTCCTCGTCATTGAGGAATGACTCGCCGAATCGAATCGCATGGCGGCGCACCTCGGGATGCGGATCAGACAGAGCAACTTTGATCAAGTCGGACCGAAGGGCCTCAAGTCCTTCGAGTGCCGAAAGTGCGTGTAAGCGGGTTACCGCTCGCTCAGAAGTGATGACTAGCTTCTCCAGCTCTGGAACCGCGTCTTTGCTATCACCATTGACGATCATCTGGTGTGCCAGATCACGCAACGGGCCATTGGGCGAATCGAGCGCGGACGCAAGACCAGCGCCATCAAGCTGGTCGAGTCGCACTCGCGACCTTGGCATTTGGGAACGTGGACTGATACGGTAAATGCGGCCTTGATGGTTCCCCGCAAAGACGTCAATCTCTCGCAAGGTTTCCTCTGGGATGAATCGCTTATGCTCTATCACTGCACGATGCATATCGACAATCCACAAACTCCCTTCCAGTCCAGTACGAATCTGGACGGGGCGAAACCAGGGATCAGTCGAGGTGAGGAACTCGTGGTCTTTTTCTTCTGGAGGACGACTGCCTGAGAAGGTGACCCCCCGAGGCGTAAGAGCGAGCCGATGGATGAGCCCGTTCACAGATTCCGCCACAAACAGATTGCCTGCGAACTCGCTCCCCAGTAAGTCGTCGCGATAAATCTCTAATCCACACACCGAAGTGGGGTGGCCCGGAGGACCAGAAAGTTTAAATAGCGACACCTCACCCACTGGAAAAAGTTGGTTCGGGTCATGGCCACTTGGCACGAAAACTTCATCCGCCGGGGGAGCGACAAATGGATTGCGGCGAAGATATCGCTGGTCGAGCGGATAGTGTAAGGCCAAAGAACTGTTTCTACATCCGAACCAATTTCCCCAGTCGTCTCTGGCTCGGCCCTGTTGCGTGCGACCGGCGACGGGTTGGAGATCGCCTGTTGCTGGATGAAAACGAAAGTCTCGGGCTCCTAAATCCAGCGTGGCACCGCTGAAGCTCTTTATCTGCCCACCGAACAGGCCGCAGGAACCATGGAGCCAATTGTCCAGTCCCCATCGCAGGCTATTGACCCGCGCCTGCGGATTGTGGGTAGCGAAACCGGTCAGCAATGTCTTCCGAACGTCCGCGCGGCCGTCGCCGTCGGTGTCTTCCAAATAGATCACGTCCGGCGCGTCGCACACCATCACGCCATTCTTCCACATCTTCACGTCGGTGGGGAATTGCAAGTCATCGGCGAGCGTTGACGCCTCGTCGTAAAGCCCGTCTCCGTCACGATCCGTGAGCAATTTGACCGTGCCGTGGGGTGTGAATTCCTCATCGGTCTCGCGCGAGTAGTCGGGCATCTCGACAACCCACAGCCGCCCATCGGGGTGAAAATCGATGGCCACTGGATCGACAATCAGCGGTTCAACGGCCACCAACTCAATTTCAAAGTCTGCACTTAATTGGAAGGAGGAAGCAAGCTTTTCAGCTATGTCGATTTTGCTTGATCCTTGTTCAGACGTCGGACTTCGATGGTATTGCTCTGGGACTTGACGCAGTACCTCGTTGACAATTTTTTTTTCGAGTCCGGGGGCGAGTTTACTGGGGAGGGCGAAGTAGACGATCTCACCGCCGCCGCCGTAGCCTCCTTCATTCAATAAGCGTTCTGACGGAATGTAACAACAAAAGTCATTCGAATAACCATGGACCCACAGCCGGTCGGAGTCGAGTTCCTGTCTGAGCCGTAGTGCATAGTCGACGCAGACTTCACCGGCCAGGAACACCATCGAGAGCGAATTACCGAACGACCAAGTTTGAATCGGATAGTCGATCTCGGTCAACAGCGGCTCGTCCCGATCGAGTTTGGCCAACTGAAATTGGGCGTTGTAAGAGGCTGGCCCTTCTTGGCTGGCTAATTGCTCCAACTCCGCACGGCTGGGTGGCGGTTCGAGTGGGAGCGGAATCTGCTGCAGCACAGCGGTCGTCGGACCTGAGACCGGTCGCAGTTCGTTCGCGGTCAAAAGTCGCTCCACTCCCTCGGCTATTTCCGCGCCTTGTTCGAACGCGGCGGTTGGGTGGGTCAAACTGACCCGCGACGTGGGATTCGCGTCCGAGCCGCATCCGATCGACACCAGTGCGATCGCCTGAGGATGTTTCGTTTCGATCGCGCGCTGGGCGTAGCCGGCCCAATCGCCGCTGATCATGTTGTCTCGTAGCGATACACAATGGCAGGCGTAAGTTGTGTATATCGCGCGTATCACGTCATCGTCTACGGAGCGGACAATTAGAGTCGGCAAGGAATGGTCGACCGGTCCGTCAGGCGTGCGACGGTTCATAGCAAAACCTGCGTGGCCGACGCCCCATTCCAGCCGACAGGGGCGTCGAGAGTCGAGTGCCGCTAGAGCCACTTGCTCGATAGCGTTGGCCAGTTCCTGGGTGTATCGCTCGATCCGCTCTTGATGCTCAGGAGGAATCGGCGTGCTGAAGATTGTATCGGCCGCGCCTTCAACCTTGGGCGTTGTGTGGGAGTGGGAAAAGGTGACGGCAAACCGTTCGCGTTGAATTCCAGCCTTCTTCTTGAGACGGGTCGCCACTTCCTCGACCATCGAAAGGCGGATGCCGAGGTTGTCGAGCGTCACCAGCACCAGCGGATGCTGATCGTCGGTGCCAATCGCAAGGGCCTTCGCCCAAATTTGCTGGGTAATTCCCTCCGATTCTTCGCGGCGAAATCCGAAGCCGTTGAGTCGCACCGGATAGGTTGGAGTGATATCGACCTTAGCCACACCGACGGAAAATGTTTCGTCGTTGGCACTTACACCGGCGCTGCATCCGGCGGCAATCAGAGCTGATAGAAGTAGCTTAGTGAGAAAAGATCTTCCGCTCATGGGATATTCAGGCCAACATGGCCACCCCTAAAAAGGATCTGCGTCTCGACTGAGAGGAGTCACTCAACCGAACATTAGATCCGCCAAGCTAACCGATCATGGTACGAATTGAAGAAATCTTTCCTACCGCGATCAACTCTGTCAAGAAGGTGCACTTGCGTAGCTGCTTGAAGAAAGTCGCCCGAGCAAGTTTAGGTTTATTAGAATTGATGCTATTGTACTCTTAAGGTATGTCAATCCATTGAAAACGCATCATTTCGGGAGGACTCTTGGTAGCCGGGAGGTTAATAGGGAATCAACACGCAGGTTTCTTTGCTGGCAAAGCGTCCTGCCTGATTCAAGATACAATGCTTCCTATTCCAGATAACTTAATGCTAACTGGCACCGGTATGTTCACTTTGGCTTGCGGGCCAAACGCTCGTTGGCCTTCAAGAGGCGTTCTTCCATGCGGGACTCATGGTGCAGGACGCTTGAGTCGCCGGCGAACCCCAGAATGCGGCGGTCGACCTCATGGCTCTGCCAGGCTATGCGGCCCGTTTCGATGTCGAAGCGTACGGTGCCTTTCGTGAGCCGCTCGACAAGGTTCGATTCCACGAAGGCGCTCACCGGTGTGAGAATTTGATACTTGACCGCGATCGTGGCAATGCCATTCTTGACCGATTCGAGTGTGCAGACTCGGCGAGTGCGCACCTGGAGGGCGGCTCCACTCTTCGACTCTGCCGGCACATCGTACGATACGTCCCACTCGTCGCCGATGGCCACCGGATCATCGGGCAAGCGCAAGGTGATTGGCATGTCATCGGTCACCGGTGGCTGAGGATGTTTTTCTTCTCGGGATACGATCTCACCTGTGGGAGTAATACGAACTACAGACAAGGGAACTCCCACGGCACGGGCCACTTGCTCAAAACCGGCAGGGGGGTCCGTATCGGTTTCGCTGTCGAACTTCACCGTTGCTCGATTGGGGACTCGGTTGCTCATACGCACGACCTCGACCAGGTGCACGAATTCCATGTCCCCATTAGGGAGCACGTCGGTCACCTTCCAGGCCTTGATCGACTCGCTCTTCGTTTCGGCCTGCTGGGAAGTCCCTTCCATCGTACTGCGGATATCGGCCGAATGTTCCACCCGATAGCGAAGGACCTCGCCAAGCTGGAATTTGTAGGTGAGAGTGTACTTTTCGTCGGCGACGGGCGTATCCTCCGCGGCTTGAGCTAGAGTACCAGAAACTAAAGCCGCGAGAAGCGACAGTACGACGAGAGAGGATTTGAAATAGGGCATCCTTGCACCTCGGGAGTTAGTGGTTGGTGGTGCGTGGTTGGTGGCTGGTGGTTGGTGTTACACCTCAACTAACCACCAGCCACTCACCACCAACCACCAATATCTATTCTTCTCTTGGCAGGCGGCCACCCCAGCCAAGTTTTTCGCGAAGGGTCCGGTAATAGCCATAGCCGGCGATCTCGATCAACTGAAATTCTGCCTTGCTACGCGTGATCCGAATACGATCCGTGGCAGCCGGTTGGCAAAGGATTTTGCCATCGACCATCAGGGACGTCCCTTCATGTGGCTGAGGAACCACCAGTTCATACACTCGCTCGGCCGAATCGACGACGGGGCGGTTCGTGAGCGTGTGCGGGCTGATCGGCGAAATGACAAACGCCTGCAAATCTTTTCGCAGGATTGGTCCTCCCGCCGAGAGGCTGTGAGCCGTCGAGCCTACGGGGGTGCTGACGATCAAGCCGTCGCAACTATAAGTGGTTACCAATTCAGAGTCAACGTAAAGCTGGATCTCGATAATCTTGAACGGTGCCCCTGCTAGCACCGACACTTCGTTGAGCCCCAGCGCCCGCTCGGCAGCTTTTCCCTGGGAAATCACTTCGCATTCGAACATCAGGTGCGAAATCACCCGATACTGCCCCGCCGCCACCAGGGGCAACAACTGCGGCAACAGCTCCGGTTGCGAATCAGCCAGGAATCCAAGGTGGCCCAGATTAACCCCCAAGATGGGCAATTGCTCATAGCCCAGACAGTGGGCGGCCCGCAGCATTGAGCCATCACCCCCCAGCACGATGGCAAAATCGACGTCGCCGATGGGCAGATCCCCCGCAATATCCACCAGTCCTGCCACATCGACATGCTCCTCGACCAGCGGCTGTAACTCAAGAGCCCGTTTGCGGAGATGCGGCCGACTTTCATCCACAAGCATCAACACGCGTGGTCGCGACTTGTTAGGTTTCTTAGAGGAGGCTGCCATTCCTATAGCATATCAATGGGCTAGACGACCGACGAGTACACATCACCATCGAAATGACCGAATTAAGGCTGAAGTTGCTCAAAAGCCTTCGAAGAAGAGATTACCAACTCCCGGCACGTTCGTAGAATCCCCTCGACGTCCAGACTAAGATCGGCCAACAGTTCGTCGCGCTCGCCATGTTCGACGTAAGAATCGGGAATGCCCAGGCGGCGCAACCGGCTGGTGTCGATTTGAGCATCAGCAGCGGCTTCCAGGACTGCGCTGCCGAAGCCGCCGGCCAAAGCGGCCTCTTCCACCGTGACCACGAAACCTGCTTCGCGGATCGCTGGGATGATCACCCCCTGATCCAATGGTTTGAGAAAGCGGGCGTTAATCACGCCTACTTCGAACCCTTCTTCATGCAAACGGTCGGCCACCTCGAGGCAGCGATTGGCGAGCGGGCCGTAGCTGATCAGGCAGCCATCGTTGCCCGGGCGGAGGACTTCGCTTTTGCCGAGTTCGATTGCAGGAACTTCGCGCGGGATTTCCACTGCCGCCGCTTTCGGATAACGAATCGCGCAGGGGCCGTTGTATCGGAGGGCGAAGTCGAGCATCGCCGGTAATTCCAAGGCATCACCGGGGCTCATGATCACCATGTTGGGAAACACCCGTAGGTAGCCCAGGTCGAACACCCCATGGTGCGTTGGACCATCGGGACCCGCCAATCCACCGCGATCAAGCATAAATGTCACCGGCAGATTTTGCAGGGCGACTTCCTGGAAGATATGGTCGTAGGCCCGTTGCAGGAATGTGCTGTAGATATCGACAATCGGCCGCAGGCCGACCTTTGCCTGCCCGGCGGCAAACGCCACGGTGTGCGCTTCGCAGATGCCGGTGTCAAAGAAGCGTTCCGGGAATGCATCCCGCACCTTTTCGAGTTTGTTGCCTTGGCACATCGCTGCAGTGAGCACAGTCACGCGTGGATTCTCACAGAGTTGCGACTCGATGGCTTCGGCGGCTACGTGAGTGAATGCCCGTGAGGAACTCTTTTTGAGTGTAACCCGCCGCTCGTCACGCTGTTCAAACTGTGGCGGGGCATGGAACAACACGGGGTCTTCCTCGGCCGGTTTGAAACCATGTCCCTTTTCTGTGACCACATGCAAAAGAACCGGTCCATCGCCCCGCTGGGCCATCTTCAAATACTTGCGCAACAGGCCGATGTTGTGTCCATCGATGGGACCCACGTAGCGGAAGCCCAAGTCCTCGAACATCATCCCGCCGCTGAGCCCCGCCTTGGCGGCTTCTTTGAGCTGCACCAGAAACCGCTCGGTCGGATCGCCGAAGAGGGGCACGCGACTCAAGATTTTTGCCACTTCGTCCTTGAAGCCGGTATACATGGGGTTCATCCGCAGGCGGTCGAGATAGTCCGCCATCCCACCCACGCGTGGGCAGATCGACATGCGGTTGTCGTTGAGAATCACCAACAGCTTGTCGCTTTGGCGCCGGGCGTTATTGAGTGCTTCGAAAACGACTCCTGAAGGGAAAGCACCATCCCCAATAACCGCCACCGAGAAGCGATTCTCATCAGGACGCTGGAGGTCGTCGCCACTGGCCAGACCTAAAGCAGTCGAAACGCTCGCCCCCGCATGGCCGGTCATAAACAGATCGTATTCACTCTCGGCAGGGTTGGGGTAGCCCATCAGGCCCCCCTTCGTCCGCATGGTGTGGAATTGCCCGTAGCGACCGGTGAGCAATTTGTGGGGATAAATCTGGTGGCCTGTGTCCCAGATCAGGCGATCGTGGCGAAAGTCGAACGTGGTATGCAGAGCAATGCATAGTTCGACGACCCCCAGGTTCGAAGCAAAATGGGCGCTACGGCAGGCGATTAAGTTGCAGAGCACGTCGCGCATCTCGACAGCCAGATGTTCCAACTGGGGTAGCGAGAGTTGCTTGAGGTCGGCGGGGTCAGTAATCGAGGGAAGGATTTCAGATGTCACGTATTTCGTTGCCTCACAAAGAGTGCGAGTTCGCGCAAGGGAGCGGCCCGATCGCCGAAGATCTCCAACGAGATGCACGCACTCTCGATCAGTTTTTCTGCCAGGGCCTGACTCGCTTCGACTCCCAAAATGCTCGGATAGGTATTCTTTCCCCGGTGGCTGTCTTTGCCAAGTCGCTTGCCCATGTTCTGCTCTGAGCCGGAGACATCCAAGAGGTCGTCTATCACTTGAAATGCGAGTCCCAAGTAATCGCCGTAGTCTTCGAGCGCCGCTAACTGTCCATCAGAGGCGTCGGCGATGATCGCTCCCAGTCGCAACGACACACGAAACAAAGCACCCGTCTTGCGGCGATGGATCGCCTCCAATTCGGCCAGCGAACAATGTTGAAACTCGCTGGCCAGGTCAGCTGCCTGACCTCCAACCAACATCGAAGCACCCACTGCTCGACCCAATTCGCCACAACAGCGGGCTGCGCAGTCTAGTGGTTGAACCTCATTGGCCAGAATTTCGAATGCCCGCGCCTGCAAGGCATCTCCCACCAGAATGGCCGTCGCTTGGTCGAATTGCTTGTGGCAGGTAGGTCGCCCTCGCCGGAGATCGTCGTCGTCCATTGCCGGCAGGTCGTCATGCACGAGTGAGTAAGCATGAATCATCTCGACGGCCACTGCCGCCGGCATGGCGGAGCGAATGTCTCCGCCGCAGACTTCACAGGCCATCAATACCAACTGAGGCCGCAGCCGTTTGCCAGGGGCGAGCAAACTATACTCGATGGCCTCCCGCAGGCGAACTGGACAATCCTTATCGAAACGGACGGCCTCACGTAAAGCGGTCTCGATCTCGCTTCGGTAAGTGGCAATTGCTGGGTGGGATGTCGTCAGGCTCATCTGATCCATTCTAAAAGAGCGACCCATCGTCGTCCACTTCACTCACAGAGCGGCGTTTTACCGTCGCGCTTCGTCGGCTACTTCTGGAACTGCCTTTGGTGGTCAAGGTTTCCTCTTCGCTAACCGTAAACGACTCGGTGATCGGTTCTCCTTGTGCGTCGGCTCCCGTCACCAGTGCAATTCTCCGCTCGGCATTGTGGAGAAGTTCGTTGCATTGCTTGAGATGTCGCATACCAGATTCATAGTGTTCGAGCGATTCTTCCAACCCCAGCTTGCCACTTTCCAGCTTGCCGACGATCGTCTCCAGTTCCTTGAGCGACTGCTCAAAGACGGGTGCTTGTTGCTTCGGTTTTTTCTTCGCCATGACTATGGCCCTCTCATTTCGATTTTGCTGAAGTCGACAGCGATAGTTCTATTTCATCGACAGTACTTGTAACCGCACCTTCTGCCAGCCGGGTAACAAGCATCTGCCCTTTTTTCAATTGCTTCGCCGACGTGACCAGACGCTTGGTAACCCTATCTTGGGTGAGGCTGTATCCACGACCCAGCACTGCGAGCGGACTGAGTGAGTCGAGCTTTCCGTGAAGTGTTGCGAGCCGGCTCTCATTATCTCGCAGCGAAGATTTCATGGCAGTTAGTAAGCGTATAGCAAATTCATCGACCTGACGGCTCAGATTTCGCACGGCGTCCTCGGGACGTGCCAGGGCAGGGCGGCTGGAGAGGCTCTCAAGACGTTGTCGCCATGCGGCTACCTGATTGGCAAATGCCCGTTCGATGCGCGTACTCATGTTCCGCACCAATTGACTCACATCCTGTGCCGAGGGAACTACGCGTTCGGCTGCTTCACTGGGAGTGAGCGCCCGCACGTCTGCAGCAAAGTCGGCAAGAGTAACATCGATCTCGTGGCCCACGGCCGAGACGGTGGGAATCCGGGATGCCGCAATTGCTCGAACCACCACTTCTTCATTAAAACACCAGAGGTCTTCCAGGCTGCCTCCTCCGCGACCCACAACGAGCACGTCGAGCGGTGGAGCAACGCGATTGGCCAACCGAATTCCAGCTGCGACTTCAGCAGCGGCACCATCTCCCTGCACGCGCGCTGGAAAAACTAAGACCTCCACTCCACGCCAACGCCTCTGGAGCACCTCCAGAAAATCCCGAATTGCTGCCCCCGTGGGACTGGTGACAAACCCAATACGCCGAGGAAATTTTGGCAGTGGCCGTTTGCGATTCGCATCGAACAGCCCCTCGGCAGCGAGCCTCTCACGCAGCTTTCGCAGGGCGAGTTCCAGCGCTCCCACGCCACGTGGTTGCACTTCTTCCACCACGAGTTGATAACTTCCCCTCGGTGGATAGACATCCAGGTGACCCCGACAAACGATTTCCAATCCATCTTTGAGGTCAAACTTGAGTCTCGTAGCTGTTCCTTTCCAGATGACTCCGCGCAATTGCGCTGCATCATCCTTCAAAGTGAAATAGCAATGCCCAGACTGCGGACGCGAAAAGTTGGAAATTTCTCCGGCTACCCAGACGGACGAGAACCGCGTTTCGACAACCCCCTTCAGCTCGGCAGTGAGCTGCGAAACTGACAGCACCTTCTCGGAGCTAGCGGGATCAGCATAAACAGAGTTGGGGGCCATATAATTGTTTCGCGGTGCGAGGGCCAAAATAAGCGTCGCCTCATTCTAACGCACGTCGGGATTATCGCTACCTCCAACTTTCTATCGATAAGTGATAGCGCCCAAAATGATAGTTTCCAATAATCGCACGTTCGCGTCGAATGGGTTATGATACGTGCTCCCCGGATTCCTTGGCATACTACCTTCTATCGACTAGAAATTGATGAACGCCCTGATTGAGTTAAATGAGATCACAAAGAACTACGGTTCTCATCGGGCGTTGGACCGGGTGTCGCTCACGATTGAGTCTGGCATCACAAGCCTGCTCGGACCCAATGGGGCCGGCAAAAGTACGCTGATCAAAGTCTTGCTGGGACTCTTGCGGGCCACCAGCGGCAAGGGGCGGTTGATGGACTTTCAACTCGGCCGCCACAATCGCCAAATCCGTGAGCAGGTTGGCTACATGCCGGAGGATGATTGCTATCTCTCGGGGTTGTCGGGTGTGGAATCGGTGCAGGTTTCTGCGCAGTTGTCGCGCTTCGCCTCGCTCGAAGCACTCCGTCGCGCGCACGAGATTCTCGACTTCTGCGGGATGGGACAGGAGCGCTATCGCACGGTCGAAACCTACTCGACTGGCATGCGTCAGAAACTGCGCTTCGCCCAGGCTCTGGTTCATGATCCGCCGATTTTGATTCTTGACGAACCCACATCGGGGCTCGATCCGAGCGAGCGAGAATCGATGCTCAATCGCATCAAGATCCTGGCGCGTGAAAAGGGAAAGGCAGTGCTCTTGTGCACGCATATCTTGCCCGACGTGCAGGCCGTGAGCGATGCAGTGGTGATCCTCGCCAATGGCAGAGTTCGCGTAGCGGATCGCTTGGACCGCCTCAGTGTGCCAATGGCACCTTCCTTGCGCGTTCAAGTCTTGGGAGATGCTGAGGCGTTTCTTTCTCAACTTGAAATGGCCGGGCTGACCGTGCGACCCGGGGTGAATGGTGCGATCACCGTCGATGGTCTCCACGAAGAATTGGCCGAGCAAATCTGGCAAGTGGCTCGTCGTGCCGGAGTTGGAGTGAGGAGCATCGAGCATTCTCGAAATTCGTTAGAGGAGATCTTTCTTACCGCAGTCCGGGAGCAACCAGATGGCCATCCATGATGTCGGCTACCGCGCCTGGAAGGGCTCGCTCAACTCGCCCTGGACGCGCTGGACCGTAATAACCAGGACGGGAGTCCGACGGGCGTGGCAGAGTACCTGGCTCAAGAGAATGATGCTCTTTGCCTGGATACCCGCTGTGTGGTTTGCGGCCGGGTTTTTTCTCTGGGAGCAATTGCTGCTCAATCAAGATGCGCTTCAAGAGATTCCGCCTTTTTTAGTGGACGAACTTCATGACCTTGAGCTCGAAGGATTCTCCGGAGGGATTTATATCGAAGATGAGCGGGTAGCCCGCCATAGTGTTTGGTCGTGGCTCTTGTATTTCTTTTTTCGCTACCCACAGGGAGGTCTGATGGTACTTATGGTAGGAATCATCGCCCCACCCTTGATTTCACAAGACGTGCGTTCCCGTGCTTTTCTGCTCTATTTCTCGCGACCTATTGCCCGCTGGCAATATGCACTGGGAAAACTCGCCACCGTGTGGATTTATCTGTTGATGATCTCCGCGGCACCAGCCCTATTGCTCTATGTCTTAGGAGTTTTCATGTCGCCCAGCGTACAAGTGATCGGCGACACCTGGGATCTTCCGCTGCGGATTATCGCTGCCTCAGGGGTGTTGATGATCCCGATGGCGTCCTTGGCCTTGTGTTTGTCGTCCCTTACCGAGGAAAGTCGGTATGCTGGATTTGCCTGGTTTGCGGTGTGGATTCTGGGCGGGTTCGCCTATGCAGTAATGACTGCGGTGGAGCTTGAAATCACGAAAGAACCGGATAGTTCAATTTTGGATAAATGGTCTCCTCTCTCCTTGTACCACGCCCTGGGAGAAGTTCAAAGCTGGGTATTCGGTTTCGCACCATTCGAGCAAATCCAATTCGCGGCACTACTCTTGGTTCTGATCACGTTGATTTCCACAGCAATACTCTTTCGTAGAATCTCGGCCCCTTTACGCGCTTGAATCGGCGGAATCGATTCCCACCGCCTCCCGCCACTGACCACCATCCACTAACCACTAATTCTATGATCCAACTGACTAGCGTTACCAAATTGTACGGCACCGTGATCGGCGTTAATGATATGACGCTCGATCTGTCTGCTGGTGCGTATGGACTGCTGGGCCCCAATGGATCGGGCAAGACAACCCTATTGAGTCTGTTGACAGGGCAATTGGTCCCTACGATAGGTAGAATTCGAGTTCTGGGCGAGTCACCCCGGAACAATGCCGAGTTGTTTCGCCGGTTGGGATACTGTCCCGGCAGCGAAGGCCTTTATGCAAATGTCTCAGCGATCGAGTGGGTTCAGTATCTTTGTCAGTTGCAGGGATTGAATTCCAGTGATGCGCGCCGGGCCGCTGAAGCGGCCCTCGCCACGGTGGGTATGACTGCAGCGATGCATCGGCCGATTGCTACTTATTCCCGGGGAATGCGTCAGCGCGTGAAGCTTGCCCAGGCAATCGCCCACGATCCTGAGTTGTTAATACTTGATGAGCCGTTCAACGGGCTTGATCCAATTGGTCGCCGCGAGATGGGAGAACTCCTTAAAAACTGGATTGCTAATGGAAAAAACTTGCTCTTGGCCAGTCACCTGTTGTACGAAGTCGAGACCATTACCGACCGATTTCTGCTCATCAATGGCGGGCGCCTGTTGGCATCGGGGACAGCGGCTGAAGTGCAGGCCTTATTGGTCGATGCGCCCAACGAAATAACCCTGCGTACCACAGAGCTCCATCGCCTGGCCAGCTTGCTTGTGGAGCGTGAGATTACCGATTCCTTAAGAATTGCCGATCATGCGGTCGTTCTTTCCACACGTCATCCAGGACAATTGTATGAACAGCTTCCGCAATGGCTCTCAGAATCGCAGATCGCCGTTACCGAAATGCACTCTGCCGACGAATCATTGCAAGCCTTATTCAATTCGCTTCTGAAAATCCATCGAGGAGAAGTTTTGTGATAGCCAGAAGCGTTGGAGCGGTGTTTTGGTTTGAATCTCGCAGGGCGTTGACGGCTTCCCGCATAGTTTGGTGGGTAGTGCTTACACTTTTTCCAGCCCTGATCGTTGGTATGATTAGGATCGCAACCTCCAATATTCGCAATCCGCCGGGTCCTGAACCCTGGAGTGTATTCCTATTTGCCCTGGTTCCCATGTTGGTAAGCATGCTGGGAACATTCCTGTGGGCGACACCCGTCGTGTCGGCTGAATTGGAGGGAAAAAGTTGGGTCTATCTGGCGGTCCGTCCCCACGGTACGACGGTAGTCCTGCTGGGCAAATACCTGGCCACGCTTGCCTGGGTGCTCAGCTCGGCAATCGCAAGTCTGATGCTTGCGGCAGCCCTCGTGCCACTCGACGACGTGGGCCACATCGTAGGAACCATATTGAGGCTTACCTTGCTCTCCTGCCCGGCCTACGCGGCGTTGTACCTTTTGTTAGGAACTTTGTTTCCCAAGCGATCGATGGTGGTTGCAGTTGCCTACACATTGATCTTCGAGTTGGTCGTGAGCATGATACCCGCCTTGATTAACACGTTCACTGTGCAGTTTCGCCTGCGCACTTTGTTTTATCTTTGGTCAGATCTTCCCTTGGGTAGCGACCCCAACGCGATGTTGGCTTTTGTTGGCGAACCTCCTGCCTGGGAGCACGTCGTAGTACTTGTCACATTCACGATGGTGCTTTTGCTCGCAGCACTTGGCATTGTTAGGGAACGCGAGTTCTCTGCGAGTGAAGAGGGCAATGGATAACGGCAAAGGTGAATCGACCTGCGTCAAAAATGTCGCCGGCGCGTGATCCAGCCACCTAATGTTGTAAGTATCAGAAATGCAGTCGAGGGTTCTGGAACCACTGCCAGGTCGAGTTGATAGAACTGGGCAGAATCCTGGGATCCAATCACCCGGATCAAATAATCACCGGCCGCCGGGAGGGAGTAATTCAGAAGTTGCTCGGCAATTCCCAGGCCACCAGAGGTTGATGACGCCAGCAAACTGGTTCCCGTGCTGTTATAAAGGTAAAGCGACAGATCGTTTTTCTTTGCAGCCTCGAACGTGGTTTGAGTACCTCCATGCGGCCCTTCGGGATAAGTAGGCCCCAAAGGAGTCAATATGAGATTGAGGAGGTTGGGACCTGACACTGAAAAGCGGAAATAATCGCTATCGGCAAGTTTGTTGATACTCAAAAAGTCGACGTCTGTAGGTGCCACAGCGGCGTCGGTAGCGTCTTTTCCCAGTTTGATCGATTGGCCTACCAGAAAGCTTCCCAGGTTCGTTGCCAAAGTGGGGACATCGTTGCCCCCATTTTCTTCAAAACGATCGCCATAGAGGCGATGGACACCCAGTATATCATCAAACTGAGGACCATCGATCGTCGTATCCAGAAGGGCCTCCATGAGAAAATTGTGCCCGGCGGAAGCTAAATGGTCGAGTCCGACGCCGTGACCAATCTCATGCATGATGGTGTTGCGAAATCTGAGATAGTTGCCCGATGGGTTTCCGAAGCGTCCTACCTCGTCGGTGTCGAGGACCATGTCTGAATCAGGAGGAAAATAATTATAGGCAACGATTGTCGGGCTAGTTGTACCATCAATCGAGTGGCCTCCAATTCGGTGGTCACCCCGGACACCGAGTATTCCTGGTCCGCCTCTCAAGGGAGTCGTAGGAATTCCATTGACCACTCCATCGTCACGCGGCTCGTAGGAGAATTTCAATCCCGAAACAGCGTCCCAACGATCGAACGCGCTTTTGACCAGAGAAAACCAGGCACGTTGTGTTAAATCTGTCCCACCCGGCCCGGGGCCCGCGTGATGGATACCATCGAGAAATGAGATCAGGTTGCTCGGCGAGAGGGGCTCTCCCTGTCCCTGAGGCAGCACGGTACCATCGGGCACAATACTCCAGGTTAAGATTGCCGGCTCTCCAAAGGGTGATATTCCGCCTGAGGTGCTCGTCCAACCACTTCCCACTGTTCGGAATGCGGCAGGTTCTTCACCACCACCTATTTGGTAGCTATCAAACAGAGCATGCGCCTCGCCACCGCGCGTGGGATCGGTTAGAGCAGAAATCGCTGCTATTGCCGCGACTGCGAAGAGAAAACAAATTGTCCGTCGGTGCATTAGAACTTCCGTTGTGTTTTCCAGGTGGAGGATTTGTCAACGGAAATGCACTTGGACTGGAAGTCTTAGAAGCGATATCTCACGATCTCGAACTCAGAACTGAGCACGCGTAGCCGATTCGCGAGATAGCTGTGAGCAGGTTAGGATAATGTGGACGAACCTAATGCAGACCCCAGAAAGTAATGGGCCAACAATGGACGATATCCACACAATCAACTCATGAGACTTGCCTCTTCCCAAATGGATTGTTTCCGGTAACAGCTTCCTATCGATTTTGTCGGCGATCTATTTCCGCCATCCTTTAGGATAGTTAAGCTTACGGAGAAGAGCAAGTAAATGGCCAACGCCGCGGCATATTGCCTGGGATAATTCTCCTCTTTTTTTCAGGGCCCAGCTGGTGGTGCGAGATGCCCTGCTTGGAGTAGACTTAGTCAAGCTTCCCCCAAACCACAGGAATCCACGTTTTGGCCAAACAAACGGACCGCCTGGTTCCCGCTCTCAAAGTGCTCATGAAGCCGAATGACTATCCTGCGACGGGTGTCTGCGCCCTCGTGGGGAGCGACCTGTTTCTCAAACATGAAGTTCGCAAAGCGTTGGTATCTTCCATTTTGGGTGGAGCAGCGGACGGGTTTGGAGTCGAAGTGCTCGAAGGGCGGGAAGCCGACTTACGAGACGTGCTGGATGCACTTCGCGAACGGTCGCTCTTTGGGAGCGCGCAGCAAGTGGTTGTCGTTGAAGATGCTGATGCGTTCGTCAAACGTTATCGCGAAAAGCTCGAAGAAATCGTCGACACCATTCCTTCCGGCAGTGTGCTTCTTCTGGAAGTTTCCACCTGGCCTGGAAACACACGATTGGCCAAGGCGGTTTCCAAGAGCGGGTTGACTGTTACCTGCTCTGTGCCAGAAAAAGGTCGCGAGGTGACCGAGTTTATCAAGTCGCTTAAGGACTGGATGATCCATCTGGCAAGAAAAGAACATGGCATAAAGCTCGATCGCACTGCCACGGACGTTTTATTGGACTTGCTTCCCAGTGAACCGGGCATTTTATGTCAAGAGATCGCCCGCTTGGCGTTGCTCGCGGAAGATCAGAAGCCCATCGACGCCGCGTTGGTTCGCGAACACGTGGGGGGATGGCGGGTCCGCAAGACCTGGGACATGATTGATGCCGCTGCCGAAGGAAGAGCGGCCGAGGCGCTTCACCAGTTGGATCGCTTGTTGACAGCTGGAGAAGAACCGATCGCGTTGATGGCACAGATGGCGTCGACCCTTCGCAGATTTGCTGCGGCGGTACGCAATTACGAACGTGCAGAACAGCATCGGCGACCCATTACACTGCGGGCGGCCCTGGAAGAAAGTGGTATGGCTCCTTTCAAGCTTAAAGAAGCAGAAGTTCAGCTCAAACAGATCGGCCGAGCGCGTGCCAGGCAACTCTATCGCTGGTTGCTAGCAGCCGACCTGGATCTCAAAGGGCATAATTCGACCAGAGAACCTGCCCGCCGAGTCTTGGAAACCCTGATTGCTAGAATCTCACAGCAGGCGGCTCCTGAACGCACCAAAGTGTAGATTCCCGGCAAGCGATAGCACGGAGGATGGCTGCCATGAGGGTGTTGCTTCGAGTGGAATGAGGTTGCCACTTGCAGCAAGGTTCCCTATGCTCCTGCCCGCTTTTCTACCCAACTTTTCTATCCGAGCAGTCATTTGCCAGGCGGCTACCAGCTTGCAGTACGGATAGAGAATTTCAATTGTTATCAAACGTATGATGCGAAATCGGGCAACCTGGTATTTGCCACTTACTGGGCTAGTAGTTGGAGGCGTTGTCTCCCTACTTGTCTGTGGTTGCACAGTACCCTGGAATTCTCGTCAAGAACTGAGTTCCATGAAAGTCGCCCATGACGAGAGCGTGATTTCGTCCCAGGTTGCCAAGCCGCCATCGCCAGGAGACGTGAATTCAAGAGCCGATTCCCACGCGACACTAGCAAACCATCAGATTCCCGAGGCCTCGACTAATCAAAACTCGCTTGATGTGTTTCTCTCTGAAGTTCGCACGACCATTGCCCTGGATGCAACCGCTGAGGCACAATTGCGAAAAGAACTCCTTGCCTCTCGGCAGGAGGAGTGGCCACTTGTCGTGAAGCAATTTCGCGCTGCGCTCAACTATCGCCAAGAACTGTTGGCTCGGGAAACTGGGCAGTTGAACGCACCTTCTTCACAACGATCTAATGATCAGTTGCCCCTCGTCCACGATCCAACTACCAATCGTGTGGGCTTGAGCCCGGCATCAATGCCGCTCGAACGATTGAGAGCTGAGCTTGCCCAAGAACGACAGGTTCAACTTGCCAGCCATCAATTGCCTCAAGAATCCTCGAATGCTTTGGCTTCGGATGAATTGCCCATTCGTGGCACGACATTAGCCAATCACAAGGTCGTTTCCTCAACAGATTCACCAACTTCTGCCGTTCAACTTGGAGTCCACACGACAGCAATTGATTCAGAGAATTATAGCTGGCGTGAGCTCCTTACCCAGGCGATTGCTGAGATGCAACAGGAAGTCAAACCACTGCCGGGAAGTACGGAAGAACTGCACCAGCACATGCGGCTCCGAATGCTGCTGCTCACTGCAGGCCGCGAAGAAGATTCGCTAGAGCCGATTCCAGGGGCGTCGGCTTCCGAACAAGATTATTGGGCGAAACAAATTTTCGCCATCTCTGCACTGCTTGATTCTCAGCGACAGCCTGACATCAAACAGCGGGCGGCTGGTTCATTAGTCCATTTGGATCAGGCGAGAGCGAAGCTCGGTGAACTTGCCTCACTGCAGGTACGCAATCTCACGTTCGCCGACAAAGTCGACGGATACGGGCTCTACGAACCACACGTCGAGACAAAGTTTCAACCGGGTGACAAAGTAACCCTCTACACGGAAGTGGAGAACTTCCGCAGCGAATCTACCAAGAAGGGCTTTCGCACTTCCTTGGCGACAAGCTATGAAGTAGTGGATCCCCAGGGACGACGCGTGGATGGAGCACAATTTCCTGATGTAGAAGACATCTGCAGAAATCTCCGGCACGATTTCCATATGCAATACGGTCTATCGTTACCTACGCGGATCTATCCTGGAAGCTACGAATTGCGGCTAACTATTACCGATCTACTCAGCAACAAGATCGGTCACGCATCAATTCCCTTTGAGATCATCGAATGAGCACAATTCTTGCAAAAAGTAGCTCATATATTCTCGCTGCGTGATTTGAACTGCTAATTCCCTTTTCATTGGCATGCCGCTAGAATAAACTATTCCTACTTCCTTCTTTCAAAGTGATCCACCCTTTTTGTTAATAGGGGCTTTTAATTCATGTCCATTTCGAGACGCCAATTTCTTGCTACGACGGCCACTGCGGCTACTTCTTTGGGAATTCTTAATCGAAGCGCATCCTTCGCAGCGGAAACAAAGGATATACGGGTCGCAGTCATTGGCCTGCGTGGTCGGGGGCAGTCCCATATTGACAATCTTGCTAATAATTTAGTTGCCTTGTGTGACGTGGATCAGGAGGTCCTCGACGATAAGATTTCCAGCTTTCAGAAAAAGCACGGTCGCAAATTGGAGGCATTCAAGGACTATCGCGATCTCTTAGAGCGAAAAGACATTGATGCCGTCACGATAGCCACGCCCAATCATACCCATGCCCTGATCGCCGTGGCTGCAGCCGCAGCAGGTAAGGACGTTTATTGCGAAAAGCCGATCGCTCATAATATTTGGGAGAGTCGCCAGGTTGTAAATGCCGCACGCAAGTACGATCGCATCATTCAATGCGGCACCCAGGCCCGTTCCAGTGGCAGTATCCAAAAGGCGGTAGATTTCATCCGCAGCGGCGAGTTGGGTAAGGTTCGCTACGGAGTGGGAACCTGCTACAAGGCCCGTCCCAGCATTGGGAAGCTTGATCAGCCTCTGAAGATTCCGGCTTCAATTGACTACGATCTCTGGTGTGGCCCCGTCGAGATGAAAGAGATATATCGGCCAAAGCTCCATTATGATTGGCATTGGGACTTCACCACTGGTAATGGCGATATGGGCAATCAGGGAATCCACCAGATGGACCTGGCCCGCTGGATGATGGGCGTGGATAAGTTAGCTCCACGAGTGGTGAGTATCGGGGGTCGCTTGGGATACGATGATGCTGGTGACACTCCCAATACACAAATTGCATTTTATGACTATCCCGATGCCCCACTTATCTTTGAAACTCGAGGGCTGCCTTACTCTAAGGAGGGACAGCAGGACTGGAGCCATTCGATGGACAGCTATCGAGGGATGCAAATCGCCGCGGCAGTCCAATGTGAAGGAGGCTTCGTTGTGGCCGGAAACTCCTACAACAATGCAGTCGTCTACGATAACCACGGCAATCAAATTAAAAAGTGGACCGACCGCAACGAATCGCATTTTACAAATTGGCTCAAAGCAGTTGCCGATCATAATCGATCAGCACTAAATGCGGAGATTCATGAGGGGCATATATCCAGTTCACTCTGTTTCATGGGAAGTATTTCGCATCAATTGGGCGCGAATAAGTCCGCTAGCGAAATTGCTGAAGCTATCGTGGGAAGCGATTTGCTCTCCAATTCCTTCGATCGGATGGCTAGTCACTTGCGTGCCAATGATGTCGACATCGATACCGAAGATGTGATCATCTTAGGAGCATCACTCGAACTTGATCCCGCCAGAGAGGTGTTCCTCAACAATGAGGATGCCAATGCACTTCGTGCCCCCCAGCAAAGGGCTCCCTTCATTGTTCCCAACCTGGAACCAGAAGACACTCGTACCGCAGCGAGTTAAGTGAACCTATCTAAGCTTTGTTTCCGTTGGTCGATAATAGCCCTCGCCGGAAGGCGGGGGTTCTTTATGGTTCAAACACGCAATAAACGTGTGTATCTACTAGTACTTGGAATGCTTATCTTCTGGGGATGGAGCCAACCCCTAGTTGCTCAAGAGCAAGACCTTGCTCCTGCACCGAAAAAATATTACGGCCGAGAAATCGCCACAACCATGCACTTCACTGGAGCTCCTTGGTTGGTTCGTGAATCTCGCCAGCGCGAGGAAGACTGCGAGAAACTTCTTGCAGCGCTGAAAATCAAGCCGGGGCAAACCATTTGTGACCTTGGCTGTGGAAATGGGTTTTACTCTTTGAAGCTTGCCGAGCTTGTTGGTGAAGAGGGGCGTGTTGTTGCCGTCGATATTCAGCCGGAAATGCTGGCAATGCTCCGCTCCGCGGCCGAGACGGCTGGATTCAATAACATTCAACCAGTGCTAGGTACTGAGGTCGATCCCCGGTTACCGGATGAGGCGTTTGACCTGGTGCTGCTAGTCGATGTCTATCACGAGTTTTCCCACCCCGCTGAAATGCTCGCTGCCATTCACCGGAGCCTCAAACCTACTGGCCGGATTGCCCTGGCCGAGTTCCGAGCAGAAGATCCCGATGTGCCAATCAAACCGCTGCACAAAATGAGTAAAGTGCAGATACTCAAAGAGTACAAGCCGAACGGCTACCGCCTCGTGGAAGAATATGACGACCTGCCATGGCAACACTTGATGTTTTTTAGCCGGGACTAGAGAATCTCGTCAGAGAGAAATCGACGAGCCTGCGGCGTCGGCTTCCTTACTCATCTGAGGCTGCGTCTGCAAATCCACCATCCGTCGATATTTTCCGTTGGTGGCCATCAGCACGTCGTGGGTACCTACCTCCGAGATTTGGCCTTGCTCCAATACCACGATGCGATCGGCATGTGCGATCGTGCTCAAGCGATGGGCGATTACCAGGCAGGTGCGGCTGGCCATCAGGTTGGCAATCCCCGCTTGAATCGTGCGCTCGCTCTCCGTATCGAGATTGCTCGTCGCTTCGTCGAGAATCAAAATCTTTGGGTCGGCCAGCACCGCACGGGCTATCGCAATTCGTTGCCGTTGGCCGCCACTGAGTTTGACTCCCCGTTCGCCGATCAAGGCTTGATAGCCTTTGGGGAGTTTCTCAATGAACTCAGCCGCGTTGGCAACCAGAGCGGCCTGGCGAATTTCTGCTTCTTTAGCCTTGCGATTTCCATAGGCGATGTTGTCCGCGATCGTCCCGTCGAACAGAAACACATCCTGTTCGACGATGCCAATGAGTTGGCGATAACTGTCCAGATCGATTTCAGCAAGGTCCTGGCCGTCGAGCAGAATCCGTCCGCTGGTCGGTTCGTAAAACCTTGCAACAAGATTACAGAGAGTCGTCTTGCCTCCGCCGCTGGGACCGACCAGAGCGATCATCTCTCGCGGAGCGATCTCCAGATTAATGTCTTGCAATGCAAACGCATCAGCGCCGGGGTAGCTGAACGAAATACTTTCGAGTTTGATGCCACCCTCCACGGCTGATTTTTGGATTTTCACCGCGGCATCGGCCGAAATCTCGAGTGGTTCTTCGAGCAAGTCGAGGATGCGATCAAGCCCTGCCAAACCATTTTGGAATTCTGCCGCACTTTGGGCGAGCACGGCCAACGGTCCCAAGAGCATCAGCAAATAGGCCAGAAACATGACCAGATCACCCGTCGTGAGCGCTCCTCCAAGCACCCGATAGCCGCCGTAAAGCAGCAAGGCCCCACTTGCCAACGGCATCAAAACTTCCCATAAGATTTCGATCCAGCGCATCCACCACCAGGAATACAACTCCTGGCGACCCATGAGATGGTTGCCTCGCATGATTCTGCCGGTCTCAACCCGCTGACCACCGAATGCCCGCACGACCCGCATCCCCCCGAAGGCCTCTGTGGCGAGGGAATCAACCTTTTCCCGTTCTGCTCGAATGCGGCGATGTTGGGGACGAATCTTGCGAATCCAGGTGCGATGGGTCGCAAACACCAACGGTATCACCAAAATCGCACCGAGCAGCAATCGCCAGTCTACCCACGCCAGCACCAACAGACTTCCTACCAGTTGCACAATCGCCCGCCAGGGGTTGTAGATCATCCCGAAAACCAGATCGCCAACGCTGCCTGCGTCCTGCCGCAGAATGCTCGCCGCTCCACCCGACTTGAGTTCCTGGACGCGATTCAATGGAAGTCGCATCACGTGCGAGAAGACCTTTTTGCGAATTGACAGTTGCAACAGTTTGGTAACCCGTGTGGCGTACCATCTTCCCCACACATGCAGTCCGAGTCGCACCAGTGAGATTGCAAAGACCCCCAGAACGATTGCCACCAGCAGCGACCAGCGATTGGCTGGAAGCCACTCGGCAAGCATCGGGGGTAGCGGATTGTCACCGAGCACATTCTCAATGACAATCTTGGTCGTCGCCGGAGGAATCAGTGCAAGGATCGTTGATATCGTCAGCGTCGTGAGCGCAAATGCCAGTGCCATTGCTTGGCTGCTGAGCAGATTCAAAAAGCTGGTGATCAGCTCCCAGGTGGACCGATCCCGCCTTTTTTTGCCGTGTTGCACTTGATCTTTGGCAAACACTTCCGCACGGTAATCTTCGAAACGCTCTCTACTTGAAGCGGGAGTCTGTCTCATTAATTGGTCGTTCTTTTAGAGGTAACGGGATCAAGGGAACGGAGCATTTTACACAGGACTAGCTCGAAAGGCGAATCGCCATTCACGGCGCAGAACTTCAGCCTCTGATATGAAATGGCAGGCAGGTCGGCAGGGCGACTCAACCCTGGCGAGATTCCAGCCCATAAGCGAGAGACGAAATCCTGCCTGAGCCTCTCAGCCAGCCAACTTGTTCCTAAGATCAACAATAATCTCCCGCGGCACGAAACGAGCAAGCTCTTCGTCGCCAGCCAACGGCGTGATCTGTTTAATGAGACTGCTCGAAACATGCGAGAACTCGTCGTCTGCCATCAAGAACACGGTTTCGATGCCTGGATCGAGTTTGCGATTGGCCAGCGTCATCGTAAATTCAGTTTCCATGTCGGTCAGTGAACGAATACCCCGGATGATAACCCGGGCTTCACAGTCGCGGACAAATTTTACGGCCAGCCCTGAGAATGTTTTCACCTTAGCGTTTGGCAGATGCGCAGTCACTCGAGACAACAAGGCGACGCGTTCCTCTGCCGTAAAGAGTGATTGCTTTTCGATGTTGATACCGACGCCGACGATCAGCTCATCGACTAGTTGGCAACTCCTCTCGATAACATTCAAATGTCCCAGCGAGATGGGATCGAATGAACCCGTGTAGACGGCGCGGCGAGATGACATGAAGAGACCCTTGCTGGGAATAGGGGAATAAGTTGTTTTCCAATGCTATTTTGTCATGGAAGAGCCAATCTCGCTAGCGGGATTTGAATTGCCTTATGACCTGGAGCAATCGCTCCAGGTCCTCTTCGTTGTTATAGGCATGAGCGCTGAGCCGCAATCGGCTGGCACGGCAGTTCAGGGCAATTTTCTGGCTGTGGCAGTACTTGCGGAATTGATCGGGATCCTGCTCCGGCAACTCGAAGGAAACAATCCCCGACCGGCTTGTCTCTTCGCGGGGAGAACAGATGACCGCTCCCGCATCTGTTAACTTTTCACAGGCCAAATCGGTAAAATCCAAAATTGCGTTGGCGAGGTTCCCAATGCCGAGTGAAAGAAACAAGTCGACACTCGCTCCCAAGCCGATGAAACCTGCCATGTTGAGTGTGCCTCCCTCATAACGAGCTGCCGTAGGTTTCAAATTCAACTCGATCTGGCTGAAATTGCTTCCTTGCACCACACTGTTCCAACCGACGCCAATCGGTTGCAGGCGCTCGAGGTATGCTTGGCTCACGAAAGCGATGCCGGCCCCCTCTGGCCCGAGCAGCCATTTGTGGCCATCGGCAGCCAACGCATCGATGCCATCTTCTTTTACGTCGAGAGGAAACACACCTAGTCCCTGAATTGCATCGACGAAAAACAACGCGCCGCATTGATGCGCAACATCAGCGATGGGTCGCAATTCACGTCGGCAACCGTTCGAGTAACAAACCCAACTCACGCTCACAACGCGAGTTCGCTCATCGCAATATTCTGCGATGGCAGATGGCTCGACACGACCCTGACGGGTGGGCACTAGCCGAGTCTCAACTCCGCGATGCTTGAGTTGCATCCAGGGATAAAGGTTCGAAGGGAACTCGTCCTCAAGCGTCACCACATTGTCCCCAGAACGCCAATCGAGCCCTTCGGCTACCAGATTGATGCCAGTGGTCGTGTTGGGAACCAAGGCGATTTCTGCCGGATCAGCTGCAACCATGTTGGCGGCACTGGTGCGCACCCTCGCCACTTGCCGTGCCCAGTCGAGCCAGACCGTATCCCCCTCCTCAGCAGCTTGTGCGAGCCAGGCGGAGATCGCCTCGGCAGCGGGTTGCGTGATCGGCGCCACGGCGGCATGATCGAAATAGGCCCACTTCCGTGTGACAGGCATCAATCCGCGAAGTGTTGTTCGGGTAGTTTCAAGCGATGCGTTCATAGCTGCTGAGGAAAGACACAATGTGGCGGCATTTGTTCATGGTCTTGCAAATCTTCGTCGCGACTACGACCATCAGCATAGCACAAGACTACCGAGCGCAACGAGAGAAAATGGTTGCCGAGGAAATCGAGGCTGCAGGGGTCCAGCATGCTGCGGTGCTCGATGCGATGCGTTCCACACCCCGCCACGAATTTGTCCCAGATAAGTGGTTGCCTCATGCCTATCTCGATGCCGCACTCCCCATTGGTGATCGGCAAACGATTTCACCTCCTTATGTGGTTGCCTTCATGACAGCCCAACTCGATCCGCAGCCCACAGACCGTGTGCTGGAAATCGGCACTGGCAGCGGATATCAAGCCGCAGTGCTCAGTCCTTTGGTCAAGGAAGTCTACACCATCGAGATTGTTCCTCGCCTCGGGCGCAGGGCCGAGCAGACCCTCCGTAAGCTCGACTATCAGAATGTTCATGTACGAATCGGCGATGGCTATCAAGGTTGGCCGGAGGCAGCACCTTTCGACAAGATTATCGTCACTTGCTCTCCCGAGGCGATCCCGCCACCTTTGATTGAGCAACTTGCTGAAGGGGGACAAATGATCATTCCAATCGGTGAGCGATATCAGCAGAATCTTTTCCGAGTTACTAAGCACAATGGTGAGTTGACTCAAGAACCATTGCAGGCAACTCTATTTGTGCCAATGACTGGTAAGGCCGAATCCGAGCGCGAAGTTCTTCCCAATCCCACCAATCCGCAAATCACAAACGGTGACTTTGATAAAGTCATTGGCCAGGAGCGCTATCCCCAGGGCTGGCATTATCTGCGGGGGTTGAAGGTGCTCGACGACTCCCAAAGTGCCGAGGGCAATTTTCTTTCTTTCCAGAGTAAGCAAGCGGGCGAGGCTAGCAGAGCGCTTCAGGGATTTGCGCTCGACGGCAGAGCAATCAAAGCTGTGCGTCTCTCAGCGCGTGTGCGAGGGGAAGACCTTCGTGCCGGCCCGACTCCTGACCAGGCTCCGGCGATAGTTTTGGCTTGCTACGACCAGCGTCGGGCAGTGATCGACGTCCAATCGTTGGGGCCTTGGCAGGGGAGCTTCGACTGGAGAACCGAGCAGGCAATTCTACGCATCCCACCTGCGACCCGAGAGGCAATTCTGCGCGTCGGGCTTCTGGGTGGTACCGGGAAATTGGAGATAGACGACGTGACTCTGAAAGTCCTTTCCCGGTGAAACCTCGAACCTGTTGACCTTGATTACCCTTGTTTTACGCAGTTTTTCGCTCTGTTTGGTGCAAATATAGGAGAAAACGCCTCTGAAACTACCCAATCCCTAGAACAGGTGAATTTTGCGTAGCTTGCTTGAATTAAACCTAAGGCCTGCTATCCTGAGACATTGCTAGCAGAGGTAAATCTCTGTGTATGACTAAGAGGGCTTTTGGAAAAAATGGAGATTCCGGTGATGAGAATTAAAGGCTTTGCTTCTTGGAAAATCGCGCTATTGGCCACGGTACTTGTAATTGGTTTTTCGACTGAATCCATGGCTTGGTCCCACGGTAGTTGGGGATCTTGGGGTTCCTACGGGTCGAGTGCTTCCTATGGATCTTACGGTTCCTATGGCAGCTACGGCCGTGTGGGTATTCTCGGCAGAATCCATGCCCGCCACGCTGCTCGACGTGCTGCGAGAGCAAGCTACGGTTCTTACGGTTCTTATGCCAGCTATGGTTCATACGCAAGCTATGGCAGTTCGGGTAGCTATGGAAGCTACGGCAGTGCAGGTAGCTACGGTGCAACCTCATATCACAGCAATTTGGAGTATCAAGTCGCACAGAATAGTTCTGCCAAATCCGAGGGAAATGCAACCGTCGAGGTTTCGGTTCCCGCTGACGCTCAGGTATTTGTGAACGACAATCCCACCACCAGCACGGGCACATCGCGCAGCTATGTTTCCAATGGTTTGAGAGGGGGGCAAACTTATCGCTACAACTTCCGTGTCGAGTATGAACTTGATGGGGAGAAAGTAGTCAAAGAGAAATCTATCAGTCTTTCTGCTGGCGATCAGGTAGCACTTACCTTTGGCGAGGAAGACTCCCCAGCGTTGGCGATGGATCCCGTGAAGACAGAACTCAAAGTAACCGTCCCTGCCGATGCCAAGGTTTACCTGGCTGGAGCCGCTACCGAGCAGAAGGGGACCACTCGCAGCTATTCCACCAACAAACTCGCTGCTGGGCAGGTCTGGAACGGCTACACGGTGCGGGTTGAGATGGAGCTCGATGGCCAGAATGTAGTTCGCGAGGAAACTCTCAATATCGAGGGGGGGCAAGCTTACGAGCTAGCATTCGATTTCGAGAACCAATCGGAGGATATGGCCGACAATCTGGCTCAGGTATCCAGATAAAACCTATCGGGAACTCGTTCCCGCTTAAATAGCCCCCATTTCGGTGTTGACCGAAATGGGGGTTTTTCTTTTGCTAGTGGGTCAACAGATTCACTCAGCCGGAGGAACACCCTCCTCCCGGAATTCCCGGACCGCGTGGCGGTCCGGCTCAGGATCTTCTCAAGAGACATTGTTTAACCTTCAATGGCGAAATTTGAACAGAAACGAGATGCCCAGCAGTCCGCTAAACCGGCGCAACCAACAGCGCGCCAGGATGTGAAACGGCCCAATGGTGAAATCGGCTGGCATCCCGCTTGGCGTTGGATGGTCAGTCTGTTGATCGTGGTGCATGTGGCTGCCGTCTTCTCAGCCCCGTGGGATCTATCAACTTTAGCTGCACTTCCGCCCGGTTATCAAATGGGGACCGATAATCTCGGTCGGCAGGTGTCATTGCCACCAATGGATAGCGAAGTGTGGCAGCAGCCGATTGTGCCGCGCAATCTGCGGCGGTTTTTCCGCCACTATCTGAACCTGATGTATTTAAACCATGGCTATGAGTTCTTTGCCCCGGACCCAGGCGGCAGCAATTTGATTCGCTACCAGATCCGCGATAGTGGTGGTCAGGAGATTGCCAAGGGCCAATTTCCCGATCTGACTCAGCAGTGGCCGCGCTTACTTTACCATCGCCACATGATGCTCGCTGCACAAACAGGAGAAATGGGCCCCGAATCTGGTCGCCACTACGCCCACCACCTGCTTAACGTGAACGGTGGTCACACCATACGCCTCGAATGGTTGATCCATGCGCTGCTTTCTCCCAAACAAGTGGCCGATGGGACGCCGTTGGATGCTCCGCAAACCTATCTCGTACTGGCCAACATCGAAGAGACCGCCGGCGCGCGTGTAGGACCCCCGCCAGGTGAGACGTCGGTAACAATCCCTGGGGGTGGCCGCTGATGGGAGTTTTATCAGATGCACGCGGCTATGTGGCGGAATGTTGGCAGGCGTGGAATCGTTTCTGGTTCGGCGCGGTCGATCCCGCTACCTTGAGTCTCATTCGTCTGCTGGCAGGGACGATGCTGTTCTACACGCACCTGGTCTGGTCGCTCGACCTGCAGGCCTTCATCGGCCAGGAAGGTTGGCTCCCGGTGGAATACATCCGCCGGATCCAAGATCAGCAATGGTCCGTGCAAAGCGTGTTCTTCTACATCAAGCCAGTATGGCTGTTGTGGACGGTCCACTTGTTCGCACTTGTGGTCTTCTTTTGCCTGATGCTGGGATTTTTCAGTCGCATCATGGCGGTGCTGGGATTTCTATTTGCCGTGTCGTATGCACATCGCGTGAGCCCCGGAGCATTTTTCGGCCTCGACAAGATCAATTGCATGCTGGCGATGTATCTCATGCTTGGACCCTGTGGAGCGCGGTATTCGCTCGACAGTGTGCGTAGACTTCGCCGCGGTGATACCCAGCCAGTAGCTCCCAGCACCGCAGCCAACCTAGCAGTGCGACTCCTGCAGATCCATCTCTGCATCATCTATCTTTTTTCAGGCCTGGCAAAACTCACCGGCGAGAACTGGCACGCCGGGACCGCTGTCTGGTGGGCCTTAGCAAATCTGGAATACCAATCCATCGACATGACGTGGCTGGCCAATCATCCGATTCTGATTGCCTTCGCTACCCATGTCGCTCTCTTCTGGGAACTCTTCTACTGCGCATTGGTGTGGAACCGGTACACACGTTCCTTGGTCCTGTGGATGGCGGTGTTCGTCCATGGGGGGATTGCCCTTTTCATGGGGATGATCACTTTCGGGCTGGCGATGCTGATTGCCAATCTTGCTTTCATCAAGCCGGCCACCGTCCGCCGTTGGGTCGGTCCCGTAGCCGATCGTGTGGCACTCATGCTCGGCGGCAAAACAGTCAAGAGCTGAGAGGCAAGTGTCGAGAGCCATACTTCTGGGCTCTTGACTCTCGACTCTCGACCCTCAGCTATTCATGCCGGAATCCGCCGCGGCGGACTAACGCTCGTTCCGGCCTTCGCCTTGACTTGCTAGAATTACAAGATGGCGACTCAAAAGCAACGCATAGCGATCACCATGGGAGATGCCGCGGGCATCGGGCCCGAGGTGATTGTGCGTGCCTGGGCCGAGCCTCGCATTCACCAGCTCGCTGAACTCGTCGTGTTGGGCCATCCAGAGGTTCTCCGACAAGCAGTCGATTTACTTCGCGCAGAGCAGACGATTGTGGACGATCAATGCGAGTCCTCTCCAACCGCGATTCCTTGCCTGCCAGTTGGCAACGACGACGTGTTGGCCGTGCCACATGGAACTATCGATGCTCGAACGGGCCACGCAGCCTATGAAGCGTTGATCCGTGCGATCGACGATACGCTCTCCGGGCAATTCGACGCCATTGTGACTGCTCCCTTGAGTAAGGCGGCATTGCACGCGGCAGGCCACATCTATCCGGGGCACACCGAACTGTTGGCCGAGAAGTGTGGCGTGACCGATTTCGCCATGATGCTTTATCTGCCGCCTGAAGAATTGCCCAACAGCCCTGCTGGATTGGGCGTGGTTCATGTGACTCTACACATGGCCTTACGCGATGTCTTCCAAAACCTGACAGCTTCGGGAGTGCTAGAAAAATGCCACCTTGCCCAGCGAGTGATGCACAATGGTTTCGGCCTTGCCGCACCCAGGATCGGAGTCTGTGCCTTGAACCCCCACGGTGGTGAGGCCGGATTGTTTGGTGACGAAGAGACGCGCGTGATTGCTCCTGCCGTGGAGCAAGCAAGAAACGCAGGAATCAATGCTGCGGGACCCTTTCCCACAGACACACTCATGCCCCGTGCCCGAGATGGCGAGTTCGACGCCATCGTCGCCATGTATCACGATCAAGGACACATTGCACTGAAACTTTTGGGGATGCATCGCGCGGTGAACATCACGCTTGGACTGCCTATCATTCGTACCAGCGTGGCCCACGGCACGGCATTTGACCGCGCCTGGCAAGGAACTGCCGAGTCCACCGGCATGGTTGCCGCAATCACAACGGCCGCGAGATTAGTGGTGAGTGGTGAGTGGTGAGTTTTACCAACCACCAACCACTCGCCACCAACCACCCTCACCTAATCCCCCATCTCGATATCGACCACGAAATCCCCTTCGAGAAAGTTCCTGCCCAACAGCAGGGGAAAATTCATGTGGCCGCGATTGTTCAGCGTAACGACGACTTCCTTTTCGAAATCATTCCAGCGAAAAGTCATCGGAACTTTGTAGCGCATCTCCCGATCTTCGGAAGTCTTCACCACAACACACTGATCGATCCGACTATCGACCCATCGGGATTCCTGTTCTTCATTGCTGATAAGGACACGGATGTCCTTACCGATATTCTCTTCCATGGAATCCGACTCGTCGTCGATTTTCCATTTCTCACAATGCACAGAACAGGAAGCTGCCCCCGTATCGACTCGGGCCTGGAATAACAATTCGCTCTGGGCTTCCTGCACGCGCGCCGTGGCACCAATGGTTAGTTTGCCCTCCCTGCGGCTCTCTGAACCCAACTCAGCAAGATCCTTCACACTCGAAAGATTCGGCTTTGTCGCTTGCGAATCCGTTTCCGATAGAGAAGCCAGCTCCTCTGTAAGCTTCGTATTCTTCGTTTCTCGAGGCTTCGTCGCAGAAGCCAATAGGCTGTTTGACAATTTTGAAGTCTTGGCCCTTTTGGGGCTCGACTGGGAGTCTGCGTTTACGGCCTTGACCTTCCGCGGCGGAGCTTTCTGCTTAGTTTCTGCTTCTTTAGCAATACCTTGGGTGTCAATGGAAGCTAAAGAAGCCACGAGCAGAATCACAGGAATCCTGCGCCAGTTGATCGGAAAAGGCATGATTCAAATACCCTCTGGGTCAGCGGGGAGCAGCCAGACGGATGCTGCTTTTCCCCTAGAATATCAGAAAACAGGCAAAAACTAAAGGAAAACTCGAGCTTAGGTGGGTAATGATAAGACACCCAAGCAGAATAAATTGCAGATTTTTGCGAGAAAACCCTGCAATATTGCCCTTCTTAATGCGGAAACCCGCAACCGGGTAACAGGTGCTCAAAGGAGAATAAACGGCAGTCCCAGGAAGCTTGACATATGTAAGCACCCACGGGGTGAAAAAAGTTGACTTCTGGTAGATGGAATGAGATGCTATGAGATGGTAAAAAATTCTCATTCTAGTTTTGAGTTTCTATCCTATGGGCGGTTGGCAAATGTTATAGCTAGTCGCCCGAATTTTTTTGAGGGGAGAACAAGTCTCATGAAGAAAACAACTTTGATTGGGTTTGCCTCGGTGCTAGGCGGAATCATCCTGTTAGTGGCTCCGTCACCAGTCTCGGCGGGAATTACTTACAGAGTCGCCCCAGCACTCGACGGAGGAGTCGATGTTAAAGGCAAGGGAACCGGCGTATGGAATAGACCTGATGCTCCCTATACAACCGATGACTGGGATGTAAACGACTTTACGACAAACTTTATCGCAACGCTCACTGGCGCGACCAGAGGTGCCGCGACGGAGTCTGGCACTTTCACCAACACTACTACAGGTCAATCAGTCAATATCATCTCTTTTCAATTCGACGACGACTTCGGCACCGAACTCGACAATGACATAGACTTTGATACCGACGCACCGATTACATTCAGTCATTTGGACGAGATGCGATTTTCTCTCACGGCCCACTTCAATCCTCCTCCAGGTGGCAGCACGATGTCGATTGCCGATTTTGTCAAAGGTACGCATATTGATCTTGGCAATACGGATCCCAATTTACCGTTCATCGCCGAAGAATCCTTTGGCATTACAACTGTCATAGTCATTCCCGAACCTGGGACGATTGCACTTGTTATGGCTTGCTGTTGCTCGGTGGGATTCGCAGGTGGTCGTAAGCGAAATAGATAGCTTTTCTTTTCAAGGTTTTGAGTTGCGAGAAGACACCGGGACACCGGTGGCCCAATCATCGGGTCACCGGTGTATCCACTATGGAGAACGAACAAAAGCTGAAGATAGTTTCATTTCCCCTACAGTTTGAATGAGTTGCTTGCGAGCACCGGGCATCATCTCAGTGTTTGCGGAATGCAATCGAATGCGATTCTATCTTGGCGGAACAGATCAAAAGTTAGTCTTTGGGAGAGGTTCATGTATCGTTTCGCAGTGAGTTTGTTGGTCGCGAGCGGTTTGATGGTACTGCTAGATAGTGAATCCCAAGCTGTTAGAGTGATGACGAACCCTTCTACGGCCTTGGGTCCTCCGCTAAGGGATTTTGACAACATCACTTTGACGCCCGACGGGGCGACGATCGTCGCAACGGGGCTCTTTCCAAATGCGACAGCCGATCGCGTTTATTCTCTGCCTATTCCGGCGGATCCCGTCACTCAGACCGCGACGATAACCCAGCTCAGCACCGGGAGCTTTAGTGTCCCGTTCCACGATGTAGCGTTTGCACCCGTTGTATCACCTAATGGTCAAACCATTTTGTTTGTCCATGACGGAAACTCATTTGCAACCAATACGATTTATAAAATGCCGATCACCGGTGAGTTTTCTGCCAACAGCTTTACGGGACTGTTTGGTGGGGATCCGAATTTTGCTTCGCCTGGTAATGGGAATAGTTTTCCCACTTACAGCCCCGATGGATCGACCATTTACTTCATCAATAATAACTCGGGGTTCGGTGGTTCCATTCCAACTTTCCTCAGCTCACCGACCCCATACGACTCAGCTCCAGATTGGGATCAGCTTTATTCCGTACCTGCTGCCGGTGGTACTCCTACTGCGATAACAACTCCTGCCATGGGTGACATTGATGGTGGTCTGTATGCCTTGACGCCCGATGGTGCCTCGATCGTTTTCGCGCCGGACAACCCCGTGGTGAGGCCGACGAGTGTCAGTGGTATCCGACCCAAGTTGTTTTCCATCCCATCCACTGGTGGGGCAGCAACCGAGATACCTCTCACCCCACCAGCTCACCATTTCAGCATTCGCAGTCAATTGGCGACCACAACCAACGGACAGAATATACTTTTCATTGCCGACTACGAAACGGTTGGTAAGCATGAACTTTTTTCAGTGCCTCTGGCTGGGGGGACGCCAACGCGCATCAGTGACAACCTTCCTTTTGCTGGAGACGTTTATAGCTTTGCTCTTACTCCCGATGGAAATTCCGTGGCCTACTCGGCCGGGCAGAATGTAAGCAGCAATAGTGAACTATTCTTGAAGTCACTGTCGGGGAGTCCTGGAAGCAGCATTCGTGTGAGTGATCCATTACCTGTCAGGGACGGAGCCTATGATGTCTCGACGTCAGCCGAAGGCGGTCAGATTTTGTTTTCCGCAGATTCTTCCAAAATTTATTTTCTCGGCGATCTCCATACCGAAGGAGTAAACGATCTGTATATCGTAGATACAACGGCGAAGGCCGGGCTCGTTCCCTCGGCGTTCTATTATACGGGACCACCTAATGGCAACTTTTTCGACGAGGCCAACTGGAACGACAATCCCGCTGGTGGCGGCAATAGTCCTCCGGTAGATACCATCAATCCCGGCCAGGCAATCCGCCATTCACTCATCATTGATGGAGATACCGTTGGGTCCTCCGGAGGTGAGGTAGATTTTCAGGTTGGAGGTAGCTTAGAACTGACCCCGGGCTCTCTGCTCAATCTTACTGTTGGTGGCAATCTGGATTTTAATCCGGGGTCTGGATTCAAGATCACCGACGCGACCGTCCGTGTCTTAGGGGACATTATCCTCGAAGGCACCAACCATTGGGTGGGCGGCCTGGTCGAGTCAACCGGGGACGACGTCGAATTTCAAGATGCTCACGAGTCTACAATTAATGGGACAGTCATCCGCTCTGTAGTTGATATCCTCGTGTTTGAGAATTCATTGACGTCTGTAACTGGGGTGACTTTTGACGTCGCGGACCGATTCAGTATGCGATACGAGATCGACGTGACAGTCACGGATACAAACATCAACGTGCGGGGATTTACTCCATCGGTCGATCCAGGGTGTTCTGGATGCGGTGACGTGGAGGATGCATTTGCGGGTGCACAGGGTGAAGGTGCAATCCTTACACTCAAGGGAGCTTCCACTCTGTTAGCCAACGCATTTCAAGACGGCGTTTCGCTCGTGTTGGATGGAACTTCGGTAGCGACGCTGCTGGGAAATCCTAATACGACCGTTGATCTTGTCGACCCCAATGGATCGATAACCTTGATGTCGACTGGTGCCGAGCTGAAGACAATTCATGCTTCGGCCTCTGATGTGCGAGATCGAATCATCAATGGTCTTACGGGTTTGTCCTATCTGGACGATCCTTCTGCTTGGAACGTGACCAACTGGAATGGCACTAGTCCATTGACTTCCCTCAAATTGGTTGGCGGCCTCCCTGGAGACTTTGATAACGATGGCGACGTCGATGGCCGCGATTTCTTGATTTGGCAACGTGGGGGATCACCAGGAGGCCCGCTCAGTGCTGCCGACCTGGCGGACTGGCAATCGGGCTACGGCACGCCACTTGCCGCTAATGCTTCCGCGGTACCTGAACCCAACTCCATCGCGTTTTTCATCTTGGGCTGTGCGGCTTTGCTGGCAGGAAGAAAGCGAGAGCTCCACTGACGACTATGTCAGTGCTTAGAATCGATCTATAATAATAGCTTCCCGTGTTAAGAATTGAAAACGCATTAAAAGGATTGGTTGTGCTATGAACGGCAAGTGTAAGCAATTCGTAATGCTGGGGAAAAAGCGTGGAATGTTCCGGCAGCGTGGTTTTACCTTGGTCGAGTTATTGGTAGTAATTGCGATCATTGGTGTTCTCGTTGCACTGCTGCTGCCGGCGATCCAAGCCGCGCGAGAGGCGGCAAGGCGAACACAATGCAAGAACAATCTCAAGCAAATCGGGTTGGCGCTGAATAATATTCACGACACCGAGAGAGCGTTGCCATCGGGAGTCTATGGAGACCCACGCTCCAATGTCACCGATCAATCGCCCGGGCTCAGTTGGATGACACGGCTTCTCCCTTACGTGGAAGAGCAGTCCAAATATGACGCGATCGCCCGCCATGTGCCTCCGGGATTTACGGGCTCGGCTTGGGAATTCTACCAGCCGTTCACTTATGCTGCGTCGCTAGGGACGGTCATCCCGTCCGCAGACATTCCTATCGCAAGCTTCAACTGCCCCTCTTCAGATCTCCCCGAGAATATCCCTTCTGGAGTTGGCACAAGCACCGTCGATCTAAGTGGATACGCGACCACATGCTACAAGGGTTCCAAAGGGGTCGGTCGCCGTGGCGTGCTTGTCCGTCCCGACCCCAGGGATGTGGGAAGAATCAGGTTATATAAACCCGGTGACGGTCTCACTCCCGCGACCTTGGAAGTTGAACAGCCAAGTACGGTTCGCTATCGATTCAAAGAGATTACCGATGGGCTGAGTCATACGGTTGCCGTGGCAGAGTCCGCCTATGCGATCGAGTACTCAGGGCTGGGTCCCCGCTGGCCAATTTGGGTTGGTTCTCCAGGGAATGATTGGGACGAAGCGGTGCTCTATAAAACAGATTTTTCGATTAATTGCGAGCTTGGCCCTCCGAAGGAATTCTGGAATTTTTCGGATCCCGCCGTGCAGGCTGCAATCCTGAAGCTCGAAGGATTCAAGGATGACCGGAACAAGAGTGATGTCAACGATTGTGCCTACGGTTGGCATCCCGGCGGAGCACTCTGTGTGTTTGTCGACGGATCGGTCCATTTTCTCACCGAAGAATTACCGAATCGTATTCACATGTACCTCGGTGATCCCGCAGACGGGCAGATCATTCAGGGACTCGATTTGTAAATTCAATTTCCACTGCTACAAGCACCTGCTCGGCCCGGGTTTTCTCCCGCGCCCTGACAGACTTGCCACTAATTGAGGTCGGATGATTTGTTGATGCGATTTCCCGTTTTTTTCCTCCTAGTAACTGCTCCCATCGCTCCTTTGGTGCCGGCCCACGCTATTCAGATAACGCTTGATTTCACGCTCGACGAACAAAACCTCAATTGGTTTGGTGGCACACCTGAAGGCTTAGCTCGTCGTGCTTCACTCACATCTGCCGCCGGATTTCTCTCGGCAATTATCATCAATGACGATTGGAACGCCCTGAATTCTCTAAATGAATCCTTCAGTCTCAGTGATATCGCGTTAAGTTCGATCAATGACTTGGATGGTAATCCGATCAATGGGACGCCCTCCGGTGGAAGTTATTCTTATTCCATCAACACAACCAATCGCTCAGGTGTGGCAGCGAATGAATACATCATCTATGTTGGTGCGTTCCCATTTACGGGTACCTCGGCACATGCCAAGGGAGGCTGGGACAGCGCAGATCGCAGGAACGCCGCGGGTTTTGCAGGAACCGAATTCAACACCTGGGGTGGCCGCATTTACTTCGACACGACAGACGACTGGTACGCAGGCTACAATCCAGGCATCGATCCCACGGACAACTACGGTATTCAGGATCCCAACAAAACGCCAACTACCGACATCACCACCGACAATTGGGATTGGCATACCAGCCTCTTGAAGTGGAGTGGTTTTGATCTGAAAACCGTTGATCCTGCCGCAAATGGCAGGCCGGACCTATATGGAACAGGTTTGCATGAAATGATCCATGCTCTCGGTGCTACCGACAGCAATATGTCTACCTATGTCGGGGTTTCAGGTAACAACCTGATTGGAGAGCACTTGATGGCCGAGTACGGCGGACCCGTACCCAAATCGAGCACGGGTCATTTTGCGGCGAGTGTGCAATCAGTCGTTTGGGATTCCGATAACATTATCTCTGAAGCGCTGCTGGATCCCAATTCAACCGATGGCGCGCGTAAGTATCTCACCAGGCTCGATGCCGCCCTGCTGCGCGACCTTGGCTATCAGGTGCTCAACAGTTTCTCACCAGCCGACTTCAACCTTGACGGCTTCGTCAACGCTGATGATCTAACCGAGTGGCAACTGGCCTACGGCATGAACGCTTCTGCCGACGCCGACAAGGATGGCGACAGCGACGGAGCCGACTTCCTCGCCTGGCAGCGGGGGCTGACTAGCTCCATGCCAATCCTCGCCAATGCGGCAGCAGTCCCCGAGCCGACCACTCTGTTCATGTTGGCCAGCGCTCTAATTTTCTGTATAAAAGGTGTCAGACACCTTTTTCTTGACGGCGATGATTTCTTTGCTAAATTCGGGTGATGGGAAGACCACCAAGAGACGCGCGAGGCGGGATTGTGTACCACGTGCTCAATCGGGCCAATGCGCGGATGACCATCTTTGAGAAGTCTGAAGACTATGCCGCCTTCGAAGCAATTCTACTGGAGGCGGTCGAGCGGGTCGAAATGCGACTATTGGCCTATTGCCTCTTGCCAAATCACTGGCACCTGGTTGTGTGGCCGCAGCAGGATGGCGACCTATCGACGTTTACGGGTTGGCTAACCCTCACACATACGCAACGATGGCATGCCCATCGCCAGACCACCGGTACGGGTCACGTCTATCAGGGACGATTCAGATCGTTCCCTGTGCAAAGCGACGAACATTTCTTCGTGGTCTGCCGCTATGTGGAGCGGAACGCTCTGAGTGCCGGGCTGGCCAAGACTGCCGAGGCTTGGCAGTGGGGGAGCCTGAGGCGGTGGCAGCAAGGTCCAGCCAGCCAGCAGGGCCTGCTGAGCGCCTGGCCACTGCCGCGACTTCCGAATTGGACGGAGCGTGTCAATGAACCACTGACTCCTCGGGAGATGCAAGCCGTGCGCGACTGCATGCAGCGAGGCCGACCCTATGGCGACGAACGATGGACGGAGAAGATGGTGAAGCAACTTGGTCTCGAATCCACGATCCGACCAAGAGGAAGGCCCAGGAAGCAGAAAAAAGGTTCCTGACACCTTTTCTTCCCCGCAATTTCATTTCTCAGTGATCCAATGGCATTTGAAATTATTAGTCAGTAAATAGCTAGGACATTACAACAATTTGTCCCATGAACATCAATCAGAAGCGTTGGTTTCGTTTAGCCGACTTCTTAGGCTTATTTGTTGCTTCTCTTGCCATCACTGCGCACGTAGGTTGTGGCAGTGACGCTGATGACATAGCCATCTCACCGATGCTCAATCTGGATTCAGGATTGCAACCTCTGGACCTAGCGATTTCCATAGCTTTTCATCCGGACGGTCAAATTCTCTACAGTGGCATTGCACCATATCTTCCGAATCAAAGTGAAAATGGTGATCCTCGGGTAATCGCATGGGATCTAGCGACTGGTAAACCTGTCGCTGAGATACCTACCGAACAATTCCCCATGGCTTTGGCCACAAGCCGCGACGGAACGACGGTGGTGGTAGGTGAAGGTTATGTTACTCCCCATCCGATTAGACATCCTCAGAGGGAGAATGCCAGGTCGAGTGTGCGAGGGAAGGTTAGGATCTTACGAAGCGACACCTTGCAGGAGCAACAGTCCATCAAGACAGAATTTGGCATTTTAGATATGGCTTTTTCCCCAGCCAGCAATCAACTAGCTCTCTTGGGAGCACGAGGCGAAAGCAAGATCATCCTTGCCATTTGGCAGTGGCCAAAACTAGAGACGGTGGCTCAATTTGAGTTTGAGGGTCGACCCCCTTTTTCCGCTGAGATGGGGCCGACAAACTTGGTTCAGTACTCTGGGGATGGCAAATGGTTGATAGCAACCATTGTTTCCTCACAGAACGATGAGGAAGTGGATGCCGAGGCGGACGATTCACTCTCCGGAAAAATCGTAGTCGTAAATGCGGGAGAGAACACGCTCCATGGTGAACTTATCATTGACGAGGGACCAATTTGTTGCATTAGTTTGTCCCCAGATAATAGGCAAGTTGTAGGTAGTGGGTACGCGTGTTTCCACTTGTTCAATGTAGGACTTGAAAGCTTGACAAGTAAGATTCAGTTAGATTTTTCTCCTCTTACAGAATGGAGGGGGCTCTTCTCAAAGCTTCAGAAGAACACAATATTTATTGTGCCACAATCGGATTCTCGTTATCAACCTCGATTTTCTGGCGGTGTGGTAATGGTGGAGAAGATTGAGAAAAGAAGTGAATGGAAGTTTGTACAATCTTTTTACTCAGACAACAGCAGCGCGATAAAAAGATATACAGCGTTTGCTGTTTCCGGAGACGAACGACTTGTCGCTGTAGGTACTAGCGGGGTAATTCGAATTTGGGAACGAGGCAATTCTGAAACGCATGAATAACACCTCAGTGTTTCACAGTTTTCCCCTGTACAATGCAATTTCCTCGGTATTCAATGCGAAGCTTACTTGTGCTTGTCACCGCTGTAGGCATGATACTTTTAGTAGCTGTCTGGGCAAAAAAAGGTTCCAGGAACCGATTTCGCCATGCCAATGTTCGAAATAGGCCTACCCTCTCGCCGCAACTGCACATCCGCCGCGGCGGATTCACGGCCTACGATTCCGGCTCTCGTCTCTTGACTCTCAACTCTCGACTTTTCCAAAGTGGCCCAAAGAATTTTATAGAAAGTGGGCCACTCGATGTGTTATGGTGAGACTCGCTGGAATATAGTCCTAAGGCATTAGGCGTTAGTCGTAAGTAATTATCCATAGATCGAGAGGAACGTAAGATGCACAACTTCATAACCTGGGTAGTCTCCACAAGAAGCAACCCCAAAAGAGGGCCAAACTGATGAAAGTGCACTACGCGCGGCCAACATGACCAAGTTGAATCAACATGACCAAGTTGAATCAACTGGGAAGTTGCTGCGCTAATATAGAGCTGCAATGTTTTATCCCCAGCCTACAATCCAGATTTTGGCCTCTATCGCTGACTGTTGCCGGTCGTGCGTTCGGCGAGAAATGCCGTGGCTGCCGCCTGTTGTTTGCTGAGTTGCTCGAAGACCAGCGTCGTTTCATCGCTCCAGTCGACGTCGCCCGGTTTGAACTGAAAAAGGCTCGCATCAATCGCATCGGCGAAATGCACCTCGAAGATCTCGTAACGCACCAGCGGATCGGGTGCCGGCTTGAGCCCTGCCAGGGTTTCGATCAGAAACGCATCACTCGCGCGGCGAAATTCCAACACGTAGGGAAACAGGTTACTCTGGCCCACCAGCACCAGCACGTGGTGCGGCAACTGCTGTGGCCAGGAAGAGTCGGGGGTCGTGGCGTCGGCACCTTCTGACATCACCGCCAACTGCTCCGGTCGCCAACGGCCCACGAGGGCGCTCACAGCCAATCCATTCAGCTGCGTGGGGCGGGGGGGATCGAATTGGTACCGCGTCAACAGCTCGGCGAGCAATTGCGAGATCCCGCCGCGAAATTCTGCCGCGCTCAACAGACTCGCTTGCTCGGTCAAGCTTGTCGACATCCGCGTGGAACTGCGGAGGCGATTTTTGAGATTGGCCACGTCGAGCCGATGCACCTGGCGACCGCTCGGCAGGTGGCGATCGGACCAGAGATAACGACCATCGAACACTTGGACGTAGCTAGCAGTTTCGCCAGTGATCTGCGTTTGCATTTCCCACCGTGAGACGCGCTGGGGGCCGGCGCCTTGCTGCCAGAAATGACCGCGACCCAACTGGGTTTCCCCTGCCAATCGCGACTGATGTCGCAAGCGAGCCGAGACGTTGGTGCGACGTTCCATTGTGGCGAGCACTTCAATCATGAAGACATCCCCTTGCGAAGGTTCGACCACGGCAGGGGGGCCAGCGAGCACCGACGGGCTCGCCCATGCCAGCATGATTACGGCGTGAAGCAGCAAGAGTGTGAGTGTTAAACCACGCAAAATGGACTTCCTTTGCTGGTTTTGACGGATTTGCCAAAGATTCGGGTCGCAACGCGCCGACCAATAACCAGCGGGAGAGTACCCCGACAATGGGTCGAGGGATTCTCACCACATGAATGAGATCAGACTGAAACCAGCAGAAGCAACCGAACGGTGCGGATTCTAGAAGGATTCCGCCTGGCCGGTCCACAGCAAACTCGCCAGTACCACGGAAACTCGCTGGTGCTAGCAAAGTGTGAGGGCAGAGTTGGTCCCGGAGACACATTCAGCCACAAACTGGAGCACGCATTGCCGAGGGCAGTGGCGACTCCACAAACTCGAACGTTTTTACGCATGTTCGTGCGACCTGAGGGGGGAAACGCGATGAAAAAACACTTGTTCCAATCGATGATTTGTCGTTCCATGATAGGCTTGCTGACGGCGTTTGCCGCAGCAAACTGTCTGGCACAACACAACCTAGCCTACAACCTGCCGCCGGCGCAGCGATTGATGGAACCAGGCCCCGGCGTCGGTGGTCCTGGCCCAGGCGTCCTGATGCCAGCAGCCGGCATGGTGGGCGGCGGATTCTCAGGCTCGGCCTCACCGGCTGGCTACATGGGTGGGGGATACTGTCCACCGATGGGAATGGGTTCTGGTCCCACCTCGCAGATTGCCTTTCTAGGTGTCGAGGGGGGGGAAGTTGCTTGGGATGTCAGCGGACAACAGATGTTCGACTCGGTGCCATTGGTGATGCCCGGCCGTCAGAATTTTCCCCAAGGGGCCATCTATCGCTTGAAGCTCACGAACCTTGCTGGTCGCGAAGGTGTGGAGCTGTATCCCACGTTGGAAGTCGCCCCTGTGACTCCTCGTACGGATGCCTATCTGGCTCACTCGCCGATCCCCGTGCAGTTTACTGACGAGGATCTCGACCAGGTACTGAGTGGCAACTTCGTCACCAAGGTGATCTATCTGCCCGATCCAGAGTTCCAGGAACTGGCCCTTTCGGGAGTGGAGACATTGGTCAGCACACGCCTTGATCCGGGTGTTGATCCCATCGCGGAGGCTGACCGTCGCGGTGCCATTTTGGCTATCGTGCGAATCGGTAATCTCGATTTGCAAGTGGGTAACCAGGCAATGGGTATGAGCGGCTCGGTGCAACATGCCCAATATACCGAAGGGGATTCCTATTGCCCCGAAGGTGAAGCGGATAGTTACGAGGGTGCCGAGGGGGGTTACGGTGGTGGGATGCAAGCTCCGCAGGGAATGTCCACGGCAGGTTTTGCTCCCCAGCCGGTTCCACCCCATATGGTCTCGGGCATGAGCACACCGCAGTGGGGAATGCCGAGCGTCGGCACACCGATTGGGCTGCCGGGTCCTCCTCACATTCCACTGGGACACGAAGCGGGTCTCACTCGTCATGTCGTCAAAAACCACACACGCGTGATGATGCCGCCGCCAGTGCACAATGTGAAGATCGATGTCAAGCAGCGTCCAGGCTTGAACTACCCACGTCCGGTGAACCATGTGCATATTTCCGAAGTGAATCGTGCCGGTTTCCGCGCTCATGGAGGAACCGTTGCCCCTGCCATACCGACTGCGTTTAAGAAGTTCTGCGCAGCAGTCACAGGCTGCAACGACGACTGCGAATATGTTGACGACTCTTGCCAGTGAGTGATGCGAGTGGAAGGTGAGTGTTTGAATTTAAGATCACTACTAGCCACAAATCACCAACCACGAACCATTAACTACTAACCACTATTCTTTATGACAGCGGACCGTATAGCTCGGCAATGTGATCTCGGTCACAGGCTTGTCGCAGGCATACTGCTGCTTGCAGTACTGATTTTGCTGCTGCTGGACACCTGGGTGTCGGCGGCAGAGAAATCAGCGCATTGGCACCATGCAGGTGCCATGCCTCCGGGAGCGATTGGTCGCCAGCGACTGCTGAGAGGCGGTGCGTTGTCAGGTGCTTGTCAGCCGGTGGAGATTCGTGCCCCTCAGGAGACACGAATCGCACCGGCGGCAGGGACCACCTTCTACGAGGGAGTCCCCAGCCCTTTGCTGGTAGGACTCACCATTGGACCGGTTTACCGATTTCGGGTCACTGATATTCCAGAACATCCAGGTCTGGAGGTTTTTCCCACAGTGGAAATGATCGACCGGCTCTATCCGCCACCGGGACTGGCGCTGAAATTCCCCGTGCCCATTGAATTGACCCTGGATGAATTGCTGCAAGCCGCTGAAGGGCGGTTTATCACACGGGTAATTTACCTGGAAGACCCATTGTTGGCTCCGGCAATAGCCCGTGACGGGGAGCAACAACCCTGGGTCGAAGCTCGACCTGGGGACGATCCCTTGGTGATGGCAGACAGCTTAGGGCGTCCCATTGCAATTTTGCGAATGGGAGGGAGAGTGCCAGAGGGCTCAGGTGTCGACCCGGCTTTCACCTACGGATCGCCCGAGCCAGTCATTCTGGAACAACCGAATGTAGCTAGAGGTCGCGCGAACGGGGAAGCATTACAGCTTCCACGAGAAGCGAATTAAATTCTTTCTGGAAAACATCACAGTGCAACCAACGGTCCGCTACTATTCGACGACACCCGACGCGGGGCGACCACCTCAGTGGTTTCGCTATGTCGTGGTTGCCTTGGTAGTGGTCGCGCTTTGCTCCTGCCGGGCGATAAACCCCCAAGGGCAAGTTGTGGCAGACAATCAGGTGCAACTCGGTTCACAGACTTCGCCCATTGTTGCTGCGGCTCCTCAGCGTCAAATCATGCCGGTGATTTATCAGCCAGATCCCCACATGCCTCCGCCAGCCATCAGGCAGGCTGAGTATGCCGCCGGAATCCGCACGGCCCCGGGCTGCCCATGCTGCAGCGGTTGCGGTGATTGCGGAATCGTCGGTCCTAGAGATGAGTACCTTTGTGATGGTGGCGACAGGGGGTTGCCCGCCGGAGTGAAAGAGGATTGGCAGATTGATGGGCTTGAACAAGAAGATACTGTGGCTCACTATGAAACCGTAGACGGTCGCACAGTCATCACGCCGAGCAATCAGGTATGTATTTATGCCCCTCGATTCGGCGTGGTCCGTCGCGTGATCGACCTGCATGAATATGCCCGCTACGATGCCGCGATCGGTTACGGTCAAACCACCTCATTGGCCAAGATCGACGAACGCGAACGGCCAGCCCATTCGATCAACAAGCTTGAGCCGACCATCAATCGAGTGGGAGATCCGCCCAGTTTAATCCGCGAACGTGAGCAGTCTGGAGAACTGGGCCGTGAGGAACGGTTGGCTGCAGAAATTGGCACCCTTTCTCCGTATTGTGATTTGCAGGTTGTAAGAGCGGGCATTCTGGTCGGCGAAGAACGGGTAAAAATCGCCCGGGCAAGCCTGGCTGCGGTCACTTGGACTGGGGATCAGGCCCCTCAGATTACCGTGGATAGTCGTAATGCGGTAGCCGCTGTGAGCGATCGTCAGCCTGGAGTCATGTACCACCTCGAGGAACCGAACAAACCTTGTTTGCGCCTGCTGAAATTGGCATCGTGTGGTTCGGCCAAACAAGGGGAGATCATCGAATTCACACTCCGACTCGACAATGTCGGCAACCGCGAAATGGGTAACGTCACCGTCATTGACAGCCTGACGACCCGATTGGAATTTGTTCCCGGCAGTGACAAAGCAAGTGTCGCAGCTGAGTTTTCCGCCGAACCGAACTCAGGTGGCTCGGAAGTCTTGCGCTGGGAGATCAAGGATCCCCTCGAAGCTGGGGCAGGCGTGATTCTGCAGTTCAAGTGCAAGGTGCTGTAGGGATCGCCAGGCAGGTCTCGTCGTGCTGGTAAGAAGGCTTGTCTGTTTACCGATTAGCCTTCTAGTGTTCCCTTGGTGCTGGGCACGCCTGGCATACGGGGGTCAGTCTCTGCAGCCATCCGCATGGCACGGGCTGTTGCTTTGAAAATTGCCTCGGCAATGTGATGGCTGTTGCGACCATAGTGCAATAGGACGTGCAGGTTGCACAGAGTATTGGCGGAGACAGCTTGCCAAAAATCTTCGAGCAGCTCGCTATCGAATTCGCCGATCTTGGCCGCCGGTACAGGAGCACGATATTCCAAAACGCTTCGGCCGCTGAAATCGACGGCCACGGTGACGAGCGTTTCCTCCATGGGCAATGTAAAGTGCCCATAGCGTCGAATACCGGCCTTGTTGCCCAGTGCCTCGCGCATTGCCAACCCCAGGCAGATGCCTGTGTCTTCGACGGTATGATGCTGGTCAACGTGTAAGTCACCATCGGCTTTGATCGTCAGGTCAAATGCTCCGTGCTTGGTGAACAGATCGAGCATGTGATCTAGAAATCCGACCCCCGTCTTAATGTCGGACTTTCCCGAACCATCAAGGCAGAGATCAATCTTGATCTTCGTTTCGTTCGTTTTGCGCTCCAGACTTCCACTGCGTGCCATCTGTTAACTCGATTTCACAACGACCAGAATTAGTTGCGATCGAACCCGATCGCTGGCTCCCGACTCTCCATCCTATCATGGACGCGGTTCCAGAGGGACAGGTTCGTAGACCGCAAACCAGGCATAAACTCGCTCGATTTGGCAAATAGCCCCCCTGATTGGTACAATCGATTTCGTTGACTCACCCTGGCGTCTTTCACTGCTCTTTCTGGAGGGAGACTACCATGGCACCCATGAAACGTCCTGCAGCGCCTGAACATCTCGACCCGTTCGAAGATAGTCACTCGCTCACCCACTTGGCTCATCGTTGGCATGTGCCGCGTCGCAAGATTCGTGATCTGCTCAAGTCGGGTGAGTTGCCTTTTGTTGATCTCGAGGGCCAACTCCGAGTACCAGATCCAGCCGTGCGTGAGTATGAGCGTGAGCTGCAGCGAGAAGATCGAAGGTCCCTCTCACTTTAGAGCGTTGATTTCAATTCTAAAGCGACCACTTTGGCGCTCGTGCTCGGACCAGTTCTGTCAGTTGAAGCAGCGTGGGGACGTCAAGCTGCTCGGTGCGAGCTTCTTCCGGAAGCTGCAATTCGGCGAGAATCTCGTCGACCTCTGCTTTAGATAAATAGTGCTTCAACGCTGCGACGACATTAGCCCGCAAAAACTTGCGGCGATGGATGAATATCGCTTTTACAAATTGATGAAAGAACCGCAAGTCAGGTACGGCGGCCCTCTTTGCCGGGTCTACCACAATCCTTACGATGGCCGATTCAACTTTGGGCATCGGCCAGAAGACGCTGGGTGGCATTAACCGAACAATTTCAGCGCTGGCCTGACATTGAATCCACACACTCAGTGCCCCGTAATCCTTGCTCCACGGTTGGGCGACGATACGGTCCCCGAGTTCCTTTTGGATGGTAGCGACCATCGTATGAGGCACGTGTTCGCACAACAAAAGATTGCTCAAGATGGGTGTTGCGATGTTGTAAGGAAGATTGGCTACCAGCTTGAAACGGCGATTTGGATCCTCGGCTAGTTTTTCTCCAACAGCTTCGATGACCTTGCTGTCAAATCGATTCTTGTTCTTGAGGGCATCCTGATGGAGCATGGTCACATGGGGGTAGTGGAAAAGTTGTTCGCTCGCAAGTTCGAAGAGGTGCCCATCAATCTCAACCGTGATAACTGCAGCCACCTTTTCTGCCATTAGTTGCGTCAAGGCTCCTGTGCCCGTCCCCACCTCCAAGACAACGTCCTGTTTGGTCAGTTCGGCGGCATCGATGATCACACGGTGAAGGTTTAGGTCGATCAAAAAGTTCTGACCGTGCCGGGTTGCAGGAGAGATACCCATCTCGCGAAAACGATTTATCAAGAAAGTCTTTGTTTGACGAGTCATGGCAGAATAATGCAAGCTGGGGCGTCCTCGATCCCGTTGAGTGAAGCTTATTGTTGCTCTACCCAGGCAAGTTGCCGAGTAACGTATTTGGCTAGAACGTCCGTTTCTAGATTTACGAAATCTCCCACCTGTTTGAGCCCTAGAGTGGTCACTTTAAGGGTGTGAGGAATTAATGCAACACTGAACCGGTGTCGCTCGACATCGACCAAGGTGAGACTCACTCCATCAACTGCCACGGATCCTTTGCTGGCCATCTGCCGAGTAAGATCACCTGGAACTTGAAACCAAAACTTGGACCACTCGGCATCGTCAATCCGCTCGTCGACCGTGCCGACACCATCGATGTGTCCCGTTACCAGATGACCTCCAAGCTCGTCACCAATACAGAGTGAAGATTCCAAGTTTACTCGGTCTCCGGCTGTGACCTTCCCCAGCGTCGTTCGCAGCAAGGTTTCTTCACCAGCTTGAAAAGCCAGCATGTCGCCGTCGAGAGTAACCACGGTCAAGCAGCAACCATTGATTGCAATACTGTCGCCAACTGCCGATCGCGCAGCGGTCAGGGGATCCAGGATCTCGATCCTCACGCCAGGTCCCTCGGGTACGAGCGCCTGTACGATTGCCAAACTTTCTACCAGCCCTGTGAACATGATTACATGGCCTCGCCGGAGGCTGGTTTCTTTAAGCTGGACTTCACACGCGTAAGGCTCCAGAGATATTGTGCTGCGGGAATAGCAACGTACAACCCGCATACGAACGGAACCACGTACCAGTGAAACGTCACGAGCAACATGATTCCGAAAACAAGCCAGACGACGTGCGCAAAGCTCCTCCGACCACGCACGAATTGTGTGATGATATGCGGGTAGGGGATCCGTGAAACCATCAGCAATGCAATCAGTATCGCACAAAGTGGAAGAATCCGTTGCAGCCACCAATCATAACCGGCGAAGTTTTCGTAATTGATTTCATTGCGCAGGGTGTAGGAAAACATCGCCCAACTCGCGATGACTGAGGCAGCCGCAGGGGTCGGAAGTCCCGCGAAGGTGCCGTGGTCATCAGTTTCATCTGACTCAACGTTGAACCTCGCCAGCCGCAATGCCGCACAACAAGCGAACAGAGCAGATATACTCCATACCGCCTCACGATGGACGCTGGTGAAATCGGGGCACATTTTCACGAGTAAAATCGCCGGAGCAACACCAAAAGAAACTACATCGCAAAGACTATCGAGTTGCCCACCGAAATCGCTCGTCGTGCGGGTAATGCGAGCAACTTGTCCGTCGAATGTATCAAACAGCATCGCCAAAAAAATCAACCCTCCGCAAAACATCAGGTTGTGCGTGGGGTCAATGCTATCAAAAAGATTGCGATAGGTTTCCAATTTAGGCGAAGGCAAGATGTCGACCGTGCCAGCCTTGGCAATGCGGCTGGCCACCACAATGGCAAAAAAACCACACACCAGGTTTCCCAAGGTGAATAGTGTCGGTAGCACGTTGATCGCGCGAATAGGTCGCATGCGAATTGAGTAAGTAAGTGGTTATTTTTGAGCGAGAAAAACGAATCGGTCTGTTCAGCTACCGGTAGTGGGCCAGGATGCTGCTGCCTGCGCGTACCTTGTCGCCAACAGCGGTCGTGACTTCAACGGCATCGCGGGGCAGAATTAGCTCCGTCCGCGAGCCAAGTTTAATCATACCAAATTTTTCGCCGCGCTGGACCTCCCGCCCAGGCCGCAATACACAGACGATTCGCCGGGCGATGAGCCCCGAAATCGCTCGCACGGCCAACTTCCTCTCGGGGTAGTCCAGTTCTTCCAGTCCAATCCACATGAATTCGTTTCGGAGCGTACTCTCTGGATTCATGGCGTTGAGAAATTCACCTGGTTTGTAATGCATATCAACAACTCGTGCTGCTCGGGGAGCACGATTGACATGCACATTAAAGATCGAAAGAAATATGCCTATTCGAACTGCAGGGCCGTTGAAGAAATCGTAATGCTCTACATCGGTCACTTCTGCAATGGTACCGTCCGCTGGCGAGACTATCGCTGACGGATCGGTAGGGATCTGCCGAGGTGGGTCGCGGAAGAAATACACGATCAACGCCAACATGACTATCGGGATCGCGGTAAGCCACTGCCAGATTCCACCAATCCAGAACAGCAGAATAATTACCCCTGCTAAAGGCCATCCCATGATCTGCAATTCAGCCAGCCCCCAACGGGCGAATGGCAGATGTTCGCGCCAGGTGAAAGGGTCATCATCTGTTAACCAATGCGCCGTGCATAAATTCTCGCAATACTTCAAGTCCCGCGGGTCAAGAATCTCATGAGGCGCGCCTGAGATCTCCCCCCGACGCAAAGTCGCCATTCGCTGGATATATTCTCTGCGAAACTGCTTGAGATACCATCTGCGGCAGTGCCCCCAGGCGAGCTCTAATGCATAGCAGTATCCTCCTCCTGGTTGCACGCTACGGATATTCTCCGGCAGAGCAGGGTAGGGGCTTGGGTTTTCAGAGTCCGCCATCGTGGTACCGAACTTTTGCTGGTAGGGAGTAATCCATCCAGAGTACACGCTTGAAACTTTCAAACAAGCGCTAATTGTATGTCAGGGACACTCGCATAAACTTGGTAGGATACTTATCCCAATAGCGGGCAAGTATCGAACCAATCCCGGCCCTGATCCGTCATCCACTCGCGGCATTCTTCTGGTCCCCAGAGGCCGGGATCGTACATAAACAGGGTCGGTTTGTCCTTAGCCTCCCAGGCCTCCAGGATGGGATCACACACTTTCCAGGCGGCCTCGACTTCATCGGCCCGGGCAAACAGGCTGGCGTCCCCCTCGAGAGCATCGAGCAGAAGCCTCTCATACGCTTCGGGCATCATGCCGCGAAATTCCTTCTGATAATTGAAACTCAAATCAGTTTGCCGTGTGCGCATCCCAGCGTCGGGCACTTTTGTTTGAAAATGCAGTTGTATACCCTCGGCAGGCTGAACCTGGATGACCAATCGATTAGCTTCGCACAAACCAGTGGACTTATCACCGAATAACTTTTGCGGTGGGGCAAAGAACTGAATTACGATCTGGGTAGTGCGGCATGACATCGCTTTGCCACTGCGCAGATAAAAAGGCACCCCTTGCCAACGCCAGTTATCAATTCCCAGTTTAATCGCTGCAAATGTGGGGGTACGACTTGTCGGTTTGACTCCCTCAGAAGCGGTATAACCGCGATACTGACCGCGGAAGGTGTCTTCAACTACTTGCTGAGAATCCAGCGGTTTGATGGCATGTAATACCTTCACTTTTTCATTACGAATGGCATCCGCCTCATACCGCACAGGGGCCTCCATCGCTGTTACCATTAACAGTTGCAGTAAATGGTTCTGCACCATATCGCGGACTACCCCGGCAGTGTCGTAGTACCCAGCTCGGCTACCGACTTCCACTTCCTCGGCGACGGTAATTTGAACATGATCGATGTAGTTGCGATTCCAGATGGGCTCGAAGATCGAGTTGCCAAACCGCAAGACCAGCAGATTTTGTACCGTTTCCTTGCCGAGATAATGGTCGATGCGGTACACCTGGTGTTCGGCAAAGACCTCATGGACGGCATGGTTTAGTTCCTTCGCACTTTTTAAATTCGTCCCAAAAGGCTTTTCAATCACTACGCGTCGGGGACCGTTGGCTTCACAAGCTAAGCCAGCCTGTCCCAGATGTTCGATCGCAGGCTGATAGAAACGGGGAGCTGTAGAGAGGTAGTAAACTCGGGTAGCTGCTTCGCCTTCTTCCAAGTTTTCCAGGAACTTGGAAAGCGTAATGAAATCCTCGATGTTTCCAATATCTCCCGGCTGATAGTAAATCGTTTCGGCAAATTGGTCCCATGTGTTCTGGTCGAAGGCATCTTTAAGAAACTTCTCAGTCGTCCTGGCAAGTTCAACGCGCCACTCAGCATGGGAAAAATTGGTCCTCGAGACTCCAACGACATTCAGCGGGGCGGAAAGTCGCCCCTTGCGGAACAATTGGTACAACGCTGGGATCAGTTTTCGACCGGTTAAATCACCAGAGGCACCAAAGATTACAATAGTCGCAGCCATGAGTGGGGACTCCGAAATCTGCGCAAGTTAAAGAGTTCTAATACCGACAGCAAGATAGTGTTCAAGCATCGGAGTGTAAAGCCTACACTCACATAAGGGAGGCCACCGGTCACGCTCAAACTCAAATCATCATCGAAGTAAACCCACCGTCAACGTAGATTGCGGTACCAGTAATGAAACTTCCTGCGGTTGGCGAAAGAAGCAGCAGAGCGGCCCCGACAAGTTCCTCGGGCAAGCCAAAGCGATTCATTGGTGTGTGTCGCATGATGCTCTCAGTGCGTTCGGGGCTGAGAATCTTGCGGTTCTGTTCAGCGGGAAAGAAACCAGGGCAGAGACAATTGATCCGCACATTTTGGGGTGCGAATTCCCTCGCCGTGTTCTGTGTTAGGTTGAGAATAGCGGCCTTGGTGGCGGCGTACATGTAGACTCGCGACAGTGGGAGAAAGCAAGTGACACTTCCAATATTGATGATCGACCCGCCACCTGCATCTACCATGTGTGGAATAAACGTCTGACAGGCCAGATGAGTACCAAGAAAATTAGCATCAAAAATCTTTTGAAGCTCGTCGTCCGTAATTTCGAGGTAGGGAGTTGCTGAATTTACACCCGTGCCATTGATGAGCGAATCAACCCCACCGTGTTCGGCCACCACGGTATCGAGCAGTAGTTGCAACGATTCTCGCGAAGTTGCATCTACCGAAGTAAAAGAAGCTCTGCCGCCTAGCTTTTCGATGGCTTTGACGCGCTCTTGTCCGCGCTCTTCACTTCGACCTGCCACGACGACATGGGCACCCGCCTGGGCAATCCCATCACAAAGAGCGCCCCCCAGTACGCCCGTGCCACCGATCACGACACAGACTTTTCCGTCGAGGCCAAATTGTTTCTGTAAGAACTCTGCGTTCATATACTTCTCGTGGTGTCGTCAGTGGTCAATGGGAAATTGGTCAAAGGGTTTTGTCACTCCTTCGGCTTCTTCCGCAACTGAATCCATTCGGCGTGGAAAGTGCCCGGCTTGTCGATACGTTCGAATGTGTGTGCTCCGAAGTAATCTCGTTGGGCCTGGAGCAAATTGGCCGGCAATCGCTCGCGACGGTAACCATCATAGTAGGCCAAGGCAGCCGAAAACGCGGGAGTAGGAATCCCCAGTTGAGCTGCCGTGGCGACCACATGTCTCCAGCCGTCCTGGGAACGCTGTACTGCTTCTTGAAAGTAGGGAGCCAATAGCAGGTTCTCCAGCTTCGCATCGGCATCAAATGCTTCCTTGATGCGATCCAGGAATACAGCGCGTATGATACAGCCGCCGCGCCACAACATCGCACAATCGCCAAAATTCAAGGGCCAATCATGTTCAATCGCAGCAGCTTGCAATTGCACAAATCCTTGGGCGTAGCTGCAAATCTTCGACGCGTATAGGGCGTGACGAATCTGCTCGATAAACTTCGACTTATCACCTGTATATTTCGGGCTAGGGCCGGTCAAAACTTTGCTGGCGCGCACGCGCGCCTCTTTCATGGCCGACAGGCAGCGAGCGTAGACGGCTTCAGTTACCAAGGTGCTGGGAACTCCCAGGTCCAAGGCAAGTTGGCTCATCCACTTCCCAGTTCCCTTGGCCCCGGCACGGTCCATTATCTTATCAACCAGATAGCCACTCCCATTGTCTTTCACACTAAAAATGTCTCGAGTAATCTCAATGAGATAACTGTTGAGTTCTCCCCGATACCAGTTTTCAAATACGTCATATAATTCGTCGTTCGACAGACCCAGGGCCTCGGTTAGCAGGAAGTAGGCCTCACAGATCATCTGCATGTCGCCATACTCGATACCGTTGTGAACCATTTTAACATAATGGCCGGCGCCCCGAGGTCCTACCCATTCACAGCAAGGGATGTCGTTGTTCGGGCCGACCTTGGCCGCGATGGACTGGAAGATCGGTTTCACATGGGGCCAGGCAGCTTCACTTCCTCCAGGCATCATGCTTGGTCCCAACAGGGCACCTTCCTCACCCCCGGAGACACCCGTTCCACAATAAAGCAAGCCTTTGCTTTCGACATATTTCGTACGACGCTCGGTGTCGGCATAGTAGGTGTTCCCACCGTCGATGAGGATATCGCCAGGTGACAACAATGGAATAAGAGTTTCGATCAAATCGTCGACTGCTGGACCCGCCTTGACCATCATCATTACTTTGCGAGGGGTCTTCAGAGATCCAACCAACTCTTCCAGACTATGGCAGCCAACAAACTGCTTTCCCTTGGCCCGACCAGCCATAAGTTCGTCGACTTTCGACGTGGTCCGATTGTACACGGCCACACGGTAACCCCGACTTTCGACATTGAGTGCCAAATTCTCACCCATCACGGCGAGACCGATCAGTCCGAAATCACACTGTTCTGACATAGTATTTATAGTTCCAAGTTTGGAGTAGTTTTGTTGCAATTCTTTTGGGGTTCAAGTTGCTAGGCGGTTATTTCTCATCGACCGGCCACGGAGGGGAAGCTGGTAGATATTCATTGAATTCATCCACAAGCTGTTGCTGATAATCACCGGCAAAGGTTCCGTTGAAGAAGCGATAGATCCCTTCGTCCAAAAGTCGCTTCCAACTGGCCTCCTCCTGACCAGGGTTAATGGGAAAAAACAAGCAATTGTTGGCAACGGCTGCCTTGTGGTCGCCCGGAGCATCGCCGATCATGAGGGCCTTGTTCGGATCATATTGTCCCGCCACCACGAGGGTTTCCTTTTTAGTGCCTGCCTCCTGCCCGCAGATTGCCCGGACATAATCAGCCACGCCATGTTCTTTCCACTCAGCTTCCAATGCTTGATTTGGAGTTGCTGATACGACCAGCATGTCTGACCTCTCTCCTAGTCGTTCCAAACACTTTTTCACATTCGGAAACGGTGGAACACCACGCACCATGTCAGCGACTGCTTCGTTCACGGCCCGCGACCATTCCAGAGCTTTTGCCAGATCGGGGTCGCCCGTAGCTTCGGCTGCCTTTTCCAACGCGGGATTGCCAAGCTTGGTTTCTTGCTCAATCCAATTGATAACGCCCGCTGGCCGGGGTATCTTCACTCCGCGCGCCTTCACTTCGGGACGTCGACGCAACCAATCGAGTTGCTCCACCAAAGCCGGAAATCGATTGATACCACGACTCTTGGAATAAAGATTCACAAACTCTGCAGCCTCGCGAGCATATTTGCTCACACCTTGCAGGTCGTAGTAATTGATGAAAGCCGGTATGAAACACTCTTTGTGTTTCACTTCCATGGTGTCGAACACACAGCCATCCGAATCAATGCCGACGAAAAACTCATGTTTTGGCGTATAATCTTTCATGTTCTTGCTCTCGTAGGAGACTTCAATCCAGTGAAATATCGTGTGAGCTACGCAAGACCTTTGCTTCGGTCTGCTTGTGGGATGTATTTGCCAAGCTTTTGCTCGGCAAAAATTGGCTTCAGACGAGCCAGACGTTGTCGGCCGTTTTCCATTGGCAGGCTGACCATCGAATCCCCCACCAGTGGCTTACAATAAGCAACGAACTCATCGGAGACATCAAGCCCGTTGGCTGAAATCCACTTCTCAGGAAATGTGCGTTCGCTGTTGGCCACGTCGGGCAGCGGCACCTTGTCATAGGTCACGCCATAACTAGAACCGGGCTTACGCAGAATTGTGGACATAAACCCACTCTCACCCGCGGCAGCCAGTTGCAAAGCCTTCACACCGACTTCGTAGGCTTCATCCAAATCGACCACGGAGGCGTAGCCGATCGAGTTTCTCTGATCGGTGCCCGATACATTGCAGCGGGCGGCCCCCTTGGTTGCCAATCCTTTCGAATTGAGGTAATTGACGATAAGCTGGGCTACGGTGAGTTGGCTGGCACCGAACGACGTATGCCCGAACGAATCCTTGACTTCGCCCAAATCACCCAAGTCGAGCCCTTCGCTGACCACCAACATTGCCCGCCCGTCTCGCTTAAGTTGATCGTTCACATTGTCGGCAACTTGTTCCAACGTGACCTTTCGCTCCGCGAGATAGATTTGCAGGGGCATCTCGCGATTGGGGTCAGCCAATCGGGCCGCGGCGGGAATAAAGCCGATCTTGCGGCCCATCGCTTGCATTACCAGTACGGGATCGGCCGGCGAAGAGCCAGCGTTTTCTTCGTTGGCATTCTGCACCATGTGCATCCAGTACTTGGCACAAGAGCCATATCCTGGGGTGTGGTCGATCAGCTTAAATTCACTGTCGCCGACGTCATTGTCGATTGTTTTTGGCACGCCAACTCCGACAAGATCCAGTCCACGCTCTTGGGCTAGGGCAGCCACTTTGTTGGCGGTGTCCATCGAGTCGTTGCCGCCAATGTAGAGGAAATAGCCGATGTCATGGGCCTTAAATACGTCGATTACCCGATCAAAATCTTCATTCTGCCATCCCTTGAGCTTGTAGCGACAGGTGCCAATCGAACCTGCGGCAGGGGTAAACCGTAGCAATGCAATTTCTTCTGGTGACTGGGCGGAGAGATCGATAAGTTCTTCTTTCAAAACTCCTTCGATTCCGTGGTGTCCTCCATAAATCGTGTCGACCTGAGAGGACTCACGAGCAGATTCGACAATACCTCGCAATGTGCTATTGATGACACAACTTGGCCCGCCACTTTGCGCGACGACCATATTCTTAGGACGACCCATTTTTTCCTACTCAGCACTTTCTTCTGGCACCGCTTGACTTAGCGGAATAATGGTTGAACGACATGCAGTTGCCCAGGGCAATCTTACAGTCAGAATCACACATTGTAGCGACAGTGAAGCGAACCAACAATCGGCGCGCTTTTGCAAAATGTGGACAACACAATACGGAAAAAGCGACTTCGGCTACTGATAAATCGGCAGGGCTAAAACCCGCTGTTCGATTTTTTGCAATTCGGTGTTCAAAGAGACTCCGTCCTCATTGACGAACTGACTGCGGAACTTGTCCGCTTCAAGCCCTTCTGCTAAATCGTCCAAATTGGGAAGATAACGATTGACCGTGAATCCATTTGCGACTTGCTCCAAACCAAGCTCTTCCGCCAACAGTTTTTCCGCGAAAAGAATTCCCGCTCGATTGGCCGCCATGTCAACGAAACTAAAACCTGTCCCGCCGTTTGCATCCAGAGCCTCTTTGGCCAGTCCGATGCCACGGGCGTTTGCACCACCGAGCGTTACAGTCAAATGGGCGGAGACAAAAAAGTGCTTTGCCAGGTCAGCCCGTCCACGCATGGTAGGATTGCCCAGAAAAGATTGACGAGCTTTACTTTGCTCTATGGATTCAACTTGTGAAACCAATCCACTTGTCATGGGAAAAGAGCGAAGCACACCTTCAGTATCGAAAAAAATTCCCAGGGCAAGCAGCATGGACTCCCGCGCTTCACGTGTTTGGAACTCGTTGGCAGCGGCTGCAGCTTCTCGAACATAGCGTGCGAGAAGATCGTCGCCAGACTGAGGGTGTGCTGCTGGAAGCAAACCTTCCGCTGCAATTTTGTCTGCACGAGCTTTCTCTATCTTTGCCATCTGTGTGAGAAGTCGAAGCACCTCACGCACCTCTTGTAGCAATCGGGGGGAAGCGGCAGAGGCGACGATCTGTTTGTACTGCGCTGCAGCAGGATCGTTCGGAAGTGCCTCAGCCAGCACACTATAGATTTCGACCATCCTTTGCTTGGTAGGAAGGGACACGTCTGCAAAACTGGTCACTCCTGATTGACGCAATTCATCTACCAGAAGAGACATCAGCAGTGAGTTGACCGGATCGAAGTGAATTCTGCTTCCCAATGGCGTAGCTTGACGCGCGTCGAACAGAGGTCTCATCACACTATTGGGCTCAGGGCTATGCGTCGCGCCCAGGTAATGTCCCAGTTCGTGAACTAAGAGTTCGAGACGGTGCGTATCGCGGATATTCTTGGCCCGCTCTTTGAGTAGAATGTACGGGTACAAGGTCCCCCGGCTGCCTCCCATGTGGGTTCGCCCTGTCGATAGTTCGTATTGGCTGCTAAAACCGATTACCAGCCGTGCTGGTTTTACGGAGACTTTTCGTTCAAATTCACGCATGGATTGTTGAAAATCGCGGATCGCATCGTCCGATTCCCAGGTATCGACTGCAACGACTTCAAGTTGCACGCCGCAGTTCTGCTCCAGAATCTGCGAAGCAGCAGAAATACGTTCTCGCAGACGCGGCTCCCAAACAGTGCGATGGGTAGGCTCGTCTTCGTCCACTGCAAGTTTCACAGGAATAATCAGCGGCCCCGATTTTTTATTAGAACGCACCTTTCCTGCTGTCGCAAGCTGAGGCTCAAGATCGCTCTTTCCCAAACCGATTCTTTCTAACTGCAATGAATTTCCATCCGGTCCTTGCTTAAAAAAGTAAGCACTCCCAGACCTGAGCTCGAATGTTTGAAATGTCAGGCCTTCGCCAAATCGCACATTCAAATTCCTCTCAAAAAAAACTGGCCGAGAGTCACCAGATGGGATACTCAGTAATTGCTTGGGTTCTCCAAAGGGATGCAACTCAACGCCAATCCCCGACAACGTGCGATTGGATAGTACGACTACCTCAGCACGGGCAGGTGGAGAGATACTCCAAACAACTGGCACTACCAGGCCCAACATTACTCTTCGCAGGAGACGCAGGTTAGAAGCAAGTGTCACAAGAAAAACCATGAGTGCGGGAATATAAAAATCGAAAGAAGGACTCTCGCCATTCTACTCATAACTACATTCGGGGCGAATTACGATTCGAGAAGCTCGTACAATTCCTGCATCGCAAGCATATTACGTTCCTGCCCTGCAGCAGTAAAAGCTGACAGCAGATTCATCAACATTCTGGCCAACCATTGCTGGTGAGTCGCCCTGGACAGCCAGTCAGATGTGAAGTCAAGCGGCCGACCAGTAGTTTCAGCGACACGCTCTTTTGCCTCCAGAACACTCAGCACTCTACCGCCATAAAATGGGTCCACAAACATCGACTTGTGAGACACTCCCACCGTACTTTCCACCTCTGCCATAAAATGTCCCGGCGAATTGATGCCATGCACGGTCAGGCCTACCAATTCAGCCACTCGTTTGTAGATCAGCACCAAAGCAATGGGCAGACCACAACGGGATCGCAAGACGTCGGTTAAATAGCTGTTGGCCGGGTTGTAGTAATCCTCCGTATTACCTCGAAGCCCAAACACGTCGAACAGCACGTCGTGAAGATGTGCCAAGAGGGCTTCGCTCGATTGCGAACGAACACGATGCCTCACCGTTGCCGCAAGCTGCTCGACAATGGTTTCGGCTTCGACCAGGTCCGCTTCCGGTCGTTCGTGTAGTGAGAGAGCAAAGGCAGCGCGAAATAATCCTCCCCCTGTATCGACAAGAGGCATTTGTTCCAAAAAGAGGTCATAAGCCGCTGGCCGGCAGTAAATGGGTTTTGGCATATTCCTAGTTTAGTCAACTTAGCGAACAATCGGTACAATTTTACCGATCGGTCACGGAGACATACGCTTATCGAGCAGCAGTGGGTTTATTGAAGGATGCCGTGAAAGAAGACTTCTTCGCCAGGTAACTCAGATTTATCTGAATCTTCCAGCGTAAGCCAAAGCCCAACAAACTCAGTGGACTCTCCAGGCAGGTCTATCAGGGCACTGGCGGTGTTTGTCTGGCTGATTGATAGTGTTGCCAGAGGAAGGTACTTACCCGATTTCAATTCGGCCCAAAGTTGCAAGCTAGATTCCGAGCCAACGGGAGGAATCCCTGAGATCAACAGATGCCATTGGCTCACCAATTCGTTGCGGACAATTGAAAGAGTTAAACCTTCCCGGTGAGTCAAAGGACGAAGTCCTACCGTACGAAATCCAGTCGGGTGTCCATTAATTGCCGGATCTCCCCAAGCGTATTGTTCGGTATTTGAATCATCAGAAAGATTATTCGTTGGCGCGAGCACTTGCCAACAGACGACTGACGTTGCAATACCTAATAGTGAAGCCGCCAGCACGAATAGCATAACACTCGGCTGATCTCGTGCGGGAGAGTGATGCGAACGGTATTCAACCCGATTGTTCGAGTGCGAAGTTATTTGCTGTGACGAGGCCTTGGGTTTGATGGAACTTCGGACCCTAGACAAGATTCGCTCTTCGACCTCAGAGGGAATTTCAACAGGCTCGAGGCTTATCGCAAGACTCGCCCAAGTGACCTCGATCTCAGCAAGTTCATTCTTGCACAGAACACACCCGCTATCCAAATGAGCCTGCAATTCCACTTCAGCCGTCGGATCGAGTTGACCCAAAGCATAGTCAATGAGCAGATTGTGTCGCTCTTCGCATTTCATAATTGACTGCGCTCCGGAAATTTCGAAGATAATCTTGTTCTCAGATGAATTAGACCTTGGCGAATTCGACTCTTGATGGTTCCTAGTGGAGTCTCCATTCGTTCCGCGATCTGTTGATGGCTAAGACCTTCGAAAAACGATAACTCTAATGCCGTTCTTTGTGAGGTGCCCAGCTCCTCTAGGGCCTTACGAATCAATCGCGCCTCTTCCTCTTCACGAGTTTGGTCTACTGGGGATGGAATACGGTCCGTTGAGTTGGTTTCCAAGTAGGGAACCTGCTTGTAACAGACCAATTCTCCCTGCCGACCTAGGCTACGAAGACGATCGATAGCCCGGCTCCGAGCTACCAACAGGATATACGTCCGAGGAGAGCTTCTCGATGAGTCATATCGCTCGGGATGTTCCCAAATTTGCCAAAAAACTTCTGATAGCACATCTTCAGCCGCCTGCCGGTCGCGAAGTACCCTCAAACAGACGGCAAAGGCCCTTTCGCCGAACTGGCGGAAGAGATTTTGGAAGGCGGATTCGTCCCTTTCTTGAAGGGCAGCCATCCAATGCTTTTCTAATTCCACCCCCTCTCCAGGGGAAGATCCTTGGAAATCCAGCGGTTGTCCTGAATGTGGGTGAGGCTCGCTCATAATCCGCTGTTCCATTAACCATTGAAATTGAGCTACGAGAACCAAATCCTCGTGATCGAAAGTTCTGGTACTCCGGGATACGAAACCGTTGGCGATCTTTCAGGCTCGCGGGTATCAGACGGCTGCAGGCGAAATACGGATTCGGTCATCCAGCAGCCAGAGTATTCGCCCTCTGTTTGCCGGGTAAGGAAAAATTGGAAGGCGTGTAATTCACCATGCGAGTCGAGCAGTGTCACAGTTACCGTGGCATGATCATCGTGAAGCTCGGGTTTGCCGATGAGTAGTTCTTGTGGAGAGATCAAAACAGAGTAAGGAGAATTCTGCAGCATCCGCGCGAATCGTGAGATGGGGCCGGTTATTTGCTTATTCGCAGGGGAAGCAAAAGCAAAGCATTGGTGAATACCGGTCGTCAATTCTTCAGAACGTAATCGCTCCAACTGGTAAGAAACTACTTGCTCAGGACTGAAGCGAGGTTCTGGCTTGATAATAGTTTCCTTTTTTGTTTCGGCAAGAAATTCGGAAAAATCTGAAGGGCGACTCTGGGAGCTTTGCCAGAAAGAAACAAACAAAAACTGCATCAAGAGAGCTATCAGAAAGCCAATGACGAAAAAGAAGACGAAGACGACTGCAAGTCCACCCTGGCTGGTGCCGTCTTGTGGAGTGCTGTTCATAGCATTTGCTCGCGGATAGAAAAGATGGCCGCTGGGTGCTGATATGGAGATGGCTTATCTAAATTCAGTAGTTCCAAATTCAGTCGGTTTTGGTCGTCCTATTACTGAGCCGTAGGCGCTAGCCTCTGGGTTTCTCCGGTGCCTCCCGACGCTAGCGCGTTCGGCTCACGTCCTATTTGGAACTACTGAAATTGTGATATCAAAAACATTGATTACGTGGGTATCACTCTTTGAACTTGTGGCAATCTCATAGTACCAGCAGGCCAGAACATCTCAATGGCCAACTGTTTCAACCAAATAAATGCGGACACAGCAGTGGTAAGCAGGGCAACAGACAAATAGATAAAAATCTTGCTGAGCAGCCAGAGAAGCAAATGAAATTCAGAGCGATTTTACCGCAAAAGAGCGGAGGGCATGGGACTCGAACCCACAACCGGTTACCCGGCACCTGAATTCCAATCAGGCCGCTAGCCATTCGCTTACCCTCCGAATAGGTTGCTCCCACGCGGAACCGCCATGATAGAAATGGTCGACGGCAATTGCAATCGCTCCTAGAGAGGGATTACGAATTAGTCGATGGCGTTCGCACCCTGGATCAGGTTGACAAACTCATCATTTGATTTGAACTTGCTCAGCTTTGTGGTGAGCTGTTCCATGGCATCAATATGATGCATCGAAGAGAGAGTTCGCCGCAACATGGTCGTGGCATGCAATGTCTTTGCTGGAAGAAGTTTTTCTTCTCGACGTGTGCCCGACTGCTCGATATCAATCGCAGGCCAGATCCGACGATCAGCCAACTTGCGGTCGAGCACCAATTCCATGTTGCCAGTCCCTTTAAATTCCTGAAAGATCAGGTCATCCATTCGACTGCCAGTATCGATCAGTGCTGTGCCGACAATCGTGAGCGAGCCGCCTTCTTCGAAGGCACGAGCGGTGGCAAAAAGCTTTTTTGGTACGTCCATCGCCTTGATGTCCACACCACCACTCATTGTCCGACCGGTATTGCCCACCCATTTATTGAAGGCACGCGCCAGGCGTGTGATCGAGTCCATCAACATAAAGACGTCTTTACCCATCTCAGTCAAACGTTGACAACGGGCAATGACGAGTTGAGAAAGCCGCACATGGCTTTCCACGTCGTTGTCGAGGCTACTGGCAAATACGTCACCGTTGACGATATTGCGCCGCATGTCCGTGACTTCTTCCGGACGTTCGTCGATTAGCAGCACCATCAAAGCCACATTGGGATAATTTGTCGAGATCGCGTTGCTGATGTGCTGCAGCAGCATAGTCTTGCCTGTGCGCGGAGGGGCGACGATCAGTGCCCGCTGTCCTTTGCCCAAAGGTGTCAGCAAATCCATCACACGAGTACTGATAGGTTCCGACCCAGTCTCCAACTGAAACCATTCTTCCGGATTGATCGGGGTGAGTTGGTCAAAGTTCTTGACGTCGGGATAGTCCTCCGGTGCGATGCCATCGACGTCCAGCAACTCACGTAGTCGAGGGCCTTGTTGCTTCCGGTGGTGTTGCACCATACCGCTTAGTAACAGTCCTTCGCGGAGTCCGAACTTCTCGATCATTGTTCCTGGAACAAAGGGATCGGACCGTTCACGAGTGAAGTTGGTGGCCGGATTTCTTAGAAAGCCATAGCCGTTAGGGTGCATTTCCAAAACACCAGATCCTGGCACCAGGGGCAACGGATCGCCGCTTTCAGTGTAATCGGGCTCTTGAGAATCCTGATAAGACCCCCGGCGGCGACTCCCGCCCCGGCTGCCTGATCGATTCGAAGGTCGACCATTACTATTTCTGCCACGGTAACGACCGCCGCCTGATCCCCCAGATCTTTGACGCTTGTTCGCCATCACAATCTAAATCCCAAAGGTTCCTATCAAAAAAAGTTGTCACACCTAATGTCAACGGACAACATCTAAAAAAGCCAATTCCTGGGCACGACTAAAAAACCTGCTCGTCTGCTTCGAAATGCCCAGACCTAACGGTAGAACACTCCATCCGGGCAGAACCCGGATTTTGATAGCAAGCATCCAACGGATTGGACGCTACAGGTTAGCGAGGGCATGGTTGTTATGGTACTGAAGTAACGCAGAAATAGAATCTGACTAGATCACGACTCTCTTAAAATCGTTTCTGTTGGAAATCAAGCCTGCGACAACTTAAGTAAGCGTTCAAAATGCGAAAAACCTATTCTTCGCGTTCTTACCAAAAACCCCCACCATATTCATCTCACCAACGGTTGAGATCAAATCTCTTTTGGTCTTTACCGAGCAATGATTTCAGGCAACTAAGTTACCGAAAAAACGCTTTCGGAAAGGTCAGTTCACCAGCATCGTTCTTGGTGGACAACTGGAAGAATTAACTTCCCAACACCCAGCAGACGGTGTGTCCCCAATCGATGAATTCTTCGCTTGGCCGCGATGATTTCGCTGGCGTATTGGATTCCTGATCAATCCTTATTTCTTCGTTACTCGAATCAGGAAACCTATCTCATATTGGTTTAGAGTGAAACTAGTTTTAGCATAGTTTACGTCAATTGCCAGCCCTACTCACGCCAAACGCTTCAGAGCTGTCCGCACTACGCCAAACTACCACACAGACATTGATCATTCCGTTCGATCTCAACTCCGTTAATTACAACTTTAGTGATTTAGTCGACTTGCCTCTCAAATCCATACGGCAAGCAACTAATCAATCTCATCTACGGCTTTAATCGAAACAAGCAGATACTCACTGAGTACAGTAAATTACAACCGGGAATCTCTCATTTGGATTCGGAAACCGGATTTGGACTATATGAACTCGTAAGCGAGAGTGCCTGTTCTCCGCCAAGTCCCAATGGAAGTAACCTAAGCATTACAAAGTCATCGAAACCCGCGAAGAAGCCGAACTTTGGCCTTTAGAACCTGCCCAGGACGCAGGGTTATGAACTGATCACAGTATTGGCTGCAGATGGGAATCTGTCAAGTTAAGTTCCTCCTTTTCACCTAAGATCACCAGCTTCTCCCGCTGGTTTTCTTGAGGGACCCTAGCTCCCGAGTTTCGGGAGCGGCTAGGCAATTTAAGAATATTGCCATCGATCAGAGAGTGGTAAAGGGGAGATGATAAACCCGTAACTTCAATCAAGAAAAGGAGTTATGGCTTTCCCTGGTGCTAGCAGGCCCTCTCACAGTTGCCAGCTGTTTAACTGCGCATACCGGCAATCTTTGGTTAATCGGTCAATTTTAACAAAGTCTGGAACTGTACTTTCCGATTTAACCGACCAGAGGCACATTTCTGGCTGCTTGAAACGCGTTTCAGTAGTGTTGCCATCGCCAGTGTTCGGCCTCGTGTCTCGGCTAAACCTAGTTTCACAAACAGCTCAATTGCGAACGGAATCGCCATGACTATTCACAAGCTCCTCTTCTCTTCGCTCTTCTCGTTGCTCGTTGGGGCGATGATGACTCCACTGGCTATTGGCAATGAGGCCGTGAAATGGCGGGATAATTTGAACGAGGCTAAGATTGAAGCCACCGAGTCGGGCAAATTGTTGTTACTGCATTTTTATACTTCCAGTTGTGGCCCTTGCCGAATGCTCGACGAGAATGTCTTCTCGCAGCCACAAATCGCCGAATCAATCACAACCAATTTTATTCCCGTCAAACTCGATGCTGATCTTTCGCGGGCGCTGGCCGGTTCCTATCAGATTGAGCGAGTTCCGACGGATATCATCTTAAATTCACAGGGAAATGTGATTGCCAAATTATCCTGCCCCCAGAATGGCTCCGATTACATCAATCAACTTACCAATCTGGCGGATCATTATCGACTCTATGAAGCACGGCAAAAAGCTCCGGTCCAGCCACCTGTTCAATCAGCTTACGCAGGACTGCAGGTTGGACAGTACCAACAACAGATCAATCTGACGCAAGCTCAAACTACTTCCGCACCTCAAGCGAGTGCTCCAGCAGTGACCAACAATCCGTATGCTGCAAATCCTGCCAACTCGGGAGCTGCTGGCGCATCTGCGGTAAACGAGAGTTACGCGTCGCAACCTTCTGGTTATCAGAATCGACACCAGAACGTTACCTTGCCAGCCAATGCGATGCCAAACAGTTATCAAGCTCAATCATCTACGACCAGCGCATCTCAAACTCCCTCGCAGAACATAGCAAGTGGAGTTGCTGCTCAATCCAACCCAGCGGCCTCAAACCCTTCGGCTCCAGTTCAGGTGTTAAACCCGGCTGCCCAGGTTGCCGCCGCATCGCAAGCTGCAATGCCACCGCAAGTTCCTGCAGGAAGTCCTCCTCTAGCATTTGACGGATATTGTCCAGTCACGCTCCGGTCTGCTCACAAGTGGGTAGCAGGCAATCCAAAATTTGGAGCCATTCATCGGGGCAGGACTTTTCTCTTCACTTCCGAGGAGGACCGTCAGCAGTTCTTTGCCAATCCCGATGCTTATTGCCCTGTCTTCTCGGGCATGGATCCGGTTCTGCTGCTAGAGCAAAATCAAATCGTGGAAGGCTCTCGCCGCTTTGGCTTTGAATATCGAGGCGCTTTTTATCTTTTTGCCTCTCAGGAATCAATGGATCGGTTCAAGAGCCAGCCTGACCATTTTGCGGCTGGTGTGAAGCAAGCCATGAACCGCATGACGGGTTCGTCTAGTGACACCGTCCTGCGATAGCTAGTAGAACATCGATTGCCAGTGAACGCTGGTCTCTCCGGCTTGCCGTCGAATGAGCTTAGCGCATTTCATGCGGAGGTGAAGCTAGGAAGCCTGGGCAATTAAGCGCAGAGCAAAGCCGATGAGACGTCGATCTGATCATTGAATAAATGTCCGAAGTACAGTGTCCTATTGCCCTCTGGCTCAAGTTTATAGCCACATTTGGTCTTTTTTCTTTGTTCGTTTAACTTCGCTTGAAATTTCCTTCGGAAGTTCTCTGAGAAAGAGACTACTTGCCCCAGGTGATCGACCAGGATATTCTTCAAATAGAGCCTCTGTAAGCACAACATGCCGACGGCGAGCTGGTCCGAAGAATCAGTCACTTGCAGTGAATCTCGAGACACTGTGAACTACCAAGCTCGGCATGCTTGGAGAGGCTCCTTTTTTTACGAGTCTCTGGCGAGCTGCAAGGAATAGTCAAGAGTTGTTGGCTTCAGTTCTATTCCCGCGTCGTATCGACGCCGCCCTCGGCTACCTCGGCCGCGAGCGCTTCTTGCACAAGAGCAGAGAGGTCGATCGTTCCGGAATTGATCGAGTCAAAAATCGATTCTTGTACCGTCTGCGCGTCATACTCCGCCACCTTGGAAAGAATTTTCTTAATCTCGGCAGGAGAGTGTCCCTGTTCTTCAAGCCAAGTTACCAGTTGATCGTGTCGCATGTCAGACATGATAGCCCTCCCCGTCATTGTCAAGTCCGGCGGAACAGATTCGCCTGTGCTCCACAATTGTATCAAAAATCTTCCAAAGAACAGTCGGGTACCGCCCACAGTAAACATTTGTAAGGGACGATCGAAATCCAAACGCAGATGCGGGGGATCCCCCACGTCAGCTTAAGACCTCGCCTAGGTAAATCTTGCTTTTTTCGTTAGGATACTCGCTGATTTTACCCATTTGAATCCCTCAGGATGCTTGCCATGGCGAAAACCTCCGAAGAGAAACTTTCAGTCAAAGTCCGCCGCTGGAAAAAGTCGGATATTCCTGCCATTGTCGAATGTCAGTTGGCTGCTTATCCGCATATCGCTCGTGAAAGTCTTTGCGACGAACGCAAGATGGAAATGCAAATGGAGGCATTTCCCGAGGGACAGTTCCTGGCGGAGCACAATGGCAAAGTGATCGGCTACTGCACTTCGCTGATCGTCCTCTTGGATGATGATTCTCCCTGGTATTCCTACAATGAAATCACGGGAGTCGGCACGTTTAGTACACACGATCCCAGTGGCGATACGCTTTATGGCTCCGACATCGCGGTTCACCCTGATTATCGCGGAAAGGGCGTCGCGGCCCGCCTTTATGTCAAGCGAAAAGCATTATTGAAGCGCCTGAATCTTCGCCGTATGGTCGGCGGCGGAAGAATTCCTGGTTACGCAAAACATTCGAAAAACATGACCCCGGAGAAATACATCGAGAAAGTCAAACGGGGTGAATTGAAAGATATGGCCTTGTCTGCCCATCTGAAGGCCGGCTATGACGTGCTCAGTGTTCACTACGCCTACCTGACGGATGGCGAGAGCATGAACTATGCCACATTTCTCCAGTTAGAGAATCCTGCTTTTGATCCTGCCAAACGATTGATAGCTGGTGCCCCAATTCGTCGGCCTAACAGGAAAATGCGCGTTTGTGCAGCCCAGTATCAATTGCGACCCGTTAAGTCATGGGATGACCTCGAACGGCAAGTTGAATTCTTTGCCGAAACCGCTGACGAATATCACTGCCATTTCTTATTATTCCCTGAGTTGTTTACTGCCCAGCTCTTTAGCATGTTGTCACCAGATTTGGAATCAATCGAGGCAGTTCGTGAGGTGGCAAAGTTCACGGACAAATATGTGGAACTTTTTCAAAAATCCGCTGCTAAGCACGGCCTTTATATCATCGGAGGCTCTCACCCAGTTGAAGTCAACGGGGAGCTTCGCAATCGGGCTCATCTGTTTACTCCTGCCGGAAATGTTTACACTCAAGACAAACTTCACATCACTTCAGTCGAACGTCATTTTTACGACGTGCGGCCCGGCGATGTATTGCGAGTCTTCGATACCCCGTTGTGCCGAATTGGCATACTCATTTGCTATGACGTTGAGTTTCCTGAGCTGGCCAGATTATTGACGGTGAAAGGAATCGATGTGCTATTTGTACCATTTGCTACGGACGAGCGTAAGAGCTACCACCGAGTCCGCCATTGTGCACAGGCCCGTGCGGTGGAGAACATCATCTATGTAGTTCTGGCAGGTTGCGTTGGCAATCTTCCCCAGGTACGGAGCTTCCTGGTCAATTATGGTCAGGCGGCCATCTGTACTCCCTGCGATGTGGCATTTCCCATGGACGGCATCATGGCAGAGGCTGAGCCGAACTTCGAAACCGTGGTCGTGTCAGAGCTTGACTTGAACGACTTGGCAGTCCAGCGCGACTTAGGCAGCGTTAAGCCACTTCAAGATCGACGTGTCGATCTCTACGAAGTCAACTCGCTGACACCTGTGGAAGTAGTGTATGTCGAGTGAAGAAGTGAAAAGGTGAGTAAGTAGGTTAGATAAGTGTGTTGTTACTGGGCAGTACCATTGGCCGCGAAATTTGCCTGCTAACTCACTAACTCACTTACTCACCCTTCCGCAACCTATACTTGGGGAATGATGTTCGTCACGCCCAAGTCCATTGTCTCTTGTGAAATGATTGCAAATCACCATTCCTGGCCGATGCGGCTTTGGCTTGCTGCACCTGATTGGTTGTTTCGAGTTTTGGGTGTGCTCTTCTTTGCAGCATTCACCTGGGCTAGCGCGCAGAAATATTGGAGTGAAGATTTCTGGAAATACGTCCCTTGGTCGACACTTCCCAGCGGACGGGTCATCCGCATGTGGTGGGTTCCCGTGTTGGTGGACCTGACCTATCTCTTGATCGCCATCAGTTTTGTGGTGCGCTTTCAACCCAGGGCTCGCGCGTCTGATGGCCGCATCATACTCCTCACCCTGTTCACGGCATTCGCTCCGTTTATATTTATTGTGTGGATGGCCCCCATATTGAGTTGGTTTAATCCTGAGTGGGGCATTGCCTACAACGAGTTTCTCTGGCGGAGTCCAATCACATGGTACTCGGCTCTCGCCGGTGGAGTGCTGATTACGCTCGGCAACATCCTCGACGTGTGGGGCTACCTGGTTCTTTGCCGCAGCTTTGGCATCGTTCCCGAGGCACGTGAGCTCAAAACTACCGGCCCGTACCGATTTATCCGTCACCCGGTTTACCTAGGTCAGTTTCTCGCACAAGCCGGTGTGCTGCTTTTCTTTGCTCGCCTCCACGTCGTCTGGATTGGCCTGTACTGCGTATTTGTTGCGCTGCAACTCTATCGCTCAAAGCTGGAAGACCGAGTTTTAGAACAAGCATTCGGGGAAGACTACCTGAAATGGAAACGCCGCACGTTCTGGTTCGTGTAGCTGGGCTCTTAGCCTTGGTCACGTAGGGTGCGTTGCAGATGGATTACCTGTGCACGAACCTCTTCCATGTTTGGATTGAGACGCAATGCTCGACGGAAACAGTCGAGTGCTGAGATCGAATCATTCATTTGCTGATAAGCCTGGCCCATGGTCGATGCGGCCAGGAAGTGGTAGGCGTTGACCTCTAGTGCCTGATGGCAGTCGCGGCTGGCTGCTTCATATTGCCCCAATTGCAAAAATGCCTTGCCTCGATAGTACCAACCTTGAGAGATCCAGGGAGCATCATCAACCAATGCCGTAGCAAGTTGGGCAGCACGTTCGTATTCCTTGTCTTCCAGTTGCTCGCCGATCGCAACAAGATGGCGTTGCTGGGTCGTTGTGCCAATTCTCATCCATAGTTTTTGAATGGCAGTTTCTGCCAGATTTCTCACGCCCCGGTCTTGGTCTACCAGAACTCGGCCAACCGCGGTATTGGACCGGTAATCAGCCAGACTCCCAAGGGCCAAGACGGCCCCCCGTCGGGCAGCTACCTCTCCAAAAGCTAGCAATCGTTCTAGCCCTCCGGTGGTATAGCTGGTAGAAATGCTTCGAAGGTAAGAGCCGAGGTTTTGATCGATCTGATACCGTTCGTAGTGGTAGACAAGCAACGGTCGTTGGGTGTAATTGTGACTCATACTCTGTGGTTTTCCTTGACTCTGAACAAGACCGACCATGCTTGTCAGAGGATTTCAGTTCACAGATCAAGCTGTCCCGCTTGATAACAACCAGAAAAGACGATGGAGGGGGTGTTACCAATTCCTCCTAGAAAAGTGAGTTCCGAATACTCTCATTTTAATCGAAGGTTGATTCGTCACAACGAATTTGTTTTGAGAGTTCCCGAGAATTTGTACTGGCAATTAAAGTGAGGAATAAGGGCAACCGCTACCTTCTGCAGTTTTTTTCTAAGGAAGGCCATTTTTTGAGAAAATTTGCTTGCAATATTTTCAGTTACTTGTCTCGCCTGGAGCGGGTGGCGCTCTTGACTCTGGTCATCTATGCAGGGCTGTTCAATCCATTATCAGCAGAGCAATCTGCCACGGCACACAGGCCGTTCACTTCATCCATTTCCTTGCGAGTTTCTGCTCTGTGGAAGGGACAATCCTTGGGTCTAGTGCTGGATCGCCTGACAACAACTCAAGGAATTACTTTCTGGATTGATCGCCGCATAGATATCCAGCAATCCGTAGATCTCCATGTCAGGGAAATGGCACTTGGCGAAGTACTCGACGTCCTTACGAAAGATCGCTCGCTCGGCTGGTTTAACTTGGGGAGTGTCTGCTACATCGGCCCGCGGGCTGCCGCGCAGGAAATAGCTACTCTTCTTCAGCTGGCAAAAAAACCTCTCGAGCGAATGCCAATTGCAAAGAAGAAAATCTGGACACAAAAAGAGGCAGTTTCTTGGCCTCGACTGAGCGAACCACGTTTGCTTCTATCTAGCTGGCTTGACGAAAAAGGAATTTCACTCAAAAATCCTGCACTGATTACGCATGATCTCTGGCCTGCGAAACAACTTCCACCGATTTCGCTGATTGAGCGGGTTGTGTTGCTCTTGAATGGCTTTGATCTCACATGCCAGATTTCGCCAGATGGTGACCAGTGCACTGTAATTCCGATTGACCGGCCGTTGAGCATCACTCACTCATACGAGGTGGATGGGAACGCAAGTGCAATCATCGAACAAATGAAACGTGAAGCACCCCAATTGAAGATTTCCCAGAGGGGCAAGGAGTTACTTGCATCGGGAGTCTGGGAAGATCACCTCAAATTGAGGAAGCTGCTTTATAGAGAGAGGCCATCTACCCGAGACAAAGAACTTGAACTTCCGAACTCCAGTCGTCAGCTATTTAGTCTTCGACTCCAAAACCAGCCCCTAGGCAATGTGGTTTCACGAATTACTCAACAGGTTGGTCTGGACCTGGAATGGGACGAGCCTTTGTTAATAAGTCGAGACGGCGTGCAAGATCTACTTGTGTCTTGTGATGTCCAGGAAGTCGAATTGCCAGCCTTGTTGCGTAGCCTACTGGAGCCGGTAGGCATCGACTTTCGTCTAGAGGACGGTAAGGTTTTTTTGTTTGCTCCAACAGAGTAATCAGGCCCGCACCAGCTTTTCCAACTGTTTGCGGATTTCGGACTCAATCTTTCCCTTAAACATCATTGCCGAGATGGGGAGATCACCAGTGACTACCAGCTTATCCGGCTCAACGGCGATATTGCCTTCGATTCTCATGCCAAGAGTTTTGAAGCCGAAAGACAATACATTGCCTAACCATTCTTGAGTTATGTCCTTTGCTTGATCACCAAACCTTCCATGCAGGGACTCGGCAAACCGCTGCAAGCGATCTCTGGCTTCTTCTTGCGGAAGTGTGTGTGGCACCTCAAGATTTAGTTTAGGCACAATGTCTCCCGGACTCAAAAGCTTAATGGTCTCAACAAGCAACGATTAAGACATGATAAGTAACTATCTTGAATAGTATTCGACTTCAGTGCTCGTCGTCATACTCGGTGCGATCGCCGCCATGCCAGAGGGGCAACCCAGATTTTACGCGCTCTGCCATTACCGCTAGCTTCTCCCTCGTACCCGGCATGGCACCAGTCGGATCAAAGAGATCCTCTTCGACTTTCTTCGGTTCGAAATCCCAAAACCCCTCTCTGATAGCTTCCAATACTGATTTATGCACGATTCGATCCTCTACTATGCGCAGAAACGAACTATCCTCTAACCGCTTAACGGCGAGTTTCGACACACGGAGCGACGTCTTGTACGCTCTGGTTACTATCCCCCCACCCAAGCCGGTCGTACAACCGCTGAGTATCGCAAATTTCCTTAAATAGTCAAGCATTTTTGTCTTTGCGAGACACTGATTGAATGCTGAAATCATGTGGTAGCTGAATTCGCAAGAATATCACTCAATCCAAATCGAAGTTGGATTCTTGCAAATCCAGCTACAGCCTAGACACCGTCTGATTCTCATTTGCAATCGAAGCCGAAGTGATTGCTTTTTTTAACTCTCTAATCGCCGCTTGGTCTAGCCGTTCAGTTCGCAAGCCCCGACAAGCTGCTCCACGCACGGCGAGTAGGTCGGGTTTGAGTTGTATGGCCAGAGGAATATCGTCATGCTGCAAACTTCCTGCCAGGACTGTCCGCAAGTTGCAGTCACAAGCATGATTTATTAATTGCTTCAACTCTTGCGGCGAAAAGTAATAAAGCGACGATCTTCTCCGTTTATCCCAAGTGTCGATTAACAAAAGGCGTGCACCTGTTTTCACTGCTAAATCAAGAATTGCGGCGGGTTCTGGTGATTCGGCACAAACCCAATCTGCATAGATTACTGCACACAATTGTTTGCCTTGATCCACCGCCTGTTGGTAAACTTGTTGCCACATTGCCTGCCAGTTATGCAAAGTGGCGCAATTGGCAAAACCCAACTTCACAACTTCAATTCCTGGCACGGACAATAATCGTTGTGCCGCAGATCCTGACCAGTTCACAAGTTCCCCTAACGCAGCCGATATGGGAAGCCTTCCTGCTACGGTATGTACCATGCGCAATGATAAATCAAAATTTACGGCACCCAAGGCACCAGCATGGGGTTCTTTGAAATCGATCCAATCCGCTCCACCACCGATAGCGGTTTCGACCTCCGTTTCATCGCGTACGCTGATCAAGAGTCCTGGGCACTGCTCGCTTCGATTGGCTGCCTGTGTGCGAATCATGACGCCTTCTCGCCCGCCGAGGTTTGTTCACGAGTCACTTCTGCGAGACGACGATTGAGCCGCCGAATTACGTCTCCTGTGAGCGGTTCGCACCAGCTCCCCCGAATACTGATATAGCCCTCGCTCCAACGTCCGAGTGCCGGTTTCACGTCAACTTCTGCCCACTGCGGTGCTTTTTGGGATATCCGAGCTACCAGGTTTACAGTCACCGAGCTATCGGGAGCAGCCAATGGCAAATGGGCCGGGCCTTGGCCCAAGAAGAAGGCTTCGACCATGTGCACGGGGACAGCTATCGGGGCACCGGCTCGGAGGTAGAACAGTACATGACCATCTGCATAGGCAACCCGAGGACTCAACAGATATCTCACTATAATGCCCAGCAGGACGACGCCCAAGCAGAATAATCCCACAGAAATCCCTACGAGGATCGCACTTTCAGAAATCAGATATAACAAAACACCCGCAGCGCATGACAATCCCGCTGGGATAAAACCCAGTGAGATCACTCGACGATTGGAACGCAACCAAACTTCTGACATTCTAAAATTGCTACGGGACCTCGTTTTGTGGCAATCGCGTTTTGTCCCCGCCCAGTCTAACGGCACCCTGTCGTCTCTGATAGTCGCCGCAATATGCTGCGGATTGTGAGGGTTCTGCCGCGAAATCTGCTGAAATCAGGCAAGAATAGCACCTATTTGTAAGGTCCATTCCCGATTCTTCCCGTCAGTGACGTAACATTTCCCGGCTATGGAGTTTTCTACAGTTTAGTCGCGACAGTTCAACTTGGTGGTCTTGAGACGCGTATTTACAGGCACCAGTAGACGAACTCCCGATCAATTCGTAACCTTTCAACTTAGATATGCGGAGCTTTAAGCTTCCGCCAGAGGCAAGGTAAACAGTGGCAACGGACATCACAAGCATGACTTCCAGTGGACATCGTAGCGGTGGCAATCTTGCCTTGTTGGCGATCGTCGGCGTAGTAGGCCTCTATGTATTAAGCGCATTATGGGGACATCCCCAGTATGCCACGCAATTGGTCATAAGTTCCGCGGCGCACCACGCTACCGAGCATGTGGCATCGGCCGATGCCACTGACCATGTCACAGCTACGGCCCCGCCACTTTGGACGGTTATTCCCTTTGTGCTCCTTTTGGGAGCGATCGCCGTGCTGCCACTGCTGCATTCCACGGAGCACTGGTGGGAAAGCAATGCCAATCGCTTCAAAGTCGCCGCTGGTCTGGGACTCTTGACACTATGTTATTACGCTTTCCTGCATGAAGCACCGGTTGATTCCCACTGGCCAACCCACCAAACGGTTGCCCCCAGTACAGGAGCCATTCAGACTGGTTTCATTGCTGCGATTTTGGGAAATGCTCTTCTGGCAGAGTACATTCCGTTCATAGTCCTGCTGTTCAGTCTGTATACCATAGCAGGGGGAATTCGTATCGAGGGTGATTTGCGTGCCGACCCATTAACCAATGCCGCCTTCATGGGAGTCGGTGGGCTCTTGGCGAGTTTTGTGGGTACGACCGGTGCAGCGATGTTGCTGATCCGCCCACTCTTGGAAACTAATAAAGAACGCAAGTACGTCAGTCACACGGTTGTGTTTTTCATTTTTGTTGTCTGCAACTGTGGCGGCTGCCTGTTGCCTATTGGCGATCCGCCGCTGTTCCTTGGTTATCTTGAAGGCGTAAGCTTCACGTGGACACTCAGCCTGTGGCGATCGTGGTTGTTGGTCAACGGCTTGCTGATCTTGATCTATTGCCTCGCCGATCAGTTCTATTTCTACCGGCAGGAAACAATTCGAGATATCAAGCGCGACATTACTCAAGTGCGTAAACTAAAAATCAGCGGGCTGGCCCTCAATGGCCCACTTCTCCTGGGTGTCGTGCTGGCTGTTGCCTTACTTGATCCAAAGAAGGCTGTGCCCGGCACTGATTGGCATGCCTGGATGTACCTACGGGAAATCGTTCAGCTAGGTCTTGTAGCACTCTCACTGCACCTTGGATCGAAAAAAATTCGTGAGGCCAATCACTTCAACTTCGCCGCCATCGTCGAAGTTGCTGCATTGTTTATCGGAATCTTTGTCTGCATGCAGCCTGCGTTGCAAATCCTTAGCGAGCAAGGCAAGGTGCTGGCCGATTCGCTTGGCCCTGGAGGCTATTTCTGGGCAACAGGTACGTTGTCGTCGTTCCTCGACAATGCCCCGACCTATCTCGTGTTCTTTAAGACTGCTCAAGACGCCACGGTTCACTCAGTAACCGGGGGTGTGCCCGAAATACTGCTCAAGGCAATCAGCCTTGGAGCCGTTTTCATGGGAGCTATGACCTACATCGGCAATGGCCCCAACTTTATGGTCAAGGCAATTGCTGAAAAGTCGGGCGTTAGAATGCCAAGTTTCTTCGGCTACATGGGTTACAGTTGTGTGGTCCTATTGCCGATTCTGTTGTTCAATCAATGGCAAAACCTTTCGCACATCAACGGTGTTCCCCACGATGCAAACGACATCCAGGTAACAGCCCCGGTATCGGATCATTGAAATTAAAAGGGTCCAGCCTTGAAGTTTTGAGGTGTCTAGCATCCGCGGTCTATTCGGGGCCAACTTGATCGATTAGACTGAACGCTGAACTTGGCTCAATTGGACCAGGTTACCTATCCGCTCGCCTTGAGTCTTACATCGTCCGATCCCTTGCCAGTGACCTCGCCGACCATTACCAGCCCGGAAGCCCTTAAGCAGCTCTGTGTGCGACTGCAGAGCTCTCCAGTTATCGGTATCGATACGGAGTTTGTTTCTGAGGATACGTACCATCCTGAACTCTGTTTGATTCAGGTTGCCACGGCAGATGACATGGCAGCCATTGATCCGTTTGTCCTCAAGGACCTGGATCTCTTCTGGCAAACCATGGTTTCCGGTGAACACGTTACGGTTCTCCACGCCGGGCGTGAGGAGCTCAACTTCTTTCTCCGTGCCGTAGGCGAAGTTCCTAAACAGGTGTTCGACGTGCAGATAGCTGCCGGATTTTGCAGCAATGAGTACCCTTCATCCTACAGTACTGTAGTGAACAGATTTGTCGGTCACCAACCAGCCAAAGGAGAACAGCGCACGGATTGGCGTCGTCGTCCGCTCACAAAGGCACAGATTGCCTACGCACTCGAAGATGTTCGCTACCTATTACCGCTCTGGGAGCGATTGACGCGAATACTGGCCAAGCTTAACCGTAGGGATTGGTTCCAACAAGAAATGGACAATTGGCAGAACGAGGTGATTGCGGCTAACAGTCGCAAAGATTGGCGCCGAGTATCCGGCATTGGCAAGCTGAATGGACGGAGCCTGGCGATTGTCCGGGAATTGTGGGTATGGCGTCAGCAGGAAGCCCAGCGTCGCAACCAGCCGCCCAAGAGAATCCTACGAGATGATCTGCTGGTTGAAATTGCAAAACGCAAAGTCGATTCACCTGATCGTATCATGGGGATTCGCGGGATTGAGCGAACCCCTGCGAAACGAAAAGCCCAGGAATTAGCCGAATGTGTTCAACGTGGTTTGGAAGGTCCGACAGAAAGGCTTCACGAGGGTCAGCGTAACTCAGATTTGCCTACGCAATTGAATCTTCTGGGGCAATTTCTTGCCCCCGCCTTAGGGACAATCTGTCGACGGGCAGAAATTGCCACAAGCATGGTCGGTACAGCTTCGGACGTACGTGAGTTGATTGCCTTTCGCATGGGGCTCACCAATGGCAACGGCGATGTGCCTGCACTTGCCCAGGGTTGGCGAGCAGAAGTTGTGGGTAATGTGATTGACGAACTGCTCAGTGGGCAGCGCTCGATCCGTATAGAAGACCCTCGCGCGGAAGATCCTCTCGTGTTTGATCCGGTCGACGCAGATTAGCGTGCGATTGTTTCCGCTCGATCGCTGGAATAGGCAGACTTGCTATCCGCCCACCGATACTGATCTTCATAGAACTTGGTCGTTTCCTCCGCGGCAAGTTTTATGTCGAGGTCTTGGCATGTTACCTCTGCACGGAAAATATGCGTCCCTTCCCTCGAAGCTACGGCTTGGATGCGTAAGACCATCTCCTCTCCAGCAGACAACGAATTGGGATGAACGCTTACGCGGCCATCTCGCATGGTGAATTGAGCCCCTTCGACCGCAATGGGATCAATCCCCTCAGAAAACAAGCCCACAACGCCAACATTCGGGGCTTCAGTTGTCCCACGGTTGCGGATGCGAATTTCATAAATGGCTGTTTCGCCAACGGCCACAGGCCCTTTCGGGTCACTTACCGCCAGCTTCAGGTCTGCCAAAGCGATGACATTGGTCTCAATTTCCTTCGAGGCCCGCAGACCACCGCGCTCAGTTTGGGCGATCAGTTCAAATCGATTCGTCCCCGCCCGGGCAACTTCGCAGCGAATCTGTAAGAATTGAGCATCGCCCGCCTTAATCGCTGGGAGTTGCCAACTCAAAACGCCGGTTAGTGGGTCGAGTCGATAGCCTTCGCTTGCTGAAGCAAGCTTCGCGCCACTTGGCAACTTGACCTGCACGTTTACGGGCTCGGTATCAGCCGTTCCTGGATTACGTATGCGGAAGTAATAAGAGGCCTCGGTCCCGGCATATTTTTCTTCGCTTCCGCGCCAATCAACTTCGAGTTCTGGCTTCAGGCAATGAACGTTTTTCACGGCTTCCGTCTGCAAGCCTCCGAGAGCAGTTGCAGTCGCTTTCATCACTAGTTCACCCGCTTCGCGTGCCGTAAGCTCGAGTTCGATTTCCTTAGAAGCTCCTGCGGCGAGCTTTCCAATGGTATGGGAACTAGCGGATTGCTCATCACCGCCGGGAGGGATTAGTTTGACGATCACATTCTCGGCGTCGCCAGTTCCCGGATTTCGTAAGGAAAGCCGATATCGCTGGGCTTTGTTGTAGAGAACTTCCTCTGGACCACCCAAAGACATTTCAAGCTTAGGCTCTTGCACCTCAACGATCGTTTGGGATGCAACGGGAGCTATTGTCCACTCGACTGCAATGTTAAGGGGCTTCCCACTTCGGGGAATAAGTTTTACCAGCAAGGACTGAGATGAGTGTCCCGCCAAGGATTGCAAATCCCATTTTAGAGTTCCAGCTCCCTCGACACTTGATTGCTGGACCACGCCGCTAGATGAAGTGACTTCGACCAGGTCGGCCCATTCGGGGATGCGGACTTCGGCGGAAAGATCTTCTGCCAACACTTCGCTGGAATTTTCTAATATGACGCGGTACGTCGCTTCGCGCCCCACAAGGATCTGGCGAGGACCTTCCACGCGCGATCCAATCATTGGTTGTTTGCTGCTTAACAGCATGTTGCTACTTGTCAAAGGGGTTTTAGGAATCGCCCGAGTGATTTGCTGGCTATCTGGCTGGTTTACACCTCGAAACGCGCGTTCCGCCTCAAGATCATTGCCAGATTTTAAACTTGTTCCCTGCGAGGGAGTCAGTGCCGTGGATGCTTCTTGCTGCTCCAATGCTTCCAATTGCTCACGCAAGTCTTCGAGAGCCCTGCTGGAACTCGTGTAGTCAGCAGTGCGATCTCCACGTCGAGTTTCGGCGGTTGAGCGACCTTGGGACTTACTGATCATCGCCTTGCGGAGATCAAAGGATTCATTTTGTGCATCACCAGAACTCGACGAGTCACTGGCCACAGGCAAACGATCGAACTGCTCGTCTGTATCTCGTATTTCTTGATCTGAGTCAGATTCCTCAAGATCAGTCGTCAGCAGATCTGCTAAGGCATCCTGCAATTCGCTCTCACGAGATGTGTTGGGTGACTTACGAGTACTAGCAAGTGGTTGAGTGCCTGTCGATGTGCTCCCGCGTCGTGGCGAGGGTTGAAAAACCTCATCGCCTAACTGGAATTCATTGCCACGGTGGCCGGGGTCCGCATTACGATCGAAAATCCCCTTAGGAAGCAAATCACCCTGCTGTACTCGTCGATTGGAGTTCGTTCGACTCATCGACCGGGAGTTCCGGCTGGAAGCATTGCGGTTCGAATCTTCGTTTTTCGAGTTCTGATCGCGGGTGAAGACACTTTTCAACTGGCTCCAACGATCAGCAAGCGTAGTACTTTCTGAGCGATTGGCGGCAGTTTGGGCATGTGACGACACCGACGTGCCAATCAAAAGTGCCAAGATTGAAATACCGAGGATAATTCGTCGAGCCATTGTTCGCTTCCCTGCGCATGGAGATAGATTGAGACTCTGCCCCCAGCCCTTCCTTGACTTTATCGGTTGCTCCGGTTGGGCAAGCTAAACCGAAATCCACAGAATTTCCGATAAAACCGACTTGGTATTTTAGGAAAGATAGTAAGCTGCCTTTGGCGGAAGCCTATGGTTTTTTGCAGCCTCAAGCCCTCGGATTCCGCCGGGGGCTATCACAGAACACCAAACCTAGTTGCTAGCAATGGTTGCAGGTCGCGACTCATGGGTGACTTCGAATCCCAAGTCGCGGATCATTTCGTAATCCGCCTCTGGCAATTGACCCTTGGTGGTGAGATAGTCCCCCACAAAGATCGAGTTGGCAGCATACAGGCCCAGCGGCTGCAAGCTCCGCAGGCGTAACTCACGCCCGCCGGCAATCCGAATTTCACGGTCGGGATTCGTGAGCCGAAACATGGCTAGCACTTTCAGGCAATAATTGGGCGTGAGTTCTGCCTGACCTGCCAGCGGTGTCCCCTCGATGGGGTTAAGGAAATTTACGGGAATGGATTCGACGCCCAGTCTGCGGAGTTCAAGCGCCATCTGAACTACGTCGCGCGGAGCCTCGCCCATGCCCACTATTCCACCTGAGCAGAGTTCCATTCCAGCGTTACGAACTGCCTGCAAAGTATCGACGCGATCCTGGTAGGTATGAGTCGAGCAGATTTCACCATAGAACTCACTTCCTGTGTTCAGGTTGTGATTCACGCGATCCACGCCGCATGCTTTCAACCGCACGGCCTGATCGGGGGTCAGCAGCCCCAGGCAGGCACAGATATCTAAGTTGTGCTTTTCCTTAATGGCAGGAACAAGCTGTTCAACCGCCGACATTTCTCGCTCGTTCGGTCCCCGGGCGGAGATTACGATGCAGTAGGTCTTCGCCCCGCGCTCGGCAGCGGCCTCAGCACCGGCGAGTATCTGTTCCCGGTTCAACAGGTTGTAACGCGGGATTTCCGCTTCCGACACCTTTGATTGCGAGCAGTAGCTGCAGTCTTCGGGGCAGAGCCCACTCTTGGCATTCATCAAGAAATAGAGTTGGACAGTTTTGCCAAAGTAGTGATGTCTCACTCGAAAAGCTGCTTGCAAAAGATCGAGCACCTGCTCGTCGGGGCAAGACAGAATCTCCGTGGCCTCTCTCTCTGTGAGATCATCACCCTTAAGCACTTTCGTCGCAAGCGACTGACAGCGGGTCTCAACGGTGGAATTCTCAGCAATTGCGATAGTCATAGCAGGGCTCAAAAATCAGGAAAATGGCTTAATTCGCTCTCTCGTAGTATGCAAACCCAGGTCTTTTTCGCAAGATGCAATCCGCCAAAGCCAAGCTTGGCACGGAGCTTGCTAACGGTCAGAATGGAAATATGGGATTTCATTTGGTACGATACAGCTTGTTGGGCCACGTCGGTCGCTTTGCCTCAGTCGACGCGACTCTGTACCCTCGACAGACCCGGGTGATTGTCCGGAGTGTGCGAGGTCTGGAGATCGGCGAAGTTTTGGCCCCCCCAGATCCTGAAGAAGAAGCTCTCAAACCCGAGGGCCACATCTTGCGGCGTGTCACGGTTGAGGACGATCTCTTAGTAGCCCGCCTGGAGAAACACCGTCACGAGGCCTTCAACGCCTGCAGTGATCTATTGAAATCCGAAGCGGTTCCCGCTGTTCTCGTAGATGTGGAACATCTCTTTGATGGCCAGGGGCTCTTCTTCTATTTCCTCGGCGAGGTCCCCAGTTCAGCCAAGGATATTATCGAGCGACTGGCCGATACCTACGAAACCAAAGTCGAGTTCCGCAAGTTCACCGAAACTCTCACCGAAGGCTGCGGCCCCGGTTGCGGCACCGAAGAGGCGATGGGGCAGGGGGGCTGTGCGAGTTGCACCTCATGCGCGGTGGCGAGTGCGTGTGGAACGAAGCGTTGAGCAACCAGTCCGCCCCACATTTGGAATATGTACTGGGGCAGAAAATACTCGACTTCAATCTTGTTCGGGAGGAAGTGTGCGAAAGAGCTTGATTAATCTCCGCGGCGGAGACTTAAATGATGTCGAACATGCGTCATAAGAGACTTTCCTCTACTGCCAGTTCTCACATCCTGAGAGCGAGCAGCGGGGACTTCCATCACGGATTCCAATAAATCGTTTCCTCTCCGGCGACTGACCACAGTCGGCTTTCATCTTGATTCCAACTCCTCATCAGCTTGTGCCAGGGACTGATGCTCATAATTCGGGGAACTGAGACCGCTACAATGAAATCTAGAATTTCTACGATAAGCTCTAAGCAGGTGGCAACCCAAATCGACCTCTAATTCTTGCTTTTGGGACGCCCGCCGGAATCGACTGCGCTTCAGTCGCTTTAAAAATGCTCCTGCTCCAATAGACCCTTGATGGGGCCACCCGTTGCCACCGCCAACTCCCCTCGCTAGAGTAATTGTGCTCCACGAATTGATGGAGTTATCACCCGTGAGTCCGATTATAAATGTTCTGGGAAGCCTGGCTGACTCTTGTCGTCGTTCTCGCCGTATTGATCGCCCTCGTGCGAGAATTAGCAGGCGCCGATGCTGTGTTGACTTCCGGACTTGTTGCGATTGTTGCGGTCGGTGAGTTTTCGGGAAGTGAAAGGTTACCAACTATCGAGCAAGCTATTGCCGGTTTGGGAAATCCGGGGCTTGCCACGGTAGGTGTTTTGTTTGTAGTAGTAGCCGGACTGACCCATACGGGGGCCATGCAAGGACTGGCGGGGCCGCTCGCCGGGCGGTCGGACTCGGTCCGTTCTCTGCAGTTCCGTCTAATGCTGCCGGTGGTTGGCTTGAGTGCTTTCTTGAATAACACTCCAGTGGTCGCAATGTTCTTGCCGGTGGTCGAAGACTTAAGCAAGCGGACAAAGGTATCAGCGTCCAAGCTTTATCTCCCGATGGCGTACGCAGCCACCTTTGGTGGGGTTTGTACCCTGGTGGGCACCAGTACGAATCTGGTAGTCAATGGCCTATGGATCGATCGCGGGGGCGGGACCGGTCTGCAGATGTTTGACTTGGCCTGGGTGGGTGTTCCCTGTGCAGTGGCTTGCATCGTGTTGCTCCTGTGGCTATCCCCAAAATTACTACCTGATCGTAGTCCGCCCTTGCAAGTTGCCGAATCGAGTCGCAGGTATTTCGTCGATATGATCGTCACAGCAGATGGACCAATTGCTGGACGTACGATCGAGGATGCGGGCCTGCGCGGTCTGTCCGACTTATTTTTAGTGGAAGTTGAACGTGAGGGCCGACTTCTTCCTGCTGTACGACGGCGGGAGAAACTTCTAGCTGGCGACCGCTTGTCTTTCGTCGGTGCCATCAATTCGATCGTCGAACTCCAGCAACTGGGTGGCCTACGTCCGACAGAATCAGACGAATCACCGACTATCAATGGTCGACGACAGTTGATCGAAGCCGTGGTGTCCGATCGTTGCCCACTAGTGGGAAAGACGATCCGCGAAGGTCAGTTTCGTGCTTTTTACGACGCTGTTGTAGTTGCGATTGCCCGCGGTGCAGAGCGAATGACGGGAAAGCTGGGAGATGTTGAGCTACGGCCAGGAGACACCCTGCTTCTCGAGGCCGGCGGCGACTTTCTGGATCGATTTCGCCACTCCGCAGACTTTTTCCTTGTGAGCGACGTAGACGAAATGGCAAATCTACGGACGCGACGCGCGCCCATTGCGATTGCCATCCTGATTGCCATGGTCGCAGTCTCAGCACTCGGATGGTGCCAGTTGCTTACCGCTGCCTGCATAGCGGCTGTGGCGGTGGTTGCTTTAGGATGCTGCACGGCTACCCAAGCCCGGGAAAGCATCGATTGGTCACTTTTGGTCACCATCGCTGCTTCACTTGGCATTGGGCTGGCAATTCAAGAGAGTGGCCTTGCAGACACGCTTTCTACGGCGATTATCGGGTTTGCTGGATCGTCGCCCTGGCTGGCGCTCACAGCCGTTTATCTTGTGACGATGGTCCTGACTGAACTGATCACCAATAATGCAGCCGCGGTGCTTGTTTATCCCCTTGCCGTCTCGACCGCTGCCTCATTGGGTGTCAGCGAGGTCCCGTTTATCATCTGTATCATGATCGCTGCTTCCGCAGGGTTCGCCACCCCATTTGGTTACCAGACGAACCTGATGGTTTATGGTCCAGGCGGTTATCGCTTCGGCGACTATTTACGGCTGGGCATTCCACTCGACTTGGCCTTCATGGCAGTCACTGTATCGGTGACCCCTTGGGTCTTCCCCTTTGCCAAATAGTCTTACGCGTCAAAAATTTGACTTTCAAAAAATGGGTAACTTGGCCTGGGCATGGATTGGCATCGCGGGTGGATTAGTCTTGCTCGTGCTGGGAGGTGAATTGCTTGTTCGCGGTGCTTCGCGACTTGCGGCGTCTCTACGCATCTCTCCGCTTGTGATCGGACTCACCGTGGTTGCGTTTGGCACCAGTGCACCTGAATTGGCAGTATCGGTGCAGTCCGCTTTGGCGGGCAGCGCTGACATCGCCCTTGGAAATGTCGTCGGCAGCAACATCTTCAATGTGCTCTTTATCCTCGGAATCTCGGCGCTCATTGTGCCGCTTGTTGTTTCAAGTCAGCTTGTCCGCTGGGATGTGCCAGTCATGATCTTGGTATCAGCGTTCGTTCTAGTTTTCGGCTGGGATCAGCAAATAAACCGTTGGGAAGGAGTTGGACTGTTCCTTGGTATTATCGCCTACACGTGGTGGTGCATCCGTAAGGCCAAGTCTGAAAGCCCTGCTGTCGAGCAGGAATTCGCTCAGGAATGGGCACCGACAAATACGAAGCCGACGGCTGGTTGGGATGCTCTCTTCATCGCCGCCGGTTTAGTTTTGCTCGTCTTTGGAGCACGATTTCTGGTAACCGGTGCGGTAGTTATCGCCAAGCATCTGGGCGTGAGCGAATTAGTGATTGGTGTGACCGTGGTTGCCGCAGGAACCTCCCTCCCAGAAGTCATGACGTCGATCGTTGCTGCAATCCGGGGTGAGCGGGATATCGCGGTAGGCAATGTTGTCGGCAGCAACATCTTTAACATTCTCTGCGTGCTGGGGCTCACGAGTGCGATCCTCCCCGGAGGCGTCGAAGTCAGTCGCACAGCTCTGCAATTTGATGTGCCTGTCATGATCGGCGTCGCCATTGCCTGCTTGCCGATATTCTTCACCGGCCACGTGATCTCCAGGTGGGAAGGGGCTTTGTTTCTGTTTTTCTATCTGACTTACACGACCTTTCTGATCTTGCAGGCGACCGATAACAAGTGGCAGTCTACTTTTAAGACTTCCGTGCTGCTCTTCATCTTACCATTGTCTGTCGTTGCCCTTGGTGTCAGTTGGTGGCGATGCAAGTCTTCCACTGAACACTCTGATAAAGGAGGGGAAAAGCCCGCCCGACTTTCATGAACGCATCAGCCGAGGTCATCCGAGACTTCTTGCTTCAATTAGCAGTGATACTTGCTGCTGCGCGACTAGGCGCGTGGCTCTTTAAAAGGTTGGGGCAACCCGAGGTCGTGGGAGAAATACTTGCTGGTCTGCTGCTGGGACCGTCTTTTCTGGGGCACTTCGATCTGCCGCTGCTCTCGCCACAAGCATTCTCGGAGACGGGGAGTATCCTCCGTGGTCTGAGTGAACTGGGGCTGGTGTTGTTCATGTTCATAGTTGGTCTGGAGTTCGACTTTGCCCATCTACGCTGCTCCGGTCGGACTGCCGCAGCTATTGCAATCGCTGGGATTGCCGTCCCGTTTACTCTGGGGGCTGCGTTGGCCTACTGGCTTCACCCCGAGCTTGCGCGAGACACACCGCAATCTGGTTTTATTCTCTTTTTTGCTACCGCCCTTTCTATTACGGCGATACCAGTCCTCGGTCGGATCATGATCGAACTAAAAATCCAGCGAACCCGTCTGGGCACACTCACAATAACGGCAGCTGCGATCGATGACGTGCTGGGTTGGGTTCTATTGGCCAGCGTGAGCGCCCTGGTTCAAGGTGATTTTCAGTGGCGAGGCATGTTCTCGATGCTCGCAATGGTTGCAGTTTTTTTACTACTGATGATTGCAGCATCGCGCGCCCTTCGTTCCTTCTTTTTTTCTCCTTATACGACTGAGCGTCCACCTCAGCTTTCTCTTCTCGCTGGAGTGATTACGATTGTTCTGCTATCGGCCGTGGCTACCGAAGCAATCGGTGTGTTTTCGGTATTTGGACCCTTCATCCTTGGTGCTGCACTCTCGCATTATCAAAAGTTTGCCTCGGTTATTACCGAACAACTTCGCCCTCTCGTTTATACATTGCTGTTACCGGTGTTTTTTACTCACACGGGTCTCCAAACGGATATTGGTCAGTTGGACACGGCTTGGCTGTGGGGGTTGTGCGCCCTGGTGATTTTTACTGCTATCTTAGGAAAGGTTGCCGGTTGCGGCTTCGCAGCCCGACTAGGCGGCTTGAGTTGGAGCGAGACAATCGGTGTGGCAGTGATGATGAATACCCGCGCATTAATGGGGCTGGTCGCCATTAATATTGGCCGCGAACTCGGAGTGGTGCCTCCCAGCGTGTTCACCATGCTGGTACTGATGGCGATCGTCACCACCTTAATGACGACGCCAGTTCTCAGGCGGCTGCCTGGATTGTCCGATTAGCATCCCGAATGCAAGGCGAGTTCAGATTGTTGATGTTACAATTGAACTTGCCTGAAAGAATCGGCACGAATTTTGATCAATTGCAGGGCATTTGCCTATGCGAAAGCTTGCCAGGTCCACAAGAGTGGGGGGCACTTTTTTCAATTAGAATCGGTTCGGATAAGTGCACAATATGCTCGAGGATAAGTAAAGCCAGGTGACATGCCTCGTCTCTTTTCTTCAAATCGCGAACGGCGTCTTTGGATTTGGGCTCTGTTGGTCGTCGTTGTCATATACACGACACTCGGTTTGACACCAAAGCTTGTAGGGCAAATTAGTGACGTTGTGCTTGCAGGTCTATTCGTGGCATGTCTGATTCTAGTTGGCGTTGCGATCCTAACGCAGGGCCTGAGAGTCAGGCCGGGTGGCCTGGAAATGGGTGTCGCGCTGGGCATCGCGGCTGTCTATACTCTGTTCGCTGTTCGGTTAGCGATTCCTGAGCGGAGCCACCTGATGGAATATGGCGTGCTGGCGGTCTTGGTTTACGAAGCAATCAGCGAGCGTGTGAATAACGGGCATCGCATTCTGTTGCCTGCTGTCTGTGCCTTCATCTCAACATCACTGATAGGAATCATTGACGAATGTATTCAATTATACCTGCCAAATCGCGTATTCGACTGGCGTGACATACTATTTAACATCTTAGCTGCTCTATGCGGAGTCTTAGGCATGAAAGTGCTCAACTGGGCTCGCGACCGGAGCCGAAAGGCTTAGCAACGTAACCGCAACTCGAATAATCAAACGGATGAAAACAGAATGAATGCAGCCATCGAAAGTAATGAGGACGTGGGGTGACGTGGCTTAGGTGATAGAGTACCATTTTCTGTTGCAGATGCTTGCTTAGGTTAGGGCTTATCGTACGAGTTTGGTGTTCCTATTTGAATCAGCTATTCTCTCTTTAATGTCTTCCCGGCTTGGATCGTGGGACTGAACTCAGCAGCGCTTTGTTACTCGACGAACCACAACACTAAGGCCTACCTATTGGCAACGCGCATTCTCCAATTCGTTGCTTTACTCGCAACTGCATGGTGTGTGATGGCATTTACACACGAGATTGGGCATATCATTGGCGGATGGTGTAGCGGCGGTACCCTAAAAGACGCCAGTCTGTGGCCGTGGCATTTGCCGTATAGTTTCTTCGATCCAAACCCGCACCCGCTGGTGACGTTATGGAGTGGTCCAATTGTTGGTGTCATGTTCCCTGTGGTGATTGCAATGATCTTTCGCCGCGAATGGATTTGGCTCATTGCCTACTTCTGTATTCTCGCCAATGGCGTATACCTGGCTACCGCTTGGTTAGTAGGAGAAGACCAACTCGACACCCAGAAACTGCTCCGCGCAGGCGCTCATCCAATCGCTATCGTACTCTATTGTCTGCTGACAATTGGTGCCGGTTATCACGGCTTACGGCGATCTTGCATCCGTTTTTTCACGCCGACTGATCTCGGTCATCAGCAAGAGTCCACATCTCCCGTAGAGAGAGGAAATTACCGATAAACACCTATTCCCCCAAAGGACCCAGCGAAGTGAGAAATTCACTCATCTCGCCGGCTGCATGCGAGTCACCTTGCGTGCGGGCAGCTTCTATTCCATCCCGTAACACCGCGCGGGCTTCTTCGACGCGGCCCAAACGCACAAGTTGCTGCCCGGCCATGAAGTATGCCGGCACGTAGGGAGGCGATTCACGATAAAGCTCCGCGAGCTTTTCGAGGCTTGCAGTGTTTTCGCCTTCTTTGTCTAGTTCCATTGCCAGGCTATAGCGCAAAAAAACATCCTGCGGATCATCGGCCAGCATTGCTTCGATCTTCTCGCGACGGCTACTCATGACGCTCAAAACTCTCCTGTAATCTCAATGATCTTGCCTCCGTTTGGTTGCTCTCTCGAACCGAAGGCGGTCACGAGCAGGTTTCCTTCAGTAGTAAACACCATACTGGTGGGTCGAATGACGCTGGCGATCTTCACAGCCCGACAGGCAGGTCGGCCCTGCCAGAGGGCATCGTCCAGTCGGTAGACCCCACCCGACTCAGGATCATTCCAGGCGAAATCGAGGGCATACAATAGCCCCGAGGGACTATAAGCCAGTCCCACCATATCATAAAGTCCCGGTGTGAGTCGCAATAACTCGGCAGCTGACTTGGGAGCAAGGAACACAAGTTGCGAATCGCGCTCCGCTTCAAGTTCACCTACATATCCTGCCACCAAGAATTGCGAACCGGTAGAGTTGAGTGGACTCAGGCAAATACCAGCCGGCCAGTCGGTGCTCTCTCCTTTAAGCAGCGGGCGGAATGAATCAAGTCGATTGGCCTCAAGTGCAGAGTAGAATATCTGACCGGGCGTTTTCTTTCCACCCGCTGTAAAATAGGCCGCGGTCTCGCCGACGGTTGTTGCCAGAAAACTCAGTCCAAGCTCTTCGCCTGAATCGGGCAAAGGTCCAACCGTGTGATCCGTCTGATCTGGTGACAAAACCTTACCATTGGTCGGCAATAGATAGACACCGATATGCTGCTTGCCCCCTTTCATGACGCCACCAGAGACCACCAACTTCGTCGGCGTCAAAAAAGCGAGCGACCAGGGACCTTCAGACTGTTGATCGTTGGACTGTTGCGTTGATAATCCTCGCAAAACTTCTTGCGGATTAGAAGAGTCGCGTGCAAACCGCATTACTCGCCCCGAGCCGTTCTCAGCAAAGTAGAATTGGGCGGGCTCTTCTTCAATAACAGTGGGTCGGAGCACCAATCCGCAGGGTTCATCCAGCCCCTCGAAAATCACTTGGACTTGATAGTCAGCTGATGCATCTTCGGCAGGAGGAAAAAGCTTCTCCTGGGCTACGACAATCAAAGGTGCGCAACAGACAAATCCAATGGGTAAAAGCCGTAAGAAACTATTGTGATATCCCTTCATGTTGCTTACTACTCACTTCTTAACGGCTTTTGAAATATTGAACAGGAGAAAACAGAGGTAGCAGAGAAATGGTAGAGAGGAAGAGAACAAGAGTTGACGAAAAGAAACTTATCTTCACTATTCGAAAACCAAAGTAACGGAGATTAGCGAAGCCTGGCGTTCCCTTTTCTCTCCTCTGTTGCCTCAGTTCCCTCCTGTTCAAAATGATTCGCAGCGGCCCCAGGCTACGCTGTAAAAATTGGCGGCTAAATGTTCAGGTCGCTATCCCGTGCGCTAACTCATATTCGGTGATCTTTGCTTCATGTTCGAGGGTTTGCCCGATGTCATCGAGGCCGTGGATGAGACAATGGCGGCGAAAAGGTTCGACTTCGATTTTCGCCGCGAATCCATGCGCATCACTGAGTTCCTGTGACTCCAGATCTGCGGTCAGTGCATAGGGTACGTGCTCATTTGCCCGCTTGAATAATTCTTCGACAACCTCTTCTGGCAGCCGAATGGGCAGCATGCCATTCTTGAAGCAATTGTTATAAAAAATATCTGCAAAGCTTGGAGCTATGATCACGCGAAAGCCGTAGTCTTCGAGCGCCCAAGGGGCATGTTCGCGGCTCGAACCGCAGCCGAAGTTCCGGCGTGCCAGGAGGATGCTGGCCCCCGAAGCTTCGGGTTTGTTGAGCTCAAACTCAGGATTGAGTGATCCATCATCCAGCCTGGCCCAATCCCAGAACAGAAACTCACCAAATCCAGTCCGCTCGATTCGCTTGAGGAACTGCTTAGGGATGATCTGATCGGTATCGACATTGGCCCGATCCATAGCCACGACTTTGCCGGTATGGGATGTGAAGGATTTCATGAAATAGCTATTCAGTATAGTTAGGTGATATTACTTGATGATTCTAAGAATGAGCTTGTTCACTCGATATTACTCCCATTCGCGAATATCCACAAAATGTCCTGCAATCGCTGCGGCAGCTGCCATGGCGGGAGACACCAAATGCGTGCGTCCTCCTTTGCCTTGGCGACCTTCGAAGTTGCGATTTGAGGTTGAGGCACATCGTTCGCCCGGTGAGAGTTTGTCAGGATTCATGGCCAGGCACATGCTGCAGCCTGCTTCTCGCCAGTCGAAGCCCGCTTCGCGAAATACCTTGTCGAGGCCTTCCTGCTCAGCCTGAATTTTTACTTGCCCGCTGCCGGGAACGACCATCGCGTTGACATGCTCCGATACCTTTCGTCCCTTTGCAACCGAAGCGGCAGCCCGCAGGTCTTCAATGCGGGCATTCGTACATGAGCCAATAAACACGCGGTCTAGCTTCAGGTCAGTAATTGCCTCGCCCCCTTTGAGCCCCATGTATTCTAGAGCCGCCGCTGCCGTCTTCTGCTCTGTGGCATCGGCGAAATCCGTTGGCTTGGGAACTCGTGAATTCACCGGCACGACCAACCCAGGATTAGTACCCCAGGTCACTTGTGGGGCAATGTCGGCAGCCTGAAACGCCAGTGATTTGTCATAGGACGCACCAGCATCGGTGGGAAGTTCTCGCCACTTTGCCACGGCTGCGTCAAAATCTTGAGGCACAAATCTCCGGCCCCGTAGATACTCGTAGGTCGTGTCATCGGGCGCGATCATGCCAGCCCGCGCGCCACCCTCAATCGACATATTACAAACGGTCATGCGATTTTCCATTGAGAGCGAGCGGATTGCTTCGCCGGTGTACTCAACGCAATACCCAGTGCCGCCGTCGGTCGTGATCTGGCCGATCAAGTAGAGAATCAAATCTTTGGCCGTCACTCCAGCCTTTAGCTCCCCATCAACACGCAGTTCCAAGGTTTTCGGTTTGTCCTGCAATAAGGTTTGCGTGGCCAACACATGCTCGACTTCGCTAGTACCGATGCCAAATGCTAACGCACCGAACGCCCCATGCGTCGAGGTGTGGCTATCTCCACAGACGATGATCATACCGGGCTGGGTATAACCGAGTTCGGGCCCGATCACATGAACGATTCCCTGTTGGGGGTCGTTCAAGTCGTAGTAGGTGATTCCGAACTCTTTACAGTTCTGACGGAGCGTGTCGATCTGTTGTTTGGAAATGGGGTCGGCAATTGGCAGGCTGCGGTCGCTGGTCGGAACATTATGATCTGCCGTGGCAATCGTTCGTTCCGGCCTGCGTACCCGGCGACGCTCGAGGCGAAGTCCTTCGAATGCCTGCGGGCTGGTCACTTCATGCACCAGGTGCAGATCAACATACAAAATCGCCTGCCGGCCTGGTTCCTGATGGACGACGTGATTGTCCCAAATCTTCTGAAATAACGTGCGTGGCTTCATACAGTCTGTAAGGGGTTAGAAATCTAACAGAGTGGAGCAGGAAAGTGGATCGCACCTTCTCCCAACTCATTGAGAAACTGAGTAATCCCCCATTTTACGCCTTAGGGGGCTCGAGCGAAAGTCACCCAGAACACCGCTGAAGTTCAACCAAAGAATGGGCAAGTTTAGTACTTCGGGCGAAGTGCAATCGCACAGATTAGATTAGACACTAGACTAGGCGGTGCCGCCTTTGGAGGCATTCGCTATTCGGATGCATTGCAAAAATTGCTGGAATCCGAAAATGAACCCGCTGACACCTTTTCCGACAAATACTTCTTGTCCGCTGGAATACGACTAGATGGACAACAAATCGAAAATCCCTGGGCGAGAACCTCCAGGTAAGGAACTCGACTTCAGCCAGAACGCACAGAAGTCACGCGGGCTGCCAAAGTGAAGGCAACTCCCAAGCTGAGCACGATCAACGCGGACGGCTCGGGAATGCGTTCGAGAGTCAGTCCATTGAGGAGCATGTTCGGATCGTCCGATGCGGCATTCTTGATGATGCTGATGTTGAGCGTCGCATCACTGGCAACGAAGGGGTGCGTTACTACAACTCCCTGAAAAGAGATACCACTTCCTTGAATATCAGGAGTTCGCGGTCCTTGGACGGCCAGCACATCCAAGCCACTGACTTCGGTAGCTCCCTCTATTTCAATGTCTGCGATACGCGTGAAACCGGTTGAGCTATGAAAATTTTCCGTCAACAGCAACTGAAGCTTGTATAGTTGGCCGGGAGAGACATCGAGATCGACGTCGAATTGCGTGTTGGAGTACCGAATGCTCCACATGATTTGTTCGAGGTTGTTCGAATCGGTGTCCGCCCCATACTCAGGTTTGTTTACCCAAGTGGCATCCTGGATACCGGGTGTCACACTAATGCCAGGGGCGTTGTCTTCGGTAAACGTTTGCCCTGACACTACGTAGCTGGGACCGAGAATGTTGACGGCGTAAGTGAAGTCGCCTGAGAGGTCGAGATCGGTCGGACCAGAGAAGGTAGAAACGGTTGCTGCATGAGCCATGCCATTGCATACAAAGCAAACTGCTAGAGAAGATGCAAAACAAAAGTATCTAGACACACTAGCCCCCCTTTTGAATCTGGATGTGCATCAGTCTGGAGCAAAAGTACTACCCAGGGTAAGCGATGAAGAGGGCGAAGTCAAATTATTTTGGCCAAAATAAGCCAAATCTGTGATTTTCATGGTATCATGCGCCACCATTGTGCTGCTCGGCCACCAACAAAGTCTCATCCTATAACTTAGGCTATCTCAGGGTTTCCGGTCTTATTGCTACGGCTCATTTTTTGCCTCCAAGCCAGATTGTGATCTTCATCACATCCATAGCCACTCATCTCGCGCCTTGTGATGATTCCGCCCAGTTACTCAAAAATTGCCTGGCCGATGGCACGACTGGGTTTCGCACCACGTCCTTTGTGAGCCTAGGACGAGTGACTCCAAATCGGCGGGAAGCTCGCTGCAGAAATTGTTCGGCCAACAGACCGACGTATTCGGTCCGCTCACCCGGGCGGCAGTGCGATGGGAAACACACTCAGGCGATAGTACAAGCCTTCACGGAACCGTATAATAATCGACGTTTTGAGTTTGTGACGGTTCTCGGCAACAATTCTTGGACTTGGAAATAAGAGGAATCAACACATGAAATTCAAGCATCGTGTTTTCTGCTTTGTGGTTAGTGCGATTGTGCTAATTGTGATCAGCAGCGGCACTTTGTTCGCACAGAACTCTTCCACGGCAGAGCGGGATCGACGGATGCAGTGGTGGCGCGATGCGCGATTTGGCATGTTCGTCCATTGGGGTGTGTATGCTGTGCCTGCTGGAGAGTATGAGGGCCAAAAGTATAAGCGCATCGCAGAATGGATCATGGATTCCGCAAAGATACCTCGCGAGGACTACGAGAAACTCGCTGCTGAGTTTAACCCACAGAAGTTTGATGCAGACCTGTGGATCCAAACTGCTAAGAATGCTGGCATGAAGTACTTCGTGATCACCTCAAAGCATCACGATGGTTTCTGCCTCTTCGATGCAAACAACACTGATTATGACATTGTCGATGCCACGCCGTATGGGAAAGATGTACTCAAAGCGCTCAGCGAGGCATGTCGGCGGCATGGCGTGAAGTTTTGTACTTACTACTCGATCATGGACTGGCACCATCCTGCGCAGCTGCCTGCCAAGGTTGAGGATGGCAGACCGACTTGGAATCCAACACGCATTGAAGAAGGCCAAAAAGAGGCTTACACCGAATATATGAAAGCGCAGTTGCATAGTCTGGTTACGGAATATGAGACGCAAGTGCTGTGGTTCGATGGCGAATGGCCGGCCTGGTGGACGAACGAAGATGGACATGCCCTCTACGAGTGGCTTCGCGAACTGAATCCCGATGTGATAATCAATAATCGTGTAGGAGCCGGTCGGACAGGAATGTCCGGTTTTTCAAAGGAAGGCTCCTTTGCAGGTGACTTTGGGACACCCGAGCAGGAAATTCCAGATAAGAACATGGCTTCGGATTGGGAATCGTGCATGACCATGAACGACACGTGGGGCTACAAAAAAGATGATCAAAACTGGAAAAGCACAAAAACCCTGATACGTAACTTGATTGACATCGCCAGCAAGGGGGGCAACTATCTGCTCAATGTCGGCCCAATGGCTGACGGTTCGATCCCGTCGGCAAGTGTCGAGCGATTGCGCGAGATCGGCGAGTGGATGGCTGCGAATGGCGAGTCAATCTACGGCACATCCGCCAGCCCTATCGACCAGCCCGCTTGGGGGCGGGTAACGCAAAATTCCGACGGAAGTACAGTTTATCTCCATTTGTTCGATTGGCCGAGCGATGGACAACTAAGCGTGGAGGGCCTTCCTGGCCAGGTCAGCGGAGCCACGCTGCTGGACGGTGGAAAGAAAGTTGACTTCGCACATGAAGGCAACACGTTAGTGATGGATTTACCTTCCTCCGCTCCCGATCCAATCGCTTCAGTGATTCGATTGAATATGAGATAACGAGGGGCGGAGAAGACAGCGAAACTCAAAAGCTTATTGAATTCGTCGAAATTTATTATCAGGCAAGGTGATTGTTCTTACAAACCCACCTATGCCGCCCGGCGGGCAGCATTAGTTCGCGTTTCCAACGGTAAGTGAACACTCGGCTTCAGCACCGGTATGATTTCCGCCAAGGCGGCCCGCACTACGTTATTCGGCTCGTCGACAATCTCGCTCAAGCTGCGGATGTCGTGAAGTACTTCCATCAAGTTTCTCGGTCGGCCGACGGCGGTCATGATTTTGTCGTGGCCGGTGGGGAGATGTTGCTCGTCGGTACTGTACAGCTCCTCGTAAAGCTTTTCGCCAGGACGCAGACCGGTGACGACGATTTCGATGTCTTCATCTACGCGCAAGCCTGACAAACGGATCATGTCGCGAGCCAGATCCATGATGCGGACCGGCTCGCCCATGTCGAGGACAAAGATTTCACCTCCTCGCCCCATCGCTCCCGCTTGGATCACCAACTGAGCCGCTTCAGGGATAAGCATGAAGTAGCGGATCATGTCGGGATGGGTAATCGTGACAGGTCCGCCGCGGGCGATCTGTTCGCGGAAGATCGGCACGACACTCCCCGCCGAGTCAAGCACGTTACCGAAGCGGACCGTGACCATGCGGCAGGGAGAGGTGGCGGCCTTGGCTTCGACATATTGTTCTGCCAGTCGCTTGCATGATCCCATGACACTGGTGGGGTTGACCGCCTTGTCAGTGGAGATCATCACGAAGCTCTCGGCCTCACATTCTTCGGCGAGGTCTACCATGTTTTTTGTGGCCTGCACGATATTCTTGATCGCCTCGCCAGCATGGGCTTCCATCAACGGCACATGCTTGTAAGCCGCGGCATGGAAAATAATCTGCGGACGATATTCGGCGAAGACGGCCTCCAAGCGAGACGCGTCGGTCAGGTCGGCCATGGCAACTTCAATTTTTAAATGAGGCGCCAGTTGTTTGAGTTCACGCTCCAGGAAGAATTGCCCCGTCTCCGACCGATCGACGATTACCAACTTTGCTGGAGCAAGTTCCACCAGCTGTCGGCAAATCTCAGACCCAATGCTTCCTGCGCTTCCCGTTACCAGCACTACTTTGCCGGTAAGCCAATGGCGAATGCTTGCATCGTCGAGTTGCACTGAGGGACGCTGGAGCAGGTCGGCAATGGCGACAGACCGTGGATTGACATCGACCTTTTCTCCCACCAGTTGCTCATAGCTGGGGAGTACCTTAACTCGGAAGTTTTCGCGGCTGGCCAATTCCACTAGACGGCGGACTTCCTTGCCTGGAAGCGTCCCACTGGTGATCAAAACTTCTTCGATCTGATGCTGCAAAACCAGCGTGGGAAGATCGGTCTGGGTCCCTAACACGGGAATACCGGCAATTCTTCGACCCCAATACTCGGGGCGATCGTCCAGGAAGCCGATCACACGATACGGCAAGGTGGGATTGGTTCTCAAGGAGCGCAGCAGTGCCTCGCCGGCATCATTTGCGCCGATGATCAGTGCGGCACAGCCGTTCTGAGCCGACAGGCGATGCCAATAACCATCGCGCATCAGGCGGGGTACCATCCGTACGGCTGCAAGGAGAAACACCGTGGTTCCCCAATCTAGCAAAACTACGCTGCGGGGAATGACCACTTCGGTAAACAACATCGCATCGACCAGCATGATGGCAACCGAGCTAATCGTTACCGCCCTCACAAGTGCTAGCATATCGTGAAAAGTGACATACCGAGCACAATCCTTGTGAATCCTGGCATAGAGCAATGTGACCACCTTGACGACCATTACCCATGTAACGCTCGCGGCAAACGTGAACCGCGCTGACTCGGTGAGCGCACCGTCGAATCGCACCAAAAAGGCCAGGTAGTAAGCTGCCAGACAGGGCACGACCAGCAATGTCATGGCGAGGAGTCGGTTTTTTAGTCGTAAGAATTCCATGTCAAGATTAGCGAAGAGAGGTTTGAGTGTTGCGTGCAAGTTCCTGCATTCTGCCGCGCGTTGCCTTCTCTAGATCGCGGCGCAGTGTGGGATCGTTGGGGATGTGTTGAAAACACCAGTTCAGATGAGTCTCGGCAGGGATGAATTGTTCGAGAGCAAGGAGACACTTTCCCAATTCATACCGGATTGCAAAGCGATCGGGTGCCAGAATGTACGCCTGTTGCAGGCTCTCGAGTGCAGCTTCCGGGCCAATGATTTCCTTCTGCATTTTTGCCAGAGAGAGCCAGACCACCCCAGCGACATTCGGGGTCATTGTGGGAGTCGTTAGGTCTGCCTGCTGGGCTGCATAGGGAAGCAGTGTTTCGAGGTTTTCGGGATCACCAATCTGTCGGTAAACATTCCAGACGCTGTTGAGGGTGTCCCAATCGGGTTGATAGATTTCTATAAACTTGTCGGCAGGCATCCAGACGGTGGATAAACGAATGATGTGCTCGCGGTGGTTGCCTTGGCCTCGGAAAGCTTTCCCCCAGAGTCGATTTGCCTCGGTCTCATCGCCAGCAATCAGTTCGTTTTTTCCGATGGCAAAAAGCAGTTTGCAATCACACGGACACACCTGCAATCCTTGCCTGGCATAGGTTTCGTAGGCAGTCTCAGTGCGCCCCTCCAAAAAACACAGCTCTGCCAGGCAAAGATAGGCTTCCCCTTCCAATGGGCAGAGTTCCAAACTGCGACGCGCATGATAATGTGCCTGATACAGGAGCTGACTGCGTTTGCCAAAAGCCTGATTCAGCCAAGCGCGAAGAGTTTCCGCTGAAGGAAAACTGCTGGCCCATGCCGCCTCACGGATTTGGCCGATCGGCATGGGATTTTCTGATTTGCTTTGCAGTTTTTCAAATGCGCTCAATAAAGCTCCCGCCAATCTGGCGTGTGCCCGCGCTGAATAAGGATAGTCCCGCACGACATTGCTTAAGTGCTCAAGCATTGCCGTGGAATTCAAGTTTTCCGATGCGGAGAGCTTTTCTTGCTGGTTCGCTGAGGGCAAACTTCTTTGTCCGACAGGATGTTGGTTGGCCATACTCGCATGCAAATAGGCATCCCACTCCAGAGCGACCCGGGCCGGTGCCAACAACGTCGCGACTGCCCAAACTCCTGCGAGTGTCACACCCAATGCCAAATTGAAACGAGTAGTGGGCGCCAAGTGGCAGTGGATTGAGTTATGTAGAGCGTTTGTCGAGGCAATTTGGTGCAATCTCAGCAAGGATGCCAGTATCAAGAGCGTCGTACAGGCACAAGCTGGAACGAACCAGACAAAGTCGACTAGCGAGTGCACTGCACTGGCAGCTAGTGCTGCTGCGATGCCACCGATCATAATCTGCATTTTAAAATTCCCCCGAGCATGGCGTAGGGAACTAACACACCAATAGCAGCAGACGAGAATCGAAGTCACTAGCAGCACCAGGCCAGGTAAACCATTCTCGGTGGCAATCTGCAGGTATCCATTCTCGGCATGAGTGTATTCCAGTTCTGCGGGTTCAGTGAGATAAACTGGATAGATGAAGCGATGTGTGCCTGCACCGGAACCAGTTAGCCAACCCTCTTTTATCGCGGCCAGGTTTGCAGTCCAAATCGTTTGTCGACTGGCCATCGAATCAATCGCACTCACATCCTGAGAGGTCAGGTTGTCCAGCCGACTGCTCAGGGCGTCATATTTACCGCTTATCGACAAGGCAGCCATGGCCATGACCAGCATCAGGCCTCCAACCAGCAAGTGATTGGAAGAGAGAAGCCCAATTCGTGCATAAATCAATGCCGCCACGAGCACGACGGTACCTAGTGCCAGGATTCCTCCTCGTGAGAGCGATGCCAGAATCGAGCAGCCGACCACCAGCAGCATTGCTACCAGGATCCAGGAAACAGCGTTGGAGAAATCTAGCCCCGCTTTTCCACGACGGCTCATCTGTGACCGGTGTGCATGGGATCGACCAGATTTCGATTGGCGCTCCAGCAGTGCCCAAGCTAATAGCATGGCAAAACCGAGGACCAGGAAGTGTGCAAAATGGTTGCGAGAAGTGAAGCCGGCCTTCAACACGCTGGAGGTGTTGGTAAAGGGATGCTCGTAGAACCAGAAAAACTTGCCATTCGAGGTGAAGTATTGGACGATGCCGAATCCTGCAACACTGACGGCAGAGAGCCCAATCATCCGCATCAATCGGTAGATATCTGCTGAGGTTTCAAGCCGTTCGACGGCCGTCACAAAGAGCAGGGCATAGGCAACCAACGTTGCCAGCGCAAGACGGGTTTCTTCAGGCGCGAGCGACAAAGTTTTCCAGCTCCCTAAGTGAGCTTCGGCAGAGTTGGCCCCCGTCCACAAGGGAAGCAATTCGTGCAAGCGGGGAGAGAGCGTCGGCATCCACTCGCCAGGCATGGGGACGAGCTGCAACATTACCACTGTGGCCGCCAGCAAGGGCACGATCCACGCATGAAACCGTGTCCATTTCACCTGAGGTGAGATAAGTTGACGCAGAAACCAGGCGAGCGCCGTCACTACACAAAATGCGACTATTACGAATCCACCCAGTGGATGTCTTCCACCGAAGAGATGCGGGGCAACAAAGATAATGGCTCCCAGACCCAGATCAACCGTAGTCAGCAAAGCTGCTGATACCGCCGACTCTTGAGCAATTCCTTTCGGAACAACCGTCCGCGTGTGATATCGAGATGACTTCCCTGTCGACATGACTTCATGGTCTCTTAGCTAGGTTGCTCAAGCTGCCCTACGAGGTCGGATCGGATCGGTGGAGGTTGATTTTCTGCGCGGAGTCACCACGGTTTTGGCTGCTGGGTGGCGCACGATCGGTTCGTCGTAATCTTCTTCGACCTCTTCCTCGTGGCCGTATCCATAGCCATACCCGTAGCCATAACCATAGCCGCCGTAGTTGTGGGATTCGTCGGACAAGGCATTTGCGACCACACCCAATACATTGCAACCCACCGACTGGAAGCTTTCAACGGCGCGGATGACTGAGCGGCGATGATTTTTCTCAGGCCGCACGACCAGGATCGCGCCATCGACCAATTGACCCACGACCTGGGCATCGCTGACTGCAAGCACCGGCGGGCAATCCACGATCACCCGATCGTATTGCGAGTCGGCCCATGCCAAGAGTTCCACAAATTCGTTGCTGCTCAAAAGTTCTGCCGGATTGGGACGTCGCAGACCAACCGGCAGCACGTCGAGGCCAGGCACCTCGGTTTGAACCACCATGTTCGGTGCCGACTCGGCAGGTGGCAGATCGCTGGTCAGCACGTCGGCCACGCCGGGGCGTCCCTTGAGATTCAGCATAGCCGTAAATCCAGGCTTCCGCAGATCGGCATCGATGACGAGTGTACGTTTGCCCGCTTGTGCCATGGCCACTGAAAGATTGATCGATATCGTCGTTTTGCCATCACCCGGTTCCGAACTGGAGACCAGGAGCCGTTCGCAGGAAGAACCCGAAAGCGAGATTGCCGTCCGCAGGGTGCGGAATGCCTCTGTCTCAACCGCATTGGGAAGCTTATAGGTGTGAACTGTGTCCATCCCTTTGCCGTCGAGCGGACTGAGATTGCGAACCATCGCCAACACGGGCACTCCCAATTGCGCGGTCAATTCCTCTGGTGAAGAAAACCGGTCGTCGAGCACGTCCTGCACGTAAACGATCACCGCCCCAACAGCAGTGCCGCTCGCCAGGCAGATGAACACGAGAAATCTGATCTGAGGCGAGACGGGCACGCGATCTGGTACCGGCTCGCGGACCACGGTGGCTTGAATCGGAGCCTGCATCTGCCGCATGTCGACGGTCGAGATTTTTTCGAAGAGCAGATCGTATTGTGCCTCAAGCCGAGTGACTTCGCGTTCCAACATCCGCAGTTGGACCAGATCTCCACTATGCTTGGCCGCTTCCTGGCGAGCCTCTTCAAACGAGGCAGCCATCTGCTGTTCCTTCTGCCAGGTCTGCTGAACGGATTGTTCCAGCATCCGCTTCACAACGGGACCAATATGACCCTGCGCCATGCCGTTCGGTTGACTGCCCAAATTGGCACGATACTCGCTCACATAGCGCTGGGCGTTGGCAATGCTGGCACGCAAATCAATAATGCGCGGATGATTCGGACCGTAGAAATTAGAAAGCGAGTTCAGTTCTGCCTGATCGGCGAGGATTTTTTTCTGTTGTTCTTCGATCACATTAAGATCTTCGCTGCTCATTCCCAACGAAGAAAGCATCATCTGCCGACCAACCGTTTCTTCCATTGCCACGAGGTATTGATTGATGTCTTCACCACGCTCAAGGGCATGGTCGACCGACACGAGCGTCGCCTGCAGTTCGAGTCGCCGTTGCTGCACGTCCATCATGGCATCATTGAGCCGCAGCGCCCGTTGAATGATGGGTTCGACGGTTTTATCGTCCTGGCTCACGGCCAGATGCCCCACCTGCTGGCTGAAGGATTGTAGCTCGTTTTGCTTTTCGGTGAGCTTGGTTTCGAGTTCCGCACCCTTTTGCAGAAGGCTTTCCAGCGCGTCTCCCGCCGTCCCCTGATGCTTGTCCTGCACAAATTGCAGATAGGAATTGATGACCGCCCGCACAACCGCGGCGGCCGCGTCGGGATTCTTGGAACGATAGGTCACGTCGATGAAGTTTGTCTTCCGTGTAACGCTGGCGCTCAAATTGCGGGCGAGTGTCTCCACCCACTTGTGCGTAGGTTCGCCGACCAGGTCGATCAAATGTTGTGGGGAAAGTTGCTTGATGGCGTTTTGCAACACGATTGGCGAGGAGATCAGTTTCTGATTGGTGGCCATCGTCCCTTCAGAACTTTCGTGGTCACCCACCGTGGCCAGGTGATCTTGTTTCTGCTGAATGATCAAAAGTTCGGCCGTCGAGGCATATTTTCTCGTAGCCAACATGTAGTAAGTCATGCCCAGCAATGCATGAATCACAATGGCGGTTATCACCACTTGCTTGCGACGACGGACGATCCCTACAAACCGCGCGATTGTCGATACGGCATCGACCGACGGCATGAGCTCGGCATCGTGTTGATTTTGATTGAAGTCCGAAGTGGTCATGGCTCGTCGCGGAATGTTTAATGTTGAATTGCCTTGCGTATCTCAGAAAATCGTGCTGCTGGAGACACCAATCGTAAAGTTCAAGAATTTACCGAGGGCGTCGTACACGGCGGTAACTGGGGTTTGTTCGATGCTTACCATGTCGCCCTCGGTCATCAGCAAATTTTCTTTGCCATCTTGCTTGGCTTTGTTCATGCTGGCGAGAATCACCACGGGTTGTGGCTTGCCGGCCACGGGGCGGATGATATACACCTTGTCTGCCATGAGGGAACTTGGTCCGCCTGCCAGGGCAATCGCATCGAGCAGCCGCAGGTCTTCGGTCGCGGGCAACTCAAACTGCCCCGGCTGCTTTACCAACCCACCAACATGAATGCTGCGCTTCTTGCGCGGCTTAACCATGACGACATCGCGATCTTCAAGGTGGAACTCATCTCGGGAGTAGTTGCTCGGCAGGCTCGCCAGATCGATCCGCTGAGCCACTTGCTGCGGAGTTGCCTCTTCGGTGGCCTTTGCTTGCGAGGACGGTGGGCCTGTGGGAAAAAGATCGGAATAAGCGGCCAATTGAATATCGCCTTCCTCAGCATTGGCAGAGGACTGTTTTGAGTTGTCTGCGAAGCGCGTGTACGAATTCGCCTGGGCGACGTGCTGCCGCACAATCTCCACTTCAGTACCAGCTTCCTCGGTCAATCCTCCTGCCATGGCCAACGCACTTACCACGTCGCACGAATTGCGGGGGACTTCATGCAACCCCGGTTCTTTCACCGCACCCAACACGGTGATGTGGTTGACGGCCTTTTTCTTGATTTCAACCGTGATATTCGGCTGGAGGTAAATTCCCCGTTCGATTGCAGCTTGTGCGATGCGTTCACTGGCTACTGCCGGTTCGAGATTCCCAACGGATACTTGACCAATCGGCGTGACATCGACCATTCCTCCCTTGGAGACACGGCTGACCACCGGCAGAGGCGTTTCACCGTTGCGGCCACTCATCACGGTGATTTCCAGCATATCGTCGGGGCCGATCAGCGAGTTGTCGTAACCTGTCCCAGTGAGTCGGGCCATATTGACCGTCACATCGCCGGGCGTCGGTTTGGCCCGATATTGGTTTGGCAACCCGGCTGCCCGATACTGCGCCGTCTGGCATCCGGCAAGACACCCAACCAAGAGCAGCAAGCCCCTCGCACCAAGGCGCGCAGTCACCTCGATCTTACGCGGTGATCTTGTTCGATGAGATTCGGCAGCGAGCATTGAGTTGCTCTCGGGGTTCAGGCGGATAAGTGGGTCTCGATCCACACGCGCCCACTTGCAGTGGCTGACATGCGAATTGAAGTTTGCACCGGTGAAGTGCGCGGATAGTCACTCGCGGGGGAGAAAATTCACACCCTTTCCAGCGGGTGGAATACAAATTTCGCGGCAAAGTCGCAAGTCCGCTTCGCGAAGGCGTAAGATTTGTGTAGAAAACGCACACCAAAGTGCTAGCAAGAGTTTAGTCGCGACCCAAAGCGAAATGTTAGCCGCCACGCGTCCCGCAAAGAAAAGCGTTAGCCGCGACCCGCTGACGAGCGCTACGAGGCAATAGGGTAGCGCGAGCAAATGTAGGACGCAAATTTTTGCAACCTAACTGGGTCCGGAGGCGCGGAACGCATCCTCAACTCTCTACCGACCCGCCGACGCATAGGCTACCCTTACTCGCATGGCTGCTCTGAGCACGTCATAGACATACAGATCGTCGGTCTCGCCGCGGAACCGCATTTGAGCGATCTCCTTATCACGCAACTCTCTTAGGTTTTGTTGCTCGCTGATCAGTGCGAGCCAGTCGTACTCGGCGGCACTGCGCACCGCTGAGTAATCTCCCACGGCGAGGAAGGGCTCGTAATCAACGAGTCTCCGCTGCAGGACCGCTATTTCCGCAGCCGATAATCGAATCGCATCCTCCAACGCCTGTTGCTTCTGCGGCTGGATGACCTGGCGATAGTGCACCAGGCGCTGCCGAGCAATGGCCAGATCGCGATATGCTTCGACCAACTCCGGAGTGAGCGGTACGCCGTTGATCGTGAGCGATTGTTGTTGCTGTGCTTCGACCGAGGGACTTAGGAGTATCAACAACAGAATGGTCAAAAGAAAACGATGCATAGGTGGCACTCCAAGCGGAAAAGTGAGCAGAGAGTGGCCCGCAGAAGGGAAGGGTCACTCCCAGTCTTTCAGCGTAATTGGAGATTTCGAGATTGCGAGAAGTTTTTTGCTCGCGGCACGTTGTGTCGCGGCTATTCGCTATAATCCGTCCAAACTAACCAAGAACGATCAGATTGTTGCGATGCACCACTTCGTAGTAGGGCCGATGGCCCAGGAGTTCAGCGATGCGTTCGCTAGGCTGGCGGGCAATGAGTCGCATTTCGTCGGCAGGATAATTGCTCAATCCCCGGGCGAACTCCACCCCTGCTTCGCTGCAGAGCGATACGACGTCTCCCTTGACGAAATTTCCCTCCACTTTGGCAACACCAACGGACAGCAAACTCCGGCCCCCCGAGGCAATGGCTCGACAGGCACCTTCGTCGAGCAGCAATTTCCCATTGGGACTTGCGCTCCAACCGATCCACCGTTTACGGGAATCGACCGACGGTCCTTCGGCGAGAAACAAAGTGCCGACATCTTTGCCTGCGGAAATATCCAACAACACATTCTCGCGGCGACCGTTGGCAATGATCACGTTTTCGCCGGCAGATGTGGCGATTCTCACAGCCGTCAGTTTGCTGGTCATTCCTCCCTTGCTCATCCGCATTCCTGGGCGATTGGGGTCGTCGCGTACCAACTGCGCTTGTGCTGCGGCTAAATCGGTGATCACCGAAAGCACATGAGATGAAGCGTCGTTTAGATCCCCTGAGTACACCCCCTCGATGTCTGAGAGTAGCACCAACAGTGGAGCGCGTATCAAATTGGTCACCAGTGCCGCCAGGCGATCATTGTCGCCAAAGCTTAGCTTTAGCTCTTCCACACTCACCGTATCATTCTCGTTGATGATCGGCACTGCGCTGGAATCGAACAATGCAAACAGCGTGTTACGGACATTCAGATAACGCGTACGATCTTTGAGATCCTCGGCAGTGAGCAACATCTGGGCTGCGTGCAATTGATGCGGCTCAAGCGAACGGTTGTACGATTCGATGAGAACGCTTTGCCCGATCGCCGCCGCTGCCTGAAGCTGGGCCAGATCCGTGGGACGCTGCTTAAGTCCCAAACGACCCAACCCCGCGCCGACCGCCCCGCTGCTCACCAGCACACATTTCTTGCCAGCCTGCCAGAGGTGGGCGATTTGCTGCGCGATACGATCAATACTGTCCTTGTCCAACGCACCATTCGAGTTGGTCAGCACGCGAGTGCCGACTTTCACGACGACCAGATCGGCCTTGGACATGATTTCTTGTCGAACGAGTTCCGACATAGTAAAGAATTGGGGAATGCGGATTGCGAAATTAAGGGAGTCTCCTCACAGAGACTTATGGTACTTCAGCAGGGACCAAAGGCACCAGCGGACTTTCTTGCTGCTCTGGCTCTTTTTCGCCCGCCGAGCTGTTCTCGGGCACAGAGCCCTCCACAGGCTCTGGTTCCAGATTGCCCGACATTAATTCGTAGAGCAGCTTGGAGATCGAAGCGGCCGTGATGGCGTAGGTTTCGGTTCGGCCTGACCGCGCGATGTTGAAGCCAACCACCTCGCCATCCAGATTGACAACGGGCCCCCCGCAATCGTTCGCGTTGATCACCGTATCGTGCTGAAACGCACTGGGGAAACCGAATCGGCGTTCACTCAGACCGCTACCGAGCCGATTTTGGAATTCATTGCGAGAAGGCATCAGCCCGGGAAAACGGCCCATCAAAACGGCCTCGAGCGTGAGTTGCTCTTTTCCCCGGAGGACCTTCACCGTGACCTGATCGCCAGGGTTGAATTGCCACACGCGGCGGATGAGTGCGTCGCGTGTGGGGGTCTCAGCTCCGTCGATTTCGAGTATCACGTCGCTGACCATCAGCCCCGCCTTGGCCGCTGCCGAGCCAGGGAACACACGCACGATCAACGCTTGTCCTGACACCGCATCGAGCTGAATCCCCAGAATACCCGCTTGATGAGGAATCTCTCGCGGTTGGACGCTCACGATTCCCACCGCGAGTGGGTAGCTATCCATCCCGACCGAGGCGAGCCAGGAACCCACCACCGGAACCACGCTATCCGATATTACTAGCGTAGGAAGCTGCTTGGCTGCAACTTTCAACATCGCCACGTCATATTCCCGGCTGGCACCCACTATGCGGGCATCCAATTCGCGCCCGTCAGAGAGTCGACAAGTGATTGGTCCTACCAACGCGCTTGCTTTGGTGAGAATCCAGCCATCGGCACCAACAATTCCCCCCAGGGCAACCTTTCGACCTTCCACTTTGATTTCAACAATCGATGGCCTCGATTTGGCCACGACCTCGCGAAAGGCAGCTCGCACATGGGGTCCATGGGCAAATCGCCAACTCGGAACCGTAATCCGCTCTGTCGGGTAGTTATGTCGCGCGAGACCCGATTCATCTGGTGACTGCGCAGCCAAGAAAGTTGCAGCAACAATGCCCCCCAGCAGTACACCGAAAGCAATAAATAAGCTCACGAAGATTCGCATCAGGGTTGTCCCTCGGCCGACGGCTCAGTCTCACTGGATGAGGGATCGTAACTGCCGGGCAGCGGATCGCGAATCGCACCAAGCACGACATCGAATTCTGTCGGCCGGGCATTCCGCACGATATCGAGATGGACGGAATCACCTGGGGATTTGGCAAACACATATGCCGAGAGTTCGAGAATCGAGGTAATCAATTGCCCATCCACTGCGACGATTTGGTCTCCTGGTTGGACTCCGGCTGCCTCGGCGGGATACCCTGTAAAAACCTGCGTCACTTCACAGCGATTGTTCACCGTTCGTGCTGCCAGCCCGAGCACGGCGCGCCCCTCGAGTTCACGTTTGGCCCGATCGTTCCCCCAGACTTCGCCAGCAAGCATTTTGTCCCACACGGGCTGTATCTCTGTCACCGGCACATGAAAATTATGTACGACCTCAGGTCCGATGCTCATGTGGATCGCCATCACTTCTCCGCGCATGTTGAACAGCGGACCACCCGAGTCGCCCCCTACTAAGGTGCAATCGGTGCAGATCCATTGGCCACCAGTGGCCAACACACGCCCTAGTCGTACTGGCGGAGAACGGTCGTCCAAGATCCCTCCCGGCTGACCGGTCGCAACCACCCATTGTCCGATATCAACAGAAGTATCTGGGGCAACCGGAACGAACGGCAGGTCTTCCGGAGGGTCGGTGATCTGCACCATCCCCGCGTCCATCAAGTGATGGGCCCCCAGGGTGCGCCCCTCCAAGCGCCGACCGTCGGCCAAGACAAGCGTTGCCTTTCGGCCTGCGCGACCAATCACATGTGCCGCCGTCAGCACCAACCCTCCCTTAGAGACGATCACGCCGCTACCGATGCTGCGACCAATCTCCACCTCCACCGTCGCTGGCACTGCCTGCGCGGCGACCAACTGCACCTGCTTCTCTAGCAGCTTGAGATCCTCCACGTTGCCGGGATAACGGGCACTCAGTACGGACTTCAATTCCGGCGAGAAGGGGAGCGGCTCCGCGGCGCGCAGCAGCTCTCCAGATAATAGTAGAGGCGAGATGATAGCGACAAATAATACCCGTTTTATCATGTGCGACTTACTGACCCGGAAGCTTGAGTTGTTGGAGAATCGTCGATCGAAACTTTTCGTCATTGACGAAGACTTCGGTGGGATAACGGAGCGCGCGAAGTACCAAACGGAGGATTGCATCTGGTTCCTGCATGTAGGAAGCCATGCCAGCCATGTATTCCAGTTTTAGGTTAGACTCGCGATTGATCTCGGCGTTTTGAAGCATGGTTTCCAGGTCCTTGCCATAGCCGACGTAGTGATTAAATAACTTTTCTACGGAGTCAAGGTCTACTTCTTTGAGCGCCGCCTTGAGTTCTGGGTTGTTATCGATACGATCTTGCACTGCTTGTAAATCGATAGGCGTTTCATCTGCCTGGGCGACCGCGATAATATCATAACCAAAACGACGATCGGCCCCGCTCGACCAGAGCGTAGCAGCAGGAAAGACTTTCAGAAAAGTTGCTAGTTCACAAGAAACCGTTGCCCAATCAGTTTGATACAATGGAATCCACTGCACCATAATGCCACCTGGCTTGAGCCTCGCCTTGCAAAGTTCGTAGTATTCCTGGGAGTAGAGGATGGCTGAGCCACGCACCCAGGGGTGAATCGAGTCAGAGGAAATGATGTCAAATTTCTCCTCGGTCGTTGCCATATAATGACGTGCATCGTCGATGATGATTTCTGTCCGCGGGTCGCTGATCACACTGTGATTCTCTACATCAAAGAACTCGGCTGCTTCGATCACCGCTGGTTCAATTTCGCAGATCTCGATGCTCTCGACCTGGGGGTAAAGCACAAAACTTCCAGCCGTAGTTCCCGCACCCAATCCGACGGTGAGTGTTTTTTTAGGATCTGGATGAAATAAAGCGCAGACGTGACCCAGCAGTCGCTGGCAACGCAGGTCGTCAATGTTACTCGATGCTTCAACTTTCCCCGACACACAAAGTGACCGTTCACCCGTCGCTTTTTCTTTTAAGACAACAACCGCCGTATTTAAGCTTTCCTCCTCGTAGAGATGCTCAAAACGATCCCACATGCGAGGCATGATGGAATTGCCTAATAACCCGTGGGGCGGAGGAATCACCATGGCAATCGCCGCAAATGCTGCAAGGGCGATGCCCAACAACTGCTGAGAAAACGCCATCGGCTGGGAAACCTCTTCGCTTGGTGTAACAGTGCGTTCACGAGAAGATTGCTCCTCTGGAGTCGCCTGACCTAAACGACGTTGAGCCATGATGGCAAGCAAAGCCGTTAAGGCTGCCAGGGCGACCAACACTTGTTGCGTGTGTTGGGAGCCCAATGCAGGGACAAGAACCAGGCTTGTAAGCATCGATCCGAGGATTGCCCCCAGCGTGTTGGCTGCATAGGCCTGCCCCACCAGACGTCCAGCATCTGTCTGACCGCGACTGGCAGCAACTAATCCGATAGAGAAAGTTGCACCCCAGATGACTGCTGGTGGAAAAACAGAAATGGCTGCCCTGATCGAATCATGCAGGAATACCCCATAGGCTTGCAGGGGTCCCTCCGAATTAGCGGGCCAAAAAGGAACAACTCGTGTGATGGCCAGATTCGCCAGAACCAAGAGTAACATCAGCAGCAGTTGCAGTCTCATCAACCACCTCAGTGGAGAATTTGTTTTGACGACCAATTTCGCAGCAAGCGAACTCCCCAAGCCGATGCCTGTCAGAAAAACCATCAAGATAATGGCAAATGTGTAAGTGGTCGCACCAAATAACAGAGACAACAGTCGGGTCCAGACTACTTCAGCCGATAAAGCAGTGAAACCAGAACATGCCATCAATAGGGCAATCAATAAGGGGACATTCTCATAATTAGTTTTCGTCCGAGGAGTTTCGGATTGTGGTTTTACAGGGTCGTAGGCCATTCTCTGAGAAATCGATAAAGCCTGGAGTCCTACTAGCATGTTGATGGCTGCTGCAACATAGCTGGCATAGGTTACGTCCGTTTGCGGGAGCAAGAAAAATCCTGCGACAAAACATCCCAATACGGCGCCTAGGGTATTGGCTCCATAGAAAAATCCCATATCAGACAAGCCTGTGGGAGTCGCCGAAACGGCTCGTGCCACAGCAGGCAGGGTAGCCCCCATAAGTATAGTGCCCGGCATAAGACAGCCTCCCGCTACGACCGATCGCATGAAGAGGTCTTGTCCACTCGTGACAGATAGAGCTGTGTACCAGTTTTGGAGGGCGGGCATCCACCAGGGAAGGGTGGCACCGATAAGTCCAATGGCAATTTCCAACCCAGCATACACCCTGAGCGGATGCAACCGTATGCTGATCAAGCGTGGGGCTGCCAAACTACCCAGGCACATTCCCCCCATAAAGGTGGACAGGACAATGGCCATAGAAACTGCAGAACCCCCGATGACCAACCGAAGCAAGTGAAACCAAATCACTTCATAGATGAGTGCCGCGCACCCGCTCCCGAGGAACAACAAGCTAATGCTCGAATAGCGGAGCGAGAGGCGAGGTGGAATCTTGGGTGGGGAGTTTGTAGCCATGGAAATTTATCGTATCAGAGAAAGTCCGAATTGTCCGCCAATTGGCCAAAAGAGCCAGCTACGCTATTTTACCGAGGAATGTGATAAAATCCTGATTAGTGTACAGATGCACTTGTAGTGTGTACGAACGTATATTAAGATAATGCTAGCCCTTTGGGCTTCCATTAATTAATAACTAAGGCAGGAATCCGGAGAAAGGGTTACCCCATGTCCCTCGACCAACTCACCCAACGGCAGCGCAAGGTGTTCGACTTCATCCGCGACAAGATTGACGGACGGGGTTACGGCCCGACAGTGCGTGAAATTGGCGAGCATTTCGATATTAATTCTCCCAACGGAGTTATGTGCCATCTCAAAGCCCTAGAGAAAAAGGGGCTGATCACACGAGAACCCAACATGTCGCGGGCGATCCAACTGACCGACCAGGCCCGCGAGGATCGCGGTATGCCCCTGGTGGGCCAGATTGCGGCCGGTAGTTTGGCAGAGGCTATCGAGCAATCCGAGCGGTTTGAGTTTACAGATTGGTTCAGCCAGAAGAATCTATTTGCTCTCCGTGTGAAGGGAGACTCCATGATCGAGGCGGCCATCACCGATGGCGATTTGGTGATCTGCCGCAAAGCACGCACCGCTGACAAGGGGGACATCGTGGTGGCACTCACCGAAGAGGGGGAAGCGACTCTGAAGTACTGGTATCCTGAGGCAAACCGCATCCGCCTTCAGCCAGCGAACTCGTCGATGAAACCGATCTACAGCCGCAACGTCAAAGTACTCGGCGTGGTAACCGGCGTGGTGCGGAAGGTGGGGTGAGCCGTTCTATCTACAACTTTATGCTGACTGCTCCAGATTGCTAACTTGGTTCAGCTTGTTGTAAAGAGTCTTGAGGCTGATTCCCAGTTCTTCAGCGGCTTTCGGTTTGTTGCCCTCGTTGCGTTCCAAGGCCTCCTGGATCGCTTCCATCTCCAGATCGCGGAGACTGATTGCGCCGCGGCGATTGCGGGCTGCTCCTTGCAATTGCCTTGAAGTGAGTTGCTGGGGAAGATGCTCGGCTCGAATGGGACCCGCGTCACAGAGAATTGTTGCGTGCTCGATCACGTTGGCCAACTCGCGGACATTCCCCGGCCACACGTGCGAGAGCAACACATCGATGGCATCGGGTGCAATGAGCGACTCATCACCTTGGGGTTTGCCCCGATGCCGCGCCAAGAGATGCCGCGCCAGATTGGGTACGTCTTGAACACGTTCCCGCAGCGCGGGAAGATGAATCTCGAACGGATTGATGCGATACATCAGGTCTTCGCGGAATTCTTCCTCGGCAACCATCGCTTGCAGGTCGCGATGTGTTGCGCAAATCACCCGTACGTCGACCTCGGTTGTTTTATTTTCGCCGACGCGTCGGATTTCCCCGCACTCCAGTACGCGTAGAAGTTTTGCCTGCATCGCTTTTGGCAGTTCACCAATTTCATCGAGGAAGATCGTCCCACCATGGGCGACTTCAAAGAGTCCCACGCGATGATCATCGGCACCGGTAAAGGCCCCTTTGCGATGCCCGAAGAGTTCACTTTCGATGAGGGTCTCCGGCAAAGCCCCACAGTTAATCGCTACAAAGGGATTCCCTGCGCGCGTGCTTTGCTCGTGCAAGGCTCGAGCCACCAGTTCTTTGCCGGTACCGGTCTCTCCGAGAATCAGGACGGTGGAATTGGAAGGTGCTACCTTTTCGATCAACAGCCGCACTTTCTGCATCGCGGGGGTATTGCCAATCAGTCGTGGAGCTCCCTCAAGGCTTTGCACACGATGTTGCAGTGCTCGGCACTTTTGGGTGAGCTGCCGCTTTTCAGAGACTCGTTTCAAGAGGGCCTGGAGTTCGACCAATTTGCAGGGCTTGGTGAGATAGTCAAACGCACCGTGGCGCAGTGCGGCGATGGCCGTTTCCATCGACGATTTTCCGGTGAGAACCACGGCCTCGGTTTCCGGAGAAACATCTTTACAGTGGGCGATCACTCCGATGCCGTCACGACCAGGCATGTCGAGATCGACCAGAATACAATCGTATGTGTTTTTATCCAGGGCCGCGATTGCTGTGAGACCATCGGGGCACACCGTCACTCGATGTCCCAGCCGTGGCAGCTCAAGCTTCATTAGCTCCTGCAATGAGGGCTCGTCGTCGGCAAACAACAGGGTCAGTCCTTGACCGTTAGGCTGCTTGGTAGCGATGGCTCTTCTCCTTTGTTGTAGTTTTAGACGGCAATGAAACAATAAATCGCGAGCCGCTTCCTGGGCCCGCACTTAGTGCTTCAATGGTACCGTCGTGTTCTTCTACGATGCGATAAGTGATTGAAAGCCCGAGTCCTGTACCCTGGCCTCCCCGGCGACGAGTAAAGAATGGCTCGAACAGGTGTTTGCGCACCTCCTCGCTCATGCCGCAGCCATTGTCCTCGACAACAATGCGTGCCCGGTCTTCCACTTGCTCGACAGACACACTTACCGTGCCACTGGTGTCGAGACTTTCCAAGCCATTGGTGATGAGATTCAAGACCACCTGCTTGATTTCCTGAGCATTGATCTCCACTACTACGGGAGGTCCGGGGGTGAGCTCAAGGTTTTTGTCTTTGTGATTACCCAGATGTTGCACCATGTCGATCACGCCCGCTACCAACTCTCTCAAATCGGTACTTACCCTTTGAGAGTCTCCCATACGGGCGAAGTCGAGCAGTTTTTCCGTGATCTGTTTACAGCGAAACGCCTCGCGCTGAATCATTTGTAAATAGTTGTGGATGACGGGGGCGTCGTCCTTGCACGGCGAATCAACCCTATCCATCATTTCTTCGATGCGCGAGTCGAGCGATTCGCTGCAGAGTGCGATCGACGCAAGAGGATTGTTAATCTCATGGGCAACTCCCGCGGCGAGGAATCCAACGCTGGCAAGCTGTTCGCTCCGCACAACCTGGCTGGTGCGTTCCCGCACCTGGCGATCAAGATCATCGCGAATTTCCTGGAACCGTGCCGTCATATTATTCATAGCCACGGCCAATTCGCCCATCTCGTCCTTGGTTTCCAGGCGGATCCGATGGTCGAATTTTCCCAAGGCCACTTGCCGGGAACCTTCCACCAGCGTTTGTAAGGGTTCTGCAAACCAACGAATGAATCCTCGAATGGAAATAAAAACCAGAACAAACACGACTCCCACATTGGCCCATGCAAAGGAGAGGGCAGTGCGGTATTGGGCTCGTACGTTGTCCGACAAATCCGAAAGACGTGTGTGCAGATAACTGGGTAGTTCGGCCACCAACAGTCGCATGTGATCGAGTTCCCCACGAATGTACTCAATCCGATTAGGACGCAGCACCCAATCTTCACCTAGTTCGGCGCCTGAACTTTCACCACCAAGTTTCGTGAGTAACTTGTCAATTTTGACCAAAGTTTCTCGCTCCAGGCTGTCGTCACCAAGTTGCATGTCACGGTCGAGACTGCTTTCATCGAGTTGCCGACGATACCGGTTGATTGCTTCCACGAGACTTGCAAAAGTGATGCGGTATTCCTCTCGCAGCATTTGGGCATCCCAGGGCAACGAGTTGATCTCTTCATCCTTCGAGGATGTTTTGGTGATCGATTGAATGCTCAGCGGGAGTTCAGCTCGCTCGTTGGCCTGACTCAGAATCACGCGCAGGTCATTCACGTGCTGCTGGATGTCACTTGCGAGCGGCAATTCCGCTGACCGCCCGCTCAAACTTTTTACCAACCCTCGATAGGAATACAGTCCGTAGACCGCACTGCCGAAAAGCGCAAGGATGGCGATCAGGAATACTCCTAATCCCAGCTTGAGCTTCGTGCGTAGGGGCCATTGAGAAGGCACCGACGACCTCCTTGTCGTGGTGGTAATTCAAACAATAGCGGGTTTTGAAAACCCGACGGGAGCGAGAGTTTAGCACTCTCATTGTAATTCTGACAAGAACAGATGTGCGGCGCTAGCACGGCCAGAAATTGTGAAGGAATTCATCGACAGCCATGGGCGGGAGCCCATGGTTGAATCACCAGATTTCCGCTCTCTTCCGCCTGCGGCTGTGATAGGCAAGGCATCAAAACCTGACCACGCGTCGCATCAGCCAGATTCCCCAACCTGCTAGCACCAGGTTGCCTAGCCAGACCGCTGGGGCAGGGAATGCCCCCGATTTTGCCTGATCGAGGCAGCCCACCAACATTGGGTAATAGATCAAGAGAATCGGCAAAAAGCAGGCAAAGAAACTTCCCCAGAATTCTCCGTGGCGACGCCGGATCGCCATCGGAGCACCGATCATTACAAAGCACAAACAACTAAATCCGTTTGCCCACCGCCGATGGGGCTCAGTGTAGAAGCGGTGCTTGGTGATCTTTGCATATTGAACCTGCTGGCGGCGATTCTGCCAGTCGCTCTCGGTGAGTTCATACATCCGACCTGTCATGATGGCATACGATGCATCGGCGGCCATCTCTTGTTCCATCAGCTCGATCAGCCGAGCCTGCTCAATCTTCTTCGGGCCAATTTCGCGCAAAGCGTAGTTGGCGGGGCTGCGAGATTGACTGCTCTCTCCGGTGAACTCGCCGAAGGAAATCGGCAATTCCCATGATCCCGGATGTGAGATCGATCCACCTCCTCCAAAGTCGATCTCGGCATTGACCAGAGTCAGCAGGATGCGTTCGGCAGCAGCATCCGAGCGAATCTCTGCCTCGTCGGCGGTAACTGTCCAGGCAGGTTTATTGGGGGCCGCAAAAAACAGAAACGTAGGCTCGACCAGGCGTTTGCCGTTTACACGTTGGACCGTCAGTTTTAATTGATCGTTGCTGTAGGACCGAGTCGTTCTCAACCGGCCGTATATGATTTCTTCGAGCGACTCGAGCACAACCCGTTGCACACCGCCATGCCCCCAGGAAACTGCCATGTCGTTGATCCACACCGTGGCAAAGCTTGCTAATGTGGCTAGGATCAACGTAGGCCAGACCATGACCATAGGTGAAATACCAAGAGATTTCACAGCGACAATCTCATTCGACGAAGACATTCGTCCGTAGATCGTGGTCGTGGCCAGCAGCATCGTACCTGGCACGGCGAAAAGCATAGCCTGTGGCAGCATATAGGGCAGCAGTCGAAGTAGAGGGACCAGTCCCAATCCTTTTTCAACCGCTTCCTTGCCGACAAGTATCAAAAAAACGATGGCAGTCATCGCAGTAAGTGTCAGCAGAAAGACTGACAGCAACTCGAAGACGATGTACCGAGTCAGAATGCGCATCGTGGAAATTTTGCCACTGGGAAAGGAGGGGGGCGGCCCAAAGCTGCCACACTGTACCAACACTAGCCAGACTGCGAAACGACACTTCGTTGTCTGAACCTTAGAAGCCGACAGCGGAAGCCGATGGTTTTAAATCTAGAAACAACCCCGGATGCCGCTAAGGGCTATTAAGGTCTCTTCTGTGCTAGCACTCAAGTCAGATCGACTGTCGAGTCGCTTGTCGGCCGTCTGGATTCGCGTAAGGCCTGCATCAAACGCCTGACCGCACTACAGTAGGCGATCACCGCTTCTTGGTAATTTCCCTGCGAGATTGCTTCATGGGCGGCCTCTCGATCACGACGAATCGTCGGCCAATCCACATCCCAGCTGTTTTGACCCTCGAGGTCTTCCAATTGGCGGACAATGTCGCCCAAAGTAGCAATACTCGCCGGGCCCGGCTGGCAATCGTGGCGACGATAGGGTGCCTTGCCATGAAGCCCTCCGCTGGAGTTCTGTTTGCAAGGCGATGTATTTGCGTCCCGTTGTGTCCACGCGACGACTGCCGCTACCAGAAAAGCGGCCGCTGCGAGGAAGGCTCCCCCATAATGTTGACCCGCCAGCATGGCACCACACAATACGGCGCTAATTGTCATTGTAACCCAGCAGATCGGATGAATCGCTTTGCGACGCGAAGAGCGACGTGGTGGTAGTTCTTTCTCCTTGGGAGGGGCAGCCAACCCCAACTTGCCGGCTTCATCAATCTCCACAACGATCGTCGTGATGTTGTCGGGACCACCTAGTAAATTGGCCAGATCGATAAGCGTTTGGGCGGCGTCCGATAGGGGTAAGCTTCCGACGACGGCACCGATCAGCTCTGGCTTCAACGGTCCCGTTAAGCCGTCGCTGCAGAGCAGAAAACGATCGCCAGTCTGTACAGAAAAAGGACCTTCAACGTCGACCGAAACAGTAGGATGCGGACCAAGTGACCGCGTGATGACGTTTTTGGGCACATAAGCCGGAATCTCATCTTCACTTGCATGACCGGCAGCGGCCATCTCCCAAACCAGGCTATGATCGAAGGTCAACTGCTCAAAGCAATTTCCCCGCAAACGGTAGATGCGGCTGTCACCCACGTGAGCAGCAAGCGCTCCTTGCGGAAGAACCAAGAGACAACTGCAGGTCGTACCCATCCCTTGGAAGTCAACACTGTTAGATCCTTTGTTGTAGATTACTTGGTTGGCCTCGCGGACAGCATCGACGATAGCTTCACTGGGAGTAACCTCCGTTCGCTTATGATAGCAATGAGGCACAGTGTCTGTGGCGAGCTTGCTGGCGAGCTCACCAGCTGCGTGAGCACCCATCCCGTCGGCCACCATGAATAGATGGCCGTGTGATTTCCATTGATAGGTTCCTTCCGCCAATGAAACGGCTAAGGAATCCTGATTGCTCGACCTGCGCATCCCCACATCACTCACTGCCGCGCAACGCAGCCCCCCAATGGAGCATTCCGACTTGCTGGAGGGACTACTCATACGCGCTGCAGAATCTCACGAAGGTTGTTTTATATGGGGTCGAAGAAATGAGATCCCAGCAGCGGAGCAAACGGATCGCATCTCCCGAAAGGGAGGATAGAGGCCGCCTGATGCCTGAGATCTCTCAATTCAAACTTACTCACTTCGGGCAATTGCCAGCAGAGCAAGCTTTCAATTCTAACTGCAAAAGCTCTTGATTCCTAGCGGGCAAGATCGTCCTTCCTACCACCGTGGAAATGATCTGGAAGGCGCTGTAGCTCTATTTCGTAGGGATCTCTATAGTTCCTGCCGCTTTTCCGTGCAGTTTCCGCACCTATTGGGCCTCGGCATGACCGACTCGTCTTACAATTTACAACTGAAGCGATTCGCTATTTGCATCGCCTTGGTTTGTCTGGTGCTTGTACCAGGTTGTGTCCGCCGCCGTCTGATGGTTCGCAGCAATCCCCCTGGTGCAATGGTTTACGTCGACAACCAACTTATCGGCACCACTCCCTGTGCCACTGACTTCATCTATTATGGCACGCGCGAAATCCGTCTTGTGAAACCTGGCTTTGAGACTCTGACCGTCAGCCAGCCGATTCCAACCCCTTGGTACGAAATTCCCCCACTCGATTTCGTGAGCGAAAATCTTTGTCCCAAAAAGATTCAGGACTTCCGTACTGTTTCTTACAACATGGTTCCTCAGGTGATCGTCCCCACCGAACAATTGCTTGGCCGCGCAGAAGAATTGCGCCAAAGTACACAGCAAGGTGCGGTTTTGCCGCCAGCCATCATCGGTCCTCCACCAACCTCAGGTCCGGTTCTTCCCCCAGGTAGCCAACCCCTGCAGACAGTGCCTCCAGAGTCAGAAACACTGGTTCCCTCCGGTGTGCTACCTGCACCTCCTGGGTCATTGCCCTCTGGTGGTCAACCATTGGTACCGCTGCCATAGAGTACTGTAAACACAAGGCCGTGGCTTAATTCGCAAGAATTCAAGCCTTCAATGAAAGCTGGAATTCTTGTGAATTCAGCTACGGTCAATTTTCAGTTACAATGTCCTTCTTATGAAGATTCACACTCTTGAGCCTGACCGTTTGCATTTGGCCCAGCTGCCGACGCCTGTGGTCGAACTAAGGAGACTCGCCCGGCATACAGGCGTGCCTCAATTGTTCGCCAAACGAGATGACTTGACTGGGCTGGAACTAACAGGCAACAAAGTCCGCAAGTTGGAATACGTGGTTGCCGATGCGATTGCTGGTGGGGCAGATACGCTCGTGACGCACGGCGGTTTTCAGTCCAATCACTGTCGGGCAACTGCTGCGATTGGTGCGCGTTTGGGTTTGCGAGTGAGACTCATTCTGCGGTCAGATGATGACGAACCACCGTCCGATGGTAATCTCTTCCTCGATCAACTCTTCGGAGCCGCATGCTCCTTTCATCCGCCTTCGACATACAATTCACAGCTCGATAATCTGGTCGAATCGACTCTTGCAGAAGAAAAGCAGACCGGGCGAGTTCCTTATTTCTTTCCCGTTGGCGCTAGTGTTCCCTTGGGATGTTGGGGATACATTCGTTGCTTCGCAGAACTTGTGGAACAATTGGGGCGTGATACTCCAGTGGATGTCTACGTGGCCACCTCGTCAGGTGGAACACAGGTCGGACTCATGTTAGGTCGGGCACTCTTCAATTGTGAAAAGTGGTGCATCCGAGGCATTCCGGTGAGTGACAGTGTGGAATATTTCCACACCTCTCTGAGAGAGTTGGAACGACAAACAGTCGAGCAATTCAAGTTGTCCATCACTCCAGAGCAAACGCCAATCGAACTGGTGGATGGTTTTATCGGCGAGGGCTACGCGATTCCCTATCCTGCGGCAGTTGAATCCATTCGCTTGCTTGGACGCAGTGAAGCGATAGTACTCGACCCCAGCTACACATCAAAAGCCATGACCGGCATGTTGAGCGAACTTCCCCAACGCGACAGTTCACGGGTCCCTGTGTTTCTGCATACCGGCGGTAGCTTTGGGCTCTTCGCACGCCGCGATCTACTCCACCTTCAAAATACCCAATCGGAAACTGGCTTCTGATTCTGATCTGATTCTCCATGCCCAAACCTCACTCTGCCGAAGTCAATCTCGTCACAGGAGCGACCGGATTCATTGGCGGTCATCTCGTCATGCGATTGTGCTCTATGGGTCTGAAGGTGCGAGCGCTAGTTCGCAACCCTGATAAGGCTTCTTCGTTGGCAGAACTCGGCATCGAACTCATTTCTGGTGACCTCTGCGACGCTGAGAGCGTCGGCAAAGCGATCGAAGGTGCCACCCGTGTGTTTCATTGCGCCGGGCTTGTTTCCGATTGGGGGACTCGCCAGGAATTTCACGCCGCCAATGTGGTTGGTACCCGAAACGTCGCACGGGCAGCGGCAGACGCGGGTGTCCGCTCGATGGTCCATCTCAGCTCGGCCTCGGTGTACGGTTATCCACGGATCAAAAACATTACAGAACAGGCTCCACTCCGTTCGCGGAGTATTCCCTACATTGAATCGAAGATCCAAGCAGAATATGAGATCCGGCAGGCAAACGAGACACAGGGATTACGCTCTACCATTCTCCGTCCCGTTATGGTCTTTGGTCCGCAGTGTCAGAACTATGTGGGGGAAGTGACCAGGCATCTGCGTTCTGGTTCTATGCTGCTGCTGGACGGCGGGAGACATGTTGCAGGGCTAGCCTACGTGGAAAACGTCGTCGATGCCATTTTGCAGGCTTCCGAAACCCCAGAAGCACTGAATCAAGTGCTGAACATTTGTGATGAGCTGCCGGTCACCTGGAAAGAATATATCGACTGTCTGGCCGACGGAATCGGTGTCCGCCGGGTGCGTTTCACATTGCCGACTCGCGTCGCATATCCGCTGGCAATGGCTATGGAAACCGCCGGGAAGGCACTCCGGCGCGAACGACGTCCCTTACTGACCCGACTCGCTGTATTGGAACTGGGACAACCGCAGGTTTATGATATTGGCCTGGCCCGTCGAATTCTTGGTTTTACTCCGCGAGTATCGTATGACGAGGCAATGCACTTAACCCTTGATTGGATCAATCGCCAGCTGTGACCGTCACTATCCAACGCGTGGAAACTACCCGGCAACGGCGTGAATTCGTGCGCCTCGCGCGGAGAATCTACGCTGATACACCGCTCTGGGTTCCCAATCTTGAGAGGGAATCTCTGAAGGAAATCACGCCCGACAAGAATCCTTTCTACCAGCATGCCACTGCACAATTGTTTCTCGCAGTTCGCAACGGCCAGGCGGTCGGTCGCATCGCGGCCATCGAAAACCCTCGCCATAACAAGCATTGGCAAGACCGTGTTGGGTTTTTCGGGCACTATGAATCCGTCGATGACCTAGAAGTTAGCCAAGCACTCTATTCAGCGGCCGAAGCTTGGCTGCGTGATCGGAATTTGGCGAGTATGCGGGGACCGACAAACCCGGCAATGAATACGAGTGCAGGTTTTCTCTCCGCCGGATTCGAATTCACTCCAACGATCCCGATGCCCTACACGCCGGCCTATTACCTCGGTCAGGCACAAGACTACGGATTGCAGCCCGTCATGGAACTCTTTGTCTACGGTTTCAAGTTTGCAGATAATTCCAAGGCAGAAAGAGCGTGGGACTGGGGGCGGGTGCAGCGGATGAGCAGCTATGTCCAACGACGGGCGAATGTCACGGTCCGGACTGTGAGGATGGAAACAATCGATGAGGAGTTGGATCATGTCCGTACGATCTGCAACATCTCCCTGGCCGACAATTGGGGATACATCCCGATGACTCCCACCGAGCTGGAGGCAGCCCGTGATGAGCTGCAGGGAATCGTCGATCCGGCCCTGTTTCTCTTTGCCGAGATCGACGGCCACCCCGAAGCCGTCTTCATCGCCTGTCCCGACTACAACGAGCTACTGAAAAAAATGGATGGTCGCCTCTTCCCCATGGGTTGGTGGACCTACCTCCGTCACCGCCGTCACATTCAAAAGCATGTGGTCTATGTTTATGCCGCGACCCCGAAAGCATACGCTGTCGGCGCCGGAGCGGTGTTATACGAAAAGTTTTTCGGCGAGTGTTTGCGCCGAGGGATCAACCATTTGGAAACCGGCTACATCCTGGATAGCAACACAAAAATGCGCAACTCCATTGAAAACTTCGGTGCGGAAGTTTGGAAACGGTATCTGTTGTTTGAGAAGAAGTTTAACGCGTAGGCCGTGATCAAGCCGTGCGCAATTCCGGCATATCCACTCCGTGAAAGAGATTAACACTCCTAGTAACAAAAAGCCAGCAAATAAAATTCCCAGCCTGTTAACGTGCTAATAAAAAGTTGCAGACCCAACAACACGAGCCAAAAAACGTAGGTAGGCCCGAACTCACAAGGTCTGGGGGGCGAGGGAATTTTCCGCAGGGCATTGACCAGCAGAAAGAGCCAAATCAAGGCAGTGATGCTCAAAAATGCCAGGTGAATCGTCAGCGTCATGTACGTGATTCGCGGGATGGCATCCGCTGCGACTCCGACGCGAGTCCGCCAGTCGTAGGAAAAGAACTCGAATGCGAACAAACCGGCGGCCACGGCAAACACACCTGAAACTATCAACATCAGCCGTTTGTGTGTCTCGTAGTTTTTCCGAACAAGTAGAAGTGTAAGGCCTTGAATGAACATCGGTATAACGGCCAACTCCAGTAGAAATGCTACATCGTAAGCCAACGAAGCGCGAGACCCAAAAATTCCCTCAATGCCTTGATATTCCATAGATAATCGAAATAGTGGTCACATTCGCAGAGCGAATTCGCTGCAAAGGGCGGGCAGTTCACGTTGAGCGAGCCCTGGAGTGTGTCTATACTCTAGCAGATATTATAATCGCTGATACTAAAGAACGCACCGATTCTTCACGAAAAGCGCTCAGTTAGGTTCATTTTTCAATTTTCCTCCCCGGTGGGAGGGTGCGAATTTCAAAGTGTTTCTATAGAGGAGAGGAAAACTGGACCCATCTCCATTTACGTTGGCGCAGCAATTCGGCACCCCGCTGTATGTTTACGACGCTTCCGTAATCGAGGCACGCGTTCGCGAGTTCGCGCAGTTCGATGTCGTACGATTTGCCCAAAAAGCCTGCTCGAATCTGGCGATTCTAGATTTGATGCGAAATTCCGGCGTGTTGGTAGATGCGGTCAGTGCGGGTGAGATTCAGCGGGCGCTGGCGGCTGGTTATCTGCCTGGTCGAGGTGATCACCCCGAGATCGTCTACACGGCTGACATCTTCGATCACGAGTCACTGGATCTGGTCGTCGAGCATTATCTACCGGTCAACTGTGGTTCGCCGATCATGATCGACCAACTTGGCAAGCGAATGCCCGACTGTGATATCACTCTACGGATCAATCCGGGATTTGGGCATGGGCATAGTCAGAAAACCAACACCGGTGGTTCGGGTTCAAAGCACGGAATTTGGCACACGCAAATTCCCGATTGCATCGAGCGCGCCGCGAAATATGGCATCACGGTCACTGGGCTGCACATGCACATTGGTTCAGGAACCGATATGGATCATTTGAGCCAGGTCTGCCATGCCATGGAAAAAGCAGCGTTGGAAGTTGGTCCTTCGCTCCGTTCGATCAGTGCCGGAGGTGGGCTCTCGGTACCCTATCGAGAAGGAGAACAGCGGGTCGACGTTGCCGCGTATTTTGCGATGTGGGATGCAACGCGTCAAAAAATTGCGACTGCATGTGGCTCGCCGCTTATGTTGGAGATCGAGCCAGGTCGCTATCTGGTCGCCGAAGCTGGCAGTCTCCTTACCGAAATTCGCGCGATTAAACAGATGGGTGAAAACCTGTATTATCTTGTCGATGCAGGCTTCAACAATTTGGCACGGCCAATCCTCTATGGTGCCTATCACCCAATGGAGATATGCAGGCGAAATGTTGAGTCAAGTCGTTTTGTTGATGTGGTTGTGGGAGGACCTCTGTGTGAATCGGGGGACATCTTCACGCAAGAAGATGGTGGTTTTGTGAGTACTCGTTCTCTGCCAGAGGCGGAAGTTGGCGACATTCTGGTGATAGGCTGTGCCGGGGCCTACGGAGCAGTGATGGGAAGCAACTACAACACGAAACCTCTGGCAGCTGAAGTGCTGATCAAGGATTCCCATCCTCACTTGATCCGAGCCCGCCAATCATTCGAAGACATCATACGCGGAGAGCGAATTCCCATTGCCTAGCCCTTCCGCAGCGCGGCACTCGGCTCTGTGAATTACGCAGCTATTTTATCGGTGTCTCACGATTGTTCGGTAAGATGCCCCGCGCTACGCGCGCCGGGTCGCGCGCGATCTTATCCGTTGCTATCCAGATGTTATCCAGGATCATACGGATGCGACGTTGGATTTGCGGGTCGTTGATCAGACACCGCACGTCGGCAATTGCCGCTGTAGCTTCATTGATCGTACGTCCTAGCCGGTCATAGACGTCGCGATCTCTCAGCAAAAGCCCGACAGTCCCTTCGCTGGCGTTGACGCTCTTTACCAGCATAGCCGCTTCCTCAAAAAGCACGCCAAGATTGTTGATACTCCCTTCTAGTTGGTCGACCAAATCCGGTCCACGATCGCCAAGTGGACCGGTCAGTCCTTGCAGATTCTTGAGATTCTGGTCGGCTGAGGCCAAGGTTCTCTCAAGCACTTGTAAAATCTGACGTGCATCAGCCACCACCGACGGTAGTTGTGAGAGTCCCCGCTTGAGTTCCTCTTTGAATTGTTCGTCACCGAGCACGTCCTCCACGTCGATCATCACGCGATTGAAATTCGCCAGCGCAGAATCCGCCGTTTGCATCATGCGATTGATTCGCTCGGTGTCGGTGTCCCCCAGGACGGCATTGAGTTTGTCGGCGAGTTCAGCGACCTCATCTCCAGCCGATCCAAGTGACTGAATCGTTTGCTTTAAATCTCCTTGTAGGTTGGCGATTAAGTCGAGGGGGCTTGGATTGTAGAATCCTCGCAGCGGTGGGCCTCCAGGTTGGACAATTTCATCGGATGCGACCCCACCAACGGGAGAAAATTCGATCACAGCATCCCCAATGAGTGATGTTTGAATGCGCGCCACTTCATTGGTTTTGAGATGTTTATCGTCATCAATATTCATGGTGATCAGGGCGCCTGTATCCGTGTCCTCGACTTTGTCCACGCGACCGATCAGAATTCCACGACGACGCACGGGGGTATCCGGCGCAACCCCAGGCGCCTGATCCACCAACAATTGCAGTTGATACTGTCCACTAAAAGGAGACCACGTAATATCGCTGCTCATTAGGATCAACACGACCGAGGCGATTCCGGTGAAAAACACCATTGCACCTACACGAAATTTTTTGGTCCGGTCGTCCATCACACTACCTCCTCAGCGGTTTCATTCATTTCCATTAATCGATCTCCCGCCTCACCGCGGATGAACTGCGTCACGCGACGATCGTTGGCACCTTCGATCTCTTCCGCAGAGCCGTCGAAAAGTATTTGCTCTTCATCATCTGCAAGTCGCGCCAGCGGATACAACATCACAATCCGGTCTGCCACCTTGGTAGCCGTCTTCATGTCGTGAGTCACGATGATACTGGTTACCGGGTTCTGCTTGCGAGTTCGCATCATCAACTCATTGATCACGTCACTCACGATGGGGTCCAATCCCGTAGTCGGTTCGTCGTAGAGCAGCACCTCGGGATTCATAATCAGTGCCCGCGCCAGGCCGACCCTTTTGCGCATGCCGCCTGACAACTCCGCAGGTCGCTTACGCAGTACGGCAGTCGGCAGCCCCACCTCCGCCAGGCGCGCTAGCATGGCGTCATCATGGCTGGCACGTTCTCCAGGATGGTGTTGTCTGAGGGGAAACAGAATATTCTCAGCAACTGTCATGCTGTCGAACAACGCGGCGTTTTGAAACACAAATCCGAATCGGGTCCGTTGCCTGGTAAGCTCTTGGTCATCGAGTTGATCAATGCGTTGTCCATCGAATTCGACATAACCTCTTGTAGGTTGCACCAGCCCGATGATGGTCTTGAGCAAAACGGTCTTGCCGCAACCACTCTCGCCAATAATGGCAAGAGTTTGACCGGCCGGAACAGAGAGTGAAATGTCGCGCAGCACGTCTTGTCGACCAAAACTCACGTCGAGCTCGTTGATTTCGATGATTGGTTTAGAAACTGTCATTACCCGTTGAGCAACATGGGGCTGGTCGGCCAAAGATACGAGTAGATGTTATCTAGCAAGATACTCAAGAAGAGGTCGAGTACGATGATGACCACAAACGACTGCACAAAGGCACTCGTAGCGGCCTGGCCTACGCCTTCTGCACCTGGCTTGCAGTTGAAGCCGCGATAACAACTCACCAGCCCGATTGTCGCACCGAAAAAGACGCTCTTAATTATGCCGTAGAGCAGGTCCCAGTTCTCGACATAGAGCTTGGAATTTGCCGAGTAATGATGCACGTCGATATTCAAGAGAAACACGCAATAGGCCGCTCCGCCGACGACCCCCATGAACACTGCCATGATCGTGAGCGAAGGGATTAACAGCAGACAGCTCAAAAACCGAGGTACGACAAGATAATGGACCGGATTGGCTCCCATGCTTGAGAGCGCATCGATTTGCTCTGTCACACGCATGGTGCCTAATTCAGCAGCCATCGCACTCCCAACGCGACCTGCAAGCATCGTAGCCGCCAGCACGGGACCAAGTTCACGAAACATGGTGCGATTGATAACGCCTCCCAGTTGGGTTTCCAAACCAAAGGCGCGAAATTGAGTGTAAGATTGGACCGCCAGAACCATACCAATGAATGTTCCCGTCAAGGCTACGACCGGCAAGCTCAACACGCCAATCTGATACATGTTTGTATAGAGCGTGTCCTTACTAGGCAGGCGTGCGACAAGCCAGCGGATGGTTTGCCAGGCAAAGAGTGTCATGTCACCCAACGTCTCGATTGAGCGAAGCACCAAGGTGCCCAGATCCACCAATGGATCGGTCAGCGCTGAAACGATGCCGCGACGTGGCGGACGTGAGTATTCAAGTCCTGTTGACATGTCTGGTAGACCTCATTGCTCTTTTTCGAAGCTAATGCTTTCGCAGATGGCTATTGGCTTCTGCTGCGCGCAGCTCGACTCTTAGTTCAGTTTCGACTGAGTGAGATTGCCACTTGAGCAAAGTTTACTATTTGGCATTGAGTTGGCGAACTGGGTAAGATTTGCCGTGACAGCATTCCTTCGTTTCCCTAAAAGCACCCAACATAAGAAAGGAACCGGTTGTCCCATTCAATGGATGCCAACCGGTTCCTATGCTTTAACCCTACTCGCTGGTGCCCGTGACGGGATAAGGAGCGTCATACCGCGACGCACTGAGACGAGAGGCAACGCCTGGGTCAGAGCTACGCCCTCAGGATGCGGGAGGGCCGACATAGCTGCTACGTGCCTAGCGGACAGTAAAAGAGATATGCACACCGCGTACCAAAGACAGCCCATGCCTTAAATCCCGCGATTCGACACTCTTACATCTATCTAAGATAGCAAACGAAGTGGCAAATTCTACAAAGTCGCGGTCGGGGCCAATCCACCTCACCTATTCACTTACTCCTGATTTCTGAGCACGCTTGCCAGCATCGCTTGAAATACTTGCTGAACCTGCTCAAACTCTCGGTCTTCAGCTTGCGCAATCAACAAAAAGTTACCCGACGGCGTTTCAAATCCTTTAACCCAACAAGTACTCGTCAGATCGAGGTAGAAGAAATTGACTGTATAGCCTTCAATCAGGTGACCTTCCAGGATTTCGTCGGTTGATTCGACATCCAGGTCATTGTACTCGCTACGCAGTGCAGCCAGCGCTTCGTCGAACAGCGGTTCAAAATCCTTGTCTGATGGATGTTTGCTGAGTTGCCAGAACGCTGTATGAGGACTCGATACGACGACGAGTTCCCGTTGCTGAGAGTCATCCTGAATCTCGATAGACCAGTTATCTGGATAATCAAAACGGATACCGAAATGGTCGAATGTGGCGGGCATGAGTGGAGGGTAGTTTGTAGCGAGTGGTGGGTGGTTCGTAGTGAACCGGACGCATAGATACTGCTAGCACCCGATTCTACCAGTCCACATCGTCGCTGACCACTGCCGTTGTCATCAATGTGCAATGCTTGCTACCATTCGCCGCTTGAAATCTTCCTTGCTTTGATTGGTCAGAAGGTGCTTTTCTTATCTTGGCACTCACGATTGATGATCACCTGCTGCGCTCTTGCGCTCGGCGTAGGCGGCTGCGCACTAGGCAAAAAGAAGCTCGTTCCCGAATCTCTCGCCACCTGTCGTGAACTCTCGCGTGAAGGGGTAAGTGCCATGGAAACGGGCCAATGGGATCGCGCCCAAACCCTGCTCACTGGAGCCGTCGAAGCCAGTCCCAGTGATGCAGAAGCGAGGCGTAATTTGGCTGAAGCTCTCTGGCAACAGGGTGCGCATCGGGACGCAGTCGTCCACATGGAAACAGCTGTTCGGCTCGATCCTCGGCATGCTCCCACACTGGTTCGTTCTGGCGAAATGCTTCTCATAGTCGGCGCTACCGATAAAGCTATGCAACGTGCCGAGGAAGCGATCCGACTCGATGCCACACTCGCCGGTTGCTGGTCGTTGCGTGGTCGGGTCTATCGTCAACGGGGCGAACTCGAACGTGGCCTTGCAGACATGCAACATTCCTTACGTTTTGCTCCTCACGATACAGCAGCGCTGCTGGAGGTGGCCCAAATCCAACAAGAACTGGGCAACCCACAGCGCAGTTTGTCTACTTTGCACTACCTGTTGGATGTTTACCCACCGGGGGAAGAACCACAACAAGTGCTGTGGCTCGAAGGCTTGGCTTACAAGGCTCTCGGACGACATCAGGAAGCCGTCACCAGCCTGCAGGCCGCCAGTTTGCGAGGCGAGCCGCGCGCCGAACTACTGTTCCAATTGGCACAAGCCGAACAGGCGGTGGGTCAGCGGGATGCTGCTGCCAGTACGCTCCAACGTGCGATTGCCCTGGATTCCGGCCACGAACCGAGCCGCGTCCTGCTTGCCCAGTTGCAGCAGCTCGATATTTCCTCCGGGCAAACGATACTGCGATAAAACCTGGCGAGCTACAGGCAATTGCTTCATTCTCCCATTCCTTACATTCCTCCCATTCCATACCCCGCTAGATTCTCCTCAGCTAACGCCCCCTTCCAGGCAAGAGTAAGGTATGCTTCAGTGGCAATGCCTCCTACACTCAACCTTCTTGCCAGGAACCTACCCATGTCAGCACTAGCCGAAACCGTTGCCCCCGCCCACTTTGTTGACCGCCGCGAACCTTTGTCCGATGGTCCAGTTCCAGGTAGGGAACGTCGTCAGTTCGCCAACAGCCACTCCGAGCTTTCGCCCCCAGCCGCTGAACTGGCTCGTGCGATCGATCAATACAAATTGCTCCACCGACGCCGATTTATTGATTTCGAAGAGATGCTCGGCATCATCAAATCGCTCGGCTACAGCAAATAGCGATTCCACATTCGAAGCTGTGCCACAACGCCGAAGATCCGCCGTGGCGGGCGACATACGGCACTAGTCGCGCCAGAGCTACCATGTTAGGTGGCCCGCAAGAACACCATGCGCAACTCACGCCCAGTAATAAATCCCAGCGTCTTGCCATCCTTGCTAGTGACGTGTCCCAGAGCATCTTCCATTTTTCCCAGCTTGCGTAACGCTGCCAAACAAGACATGCTCTCTTTTAATTCGACCATTGGTAGAGGTTCAGGAAGCGACGGAGAATCACTCAGATAGAGATCCATCATCCGCAAATAACCCACCAACTCTCGTTTGTTACGCGGATCCTCTACCGGCAAAAGTGCGCGTTTATGTCGCTGAGCGATTCGCAACACATCGCTCTTACTCATCGTGGTAGTCACGCGCACCACGCGATCCTGACGCCGCAAAATAGTTTTCAGTGGAAGCCCCGCCACTGCCAACATTGCCTGGGCCAATGTCTGCTGGGCCGGTCTTAAGATACCTGCTTCGTGACCCTCGGTAATCAACTCGGCCAACTCTCTACGGGCGAGTCGCAATCGAAGTTCCTGCGGTGAACTATTCGTGACTAGCTGCACCATGCGACTGAATGCCCACAACAGGGCGGTCACGGGAAAAAACAACACCGTGCAACCCAAGAGAGGCATCGTGCAGCGTTTTAAAAGGCGATTGGGTGCATCGTAGAACAAATTCTTCGGCATCAATTCACCCAGTAGGAAAACCACTGGAGCGAGAACAATGGGACCAAGAATCTCGACCAGTGCCCCTCCCTTGGGAAAAAGTTGTTGGGAGCCGATCACCACACTCAACGATACCAGATAGTTTGCCAGATTGTTACCTACCAAGGTCGTACCGACAAACACGGTCGGCTGATTCGCGAGCCACAACAGGGCCTTTGCGTTCCAGTTTCCGGCCAGCGCCTCGATTGCCAGTCGCACGCGTGTGATGCGATAAAAACCCGTTTCGCAGCCGCTATAAAAGGCACTCAAACTCAAACCCAGGAGTAGTAAGAGAAACGCGACAATCACTCCCCTTCCTCCCTCTGCTCCAAGAGCTCAAGTTCCACTAGCAGCTTGGGCTGACTCTCCAACACACGAAAGCGAAACGGAGGCCATTCGACTAGATCTCCGACTTCCGGCAGGCGCTGCAATTCCTCCTGCAAGATTCCCGCCACAGTCGTGCTTTTACACTTGGGAAGCGTGATGTCAAAGAATCGACTCAGTCGACGCAAGCTGGTCATCCCCGTCACTTGCCAGAGATTATCGCCTACGGGATGAATCGAGGCTGTGGCCAACATCCGAGCGCTGCGGCTCGAGTCGTCTTCAAAAACCGTTTGCAACAAATCTTCAAGCGTGACGATGCCAATAGTTTCACCAAACTCGTTGACCACCGCAGCCACCTCGAGATCGTCTGCATTTAATGCGTCAAACACAACTGCCACCGTCGCGCACCAAGGGACGTAGACAACGGGGCTTGCAAATCGTTCCAGATTCTGTCGTGGGATTGTCGAGAGCAATTTCAATGCAATCGCCCCGGCGATCTCTTCGCTGTCCGGTTCAGTTACCAGCAAGTAGCCACTCCGCGGAAATTCCCCTTCCAGGTCGGCAAGGTTTACGGGAGGAGAAAACTTTTGATACAAGGTACGCGGCCGCATCAATTCTTCGGCCGTCAAATCTGAGAGCAGCACGATGTTTTGCAGTGCCGTCCGCTCTTGGGCAGCCAGCTCTTCATTGGGGGTCGAGATCGTGATTGCCTGCTCCAGGTCGGCTAATTCCAAGTACAATTCCTTTTGGAAATTTGGCAATAGTAATCTTCGCAAGGCTTGGTTGACTGCTGAGAACATGGGAGCCAACGGACCAAAAACCCGCACGGCAGCGGCGAGCGGAAAGCTTACCAGCGAAGAAATACGACTCGGCGCAAGAACCCCTAGTGTTTTTGGGAACATTTCACCAAAAAGGATCAGCGTTACCAGTGCGACAAACGCCACCAGACCCGCCTCGGCGTGGTGATGCTCGCTCTGCAGGCGGATGCTCACCACTGCGGCAATTGCAAAGTATGCAATGTTTAAAATCAGATTCCAGAACAGGATCGCCATAAGCAATCGTTCGGGATGGGTCAACAAGTTTACCGCCATCCGCTGGGGAGGTGTGCCACGTTTGAGTCTCCGACGGTCTTCAGGTTGCAAAGAAAAAAGTGCTGCCTCGCTGCAGGAAAAAAATCCCGACCCCATGACAATCAAAGCCATGGCAGCAAATGCAGGACTAAAATCTTGCAGCAAGTTCACGAAGGATACTCAGAGTTATTTAACTATTGTGCTTCGAGTCTAGAGCCGAAAACGAGAACGCTTGATTCTGGCTCTTGACTCTAGACTCTCCGCTCTCGACTTTCCTTAATCCTGTCCGGTCGTCCGCCCGGTTGCAACGTCGAATTCGTAGATGGCAGGAACCAACATTGCGGCCGTGGCAAAGGCATAAGTAACGACGGTTATCAGAAAGGCCGCCCCAAAGCTCTGTTGAAAATAGTTAGTTATCACAATGTAAGTGGCAAATGGCGTGATTCCTGATGCCAAAGCAATGGCACGCGAAGGATTGCGGATTCCCAAAGCATAAAACATCCCCGCACCCCCACATACCATGAAGGCAATAAAGGCTTGAAGCTGATAAGTAAAGGAATTCTGAAAAGCCATCATCATCCGCATGCAGACACCAATTCCCAAAAGCAGAAACAGCACCGTACTCAGGCTTACTCCTACCGCAGTTTGCGACACAGCATAAGTCATTCCGCAATGCACTCCCAGCATGGCCACAAAACAGTTCATCACCACGAATGACAGCACTAAAAATACCAGGTTTTCTGTGCTCAACGCACCAGTGATCCACAAGAGTCCGCTCAACGCTAAGGGCAGGAGAATCATTTCTTTGGAGTTATAAAATGTCCCCAGTAGTTTCCCATAGATAATCTCCTGGGGGCTCAAGTCCGTGACCAACAACAGGTCAAGTGCCCGCAGGTCGCGTTCGTTGGTTAGCGAGGTCACCGCCAGGGCATTCACCAGCACGAGTCCCAGGACCATCAGCGGTAGCAGTGGTTTGGCTAAGGCGGGGATGCTAGTTGCATAACGTGTTCCTCCGCCCGACTCTTCACCGAGCATCGTTACCAGTGCCGCTGCACAAATGGCGAAGATCAGCAGATATGCAATCCGCACGACGACGATCTTTTTCCCGTAGGCCCAAGTGCAAACCTCTCGCCACAGGATCGGGTTGTCCCACACCTCTTTGGAGGTTTTCTTCTGGGGATTCGCCGCTGCCTGCGACGCTAGTTTTTCAGCCTGTTCGTCGGTGAGCCTCTGCTGTGTTTCCTGCGAAGGATTCCATACCCGCACTCGCAAGATCGCCCACAGATTTAACGCCACGGCCCCGGCTACTGAGAGCAGCATGAACAGATTGACCGCCCCGCCGCACCATTCGAGCCGCGGATTGGCATCCCGCAGTGGTTGAATCGCTGCCAGAACTGCCCGTACGGGTGAGATGGCAATTGCCCACGTCTCAGTCGGTACATTCAGCCACTCGTTACCCAAACTACCACTGGCGAGAACCTCACCACCGATCACCCACAGAACCAATCCGAGTGTCGTCATTGCCAGCGATTGAAAGGTCTTCTCGCGCCATAAAGCGATCGTCGAACCTAAACTTCCTGCGACTGCCGCCGATGCGACTGTAATCCCGACCACGCGCCAGACTTGCCCGTAAGAAATACCTCCCAGCAGAGTCAGCAGCATCAGCAGGGGGACGGCGGAAAAAATCAAGACGAACACACTCAGAGAACTGGCAAATAGCTTCCCCAGCACCAGTTCAGAGTTGGTCATCCGGGTCATGAGCAGAAGGTCCAGCGTACGGCGATCTTTTTCCTGGGCCACCGCGGCAGTCGTTAACAACGCGGCAAACGACACCGCCATCACCATCTGCAAGGGAGCCAGCAGACCAAACACAGCCGAACCAAAACGAGCCAGATCACTCAAGCTCCGTACGCTTTGCGATCCCAGAAGAATCAGCCAGGCAGTCAGTACCAAGCCAAACAACGCCGCCACATATACGGCCCGTTGCAGATAAAGTCGCCAATTGCGCACACTTGTGGTGACTTCGCGTGAAAAGACCGGACCGATCAGCAAACTGGATATTCCTTAGTCAAACCTAAATTATCGATTCCCTCAGCCGCGACTTACCAAGTCGCCGGTCTTCCCACTATAAGCCCCCTAATAAGGAGAGTCGAGTCTGCAGTCAATCGAATGAACCAACCCTTCTGGCAAATCGTAAGGCTAATCCCCACGTCCCCGGGACGAAACCGACTGGATAGCCCCCCAGGTTGGTCATACCAACTAGTCGTTAAGACTATATTTCTTTGTTTTGACCGACTGGCTAGCCAGCGTGAAATGTCTAAAATGAAGTCGGCGGATCAGAACCGAGTGAAAACCCTGTAGTTTCGTCACGACGCCCGGCAAACCCGTTCGCATGCCGGCCCAGCAACGACTTAATATTAAGGCAAATCAATTCCATGTATTTTTGTAAAGCTCTCCAGACTTGTCTGACCTGCCTACTGGCAATTGCTCTCTTCGCTCCGATGGCAAATCTCAGCCAGGCTCAGACCCCACCGGCTACTACCCCACCCGCAACTACCCCTCCGGCAGCCATTACCGCCACCGGTGATGATGCCAACATGCAGCCCACGGTCGAAGCCCTGATCGGCAACTCGGTTTCATTTTCCAATCGCAATTATCCTGAAGTCGAAAAGGCCATCCAACGCTTTAAGAATGGCGATGTCGAGGGAGCTCTTGAATTCCTGAAACAGGCCAAGGAAAAGTATCCTAAACTTCCCCCGACTTACATCACACTCGCTAAGCTGCACGTGATGGCCCAAAACGTTCAAGGGGCCTATAACCTCCTTGAACTTCAGGTCGCTGAAGACCCCGACGACCCTGAGGCCTATCTGCTTTTGGCAGACCAGGCTTTTGCCGGCAACCGTACCGCCGAAGCCGAAGCGTTGTTTGAAAAAGCAGAACCGCTTGTCGAGAAATTCGACGACAATGCCAAACGCAAGCGCGATATGGAGATTCGTGTACTCGCTGGCAAAGCTGCCGTCAAAGAGCGACGTGGCCAATGGGAGCCCGCGTTGGAGCTTTTGAAAGAGTGGGTCGCAACGGATCCTGATAATGCCATGTCTCATGCCCGCTTGGGAGTCACCCTGTTCCGTTTGGACAAGTCGAAGGAAGCCTTTGACGAATTCACCAAGGCGCGCGAACTCAACCCTGAGCTTCCACATCCCTATGCCTCCTTGGGTCAACTCTTTACACAAAGCGGCGACTTGGAGAATGCACGCAAGGCCTTCGAACGGGCCTACAAGGAAGACGCTGAGGATCCCACCACGGTCCGCACCTATGCTGAATGGTTGTTGCAGCAAGGCGATCTCGAAGAGGCACAGAAAGTCTCCGATGCTCTTCTGAAACTCACCCCCAATGCGCCCGTGGCAGTGCTCTTGGACGGAGTCGTCGCCCTCATGCTGGGGCAGAAAGATCGAGCCGAACAGGCTTTCACCAAAGTCCTCAACCTTGATCCGGGCAATGCCCGAGCCAACGATCTCTTGGCTCTCCTGCTGATCGAAAGCGACGACAAGGCTGATCAGGAGCGGGCCCTCCGCTATGCCGATCTAAATACTAAGCAGTTTGCCAACAATTCTCAGGCGAATATCACCAAGGCCTATGTCCTCTACAAACTGGGCCGCATGACGGAAGCACAGGAACCCTTGCAGATCGGTGCCCGTGGCCAGTTGCAAACAGACTCAGCCTACCTGATCGCCCGCATCATGGCCGACCAGGGACAAAAGGACAAAGCGATCCAAGCTCTTGAGCAAGTTCTGCAACAAAAACAGGGTCTCTTCGTCTTCCGCAAACAAGCCGAAGAACTGCTCCAGCAACTAAAGAGCGAATAATCGCGCACCTGAGGTTATCCGCGACCCGCGCATCCAAGTTAGTCGCGATCTGCAGGCGATTTCTGCTCGCCTAAGGGGAGCGCTCCCGCCCCACCCGATAATACGCCACCACAAACAAGCCTCCTAGCAGCAAGTCGATCCCTGCAAACATTCCTATCACAGCCGGCGCTCGCGACTTGGCCAACAGCACAAACGTCGGAGCTGCAAACAGAAACTTCTCTGCAACTCCCGCCCACATGAGCGGCCGGAAGCGCTGTGGATCACGGGAGATAATCAAGAACCCCATCTGCCAGGCAAGCGCTACTCCAATGAACCCGTAGAAATACTCGGGGTGGGCAATCGGCGGCGGATAATCGCGCCCAACCTGCGCTTCAAGGAAATATTGGGGCACGAGCAAAACCAGCCCATACACCCCCGCCCAGAAAAAAATTCGCTCCGCAAACCTCTCACTACTGGTCATGTGACACTCACTTTTTGAGAAACCCGCAGTAACCCCCGTAGCTGAATTCTTGCGAATCCTGCCACGTATCTGAAGTCCTATTCTTTCAATTTTCAACCGCTTACCATTGGCCATTTGCAACGAATCCTTAACAATTCTAGGCTATAGCTGAACTCACACGAAGTCAGAGTCCTACGGTTACTGGATTCTCAAGAATTCTGTCGGTGCTGAGCAATCTTAGATACTTGTGAATCCCTAATAAGGTTTAACCAATTGCTTGAGGTAAAAGTTATGCGTCACTCTTTGATAGTTAGATTTCTCCTCTCAATCTCCGCCATTATGGTTTCCAATTGGGGCTCATCCGAAAGCACCGCCGAAGAAAATCAAATTCTCGAGTTGCGGACCTACACGCTCGTCGACTCAGCGGCCGAAGAAAAACTCGATGCCTATTTGAAGCACTCACTCTTGCCAGCGCTACAGCGGCAAGGACTCGGGCCAATCGGCGTTTTCGATCAAGCAAGCGATGCAGAGGACGGCAGTATCCAAGTGATGCTGCTGGTGCCGGGTGCCGATGTCGAGTCGGTTACTTCCGCAGCATCGAAGCTCTCGTCTGACGAAAAGTATCAACAAGCGGCGAAAGAGTACTTAAGTACTCCTGCGAAAAAGCCAATAGTGAAGCGGATTCAAAGCGAGTTGCTGGTGTCGTTTGATTGCTGGCCAAAAGCAGTCGTTCCTCAACAAGCTAAGAACAAGAGTCCACGGCTATTTGAACTGCGAATTTATGAAAGCCCCACGGAAAAGCACGGGCAGTTGAAAGTAGAGATGTTTAATTCGGGTGAAGTGCCCATCTTTTTGGACTGCGGCATCACTCCCGTCTACATGGGCCAGGCCGTAATTGGTGATAAGATGCCTAACCTCACCTACATGACAGTCTACAACAATGAGGCCGAGCGCGATGAAGCTTGGAAGAAGTTCACCACCCATCCCGACTGGCAAACACTCAAGGAAGTTGAGAAGTACAAGGATACGGTCAGCACCATCCACAAGAGCGATTGGCGCGCAAAGCCCTATTCACAGTTGCAAGGCTCTAGTGCGGAACAGTCAGGCTTTCTGGTTCGCCTGTATCGGGTTCAAAAGTCACCTTCACCAGCGGTGTAGCGGTAGGTGCGGGATCGCCCAAACTTATCTCAGCAGACACGTGACCCTGTTCCAAACCGGCACTTATCTCGAGGCCGGACTCAACCTGGGTCACCTGATAATCGGGCATTGCGTCTCGATCTCCGATCACCATCACGGCAGCCAGGCCGTGTTTGGCTCTAGCCTGGGAGGTCTTTGCGTGAAAGTGCCATTGTCGAGTTGGATCGGCTGTTTTGACCATTGGATAGCCTTCTTTAGGAGCTATGGGCCACTCATTGGTTTGAGACATTTCGAGCGACCCAGCCGAGGAATGCAAATGAACCGCCATCCGATATTGATCGCGCTGAGCCATAAACAATTGACGTTGTGGATCGAGCGTCGATTCTTCCTTGGTATGCATCAACCAGGTCAACTCGACGGGTTGTCTGGCTTCGACTTCATCCAACACAATCAGCAGCGACGGCCGGACCAAGATCATGTGTCGCAGGTTTTTGCTGAGCGGCTCGGGATAACACTCGCTGGCATCCCCTGCGACATAGGCTAGGTGCGAGAGCGACCGAAATCCCACCAATCGCCCGGCTGCCGTGTCGTCGCGGTTGCGTTGTCCTTGTCCGTCGATCAATAGTGCGTTGTGAGCAAGCGTCTGCTGCGTGTATTGTTCGTGAAAAGGCGACCCATGTTGCGGGTACCGTTCCCCACCAGGAATGGCCAGCGCCTTGCCACCTTTAAGGATCGCGAAGCTATTTTGGTCTGCATGGCTATGGCTCACCGAACCGTAGGGCGAAGATTTGAACAGCACCAACAAGTCGCGGTCGGGATGCATAAAATCAGTATGGAAAGACGCCCAACCGACCCCAGCAAAAGTGCGATCTAGCGGCATGTCTTCAGGGGGTCTTGGTGTCAGATTGTCTGGCAGAAGGATCCGATGCAGTGCCCCCAGGCGATCGGGTTCCACATCTTCCCGCTCAAGCAAGTCGATCCACCACCGCAACTCAGGATCTTGATAGCGCAACGCGTGGAAAAAAAGTATGGAATAGAGCTCGTCAGCACGAGCAGCGACGTGTTTTTCTTCGCCGTCTCCGAACGGCAAGATTTCGCCGAATGGCGAGACGTTGTACATCGCAAAGTAGCGGAACTTGCGAAAGAAGGGCTTCTGAAACAGATCGTAACCGGTCGAAAGATAGAGTGACTGCATTGGTGTGATGAACCGGTCGTTGTAAGACAGGGAATAATTGATCCCCTCGGCCCAACCACCCTCGAAGCCCGCCCAGTGCGGGAACACGGTCAACAAAGCCTGTAAGGAATAATCGAGCCACTGCTCAGCAACGGGCTCCTCGGCCAGAGCGATCGAAAACTCGACCAGATATCCGGGCAGACGGCCGTCGTGGCTGTAGGCGGAATAATTGAGAAAGTCGCGGCGTTTCAATCGTTCCAACATCGCATTGCCGTGGGCGATCAACATCTTCTTCAGAGCTTCACGTTCGGCAACGGTGAGTAGCTCGAAGAGCCAGTCGTATGCTTGAGCGGCGGTGCGTTGGATGCGAAGTCCGATCTCGTCGAACCCCAGTTCTAACGACGCTATGCCATCGACTTCCCAATCCACCAACTGAAGTAAGTGGGCCTTGGCAGCTTCGCCATACTGTCGCTCGCCAGACAGCACATACACGGCAGCCAAGGGAAGCATTCCCTGGTGATACGTGCGAGAAAACCGGTGGTAGTCTTCTCGGTAGGCCGTGCGGCGCTGGGCATATTCTGTCTCTCGATCGAAGCGATCGAAGGTTGGCTTCGCCATGAGTTCCAGCGTCAATGCTCGATCGGCAATCGCGCGGAGTTCTTGGTAAGCCTGCTTCCGCGAGTTTGACAGAGTCGCCCGATACGCTTCGAGTTGAGCCTTGGGGAAGAGCAGCCGTGGATGGTCCGTGGGGACTTTTTTTAGTAACTCACCTGGCTGCACCCACGGCATAGTCACGGCATCGGTCAGGATGCGAAAGTTCCGCGGCTCCTGGGTAGCCTCAACGCGATCGTCCACCAGAGCCGAAACGGTCCACGTGTATTCACCCGCTGGAAGCACTTGGGTGGGAACATGTACCGGGTCCCCCAGGATCGGGGATTGATAGACAATCTCATCCGCTTGATTGCGTATCGTTAGCTGATAGCTCACCAGATCGCGAGCACCTGCCCGCCACCAACAGAAACCGGGCGGCGAAATATCTAGAGCGCTTCCCTCCACGGGACGATTGAAATTCGCGTCACGGGGTCGTTGTTGCGGAAATGCAATCTCTGTTAATTTGGATTCTGCGGCGAAAAGAGTCGACTCAAGCGCAGCACCAACCACCCAACTGCTGATCAGCATCATCAGAGTACCACGCATCATTGGCTTTCTGTGCATGCCTATCCCGCCTGGTTGTCACTTTGCATGGATTCAAGCACGGCATCACCCATTTCTTTGGTAGAAAGCTGGCCACCCAGGTCTCTGGTCGCGGCTCCCGATGCCAGGGCACGCTCGACTCCGCCACGGATCATGGTTGCAGCGTCTTTCAGATCCAACCAATCCAGCATCATCGCCGCGCTCAGGATGGCAGCCACGGGGTTGGAGATCCCTTGCCCCGCAATATCGGGCGCCGAACCATGCACCGGCTCAAACAGGGAAGGGGCCGTTCTGGCGGGATTAATGTTGGCACTCGGCGCCAGGCCCAAACCACCAGAGATCACTCCTCCGAGATCGGTCAGCAAATCGCCAAACAGATTCGATGCCACCACGACGTCGAATCGACAGGGGCGGCGGACAAAATCCATCGCCGCGGCATCCGCGTGAATTCTCTCGGCCTGAACATCAGGGTACTCGCCGCAAATCGCATCAAGTATGTCGTCCCACATCGTCATCCCGTAGACGAGTGCGTTACTCTTGGTGATCATTGTAAGGCGCTTACGCCGCAACCGCGCCTGCTCGAACCCGAACCGCAGAATCCGCTCCACTCCTTTGCGGGTGTGGATGGCCGACTGCACCGCGATTTCGTCAGGCATTCCCTGCTTGGCCCGTCCCCCGCAACGCACATATTCACCTTCCGAGTTTTCCCGCAGCACCAGCATATCGATCTCGCCTGGTTCGGCCAGCGGCGAACGGACCCCTCGCGGAAGTCGCGCCGGTCGCAGGCAAATATACTGGTCGAACTGCTGGCGTATTTGCACCAGGGGCTCCAGGGTCAAAGAGTCCGGCAAGCGCTCCGGATCGCCGACCGCTCCCAGCAAGATTGCCGAGTAACCACGCAACTGATGCAGGAAATCCTGTGGCACGACCGACCCATGCTCAAAATAGTAGTCTCCTCCCCATGGCAACTCGGTCATCTGCAAATCAAACGAGCCCAAATAAGTTTGTGCCGCACTCAGCACCCGCACCGCTTCTGCGATCACTTCGCGCCCAATTCCATCCCCAGGATAAATGGCAATCTGGTGAGTTGTCATGTGATTTTATCGCTAAGGGCAAAGTGAAACGTGTGCCAATGTCCTCAAGAGAACGATTAGACGAGACCCCGTCAATATTCGAATAGACAAGCGAAAGAAGCAAGCCAACTTTACGCTAGTGAGTTCTGGTTTTCTTGACTTCGTGGGATATACCGTACGCTTTGGAATTTGCTTGAATTGTTTCGAGTGCTTCCATTTATCAACACGATCTAGAGTGGCAAGCACGCTCCGCCGTCCCGCTTGCAAGGCCGAGAATCGCTCCGGCACACGGAGTGTGCCTGCTACTTTGTGCCGAGAGCATCTCGCCACTCGCCATTAATATTTCACCAATCACAACTACTCGCGCTGCATCCTAGGTAAACCTTTACCGCAACACGGTTGCACACCATAGCCTAGGGTCCCTGAGCGGAGTGGCACTAGCGACCGGTGATTACGCTCCACGAGCTTCGCCGCAACCCTAAGTGCTAATCACACACAATGCATCTACCCTGAAAGGGTTGAACACCCTTTCACTCTATACTGCACCACGGGACTCCGCCTCACGTCGGTGTAGACGCATAAGTTAGTGGTTGTGCGCTTCCCCTCGGTGGTTGAACGATCAGAACCGTTCAGTTTGCCAAGCAGCTCCCCCAAGCTCAGGTGCAATTTCAGCGCTTCCTCAAAGTCTGGCGCCCGTTCCGAGACTGGCCCCAAAATCGCCTCTAACTTCCGGTCACGCTTTTTATATAATGAGCTTCGAAAGACACTTAACTTCCTTTACCTAGCTGATTTTCCACAGAGAGATATGTCTCGCTGAGCCGCAGAGACTGCAGAGAAGCAAGCTGATCCTCTTTGCGTCTTCGCTCCTTTGCGAGACTATCTTTCTTCGGGTTCTCAGGCTGCAACCAGAATTGGTTATAGCCACAGAGCACACCGAGATCACCAAGAATAGATGGTTAGCTTCAGATTTCTTCGTGAAGCAATCGAATCAGGTCGATGCTGTTTCCAAGAATCTATTGAACAGGAGGTCGCAGAGAACGGAGTTAAGAAGTGTATCACTTTGCGCCTTCGCGCCTTTGCGAGAGACTATCTTAGTTGATTTCTCAGACCGCAAACGGTATCAGTTTATTAGCCACGGATGATTACGGACTAAACACGGATAGGATCTGAATCGATCCGTGTCATCAGTGTTAATCCGTGGCTAACCGCTCCGCCAGCACCCCTCTGTCCCAAGACAGCCTGGGGCTAAATGCATGCGCTAACCCCTCGCCTCCTCCTCCCCCGAGCCCACAATCCCCAATCCCCGCCCCCTACATCAAGTGCCTTTTCACGCTCAAACTCGGCTTTGACCACAAGTTCAACAGAATTCTAGGAAGCTAGCACTCCTCTGCATGTCTCGATTGCCTTGACGCTTTCTGGCGTTCTTCCTAGTCTTCGCCCTCGTGTTTTGCCCCCAGCTCACTCCAGGCCGGCCTGCCGCTGCGCGCAGGCTTCGCCTCATGCTTTTGCGGACTATTCACTTGCAGCCAGCACCTGCCAACCTGCACCCGACGACGCGGCAGATCTCCGGGCGGTTTCGCTTGGTGGTCTTCTTGCTGTTGTTGTCGAGCCTGGTCTCCGGGTGTTCGATTACCTCGAACAAATGGGTGGCCCTGCGTTCCACGCCTCGCAACCCGCTGACCGACTCGCTCGGCCTGCTGACCAGGCAGGGGCCGAAACCGACCGAGCGCACCGTCCAGTTGCTCCGCCGCTATAATCTGCATGCTTACCTGGAGGGGGATCGCCGGGAGTTGCTCGCCAGGCTTAATGAGGTCGATTCCCGCAATCCGAGTCGCGAGAATGTCTATGCCCAGGCCGAGTTGGCCTACGTCGCCGGCAAGCGGGCTGAGCGGAGCCAACACTCGAGTGAGGCCTTGGAATACTATGGCGCGGCCGTCCTGCATTCCTATCGCTACCTGTTCGACGAAAAATACACGACGGCATCGAACCCCTACGACCCCGAGTTCCGGCGGGCGTGTGATCTCTACAATGCGGCATTGGAAGGAGCCCTGCGAATCGTACAGGCCCAGGACTCGTTGCGCCCCGGCACGATCCAGAACATCAAAACCGCCAACCACGACTGCCGAATTGAAGTGCGCCTGAAGAGCAACGACTGGCATGCCGAGGACATCGACCACTTTGAGTTCGTTACCGATTATGAAGTCCACGGACTGCGAAACCACTATCACAACTTTGGCCTGGGCGTGCCGCTGATTGCCGTCCGCCGCAAGCACGAGGGAATGGATCCCCGCGAGGAGTATTATCCCGACGACTTATCTTTCCCGGTCACGGCATTCTTGCGCGTCGACCTGGCAGCCGCCAGCAAGAATGCCGATCAGTCTGCCGTGCTTGAGCTGTTCGATCCCTTGAACCAACCGACTGTCAAGGTAGCGAACCAAAACGTTCCACTGGAAACCGATCTAAGCACGCCGCTGGCTCACACCTTGAGCCAGCCCGCCTTGGATGACACGCGCCTTTCGACCCTGGGACTTCTTAAACCTGAAAAGGTCAAGCAGGCTCAAGGGCTGTACATGCTCGAACCATTTCAGGAAGACAAGATTCCCGTTGTGATGGTCCATGGTCTCTGGTCGAGTCCGGTCACTTGGATGGAGATGTTTAACGACCTGCGGAGCGATCCGCAGATACGCAAGTATTACCAATTTTGGTTCTACATGTATCCCACGGGGCAGCCGTTCTGGTTCAGCGCCGCCCAGATGCGGGAAGATCTCGCCAGCATGAGGCAAAAAGTTGATCCCGAAGGTCGTTTTCCGGCCCTGGATCAGACCGTGCTGGTCGGTCACAGTATGGGAGGTTTGGTTTCTAAACTACAAACCGTGGATAGCGGAAATGACTTCTGGGCCACACTCAGTGACCGCCCATTTTCCGAGTTGGAAGCCGACGAAGAACTGCGCGAAGGGCTGGCGCAGACGTTCTTTTTTGATCCCAATCCCTCGATTCGGCGTGTGATTACGATAGGCACGCCGCATCGGGGAAGTGAATTTGCCAATGACACGACTAAATGGCTAGGCAGAAAACTGATTCGTATTCCCACGAAGCTGATGCAAGGTAAGCATCAACTCATCGCCAGGAATCCAGGTTTCTTTCGAGAAAACGCACCCCTGGATATCAACACCAGTATCGACTCTCTGGAGCCCAATTCACCCCTGCTACCGGTATTATTGACGGCCCATTGCAGTTCTTGGGTGAAATATAACAACATCATGGGTGAAATCCCCTCCGAGGGGATCGCGGCTTGGTTTTCCTCGGGTAAGGGGGACGGCGTCGTAACCCTGGACAGCGCACGACTGGAAAATGCGGAATCACAAATTGTCGTGCCAGCCGACCACTCCTTAGTCCACCGCCATCCGCAAAGCATTCTCGAAGTCCGCCGCATCCTGCTGCAGCAGGTGTCCGATCTGCGCAACTACACCTACGGCGAAGGGATTCAACAAGTCTCGACTCCAGAGAACTCACAGAATCAAGCGACTCCGCGAGATTTTCAGATGTTCCCTGCAACGATTCCCAGTCAGGAAGTGGAAGTCGCCCGTGGACCAACAGAGGCTGTTACACGCTAGATGGGGTCAATGCTGATTATAATGAGGCCACTTCACGTTTAGCCTTCAATCAGCAGATAAGTCTTTAAGGCGAAAGACCAAATCACCCGGTGTGCGTGGACCGTACTTCGACTCGACCTGTCCCAGATCGTCCTTGCCGTCAGGTCCGATAGAGTAGAACACTGTCTCGCCATCAAAGGTTGCCACGCGAAATGGCTTGCCAGAAAACGGATCGATCGGCACGTTGGCCAAACCAGCATTTTTGAACAGTGTTTCGAGATCTGGTGGGGCTTCGGCGTGCTCCAGTAGCCAACGCCGCAATGCGGCAAGGCATTGTGTTCCACGTATCTGCGCCTTACCTCTTTGAATTGACTCGAGCACGGTGATATCCGCCGACATAACATAGGTCACCAATGCCGACCCGATGACAGGCGCATAAGCCGACTTGTATTCGGCTTCTAAGCGTTGAAAGTTCGACTCCAAGGGTAGCGATAGGGTTCTGGAGTAATAACGGTTCAAAATATCTACCTCCTTGGTGTAGTTTCTATCTGAAAGCATCTTGCCACCGGTCCAGGCATCTGGAGTCAGAGTGCCCAAAAGACGAGCTGCCACCACGAGCTTTTTTAGGGGGCTAATCATTCCCAGGTCGACGATGAATGATATGCATGTCAACGGAGATTTCGTGTCGCCTTCGATTGAGAGCTCCTCGCGCATAAATTGCGGGTCAAAGGTTCCCGTACGGTGTTGCAAATCGTAGAGGGCTTGGCGAGCGGTGATGTAATCGGCTCGCTGGAACTCGGCAACCATATCGATCGACTGAGACTCATGCTCAGTCAGCAAGGACAGAAGGGTGTCGCAGGTCGCCACGTCGACGCCGGGAGCGTTGAGTATCTCGCGTACCCGTTCACAACATTGTCCATCCAAAGCAATGGATACCAATTGACTGACGGCAAAGCCTCCGGGTCTCAAGTCGCGGTTTAGCCGCAGCATGAGTTGGAGGTCATCTAGGGGGCGTTGAAAGTCACCGCGGCTCAAATCGCGTCGGATGCGCCAACTTATGAGGCTGGATACTGATCGGGCCGTGTGGATATGCGTCACCAGTGTGTGGAAGCTATACCCCGTCTGAAACCGGCACTTAGGTCGTTTCTGGGCCGCAGCCAGCTTTTGGAATCCCAGGTCGTATTCAGTCAACCAATCGTCCACCGCCTCGACGTCTACTGACTCGGGGTCCGCTTCCCAAGCCTTGTAAAACTGATAAGCCTGTCTGCTTCTTTGACCTGCAATTAGGTAACGCTGCAATACGTCCGGCGGATATTCTTTGACCTGCCCAGTCGCGAAGCACCCGGACACATTATTATCGAATTCAAATAGTGCATCCAAATAGAGCGGTGCAGCATTCTGCGCCGGCAACGGGGCTTTGAGGAATTCAGCTATGTCGAAAGGCGTGCCTAAATCGTTCCAGATTGGAGGTTCGGTGAGTGGGTCTGGAAACGCTGGTTCTTTCTCCGGCGTGTCGGCTGAGATTGGACGAAGAGGCATCCGCTCCAACCGCGACAAATAACTCCAGTCCGAATCACTCAACCTTCCGAGGGGTACCGTGGCGGTCTTGCCATCGCTTCGTTGCAGCACCGCTGAGCCATTGATTATTTCTATCAAGTCTGCTTCCACCGAGAATTTCCCGGTATTGTCCGTCCATCGGCGAGCGTTGATCACCCGCTCTATTCGCAGCCCGGCCCAATTCCCTTCCGATCCTGCATCGCGCAAAGATCTTGCGGTTCCCGTAATGGCACCGCGGCCATCCGCCACGACCTTTACCGACTTTGGTGGGCTCTTGTTGGTTTGCTGAAGCTCCACTCCACGGTTCATAGAAAAGCGAATCCCGCGGCCTGCTCTCTGGTCGTTGTGCGCATAAAAGGTGAGGTTGTAAACTCGATTGGCTTCGAGTCCGGAAATCTTCCACGTAAGCGTACTTGTATCAATGCCTGCAAATGAAGCGAGAATCAGGTAGTCGCCTACAAGCGATTCTGCACCGGCTCCTCCAGCCCATCCCACTAAATCACCCGTTAGTTGCAGCACGACTCCGCTATCGTTTCCTTCAGAATCCCGTAAATCTAGAGAAGCGTTGGATTGGAATTGGCTCTTGGTCTTCGAGTTGAACGCCTGAACCTGCAGGGTGTTCCAGGTTACACCCGGTTCGGTGTGAGCGATTGGATCGGTTTGGCCGTATAGGCCTGCATGATCCGTATCGCCCTGGAAGTCAACATTCCAGGTTGCACCAAACAAGGCAAGCATTATTTGGCATACCGCATAGGATAGCGTCATGTGAATCTTTGTTGTTCTGTTGCGAATGTCGGCTTAAATCATTATCTCACGATTTTTACCTCCGTGCAGTTTGAAAGTCAGATACTTTGCATCGTCAGGCACGCGGAAGCACTGAAACAACCGACCAGTGTCGGCATCCTGATGTTCAGAAGGCTTGGGGACCTGAATCAAATCTTCGGAGTCCGAATCAGGCACGTGGTATCTTCGCAGCCAGTGTTCTAGCAGTAGCCGATAGATGGCCAATAATTCGTTCCACGAGTCAGAATCTGGTGACTCGCTGGCACGTTCGAGCAAACTGAGTGAAGTTACGCTCATTGGAGGAGCTTTCGCTAAGCTACTCTCCAATTATGCTCTTCAACTCTCTGTGCGCCAACCTGACGGAAGAATTCTTTCTTAAGTAGTTCGCATTGCACCTGAATTACGCTTAGATCATAGAATTCATTCAATCTAGTGCTCGGGTAACACCACGAACTATCGGGTGTCAGCCGGGGAATACCGTGATGATCTAACTTGCTAGATGGACCAACAGATTTGGCAGTTTTTCGCAGGTCTTTGTATCTCGTCTCTAATGAGGTTCGGATGGGAATCGTTTGACCACGTCACAGAATTTTTAAACTGGTGCTGAGATTTGGCGATCCGGGAATTTGACGTGAACGCCGCTGGTGTTCCCGAAGCCGCATTCTCCTGGTCATTCTCAGCAGGAAGAGATTCCACTTCGATATCAAAGGCAATTTCACCACGCAGCACAGTCATGTCTTCAGGTGCCTGAATTCCCAGGCGAACCGCCTTGCCCTTCATGCGCAAAACAGTGATTGTGATGTTGTCGCCAATTTTGATTTTCTCGTTTTGCTTCCGTGTCAGAACTAACATAATGCACTCCATTCGCTTGATGAGATAAGCTTCTGTTCCAGAGAAAAGCCGGTGTCTCAGGGACACATGACATGTATACGCACAGTGTATGCCAGTTGTGCGATCGGAGAATGAGAATTGCGCTATCTGTTTATCGGACAAGGGTTTCCGCACTGCTAGCATAAAGTCTCGAACCTAGCTTCGCCGCACTTCTGTGCAAGAAATTTGTAACTCTGGCACTAGCAGTAGAATTCGAATTGAGAGCGGAATGGCAAATACCAACTGGCAGCCAGGTAAGTACCGCTCATTTGTTAGAACTTCCCTCAATACGATCGCGAATTTTTGCGGCTAGCTCATATTGTTCTGTGGCTATCGCTTGGGCAAGCTGCTCGGCCAGAGAAGGGCCGACATTATAGTGTTTTGCGATCGAGGCTTTCATTTCTCGAAGTTTTTCCAATAAGGTGTTCTCATCGCCGTCTTCTGTAGAGGAATGGGCCTCAAAAAGTTTCTGCAATGCTGCCAAACCCGCATCGATTGATTCGACCGCACCGCGATGATTCGATTTTTCTAATTGAATCAAGGTTAAGGCTTGAGTCTTATGAAACATCACGAACGGACGGTATTGTTCGTGCATCATGGTCCAGAGTGGGTCAGGCGAGTTAGCCGTGCTGAAATCCATCAAAGCCAAGGTATGGTCCGCGTCTCGAATGGCTTCTTCATAACGATTTAGAGTCAACCAACAAACCCGACGATGATAAAACTGATAAAATTCACGATCAATTTCTCGGCAGCGTTCTTGGTCTAGTTGAAAAAGCGGGCCATCAGCAAACGACTGGGAAAGCAATGAATCATAGAAAGTATCAAAACCATCAGGTTTTTCTCCATCGGGTCGTCCAGTGACCTCCATTTGAATGATTCCCATGTCGACTCGCAATTGCAGCAGAGGCCGTCCATCGGAACCCTTTACTTCGCGAACTAACACCTGACCAGGAATAAAGGGCCAATCAGAGAGATAGCGATCGAGATGTTGTATGCGTTTGGTCATCGCCCAAGTATATCGATAATAATTGCAGCGGGCAAAGAAGGTACCCTATCTGGAATTATAACCAAAAAATGGCATTCGTGACCAAGCAAACAGATGAAAACTTTTCCAGATGGAAATGGCTGAATAATGAATCCCTGCTTCTTGAGTGGAGAACTCAGCAGGAATTCATTGCTAGCCTTCTCCCCCCTCATCATATAGAAGGGATTCTTGGAGTAGATCGGTTTCCTCTTGGTCGTGATGGTCGATTTGATCTAGGAGCAGGTTGATGTCTTCACACAATCGATCCATCGCTTCGGGGTCAAACTCATTGATCTCTTCAAACCGAGGAAAGAGTTCGTCAATAGCCTGGCGAAAATGATCGTGGTCATGTTCCAACCGGTCTATGCGGTATTGTAGATTAGGCTTTAACTCGCCAACCATCACCATATAACCATCTTGCTCCTCAAGATTCATCAACCTTTCCAGGTGCCTTTGAAAAGACTTGAGAGTGAACTGCACGCTTGAGCGCTTCCGGGCTACCCCCTCGATGGGAACTTTCCAGCCTAACGTGACTCTCAAGGCTTGTTTCACATGGTCCAAAATTTGGTGCTCCATCCAAGCTGCACTCGCCTGCGCTTTTGAATCAATTAAGTGCATTGCAGAATCCTCCATCTTCAATCAGCAGAATATGTTCTTTTTCCGAACCGATGGGCAAAGTCCAGTTTGGAATCTAGCTCATCTAGTAAACGGATATGACTCAGAAAACCTGAGCAGAATCGCTTGCCGTTGATACCAGGGCACAATTGTCTTTTGCAAAAGTAAAATATGATAAGTAGGAGCAGTAACTCGGTTTAAAGCACACCCCGGGAATGAATCAAGGTGACTTTTCCGCATCAAGGGCAGCCTCTCAATTCTAGCAAGACTCGGTTTGCTCTGACAAGTACTCGGAAACAAGCCGAAAAGTTGTTCTCGGGGGCGATTCTGACGTAAATCACGAAGGGATTCTGAATCGCGATTATCATTGACAAACTATTCGTCTGTGATCTCAAACCGGCGGCTCTTTTTACGCTGGGATCTTTCCTTCTTGTTTGCAAGACGTTTTTCGACAGAGGACTTTGTCGGCTTTGTAATTTTTCTCTTACGCGGTGGAGAGAGGACAGTTTGAATGAGTTGGCGAAGTTTTTCGTGACAGTCGGATATATTGCGGCCCTGATCACGGTATTTCTCGCTCGATATCAGAATCTCTCCCGCCTGATTGACCCGAGATGCAAACCGTTGGAGAAATCGTGAGCGAACTTCAGCGGATATCGCGTCCGTATCTGCTACTCTCCAGCGCAGGATTGCCTTGCTGTTCACTTTATTGACATTCTGGCCACCTGGACCGGAACTTCTGGCAAACGTGACCGAGAGTTCTTCTGCTGGAATAATCGTTTGCGAATCGATAATTAGCGATCGAGCCATGACATCAAGCGTAAATCAATCCTGCATTCTTCGCAAAGCATCTTTGAGTAAAAATCCGCACGCATTATTGCGAAAGGAATGAGATATCACGTCCGGTTGCTAAGAATTAAGTATGTCATCGGAAATGCGACAAATCTCTGTTTATGAACTAGCTTCGGTAAGCGAGGGCATAAGTCGTTCGAATCGCAGCCGACTATCTTCCAGCAATCGTTCGTATTGATCGGGTCCAAACCCTGAACCGGCTAGTTCTATATCGAAGTCGCCTGTGTAGCCAGTTCGCTGCAACTCAGTAAGAACAGTTCGCAATGGCACAATTCCTGTGCCCAAAGTACACCGTTGGCGATCCGAGCAATGCGGTACATTGCGGTCACCAAGTTGAACAAGGGCAATGTGAGGGACGATCTCACGCAGGTTCGACAAAAGTGCAAGGTCATGCCCAAAGTGATAAGTATCGAACACCAGTTTCAGATGATCAGAGCCAATGCTCTCGATAAGCGCAATTGTCGATTCGATATCGGTCAAAAAGGTCCACTCTCGCGCACAGGCTGGGTGCATTGGCTCGATAGCTAGAATCACATCGGCTGCTTCTGCTAGTGAAAGCAAACTGTCAAGAGCCAGCCTGAACAACCTCTCGGCATGGCGAAAAGTGTGATGATTTCGACCACCGGGATAGAGAACCAAACAGCCGGCACTCGTGGCACCCGCTAAGCGGATCGCATGGCAACCGTCATCAACTGCTTCTTGAAAGCTACGCCCATCGCTCCCCGTAAAACCTCCCGCCCACAAGAGATTAGAAACTTCCAAACCACTTGCAGCGAGTAGGTCGATACCTTCTTCCTCACCATAATCACTGAGTTTCTGCCGCCAGACGCCAATCGATTCAAAACCTGCAGCCTGATAATATTTAACGTCCTCTTCGAGAGACCAGCGAAATGTCGTCACTTCGCTCATCGACAAGCGTGAAATCCTTTGAGAACTATCGAGATTCATGCCACACGCATCCCCCAGTTTTTGCTTCCCTGTCTAATGAGAGGACCTATGTTTTAAATCGTTGACCTGTTCAAATTCTGTGGAAACGATTGCAACTATGTCATTCGTGTTGAGTATGCAAAAACCAACAATTGGTGTAAAGCTTGAACTTGAGATGAAAGGAGAATTGAGAAGCAGAGCCCTTTTTAGGCAAAAACCGCGAAAACTTTGGAAAGAAGATCCGCATTTCTCAATGAGATTTAGTTGGTTGTTGCAGCATGCAAACTCGATGAATTCACATGTTGTTTTCCTTGGTTTTCTAATGAAATCACTTTTTTTTGGGGATGTTTGTCATTGGGTGTTGTCACATGGTAATTCGTGTTAGACTATTACTTGTCGAACAAAGTCTGATTTTTGCAATTGGCTAGATTTGCTAGCTGTTGCCTCGTCAAAAGTTTTGGAATTGGACTAGACTTACAAACGCAAATAGTATTGCCAAACAATATTCCACTTCGTGGGAACAAAATAACTCAAAGGGGCCTTTAGAGTTGCCAGAAAATGGTGGTCCTATTTTAAGTTTTACTTCTAAAAACTATTACGCATATCGAACGTTGCGTCCGCAGCGGATGTGGCCGCTATGGTTGCCAAGGAGGGTGCAGGGGGTAGAAGTCCTCCAAGATTGTTTGTGACATCTCATCAATCGTTCTGTCAGTTTCCATCCGGTGATCCGGAGCGAGTGAAATGTCGATACGCCTGCTGATAGCCGATGATCACGCGGTAGTAAGAGCAGGTATTATCGCCATGCTGAATGGGACCGATATATCAGTCGTAGCCGAGGCAGCTAATGGTGTCGAAGCATTACGACTCGCACGAAAGCATCGACCAGATGTCGTTCTTCTTGATGTTCGTATGCCAGAGTTAGACGGCATGGACTGTCTATCCAAACTGCGTGTCGAATTACCCGATACCTCGGCTATTATGTTCAGTGCCTATAAGAATCCCACCTACATCGCTCGGGCGGTTGCTCTTGGGGCAAACGGGTATCTTACCAAAGCAGCCTCGCGCGAAGAAATTACCAATGCCATCAGGCTAGTCTTTACTGGTGAATCGCTCTGGAGCCGGGATGAATTGCGTGCTGTTTCAGGTTCAGTGGCAAGTGCCCGTTTGGAGAGTGCGCTTGATGTACCGCTGACGAAGCGAGAGAGTGAAGTGCTCAAGCAACTGGCTTTGGGCCTGAGTAACAAAGAAATTGCACAAGCGTTGTCAATCAGCTATGAAACGGTCAAGGAACATGTTCAGCATGTCTTGCGGAAGCTTGGCGTTTCGGATCGAACTCAGGCGGCAGTCTGGGCCGTGCGAAATGGTTTGGTTTGATCTCCGCTATGTCTTTTGCCACTTGAGATCACCAATTCGCAGTGGCACCTTGTCTGGCGACTTCTGAGCCGGATAATACCAGGATGCCTAATTTCGATTTTCCCGATCTTCCATCGCAGTTCCGCCAACTTCTCGGCCAGTGTCGAGATCTCTATTTATCAAGTGGTGAACTATGCGTCCGCGAATTTCCAGACTTAGTCCCTAAGACTGGGACTGGATTTGTCCAATTGATGGACGACCTTCATCGTGCCTTGGTGGTGAAAATATTTGTTACTGTTTGCGAGGCCGATCGCCGGTGGAGCGCCAACGAAAGGTTTTTGGGAGAAGTCCTTCTATTTCACTTATGGAGCGAATGGCTGAAAGAAGATCATCTTAAAGCGGCATTGCAGGAGATGTCTGAGAAAGCCACTTCCCTTAAATGGTATGCACTCATAAGACCTTTTGACCAGATTGTTCCATTGCGAGAGCGTGTGGGGGAATTAGAGACAATTGTTACTCGCCTGTCAAATATCGTTGCCAGGGCCGATGGGCCTCTGAAACCAAAAGAGGCCACTCGAGTAAAAATGATTCAGGATGAGTTGTACAGGCATTTACGACAGATTCCGATCGATGAACCCACTCAGCATCAAGGTGAACGTGAGGCGCGGATCGAAGCCGTTGAGAAGATACTGCGAGATACTAAGAGAATCACAGAATTATCCCACAGCTCAGCAACGCAACAGACCGCTCAGGAGAAGACCATTTCAGTCAAAGACAAGGTAGCAGTTTCCGAGGATGTTGCTGAACCTGAGGTTTCTGATAAGTCTCCGGAGGAGCAACTTCAAGAGGCTTTGAGCGAATTAGATCGGCTTATTGGTCTGGAGAACATCAAGACAGAAGTGCGCACGTTGACGAACTTTCTGAAGATTCAAAAGCAACGTGAGGAAGCGGGACTGCCGATAACAAATTTGAGTTTACATATGGTTTTTGGAGGTAATCCTGGCACGGGTAAAACGACGGTTGCCCGCATCGTCGGCAAAATTTACGGTGCGATGGGGATCCTCAAAAAGGGCCATCTTGTCGAAACAGATCGCTCAGGCCTTGTTGCAGAATATGCTGGACAAACCGGGCCAAAAACAAACCAACGCATTGACGAAGCCCTCGACGGAGTACTTTTCATAGACGAGGCTTACACATTAATTGCGGCTTCTGGAGAAGATCCGTTTGGTCACGAAGCAGTGCAGACGCTGCTCAAACGCATGGAAGATGACCGCGAACGGTTGGTAGTCATCCTGGCTGGGTATCCTGTCGAAATGGCTTTACTTCTTCGCTCGAATCCTGGTTTGTCCTCACGATTCAGCAGAAATTTGGAATTCTTAGATTATACGGCTTTGGAACTTGCCCAGATTTTCGGTGTGATGTGTGATAAGAACCACTATGCTCTCCAGCCACTTACTCGTGCCAAGATCATGGTTGGGTTTGATTACCTGTATGCCAATCGCACACGGTTTTTTGGCAATGGCCGAACAGCACGGAATTTGTTCGAACATGCCATCCGCCTGATGGCCAATCGAATTGTCGGTATATCTGAACTTACAGTCGAGCAATTATCGACCCTCGAACCGGAGGATATAGACTTCGAAGGCGTCCCCGAGGAAACTTTCGCGAATTTAACCGAAGATGGCCCTTTGCGCTTTCACATCATTTGTCCGAACTGCCCCCACGGCAAAGATGTGGCCACGAAATTTCTTGGCCGCAGCGTTCGGTGCCCTAAATGCGAGCATGACTTTTTTGCCAATTGGGGAACGCTTGTGGCAGGTAGTGGCGAGAGTGCCCAAGCAGCATCAAGCAAGGATTGAAACAATCGCTATCGCCGCAGCACTTCGCGGCTAAGCGCTTCGTAAATACTTGGTTCTGTTTTGGAGGGCTGCGAAACAGAAGCAACTTCTCCCTGCTGTGCAGGCCACTCTATTGGAGTGGTTGCAGAAGCATTAGGTGGTGTAACAGGTGAACGTTCGGCCGCTGATGTCCAGGGATTAGAATTTGGATGGCTGGCTAATTCTGTGTGTGCTTGTCGAGTTGCCGCCGGATCTTGTCCTCGAACTACGTTCTTAGGTGTCGCCTCTTGCACGTTGCTCGCCAATTCCAAGGCAGGTCGGCCTTGTTTCACCCAAGTAAGCCAGGAGTTCTGCAAGACAAGGAGGTTGCGGTATCCATATCTCTGATGCAGCGCTCGTGGCCAATTTCCGTCGCGAAGACCGTCTGCAAGAAACGCCAGAAATTCCCGTTTGCCACGCTGGTAGATCAGGTATTGTGCCAAAGAATGACCTTGAGCATAGAGTGGTAACACATCTTTGGGATACTCTGTCATGGCAAACATGCGGTCGAAGGCAATTCCTCGATCATGCTGTAAGAAATCGATCAACATGCGTTCCTGCTTGGCGATTTCACTGTGGTGCTCAACCGTTGTACAAGCTCCTTCGTCTGCCCACCGAGGTAATGGCTGGCGAAAGTGGCTGGCGAAAATCGTGTGAGTAATCTCATGAGGCAACACGGAGTCAAGTACGCGCTCCCGTGAGCCCTGGATATTCATTCTCCAGCCAAAAACCTCACCTCTATCGAACACGAAACTAGTCGCACCGCCAGCTCCCATACCTGGTGCGACTTGGGCCTTGATGGGGCAGGGTTGCGGCCAGTTTGGTAATTCATACCCTAGCCATTCCTGTGAAAGCTGTTTGCGCCATTGCTCAGCGGCATCGCCTATTACTTTGGCCAACTGTGGCGTGGGAGCATCGACTGTAAAGTTCTGTGTGCGATATCCAGCAGCTCCGAACAGAGTCGACGGGAAAAAGCAGATTACAACAACGGCAAGGAACCTGACGGCACCGTGGGATCGAGCTTCCATGCTCACACCTTGGGTTAGGAGGACTTCTCTGTCACTCAGTTAGCAATCCAGGTGATTAGCATTTGCAGAACGCTCAACCTAAAGGATGCAAGGCGCGCTGTCACAAACCAGATTGATGGTTCTGCTAAGAACTTGGATCGAACAACTGTCAAGAATACGGGGTTGCCTCGTGAAATTGTGTTTCCACGACGCTTTGAGAACTTTACAAGCAGCCTAGATATTCATCCAGAGCGAATCTAAATAATTCAAGATTTGAAGCTAGCAATTCGTGCGGAGCTATTGCTTCGCACGAAACTTCTCGATGAGTCGACCAGGCGATCCCATGGAGTTGTAGCCACCATCAAGATGCAGTATTTCTCCGGTAATGCCGGAAGACATATCCGAGAGCAGGAAACACCCGCTATTGCCCGCTTCCTCGTGGGTGATATTGCGGCCCAAAGGAGCCATCCCTTCGTAAAGACCTAGCATCTCGTCGACACCGGCCCCTCTGCCGGAAATCGTTTGTAGTGGACCAGCACTCAAAGCGTTCACGCGAATCCCGCGTGGCCCCAAATCGTATGCCAGATACTTTACGATTGAGTCGAGTGCCGCCTTGCAAATGCCCATCACATTGTAGCCGGGGACCGTCTTTTCACCGCCATAATAGGTCAGGGTGAGAATGCTAGCTCCATCGCTGAGGACTCCCTGAGCAGCATTTGCCAGGGCGATCAAGCTGTAAGCGCTGATGTCCATCGCCAATTTGAAACCCGCGCGACTGGTGGCGATGGTGTCTCCTTTGAGATCATCAGGCAGGGCAAAGGCGATCGCATGAAGCAGAAAGTCGATCTTGCCAAGTTCATTGGAGCATCGCTCCATCACGGCCTGAATGTGGTCGTCGTTCGTCACATCCATAGGCTGGAGGAATCTCGCTTGGGGATTACCCTCGGTCAGCTTTTGCACCCGATTGAGGTTCTTTTGTCTGGCGTCGTCCGGTTTGTCGGGCATATAGGAAAAGCCGCACTCGCCCCCTTCGCTCATGATGCGGTCCGCAATCGCCCAAGCAATCGATTGCTTGTTAAAAACGCCGGTGATCAGCCCCTTTTTCGCCGAAAAAACGCCCATTTCAAACTCCTGTTCTCTCTACTGGCCAACGAATCAAACGGCGGGCTGTTTGCCTGACAGTCGCCGGAAGCAGAATAACACCCCAGTGGCGTTCACCAACAGGGGTTGGAAGTTCCTACGGTCTCACTACGTCCGAAAAAATCAGCCTGTTGGGTGATCAGAGTGTGTCTTTTATAGGACAGATCCCTTTCGATATTTTTTAGCATTTGACTACTTTAATTGATGCGTGTATGATTACATTACAGAAAAAATGGTGCTTTATAGACAACATTTAGTGAGATGCGTGCATCATTTTAGTCATATCCTCACCACGTGACCTAACAATGACTATGGCGTCGCAGAGAATCAACGAAATAGCGGTATCGCTGCTGCAGTATGCCGAAACGACCGCGACTTCAGCAAAGTTCTGGGAGATGTCTCTACCAGGACTCAAGCAGTTTCTCCAAGTTGAAAGCTTGATCGTTCTCAAGTCGGTTCCTCCGGAGTGGAAACGGTTGGGGCAGGCGGGAGAATACCCCAAAAATTTGCCGACGCAGATCGCCGCGGATGCGCTCGATAAGCTGTTCGTTGCTCGTTTGGGAAGTTGGATTGCGTTGCCACTCGATCAAAAGCACGTGCTTCTCTTAAATGGCACTGTCAGTGACGATCATCTCAAAGGACTGCAAAACATACTTTCTCCCATCCATAAAATAATTGAAGGACAACACCATCGCACTCGTCGAATCCGTCGATTGGAAAAGGTTCTGGATATCACGCACACCTGGGGCCAGTCCGATTCCATGCAGTCGCTGCTCGTAGCAATGGCCAATGCGGCCACGGAGTTGCTTGGTGCCGATCGGGCCAGTATTTTCTTGTGGGACAAGGCGAACAAAATGTTGGTGGGTCGTCCAGCCTTGGGGATTGAAGAGGATGGTGAACTGCGTATATCTGACGACACCGGCATTGTGGGGCAGGTGGTCCAGACTCGCGAACCACGTCGCGTTGGAGGTGGCGTGGATGACAATCAAATTGCTCGCAAGATCGATCAAGAAACCGGCTACCACACACGCACTCTCTTGTGTGTTCCTCTGATTACTCCTCAAGGGCAATGCCTGGGTGCGTTTGAGGTGCTTAACAAGAAAGAAGGGCTCTTCACCGATGAAGACGAGCAAGGATTGATCGAGCTGGCTGCCCACGCGGCGGTTGCCTTGGAAAATACGCAACAATGGCAGGAGCTTCTCTCCAAGCATCAGCGACTGGTCGAAGAGGCAGCCGGAGGATTGCAATTGATCGGCGAAAGTGCTGTCATTGGTGCCGTCCGCTCGACGATTCGGCGAATTGCAGACACGGATCTCGCGATTTTGATCCTGGGCGAAAATGGCACAGGCAAAGAAATTGTTGCCCGTTCGATCCACTACCTCAGCCGGCGTCGCGATCAACCCTTTATCGCCGTCAATTGCGCGGCACTCACGGAGACGCTGCTCGAGAGCGAACTGTTTGGCCACGAAAAGGGAGCCTTTACCGATGCCCATGAGTCCCGTGCCGGCAAGTTCGAACTTGCGACGGGAGGGACTTTGTTTCTAGATGAAATCGGCGATATGAGTCTCAGCGGGCAGGCCAAGCTGCTGCGGGTGTTGGAAGACAAAACGATCGTGCGTGTGGGTGGTTCGCAGTCGATTCATACGGAGGTGCGGATTCTGGCTGCCACGAATCAGGACCTGGGGAAGATGGTTCGTGAAAAGCGATTCCGCGAGGATCTGTTCTTTCGCCTCAACGTGGTGAGCCTGGAACTGCCCCCTCTGCGGGAACGAGGCGAGGATGTCCTTTTGCTTTCCGAACATTTTCTGGAAACTTTCTGTCGCAACATGGGTCGCAACAAGCCGCAGTTTTCGACGGCCGCCAAGAAGAAACTGCTCGAACATGCCTGGCCGGGAAACATTCGCGAACTCCGCAACCTCATGGAACGCCTGGCGTACCTCACGAGTGGAGACCGCATCGAGGCCGACGACCTGGCCTTTATCAACGCCGGGGCAGGGGGGGACGCCTTGCACTTCGATTTCAACGCCTCGCTCGCCGATGCGACCCGCGATTTTCAACAGAAGTACATCAAGCAGACGATCGAAAACGCCGGCGGCAACATGAGCAAGGCCGCCAAACGACTCAACCTCCACCGCTCGAATCTCTATCGCAAGATCAAACAACTCGAGATGGGAATCGACGAGGAAGACGAAAATTCTTAACGGTCTTACCCCAAGACTTCTGTTCAAAACTTTTTTTACAAAACAAAACTCGTTTTACCCCTTGTTTTATAGAGTCAGTCGGAGACTTTTGTAAACAAAAATCCGCCTTCCTCAACTTCTTAGTCACGGATTCTCACTGATTGCCACGGAATAGAAATAGACCTACTCTGTGCGTGTCTCGTCCAGATCAATCCGCGGCTCAACTGATTAAGTTTTGGATTCTCCGCTGACGATTGACTTTATAATTCGGTTTTCAAAGAGCTCGCAGACTGTACTGCGACGACTATTATCGCGATTTCATTTGCTCCACGCTACAAGAATTATTGTGCCACTGCTTTTTGAGAATCGGGGATGGGAACTCGCTAATTGCTACGGCTAATGGCTTTCATCCCTTTAGGATGGTAATCTTCATCCTTGCGAGGTTCCCATATTCACCCCGAAGGGGTGTCAGAAATTAGCCCCGAGTTGAGGAGCCTAGGCGACGACACCCGGGGATCCAGGAATGAGTCAATGGGGAATGAGATTTCTCAGGCCGTTTGGCTCCGTTTGGAATGACGGGCTGGGTGAAGGAACTGGGTTCCCGCCTACGCGGGAATGACACAAGGGGGGCTGCGGCCGATCCCCGGCCTACGTGGAGTCCGAATGCCCTAAATCTTTTTCGGGGGCGATTTGGTCGCGCACGAGTTGCTTGAGCTCTTTGATCTCGGGGAAGCGACCCTGCTCGGCGCGCGACCAGATGAGGTTGCCGTCGACACGGACTTCGAAGACTCCGCCGGTTCCCGGTTTTAGGGTCAGTGCGCTGATCTCATCAGTGAACGTGGTCAGGAGTTCCTGGGCCATCCAGGCGGAGCGCAAGAGCCAGCGGCATTGGTTGCAGTAGTGGATTTCGATCGCGTGGGTGGGCATCTTTGAGTGGTTGGTGGCTTGTGGTTAGTTGTTTGTCACAGTGAATCTTTGATGGGTGGGTCCGTGCGGGAAGTTATTCGTAGGTGCAGAGGTAAGCGGTTTCTTCTGGGACTTTGAGTTGAAACTTTTCATTTGCAGCGACGACGAAGGACTGTCCTGGAGTGAAATCTTTCCAAGAAGTTTCTCCCGGGAGTTTCACTGTGAGAGCGCCGCTTACCACGGTCATGGTCTCTTTGTTGGATGTGCCGAATTCATATTCGCCGACGGCCATGACACCGACTGTGGCTGGTAAAGTCTTGGTCTGAAAGGCGATCGACTTGACATTGCCATTGAAATACTCATTCACTTTTAACATGAGAAGTTCTCTCTTGTGATGGGGGTCTAAAGAATCGTGCAGGTGATTTTAACTGGCATAGGCCGTTCGTCCAGGATGGAGTTCTCTTGATTGTGCTCTGGGGCAACTGGTCGCCGAAGCGACCAGTCCCGAGGGGGACGGTTTTAGGTGGGGATGTTACATTAGAGCTGGTACCCGATTCCTTCTTAATGGAAGCCTGCTATGCAAACGATCTCTTATGCCCGATTGGCTTTATCATTTATTCCCGTGCTGGTTGTGTTGGGGATTATGGCAAAGTGGTCAATTCCGACGGGTCGAACGGTGACTGCTGTCCTGCGGATGCTCGTGCAGCTCTTGGCGGTCGGTTATGTGTTGGCTTTTATATTCGAGACCGAACAGGCGGCCGTGGTGATGGTGACCTTGGCCCTGATGCTCTCGGCTGCGAGTTGGATCTCGCTGGGCCCGATCGAAGCACAACGGGGACGACTTTTGGGAAAAGCCTTCGTGGCGATCAGCCTCGGAAGTGTGGCGACGCTTGCCCTCGTCACCCAGGGGGTACTCGATAGCGATCCTTGGTTCGAGCCGCGGGAGCTGATTCCGCTCGGAGGGATGATCTTTGCCAATTCGATGAACTCAGTCAGTATTGCCGCCGAGCGGTTTCTGGCTGAGAGTGCTTTGGAGATAGACTACGAGACGGCCCGTCACCGCGCCATGACTGCAGCCCTAATTCCCATAACAAACACGCTGTTGGCAGTCGGGATCGTTTCGTTTCCTGGCATGATGACGGGACAGATCCTCGCCGGTGAATCGCCGCTGATCGCTGCCCGTTATCAAATTATGGTGATGTGTATGGTCTTTGGAGCAGGGGGGATCTCGGCAGCTTGCTTCTTAGCGATGTTGCGAGAGAAGATATGGGAGGAATAGAAGAAATTGGGGAATGTTGCTATTAAACTTTTTTCTATTCCTTAATTCCTCCCATTCCCCTATTTCTTCTTATGCATTACCCAGCGGACCAGCATACCGTAGCCGTCGTCGAAGTAACGATAGGACGAAGGGAAGAAGGTTACATATCGGTTGTAGGTTTGCACACCAACCAGTTCCAGGGCTCGTTCACGGTTTGCAACCAGATTATCGAACCAGGCACGCAGGGTAGGGCGGTAGTCGTGGATGGAGCGGTGTGAAATTCGAAAACCTGCCCCTTCAAACGCCTTAAACCATTCATGGCAAGTGCTGCCGATTGAACCTGGAAAATAAATCTGGGAACAAATCGCCGTGGCGAAAAGGTGTTGCGGAACCCGGCAGAAAAAGTGGTGAACGGCCCGGCCACCTGGCTTAAGTGCCGCATAGGTCTTCTTACACAACATGGCGACCTCTTTGGGACGTACATGTTCGAATGACCCGATGGAATAAATGACATCGAATTCCTCGGGCTTGTAATCTCGCGTGATGAAGTTTTCGAAGGTAACGTTAAAGCCATTGTGCTCTTCGTTGTATTTGACCTGTTCTTGGGAGAGCGTGAATCCGTAAAGATTTTCTTTGTCTCCGGTGTGTTCATAAAGTCGCTTGAGCATGGCACCCCAACCGCAGCCGAGTTCCAGAATTTTTTCACCTGGCTGCGGATTAATCAAATTCAGAATAAAGTCGGCCTTGTTCTGTTGAGCTTGTTCCAGGGTGTCGTCAGGACTATGGAAATCGGCACACGTGTAAAACATGTACTTCTTGTCCAGAAACAGCTCATAGAACTCGTTCGATACGTCGTAGTGGGCTGAAATCCCAAGCAGATGATCTTGCTTTATTTTGGTGGCGAGCAATGCCCAACGCAGAGGTCGTAGAGGCCAATGGTCTCGAACGAATTGCACTGGTGGAGGAAGAGGTCCTGTGATTTCTTGCCAAATGGCTTCTTCATTCAATGGTTCAGGGGAACGGATTTTGTCATTGAGCCAAGCGTAGGAAACACCGTAAGGGATCGCTTCGCAGACGTTGAGAAATTTGCGTGCCAGGAAATTCACGTTTCAGTCCCTTATTTCGGCTAGATTTAGAGATTTACAGGCTCTCATCATAGTCAGATCAGATACGCAAGACGAAGGGGGAGCGTTTATTTTTTCGAATTGCGACGAAATCAAGTTGTCGCTCGGAAGCCTCGAGTGTACCAGGCTCAAAGAGATGAAATTGCCCTTGATTTGATGAAATACTGGCTTTGTATGGCGAGAGTGAGTAAATTAGCATAATCTTCAACGTCATTCCGATGAATCTCCACGCCTAGGTGTCAGCCATGTCTCAGCCCAAGAATGTACTAGGAACCGACTTGCAACCCTGTTCACTCGACCCGCTGACGGGCTTTTATCGGGATGGCTGCTGCCGCACGGGTCGCGATGACATGGGGCTCCACACGGTCTGCGTGCAGGTCACGGAGGAATTCTTGGAGTTCTCAAGGGCAGCGGGAAATGATCTCAGCACACCGAACCCCTTCTACGATTTTGCCGGCCTCTCGCCTGGAGATCGCTGGTGCCTCTGTGCACCTCGCTGGAAAGAAGCATTGGAGGCCGGAATGGCCCCGCAGGTGGTGCTGGAATCGACGCACATATCAACGCTGGAGTTCGCGGATCTAGAAGATTTGCAGGAGCACGCTGTGCAGGAACCAGCACAGGGTGACTAACTGGAATGATTCACCTTGGGACAGGTATTTGTTGCAAAATGACCAATTTCCAATGACTAATGACCAATGAAACTTCAATGACGCAGTTCTATAATCTGTCTCAGAGATATCTAGTCGTGACACGATCTATCGTTTGTCTGCTCGCAGCAATCATCTGCACAGAATTGTGGGCTCAAACCGCCAAGCAAGAAAGCGTCCACCGATCTACGATCGGCTATTCTGTCTTGGGAAAACCAATAGACTGTGAAGTTCATGGCGATGGCCCTGATGTTCTGATGGTGATGGCCACAATCCACGGCAATGAGGCTGCCGGCACTCCACTCTTGGCTGCTTTTTCCGACTGGTTAAAGACCCATCCAGAAGAACTTGCAGGACATAAGGTAGTGCTGATCCCAGTAGCGAATCCTGATGGCATGGCCTCTAATGAGCGTTTCAATTCCCGTGGCGTCGATTTGAATCGCAACTTCCCTGCTGGCAATTGGGATGAATCCAAAGTAAATCTTCATGGCCATGCGCCTTTGTCTGAACCGGAGTCTCGCGCTCTGATGCAGGCCATTGCGCACCACTTTCCCGATCGGATTGTGAGCATTCATCAACCACTGGCTTGCGTGGATTACGACGGGCCTGCTCATGAGTTAGCTGTAGCCATGGCAGGTGATGGACCTCTGCCTGTGAAAAAGCTAGGAGGACTCCCGGGCTCACTGGGTTCTTTCGTCGGAGAATCCATGCGAAAACCGATCATCACTTGGGAATTGCCGAAGGATGCCGGTAGTGATCCGCAGCAGTTGTGGAACATCTATGGCAAGTCTCTGATTGCCGCCCTGAAGTTTCAGGATCCCCAGGATGGCCAGTAACGATCGTCCCCACTTAACGGTGCGATCAGGATTCAGTTATTGCCGGTGGTTTGATCTCTGGTATCTGGGTTGGTTGCTGGCTGTAGTTTGGCATGCCTCATTGTGCTTAGGCGCAGAGCCACGCACTCTCCTAGAGGATTGTTCGCTGGAACTAGTGGCACGTGAGCCAGAGATAGTCACTCCAATTGGAGTTGCATTTGATAACCAGGGCCGTCTTCTGGTAGTTGAGTCACACACCCACCAACGCCAAGAGGACTATGATGGTCCTCCGAGTGATCGACTTAAAAGGTTTATCGACTCCAACGGCGATGGTCGCCTTGACCAATGGGAGACTATTGCCGAAGGGTTCCGCCATGCGATGAACGTTGCCGTTCGAGCCGACGGTGCAATTTATCTGGTCACTCGAAGTGATGTTCATTTGCTGAGAGATAATGATGACGACGGGAAAGTCGATTCGAACGATCGTATTGTCAGGCTCGAGACCGATATTGATTACCCGCACAACGCGCTCAGTGGGATATTTATTGCGGAGGACTCTCTCTATCTCGGCGTGGGAGAAAATTCTGGCGGTGATTACGAGATTATCGGTAGTGATGGGTCGCGCATTCAGAATACTGGTGGTGTGGGGACCATCTATCGTTGTAAGTGGGATGGTTCGGAAGTCACGAGATGGGCCGAGGGATTCTGGAATCCTTTTTCGTTATGTATGGCATCAGGAGAACTCTTTTGTGTCGACAACGACCCGGATGCCAGTCCCCCTTGTCGGCTTATTCATGTGCTGCCAAAGGGGGATTACGGCCATCGTTTCGAGTATGGCAGGGCAGGGGTGCATCCCTTGCAGGCCTGGGATGGAGAACTGCCCGGGACGTTGCCCATGATTTGCGGCACAGGGGAAGCGCCCACGGCCATTCTGTTTCACCGGGGTTACCTGTGGGTCACCAGTTGGGGTGATCATCGTATCGAGCGGTATCAACTCGCGGCGGAAGAAAATGGGAGTTACGCTGCACGGCGGACGGTTGTAGTACAAGGCGACACAGATTTCCGACCTACGGGAATGGCAGTCGCTCCGGACGGATCGCTCTACTTTGCAGATTGGGTCGATCGCAGTTATCCCGTGCATGCGAAGGGGCGACTCTGGCGATTGGAACTGCCGCCGGAGATGCAATCAGAGCTCGAGCCACTTAGAAATCGACCGGAAGTGGTGCCCCGGAAGCTGATGGAGGTCCACTTGCAAAGGTGGAACCATGCTGTTCATCAAGACCAAATGCCAGAGTATCTTCGCAGATTGCTGTCCAGCAGCGATCCAGATGTGCGGCTTTTTGCCGTCCGCTGGATTGCGGAAGAACATTTGACGGAACTGAAGGGTGACCTGGAGCGTTTGTTGGACGAGCCGACCCCCAGTGAAAGATATTATCTGGCCGTACTGGGTGCGGTGGATTGGCTCAGTCGCGAGCCGGCACAACGGCAAAAGGGGATTGCCGATGAGTTGCTGGTCCAAGAGGTTACCAACGACAACCGGATGGCAGAAAATCGGGCCGTAGCCCTCAGCCTCGTCTCTCCCGATTGCCAGGCAATGACTCTGGAAGACGTTCGTAAATTCCTTGAGGTTGACTTTCCGTCGTTGAAGCTAGCAGCAATTCGTTTCCTTGCAGATCGCTCAGAACCCGAAAGATTTAAGATATTGGAAGAAGTCGTTTACGACTCGGAGCAACCCGCCGAAGTTCGTGTAGAAGCCTTGCTCGGGCTGGCGGCGAACTTCGAGCAATACAAGTCGCACTTCGAAAAGTTCGTCTCTGGGGAAAAGGATATACTTCAGCAGGAAGCCGAGCGAGTGCTTCGACTCAAAGGCCATGGGCCGGTGAGCACAGAGGAATTGCCAGAAGCAGGGGATCTAGAAGCATGGGTTGAATTACTGACCATGCCGGGAGACCCAAGTTCAGGAGAGAGGCTGTTCCACAGCCCTGTCGGACCCCAGTGCAGTGTGTGCCATCGGCACAATGGACGAGGGGGCAACATTGGCCCCGACCTCTCCCAAATTGGCAAGCTATCATCCCGCGAGCGGGTAATCACCTCCATCCTTGATCCGAGCCGAGACATTGCTCCGCAGTATCAGCCTTGGATTCTGGGCACAGAAGAAGGGAAAACTTTTGTGGGATTGCGGCTTCCGAAAGCGGGGGACGACGGGTTGGAGCCCTATGCAGACACAGCTGGCAAGACCTTTCTATTGCCGAGTGAGGTGATTGCCTCCCGAGAGCCCGCTACCACTTCCATCATGCCTTCTGGCCTGGAAAGAAGTCTGTCGGTCCAAGACCTGCGTGATTTGGTCACATTTCTCGCAGTCTCTGGTGATTCAGAGAACCCTTCAGAAAGCGAATCGACTACTCAAAAAGCTTTCCAGCCTTGAGCGAGAATTGAGGGGCGGCCAGCGGCGAAAGAATTTCGTCTTTCTGCGCGATTTCAACGACCTGATATTGAGACCCCTCAGGCTGTCGATGGACGATTACCAGTTCCTTCTCGAGATCGGTAATCCAATATTCTGGAATGCCCGCTGCGGCATAAACCGGAAGCTTGATTTCGCGGTCCCGCCGCAGGGAGGAACTTGCTGCCTCGATCACCAGCAGCACATCCTCAGGGCGAGGATATTTAAGTTTATATCCTTCCGGCTTGCGGCGGAGTAGCATGAAATCAGGGTGAAACACGTTGCCATCGTCCAAGGGTAGCGTGGCCTGGATGGCAACTTGACAATCTTTCAATACGGCGGCAAACAGGTCAACAATTTGGATCAGAAATTGATTGTGCGGTATTCCTGATGGCGACGTTTCGACGACGACTCCTGCGATCAACTCCACTTTGTCACTTGGGCCAAGGAACCCGCTATCGACCATTTGCAAATACTTTTCGGTAGAGAATCGTCGCAAGGGAAGAAAAGAGGGAAACTCCGCGATATCAACGGGCAGTGTGGACATAACCGAATTATTAAATGATGCCCCCACGGAGCGAAATCCTGGATTGGCTATCAGGGCTGGATCGCTTTGAGAGAATAGAGTGGTTGAGGACCAGCCCTGCACGGCTTAGAATTCACTTTGTGCCAGCCTCCTTGATCAAGTGCCCCAACCGACAGATAAAGTCCGACCTTTATGAGCGAGCTATTTCACGAGTGTGGCGTTGCGGCCATTTATCATTTGCCGGGCGAGCCAGCCAGCCCTCTCTGCACTCCGCAGGGACCTGAAGAAGTCTCTCGGCTCATGCCGCGGATGTTGCTTGATATCCAGAACCGCGGGCAACTCTCGGCAGGGTTCACGACTTATAATCCTTTGCGTAACCAGCTTATCGACACGTATCGGAAATTGGGCCCGGTGACGCAGGTCTTTCGGCTGAATCATCGCGGCAAGGCAGAGAGCTTGATGCGTGAGTATGCCGGTCGGGCGGCAATTGGCCACGTTCGCTATGCCACATGCGGAGGGGATGATTGCAGTTTCGCACAGCCCTTTGAGCGGCATCATTTGCAGAAATTGAAGTGGTTCAGCTTCGCGTTCAATGGTCAACTTGCGAATTACGCCCAGTTGCGTGACAAACTGCTCGCAGAGGACGATCACCATCTGGCTCGATCGACTGATACTGAAATCCTCATGCACGAAATCAGCCGCGAGTTATCCGGCGATCAGCGTCTCCCCCTGATTGAGTTGATGCGTAATCTGGCCACCCGGCTCGACGGCGCCTACAGCTTAGCACTGCTGAATGCCCAGGGGGAAATGCTCGTGGCTCGTGATCCCTTGGGCATCAAGCCGATGTGCTACGCCATTGAGGGGCCACTATTTGCTGCAGCCAGCGAGAGTGTCGCGCTGGTGAATCTCGGTTTCAAAGCTGATTCCATCCATGCCCTGGAGGCTGGACAGGCAATTACGATCAACGAATCTGGCATTCAGATTGAGCGTTTCAGCGATTCTCCTGAGAAAGCTCATTGTTTTTTTGAATGGATTTATTTCTCCAATGTCGCCAGTACTCTCGATAATCGAAGCGTCTACCTCTCTCGCAAATCGCTTGGTGAAGAGCTTGCCAGATTAGAAGATTTACCGTTAGACGATGATACGATCGTGGTGCCTGTCCCCGACACGAGCAAGGCGGCGGCTGATGCGATGGCGTTCCAGTTGGGAGTACCGAGTATTGAAGGCCTGATCCGCAATCGCTATTCGGGACGTACGTTCATCGAAGGAGGAAGCGATCGGGTTGCCAAAGCTGCGATAAAGTACACACCTCTACCTGAAGTACTTGCTGACAAACGGGTGATCCTGGTCGAAGACTCGATTGTGCGCTCGACGACGATGCGGGTGCTTCTTTCAAAAATTAGAGAAGTGGGTCGCGCTCGCGAGATTCATGTTCGCGTCGCCTGCCCGCCGATCATTGCTCCTTGCTTTTATGGAATCGACATGTCGACAATTGGCGAGTTGTTCGCGCCACCATTTCTCAAGCCTGATCAGAACTCAGACGAAATGTTTGCAGCAATGGCAGCCGAGATCGGAGCGGATTCGCTCCGTTACCTTCCTGTGGAATCGATTGCCAGGGCCGTCGCCAAGCCTGCCGATCACCTTTGTCGGGCCTGCATCACTGGGCAATATCCAACTCCCTGCGGTCAGCAACTCTACGAGATTGCTTTGGAAAAAAGTCGCAACGATACTGAAGACTCCTCACGAACGTACGAAGTTGCCGGCAGTCACTGACAGTTTCCAGATTATTCCGCTTTGATAAACTCAGCTCGATATACCGGCGCTTCGTTCAAGCGAGTGCGGCGTTCGAAGTGGGTGCGATAGTCCAGGTCGTGCTCGGGCAGTTTTTCTTCTACGGCAAGGGGTCCTGAGAAGCGGGTATGCTCGGTGATCAATTCGAGTGTTGCGCTATAATACTCCTGGACATCCGTCCAAAAATGAAACCTCCCTTGATGATTCAATGTCCTGTAGACGTCGGCCAGAAACGGCTCCGTGAGAACCCGCCGCTTGTGATGCCGCTTCTTCCACCATGGATCGGGAAAATAAACGTGCACCGCCGCGATGGAATTATCAGGAATCCATTCTCGCATCAGTCGTAGTCCATCGCCATGAATGGCGACCGCATTGCGGAGCCCTCGTTTAGCAAGCCGTGCCGACGTAAAGCGGGCATACTTTCGCGCAACTTCGATGCCCAGGAAATTATGCTGGGGGCAACTTGCGGCGGCGTTTTGTATGAACAGACCCTTGCCACTGCCTACTTCGATCTCCAAGGGGGCATCAGTCTCGAACAGATCACTTGCGACCAGAGGCTGCGGCAATTCTTCCAACGTGCGAAAGTAGGAAGTCAGATCAAGTTGAGGATCAACCTTGGGTAGCGCACGTCGGCCCATAATAGATATTCAAGTGACTAATTTCCGCGGGTCGCCAGTTTGCGGAGTTCATCCGTGGGCAAAGGTATCCCGCTTATCTCGCCATCACAGACCAGGTTGGTGCCTACAATAGCCTGGAAGCGGCTCACTACGATGCGGCCCCGACGCATCTTGGTCAATTTGCAGACAACGGTCAGTCGGTCACCTGGAATCACGGCGCCACGGAACCTTACGTCGTCGAGTGCACCAAATCCCATGACTTCACAACCGAGTAGATTGTGCTTCAATGCGTGATAAGAGCACATCTGTGCGGCTGCTTCACAGATAATCACACCCGGCATGAGAGGCATGCCAGGCATATGGCCCGGGACCCAGAATTCCTGGTCGGTCACATCAAGGTACCCAGCGCACACATTAGAATTGGCGTCGTCGAAAATGATCGCCGTCAGATGTTCCATCGCTCCGCGCTGCGAATTTATCTGGCGAATCGCATCGATATCCGCCACGATATTGGTATAGTCGAGCGTTTCGGGATCGAGGATCCAATCTTTGCCTGCCACGACGCAAGTTCCTTAGCCGAACAGTCTTCCAGCCGACAAGTGAGAAAAAAGCAGCTTATGTGCGGACCTTCTGCCGACGGCTCTTGCGAGGGCGGCTGCACGCGGGGCGTTTGCCGTGATTGGCTTTCTTGACTTTGCGACCTGGTTTGGCCATGGGAGGACCCTTTCTGTGGAGATTCTCAAAAATTGGTAAGTTGGGAATTTTACCATGTGAAGTCCACGGCGGGAAGTGCGGAGAATCCACGCCGAGCACCGAGAACTACTTCTTCTTCCGCAAGTCCCAAGCCTCCACCCAGACGATTCCCACTGGCTCGTACCCAAAATCCTTGACGAGTCGCTCGTGCATGTCGGTAAGGTGGCCTGCACCGTAGAAAATGCCAATTTTTTGTTTGCTTTTGCGGAGCTCTTGGCGAAGCACTTCCAGGGCTTTCTTGTTACGCTCGGTGATCAGCGTCGATCCTTCAGGCCCTGACATGCCGGAGAGAACGGACTCCATCGACTGAAATTGCTTGGCGATGGCAGTCTTGAGCATCCGGGGGCGATCACTCGAGAATAACGCCGTGAACAACTCTAGATCAGTCGACTCCCCCTGAGCTGCTTGTTCGCTTTGCAGCGCGATCGCTTGTCCCATCATTCGGGTATACATCTTCATGAAGCTTTCTTCCCGGCTTTCCATCGAGGAAGCAAACTCCTCGGGGGACATGTCGGCATGTACGAAATTGGGCCGTGTGTAATCGATCTTCTCTAGCTGGTGTTCGACCTCCAATAGAGACTTCATGCTGTTCTGCATAGCACCCACCGGATGGAGGTTCGAAGTGCCGCGACCTCGTTCGAGCCTGGTGCCAGGAGGTGCTACCAGCTCATAGAGCAAAGCCTGATACTGCCGAAAGCGACGGTTCAATTGAGCGTAATACTGGGCATCGCCAACGTGCACAGCACCGATCAAATCTATGAACTGTCGCGTCTGGGGAAGGCCCTTGGGGGTATTGGCCTGCAGAAACTGCTTGGCTTGCTTTGCGGGCAGGTAACGAACGATCGCCACCTCGAGTGCCTGAGGCTTGCCGTTCTCGTCTTCGGCAACTCGTACCCATTCTTCACCCAGCGCGGGTTCGGCATCGACCGCAGCTGTTTTCGCCAGCAGAGGTGGCGAAACGCTCAGAAAAGCCGACAAGGCTGTCAGGAGGAAAGCCAGGGGGCGGATAATTGGCTGTGATGAATTCAAAGGTATTCTCCTGAAAACGGTAGCAACTTTGGAGCGATTCTCACTGGCAATGGTCCAGCTAGCGACTTTTCAAAAGTATATCCCTGGCGGTCGCAAGGAACAAACCTCGCTGAAACGCGAAAATCAGGCGTCTGAAGCTCCTCTCAATGCCAGATCACGCTAGCAATGCTTGGCTGGAGAATCGTTATTTTCGTCAGAGTTTACCGATCTTACTCAACCAATGCGACCGGCGTTTCCGATACTCTCTAGCACAGATCGTCCGTATTGAGTGCCCTATTTGGGCTGGACCAACGAAACTGCGCCCTACTGAGGGTGCCTGCGACAGGGATAGTGGGAAGCTATGACCGCTCCAAAAATCTTAAATTGGGTTGCCGCAAGTCTGCTCTTTTCGATGAGTACCGCCGTGAGCCAGGCACAGTACCACGAGATTCCGCTCGATGGTCCAAATCCGACTCCACTCTGTTTGGACAATCCTAGCCACGACTTGCAGTTCTTCGCTCCGGTCAATTTCGACTATGAGAATAGACCCATTCGGCAGCAAAGTGGCTATTTCTTCGGCTACGACAAAGTCGTCTGGGCGGCAACGGGAGAACGAATCACCGTCGGTGATCCCAACCTGGTTGTTCAGTCGGAGTTGATCTATGGCAACAGTCCCTTTTCCGAGGGAACTCCACCGGCGCAATATCAGATCAACAACAGTATTCAGGATGCACCACCAGACGCGAAGTTTGGCGATGGTACTCGCTTTGAGTTTGGTTACTACGAGGGGCAGAATGGCTGGTCGATCGGAGTGTTAGTTGGCCCAGAGATCAATCACTACGAGCGTTATGGCTTTCAAGAGATTGATATCCCCAATACGCTGCCAATTATTCCACAACTTGGAAATGGTACCACTGATATCTTCGATCCCAATTTTCTTGACTACGGTTTCACCTTCGTAGACTTTGCTCCCTACTTCTTAGGCCAGCCTGGAACGGGTTCGAATGACTTCGCCACTTCCAGATATGCCTGGGGAAGTGTCCACGTTAATTTCCGTACACCCACAGATTTTCTCAAGGGTTTTGTAGACTACAACGTCAATGGTGTAGAGAATGTTCAGTCACCTAATGAATTCGGAGTAGGTCGGAATGTCGTGTTGCTGGGGATAACCATTGCAGCCGACGGCACTCCTTCCGTTACCACGGTCGTTGTTGATAGCGGGGCAGATGGCCTACCAGACGACCTCGATGGTGACACAGTGACCTTCTTTAATGTTATAGTTGTTAACGAAGACGGAGAAGAAGAGATCATTGGCAATGGTATCGACTATGACGACTTACACACGTTCAACGTCTCCTTTGAGCGATTCGAGGTGCGCAATTTCACCGAGATGGACGGCGTGGAATTGATGAAAACGGTCCAGCTGGACAACCGACACTTGCCGGTGAGTCGTCAGGGAGAGTTTGTTGAGCTTGGCTGTGGTGTGCGGTTCTTCCGCTTGAATGATGAATTCACCTTTGACGGCGACGGCGGCATCCTTGGTCGCACCTATGCTACCACTGGAGCCGAGAATCAAATTGTTGGGCCGCAAGTTCGGGGCCGATGGTCGAAGCAACGAGGACGCTGGAACCTGGGGCTCGATGGTCGCTTCATGTTCGGCTACAACATCCAAGATCAAAGCCAAAACGGTGCGATCGGCGAAGACCTTCAGCCTGGTGCTGTGAACTCGCTGATCTTTGCCCAGCCCCATGCCGTCAATTATGGAAGACAGCAGCAGAATTTCTCGCCGCTGGCAGAAATCCGGGCAGACTGCAGCTATCAAATCACTAAGTCGATCGCAGCAAAACTTGGCTACACGGGCATGTTTGTAGACAACATCACCCGTGCCTCGCAGACGGTGAACTGGTTTATTCCCGACTTGGGACTCCTGCGGGGTGGAGAGCAGGATGTCTATATCAACGGTGTCGACTTCGGATTTGAAGCCATCTATTAGGCGATACCAAAGAAATCGTGTCTAAACTTCAACGCCCCGGAATTTCAATCCCGGGGCGTTGTGCTTTTTCAGGCCTTCACTTGAGCCGAATACATCTTGCGTAGTTCGCCGAGTTCTAGTTCGAGTCGGTGGCGAAGGGGGCTCTCTGGACGTAACTCTGACAGCAAGTTGTCAGCATTGTCAAAAGCCTCCTCAGTAACGCCATCCTTAAACAAACGACTCCAGGTACGTGAAACTTCGTTCTCAGTGAGCAACTTGGTGTTCCTTATGCATTGGAATGGTTAGGCGATTTAGACTTCATTTGTATTTGATTCCGCATTATCCACGCAAATGAAATCTACAGCAAGTGGACGACACCATTTTGCAAAGTTTTGCCCTTCACGCGGAACGGGATCCAATGTGCATTGGAGAGAAGAAAGGCACATCTAGGAAAAATCTAACTGTCTTGCGGATCAACACGATGCCGGAGACTTTGCCAGCTACTGCGTTGAGTCGAATTATCCGCAAGCTAGGTTTCCGACTTGATTTGCGTTCAGGTAATTTCCAACAAGCTGATTCTTGGAGAATTCCACTCTGGTCTGAGAAATGGGGATGTCGATTGATGAGAGGTATCAAACGGTTTTGACAAGAAAAAACTGTTCAAAATCGCCCGGTTTCGGATTTACCTCCCATAGGGGGTGCGTACTGCATGTTTAGTACTTACAATATATTGCGTGGTTTTCCCAGTTTCAGGTACCGTTCGCAGCAGTGGGTGTCTTGGATCGCAGGGTCGATGTGTGTGCTTTGGGAGCGACCACTTGTCCCTGTATATGTAACCGTACGCACCTAGTTACTCACCGCAGTGGGTTTACTGAGATTGGATTTGCCGTGGTTGCGGCTACCCATGTTGGTGGATCGTCGAAGCTACAGCTGTAAAGCTCTGCCAACTCAGTAGAATTCGTCTAGCCGCTCGCCCTGTTTAAGATGCCTCGGTAAACTTGTAAGAGCTTTCTTGCTTATTCGCATAGCAAGTCAAGGTGAGATTCTATAGTCCCGTTTAAGTAGTGGTGTCCGTCGTGCATCTGGATCATTTGCCTGGTTCGTTTTTTGGTCCCTCCAATCTTGTGGAGCTGTTGCAACATCGCGCACTGCATCAAGGGGACGACGTCGGATTTCGTTTCATTGTTGATGGTGAGCACGAGTATATCGATTGGACCTACGCTGACCTGGATCGTAAGGCGCGCTCCATTGCCGTCTCGCTTCAATCACTTGATTTGGAGGGTGAGCGGGCTCTGCTCTTGTACCCTTCGGGGCTGGACTTTGTGGCGGCCTTTTTCGGCTGCCTCTACGCTGGCGTGACCGCCGTTCCTGCATACCCGCCGCGGCGAAATCGCAACATGGCTCGCATCGATGCGATTGCGAATGATGCTGAAGCAAAAATCGCACTCACTACCGTGGATGTGCTTGAGCGCGTGCAGACCATGATCGGTGATACTCCTTCGCTACAGCGTCTCCGCTGGCGAGCCACCGATCAGTGGAATGACGAATTGGCAGACAGCTGGCAACGCCCGGATGTCCATGGCGATACGCTCGCCTTTTTGCAGTACACCTCGGGTTCGACGGGATCTCCCAAGGGGGTCATGCTCTCGCACGCGAATCTGATGCACAACTCGGCCATGATTGCTTATGCTTTTGAGCATACTCGCTCCGGAAGCGGAGTATTCTGGCTTCCGCTGTACCACGACATGGGCTTGATCGGCGGAATCCTGCAGCCGCTGCATATGGGGCGATCGAATACATTGTTTTCTCCAACGCACTTTCTGCAAAAACCAGTGCGGTGGCTGCAAATCGTTTCTCAAACTCGAGCCACCATCTCTGGTGGGCCGAATTTTGCTTACGATCTTTGCACACAAAAGGTCACCCCTGAGCAAAAAGCTACCCTCGATCTGAGCCAATGGACCCTCGCGTTCAACGGTGCCGAGCCCGTACGAGCAGAAACCATCGAACGGTTTTCAGAGGCATTTGCTGAGTGCGGCTTCCGGCGAGAGGCTTTCTATCCCTGTTATGGATTGGCTGAGGCGACGTTGATCGTCACCGGTGGCTTCAAGCAGGCCCCGCCCGATATTCGCGCCTTCGATATTGCTGGTTTGGAGAAGAACGATGTGATTGTTACCACTCCAGGTGCTGAAGGCTCGCGCCTGCTGGTGGGGAGTGGGGGCAATCTGCTCGATCAGCAGATTGTGATTACCGACCCCGAAACTTTCGAAAACTTGGGTGATGGCAAGGTAGGAGAGATTTGGGTATCCGGTCCCAGTGTGGCTGGGGGTTACTGGAAACGCGACGAACTTTCTCGAGAAGTGTTTCAAGCACGATTGAAGGATGGACGAGGACCTTTCCTCAGGACAGGGGACTTAGGGTTCCTTCTGGAAGGGGAACTCTTCGTCACGGGACGACTCAAAGACCTGATCATCATACGTGGGGTGAATCACTACCCTCAGGATATCGAACAAACAGTTCAATCGTCGCACCCCGACGTCGTGCCCGGCGCTGGCGCGGCAGTTGTTACTGGCGAACCGGGTTCCGAGCAACTTGTTATTGTGCAAGAGGTGGTACGTCGTCGTGATCTCGACTTTGCTGGGATAACCGAGATCATTCGCAAACGTGTCGCTCTTGTACACGAGTTGACGGTTTCCGCAGTGGTTCTGATCAAAGCGAGCAGCATCCCCAAAACATCCAGCGGCAAGATCCAACGGCACGCTTGTCGCGACGGTTATTTGGCAGGCACCCTGGCAGCCGTAGCTACGTGGTCGGCTGAGACTGGTGATGAAGTGGTTGCTCCTTCGCTGCGACGTCGCGAACGATTAGACGAAGCTGCGTGGGTAGAAGAGGGTGACGGACCAGATTCTGCTGAAGCAGCAACAACCAAGGGTGAAGGGGCAGTCGACGTCAACGGCGTTGCCTTGCAAGATAGCCAGCTGGCGGGAGTGCGACCACCAACAAAGGTTCCGGTTGGACAAACAGCAGAAATCGCCGATGTCGTTTATGCCAAGGTCCGTGCCATCGGACGTGAGCGTGTGGGCGAACTTCATTGGGATACCAACATATTGGAGTTGGGTCTCGATTCACTTGAACGGATGGAGATTGTCGCTTCGCTGGAAGAAGCCTTTGGCGGACGTTTTCCCGAGCAGGTTCTGCCCAGCATGGAAACCTGTGGCGAGGTCGTCGAAGCCATTCAACGATACATGGGAGGAACGGCCAAGCGGCGTTCTGCCCGGCCCGATAATTATGAGGCTCATCCTGAGGACTACGACTTTGCGCAGAGTGCAGACTATCTGCGTTTGAAACAAAACATGCGCATCGCCCAAAAGTCGGGATTGCCCATTCCGTTCTTCAATGTTCATGAAGGAATCACTAACGATCGGGCACTGATTGGCGGTAAGGAGTACATTAACTTCTGCAGCTACAATTACTTGGGGATGTCGGGAGACCCCGCGGTAATTCGGGCGGTTCAAGACGCAGTCGCCAAGTATGGAACTAGTGTCTCGGCCAGTCGAGTCGTTTCCGGGCAGAAAACAATCCATGTTGAACTTGAACGGGCTATTGCCGATTTCATCGGCACTGAAGATTCGATTGTATTTGTGGGGGGACACTCCACTAACGAAACGACGATCGGACACCTGTTCGGGTCGGGCGACATGATCCTGCACGATTCGTTGTCTCACAATAGTATCCTTCAAGGAGCCATGCTTTCGGGGGCACGGCGGCGACCTTTTCCTCATAACGATTGGAAAGCGTGTGACGAGATCCTCAACGAACTACGACATGAATACCATAAGGTGCTGATCGTCGTAGAAGGTGTCTACAGTATGGATGGAGACTATCCCGATCTCCCCAAATTTGTTGAAGTTAAGCGACGCCATAAGACTTACTTAATGGTCGATGAAGCTCATTCAATGGGGACGATGGGACCTCATGGTCGCGGCATGTCGGAGCATTTCGAAATTGATCCCCGCGATGTCGATCTGTGGATGGGGACCCTCAGCAAGTCTTTCGGTAGTTGTGGTGGATACATCGCTGGAAGCAAGGAACTCGTCGAGTATCTCAAGTACACGGCTCCAGGTTTTGTCTACAGCGTTGGCCTGAGCCCACCGAATGCAGCTGCAGCACTGGCATCGCTCCGGCTTCTGCAAGATGAACCAGAACGCGTGGCTCAACTAGCTAAGAATTCGCGTCTGTTTTTGCAGCTTGCCAAGGAAGCCAGGCTTAACACGGGGTTGAGTAACAACACGCCCGTCGTACCAGTTATTACTGGGAATTCAGAAAATGCACTGCGGCTCTCCCACGCGCTATTCGAGAAGGGGATCAACGTGCAGCCGATTCTTTATCCCGCGGTGGAAGAGAGTGCAGCACGCTTGCGTTTCTTTATCACAAGCACTCACACGGAAGAACAAATTCGTCACACCGTAGCTACCGTGTCAGAGGAGCTTGCCAAGATCGATTCCGACTACGAAGCCGCTCTTCGCGGAGCGGCTGCTTCTACGGGAGATTCGGCGCTATTTCGCTAAGGCCTTGTCAGGCATTCTTGCTTTGACATAGGGAAGCAATTAGGTCCAACAGGGTTGGGCCTGAACTGACTTGCTCGCTCTTTTGCTGTGACGAAGTGACTTCTGTCGTACGCTGCCTTTTGTGCCGATTATTCTGGCAATTCGGCTCGATTCGATGAGAGCCCATAGAGCAGTGCTTCCTTTACGAGAGCTGGCCAGCTGACTACACTAAAGATGGGGAGATTCAGTGTTTCCAATTAGAACATGAGCCGTAGGCGATAGCCTCGGGTGGCACTCGAGAAAACCTTAGGCCAGCGCCTACGGCTCATGGAAAGAAACAGACCAAGCGGCCAATTTGTCCCGCAGTACGGGTTACTGCACACATATACTACCATCCGCGAGGCTCCCTTCATGTCGCAAGCGATTGTCGATCCCGCTGAATTACGTCGATTTGCCCATCAGCTCAATCAATTCAATGTTGAACTGGAAGACCGTCTCAACACACTTGCCAGTCAACTACACGCCTTAAACAGCAGTTGGCGCGACCAGGAACATCGCAAATTTGCTGAAGAGTTTGAGCATCATCTCAAGCTGATAGCCCGCTCGATAGAAGCATCGCGTCAGTATGCACCTTTTTTGATGCGTAAGGCCGAGCGGATTGAAGAGTATCTGCAACAAAAATAGATATAAGGTGTTCATAATTAGTAGTTGGTTGTTAGTAAATCAAATTATCACCAACCACTAACCTTGAACCACCAACCACTAGCTATGCCTGAATCAGCTCAAGTTCGTTCGGTGGAAGCAATTGAGAGGTTTCGCGCTGCGTTGGCACTCTTTGAGAAGCGCACCCAGGGGGCCCTCGATACACTGGCAGCGGAGTTGCGGCGAGCGACTACTTGGATCGAACACGATTGTCCCCACCACTGGAAAGAACAAGAAAAAGAAGCCTCTGATGCGGTTCATCAGGCCAAGCTCGATGTTGAGCGATGTTTGATTTTTGCTCCTACCGACGAGAGACCTGCCTGCCGAGAAGAGCGGGCTGCGCTCCAAGCAGCCAAGAGTCGCCTTGCTTACTGCCACGACAAACGCAGCCTGGTCAAACATTGGCAAGGAGCATTGCATCATGAGATGTTTGAATACAACGGTCGCATCGGTCACCTGCGGAGAATATTAGAAACGGAATTGCCGGCGGCACGTGCCAGACTACAACTCATCATTCGGCGCATCGAAGGTTATCAGATTGAACGACCACCCGATTATCAAGAGCCAATATCATCAACAACTAAATCCACAGACGCTGAGGTTGCCAGCAGGCCAGCCACCTCGCCAGAAAGTTAGTCATGCGACCTTGGGACCTTGAAACTAGTTCAGCGCAGATCCGCCACGCGATGGAGGATCTGCAAGTTGCCTGGCAGGAAGTAAGTGAATCATGGAATGACTCGGTAAGCGAACAATTTTGCCGGCAACACCTTGAGCCGTTAATTCCAGTAACAAAAAGAACTTTGGATGCCATCTCGCAAATGCAGGATCTGACCAAGAAAATGCAGCGCGAATGTGAAAGTTAAAGGGACGCTTAGGCGTCACGCATTTGCCCACCAACCAGCTTTCAACCCGACGCCAGTTAGAACTGATGCAACAATTGCAGCAGTTGGCGGATGCTCGCGCGGCTGACAATGCACACCTTTCGACCACGCTTGCTGAGAAATTGGCGGCTGCCGAAAAAGACCATCAACTCACCTCAAATAGGATAACCAAGCAATTTACCCAGAAGCGCCGGGAATTGGAGAACGAGTATTCCGAAGTGAAACTCGCAGCAGGGCAGCAGTTTCGAGAAGCGAAGTCACAACTAAATACTACCTGGGAAGCCGCGAAGAATCGGATCGAAGTTGATTTCAAACAGCTCATGCTCAGCATTGAGCGAACCTGCAAGGAAAAGCAGTGGGAAGCGATGGCTGTTTTTGATGCGGCAAAAGATAAGCCGCAACAATTACTCGACCAGGCAGCCAAGCGTATCCAAACGCGCAAATCGCAAGTTGATTCTCTATTGCGAGATGCCAATACGCTTCTCACCATGCGGAGGCTGGGTAAATACATTCGAGATCCTGAAACGGCTGCTGTCTCCTCAGCCGAGGAATCCAACAGTAAGGATTCTAGTGAAGATCTCCAGCAGACTGCCCTTGGCGAATTGCATCGAGCAGTTCTCTCTTTACAGTCACAGAAACTCCCATCGTTGTTGTTTGAAGAGAACCGCTTTTTGATATGGGGGATTCTAGCAAGCCTTCTCTTGTTGATACCTGCGATTTTTGTCACCAATTCGATTTTAGTCGGCTCGTTGATTGCCCCAGTCTTGGGTAGTCTAATAACAGGTGTCTTGTACCTCATTCTGGGGCCGAGGGCGAAGCGTGCTTCTCTCGATGAGTACGAACGAATCCTCTCTCTTGTTTCGGAATCACGTCGTTTAGAAAATCAGGCCCGCTTAGACGCTCAACTCCGCAGTCGCCAGGAAGCCGATGCAATTCAAGCTCGGAAGCAAGAGGGATTAACCGCTGCCCAAGAGGCTCGTCAACAGGCTCTCGCGGAAGCAGAGAGCAGAAAGCAAGAACTTTTTGAAGAGGCTGAGCGTGATTTTCAGGCTAAGCTCGGTGAGTTGCAGACTCAGTTACAGGATGCACAAGCTGCAGCAACAGAAAAGTATCCGCCGCTCTTAGAGCAATTGGCCACAGACCGACAGACAGCCTGGCAAGAAAACGAAGACTCCTATGCATCGCTCACCTCGACTGCTCAAGCGGAACATGATTCCTCCTGGCAAGCCATGTCGGCTCGCTGGTTTGAAGGATTCCGCCGGATTGCAGACGAACTCGATGAAATGCAAGAACGATGCGATCAGGTTTTCCCCGATTGGGAAACGACGAGTTGGGAGGATTGGCAACGGCTCGAAGTCTTGCCACCGGTGATATCGTTCGGGAAATGCATACTTCCACTGCAAGCGGTGAAGAATGGAGTGTCTGCAGATCCGCGGCTTGTCCCCGAGCAAACAGAACTTCACCTGCCGGCATGGATGTCATTTGAAGAAAGTCCTCGGCTTATGATCACTGCCGAGGGGAATGGTCGTCGGGTTGCGGTCGAAGTATTGCAACTGATGATGCTCCGCTTCCTCACAGCGGCGCCTGCTGGTAAGTTGCGTTTTACGATCATCGATCCTGCCGCGTTGGGGGAAAACTTTGCGACTTTCATGCACCTGGCCGACTACGATGAACAACTTGTCGGCAAGCGAATCTTAACCGATTCGCGTCAGATCGACGAGCGACTTTCGCTCTTGTCGGATCACATGGAGAAAGTTTTGCAGAAATACTTGCGAAACGAATTCGCTTCAATCCACGAGTATAACGCCCACGCCGGTGAGGTAGCCGAGCCGTACCATGTTTTGGTGGTGGCTAATTTCCCCACGGGTTTAAGCGATGCATCGATTCGGAGGTTGAAAACCATAGCCAATACCGGTCCGCGTTGTGGCGTTTACACCATCATGAGTGTCGACACGTCACTTAAACTCCCTGCGGATGTTTCCTTGACAGATATGCTAGCGGGCTCGGTTCATCTCGATTGGTCCGACGACCGGTTGCGGTGGCGATATCCACTGTTTGAGAAACTCACTCTTAAATTAGACAAACTTCCACCAAAGGAAAGACTCAATAAAATCCTTCGCCGCGCCGGCGAGGAATCACGCGCGGCTAGCAAAGTGGAAGTGCCATTCGACATCGTGGCTCCCAGCCCAGAAAAAATCTGGGCGGGTAGTACGGCGGAGGAATTGGTCGTACCAATCGGACGTGCCGGGGCTAACGAAGTGCAATCTTTGCGACTCGGCAAGGGAACAGCGCAGCATGCACTCATCTCAGGGAAGACGGGATCCGGCAAGAGTACGTTGCTCCATGCCTTGGTGACGAATCTGGCATTGCATTACAGCCCTCGAGAAGTCGAGTTCTATTTAGTCGACTTTAAAAAGGGGGTTGAGTTTAAGACGTATGCGACGCATGCGTTGCCTCATGCAAGGGTCATTGCCATCGAAAGCGAACGCGAATTTGGAGTCAGCGTGCTCGAACGCCTCGACGACGAGTTGCGACGGCGAGGGGAGAGTTTTCGCAACCTTGGCGTGCAGGATTTGGCCGGCTACCGCCGAGCATCTGGGCAACTGCTCCCTCGTATCCTATTGGTAATCGACGAGTTCCAGGAGTTGTTCGTCTCAGATGATAAGCTGGCTCAGGACGCGGCTTTGCTCCTGGACCGTCTAGTGCGTCAAGGAAGAGCCTTTGGAATTCATGTGCTGTTGGGATCCCAAACTTTGGCTGGTGCTTATTCGCTGGCTCGCAGCACGATAGGTCAGATGGCGGTTCGCATTGCTCTTGAGTGCAGCGAGGCGGATGCGCATTTGATTCTCAGCGATGATAATTCCGCAGCTCGCTTGTTGAGTCGACCAGGCGAGGCGATCTACAACGACCAAAATGGAATGGTCGAGGGAAATCATCTCTTTCAAGTCGTATGGCTAGCCGACAGCCAGCGTCAACAGTATCTCGCTGATATTCGTAAACGACAGCTTGCCGAGGACATCTCTGTCGAGCCGGCGATAGTTTTCGAGGGGAATGTCCCCGCCAATCCACTTCACAACGAAGCTCTCATCGAATTGATCTCCTCGGATCTAGAAGATCCCATTATCGAACCCACCATCTGGCTCGGCTCGGCAGTACGCATCGAGCCACCAACCCAGATGACTTTCCGCCGTCAGGGAGGCAATCATCTGTTGATCGTTGGCCAAGATGAACCGCTCGCGCTGGGAATACTTTCCACGGCTGTGGCAACATTGGCATTCCAACTTCGCGATGGTAATTCACAGATCACGATACTCGATGGAATGCGGAGTGAATCTCCAGACCGTGGTGCCTGGAGAAAGGTGGCCGACACGATGCCCGGGCAAGTGAATGTCGCTCCCATTCGGGAAACTCCGCAGTTGATCAAGCAATTGTCCGAAGAGCTTAGTCGACGTAATGCAGAGCCCGAAGTGAACTACCAACCTCAGTTTGTGGTGATCTACGACTTAGCTCAATTCCGCGACCTGCGTGTGACCGAACAGGAGTTTAGCTTTTCGGTAAGCTCGACGAATTCTGACAAGTCCCGGGCGACAGACGATCAGTTTCGCGAAATTCTGCGAGAGGGTCCCGCCGTTGGCATTCATTTCCTGATCTGGTGTGATTCCCACAACAGTATGGCTCGCGTGCTTGATCGCATTGCTCTGCGAGAGGTGGACTATCGGATCGCATTACAGATGAGCCCCGTGGATTCGACGAGTCTGATAGATTCCCCCGCCGCGGGGCGATTAGGCGAACACCGAGCAATTTTCTATCGCGACGACCTCGGCACCAGTGTCAAATTCCGACCCTACGGTCGACCAAGCGCCGAGTGGCTTTCCTGGCTGGCAGAACAAGAGTCAGCGCGGAAAGTTGGGCGTTCTTAGTGCGCGCTATCCTAGGAGATCCTATGACCCTAGGAATTCTTGTGATTTCGTGTCATGTTAATGTTTTACGGAGTTCGCGTCGTTTTAGCTTTTTCACAGGAATCTTATCATGCATCACACGAAACAGCCAAAGTACTCACGTCGTCGGTTCTTGGAAACCAGTTTTGTAGGAACTGCCGCTACTTTGGCCGTGCCTGGCATTGTCACCGCACGCAAGACTGATACGAAACCAGTCGTCGGAAGTGGCGATTTCCAATACGAAGTGCAACACCTCTTCCCGCAATTACCAGCTAAATATCATTGGCAGACCACGCATAATGTTGCCTTTGATAGCGCAGGGAACTTGTATGTGATTCACGAAGGAACATTTGATGCTGCCGATCATCCGACAATTTTTGTCTTTGATAAAGAGGGAAAATTCATCCGCGCATTTGGCGAACAGTTTGCTGGTGGGGGGCACGGGTTGGAGATTCGCAATGAAGGTGGTGAAGACTTCTTGTATGTGTGTGCTTATCATCAACAGCGATCGATCGCCAAACTCACGCCCCAAGGGGAACAGGTGTGGCGGAAAGGGGCTCCTATGGAAAGCGGTGTCTATGCCGCTGGGGAGAATGTTTTTCCTCGCGCAAAAGACGACAATCCCTGGGGTCGCGATCGCTTCATTCCAACCAATATTGCGTTTCTCTCCGACGGAGGTTTCTTGCTGAGTGATGGCTATGGCGCCTATCGAATTCACCACTACGACCAAGATGCCAATTGGGTAAGTGCATTCGGCGAGCCTGGCGTGGCTGCAGAAAAGAAAGACGGCACCTTCAAACTGCCGCATGGCATTTGGATCGACGATCGGGCTGACGAACCACTGATTGTGGTGGCAGACCGCGAGTTCGATCGGCTGCAGTGGTTCAGCTTAGATGGCGAGCATCGTAACACCCTCGATGGTTTTTTGTGGCCTGCCAATGTTGACATTAAAGGAGAACTGATGTTGGTTCCTGAATTGTTTGCCCGTGTAACCCTTTTGGATAAGGAGAACCGGGTCGTTGCTCGCTTGGGAACTGATACCGAAAGAATTGTGCAGAATAATCAAGAAACTGGTGGCTACAGTATTCGCAGTGATGAATCAATGTGGCTTCCTGGAAAGTTCATTCACCCACACGATGCTTGTTTCGATAGCGACGGAAATATCTTTGTTGCAGAGTGGGTTGCTACGGGTCGAGTGAGCAAATTGCGACGATTGGGTTAATTCTAAATCTACTCAACGCCTTGGGATTGCAATCCAAAGGCGTTCTGTCCTTTTTTCACAGCCTCGACAGACGTCGCTCTTGCCCTAAAATGGGGACTTCCTTGAACTAACAACTCAAATACCCATATTCAGGAGCAATCCCTCATGAGCACTATCGTTGATATCCATGGCCGGCAGATATTGGACAGCCGAGGAAATCCCACCGTCGAGGTGGATGTCACTCTTGTAGACGGCACGATTGGGACGGCAGCAGTTCCCAGCGGTGCGAGTACCGGCGCCCACGAGGCGTGGGAACTGCGCGATGGTGACAAAAGCGTTTTCCTTGGCAAAGGGGTTACCCAAGCTGTCGAAAACATCAACTCCAAAATCGCCGATGAGCTAATTGGTATGGACGCTCTCGACCAAATCGCCATCGATGACATGATGCTCGAACTGGATGGTACTCCGAATAAAAAAAATCTTGGCGCGAATGCAATTCTTGGTGTCTCGTTGGCTACGGCACACGCGGCGGCGAGTTTCTGCGAATTGCCCCTCTATCGGTATCTCGGCGGTTCTAATGCCCGGCTGTTGCCTGCTCCGATGATGAACATCCTCAATGGTGGTCAGCATGCAGACAACTCGGTGGATATCCAGGAATTTATGGTCATGCCTTTGGGATTTGACTCGTTCAGCGATGCATTGCGCTGCGGTTGTGAGATTTTCCACAATCTGAAGAAGGTGTTGCACGATAAGAAATTGAATACCGCCGTTGGAGATGAAGGTGGGTTTGCTCCCGACTTGGGAGCGAATGCAGAGGCGTTTGATGTGATTCTCACCGCGATAGAGAATGCCGGTTACAAGCCGGGTGAGCAGGTGTGGTTCGCCATGGATTGTGCCGCTACGGAATTCTACGACAGTAAGAAAAAGGTTTACACAATCGACGGCAAGCAAATCGATTCAGGCGGGATGGTCGACTTGTTGGCAAGTTGGGTGGAGAAGTATCCCATTTGTTCGATTGAAGATGGTTGCAGCGAAGATGATTGGGAAGGCTGGAAGCTACTCACGACGAGCATTGGCGACAAGTGTCAACTCGTCGGGGATGATTTGTTCGTGACCAATGTCGAGCGACTCCAACGAGGCATCGACGAAGGGATTGGCAACAGCATCTTGATCAAAGTGAACCAGATCGGCACGCTCACCGAGACAATCGACGCGATCAATCTGGCTCACCGCAATGGATACACAAGCGTCACCAGCCACCGTAGCGGTGAAACCGAAGACGCAACCATCGCCGACCTGGCCGTGGCCCTCTCGACGGGCCAGATCAAGACCGGCTCAGCATCCCGTAGCGACCGCATGGCCAAGTACAACCAACTCTTGCGAATCGAGGAGCAACTTGGAGATGCAGCGCAATACGCCGGACCGTTGTTTCCGCGGCGCTAAAGCAACCGGTCTTGGACGGCGGTCCTGCTTCAGCGGGACTGCTCGAACCCTGAATACAACCACGCTCAGTCCCATAGATGTGGGACCGCCGTCATGACGTCACAAACACCTATTACCGATTCTCCCTGGTTGTGGTTTGCCATCTTCCCCTCAGTTGGACTTGTGGCGATCCTTGCCACGGGCGGTAAGTTTGGTGATCGACAGGCGGGGATTGAGCGTCAGGGACAGGCTCGCACTGCGGTGGCCGGCGGGGCACTCGAGATTGATGAGGACGCTGCCGGTGAGAAGACCGCCTCTGGGGTGCCGCGTTATTCTGAGCCTGGTGACACGCAGGTGAAGCTCTGGCCGCTGGCGGTGACACTGGCCGTGATTTCTCTCGGGTCGCTGGGGATGCTGGTGCGGGAGCGATGGAAGGCACGCTCCGCTTTTGCTAAGCACGATTCAGCAGCGGAGCGCGGCTAACCGGTTTCTCGGAAGCGCGGCTAACGGGTTTATGTGATGACGTTACTTCTAGAGAATCCGTTGCCGATTTGGGCTGCTGGGGCAGTGCTGACCGCGTTGTCCCTGGTGATGCTACTCGCACGGCGATCTCTGGGATCCATTCTTATGCTGCTGGCCGTGATTGCGGGTACATTGCTCTTAGTGTTTGCCGAGAGACTGGTATTCACAGAGCGCGAGCAAGTTGAAGAATCTCTCCTCCAATTGACCAACGCAATTGAGGTCAATGATATTCCAGCGGTTCTTTCCTTGGTGGATTCTACGGCAAACTCAGTGCGATCCGATGCCGAAAATTTGATGTCACAGATTCAGGTGAGAGACTGCGGTGCGACTTCGATTCGTGTCGAACTTGATCAGCTCAATGAGCCTTTGCGGGCAACTGCTTTTTTCCGGGGGAAAGTTGACGGCGTTCACTCCCGCTCGGGTGCCCGGCTCTTTTACTTTGATCAAGTGGAAATCGATTGGCAAAAAAGTGACGACCGCTGGTTGATTATTGGCTACCGAGTGTATCAACGGGGGGAACCCATTGATGCTGTGAAAAGCGTACGCGGCAATCGTCCCATACGGTAACTTACGATTTTGGCTCATGCGGTGGATCGTATGGGGGGTGTGGGCCGTAATGATCCTTTGGGAATCCTCCTCCTGGGATCGGTCGGAAAAACTCGCGATGCGGCTCACGCGGCCAAGGCCCATCGTGATACCCATCTGCGGCGTCGGGATCGAGCCGACGTGGATCGGGGCCTGCAGAGCCAAAACCGTAGCTGGGGGAAGTGAATCCTGGTCCTGGAATACCTCCAGGAAAGCCGCGGCCGTGGCCCGGATAGCCTCCTCCATAGCCAGGACCACCATAGCCAGGACCACCATAGCCAGGACCGTAGCCGCCATAGCCCCCACCGTAGCCATCCGGAAAGCCGCCACCGTAGGGACCATAGCCAGGAAATCCACCGATTGCTCCGAAGAAATTTCCACCAGCCACGGTAGCCCCACGCCAGGCATCGTGGAATCGCTCCCACTGAGCATCCATCCCTCCATAACCATTGCCATAGCTCGTCACGACGTAGTTAGCGCTTGATGAGCCGTCGGCACCTCGAAGTACTGTCCGAGTCCTACTGTAGCCGCTCGTCACCAGGCGCTGATCGGGTAGCGGTTCTACAGGTGCGATCTGGTCGTACTGAGCCACTCGGGCACCGGTAGCAGGATCGTGAGTGTATCGGCTCGGTGCAAAGACCCAACTATCGGCCTGAGGCACCATCGGTGCTACGGTTGCCAACGAGTAACAACTGGTGCACTCTCCGCCACGCGATCGCGAGGAGAGAAATACGGTCAGTAAAGCCGTAGCAAACACGAGTCGCCATATAAAGGGAGGGATGCGATTAGTCATGATGTCAATCTGTGAGGAGGAGGAAGGATTTAGAGGAGTGATATTTTGCTGCAAGGTCTTGCAGCGGTAGGAGTATTATTCAATGGGAGTTTGACGGGTTTGGTTTAATGCCTTAGCCCGCCCGCGGATACTCACATCCTCGTACTCGGTGGATTCGGAGGGATCGGCAGGATTGGCCGTAGCGTCGGACACGGACTCAGTTGCTTCCTCGGCAGGCGCCTGGGCAGCATCGGTGGCAGCTTTTTCGCCGAGATACTTCGCCCGCATCTCGGGAGTCGCCTCGGCAGGCCGCCAGATTTTCAACAGGTGGTCTTCGGGATCGTAAATGTATTCGTCGCCAGGTTCGAGCTCTGGCAACGGCAAAACCTGAGGACACATTTCAGGTATAAACTTTTCCATAAATTCCTGGTGGCTCTGCGGATAGTGCGAGTGGATAATTTCATACTGCAATAGGGCCGGCTTGATCACGAGATTGAAAGTGGTTTCGTTCTTCACCCAGGGAAGTGCTTTCATGCTCGTGCCGAGTGCACCACCTCGTTTGCGAGTAAGCTTACCCTGCTTGGGATCTTTGGGATGCACTTCGCGGGGCACACCCGTGGTCATCGGCGGTTCTCCCGCGACGCCAGACATGTCGACACGACCGTCTGGCAAATACCAATCTTCTTTACCAAACAGTTCACCATCACCTTGTCCGGCAGGTTCGTCTGCCGTAGTCGAACTCGGCGCAGGTGTACTTGCCGCCGGTCCGGTTTCAATTTCTGGGACTTCACAGCCTGTTAGAAGTATCACCAGTGCAAAGAAAAATGGGGGCTTCGTATTCATGGTCGGAGTCCATTCAGGAGTAAACTGGATTGGTTTCACTCAAAATCGATCTACTGTCGGCAAATGTCCTAATCGAGAACAGCTACAAGTTCTTACGCTTTTTCGCACTTACCTAAGTTCCAAGTTCGCATCTCAGACAGTTTCTCTCTCTGGGTCATATCAAAATTCAAAGGAGTAAGCGTGATGTTTCCAGCCCGCAATGCGGACAAGTCGGTTTCTTCGTGACTAGGAGGATCAGGTTGTAGGCCATTCGCCCAGTAGTAGGGACGGCCTCGCGGGTCAATTTTTTTGCGAAAATCTTCACCCCAGGGGGAGGTAGCCATGGGCACAATTTTGACGTCTGCCGGATTCTCCAAAGCAGCCATCGGGATGTTCATGTTGTATAGGTGATTGGTTGCATTCTGTTTGGTCAACATTTGTTCGATCACACCGACCGCTAATTCCGCAGCAATGTCGTAGCGGGCCGCTTCGTGATACTCGAGCGATACTGCCACACTGGTTGTCCGAAAAAAAGCTCCTTCAATCGCCGCCGCCACTGTGCCGGAATACAGCACGTTAATGCCGGCATTGAGTCCACTATTGATGCCACTTACCACCAAATCAGGTCGCTCAGGGAGCAGGGCACAAATTGCCAACTTCACACAATCGGCAGGACTTCCTTCAACCGCCCAACCACGGCGCCGGCCCTCGTCGTCGAACATCTCACGGGCCATAAGGGGCTTCAGGTAGGTTATCGAGTGGCCCACGCCGCTCTGCTCTGTGAGCGGGGCAGCGATGGTCACATCCCCCAGTTGTTGCAATTGGCGTTCCAAGGCTGCCAAACCGGGGGCGTAGATGCCGTCGTCGTTGGTTAAGAGTATTTTCATGCCGTAACTGTGCTTCTGACAGGGGGTTGCGTCGGAGTTGCCGTTTTTCCCATCATAACCCTTGAGGGTGTGAAAATTCAACTTGATGTGTTGAAAAGGCAACACCATACGTCGCGACGGAAGGACTGGCGACGCGTTGCGTCGCGGCTATGGCCCCCTATAATGGCGAGTTTTCCCACTGCCGCTACGCAAGGCGTCACACGGATTCAGACCTATGAAGACACTCGAAAGCAGTACGACCGCTGAGCGGGTCTTGGTGCTGGACTTTGGTTCCCAGTTTGCCCAACTCATCGCCCGCAGGGTCCGTGAACAGCACGTCTATTGCGAGATCGTACGGCACAACATTACAGCCGAGCGAGTCAAAGAACTCGCACCACTAGGACTGATATTCTCCGGCGGTCCGGCCAGTGTTTACGCTGAGAACGCCCCGCAGTGTGATCCAGAACTATTCGAGCTTGGAATCCCGATCTTAGGTATTTGCTATGGGATGCAGCTCGCATGCCAAGCTTTAGGAGGGAAAGTCGAGAGCTTTCCTTCGCGAGAATATGGTCGGGCGGAATGGCACATTGATCGCCAAGACCCACTCTTTGAAGACGTAGCCCCCGTCAGTCAGGTGTGGATGAGCCACGGAGATCAGGTGGCCAACATCTCTGACGATTTCGAACAACTTGCCAGCACCCACGATTGTCGCTTTGCCGCTGTGAAACACCGCAGCAAACCAATCTACGGACTTCAATTTCATCCCGAAGTAACCCACACATTGGAAGGGAGCAAACTGCTCGGAAACTTCTTGCGGCGAATATGTGGCACGTCCGGCACCTGGCAATTGGGTGACTTTGCAGCGGAGACGATCGCCCAAATTCGTGAGACGGTCGGAAGCGACCGAGTGATTTGCGGTCTCTCCGGTGGTGTCGATTCATCCGTAGTTGCCGCTTTGTTGGCTGCGGCGATTGGTCCCCAATTGTCATGTATCCTCGTTGACAACGGACTGTTGCGCCTCGACGAGGAAAAGGCGGTGATCGAAGAATTCACCAAACACTTTCAAACCGACTTGCATGTCGTGAAAGCCGAAGAACAGTTTCTCGCAGCCCTGGCTGGAGTGACCGACCCGCAGGAAAAGCGTAGACGCATTGGACATACCTTCATCGATTGTTTTGCGGGAGAAGCGAAGCGTATTTCTGGTGCGAAGTATTTGGCCCAGGGGACTCTCTATCCCGACGTGATTGAGAGCGGAGCGTCCCGCGACGGCCCGGCCGACACAATCAAACTGCATCACAATGTAGGAGGGTTGCCTGAAGAATTGGGCTTTGAGCTGGTTGAGCCACTTCGAGACCTGTTCAAGGACGAGGTTCGGCGACTAGGTTTGCAATTGGGACTTCCGGAAGAAATTGTTTGGCGGCATCCCTTCCCGGGGCCCGGACTTGCCGTGCGTTGTTTGGGGGAAGTCACTCGTGAGCGACTAGATACATTACGGGCCGCCGATGCGATTGTGGTCAGCGAGATCAAGGCAGCAGGATTGTATCGGGCGACGTCGCAGGCGTTCGCAGTACTACTGCCCGTACAAAGCGTCGGAGTGATGGGAGATAGCCGCACTTACGATGACGCTCTGGCGGTAAGATGTGTGAACACGGACGATTTCATGACCGCCGACTGGAGCCATCTTCCTTACGATTTACTCGCGCGAATTTCTACCCGTATTATTAATGAGATCAAGGGCGTCAATCGTGTCGTGTACGACATAAGTTCCAAACCCCCCGCGACAATTGAATGGGAGTAAACTAGTCACTAAAGTGACCAGTCCGACCCCCCAGCGATCAGTTTCCCAAACCCCCCGAACCTATCCCCAAATGTCTCAAAAATACATCTACCAAATCACGAATCTCACTAAAAAGATTGGGCAGCGCGAGGTCCTCAAGGATATCTGGCTTGCCTTTTACCCCGGTGCCAAAATTGGCGTTCTCGGCCGCAATGGGTCTGGCAAAAGCACCTTGCTGCGGATCATGGCTGGGAAGGACAAGGATTTTGACGGCGAGGCTCGTCTTACGGAAGGGTTCACTGTCGGACTTTTGGAACAAGAACCGCATCTTAATCCCGACAAGGATGTGCAAGGAAACGTCGAAGAGGCCGTTGCTGCGACCCGTGCACTGCTTGAGGAATTTGAGGCCATCGCAGAGAAGTATGCTGAAGTTGCCGATGATCCCGAGGCGATGGAAAAGCTCATGAATCGCCAGTCGGCATTGCAAGATAAGATCGACGCGGCCAACGCCTGGGAAATCGATCGCCAGATCGAGATCGCAATGGATGCGATGAACCTGCCTCCCGGCGACGCCGAGATCTCAAAGCTCTCTGGCGGAGAGAAACGCCGCGTGGCCCTCTGCAAGATTCTCCTCGAACGCCCCGATTTGCTCTTGCTGGACGAACCCACCAACCACCTTGATGCTGAGAGTGTTGCCTGGTTGGAACGTCACCTGGCTGAGTATTCCGGGACGATTGTCGCAGTGACGCACGATCGGTATTTTCTCGACAATGTCGCGGGCTGGATTCTGGAACTAGATCGCGGGCAGGGGTATCCTTTTGAAGGGAATTACTCTTCCTGGCTTGAGCAGAAGCATCGCCGTCTTGAAGTGGAAGAGAAAAAGGCGAGCGCGCGTCAGCGGGCATTGGCGAAAGAACTAGAATGGGTTCGTATGGCCCCTAAGGCGAGGCAAGCCAAGAACAAGGCACGCGTAAAGGCCTACGAACAGATGGCCGCTGAGCAGTTCAATGACAAGCCGGACGAATTGGAGATTCAAATCCCCCCCGGTCAACGACTAGGCGACATGGTCGTTGAAGCAACCAATCTGGGGAAGTCGTACGGCACACGCGTGATTTTTGAGAATGTCAATTTTCGACTTCCTCCGGGAGGCATCGTGGGAATTATTGGTCCGAACGGATCCGGCAAAACCACTTTGCTCAAAATGCTCATGGGTTTAGAGACGCCTGACGAGGGGGAACTCAAGATTGGCCCGACGGTTGAATTGGGTTACGTCGATCAATCCCGCGACGATCTTGTGGCCGACAACACGGTCTATCAAGAGATTTCAGGTGGCCTGGATACATTGGAAATGGGAGGCCGCAAAATGAACAGTCGGTCGTACGTTTCCAGGTTTAACTTTACGGGGACTGACCAACAAAAGAAGGTGGGCGTCCTTTCAGGGGGAGAACGCAATCGTGTGCATCTCGCCAAGCTGCTTCGGCGGGGTTCTAATGTTTTGTTGTTGGACGAACCGACCAATGATATTGACGTGGACACTTTGCGGGCACTGGAGGAAGCGGTTGCCAATTTCGCAGGTTGTGCTGTGGTGGTAAGCCATGATCGCTGGTTCCTCGACCGTTTGGCCACACATATTCTGGCGTTTGAAGGCGACGGTTATGTCCATTGGTGCGAGGGCAATTTTGAGACCTACGAACGAGAACGACGCGAGCGCTTAGGCGAAGAGGCCGACACTCCCCATCGTTTTCGATATAAGAAGCTCCAGCAGAGCTGATTTCATTTTCATAATCCATTAGTCAAAGGTATTGAGCTAAGATGAGTGTACTGCGTTTGGGATCCAATCAGAGATTTGCTGACAATTGGGAAACTGCATTCGGTGGTGGGAAGAAAAAAACGGCTGGGAAGAAAACAGCCAAGAAGAATTCTCCCAAAAAGAAATCTACTCCAAAGAAAGCGGCCAAGAAGAGTTCCAAGAAAAAGTCGGCGACCAAAAAGGCGGTCAAAAGTAAGTCTGCTGCGAAAAAGTCACCTTCCAAGAAGAAGTCGCCTAAGCAGAAATCTGCCGGGACGAAAAAAAGTACCAAGAAAAAGACTTCGAAACGGGGTAAAAGAAAAGCCAAGTCATTGCTCAAACAGCGAGAGTTGTTCTAAGAGTTCAGAAGTTGGCAGTGCCGTGGGCCGGGTTGCGTCCCGGCTGTAAATCTTTAATTACCAGGCTTCCACTTCTCGATGAAGGCGAGTAGCTTAGGTTCGCTGTAGCCATTGCCTTTCTGGATTTTTGAGGTGTCTTGCGAGTGGAGCAGAGTACCGTCGCTCTCGAGTACGTACCAATGGGGATATCCTGCGGGATCAGGATACTGACTCAAGAATTCGGTGTTTTCATTTTCACCTTGTGTGTAGCTCACCTTCATGATGAGGAATCCATCGTGCAGCCCCGAGGCGACGGCAGGTGTTTCACGGATGAAGGCGTCTAGTCGATGGCAGAACTGGCACCACTCGCCCCCCACCTGCAAGATAATCCGCTTGTGCTCGGCCTGTGCCTGTTTGATAGTCTCGGCGAGATCAACGGCAGGGTCGGCCTCCGGGTTGTATCTTCCTACGGTATAGACAGCCTGCTTACTGTCAGGCTGGCAACCAGCAATAGAAATCAGGATCAGCAGCAGTAGGGGCCGCACGTCATGCCCTTCCCAAAAAATCACCGGTGCGGGTATCCACTTTGATGGTTTCTCCCTCTTTGAGATACTCAGGTACCTGAACGATCACTCCTGTTTCCAACGTGGCAGGCTTGGTGCGAGAAGTGGCTGAGTTGCCTTTGACTCCCGGATCGCACTGAGTGATTTTCAATTCAACTGATGCAGGCAATTGGAGTCCCACACATTCGTCATTATAGATTTGGGCAAGGATTCCAGTTAGATTCTCGGTGATGTATTGCATTTGTTCCGCAACATCTGCGACAGGAAGCTGATACTGATTGTAGTCCTGAGAATCCAGAAAATGCACTTTGTCACCATCGGAGTACATCAACGTTACCTCGCGTCGTTGAAAGTCCGCTTCAGATAGCAAGTCCGTACCTTTGCAGGTAAAGTCGGCCTTTTGCTGGGTTACCAGGTTGCGAGCACGAAACTTATAAAGCGTGTTCCCTCCGCGTGCCGATGGGGATTGGACATTGACAGTTTCGATAATGTGCGGCGCTTCATTGTGGAGCAGAATCGCACCAGGTTTGGCATCTTTGGCAAGCATATGTGCAATCGAAGTTAAGTGTAGAGCCGGGTCGCGACGTGTCGCTCAGATTCAAGTCAGGATTTCACCAGACGCGGGGTCGAACGTCAAGCCGCCGGTCAAGCTGGCCAGTGTTTCCACAACGGTCAAAAGACAGGTTGGATCCAGCATGTCGTAGTCGTCCTCTGGATCGGCGAATTCATCCGGAAAGTCGTCTGTGCCGCTGGTACCATAGCCGGCATTCATCCGCTCAAAATGAGCGACATCCAACCGGGCGTCGGCGACAATAAGCTCCTGCAATTGGGCAGGTGCAAGGCTTTCACGCAGTTGCTTGGCCCAGGCCAAATTCTGCTCGATAATGGCGTCGCCTACTTCGTAGCTAATTTCCACGGCCGCGTGATCTTCAGGAGATTCCACGAGCAGCGACTCGATCAAACCCTCGGAGTCGGAAGCAGGATTCTCAATCTGAAAGCGATGATTCGCGTTTACCAAGGCCGTAGAAACCTGGTCGAGCGTGGGCCTTTTCTTGTGCGGGAACAGAATAAAGTAAGTTTCCCGCCAATAAAGTTCGTCATTTGCGGCCATCGTCAAGATTTCTCCGTTTTTCAAAGCCAGTATTGTGCGTCACTGCTACCACAGATTTTCGCCAGGTTCTTCATCAAGAGGTCCCAGACCACCTTGCCAAGTTTCGAGTCGCTTGGACATTTCCTCGCGCTCCGCAAGGTTGGCCCAGACTGATTCTCCCTGTTCTAGCCGAATCTCGTAGTACCCTTCGCGAGTGCAGTCTTCTTCGCCGCAGAAGTGCGGCGTGGCAGCAACCCACATCACGCGATATAGGGGTACAAATTTGTCATCAACACGAACCAAGATCGACACGCCTTATCCCCCTCCCAACTCTTGGGATCGCTTGGTCGCAGCCACCACAGCTTCACAAAACGCTTCGGGCCCCTGGAGCTTCGTCAACCTTTCAAGTCCAGCGACAGTCGTTCCCCCCGGGCTGGTGACTTGCTCCCGCAATTGTGTAGGTGATCGGCCTGTGGATAGTACCATCTTGGCTGCCCCTAACGTGGTTTGCGCGGCCAATTCAAGTGCCAACTCGGCTGGTAAGCCCATTTGGGTGCCACCCGCAGTCATTGATTCTATCACTCGATAAATGAAAGCGGGACCCGACCCCGAAAGCCCAGTCACCGCGTCGAGTTGCTCTTCGGGGACCTCAAATACCCGTCCCACGCTCGCCAAAATCTGGCGAATGCACTCGGCATCTTCGTCATTGGCTGTTGATCCGCGGCTGAAACAAGATGCGCCTTCCCCCACCAAACAAGGGGTGTTGGGCATCACGCGAATTAATCTCGTGGTAGGTGAAAATGACTGTGCGAGTGTCGCTATTGTGACGCCAGCGGCAATCGACACCAGAAGTTGATCTTCGGACACCTTGTTTCCTATATCATCCAGCACATCTGCCATGACTTGTGGCTTGATGGCAAGTACTATGATCTCGGCTCGAGCCACTATAGGCTCGCTGGAGTCGAAGACAGCTATCCCAGCAACTTGCTCGGAGAACGTCTGACGGGCATCGGGCGAGGGATCGGATGCGAATATTTTGTCATTCTTCAGCAGACCACTCTCAAGGCATCCCCGCGCCAGGGCAGTTGCCATCCGTCCGGCACCAATAAAACCAATTGACTTCGAAAATTCTGACAAGTCTCATTTCCTTAATCAGCAATGCTAGTAATCCCTGAACCAGTCAGCATCCTAAGGAATCGAAAAGGTGCCGACAATCTCGCAAATACGCATAATCTCAGGGAATTACTGGATTATTGGGGACAGAATGCAGTTGACGGACCTCGGCGAATTCCCTACGCTCGCCAAGCCTGATAGGGCGCTTGGCGGCTGGCTTTGGGGATCCTGTTAGGCAATTCGGGGGGGAACCGAGCAGTCGCGAGTTGCGTAAAACCACTGGGTGGCGCCAAACCTACGCGGAGCCTTTTCCGTACAATCGGTTTTAAAGTCAACAAACTGCCACAGTGAGGACCTTGACGGTTTTTATGAGGAGGATTTACCACAGCCACAAGGAATTGTTGAATTTCGGGTCGAATCATGGTTGGTATACTCGATACAAGAGTTGTGAGATGAGTCATCCGTCCCGGGGAGAAAAAATCAACGAGTGCTAGCATTCTGGTCGATGAATCTATTGCACTCGCAATAGCGTACGCACGGTCACTCTACTCCCCAACGACCAGGGATGCGGCGCTCGGTTAATCAGAAATGCGGAGTTTGAAATAAGATCCCAGATTCGATTTGGCCCAACTTTTCCCTAGTATTAGAATTGTTAGCTAGTCGGACAAACATATTGCTGGTGTACTCGGCTCATTTGTTGCTATCCACCGGAGAAAATCATGCAAATTCACGGCTTATCTCATGTTCACGGTCCTCACGCTCTCAAAGGCCCCTATTCGAATCACTCGATTGGCGCCAGACCTACAGATCGTACTAACGCCTCAGGTGACCAGTTCGAGATTTCCGCCGCTGCTGAAGCAGCTGCTCAGGCTGCGGAGAATGGAGACCTTCGTGCAGACCTGGTGAGTCGTGTCCGCAACGAGATTGCCGCGGGTACGTATGAAACCCCTGGTAAGCTGGAGGCGGCTGTCGAGCGACTTCTCGACGACATTGTTTAAGAATTTCTCTCGCCTTTCAAATGGGTGCCACTGGAGGCCTCTTGAGACTCCAGTATTCTCTGTGTAGAATCAATAGCCGTAGGGCGAAGAGCTGCTTGGCCCTGTTTCTAGGCGTTTTGTCGTAGGCCAATTGATCGTTCGCTTGTCTCAATACGGGTATTTCATTGCCTTATTGAGATACGCTGTTTTGACTCCGGTGATGGCAGAAAGGTTAGGCCCGCTATGCCCAGCGGATTTTCGTTAGGTACTGTCGAAGTATCCAGCTCCCCCCAGGAGCGGTTTGCCGATTTCCTGCAGAGCAGAGGCAAGCGGATTACCCAACAGCGTCGTATCCTCATCGACTTTGTATTCAAGCGTCACGACCATTTTGATGCCGAAGAGTTGATCCTCAATCTGGCTCAAGTGCCAGAGGGTCGCAAGGTGAGCCGCCCGACGGTCTATCGAACCCTGAATGAACTGGTCGACTCGGGACTCTTGCGTCGCATGACCTTGCGAGGACGTGCCATCTATGAGCACGATTATGGCTATCCCCAGCACGATCACTTGCATTGCACGATGTGCGATAAACTGATCGAGTTCCAAAGCAGCGAGTTGCAGGATCTGCGCCGTGCCGTGGCGGCTGAATATGACTTCCGCGACACGGGGCATCGACTGATTATTTCAGGCATTTGCTCTGACTGCAGTGCCAACCGCCATCGTCGCCAGACGCCGCTCGATCAAGTGTAGAAGTCACACCCGCAACTCTTCTACAGCATCTAGCCGCGGATAGCGCTTGCGGATGGGTTCGACCACCTCGGCAAGGAATTCATCCACTTGCTCGGCACTGCGGCCGGTAAGACTTGATGGATCGACCGCAGTGGAAAGATCTACCGCGGCAAAGGCTTCGTCCTGTTGGAGCCTCTCGAGCAAATCATTCGGCCGGGCGTGTTCTTTGACCTCAGCCGCGGCTGCCAGACTGTGTTGACGGATTCTTTCGTGGAGATCCTGGCGATCTCCTCCCGCTGCGACTGCCGCCATAAGAATATTCTCCGTCGCCATGAAAGGAATCTCCTCGCGGAGATTGCGGGCAATCACATTTGGGTAAACCACTAAGCCACTGGCGACATTGTGATACAACACCAGGACGGCATCGATCGCCAGGAAGGCCTGAGGGATCACCAGGCGACGATTGGCGCTGTCATCCAGAGTGCGTTCCATCCATTGCGTCGCGAGGGTAGCTGAGGTACTTGACTGCAAGCTCATTGCAAATCGTGCCAGGCCACATATGCGTTCACTTCTCATGGGATTGCGCTTGTAAGCCATGGCTGAGGAACCGATCTGGTTTCTCTCGAACGGTTCTTCCACTTCCTTGCGGTGGGCGAGAATCCGCAGATCGGTAGCAGCCTTGTGAGCCGAGGCGGCAATCCCTGCCAGGGAATCGACGATCTGAGAGTCGACCTTGCGAGGGTAGGTTTGACCCGTGACGGTATATGACGCGGAGAATCCCAGTTTTTCTGTCACCAACTGTTCTAAATGGCGAACTTTGTTGTGGTCGCCCTTGAAGAGTTGCAGGAAGCTTGCCTGAGTACCGGTAGTCCCCTTCGTGCTACGTGCACAGAGAGTTGCAAGCCGATGCTCGATTTCAGCTAAATCGAGTGCCAGGTCGTACGCCCAAAGACAAGCCCGCCGACCAACAGTCGTCGGCTGTGCTGGTTGCAAGTGGGTGAACCCCAAAGTTGGCAAGTCTCGGTAGTCGAGGGCAAACTTTCCCAAGGCTTGGATCACCGCGGCCAATCGCTGAGCAACCAACTCAAGCGCATCGCGAAAAATCAACAGATCCGCATTGTCCGTGACAAAGCAACTGGTGGCTCCTAAGTGGATAATGGGTCGCGCTGTGGGGCATTGGTCCCCATAGGCATGGACGTGGGCCATCACATCGTGTCGCAATTGCCGTTCGTAATTGGCTGCCACTTCAAAGTCGATTTTGTCAACATGCGTGCGAAGTTCCTCAATCTGCGCCGCTGAAATGGGGAGCCCCAACTCGGCCTCCGCTTCGGCCAGTGCCACCCACAAGCGTCGCCACGTGCTATGCCTGTGTTGTGCACCAAAGAGTCGGCTCATGGCCGTCGAGGCGTAGCGAGTTATTAGGGGATTTTCGTAAGTTTCGTGGGACATAAAACTGATTGTAACCTGGAAGCGCACCTGTCGGTATGGGGAAGACTCGTCTAGTAATAGCCACAGGCTCCCGCCGACGGCTATCAAAGAGACCTCACATATTCGTCAAATCATCGTCATCTGCGCTTCCTAACAGCGTATCCAGAGCACTAGAGACGGCGATGTTGTGGCTGGCTGGAGCTCCTTTGGGCAGATAGACCCGGCAGACTAACTGACTCATGGGTAGGTGTTTGTACAGTTTGTCATCAGTGAGGGGGCGGATTTGCTGCGTAGCTGATCGATAGAGAAAATTCTGCCCGGCAGCCGCGGTCTTCGGATTCGGTCGATCGATGTAGTTGGGCAGATCCACCTTCAGCGGGATATCACGCAGTTCCCCCGGCAATACTTCGCGAATCGCCTGCTCGGCCAGCGCCTCGCGACCTTTGCGAAAAAGATCGGTCGAGGTGGGGTCGAGCCGTGTGCGTTCGTCGGCCAATTCCCAATCGACTTGGCGGCGCAGTAGCTGTTGCCATTGCTCGCCGAGAGCCCGCTGGGTCGGATCATCACTCTGGGGCCAGCGAGCTACGTCGACCAAGAGCGACCACTCGGTAAATCGCTGATACTCATCCAGATGCTCCAGGGGATTGCCTGGAAACAAGTATTGCTTGCCCGCACGGAACAGATCCTCCAGGGTCTTGTCGATGGCCCGCACCGTCCGATGAAAATACAGTGAGCGAAACAGCTCACTTCGCGCCTGCCGAAATCTTACCAGGGCGTTCATCCCTCTCGAATGGATCGTAAGACCTTGTTCGCTGAAGAAGGTGTAGCGAATTAGCCGCTCTAGATCAAAAGACCGACTGCTGTAGCCAGACATATAAGCATCTCGTAAAACGAAATCCATATTGTCCACCGTGTAGAGCCCGCAGAACAGACTGCGTAGCATGACGAGCCAGCGAGGTTTATTGCTGGTGTCATTCTCGACGGGACGAGTGATCAGCCAGGCAATCTGGTCAGGGTCGATTTGCTCATCACTTTCGAGCCGGCTATTTGGACAAGTGCGGATGTTGGCTAACTGGGGGCCCAATTCATGGCGTATGATGTGAGCGCCTAGCTTCTCATGCGTAAGCTGATAATCCGCAAGAAAGTGGGCGTCGAAGAAATGGCCAAATGGTCCGTGTCCCACATCGTGCAACAGGGCACTCAGCCGGCAGAGGCATTCCACATAACCACGACTGGGAGCATCTGGGCATACTTGCGCCAGGCTGTCATAAAGAACCTCGACCATCCGGCTGGCCATATGCATGGCACCCACCACGTGCTGGAACCGAGTATGCTCGGCTGAGGGATAGACCCACCAGGCAGTTTGCAACTGATGTATCTGTCGCAAGCGTTGGAGCCAGGGGTGGTCGAGCAAAGTCCTTTCGGAAGTTTCTCCGTCATCCACGATGGACACAAACGGAATATATCCGTGAATGGGATCGTGCAGCAGGCTTTCGCGGGTTAGGTCAGGCATGCGAGGTATTGTTGCGGGACTAGCTTCCCAGGGCAATGGGCCGCGAAATGAGCGAATAGTACTACCAAGATTTGCATGTAACCTCTCCAATCCGCAAATCCCCTGAATCCTTACTTTTTTCCCTGTCGAGAGTCACGCAGACATCAATACATGAAGGTATAATTCCGACGTAAATAGGAATTCCCTACAGTACTTCAGGGGGCTATCTTGACTCTGTTGGTGATCATTAACACTAACTAAGGCCCGGCAGATCTTTGAACTAAAAGCTTGCAGAACATGAGTCTAACAACAGCCGAAACTTTTCATGTTCTTGCCGCCTTAGCAGTGCTGTTGGTCTTCGCACATGGATTCGGCCACTTGTTTGCGTACTTCCGTCAACCACGGGTAGTCGGCGAGATTCTGGGCGGTCTCCTATTGGGGCCGACATTCTTCGGGTATTTCTTGCCCGAACTGCAAGAGATGTTGTTTCCAAGCACTGATAAGGTTACGTATCCAGTGCTTGGAGCGATCTACCAACTTGGTTTGCTACTTTTAATGTTTTGCTCGGGTATTGAAGTTCGCTCGAAGTTCGAACCCGGGGAACGACGTACGGCTTTGGCCATCACTGCGACCGGTACGCTCATACCCTTTGGGCTAGGGCTGTTGTTTCTCAAGCTTTTTGACTTGACCGGCTGGAAGATACTTGAGGTCAAGCGTTTCTATGGCGAGGCAAATAATGACACTGCCTTCTTGCTGGTTTTTGCGATCGCCATCGCTGTGACAAGCATTCCAGTGATTTCACGAATCATGTTGGATTTGAAAATTCTCGAAACTTCGTTTGCGCGAATCGTACTTGGCGCAGCCGTTGTCGAAGATATTTTGCTCTACGTAGTACTTGCAATTGCCATTGGAATGGTAGGTCAACAGGAAGGGGATATCAGCGGACTGCAGAGCCTGCTGCAAATCGCTCCCGATTCTGGTTATGCGAAGCTTTATCATGTGCTAATCCCTTTGGCGTTTATAGGCTTTTCGTTGTTGTTTGGCCCTCGGTTGTTCGTTTTCCTTTCCCGGTTCCGCTACAACCTCTTGATGAAGAGCAGTCCCGTTGCATTTCTGCTGGTGATCATGCTAATCATGACGGGACTATGTATCTTGCTAGGGATCACGCCAATTTTCGGAGCCTTTGTAGCCGGCATGGTAATCGGTTCGCATGATGATCCACGCATTAATCCATCGCCCGAAACGATCAAGAATTTCTCTTTCGCATTCTTTGTCCCTGTCTATTTTGCCATTGTTGGTTTGAAACTAGATTTGGTGCATGCCTTTGAGCCGATTTTTTTCCTGATCTTCCTCCTTTTCGCTTGCGGGGCAAAGTCTTTCAGCGTTTATGCTGGTGCCCGAGGTGCAGGTGAAACAAAGCAAGGGGCGTGGAATCTGGCAGTGGCCATGAATGCCCGAGGAGGGCCCGGTATCGTACTAGCCTCGGTTGCCTACGACGCCGCGATTGTCGGGGAAAGCTTTTACGTCGTCCTTGTAATGCTCGCGATCATAACTTCACTGATGGCCGGATCCTGGCTGGGATATGTTGTCCGGTCCGGTGAATCACTCCGCTAGGCCCCGCTGCTCATTGCTCACGCGTGTTTTCCAGCGACTGAAGTGCCAACACAACGATGGCACCAACTAGGCATACGAGCCAAATCACACGAGCTGCTGTGCTGATGTGCCCTAAGACCACCGCGGTAGCTTCGTCGCCCATGGCGGTGAGCAGCCCAGAGACCCAACCCAATACCGCCAACAGAATGGGTATCCCGAGGACAAGCACCAGAAGGGTTTTTAAGGAGTTACGAAGGTTCATCTTGCTGTTCGGGGGTGTTCAGCCGAGGTGTCGCAAGCTGCTCAATCGCTACAGCTTGGCATGGGTGTGCATTTTCTTGCTAGACCCTGCGACCTGTCAATGCAGAGAAAGACCCGAAAAACGCCGTCATTCGATACTTTTGCCTCGAATGCCCAAAATTGACGGATTCCCGTGGTGGGCCACAATGATACCTAGGAGCACAAATTTGTAGGCCGGAACGAGTTAAAGAGTTCCACGAGGCGAAGCGTGTTGTGGTGCAATGCCGGAACTGCGCACAGCTTGTTCTGGCCTTCGGTTACCGATTGGAGACAGGCGAAGGCGATGATTTCCTTTTCAAAGCGAATGATTAGCAGAGTCGTTTTCTGCATTGCCTTGGCGACTCTGTCTTTTGGCGTCTCGCCGACCGGCGCCCAAAAGATTCAGTTGAAAGATGGGCGGATATTACAGGGACGCGTGCTTCCCGTAACTGGCGTATCGGATCCACCACTGGCAGACGCAGGTCCAGACGGAGAAGCGGTTTCCACGCCAATACTTTTAATCGATGATGAACTTCGCCGTGTATACGTGCCCAAGGCCAACGTCACTGCAATCTTGGATCAAGCAGCAGAAAACCTGATAAAAATTCCAATCTGGCAGCCGGTGGCCAAGTCTGGAAGCACTCTCGGAAGCGTTGGCCCCAGCATGGGGATTACTCCTTTTGATGAATATGGTCGCAGAATCTATGAAATGCAGACGCGCGACGGGCCGCTTTCGATCGTGCAAGGGATTACGGAAATTTCGCCTCGTTATGCGAAAGTTGAAGGGTTGCAAGGTGGACCGCGATCTATTGTTTGGGACATGCGGTTGGCTACTAGTTCCATTCCCCGCGAAACGATTGCAGCCATTCTGGAAAAGGCAGTCTCGCAAGAAGATCCCAACAATTGGCTGCAAATAGTGCGATTCTATCTGCAGGCGGAGAGGTACCGTGAAGCTTTAACAGAATTGGAAGCCATCATCGCGGCATTCCCTGAGAAGGAAGATTTGCAAGCGGAAGTAAAACAACTTCGCAGGATCGGGTCCCGACGAATCTTGCGTGAGATAGAACTTCGTCGTGCGGCGGGGCAGCACGAACTCGTGGGAAGCCTTTTGTCTAATTTTCCCACCGAAGATGTTTCAGGAGAGACGCTTCAGCAAGTCCGTGAAGCATCGACGGCCTATGAGGACGACAAAGCTCGCATTGCGACAGTTGCCAAGCACCTTCGTGAGTTGTTCAGCCAGCTTTCAAGCGATAGTCAGTCGCAGTTGAAACCAGTCGTTGATGAAATCCTCGACAATCTCAACATGAACAATGTTGAGCGGCTCAACCCATTTCTCCAACTCGTTGGCGATGAGAGTCTGGCACCAGAGAACAAGGTCGCTCTGGCCATTTCAGGATGGGTAATGGGGAGCAAAGACGCCTTACAGGAGCTTCCTGTCGCTCAAAATATGGTTACAGTCCGGAATGTGGTCAGCAACTATCTCGTGGAACCACTCGCGCACAAACGTACTGGGCTGATTGATTCGATACGAACTCTGGAAGGTGTGACCGTGCCGCGAGTAGCAAGTGTTCTGGCCCAACTCGCTCCTCCCCTGGAAATTTCGAAAGAATCTAAACTGGGCTTTGGCTCGTTCGAATTGACGGCGCCCGGACACACTGAGCACGGGGACTTTCGGTATCTGGTGCAGGTTCCTCCCGAATACGATGTCTCACGTCGATATCCCGTTTTAATTGTCCTCAATGGAGCGTTCAACTCGCCACTGCAAGAACTGGAGTTTTGGGCCGGTTCGCCGCCACTCGATGAAAAAGGAAAGGCTAAAGGTCCTCGATACGGGCAGTCAATGCGTCACGGTTTTATTACGATCGCCATTGATTGGCTAAAGCCTCGACAATATCAATACGAGTACTCGTTGCGTGAGCATGAAGCCGTTTTGACAGTGCTTCGCGATGGCTGCCGTCGATTTAGTATCGATACGGATCGTGTATTTCTTTCCGGTCATGGGATCGGAGGCGACGCAGCCTGGGACATGGCACTGGCCCATCCAGACTTGTGGGCGGGCGCAATACCATTTGTTGCCAAGTTTGACAAAGTGGAAAAGTTCGTTCAGCACTATTGGGAAAATGCCGAGTATGTACCACTTTATTTTGTTGCTGGAGAGCTAGATGGCACTACCATGTCAGATAACTCCCAATTATTCGACCAGTTTCTCAGGAAACGTTTTGATACGACGGTAGTTGAATTCCATGGCCGTGGGTATGAGCCTTTTCACGACGAGATACTGGAGATTTTCGATTGGCTTGGGAGGCAGCGGCGTCGCTGGCCGCCACAAGAGTTCAAGTGCAATACGATGCGGGATTGGGACAACTTTTTCTGGTGGATTGAAGGTCGAGGATTCCCCAGCAGTGTCATGCCCGGCAACTGGCCAACACGTAATGCCCGACCAACAACCGTCGAAGGCCGTATGGGCAACAACAACAGCCTGTCAGCAAGAACAGCCAGTGCAGAGACTACTATCTGGCTATGCCCGGATGTGGTGGATTTCAACAAGCCAATCCGTGTGACGCTCAACGGCAATCGAGTCAAAGGGGACGATCAGCCCAGCCTGGAAGTACTGCTGGAAGATGTCCGCACCCGCGCCGACCGCCAACGCCCCTTCTGGGCGAAACTGCAAGTGCCTTGATGGGGTTATTTACCGCACCGAGCTCACGTCACTCGAGAGTTGTATGCTCGAAGCCCGGGCTTGGGGAGCGACCTTAGTGAGCGTGGCACCTACGATGAACCAACCGTCTGAGTCGGTACGAACTAGGGTCCCGGCGGGGCCAAAGTAACGCCGCACCATGTCGAACTCGGGCAATTGATGCCCGTCGATCTTCTGTTCCCGAAGGATTCCCTCTTCTTCGCTTTCCTCAGGCGTTAGCAAGCGATTCAAGAGGCGACCAAACAAGGTCTCCGCCTCGGGCATCTTGCCTTGACGGAGCAATTCGTAAATGGGCCGATAAGCTTCGTCCGTGCGAACGAAGAATTTCGCAGAAATGGGACCAGGCAACAGGTGATTCATAACAGTTTCCACCTCGCGAAAGTCACTGGCAGTGCTGAGTTCACCTTCAGCCATTTGTTGAGAGAGCACTCTTCGCAAAAACTCCGCGTGGGAAGCAATAAACAAGTGCCCATCGGTGACACACACAGCCGAAGAACTGAGTGCCGAAGCCCCAAACGCATCGTCTTGGCTGGAACTCTCCGTGGGCTCCAAAAGTTCGAGATCATCCAGATCGAGATCCATGCCAGAGAGATCAGCTTCTGCCTCGTGTATTTCCCAGATAGTTTTTCTCTCGAACTCTGTGCTTGACGCATTCGGATCACTTTTCATGAATTTTTCGACCGTTTTGGCAATCGCCTGTTCATCAGCCAATTCCACAACAATCATGAATCGCTCGCATTTGGGTGTGATGGGCAATTCATAATCGGTGACCAAGACGACACGATCTCCCAAGTGGGCAACAAAATCCTTTTGCACGTCGACCTGAGGCCCATAAGGATCACGCTCCAATCCTTCCAACACTCCGGCAAACGCTTCTTCATAGCCGGCAATGGCATCAAACAAGGTGCCAAAAAATCGAAAGGCATTATCCAGGTCCATACTAAATGTGCGATAGCTAGCCAGCTTGCGGGGTAGCCAATCGTGAGTCACTAGCTCCTCTTGATTAGGGAACTTCATCATCCGCATGGCAAGACGATACTTGTCAGGCTCACCGGGAATTGCCGGCGCATAAACTGCCGTGCGATGCAGTAATTCAAATGAGCTTCCCACAGAGAGGTTTACAAATCCGCCAAGAGACTGCACCGCGTCGAAACCCTGTTCTTGCAGAATCTTGACATAGTCCTTCCCAGCGTGCTTCTTGTCGGCTGGCTCCAAGGAACGAACGGCACGAGAATAACCAAAGGGATCGGCAAACCATTGTACATCAGGTTGTAGATCACCTGCTTCTTTCTCACAACGTTCGAGTGTCTCTTGATAAGTTACGACTTCTGAAAGTCCGGCCGACTTGTTTTTGAATCGAGCGTACATCTCATTGGCTTCGCGAGGGCTGTCGGAAGCACAGAAAATGTTCTCCTGGACGAAGTACACCGTTTGCCGGGCGATATCGTTTTCCTTTTGGGGTGGGACGTCGTAGGTTGTAAACGTTGTTCCTTCGCGATCGTCCGTGGTCTTAGTAGCCCCTCGCTTGGTTAGCTCTTTGTCGAGTTTCGCTAGAAAGCTTTCCAATTCACGGTGCCGGTTGGTGGTGTCGACAGTCAATGCCACTGCCGCCCGACCGTTATCGACTTCTACCAGAGCCAACCCAATTTCACCGCCTGCCACATAGCGCAAATCCTCAACTTCGATGCCAAGCTTATCCTTCACGCCTGAAATCTTCCGCTCGATTTGCTTCTTGACGTCTTCAATGAAAGGGCGCATGGACTCATCTTGGACCAATTGTCCGATCTGAGTTTCGTGCCAATTGGCAATTAGCTGTTCAATATCAGGAACTGAGATGAATCCGCGCGACTGAGGAGACATCAACTGGTCACTCGGCACGGCGGCCGAGAGACGAGATGAGCCGAGAAGCATCGTACCCAGCAGCGCTCCGAAGAAAGCCCATTTTGATTGGATAAAGAGAGAGCGCAGAGAGCGACGACCGGGAATTTCAATATGCACGGTAAACCTACCTGGGACGGATCGTGGAGGTGAGCGTAATCGCGTAGACGCGGGGGGGTGTAGTGATTTATCGACCAGCCAGCAAGGATTGTCTTGCCTAGCTAGCGTTACCCTGTAGAGCTTACCTAATGAGAGGAATGCTTCCCAGCGGGATAAGCGGAAAATTGGTAAGATGGGGGGAATTTGCGGGGCTGCGAATGTGGCAAGTCGTTATTTGCTTAATTCACTTCCCATAGTTAGACTCATGCCAAAATTTCCCTGCGCCGCTTCAAATAATCCCACACCACATAGCGATCCAGATCACGGCCCGCGGTGAAGAAAACTCGGCCTTGAGTGGACTCTGCCAGGCGATAGGCGAATCGCACGTCTTCCTCAGTTTGAGACCAGCTGGGCAGCAGGAATAAATTGATGGTGATTCCTTCACGATGGCAGAGTTGACCTTCACGCATCGTGGCTTGCTCAGTTTGCGGGTCAGGCGGATACAAGAGGTACAGCATCTCAGCTTCGAAGTGAGCAGTGGGGAGCCCATCTGTGATCAATACGATCTGTCGATTGGCAGTATCCTGAGTAGAAAGCAGCCGTCGAGCTGTGCAGAGGGCATGTTGAATGTTGGTAAAGTGCGGCGGGACTTGATATTCGCTGATGTCGTCGCGGCTCATGTCGGCCCGTAAGCGAACGACGGGGTCGAATATGGTCACCGGCTTGGGCATCAGTTCCACGATTCGTCCGCGGTCGACGGTTTTAGCGAAACTAGCCATTTCCACGAACTGCAAGTAGTCACCTGGAAACTCGCTGCGAATCAAGCCCTCGAGAGTCAACGCCATCCGCTTGACATTGATATATTGGCCGTCGTAGCGCATCGAACCGCTCATGTCCATCAGTACGCAGGTTGCACACTTCGGATTGTTGCGGGTCTTGTGCACCTGCATGTCATCCGACGAGAACTGAATCGGCAACCCAGGACCTTGCCTCAGCATGGCATTAAGAAAAGTGCCAGGGATATCAAGTTGTGTAATTGAATCACCGAATTCGTAGGGTTTGGTGGCTTGGAGTTCAATGGCTCCTTCGCCAAAAATTGGTCCTTGGTGGCGCCCAGAACGTGAGGCCATGAGTTCGCTGAGTGATCGGTCTATAGGCTTCGCCTGGAAGATTCGATATGCATTGGGAGTAACTTGAAAGTTGCCGTTCTTTTGCTCGAGTCCTTGCCGTTCGGCTATTTCGCGCAGGTAATCCTGAATCTGTTGTTGCAGTGCCGAGAGTTGATCAATGTCACCCGGTTCGGCGAATTCAGCCAAGGCTTCCAAGTCGATGAGGCCAATCTGAGCGTTCTCCTGGGCCTCTTCTAGTTGTTTGATAAGTTCATCAATGCGCTCTAGTTCCTCTTTTACCTCAATCGCTTGTGGCACCGTAAGTGACTCGTGGCCCGTGAACTCATAGCGCGCTGCTAACTCGTCGATTTCATATTTATTCCCAAGGGTCTCTATCAAGCCGACCAGCGCCCGGGCGAAGGGGGATTGATCATCACCCACTGCATACCAGAGACATTCAAGGTCGCGAAGCTGTTCTTCACGAATGGCAGTATGATATCGTTCACGGTGACGACGAGGGGGTTCGACACTCTGTGCTTGCTCGATATAGGTGCTATGCACACGCTGCCGGACCTTGCGAGTCTCGTACTTGGCTAAAATCTTACGTTTCCGCTCGCGTAGCATTGCAAGCAGTGCTTCGATGCTGGGACCCAATCCAGCAATCTGACTGGGATCGATTCGTACGGCTCGGGCCAGCTCTTCGTCGGTCAATTCTCGATGCCGGCCATACATGAGCATATGCTCAAAGGCTGACGAGACGAGATCTGGAGGCTCTTGGGTAGGGCTGGGAAACCGCTGGGGATCATACTTTTGATAAGTATGAATAATCCCGCCGAGCGTATTGCGATTGGCCATGACTTCCCCCCATCGAGTGGTCTTTCTTTCAAAACATCATACGCACCAGCAGTGCATGGGGGAACCATCAAGAGAAATGGCCAGGAAATTTAGAAAATAGCCGCCGACAATCTTGTCGGCCGGTACTGAGTTATTCGTTGAGTCTTAGGACCTAGATCTTCACCGATTCAGCGCTAAGCTTACCGAGCATATCGGTAAGTTGCGTGCGGATGCCGGCCATAATAGGATCTTCCTGCTGAGTTCGATCGCGCTGACTGGAGACGGGAATGGCATGGCCGACTTGCACTACGGCATGCAGTGGGCCATGGACGCGAACACGATCGGTAAAATCTTCTTCGAACCGCTCAACAGTTTCCAGTATATGCTCGGGGATGTTCTTCTCTGAATTCCGCACATAGTTCCGTGGGTAGTGCGACATTTGCTGCACATAGTAGCAGGCAGCCAATTGCTTCCAACGTCGTCTGCGTTCATCGGAAGAAATGTTATTCTTAATCATTCCGGGCAAAATGGCGGAGCGGATGCTTTTCACGCGGGAGACAATGCTCTCGCCGACATCTTTGATCTGCCATTCTTTTTCCAGCTTGGCGAGCACGTCTTCCATCAAGGCATCGACACGTTCGTAGAAATCACCAGTGCGGGCATGACCAAAGTATTCAATTTCTTTCAGCGACAGGAGTGCTTGGCCAATTTGCTGCAGGCGTCTCGTTAGTGGTTTGCCTTGTTGTGAGAACCAGGAGAAGTGCGATTCGATTTCTTCCAAAACGGGCTCAACCGTTTTCACGACATCCCCTTTGAAGAAGTAGCGGATTGCTACCGGATGTACGACTACGCCACCACGTGAGCCAAGCTTTTCTCGGCGCTTGGCTGCGGTACGCGCAATGAACGAGGTGCCATCCATCAAGGGCATCAGAACGTCGTTATGACGTGAGATGGCCCCCTCCGCAAAAACTACTAGCGGTCGTTTGCCTTCGATCAATATGTTAACTGCTGTATCAATAGCCTTGCGGTCGACCCCCTCGCGGTACACGCTGAAAGCCCCCATGCGGCGAAGCACGAATCGCTTGAGCGGTTCTTGCTTAAACAAATGCCACGAAGCCATCGCATGCATTTCGCGATTAATAATGCGCGAAACGTATCCTAATGTTAGCGGGTCCGATAGGCGGCAATGATTTGGCGCGATCAAAAGGCTATGACCTGCGTCAAGCGACTCCTGAAGCAGATGCACATCGCGGTTTTCGACGCTTTCAACCGCGAATGCCTTGCGTAGATAACGCCTGAGATAAAACTGCATCAGCCACGGCCAGAATCTGCCGTAGACTGGAGGAACGAATTCGTAGGGTTGATCAATAATGACGTTCTGCATTCTTGCGGCTCGCTTAGCCGGATTACTGGAGGAAAGCGATTTTGTTACCCAATCCCTAAAGTCTACTGCGCGATAGGGATATAGCTCTTATCCAAGGGGTGCAGCTAGAATACCCCGAATTTCATAGTCTTTTCCAGTGCAACTCTCCCAGAGTATCCCTCCAAACTGCCGATACCATATAAACCGCGGGCTTCCGCCTGCGGCTGTGGAATTCGTTCAAAGTACGAAATATGTTCTCTAGGATTCCGAGTTGAAAGCCACCCGTAAGAAACTGAAACCACGCCGTGAGGGAGCTGATCGTCAGGCGGTTCGCTGGCAGGAGGATTTCACCGACTATCTCCGCACCGAATGTCATCTGGCAAGCAATACGGTGGAAGCTTATCGACGCGATCTCAGGAAATTTTTTACCTGGCTTGGCTCTCGTAGGCTGCAAAGCTTGTCGGTCAATGATCTGGCCGCTTACCCTGCGTGGCTCGGGCAGCAGCAGTTGTCTGCCAAAAGCATCACTCGGCACGTGGCCTCGCTAAAGGTCTTCTTTCGATTCGTACAAATCGAAGGAGCCATGACCGATAATCAGGCGGAACTTCTGGGAACGCAGAAGCTTTGGCAGAAAGTTCCTCAGGTGTTGTCGGTTACTCAAGTGGAGAAACTACTTACAGCGCCGCGAAAGTCAGACCCTTGGTGGCTTCGAGATCGTGCAATCCTGGAAATGCTCTATGCCACCGGCTGTCGCGTATCAGAGCTTGCTACCTTGAAATTGGCTGATCTGCATCTTGCCGAGAGGTACTGCATATGCCACGGCAAGGGCGACAAACAGCGCATCGTGCCTCTAGGTCGACGTGCCATTGCTGCAGTAGAGCGATATCTGAAAGAAGAACGTCCACAATTGGCGAAGCGCGGTAAAAGGGAGTGCGATGTGCTAATCCTTTCTCCGCGAGGAACTGGATTGAGACGAGAAAGGATCTGGGAACTTATCAAGCGATATTCCCGCAGAATTGGTATTCCACCCGAGATCAGTCCTCATTCACTTCGGCATAGTTTTGCCACCCATTTACTTGCAGGGGGTGCCGACCTTCGGCAGGTACAAGAAATGCTTGGTCATGCGAGCATTGCAACTACGCAAATCTACACTCATGTGGACCACAATCGTCTGAAGAAAGTGCATCAGCAGTTTCACCCCCGGGCATAGCCGGTGAGCCGGGTCGTCCCGGATCCCGGTGGTTTTGGTGCATAGTTGGGGTCGAGGACGACCTGGCTTGCTATCCATGAAAACGTGAAAGGATGTTGAGGGCGTGCCATTTCAGCATTGTGACATGCCCCGCACGGGGATCAATCGTTAGCTCGCTGCCAGCAATCTGTCGATGGAAATAGTGGCCCATCGAAGGAGGGGCAATTCGGTCGCAGCCCCCTTGCCAGATTGAAACTCCGACACCCTGAATCGCGCAAAGCTGAAACCCCCAGCAATTTCCTAAGAGCCGTACATCAGTGATTACCCCATCGGGGCCGCACTGCGTAGCTTCATTCAGCATCGCGACAAGATGACTGTAATAGCGAGGGTTGCAAAGCACGAGTTGCCTATCAGCCGCCGTCCAATCTTTAGAAATTTTTTCGACGACTTTGTCGGGCCGGCGGTCGAGGCGACGTGAGATTAGCTTCACTCCAAATCTTCCTAAGCGAGGGTGGTTGTCGATGAAAGCTATTGCATCGTCAGCACTCCCTTTACAAACGCCTGGAGCATTAGGGGGAGTGTGTCCTGAGACAATTGCCACATGGGTGAGCCTCTCAGGAATTCGCAGAGCACATGCCGAGGCATAAGGCGCTCCACCTGAGGTCCCGACGACTCCGAACGCCGAATTTGAGTATCCCAAGTAATCCGCTAACATGACGACATCTTGCGGCCAGTCTAGGATGCAACGTTGGGGCTGATAACTCGAGCTGCCGATTCCAGGCCGGTCAATTGCTATGAGCCGGACTCCTGCTTGGCATGCTTCTTCTTCGATGAGTCCTGCTTCAAGGCAGGAACCAGGTGTGCCATGAAAGTAAAATACGAGTGGCCCCGTTGGTTCGCCGAATTCACAATAGCTCAATCGGCATCCATTTGGCAGCCGTGCTCGTCCTCTGCGGTAACCTCCAGACAAGGCTGCGTTCGACGCTGGGAGAGTAAAAGCGTTGGCAAATAATCCTGCCGTGGCGGTCAAAGCTGTACGTCGAGTAATCATTGTCTTACCGGGCTGAAAGTCTTGATAGGTTGTTATCGTCGAGCATAGCAGTGTAAGCACATACTCAGGTAGAGTGTAAGAGTGGCACGTTTTGTTCCGAGAATGCAGGTCAGACCACCCCTGGCTTTGAACGCATTATTATTGCTAGGCGGGGGCTTAGCTGGTTCAGGAACTGTCAGATTGAACGATGGAACACCGTATCTTTGATCAGATATTGCCAAGCAAGAAAATCGACTTCTTTAGTATTATTAATATCATTGGATGTTCAATCAGCCTTGGCAGTGCAGATGCCGTGCAGTTAGCTTGTCAAATACCATGACAACCAGACTCGACAGAGGCAACCACATCAGAATCGATGCTGGTCTATCCACCCGGCGCGAAAAGAATAAATCCCTCGTCCTTGTTGATAAGTAGGCTTGAGATAGCAGATTTCTTAAGCAGCGGTTTGTCAACTCAAGCTAGCTACCAACTTGCCACTAAGGCATCCTCAATAATCTTTCCTGGCGGGAGCGATGTACAAGGGCGTTGAATATGAGAACAAGCCACAAACAGGAAGGCTCGGGTACGACCATCCCGGAGACTAAAGGCACACCTAGTCCATATTCTCGCTGCCAAATGAGAAAATCTCGACCATCGACGACCCCATCCTCATCGGCATCTCCGTCCATATGCGAGGCGCCAGTCATCCCATAACCGGCTTGCCACTTGGTGAGATCGGCAGTGTCTACGTCTCCATCAAAATCGAAGTCGGCACGGTACTTGCGGATCGCTTCGAGAGTGACGCTATCGGTCGCATAGATAACTTTATAGTCAATCGCAGGATCCAATCCCAAAATACTTATGCTGTCAAAAGTCCCCGTGACACTCGTTGCATTGATGATTTCGAACATGTCCCCTAATTGAGGTTGAAATACGCCCCCACCAGTATCGATTTGCGCGATCGAAATCGTGCCATCGATATTTACCGTTTCGCCAAATAATGTGTCGAAGAGATTCGTATTTGTTCCCCCAATTTCGAACTCTAGGATGGAACTATTTGTCAATTGATAAGTGCCAAAGGTTGGCGCCGCGTGGATGTTGCCGAGGCCGATAGAATGAGTACCATTGACCCGCACGTTCTTCAGGTTGTTAGTACCAGAAAGCGTTCCGTTGATATCAATAAGATTAGTCGAGCTATCTCCCTCAATCTTTCCAAGATTTATGATATTGCCATTGATCTGGCCGATGCCTGTTATCTTGTGATTGGCTTCTTGTGTAAGCATCTTGCCCGCTGCAATGCTAATTTGTGCACGATGCTGTGTGTGGTTCAAATGAATTTCGCCACTGCCCGTTAGTGACATCGCTGAGTCACCATCGAAGAGAATTGTGTGGGTTGTATTTCCGGTTGATGGATTCACAGTTACAAGACCGTTGTTTGTCAATGAGGATCCAAGAACTGCGAGCTGAGCAGTGGGTTGGGCCCGGACATTTAATGATCCCTCGACAGTGATATCAGTGAAAGACACTGAACCTCGAACCTCAACTCGACCTGTACCGGTTGCCTCGACAAATCCGTGACTGAGACCTGTATTGGTGTTGAATTGGATCACGCCATCTTCGGCTATGAGACGACCAGTAGCGGAGTCTTGGTCGAGAACAATCCCACTGGCGATGTCCAAGACAGTACCCGATAACGCGCGGATAATGTGATTGTTTGTTTTTGCAAACCCTGAGAGCGTTAGTATGGGTGTAGGTACCCCCGAAGCTGGACTCACTTCTATCAGGCCATTGTTTACCATTGCAGCGGAGAGGGTCCCCTTGCCGCGAATCGTGTGAGTGGCAGATTGAGTCAAGACTGCCGCTGAGAGTGTTTGAAGGTTCCCACTGTTCAGGATGATCTCTCCAGTCCCATCGAGACTCATTGAGTCGTCAAATCGAATAGTTCCTCCGTTAATTGCTCCATTATTGGTGAAATTAGCTCCCTTGATTCCCAGGAAAAACCCCGCGTTGACAGTAGCCTCATTGATAACTCCTTGAAGCACGGCACCATTGGTACCGACAACGCTGATCTGACCACCCGATTGCGATTCAAGCTTCCCGCCGACAATCTGTGTATTATCCAAGGTGATAAGCCCACCATCCGCAAAAATACTCCCGGCAGCTCCTTGTGTGATAAGGGTTGTCAGAATTTCTAATTTGCCAGAAGGCGAGGATGCGATCATATTCTCATTGAACTGCTGATTGCCCGCAAGGATTAGCGGGAGCACCCCTGAGCCATTTGGATTGAGCGCCCGAATCGTGCCCTCGTTAATCAAAGTCGCGTTGATTCGTCCCGTCCCTTCGATCGTGTGATTGGAGGAGTGACTGATTTGTGAAGAAGATTCGATAGTCGCACCGCGCGTCATAGTAAATGGGGGAGTTCCCGGGACGAAAGGCTTGCTTAAAACTATCTTGCCTTTGCCAATAATTGATGAAGTCGTGCTGAAGTGGATGCTTGACAGATCGTCAATTAGATCGCTGTTAACAACAATTTCGCCAGAGTTCGTAAGCTTCCCACTGGTTATGGTCAGGTCATTGCCGCCGAGCATGTTGATCAACCCACCATCTTTCACTTCAAGAGACTGCACGAGACCATTCACGTTAAGAACTGTTGGGGCTGGCAAACCCACGATGGCGTCGTCCATAAAGTTAGGAGGATTGCCGGGGGGATTCGACCAATTGGCACTGTTATTCCAATTGTCGTTGGCCCCCAAACCAGTCCAGGTGACCGTAATGCCGATAGTACAATCGACCCCTAGGGATCCCCAAGCCAGGATAGCCAGTGTAAGATCAACATATACCAGCGATGATTGAGTGCGTTTCATCTGCTGATCCCTCCTAGCACAAATGCTGATTGTCAGTGAAAGCCAGCCTGGCGTTTATTGTATTTGTTTGCGACAAAAAAAGCACGCTAGGGGACGATTTTTTAGAGTCGAAATCAAATTCTGATACTATTTTGATGCCAATCCGACGAGCCCTATAACAAGGGCCCTGCCAGGCGAGCAAAATTTTCTGCAACGCGTTGTCCAGCAGGCCGCTTCTCCCATAATTCAAGGTCCATTAATTCTGACTGATCGATGTACCGTTGCTGCAAGCTGCGAAGCTGAGTTGTGAATTCCTGGTTGTAAATCGCCAGTGAGATCTCGAAGTTTATACGCATGCTACGTGGATCGAGATTAAGCGAGCCGAATAGGCTGAATTCTCCATCAATGGTCACGCTCTTGGTATGCAAGAGCCCTCCTTGGAAGTTGGCAATACGCACGCCAGCCTTAAGCAAATCTCCCTTGAAGGCCTGGCTAGCATAACGTACCAGGTGAGAATCTACCTTTTTCGGCACGATGAGAATTACTTTTACTCCGCGCTCGGCGGCGGACGCCATTCCCATCAAGAGCGATTCATTGGGAACGAAATACGGCGTAGTTAGAATCAATTCTTTGCGGGCGGCATAGACTGCCGTCACGAGGACTTGTTCGATCGAACCTTTGGAATGCCCCGGACCTGAGGGAAGCACTTGCACAGCCGCCTCGGCTATTTTGGGCTGGGGCAAAGCGTCCCCATTTTTCTGGAGATTTTCAAGCTGTTCGTTCGACTCGACAAACCAGTCACCTAAGAAAGTAATTGCGAGTGGTTCAACCGTTGGTCCTTGCAAGCGGACCATAGCGTCGACCCATTGCCCGACTCCCGAATCTTTTTTGAAATAGCGAGGATCCACGAGATTCAAACTTCCTGTGTATGCGATCCTGCCATCAATCACCACGATCTTACGGTGCAGTCGAATATCTAACCGCACGAATGCCATACGCATTAGGCCACCCGTCAGCGCCGCTTGAATCTGCACCCCAGCATCACGCAATCGTTGCGCAAGAGGGCTTTGCAGGAATGTTCGACTTCCCATGGCATCCAATAGTACCCTGCAATCGACACCTCGCTGGCATGCCCGGATCAACGCTTCAGCAACCTTGTCAGCCTCGCCGCCTAAATGCCAGATGTAAAATTCCAAATGACATGTACTTTGGGCCGCGTCGATATCTGCGATCAAATGTCGAAATACGTCCTCCCAGTTCCCGATAAGCTGAATTTGGTTGCCTGGCAGTGCAGGCAGTTCGAGTGTTCTTTGACCCAGCTGCGCGAGTTGCTCATGCTCGGTAGACAATCGTAGAGAATCTCTTTCAAAACGATTCTCTAAGTTAGCAAGCCAAATGCGGATAGGTGCTAAGAGTTTCTCCGAGCGTTGTACCCGGCGTTGACCGAGCTTGAGCTCTCCCAGTATGAGGTAGCTTGCCGGCCCCACGAGTGGAAAACCAAAGATAATAAGAACCCATGCCAGTGTTTCACCCACCGGCCGCCGGCGCATTACCACCCGCAGGGCCAACATTATTTGGACTGCCAGATGAATTAAGGCTAGCAATACATAGAGAGTCCAATGTATGTTTTGCAAGTAACTAATCATAAGTCACAAGATACCATGTACCAACGTTGACAGTTATAGACAATTGTGTAGATTTGGCTCCTCGCCTTGAGACTTACTCTGGTCTGAATCTTAATTCCACAACAAGTGGCAAGTGATCCGACGCCTCACGAGCTACCGCGGTACGGCTGGCAAAGGCATGGTGCACTTGCAGCGGCCCTCGATAATAAATTCGATCAAGTGGCCGCATGGGCAAGAGAGCTGGAAAGGTTCGATGCATTCCACCAGCATTTTGGTAGCCGGCGGGTTCCAGGATTCTTTTCCCCAACCTTCCCCAAACATCGTTGAAATCTCCACCGATGAGAACAGGTGTATCGAGATGGGCTTTGGCCAGTAGGTGGTGTTTCAAAAGTCTGCGTAGTTGAATGGTCCGCTCCGGGCCGGCGAGTCCCAGATGCATGTTGGCCAAAATCAACGATTTCGTATGCCCTTCGACTGAGAGCTTACAACGAGCGAGCAAAGCTTGCCGCCGTTTTTTCAAAGGAATCGTCAGGTTGCAAGTTTCAACATCACTCAGAGGAAATCGGCTTAAGATGGCATTCCCATAACAACCTTGCTTGAGATGCACATTGCGTTGAAAGGCCATGTGTGGTAATTCGAGGGCTTCGGCAAGCAACTCCGCCTGCTTGTCGTGTCGAGAGCGAGGAACATCTTCATCGACCTCTTGCAAAAAGAGAATACAAGGCTCCAGGTGAGCCAGTGTTTCGATAATCCTTTCGGGGCGATATCGACGATCCCGCCCACCAATTCCTTTGTGGATATTATATGTGACAACGCGAAAGTGCATGCCGCAATGATAACCACAGTCAGCGATAAGAAAACTAGGATGGTCTAAAGAAATCCTAGGCCGCGTTGCGACGTTCTTCCTCGGTTGGCGATAGATTCGCTTGTTTGCCAAGTCGCTTTCTGCTGAGATGATTTGCGAAATCAATCAACCCCGGGAAGAGCCGTTTGGCGTAATATGCTAGCTTGGCATAGGGCTGAATGACCACCAAGGCATCGTCACGGACCAAAGCGCGTATTGCACGGTCGGCAATTTTCTCGGGTGTGGTCAGCATCCATGCTGGTGGTTGTTTCGGTGAGATCTGACCCCCGCACTGCAGGGCAGTCCTAAACAGATTGGTATCGACGAATCCAGGACAGAGGGTCGTAACCCCCAGGTTTGTGCGGGCATACTCAGCGCGAAGGGATTCACCGAAGCCTACCAGGCCAAATTTGCTGGCGGTGTAGGCTGCTAGTTTTCGCGTGCCGATGAGTCCATAGAAACTCGCCACATTGAGCACATGGGCTTCAGGCCTGGAAAGCAGACTTGGCAGCAGGAGCCGCGTAAAGTGGAGTGGAGCGTGGAGGTTGATCGCCAGCAATCGCTCGCAATGCTCGGCAGACATTTCTTGTGTGTGCCCGTAGAAAGTTATTCCAGCATTATTTACCAAGATGTCGATGCCACCCCAGCGGCTGATCCCGTAATCGACGGCAGAAATGATGTCAGGAATTCGGCTGACATCACATTGTCGTCCAGCGGCGTTGACACCCATGCGCCTGGCCGCGGTGACCACCTCAGCCAATTGATTAGAATTGATATCAAGAAGATAGAGATTTGTGCCTTCCTGAGCCAGTCTCAAAGAGATTGCCCTGCCGATGCCGGAAGCTGCTCCCGTCACGAGTGCAATCTTGCCGTGCAAGGCTTGCATGTGAGGTCTCCTTGTATGTCGAAATAGTTGTAAAGTAAGTGATCAAGCCGCCCGGCGATAACTCTGTTCCTCTGCAGGCTGTGCCAGTCGACGAGGGACTACCGTTTTACTGAGTTGATAACGATCTTCGCCACGCAACAAAGCCACACCCCAGTTCTTCAAGTGGTATTTTCCACCGTTGTAAACTGAACGGTACTTGTCTTTTCCAGTGAGTACGGGCACATAAGTCGGTACAATCCGCAAATTGAACGCCAATCGGTAGCGGTTCGTAGTATTTGCCGGTGAACCGTGGATGCAACGTTCGGTGAAAATTATGAACTGGCCCGACTTCACCGGCACCGTGACAACCCGTGCCGGGTCACGATCAAAATCGAGCGAGAAGTTGGCTTTATAGAAACCCTCTGCACCGCCAAACTTGATTTTGTGAATCTTGTCATGCGATCCACGAATGAATTGCATGCAACCATTCTCGGGCACAGCATCATCGACTGCTACCCACACCGTGAGTTGAAACATCTCATCAGTGCGAGGCGGATGAATTGCCGGGTCGAGGTAGTCTTCCACCATAAATGTACTGGCTTGGTGAAACTGAATTGCCGGGGCACCAGGTCCCTTATAGAAAAGTTGCGTTCTCCAGCATAGCAGGTCTGGACCAAGCAACTGGGCAGCGCGTTCAACGATAGCAGGATGATTCATGAACTCCCACAATCGGGGTGATTCCAAATGCCGATCTCGTGGAGTGACAAATCCATAAGTCTGAGAGTTCTCATGTTCAACTGCAAGCATTTCCTGGCGGAGAAGAGCCATCTCTTCCTGGGAAAACGCATCGAAAGGTCCGATGAATCCATCTCGATGAAACTGTGTGATTTCTGCATCAGACATACGAAATTTTGGAGCTACTATTGCCTTTGGGAGATGTTTGCCCGTGGTGTCAAAAGTACATGGTTCATCGATGTAAGCCTCTTTGAGACCGCTCTTGATGAGTACCCAAAACATCGAGTAGTGCCAATTCCTCACGATCGCACGGATGTCGCGAGGAAGAATTCGTCGTGGCAGGTGAAGGGCTTTGTAAGCTACCAACAGAACGAGAATGGGAAGTATTAATGCCCGTTGCCAAAGTGGACGGACTTTCGGGTGCATATTCATAGCGATGCTAGCCAAATATACGCGGGAATGCGGCAAAACAGCACACAACTGTTTGCCGTAGTTGGGGTCTTTTCTCGAAAGTCTATTCGGGGCTCTCGAGACACATGAGCAGTATAATATTCGGGTATTCATGGTTCTGACGTGTAGGAAAAATACTCTCATACGGATCCCAGCCGCGCAGTAGGGCATCTTGTAACAAAAAATGATAAGAAACCACGAGGGTAGATTTCCCTAACGCTAGCAGTGCTGCTACAATCGTGGCTGCAGAACGCAAGTGCAGTGAAGAGGCTTTGGACACTCACTTTCGTACTCGCACTGAATCTGTAGTTATGGTTCTCGATCCTGTTCAGAAAACTTTGCAATCATCCACCAAGGATGGTAATGCTCAGGGTGGTCAGCAGTCAGCAGGGCAAGCTGCCGCCGAAAAAGATCTGGAAACTTTTCAATTTGAGGTCACGGCGGGCAAGAAGCTACTGGATGGTAGTCTGTTGCAATCTGCCAGTGATGTGACCATTCGAAGAGATCAGCCCCATATAGCCGGATCGAGAATCGCTCCGAAATCTGTCGAAGCACCCTTACCCATTGCGGATAATCCTAAGATTAACATTGCGAAGTCAAGTTCTTTGCAACCGCGGCGGACGAGGTTTCCTTCTTGGGCTACTAGTCTGCTGGTACACCTTTTGGTCATCCTGGGCTTGGCTTATTTCACGTTTTCTACACTGGAGCCTCGAATTGACTTTACCCTTTCATTGGAGTCTGAAGCATTTGCAGAGGACGAGATCGAATTTCAGGAGATCGTGATTGATCCCTTAGAAGAAATCGAATTAGACGAGAATCGGATTGCCAGTGAAATTCAAGAGGCTTCGCAGCTATCCGCCAGTGAACTTAGTGCCGAGGTGGCACTGGCAGATTTGACAAATATTTCAGCTACGCAAGAAACTGGCCTGGGGGATCTTACAAATTTGTTTGGCGACCAAGGGACCGGACTAAGCGAAATGATTCCTGCGGGTGCAAAGCTTACGGCCAGTTTTTTCGGGACCAAAGTTGAAGGGCGGCGAATTGTTTATGTCGTTGACAATTCAGGAGGAATGCGCGGTGGTGAGCTGGAAACGCTTGTCGATGAGTTGCTAAAGAGCGTCGAATCACTTACGGACGAACAAGAGTTTTATGTGATTTTTTACAGTGACATGCTCTATCCACTCTTTTATCCTCATCCGGTACAGAGATTCGTCCCAGCCAATGATCGTTTTAAACAACGACTTCGTAAATGGCTCGAAACTGTGGAGTTCTGTTTAGGCAATGAGGTCGACAAAGCCATCGAAGCTGCGACGATGATTCGCCCTGATGTCGTCTACTTGCTGACGGATGGTGACCTGGATAGCACACGTGATCAGCGCCGCATGGCATATCTTCTCAATGCTAGAGGTCGCAAGTTTAAGATCCACACCTTCGGAATGGGGACAGGCGAAAAGGGGAGGGCGGCCGAAAAGCTTCGCCTGGTGGCCGACGCTAACGACGGTACTTTTCGCGCCGTCGAAGTTTCAGATGTTTTTAAAGAGGCAGCTCTGGAAAAGAAGCGTCCTTACCACGATAAAAAACCCGGCAAGGTTTGGGGACTGAACGTCGGAAGTGGCTGGGGGAAGAAGTGGTAGAGAAGCGCAAAAAAAGCGGGCCTCGGACGAGCCAAATACACATTGACTTGATAAGTCGGTCAGGGGCAATTGCACCGACACACCACAGTTCATCCGAGACCCCGCGGGCCAGTAAAATTAGGATTCGAGTGAGACCTATGGCCTCCCGAACCGACATCTATTGAGGGCATACGACATGCCATACCTGTGCAGAACTCTAGGATAAGTTCGTGATAGATTGGCGTAACCTCTTTTCAGCAAGAGACTTAGTGTGAGACAAGTTCGCTAGATGAAGACTCTTTAAGACGAATTCTCCAACCCTCCTCTCCGCAGAATGAGTCGTGCAAAACAAGGCATTTTTGCCAGAAATGAGCGAAAATGCCATGATAATATGGGAGCAGAAGAGGATCGCTGAGGCAATGTAGTAATCTGTCTCAAATCGAGAGAATCTGAAATTCGTTGAAGTTGTAAACTCCAGTATTACAACGAGTTACATCGAATGGAGCAGGGCACCAAACATACTTTTTTCCAAAGATCCCCCAGGGACCATATTTCGATTCGGCTCAAATCGAGACATGACGTATCTGCTTAATTTCTCGCCTCGATATTCATTGAATTCAGGGCGCTGAATAAGAAGTGAGCTGGTCAATAAACAGTTGTGGAGCATAGTTCGTAATCAGATATGGGGTTATATTGCTCCGAACTCTACGCACTTCACCTCTATTTGAAATCCACTGTGTCCAACAATCCCGCCCAAATTGGCCCCCTTTTTTGCGGTAGAGATCAGCCATTGCTGTGGATCGCTGGGCCATGTGTGCTGGAAAGCCGCGACGCAGCCATGGAAATTGCGGAAGAGTTGCAGCGAGTGGCCCGGCTCTTGTCCGTGCAACTCATATTCAAAGCATCCTTCGACAAGGCCAACCGTACCAGCAGCAGTGCCTACCGGGGCCCGGGGATTGTTGAAGGATTAAGAATTCTCCACGAGATTGGTCAAACTACTGGATTGCCTGTCACGACTGACATCCATGAGTCTGGGCAAGCTGCTGCTGCAGGTGAAGTGTGCGATCTGTTGCAGATACCAGCTTTCCTCGCACGTCAAACGGACCTCCTGATCGCCGCTGCTCGTACCGGCAAGGCAGTAAATGTGAAGAAAGCTCAGTTCATGGCCCCCAGCGATATGAAGTTTGTCGTTGCCAAACTCGCTGATGCCGGTTGTGAAAACATTCTGCTGTGTGAGCGAGGAACCTTCTTTGGTTATGGGCGATTGGTGAATGATATGCGGGCGATCCCGCAAATGCAGGCTTTCAATGTCCCCGTGATTTTTGATGCTACGCACAGTGTACAGGAGCCTGGTGGCCTGGGAGGGTCGACGGGTGGTAATCGGGCGATGGTGGAGCCCCTGGCCCGCGCAGCACTGGCGTTGGGAGCAGAAGGGTTGTTCACTGAGACCCATCCTGATCCTGATCAATCACCAAGTGACGGAGCAAACATGATTCCTCTCGGACGGATCGAGACAGTCATGCGCCGACTCGTTGCCATTAAGCAGGCGATTTCTCAAATTGAATGAGTTTCAGAGTGAAGCAAAAAAATACCGTATTCGTATTTCTGATCATTTCGATAGTTGGTCTGATGGCAACTGTTAGTTGCCGAGATCGGTTGTCGAGCTCGACTGGACGACGTCAGGATGTCCGGCAGGCCCAGTCACGGAAAGATAATATGTCGGTCCTGCTGGAGACCGTCGCTAAGACACTCAATTCCCTGCCCGATGAGACGGTACTCGATCTCGTTCCACCGGTGCCAATCCTTGATGATTCAACTAGTGCCGACGGCAAGGAGGTCTTGGCAACGCTCGACATCAATCCACAGGATCCAGAAGGAGGCTACAACTATCTGTCAGTTCCTGCCGGCAATGGCAACTTCCGAAGTTTACGAGTCACTGCAGGAGATATCGTACGCTACTTCATCGACTACAACGAAGAGAGCTTCGAACACGGTGGTGGTGTTGAAGTGGATTATATCGAGTTGCCAGTGCGCCGACTCGATACGAACAACCCACAAAATGCGCTCATTCTGAATGTCTCTCTGAGCGGTCCAGTTATGGAACCGCATCGCATTGAGATTTGGCGGTTTTCCGATCGGCGTATGAATGAAATTCGCTTGCGTCTGACTCGCTACGTCCGCCAGCGACGCCCTGCCATAGCCTGGGAGCCAACTCCGGATGAAACTGCGCTTGTTCAATTGGTAGATCGTGCTAACCAGTGGTTCCGCAATATCAAGGCTGATCAAGTTGCCTGGGAGCCCAGCAACTTGATCGAGACACTTCCTGAGAACTTGCGAGATGCGGAGACAATCGCACCTATGATTTCTCCCGAATCGCTTCGCGACGGCTTGTTCAATCTGGCGGACGTCCGCTCAATGCAGGAGGCTATTTGGCTTCGCGATATTGCGGCCTGGGCAAAGAAAGATGCCTACGAAAAGGTGGAAGTGGCATTGGCACTTTTCGACTGGACGATTCGCAATATCCAACTTGATGAATCCGACCAACCTGGTTTTGTCCATCAGCCCTGGCAGGCACTCATGTATGGCCATGGAACGGCCGAGATGCGTGCCTGGGTCTTTGCGGGATTGTGCCTTCAGCAGCAACTCGACGTGGTCATGCTGTCGGTGAAAGATGCAGAGGGAAATCTTCGGTGGTGGCTCCCAGCGGTATTTGCCGATGGGGAACTCTATTTGTTTGATACGCGTCTTGGGCTGCCGATTTTGGATGCACAAGCGGAGAAAATTGCCACACTGAGCGACGTTGTCGCAGACCCCAGCCTCTTGCGGAATCTGGATGTTGATGAGGAGCATTCTTACCCTTTCACAGAGGATGATCTGGGTCACGTATCTACAAGTATCGTGGCCACTCCCCTCCAGCTTTCGCGCCGTGCTGCAGCATTGCAGAATGCCTTGCATGGCGAGGACTTCGTCGTATTACAGGCACCTGGTTCTGGACTCGTAGATTCGATAGAGAAATTGCCAAACATTAACGACGTTAAACTGTGGAGTTATCCTTATGAAGAGCAACTAGCTGAGGAGTCGATGAAACGACCTCAGCGTGAGTTGGCAGCCCAGCAAGCCGCAGCCTTTTCCCAACGGCCTCGTTACTGGAAAGCTAGAGTTCTGCATTTCCTCGGCACGAAACCGGTTCCCATTTCGCAGCAGGATGATCCGCTGGCTCGGCCTCGCCTTGGCCACCGTGAAGCGATTCAACATTATCAGCATGGAGAGATACGTACGCCTGATGCAGTGCTGGACCAATTGGAAGCTGGTGAACAGATGATCTATCGGGCAATAAAGTACTCAGCCAGCTACATGTTGGGTTTACTGAGTTACGATTTAGGTAAGTTCGAGGTATCCGAGGATTGGCTCCGCCGACGTACTTTGGAGGCAAATCCACAAGGATTTTGGACTGCTGGTGCCCGATATAATTTGGCCCGTACATTAGAAGCAATGGGGAAGAATGCTGAGGCAATAGAGATTCTGGAAGCGGACCAGTCGCCGCAACGTCATGGCAATCTCCTCCGCGCGCGGCGTATTGCCGCAACCAAAGATACTGATTCGCCATCTGCGGATTGAGAGCGGGACCGCAGATTGATGTCTATATTTGCAAAACGCCACTGGTTCCTCCTCTCATTGGGTGCTGTGCTACTTGTGGGAATGGCATTTCCTCAAGCATGCGAGGAACTGGCATTTGCCATTCCCAAGAACTGGGTGATCGCCCTGGTACTCTTATTGATGGCATTACCTTTGCGAACAGATGCCATGTGGAATACCGTGCGCAGACCAGGACCAGCATTTCTAGCTGTGACCATCAACGCGGTCGTCGTCCCGCTCTTGGCCTGGCTACTGAGTCGATTTTTGAGCGAGGAACTGGCAATTGGTTTAGTGATTGCTTCTGCAGTTCCATGCACCATTGCTTCGGCTACGGTTTGGACTCGGCTAGCTGGAGGCAATGAAGCAATTAGTCTTGTGGTGACCGTCGTTACCAATCTTGCCTGCTTCCTGGTGACCCCGGCGTGGGTCTGGCTCATCCTTGGACATGTGAGCAAGACAGAGTCTTTTTCTACCATGGCAGGGCAACTCCTGCTAATTGTGGTGCTTCCGATAGCCGTTGCTCAACTCTTACGCAGAATTCCTGGCGTTGCTGAATTCTCTGCCGCGCGGAAACCTCTTTTGAATATCATTGCACAGGCGGGACTTCTGTCGATTGTCTTCCTGGGAGCCGTACATTCGGGATTGCAACTCGCAGGCCTTCAGGCGCAACTAGCTGTGGTCATGGGTCAACTTGCCTGGATGATCGTTCTCGTGGCCGTGGTGCATCTGGCGGCGTGGTGCTTAGGTTATTGCGGAGGGGAATCACTGGGCTTCTCAAAGGCCGATTCATTGGCTGTCGCCTTTGCCGGCAGTCAAAAGACGCTGATGGTCGGACTGGCAATTGCGCTTGAATTTGGTGGATTGGCTGTTTTGCCAATGGTCGCCTACCACGTCGAGCAGCTTTTGATCGACACTTTTTTGGCAGGTCGCTATCGGATTAGCAATCTACCAGGCGAGCCCGGGCGTGGTGTACCAACATTTGAACATGTTGGTGAGCAAGATCTCTGATGTCTGGTGTTGACAATCCCTCACAGCATAGCGGAGTGCCTATTTCCACTGCTACTCGCAATCGCTTCAGTCCTGCGAGGCGTTTGATGTGTGCCATGAAGGACTCGGTATCGAAATAGGCCGCTTCATTGTCGTAGGCGAATGCCATAGGTACGATCTGTGCTTGAGAACGCTTGGCGGCGTTAAATGCCCCATTTTTGAAAGGTCGTACTTCGTCGCCCGGATATGCAGTCCCTTCAGGAAACATGGCAACTGCCTCTCCCCGTTCTACGACATGAGAGACTTCTTTAAGCACTGCCGCACCACTCCTTTGCGAGGTGCGGTCAACGAAAAGGGTGCCTATACGACGTGCACCTCGACCGACCAGCGGCCAATTAGCCACGTCGTGCCGACTAATGCAGTGGGCCTCGACAGTGGTGAATACCACGGGAATATCCATACCCGAGCGATGATTGGAAATGAAGATGCGGCCACGTCCGTGCTCATCGCATCCGGACACGAGCTTGCCGGACTCTACGAGTGGCCCGCAAGCTTCGACCTGGACACCATAAATCCACAGATTGATTCCCGCCCAGCGTGGGACCCAGCGATTGATAACTCGCAGTCGGTTTTTCTTGCCGTGAATCAGGAGGCTTATTTCAAAGCCAATCCAACACACGATAGTGTTGACCACAAATAAGAGTACTCGCCAGCCAAATCGCAGAGAATGGAGCAATGAGTTTCTTTCGACTAGCAGTTCGGCCAATATCCGCCAAGGCCCAAAGGCCATGGCTATGAAAGGGAATATTTCTTAGGCGATGAGTATAACAGTTCCTTCTACTTTCGCCACATCACGATCATGCTATGAATAATCATCAGGACGATCCCCACTGAGAATACTGCCAGGTCGACCATTGCGGCCTTTCGCACGCTGAATCCCAACCGCACGACCCAAGTGGCGACTCCAGCGATCGCAGTTCCAACCAACACCATCCATCCTCCAGTCACACGATTAACGGCAAACCATTTCCGCGGATCCTTCATCGTCGCGCGGGTGCGGAATCCATAGATCTTGTTGGGAGGCACTTTGCCGAAATAGAGTGGCAACCCCAACACGACCAAGACCCCCCCGGAAAGTATGTAAACCAACATAATGACTGTCGCAGGATCTATTTGGCCCATAGCTTTGCAGAATGATTGAGCTGGTTTCGAGGGTTGGGGAACTCGATGTAGCGTAAGTCCTAACCTGGAGTTTACAATAGCCACGAGTTGTGAAGAACGACAGACGCCATAGAGTGTGATGAGTAGTTCGTATCTTTGCAACGCTCCCCCACGACTTATCTGCCGCCACTCTCCCAGTTGCATTTCCCAAAATCATGAAGCAATCAGCCACTCTCTATCTTGGTTCGATCATTGCTGCTCTCGGTGGTTTTCTCTTCGGATTTGATACGGTGGTCATCTCCGGTGCCGAGCAAACGATCCAGAAGCTATGGAGCTTAAGCGACGCACAACATGGTCTGGCGATCAGTGCAGCACTCTGGGGAACAGTGTTGGGATCACTAATCGGGGGATGGCCAACGGATCATTTTGGACGCAAGCGAACACTAATCAGTATTGGACTGCTCTTTTTTATCTCCGCGATGTGGTCGGGATTGGCAAGAAATGTGATTTCCTTCATGATCGCCCGCTTTATCGGAGGACTGGGTATTGGCATCTCGACGGTCGTATCTCCTTTGTATATCTCGGAGATTGCACCCGCCACATTACGAGGAAGATTGGCAGGAATGTTCCAATTCAATATTGTACTGGGCATTCTCATTGCCTTTCTTTCCAACGCCATGCTAAGGCCAATCGGCGACAATGCGTGGCGTTGGATGCTTGGCGTTGAGGCGCTGCCAGCCCTTATATATACCCTCGCTTGTTTGACTATTCCGGAAAGCCCTCGTTGGCTCATTGGAACCAAGAGAAATCTTCAGGAAGGCATGAAGATACTTTCCCAAGTAAATGCCGCTGCCGGTGAAGTAGAAATTAAGCAGTTGGCCGACGAGATCGTAGTCGCATCACTTGAAGATAGTCAAGAAAGTGGTTTTTGGACTATGCGTCACCGGATTCCCATCTCGCTGGCATTCTTAATTGCATTCTTCAATCAACTCTCAGGCATCAATGCCGTCCTTTATTTTGCTCCGAGAATTTTTGAGTGGTCTGGACTCGCTGAAAGAGCAGCTTTACTTCAATCAGTCGGGATCGGAATTGCGAATTTGATATTCACCTTTGTAGGCTTGTGGCTGATAGATCGACTGGGTCGCCGCACGTTGCTTGTAATTGGTTCGGTGGGTTACGTCGGGTCCCTTGGACTGTGTTCATGGGCATTTTATACGGAACACTTCACAATCGTCCCTGTTTGTATCTTCACGTTTATTGCTGCTCATGCGGTAGGGCAGGGGGCCGTCATCTGGGTGTTTATCTCTGAGATTTTCCCCAACCAGCATCGAGCAACCGGTCAGTCGTTAGGAAGTTTCACACATTGGATTTTTGCCGCTCTTTTAACGCTCTTGTTCCCAAAAATGGTTTCAGTTTTCCTGCCCGGCACCATCTTTGCGTTCTTTGCGGGGATGATGGTCCTTCAACTAATTTGGGTGCTTCTCTTGGTACCCGAGACGAAAAATGTACCGCTAGAGCAGATTCAAAAGCGTTTGGGAATCTTCCAATCCGACTAGGCAATGCTTGCAGCACTAGACGGTTGGTACGGCGAAAATGGGGGGCTGGTGGGGCTTGTCGATCCGCGAGGCGAGTTGTATCATGTGGAATTCTAAACTGTTCCCGTGCGCACTCTATACCGGGCTCCGCCTATGGCGGCCGGGAGTTATCGTTATGCAAGATAAGATTCATCCAAAGTATTACGAGACCAAGGTTACCTGTGGTTGTGGCAATTCGTTTGTCACAGGAAGTGTTCGACAGGAATTGAAGGTCGATATTTGCAGTGCTTGCCATCCGTTCTACACTGGCAAATTGAAATTTGTCGATACGGCCGGCCGCATCGAGAAATTTAAGAATAAGTTTGCCGCGGCAGGCTACGCGAGCCTCACCAAAGGGAAAAAGGCCAAGACGGGTAAGAAGTAGCTGGGATAGTGGATGCAGTTGAGTCTTCCCTAATCCACCTTTCCCTTGCCTTTAACCTCTTTCCATGCGCGACCTCTTAGAAGAAAAGCTCGCTCGTTTCGTTTATCTCGAGCAGCAAATGTCCGAACCTGAGGTCATGGCCACCTCCCATCTAATGGCGGCGGTAGCCCGAGAACATGGTTCTTTGGCGCGTCTGGCAAATAAGTACCGCCGCTTCAAGGAACTCAATACCGAGATTGCTGATACGCGGGAAATGATCGACGGCCAGGATCCTGACATGAGGGAATTGGCTGAGCAGGAACTACCCACGCTCATCGAAGATCGTGAAAAACTCTGGAACGAACTGTTGGAGCTGACCCTTGGGGGAGCCGATGCGAACCGGACACGATGTGTCATGGAAATCCGTGCCGGAACTGGGGGCGATGAGGCTGCTCTCTTTGCTCGTGATCTTTATGAGATGTACAAACATCACGCCGAGGCTAAGAACTGGAAGGTCGAAGTCCTCGATCATAGTCCGACTGAATTGGGTGGCTTCAAGGATGTCACTTTGGCGCTGGAGGGGGAAGGAATCTATCGCGAGTTGCAGTACGAGAGTGGTGGGCATCGCGTGCAGCGTGTTCCCCAGACGGAAACTCAGGGACGAATTCACACTTCTGCCGCGACTGTCGCTGTAATGCCTGAGCCAGAGGATGTGGAAATTACCATCACCCCCGACGACTATCGATTGGATAAGTTTTGTGCTAGTGGTCCTGGTGGCCAGCACGTCAACAAGACCGAGTCGGCCGTACGGCTGACGCACCACGAAACTGGCATCGTGGTTCAGTGTCAGGACGAAAAAAGCCAGCACAAGAATCTCGCAAAGGCCTTGCGCGTATTGAAAACGCGAGTATATGAAGCGAAGCGAGAAGAGGAAAACAAGAAGCGGGCCGATGAGCGTAAAACACTCGTTGGCAGTGGGGACCGCAGCCAGCGAATTCGCACCTATAATTATCCCGACAATCGTATTACCGACCACCGCATTGGATTGACACTTTATAAGCTAGATCAGATTCTAGCTGGTAATTTACAGCCTGTGACTGATGCCCTGATCGAATACGATCGCCAACAACTCCGCGATGCATTTGGGGCGGACGAATAACAGGCGCGTCCAGTTGCGTAAGCGCCTGGAGTCCTTGGCGTAAGCTGATGCATCCGGCTCACCAAAGATATTTGGAGATTCACAAGAAATTGTCCGACCAACAGACCACCGTTGAACCGTGGACCGTCGGGCGGCTCCTAAACTGGACGACCGAGTTTCTGCGCGAAAAGGGCGCTGACAGTCCGCGCCTCGATGCTGAGGTACTTCTTGCTCATGCCCGAGGATGTCAGCGGATCGAACTCTACACGGCTTATTCTGAAGAGCCTTCTGAAAAGGTTCGCACGGTGTTTCGTGAACTGGTCAGTCGCCGGGCTAAAGGCACTCCGGTGGCATATCTGGTCGGGCAGCGTGAGTTTTTTTCGCTACGCTTTGAAGTCACCCCTGATGTATTGATTCCGCGACCTGAGACGGAACAGCTGGTGGTCCGGGCACTCGATTTGGCAAAGGAAATGGACACGGAAGAGGCGCTCAAGATCGCAGACGTGGGTACAGGTAGCGGTGCGATCGCGGTGAGTGTGGCAAATCAATTTGAGAATTGCCGCGTGACTGCAATCGATGTCAGCTCCGCGGCACTGCAAGTAGCTCGACGTAATGCAGAGATCCATGGTGTCGCCGAGCGGGTCGATTTCGTTGAAGGGGATTTGCTCGCAATCTTGCCACCGACCCCTATGTTTTCGCTTGTGTTAAGCAATCCACCCTACGTTTCTTCATCCGAAATGTCAGGTTTGGCTCCTGACGTGCGCAATCACGAGCCACAACTTGCCCTTGACGGCGGTGTGGATGGTACGCAGGTGATCCAACGTCTCATTCCGCAAGCTGCCGAACGCTTGCTTCCCGGTGGCTGGCTTCTCTTAGAAGTCGGCGCCACAAATGCTTCGATAGTTGAAGAATTGATTACGCAAAAATCGGGTTTGGAACTTCAAGCGACCTTGAAAGACCTTGCTGGCCTGCCGCGAGTTGTCCAAGCCACAAGAAAATAGGTTTCCCAATGGCAGAACATGCGATAAAGGATCCCCTTCACTGGCTCGCGCTGGTGATGATCAGCGAGCCCGAACTGCCCGAGTTCGACGAGGTCGCCCGATTCATCGGAGATAACTTTGAAAACCCTCCGACGATGGTGGTGGCTGGTTCGACTGATAATTTGTTTACGTGCACGATCGACGAGTATACAGCAGCAGTCACCCTGGTTCCCCGGCCAGTCCCCCCATCCCAACTGGAAGGCCCCTGTGCAACGGCCTGGTACTGGCCAACGGCTACGGAGGCACTTCGCGACCATCAAGCACACCTACTGGTGGCTTTGGTGGACGAGGGGAGCAAATCAGTCGATAAGAGCATTAAGCTTACGCAATTGGTGAGTGGGCTTGTGGGGACATCGAAGGTCAAGGGTGTTTTCTGGGGCCCCGGGCGCCTCGTTCATCCTCCTCAGGCTTTCTTGGAACAGGCCACTCAGTTAACACCACAGGATCTGCCTCTGTTCCTGTGGATCGATTTTCGCGTAGAGCGCGAAAGTGATGGCACTTGTCGTCTTTACACAACAGGTCTAGAAGCCCTTGGCAAAACGGAATTGGAGGTAGCAAGATTCATGGGTGAACCCCAAGTGCTACTGGAATACGCCTACAACCTGGCCCACTATCAACTCTGTAAGCACAAACAGATTAACGAGGGTGATACGATCGGTCTGACAGAAGAGGTGCAAGCGGTCGTGCATTTGGGAAAATCGATGTTCGACCCGGAGCTTGAGGTGATTCAGTTGGAGTTTCAGTCATCCGTGGGTTGATTCGCCAGCACTTTTTTGGCTGTGTACAAGCGACCGTTGTTTTCTCTGAGCCTTCTGTTGACGAGCTGTTAAAACTTTACCCCTACGGCTTTGCATAAAAATGCCATATAGTGTTTGGCCGCGCGAAATGTAGCGATCACGTCTTGCACAATTGTGGGCTGCAACAGATCGTCGTGCGCCCACTGACAGACAGCAATGTGATCCTTTCGCTTCAAATCCTCAAGGAGAGGGTGATCTGACTCATATCCTCGAGGGGGTCGCTTAAGACTCTCTCCTGCCAAGTCAAACTGAGCCCGGAAGGTTTTGTTGTTCTTTGCTCGTTTCCAAGCACTAGAATCCTCGTCAATCGCTTCGCGGATGTTGCCGAGCGACTCACTGTCGGGATGCCAGATTCCGGCACCCAGGAATACTTCATGCGGATCGACATGAAAATAAAAACCTGGAGCATGGACATCTTTGCCCGCGACATGGCGGAAGTGAATCCCCAGGTTCGTTTTATAAGGTTTCTTGTCTTTGGAAAACCGCACGTCTCGATGAATCCGCATGAGTGATCCACCGGCCTTTTTAGCGATTGCGTTGAAATGAGGTGAAATTCTGGCCAGAGGTGCTGCCATCGATGCAATGAATTCCAGCGCCGGAGATCGGACCGATTCTTCATAACGCTCGCGATTTGCCTCGAACCAGGAGCGTTTGTTGTGTCTGCGCAACTCGCTGAGAAACTTTACCAAATCGGCAGGAAACCCATGAAACGAATTCTTTGCCACTTTGTAGTTGTCCTCCGCTTTGAAGCTTAGAATGAATCTGTGGCTCAGTACTGGAATGACCGATGGCTCTCTAGCAGCTTCATTGGAGAGTTTAACTTGCTCCAGTCGATACCAATAATACGACTCTACCAAACGCACGGATACGCTTCGGTTAAGTCTACCCCACCCGCACTCTCTGGTGCCACAACCCGCATACCCGGCAAAGTTTAACAGGTCCAAGGATGGACAAACACCAACGCAACCTCCTGCTTGCGCTTGCGCTGCTGACATTTTCAGCAGGCTGTGGTCTGAATACGGCAGTTCTGCAAAAAGGTGGGAACGGCCGCCATGGTGTTCTTTTGAACTATTCTTGCGGGGCTCATCCTTGTGACCCCATCGATCCCACGAAGCCGACTATTGTCATCACACATGGCTGGAACCCGCTTCCAAACAAGATTCACACAACATTTGGTTCGGCAGGAGCCCGGGCAATCCGTTGCCGGTGTGGGGACAGCTATAATATTCTGAGTTGGGACTGGAACGCGGTGAGAGTCTCGCCATTTAACGACGAGCCAATCCGTGTGGGCCGCCGCCAAGGACGCCTGTTGGCCTGTGCCCTGCGAGCGCGGGGAGTCAATCCGCGCTGTACGCAGATCATCGCCCACAGCCTGGGAACTTTGGCCGCTGCCCAAACAGCATGTAGCATGAGCGATATGGGGCCGTTTGCTCAATTAACCCTGCTCGACCCTCCCAAGGGGATGCATGACGAAATCTTCTGCAAGTTGGCCGTCACGCGCCATGCCCAGGTCGTGGAAAATTACTGGTCACCCGGCATCAGCGGCTATGGAGAGAAGGTGTGCTGCCGTGGGGTGCGTAATTACATTGTCGAGGGAGATCATCCCATCTTGGGCATCGTCGATCTGAGTGTTTCGAACCACGTGGGCGTGATGCGGTGGTATTACGACACGATGCGTTGTCCTTCGATGCCTTGTGGATTTCAGAACAGTGTCTTTGTGAGCTGCTGTGGCTGCGAAAACTGTCTCTGTCCTGGCTGCCTGAAAGGCGAACGGACCGAAATTCCTACCGAGCCCCCGGTTCCGCCGGGCGACTATCAAGAAGATTTGTCCCAGAAAGATATTTTTGATGGCAGCGATCTGCTGAATTAGCAAATTGCATTCTTAGGCTCGACAATGCGCAACAAAAAAGGTCAGGGCAAGTCGATCCGTCGTCTTGCCCTGACCTCTATCCTGAAGCAAAACACGGTAGTGTTTCGCCCTCCCGTTTGTATTAACAGTATCGGCCAAGACATCCCAGGCACTGTAGTCTAATTTTCCCGGTAGTAGGGTGCTGGCAATCTTTGATAGGCAAGCGTAAGGAAAAATACCCGGCTTGCATAAAAATCGGGCAGGCTCCCAAAAGTGAGAGCCTGCCCACAGTCAACCGGCTTCGCTGTCGTGAGCCATACTCCCCAGTAAGCTCACAACGCTGTGGCCGGCACGGACGGACGGTGATGGCAGACACCTGGTGTGTCTGGCAAAGTATGCGGGTCAAGGAGACGTTGCCGAAGGTGTCGGCAAAGTATCCGGTAGCCCCAACAGAGGAATTAATTGTTGGAGTGCATTTTCTGAGGTTGCGTCAGGTACGGTTGGTTGTGCGGGAGGCTGGGCCAATTGCAAGCTGGTCAGCAAGGGGTCACCAGATAGCGACAGGCTACCCAAGATTTGATATTCGTGAGACTCGACATTCGGCAGGTACATTTCGCAGGGAGCCTCTTCTGCCAAGCCCATCTCGCAGAAACTCTCGCCGGGAAAACAACACACCGAAGCTGCGGCATAGGGGACATGGCATTGTGGTCCACAGCCGTGACGGTAGGGGCCACAGTACCCACAGACGGGTCCACACCGATGATGGCAGCAATGGCGATGAAAACCGCAACAGAGTTTCAGGTGGTCGCAACCACAGTGGTAGTGATAAACGAAGTTTCGCCAGCAGTAGTGGAGGGGACCATATGGGCTACAATATCCTGGATAAAGCGGATGTCCCTTGCGACATGCAGGTGAGATCGTGCAACTCTCTTTGCAAGGACTAAAGAGCCCATAACGGCAAGAGCTGCAGTGCCGGGGAACAAAGTAATCCTGGTTCACATTCCAAGTGCATCCGTCGGCAGTGGGGACCACCGAGCCATAGGTTTGAAAGAACAGTCGTCCTTCAGCGCGTACGACGAAAGTGATGGTAAGAAGCAGACTCAGCAGCATGGGGGAGCGCATTGTGTTGGCCTGTTGTTTTTGCTTGAATGGGGAGGGGTTCAATTTGAAACACAGCGTTTCACTGCAGAAGCATGGGTTACTGCTGGGTGTTGAGCAAACGCAACAGCCCAATATTTTCCTGCCCTGGGCAATTGACCGGGCGTTATAATCGGACCACTTTAACTGTCGTCAACCTGAAAGTAATAACGCCTGGGCGAGAGAATCAGTTATGACGATTGGAGGGATTCCGATTCACCCGCCACTAGTGAGTGCCGCCTTGAGCGCAATTCTGTTGGCGGTGTTGTTTTCAAGCCGAGTGGCAGTGAAAGGAACCACACTTAATGCCCCCCTGAATTGGGCCATGTTGTCGGCCACGCTATTCCTCCTGGCCTCATTCATCACTAATGGAGCCTCATCGATTCCTGCCAATCTACGTAATTCAGCGATCTGGTATGCTGTGATCTGTAGCACATTTACTCCACTCATGGCTGTGCTTGGAGCCAAGCGACCGCAAAATCATGGTTGGCAGTGGGTAGTCTTTACGCTGTGGTTGATTCTCATTTGGCCAGCCCTACAAGCACTTGCCTTACCAGTAGGGCCACGCCTGGAATTGTTCGGCGCCTGGAAGCTCTTTCTTATGGTTCTCGTGGGGTTGGGACTTCTGAATTACCTGCCGACCCGTCATTTTCCAGCGGCGGCTTTGATGGCAACGGGACAATGCGTGCTGCTTGCCGAACAATGGGATAGTGCTTGGGACTCACCTTGGCGAATTTCAATTGGCCTGGGATGTTTATTGGCTGCTGCCTTAACTGTGTTTTTAAGGCGGGAACCAGTTCTTGGAGATGACTCCCTCGATCAACGCTCGCAGCGCTGGCTCCACTTTCGCAATGCCTTTGGAGCATTTTGGGGATTGCGAATTCTGCAACGCGTGAACGAAACGGCAGTGTTGAGAGATTGGACGGTGCACTTGACCTGGTTTGGATTCGAGTCGGTGAGTAGTTCCCAGACACGTCGACCGACGGAAAGTCAACTGGCTGAAATCGATCATACTCTGGATACGTTGCTACGCCGCTTCTTCTAAACCATTGGCTTCTGGAAAACGCAGGTCAAAGAGTCCAAAGATTTCTTGACGCGAGAGCCCTTGCTTGCGGACCGTCGCACCATCGAATACGGCGTTGAACAACTGCCGCTTTTCTTCGAGTACCCGATTGATGCGCTCCTCGATGGTGCCAGCTGCCAGGAATCGTGTCACAGTGACCGGCCCCGTGGCACCGATCCGATGTGCCCTATTAATGGCTTGATCTTCTACGGCTGGGTTCCACCAACGATCGAACAAAAACACGTACCCAGCAAACTGCAGATTGAGGCCCACGCTTCCTGCCCCGTAGCTCATCAAAATCACATGCTTCGACGGGTCGTTTCGAAACGTGTCGATAACACCGTCTCGTTGCCGAGTCGGAATCTTGCCGTGATACTCCAGGGGCCCGAATTCTTGCAGGCGATCCCGAAGTTCAAACAGGGTTTTCGTCCATTGACTGAAGATGATGGCCTTGCGGCCGCTGGCTCGACATTCCTCAAGATCGGCCCGCAGGCGGTCGAACTTTGCGCTCGCACCCGTGGCGGGATCAAAATTGCAGATTTGCTTGAGCCGGATGACCAGTTCAAACACGTGTTGGATCGTCAGCGACGCTTCTAACTCTTGGAGATGAATTATCCCTTCTTTTTCCGCTAACTCGTAGGAGTGCTGTTGTTCGGCAGTCAGTTCTACATCAGCATCGCGAAACAACTTGGGTGGCAATTCGGTCAGCACCTGGTCCTTCGTGCGGCGGATGATGTAGTCTTCTACGGACTTGCGGATGGTAGCGATTTTCATCTGTGGCCGCAGATAACCGGGCGAGACAAACTGAAAGATTCCGACCAGGTCGTCGACGCTGTTTTCAATCGGCGTGCCGGTGAGTGCCCAACTTCGTTTACGAGGTATGCTACACACAACCTCGTTAGTGGTGCTCGAAGAATTCTTTATTCGCTGGGACTCGTCAATAATGGCCAAATCGAAAGGCTCGTCAATGGCGGTTAGGCATGCCCGATCTCGAACGAGTGATTCATAATTGGCAATCAAAATCCCTTCAAGCGCATTTTGCCATAGCCATTCTCTCCGAGACTGCTTCCCCTCGATAACTGTGACAGGCAGTTCCGGTGCCCACAACGTAATTTCTCTTTGCCAGTTGGTGACTAGGGGTTTGGGACATACTAACAAGGCTCTTCGAATATGACCCTGCTGCACTAACAATCGCATGGTCACGATGGTCTGCATTGTCTTGCCAAGCCCCATCTCGTCGGCGAGTACCGCTTCATTTCGAGGATAGAGAAACGCCACGCCATCGAATTGGTATTTGAAAGGCCTGAAAGGGAACTCCAGCGTTTCGCTGGCGAAGATCTGTTCCAGGGGTGGCTGCAACAAATAGTAGAGTCGATCCTCGAGTTTCACCACATCCCGCGGGGGGCGAATTCGTGTGCAGGTTTGGGGGACGTGTACGACTTCGGGATTACCCGGTTCACCCACCTGCGAATTCGTTGATACCAGCGGACAGGATGAAACAGGTAACTTGGAATCTCGTTTTTTGGGGGGAGTGTTCGGTAGCAGCTGGCTTCCCGCTGGAAACGTCACGCCCACCGTTTTCACACGGGCGAATGACAGGGGGACCGTTACTGCCGCAAGGTCGTTGAGTTGCGTGGCAATCTCCACGCAATCCACATGCTGTTGAATCTCTAGAGTATCCGACAGTGCATGCCCCTCACAGAACTCCGGGTGCAGGGCATCGCCGACGAGCGAATGGACGGCTGGTCGCTGATGGGGAGCTCGACTCGTTGGTGAGGAAGGCGGGATCTCAAGCGGCATCGGCTAGCCCGGGTTGAGTTTCGGGTACAGGATCCGTAATACGTTGGGCTTCGCGGATGGCAGCCCGAATCCGCTCGAAGGGTTCCATCAAATCGACACGCGCGGCCAGCGATTGAATGAGCGGCTCGATCGATTCTCCTTGCCAGTGGCAGGTGGGCGTACCAAAAAGCTGATAGTCTTTTACGACCAGTGAGGGGCCGCGCTGAATATCGAGCAGATGCGCGGCGTTATCCGCAGATTCGATACAGACGATGATATCATCACTCATCAACGCGAGCCCCAACATTTCTCGTTGATCGGTCAGAACCGCTTGCACTGGTAGCTGGGATTTGGCCAGCAAAGTTTGCCCAATCAGATCAGCAAGAACATATTCCTTCAGGGTGGGTCCGTAGAGAATTCTTTGGGCCTGATTGGGCTGCACGGGCGTACTGCAATGGAATTCCAGCGGCCTGCCGAGCGAGGAGAGCACCAGATAGCCCCCAAAATAGCCATGACTCTCGTCTTCCAGGGCTGTCACAAAACCAATGGCAGGTAAGGATTTAGACACTTTGAAGCACTTCCAAGCGGGAAATTCTAGTGGGGCGAGCGATACAGCGGGACGACGGGAGAAGCTCACAGGTCGTTTCGATCATCGGGACTCATCGGGGAGCAACTTTAGTCAGTACCGGACAATTACTCCCCGTCCAAAAGCTAGAAATCTATTCAAGTTTCGCTAAAATGGGATTTAAGGCTGAGGGGCAACTCATGTCCCCACCAGCCTGGCCGGGGGCTTCTTGCTTCTTCCTTGATACAGAACAGTGCAGGGGGTTTTTCTAGCCACAGATTGGCATCGACAAACTGCGGATAAGAAATCAGTTTGACTGCGATCCGTTTTTTGCCGTGCCGAACCTTTGGCAACGAAGAAAAATGTTTGGGCTTTCAACTGATAACAACGTGGGTACAATCAACTTACTTTTTTAGGGCAGCCTCTTGTGATTTGTTGCTTCTTCAGGATACTTGATTGAAGAAGTCGATACGCAAATCAATTGCACGGGCATGATCATCTGCAATGAGGTCGCTTTCCTGCGACCTGAAGAAAGGAAATAGTTCTTCGATGTCTCAAAGCCATACTCTTCCAGCCGTTTTTTCTCAATTGGATGTCAGTGCCGGTAGTAGTTCTCCCAGGGCAGTTAGTGCCGGGGGAGACCAGACAGAACTCTTGAGAGAAGTTTTGGCTGCCCAGGATCGCACAAACGAATTGCTGGAAGAATTGGTTGCCGTGATGGCCACCTCCCACAAGCAGCGTTCCCAGGAACTGCATCAATGGCGCAGTGCCAACCCCCATCTCTCCGATTCTTGTCGGGAAGCAGCCGAAGTACTCAGCCGGGTGCAGGTTGACTATCTGGATCGCATGACCGAGGAGATCAAAGACTCGGCAGAGGAATTGATTGACGGCGAATTCATGCTGAACGAATTCGTCGACCGCTTCGGCCCGCGGCTCGCGCATCTCAACGGAGTGATCCAGGTGCTAGCGCAACTCAGCAGCGCCCCCAGCGCAAGTTCGCAAACGGACCACGCGTAGGTTCGCCACGACGTGAATCTTTCGTAGGTCGCAATGCGTCTGCCTTTGAGTGAAACGAGCGAAACTGCCGACTCAATTCTCAAATCGACAGGATAAATACAGGTGAACTCTGTCTTTGGCAGATCGAGTTTTGCACCCAAATTCCGAGGGTCCCAGTTGGCGGTGCAATACTTGGCGAGTTTTGCGCGGGTGCTCCTTTCAATCCCTTGACAATCAAAGGCCGCATCGGTCCGCCCGAGGTGCAATACTCGCCGAGTTAACTTTCCCAAACGTCCGCTTCGGTCGCAATTCACATGGCTGAATGCTAATCGCTACCAAATTTTCAAAGATCGCGCAGACACTTCTACAATCCCCTATTATCACGATTTAGATGGCACCTCGCTACAAGAATTAATGTGCCATTAGCTCGCTTCTGCCGGAAGGGAACCTTCGATTCGATTGCAACGAATGCCTACAGAAGCTCTGTCAATGCGCAAATTATTGAAGCCACTATTTTGTCGAAAAACATTTTTTACAAAACTAAAGTCTTTTTGCCCTTGTTTTAAAGAGTCTGTCTGAGACTTTTGTAAACAAAACTCCGTGTGTGGGTGAGTAAGTGAGTGGAGAGTAGGTGTTACTGCTCCAGTCACTCACGTTCCCGGCTCGCCGTTAGTGAGAGCGCGCAGCATCGGCGCGGGTGATTCATGTAGGTCATGTAGGTCAGCTTTGTCATATTGGCCGCGCGATGTGCAGATCCATCGGTTTGGCTCACTTTTGGGGTTGTGATTAGCTGTTAGCCGTTAGCGATCAGCAATTAGCCAGAAATGTGTGTCTGGCTGACGGCTAATAGCTAAAAGCTAATCGCTCTTCACCATAGCACATCAAGTGGCCCATTTTCTACATCCATGAGGAAGCATTTTCTGTCAAGTCGATAGCGGGAAGACTACGGGATCTCCAGACATCCATTCGGCATCTTCGCTTGTGGCGAACCGCCATGCTGTTTATTCGGCTGTTCCCATTCAAAAATACGGCGTCCTGGCGCCATGTAGAAAATCGGGATGCAGCACTCAATCCCGCTGTCGGTTATATCAGCCAATGCTCCTTGCTCTGGGTGGTGAATTGGTCGTCGCTTCGTTCGACACTAGGCAGCTTCTGCCCAAGGTCGGTTGTTTCGTAGCATCGCGTGTATGACTCGGGCCAAGTAGTGGGCGGTCGCCACCAGGGCGATCTTCCTCCGCTCCCGAGTTCCCTGTTGGACTCGTTCGAAGTACTGGCGAATTGTGGAACTGCAGCACACGCCTCGCCAGGCCGCCTCGACCAGCAGGTGCCGAACGACCGAGGGACCACAGCGCGTAATATGTCCCAAATGATTCGTCTGGCCTGACTGATCCTGGCTCGGTATAAGTCCAAAGTAACTCCCCACGGTCTTGCTATTGCCAAATCGACGCGGGTCGTCCACATAGGCCACTACCGCCTCCGCGGTGCGGAGACCCACCCCCGGAATGGTCTCCAGCAGGGCCACTGCCGGATTGTCCCGCGAATAATGCTGGAGCCCTTGTTCGGCTCGTCGCACCTGAAGGTCGTAAAGGGCCAGCTCCTCCACCAACAAGTCGCGCTGGAGGGCCGTCAATTCCGGCAATTCGACCTCTCTGAGCCAGGCGATCCCCTGCTTTGTCCAGAGGCCATACTCGCTGGGCGGTCGTACTCCCACGGTCCGCAAAATGGCTCGTAGTGCATTCTTGGTCCGCGTTCGCTTGCCGACCAGGCGCCGGCGATATTCGATCAATTGCCGCCAGGCGCGAACGTTGCGCGACGGCACATAGACGGCCGGAACCTCGTCCAGAAACAACAACTTGGCCAGCTTCTCGGCGTCGGCCCGATCGTTCTTCTGTTTGGAACGGAAAATGAGTCGCAATTGTCCCGGGTGGGCAACCACGACACGGTCCGCTACCTGGGACAGGAGTTCAAACAGATAGCCATAGGCCGTAGAAGCTTCAAAGCACACCCTCACCTTGCCTTTCAGTTGAGAGAGTTCGTCGGCGACTCGCCTCCAAGACTCGCGAATCGTCTGCCGTTTGACTGGCTTGCCGTGGTGGTCGAGAATACACATCGTGGTATGGTTCACATGCACGTCCAGCCCCACATAGTAGGTAGTCATCTTCAAGTCTCCTTGGGTTACGAGTTAGCGAAAAACACAACATTCGCTATCGTACCTGAGGAGGCTTCCTTCATGGCATCAAGAATTATTGGGCCACTAGAGTACGTTTCTGCCGGCAGTGAACCTCCAACATGCCCTGGCAAGCCTATCGGCAAGATATTAGCTGCTCAAGTTAGGCACGTGTTCAAGTGCTATAGGTCACAGTTTCTCTTCTTATTCTAGGAAACAAGAAAACGCTGACGATGGCCACGAAGACCAGTGAGAGAGAAGTGGGCTCTGGGATTTGAAAGCCGTTGACCACAAAACGCATGTTTCGAAAATTGGAGCTGTGCTCCTTCCAACGGATTCCAGGAATGTTTTCAGATGCGGTGATATAGCTTGGCATTCCAATATCTTGTCCGTTTAGCACTGCCCCACCACCGCCAGTAGCACCAAAAAGTTCGCTGCCAAACACGAGTGCATACCAGCCTGGTGAAAGCTGGAGCGACAGTTCTCCAAACACCTCGGCAGATTGCTGTGGCAGATCTATGAGAGTAATGCCCAAAACATCGCTGGAAAGCAACTCGAAGGAGTTGGGGAAGTCGGTCTCTTCATCAAGGGAAACTATGGCTGCAAACAGTGAATTGCCTGGTTCAAAGGCAACAAAATGCCCACCGACATTTTCAACCTCAGCCGGCGAATTCACATGAAAGCGGACACCACTAAACAAGCGATGTCCAATATTGAGACCTTTGATAGCCTGGCTATAGAGATCCTCAGTCTTGATTCCTATAGTTCCAATAGCGGCACTTTCGAAAAGCGTGGCTCCCTGCAAGATGCTGGATGAAAGGGATAGAAGGGCGAAACAAGCAATATTTCTTGAAAGTTGATGCACAAGAGCAATCCAGTTCTCTCACTAGTTTAATTTAGTTGTCATGAGCTAAGCCTTCCGCGAAATCATCAGAGCTTTGAAGTTTGCCGTCAAGATCAATTGTTTCTCAGGAAACGGGATAATTGCAGCCGCCAACCAAATGTGGATAATCCCTCCAAACTTACTGATCGGTCTAGTGTCCCTATTTGAATCAGAGGAAGCATGTTGCGTATATTGAGAAATTTATTGTTTGTAAGCAAGCCAGCTAAGCATAAATGCGTTAATCGAAAATTGCGATTTGAATGTATGGAAGACCGAAGACTCCTGGCCACTTTCCCGGTCACGAACAACCTGGATTCCAGTGTCACAGGTTCACTACGATGGGCAATTGGGGAAGCCAATTCTTTAGCCGGACCGGATTTGATTCAATTTGATTCTTCTTTTCTAGGAAGCCAAAAAACCATAAACGTCATTAATGGACCTTTGAGTATTACTGACGATGTGCAAATCATCGGTCCTAGCAATGGTGTCAAGCTCCAAGGTTCCATAAATGCCACAGTAGGGTTGGATTTTCAAATCACTGCTGGTAGTAATAATAATCAATCGCGGATTAGCAACTTAGTGATATCAGGGTTTGACGATGGCATTCGTGTGCGGACCCTTCAGTCCTCGGACACCTTGATCATCTCAAACAACACATTTGAAACAAACGATGATGCGATTGATATCTTTCCGACCGGGGCTGCACTGGTACTAGTAGAAGCCAATACGATTCGCAATAACTCACAACATGGAATCCACGCCCACAATGGCGGAGGATCGGGCGTCGCGCTATCTATTGTAAACAATACGATCACGGGAAGTGGCTTCGCCGGCATCAAGTATGATTTCTTTAATGCGTTTATTGATATCGCGGGGAATCGAATTGGAATTACAGACTCCGGAACAGCATCTTCGAACGACATTGGAATTTGGATCAAAGATTCCAGTTCTACTGCGCCTTCCGCAATCTTCTCCAACGTTATATCGGGAAATCAAGGAGTGAACGACGATGGGATTGGCATTGTCTTAGAACGGAGCCAGTTTCCTCAATTGCTGATCAATTCCAATAATATTGGGACTAGTAGTTCGGGGAGTGTAATTCCTGGGCTTGGTAACGAGATCGGGATCACTGCGCAATTCAACTCTTCATTTAACGCAATCGTCAACAATTTAATCGCTGGTAATGGGGATGGTATTACTTTTTTCCAAAGTGATGGTTCCACCTCGACCAATATTGTTGGAGAAGACGGGTTCACGAATACAATTGCATTGAACACCGGCGTCGGGATACGAATTGGAGAAGACTCGGATGGGATCTCCATTCAACACAACTTCATTGGGACAAATAGTTCGTCGACAAGCGGTCTCGGAAACGGTAGTCATGGAATCTTGATCGAACAAGACGTTGATAACTCCCTTATCCAGAATAATGTGATTGGTCATAATCTGGGTGGCGGAATCATAATGGCGAGTAACACTGGAACCAGAAATACGATTTTCAATAATGCTTTGATACGTAATTTAGGGTTTGCACTTGATCTTGGAGATAACGGATTCACACCAAATGATAACAATGACGTAGATCCTGGCCCCAACAAATATCTCAATTATCCTGTTATCTCCGAATCGGGAATCACATCTTCCGGTGGGAATTGGACAATTCCTTATTCCCTGGATGTAGATGCTACAGGCAGATATCAAGTAGCTCTTTATCTTTTCATTCCTGCCACGGGTACGGGAGGCGAGTATATCCCACTCGCTTCGGAAATTGTCTCGGTGAATGGGCTCGTAACTACGGGAAACATGATTGACCATCAAGACTCACTCAGCGTCCCGCAGCAGGTGCTCTTTAGTGGCGAGCGAATCGTGGCAGTCCTAACTGGACTGAACAACGCAAGCGGACAACAAACTGCAAACTCTGGCAACACCTCTGAGTTTTCACCACCTGCAATAGTTGGCACACCTGCAACAGGTGCACCCAAAGTCACAAATGTTTTATTGAGTGGCACTTCCTGGAGCCGTGCCCCGTACTCATTCAAGGATATCATCAACGATTCATTTGGAAGCGTAGCTGGCAGGAGTGAACAATTGCGGCCCATTGCTACGCAGAATGCGAACACGATTCAAATCGAATTCAATGAGCATGTCCGTAAACGCCTAAGCTCTGGTACGATTGTAGATATCGATGCCTCGGTATTTGAACTGAAACGAACGAGACGCAACGCTAATGGGTCGATCACAAATGAATCCGTGTCACCCACAGGTTTCTCCTATGATCCCTTTAAGAATATAGCAACTTGGACGTTCCCTGACTTAGCTGATGGTAAATATGCCATCCATCTTAAGGCGGCTGCTCCAGGAGTGGAGGGAATCGTCGATGCGTCAGGGAATCGGCTAAACGCTGAGTGGAATAATGTCATTTCTGGTACTCCTGACCAATGGGAAAATCACCCTGCTCGTCCGTTTACCACTGGAGATGCGACGGCAGGTACTGCAGGCAACGAATTTCGCTTCCATTTTGCTTTGCTAAAAGGGGATTATAACGGCGATGGCGTCGTCACGTCGGCAGATACAGTGAGTTCGTTGAATCCATACAGTGACGGCAATGGAGATGGAATTTTCACAACGACCGGCAGTAACTCCGATATCACTGTAAGAGATGCAAATCTCAACGTAGCATTGCCGCTTCGCAAAATCGGTGGTGCCGACCTCAACTACGATGAAAAGGTTGATAACCTTGACCTGGTGATCTGGCAAACTGGCTACGGCGGCGGAATGGCTGGTGACGTCGACGGGGATGGCGATACGGATGGTGCAGACTTTCTTCTCTGGCAAAGAACATTTGGCAGCTACAGCGCCTGGGGTGAACCTCCCTCGACTTCTTTCGCTGCCGCCTTCGCGGCTACGTACGGTCTCACTCTGGAAGAATTAACGACAGGTCTCCCGCCGCAAGTCATGAACGTAATCATCAGCGGATCGCAATCGGTGCATGATCCTTACTCTTTTGACACCGTCGATGGCTCGGGCGCGCAGCTTGCTAGTGTACCGGTGGGGCCTGCCGATACCATTTCGATTGCCTTCAGCGAAGCAGTGAATCTGTCTGCTGAGGCTTTGATTGTTGTGGGTCTCACCACGGCCAATGTGCCGCAACTGGCAGAATTCATATACGATGCGGCCACTTACACTGCGACGTGGCGTTTTGAAGGTTGGGCCCTGGCTGACAACTATTTGTTGTATTTGAGCGACAGCATCACCGACGTCGACGGGAATTTCCTGGACGGTGAATGGACCAATCCAGCCAGTATCTCAACGACGAATTCGTTGGTAAGCACGTTCCCGTCGGGTGACGGCATTTCGGGTGGGAATTTCCAGTTTGTGATGACGCTGATGCCGGATGTGAATCAAGACAATATCGTCAATTACACGGATTACTACACGGCTTACTATGGAGAACTTTACGGAGTCGTCGGCGATTTTTCCAATGGCGATTTCAACGGCAATGGGGTCGTTGACCAAGAAGACGTTGATTTGGTGAACTCCCTGTTGTGGGTATCTCTGCAGTCCATTTCCATCCTGACCGATCTCAACGGCGACATGCGCGTCGATGCAGTTGATCTGGCCATTGTTCAGAACAACTATGGCATGACTGGTGCTACGTGGGCTGATGGGGACCTGGACGGCAATGGGACGATCGACGACTCGGATTTGGATCTGGCGTTTGCCCAATTCGGGTTGGGGTTTGATTTTGTGTGGTGAGTTGAAAGCACGCTCCCCTTTGGCCTCGCGGTGCTCGGCGTCGGGTCGCGGCTCAGCGGTCGGCGTCGCGGGGATGACTTGCCGGTCGGGTGGGGGTGGTTTATCTTGGGGAGTGTGCCGATTTTCCCTCACGACCGCTCCCGCCTGCCGAATCCCCATGAATCCTTCCGTCCCAGCCGCTTCGCTTGAGCAAGCGCGTCAACAACTCGATGCCCACACGGTCGAGACCGTGGCCTGGCATTTTCATGATTCGACCGGATGCCCTTTTTGGCTCGAGCAGAAGTCAAGACTCAAGTTTGATCCTCTGACGGAGATTCAGTGTTTCGACGATCTGAAAAAGTTTGATCCGTTTGAAGATGAGTGGCTGCGCGGCGGACCGGTCTCGCGGTGGGTCCCCAAGGGTCTTGCTGGTAAGCCGGTTTATGTGTTCGAGACCGGCGGCACGACCGGCATTCCTAAGAGCCGCATTGCTAGCGACGATTTTCGCACCGACTATTCGCTCTTTAGTGCGACGTTGCCTGACAAGTATTTTCCGCCGGGGAGTAACTGGTTGATGCTCGGTCCCTCGGGGCCACGCCGATTGCGACTTGCGGTGGAACATCTCGCTCAGCACCGTGGCGGTATTAGTTTCTGTATTGATCTGGATCCCCGGTGGGTGATCAAGCTCATCAAAAAAGGCTGGATGGACCACCTCGAGGCTTACAAGAAGCACTGCATCGAGCAGGCGATCACCATCCTCAGAGCCGGGCACGACGTGAAGTGCATGTTTGGCACGCCCAAGTTGATCGAAGCCTTGTGCCTGGAGTTGGAAGACCAGGGAACGTCGCTCGCCGAGATGGGGATCACGGGCATTTTTTCCGGTGGCACGGAGTTCACACCGCAGTGGACCAAATTCTGTGTCGAAGAATTCTTTGGTGGGCCGCCCGAAGAAAGTGGGATCTACATGACGCCCACCTACGGCAACACCCTGATGGGACTGGCATGCAGTGAACCGGTCACCAAGGAAAACGGATACAAGATCACGTACCACGCTCCCCAACCCCGTGCTGTGATTGAAGTCGTCGATTTCGACGAGACGGACCGTTTGGTTGACTACGGCGAGACGGGCCGGGTGAAGTTGACTACGCTCACTAAGGAGTTTTTCGTTCCCGGATTCCTGGAACGCGACGAAGGCGAACGTGAACCGCCGTATGAGAAATATCCCTGGGACGGCGTGAGCGGAGTTCGGCCGTTTAGTCGATTGGCCGATTCAACGACCGTTGGTGTATACTAATGAAAGTCCGTGAAATCCTTCGGCTCCTCCATGACGATGGCTGGCAACAGGTGAGACAACGAGGCAGCCATAGACAGCTTTAACATCCAACGAAAAAAGCAACGGTGACGGTAGCCGGAAAGCCCGGTGATGAACTACATCCACGAACTGCTGCGTCGATATTAAAGCAGGCTGGTTTACGATCCTAGGAGAAACGATGCGCTATCTCATTATGATTCGCAGAACGAACACGGGTTATAGTGTCGACGTTCCTGATCTTCCTGGCTGTATTGCTACAGGTACGACAGTTGAACACGCCCGCCAAATGATTGCGGAGGCAATTGAAATGCATTTGGAGCTAATGCAGCAGTCGGGGGAAACAATCCCTTCGCCATCATCGAGCTACGAATTTGCTGTGGATCAAGATTCTCCCGAAGAACTTTGTACTTGGGTGGAAGTAGACGAAGCCCGTGCAGTTTTTTCGTCGTAATCTTTCAATGTCAGCATCTACACCACCCTCTCCCTTTGTGATTGAATGATATCTCTGCAAGCTATCCGATGGGGCAAGCCGTACGAATCTCTTGAAGTCGAGGAGATAACGCATTTCCTTACCGGCGAACCGGTGGCGCGGCTCCACTGTGTTGGAGCGGGGATCATTCGTCGCGATGCGCGGCAGGCAAGGCAGGCTCGGGAGGCCTTGCGCGAACTTCCGCCTGCTGACTTGATTGAAAAATGCAATCAAGCAGGCGAGCTGTTCGAGAATGGTACGCTCGCCGTTGGTGACAGCCAGCAGACCCCTGCTGACTTCGTGGCCATGCAGTCGGCCACCACGGGCATGCCGATTTCATTGTGCCAGGCGAACGTTACCAAGAATGCTTTTGTGCTAAAGAACATCGAGAGGATTCTCGATGCGCTCACGCGCGGGTTGGACCTGAATATTCTCTCACGCGGCTACGGTGACGAAGGACGCGGCGTGACTGTGAGCTATCAAGCCCAGACTGATGTCTTAGGAGCCGTGTTGCCCTCGAATTCACCAGGGGTCCACACCCTTTGGCTGCCAGTGGTTCCCTTGCAGATTGGCTTGGCTTTGAAGCCTGGTTCTCAGGAACCCTGGACACCTTACCGAGTCGTTGCTGCGATGATTGCGGCAGGCATCCCGGCGGAGGCATTCTCCATTTACCCCGGTCCGGGTGCCGAGTTGGGCGGAGCAATCTTGGCGTCTCATCGACGTAGCATGATTTTTGGGGGTCCGCAAACGATCGAACAATACTCGGGCAATCCTCAAGTGCAGGTTCACGGGCCAGGTTACAGCAAGATTTTGCTGGGGGACGATGTGGTCGACGATTGGCCACGTTATGTCGATATGATGGTGGACAGTGTGGTTCGCAATGGGGGGCGAAGTTGCATCAACTGCTCGAGCATCTACGCATCGCGACACACTACGGAAATTGCCGATGCATTGGCTGAGAAGCTGGGGCCTATCCAAGTGCTTTCACCTGATGATCCCGGGGCCTGTCTGGCAGCATTCACAACTCCGCAGGTCGCCCCTGCGATTTGGCAGGGGATTGAAAAGCTTATTGAAAATGGCAGCTGTCGCCACGCTACAGCCAATTTTGGCCCCCGCTTGATTGAGCGCGAAACATGTGATTATCTGCTCCCCACCGTGCTGGAATGCGACAGTCCGGACTCGCCTGCGGCCAATGTGGAGTATATGTTTCCAATGGTAAGTGTGGTGCGTTGTCCGCAAGCGGAAATGATTGCCCGCATCGGTCCCACTTTGGTGGGCACGGCAATTACCGCCGACGATAAGTTTCGCCGCGAACTAATTGCCTGCACCCATATCGATCGCCTCAATCTTGGCCCCATCCCTACGCCCCAAGTCGATTGGCTTCAGCCCCATGAAGGAAATCTCATCGAGTTTTTGTATCGCAGTCGTGCATTGCAACTCGCTTAATGGATCGGCGTGTGTTTCCTTAGACCATGAATGGAATTATGACGCTCGCAAACTATGAATCTGCCACGAGAATCGAGTTTGGTATCGGCAAGCTTGCCGAACTCGGGCGAATTGCCCGCGGGTTGGGAGTCCAACGAGTCCTGGTGGTCAGTGACCCGGGTGTGATCGCGGCAGGCCATACCGGTCGAGGCCTGGAGAGCCTCGCCGCCGCCGATTTGGAGACGAGCCTTTTCGATGGGGTCCAGGAGAACCCGACTACCGAAAACGTTGCGGCGGGCTTAGTGCATGCCGAAGAATTTCGGCCCGAGGCAATTGTCGGGCTGGGGGGAGGCAGTTCCATGGACTGTGCTAAAGGGATTAATTTTCTCTATTCATGTGGCGGTCGGATGCAGGACTATTGGGGGATCGGCAAGGCGACCGGTCCGCTGCTCCCCATGATTGCAGTTCCAACTACGGCTGGTACGGGAAGCGAAACCCAATCATTTGCATTGATCTCCGACGCCGAGACCCACATCAAAATGGCGTGTGGTGATCGACGTGCCGCTTTTCGTGTGGCGATTTTGGATCCAGAATTGACTTTGACGCAGCCACCTCGCGTGGCAGCGCTCGCTGGTTTTGATGCACTGTCGCACGCTGTCGAAACTTTTGTAACCACCAAACGCAACGAAGTATCTTGCGACTTCAGTCGCCGTGCCTGGCGAGAGTTGGCGCCGCACTATCTACAGGTACTCGAAGAACCGGATGATCTGTCCGCCCGCGCTCACATGCAGATGGGAGCCTGTCTTGCTGGATCAGCGATAGAGAATTCCATGCTGGGAGCCGCTCATGCACTTGCTAACCCCCTTACCGCGACCTACAGAATCGCCCATGGTGAGGCGGTCGCGCTGATGCTCCCCCATGTGGTGCGATTCAATGCCAGGGAGTGTGAATCTTGGTATCAAGAGCTGCTTGCCGAAACTGCTGGCGAGTCGAACTGTCCTCGTGGGGGCTCTGCGGAACTTGCTGACTTCTTGCGAAAAGTCGCCAGCCAGGCGGGACTACCTGCTACACTACATGAATGTGCAATTGAGCAGAATCGCTTGCCCCAACTGGCTGAGGCTGCCGCCTGTCAGTGGACTGCCACCTTCAATCCCGTCCCTGTGAATCAAAACTCTTTATTAGAGCTTTATGAGCAAGCTTATTGAAATCTTAGCTATTTTTTTGCTCGTCCATAGCGTGGGGGATACCTCTTCACGTTCTCAGGACTGGCCTGTGTATCGTGGGAATCAAATGGCCACCGGGGCAGTGACCGAATCCCTGCCAGACAACCTGGAAGTGCTGTGGAAAAAGTCACTACCAGAGAGTGGCTTTGAAGGTACGGCGGTAGTTGCGGATGGAGTCGTATATGTCGGCGACAACGACGGCACTTTCTACGCTTATCAACTATCAGATGGCACTGAAGTCTGGCAGCAGAAGTTTGAGGATAGCGGATTCATCGCTGGACCGACTTTGCACCAAGGCAAGATTTACATTGGTGATTTCAACGGCATCATTCGCGCCCTCGACGCTAAGGATGGTTCACTGCTCTGGCAATACGAATCTCAGGGGGAATCGTACGCGGCCCCCAATGTGGTAGACGAGCTTGTTCTGGCAACAACCGAAGCCGGGGAACTCGTTGCCCTGGCTGTCGAGACGGGGCAATTGCAATGGAAATTCCAGATCGAGGCGCCCTTGCGTTGTTGGCCTACTGTCGTCGAGAGACAAGTTCTGCTTGCTGGGTGTGATGAACGCGTGCACTCTGTGGACATTTCCACAGGCAAAGAAGTTGCCGGAGTCGATATCGATGGCCCCACAGGCGCGACTCCCGCGGTTTTTGCCGGCAAGGTACTCTTTGGCACCGAGCAGGGGAGCTTTTACGCGATTCGTGTGCCTGCGATGGAAATTGTTTGGAGGTATCAAGACCCGGAAAGCATTCAGCCCATTCACACAGCGGCAGCCGTCGACTCCCGTGCAGCGGTCTACGGCACCCAGGGCAAAAAATTCTACGCGATTTCTCCTGACACGGGCAATCTGCTCTGGACTTTCCCAGTGCGCAGTGCCGTGGAAAGTTCCCCAGTAATCGTCGGTAACAGTGTGTTTCTTGCTACGAAGCGTGGAGTGATCCATCGCGTGGACATTGCAACCGGCAAAGAATTGTGGAATTTTGAAGCAGGCGGCAATTTTCAAGCAGCCTTTGCTGTAGCGGACAACCGGTTGGTGATCGGCAATACGGATGGAACCCTATATTGCTTTGGCACAAAGGAACAATGATCGGCAAGCATGACGACTGAATCCACCAAAACCGAAGTTGGTAGCTACTTTGTCAGCAACTACCCACCATTTTCCCAGTGGTCCGCCGACCAGCTTGATGCCGTACGATCTGCCATGCAAAGCCCGCCAGCACAAGTTCCCTTGGGGCTCTATCTGCATATCCCCTTTTGCCGCAAACGGTGCAAATTCTGCTACTTCAAGGTTTTCATTGACAAGAATTCGAGCGAAGTGGAGCGATATGTCAGTGCGCTTTCGCAGGAAATCGAGTTAGTAAGCAAGTTGCCCGTGATGGGGAAGCGGCCATTTCGCTTTGTCTATTTTGGCGGGGGAACTCCATCGTTCTTAAGCGGCAAGCAACTTAAACGCCTGGTCGACCGACTGCGGGACAGTATCAATTGGGACCATGCTGAGGAGGTCACCTTTGAATGCGAACCAGGAACTTTAAGTGAACCCAAGGTGCATACGTTGCGCGAATTAGGAGTTACACGTCTTAGCTTGGGTGTGGAACACTTCGACGACGAAATCCTGCGAGAAAACGGCCGGGCTCATGAATCCATGGAGATTGACCGTGCTTGGCCTTGGATCAAAGCTGCTGGATTTGCGAACACGAATATCGATCTCATTGCTGGCATGGTTGGTGATAACGATGAGAAATGGCAGGCTACCGTTCAGCGAGCGATTGATCTTGAACCTGACAGTGTGACCATTTACCAGATGGAACTTCCGTTTAACACGGTGTATTCCCAGGATATCCTTGGCAACCAGATCGAAACTCCCGTGGCAGATTGGCCGACAAAACGCGGGTGGGTAGATTACGCTTTCGATCAATTTCACCATGCCGGTTACAGCGTGTCGAGTGCGTACACGATGGTGAAAGACCCGACAGCGGTGAACTTCAGCTATCGCGATAATCTTTGGAAAGGCAGCGATCTATTGGCGACCGGCATCGCCAGCTTCGGACATATTTCAGGCGTGCATTATCAAAATCTGCCTGAATGGGAAGATTACTGTGGCTCGCTGGAATCAGGTCAGTTGCCACTTGGCAGGGCCATGTCAATCACTTCTCATCAAGCCTTAATCCGTGAGCTTATCCTGCAGCTTAAAAGAGGATTTCTCGATGCCGATTATTTTCAGAAGAAATTCCACTGCGACATACTTGCGCAGTGGCACGAAGTCTGGGAGGAGTACGAAGAAGCGGGATTTCTCACGCTGTCGCCACGCCGGGTAGATCTCACTCGAAAGGGACTCCTGCAAGTCGATGCCTTGCTGCCGGCATTTTTCGAGCCGAAATTCCGGGATGTTCGTTATACCTGACCCTTCCAGGCGGCAAATTCTTCTCACTGTTTACCTTTAGTGTGTGTCAGTCCCTAGGCGGTCCGCTGCTGGCTGGTTAAGATTGCGTGAAGGAAATGTTAATAATCGTATGAAGCAGAGGACTAAAGCTCTGCTTCCATATTCTGAAGGTGGTCTTCGCAAGCTGCCGGGCAGACTTCCAAGTATTGACCAGCAATCTCAGCAAAATCATCTGCATCATCTACAGCCCAACTGAGGAGAAATAGCGCTCATGGTGCGCGTCGTACTACTCGTACTAGGTTTATCTCTGGCGATCTACCCTGCCGCCAGACTCATTGCGGCGCTACAGGAAAATGCTCCTGCAGAACAGCCAACCGCAGAGCAACCGGTACAAAATCGGTCGAGTGAGAGACTTCTCCCAGATTGTAAGGTTCTACATGGTGCTCCCGACACGGTAATTAATCTCACCGAAGTTTTCCAGGGAACGCTCGTAGATACTGGCGAACCTCTCGAACTTTCGGTCGTTCACAATACAAAGCCAAAAGTAGCACGTACAAGTTTCGATGGTAATCGGTTGATCCTGGAGTGGCACAAAGAAGGCAATACCGAGATCACGGTGCGAGCCTTTAACCCGGTTACCAACGCGATGGTCGATGTGCGCTTCAACGGAATGGTCTGGCAGCCCGACTATTTATCGTTGACCCTGACTGTTGTCGGGGGACTCGGTATTTTTTTATTGGGCATGAAAAACATGTCCGAAGGACTGCAAGCAATCGCTGGGAGTGGATTACGGCGCATGATCAGCAAAGTGACTGACAATCGCTTGATGGCCGTCGGCGTTGGGACGCTTGTCACGATGCTTGTCCAGTCGAGTTCGATTACGACAGTTATGGTTGTTGGATTTGTGAATAGTGGTTTCATGACCCTCTCCCAAGCAATCGGTGTGATTATGGGTGCCAACATTGGTACAACTATCACCGGATGGATTCTCGCGCTCAAGATCGGTGTTTATGGGCTTCCGATGCTTGGCTTGGGGGCCTTTGGCTACCTATTTCCTCGACGAGAGAGTGTCCGATTTGCAGCCTTAGCCATCATGGGCCTGGGGATGGTGTTCTTTGGGCTAGAGCTGATGAAGGACGGCTTCTCGATGGTCAAGGATCTCCCAGAATTTGAGGCGTGGTTTGCTCGTTTCGACGCGCATTCCTATTGGGGTGTACTCAAATGTGCTGCGGTAGGATGTATCCTGACGTTCATTGTGCAATCCTCATCAGCCACTTTGGGAATTACGATCAGCCTGGCCACGATAGGGGTGATACCTTTTGAGACGGCAGCCGCTCTGGTGCTGGGTGAAAACATAGGCACGACGATCACTGCCTGGCTGGCTTCGTTTGGAGCCACGACCAATGCACGCAGGGCTGCGTACTTCCACGTGCTTTTCAACTTAATCGGTGTTGCCTGGATTACTGCTATATTCCCGTGGTACATCGAAATGATTAACGGCTTGTTCAATATGACTTTTATTCGCTCGATTGCTGGCGTGGAGGGCAATGTCGGCGACACAGTCGACGTTACGGTTCGAATTGCCGCAGTGCATACGTGTTTCAATGTCGTGAACACCATTGTTTTTTTCCCATTTGCAGGATTGTTAGGCAAACTGTTAGAGCGTCTTGTGCCGCAGAAGTTGCACAAAGAGAAACCACATCTTACTCGTCTGGATATTCGTATGTTGGATACTCCCGTAATGGGGATCGAACAATCTCGCGTTGAAGTCTTGCGCATGGCAGATGGTTGCAAGAAAATGATGAACTGGCTTGCCGAGCTTTCCGAGCAGAATGGGGAACCCGACCGCAAGCTAACTCAAAAACTGTTTCATCGTGAGGAGGTCCTGGACACGATTCAAGACGAAATAGTCATCTTTCTCTCTGACCTCTTATCTGCCAATTTGCCTCACGACGTGATTGACGAAGGGCGTCGTCAACTTCGAATGGCCGATGAATTTGAATCTATCAGCGATTACATCGCCAGTATTCTAAAATTCCAGATCAAGCTCCATGATCAGGGGTATGAAATGAACGAGACGATGAGTCAGCATCTTAAAAAATTGCACGCTACAGTATCCGCCTACATGCAGGTGGTTATCGAAGCCTGTATCCAGCGCAACTCGGCGGTCATCACTAAAGCCAACACTATGCGAGGCGAAATCAAGCATCTGGTCCGCACGCTTCGTAAAGAACACTTGCAACAGATGACCGATGAAAAGATAGCTCCCTTTGTCAACGTGGCCTTTACCTCGGCTCTCAACTCATACGTTCGAGTGAGCGATCATACCCTAAATGTTGCCGAATCGTTGGCCGCAATGAAGTAAATTGAATAACCATCGCCTTTCGGCATGGCTATCAAAAATCGTGCATCAAGATTCTTTTCCTCTTGCTCAAAGCCACACGAACGTCCAACATAACATGCATGTGGCCTTCTCGTTTGTTTTGGAAACTATTCATAGCATCGGCGATGCTCGTCATCCTAGCCGTCGGTGCTTGCGTGCTCATTGTTTCCGGTTGGCAGGAAGACCAACTCATTGCTCAGGCTCGTCAACGACTTCGTGACACCGCGTACCTGGTTCGGGAAGATATTGGAACCGACTTTGTCTCCGGCGATCGTCTGCACTTACAGGAAAAGCTTTACCGGATTGGTTCGACTACGAATATCCGATTTACCATCGTCGACATGAAAGGGAATGTATTAGCCGATTCGGAGCAGGACTCGCTTGAATCGGTTGATGCGATGGAGAACCATTTGTCTCGAAAAGAGTTTGTCCAAGCCACACATGAAGGGGAGGGCCAGTCCCGGCGCCGCAGCCCGACCCTTGGCATCCCTTTTCTGTATTACACCCTTTCAATCCGAGATGGGGAAAACACAGTCGGCTATGTCCGCGCGGCGTTGTCTGTTATACCACTAAATGAACAGGTGGCGTCGATCCACAAGCTGATTGCTTTGGTCGGTTTGGGAGTCACATTAACTGCCCTGATTATTGCGTATTGGCTGACCAAGCGCCTGATAAGCCCGATCAATGTGCTGACCGATGCTGCTGAGGCTATCGGCGAGGGACAATACTCACAGCGCGTACGGATCCATACGAACGACGAACTGGGGAGTCTTGCCCGATCGTTTGAGCGAATGAGTAGCGAACTTGGGGCCCGCGAAACCCAACTCCGCGAGAGCGTTGAGCGTCAAACGACTGTCCTGGAGGGGATGGTCGAAGGAGTAATTGCCGTCGATCGGCATGAGCACGTGTTATTCGCGAACTCAGCCGCAGGCAAGAAACTTAATTTCTCCCCGGATAAGGTGGCGGGTCGGCCTCTGTTGGAGGTGGTCCGCAACCATGAACTTCGCACGCTCGTTCAGCAATCGCTTGAGAGTAGTCAGCCCATTCGCGGAGAGATTACCTGGCAGTCAAAGAAGAACCTACTCACTCTTGACGTGCAAGCCACCCAGTTAGCTGGCACTCCACCAGAGGGAGTCGTACTGGTTTTGCACGACGTCTCAGAACTCAAGAGGCTTGAAGGCCTGCGACAGCAGTTCGTAGCAAACGTGTCTCATGAACTCAAGACGCCACTGAGTTCGATTAAAGCCTACACCGAGACGCTCCTCAACGGTGCCTTGGAAGATCAATCCCACGCCAGGCAATTTCTCTCACGCATCGATGATCAGTCGAATCGGTTGCACGAACTTATCTTAGATCTCTTGAGTATTGCCCGGATTGAGTCCGGCCAAGCCCAGCTTAATGTTACAAACCTAACGCTTCATAAAGTCGTAGAAGCCTGTCTTGAAGATTATCAAGAACGTGCCAGGGCAGGAGGGATCACCCTTGTCAATGAGATCACAGATCATGCATTGCAGGTTTTCGCCGAAGAGGAGGGGCTTTTACAGATCCTCAGCAATCTGGTGGACAATGCAATTAAATACACCCCAGCGGGGGGCAGGGTATCGATCCGCTGCTGCACAGAAAACAAGGAAGCAGTGATAGAAGTTTCTGATACGGGAATTGGAATTGATCAGGAACATCACGACCGACTCTTCGAGAGGTTTTATAGAGTGGACAAAGCCCGCTCGCGGGAACTTGGTGGCACTGGTCTGGGGCTAGCCATCGTCAAGCATCTTTGCCACGCCATGCAAGGCAGCGTTTCCGTGGTGAGTACTCCTGGCAAAGGGAGTACGTTTGCAGTCCGGCTTCCCCTAGCCGACTACCAGAATTCCCCGGCTATCTCCTAGGTAATCCGTATTCTTCCCGGTTTTTTGATCTTCTCGCATCAGTATTCCCTGGTTTCGTGAAGAATTCTTAACGCATTCTTCACAATGACTGGCTAGATTAATGCAATCAAAGGCAAGCAAGAGGCCCCTCTTACAGATAAGGAACTTTCGTGAAAAACATGAATATCTTCTTAAGCCTGGTCAGTTCGTTTTTGACATGTCTGATCCTTGCTAGCGGGTGCAGTAAGTCCGCTCCCAGTGGCGCTGGTTCCGCCTCAAATCCCGAACAGTCCACCCCCAGTGGCAGCATCCGCATTGATGGATCGAGCACCGTTTTTCCTATCTCTATGGCGGTTGCCGAAGAATTTGGCGCGGCCTTTCCTAAAATCAAAGTACCCGTTAAACAGTCGGGGACCGGTGGCGGCATGAAGCAGTTCACTGTCGGCGAAGTCGATATTTGCAATGCTTCGCGCGAGATTAAAGACTCTGAACTCGAAGCCTGCAAAGAACATGGCGTTGAATTTATCGAACTGACTGTGGCCTTCGATGGTATGGCCATCGTTGCCAATCCAGAAAATGATTGGTGTCAGTGCATCACGGTCGAGCAGCTTAAGAACATCTGGCGACCCGAGAGCGATGGCCAAATTACCAAGTGGAGTGATGTAAATCCTGATTGGCCTGAGGAAGAATTAAAGCTCTATGGGCCGGGAACCGATTCAGGCACCTTCGAGTATTTTACCGAGGCGATCGTTGGAGAAGCCCGTGCGAGCCGGCCAGACTTCACGGCCAGCGAAAATGATAATGCTCTCGTACGCGGGGTAGCTGCCGACAAGGGAGCACTTGGCTACTTCGGCTACGCCTACTTTGCCGAAAACAAAGATTTACTCAAGCTACTTGAGGTAAACAACGGTACCGACTGTGTTGCGCCTAGCGATGAAACTGTGCGTGAGGGCACCTACACGCCGCTGTCTCGACCGCTGTTTATCTATGTGAGTAAAGAATCTCTGAAGCGACCGGAAGTCAAACAGTTCGTCGATTTTTATTTGGACAATGTAGAACAACTGTCCAGTGAAGTTGGGTATGTTCCCATTACCGACGACGTAGCGGAAGAAAACAGGAAACAACTCGAAGGCGCGCTCGACAAGTCCTAATAGGCTTGGATGAGTAGTTCTTTATCTAGAGGTTGACTCAAAATGCCGCAAATTGCTGCTACCGAAGTCTTAATTGCTTCCCGCGGACGCTGCAACCTACGTACGGTTTTTGAGGGCATCCTTCATGCGGTGCTGCTGGCCTGTGCTGTCGTTTCAATCATTACCACTGTGGGCATCGTGTTGGTTCTGCTTCTGGAATCGTTGCAATTCTTCCGCGATGTTTCTGTCTGGGAGTTTCTTACCGGCACCAAGTGGTCTCCCCTCTTGAAACCACAGCACTTTGGTATCCTTCCTTTGTTCTGTGGAACTTTCTTAGTTGCAGCAGGTTCGTCAGTGATTGCCATACCTATCGGGTTAGGTACGGCAATTTTTCTCAGCGAGTATGCCCCACCCGTAGTTCGGGACATTGTGAAACCTTTGCTCGAAGTGCTTGCAGGCATCCCTTCAGTGGTGTTCGGCTATTTAGCAGTGGTGTTTGTGTCGCCAATCATCAAGGAACTCTTTCCAAGTGCAGAAGTGTTTAATGCAGCCAGTGCCTGTATCGTCGTTGGTTTTATGATCTTGCCAACAATAGTATCGCTCAGCGAAGACGTTCTTCGTTCTGTTCCTCGCTCTTTGCGGGAGGCGGCTTATGCCCTGGGGGCTACCAAGCTGGACGTCACAGTCGGTGTTGTCGTCCCGGCAGCCATGTCCGGAATCATGGCCTCATTTCTTTTGGCGATCGCACGGGCAGTGGGAGAAACCATGGCAGTTACTCTGGCGGCAGGTGCCACTCCCAAATTGACACTCAGTTTTTTTGAGAGCATTCAAACTATGACGGCTTATATCGTTCAAGTCAGTCAAGGGGATACCCCAGCTGGTACACTTGAATATCGTACAATTTTTGCCGTCGGCCTTACCCTGTTCATCTTTACGCTCTCGCTGAACGTCGTTGCCCAATGGATTCTTAACCGAGTGCGGGAGAAATACGAATGAAACTCCATGCACATTCCAAGAGTCGACCTTATGCGAAATTTGCCTCGACCTGCTTTGCTGTCATGTGTGGCTTCTGTACCGTGCTGAGTGTATTAGTATTGCTCGTCGTGCTGTGGAACATTTTCAGCTATGGTTGGAGTGCGCTTTCGTGGAACTTCGTCACCAGCTGGCCCTCGCGCTTCCCTGCGAAAAGCGGTATCTGGTCGGCGTTGATTGGAAGTCTGTATTTGATTGGAGTTACGGCCGTCGTATCGGTTCCTGTCGGTGTCGGCGCGGCAATTTACCTGGAGGAATATGCTCCTCCTAGCCGCTGGCGAACTCTTGTGCAAGTCAATATTGCCAACCTGGCCGGTGTCCCCTCCATAGTTTACGGTATCCTGGGGCTTGGCCTTTTTGTGCGCATGATGCATCTAAACCGTAGCGTAATCGCCGGTGGACTGACCCTTTCGCTGGTGGTTCTACCGATTATTATTCTCTCCGCTCAAGAATCGCTGCGGGCTGTTCCCAGCACGATTCGTCAGGCTTCCTATGCTTTAGGCGCGACACGGTGGCAGACTATTTGGCATCAGTTGCTTCCCGTGGCATTACCAGGAATTCTGACAGGTGTGATACTCTCCTTGTCCCGGGCCTTAGGCGAGGCTGCGCCCCTGGTGGTTGTTGGAGCAGCAACCTTTGTCGCGTTCACACCAGAGAACTTGATGACAGATGAATTTAGCGCACTACCGATTCAAATATTTAATTGGACCGAGCAGCCCCAAAAAGACTTCCATCAGCTAGCGGCAGCTGGAATTATTGTGTTGTTGGTCGTACTAATCTCGATGAATGCCCTAGCAATTATACTTCGGCAAAGATTTGGTAAGAAAGTGAAGTGGTGAGTTGTTGGGATGGCGAGTAAGCGAATTCTTACTCACCAATTTTTTTCCTTTAATCTGAGCAATGAATAGAATGGCTAATAACACCTTGATAGCCGATGAGGTATCTTTCATGAGTGAAGCGGCTCCGATTCCTTTGCGCGTTACCACTCCTACGGTACGACAACCTGCTGTGGCCCGGAATGTGACCGAATTGTCTGAGAGAGCTAAGAAAGTTGCCGCCATCGACGTGGATTTTTTCTACGGTACACACCAGGCCCTCCATGGGATTTCGCTGGAGGTGCCGGAAAACTGTGTTACCGCGTTAATTGGTCCTTCTGGCTGTGGAAAGAGTACGTTCTTGCGTTGTTTGAATCGCATGAACGACATGATTGATGAAACGGCTTTGAAAGGCCAGATCCTGCTCGATGGGATCGATATCTATCAGCGGGGCACCGATGTCGTCGAGCTCCGCAAGCGTGTAGGAATGGTTTTTCAAAAGTCGAATCCCTTCCCCAAATCAATCTATGAAAACGTGGCCTATGGTCCTCGAGTGGCTGGTATAAAAAAACGTGCGGTGCTCGACGAGATAGTGGAAAAGTGCCTCCAGCAGTCTGCGTTATGGGACGAGGTCGAAAATCGGCTCGACGATTCGGCTTTGCAGCTATCAGGAGGCCAGCAGCAGCGGCTCTGCATCGCCCGTGCCTTGGCCACGAATCCCGACGTGTTGCTGATGGACGAACCAGCTTCAGCTTTAGATCCGAAATCAACCGCCGCGATCGAAGACTTAATCTTCGAATTAAAGTCCAATTACACTATCGTCATAGTCACCCATAACATGCAGCAAGCGGCGCGTGTTTCAGACCAAACTGCCTTTTTCTACGAGGGTCATCTGGTAGAGGTGGGTTCGACCACCGATATGTTCACCAATCCTGGTGAAAAGAAAACGGAAGATTATATCACCGGCCGCTTTGGTTAAGCATTCACCCACTCATTTCATTAACTATGTCAAAACACCTCAATCGTGATTTAGAAGCACTTGAGCAGGACCTACTTGCCCAATCCTCGATTGTCGAGAGGATGATTTTAGAAGCGGGCAAAGCAATGACAGAAATGCAAACGGGACTCTTATCTAAATTACTCGCTGACGAAGACATGGTTAACCGAGGAGAAGTTCGCATCGAAGAGGAATGCCTCAAAATTCTGGCGCTGCATCAGCCCGTTGCGGTGGATCTTCGCCGTGTAGCGACCGTGCTCAAAATCAATGCCGACCTGGAGAGAATCGCAGACCTGGCAGTCAATCTTGGTGAGCGAGCTCAGAGTCTTGTGAACTTTCCTTCCTTTCACTTTCCTGGCCGTCTGGAAGACATGGTCGATGTTGCCACAGGGATGGTTAGAGATTCTTTGGATGCTTTTGTGAGGCTGGATGTCGAATTGGCACGTGAGATCCGGCTCCGAGATGACAAGGTTGACGACTTCAACCGAGAAGTAATCGATGAACTGCAAGAGATTGTACGTTCCGACAAAGGTGAGATTGAACCCGCTCTCTTTTACTTCTCAGCCTCGCGCCATATTGAACGGATTGCTGATCATGCCACGAATATTGCTGAGGATGTCATTTACTTGGTGGATGGGGAGATCGCTCGCCATCGTAACGAGGATTTCACCTTTTTCTGATAGGTTTTAATGCAACGTGTTTGATATTTGGCTTCCACAAGGTGACTCACATTAGGAAAAAATGGCAAAGGCAAAGATATTAGTTGTCGAAGACGATACCTCACTGGGTGAGGTCCTCGAGTACAATCTAAAACAGGAAGGATATGAGATTCATCTTAGCCGAGACGGCCAACAGGGGCTGCGCTTTGCCCGCGAGCAACGCCCCGACTTGATCGTACTCGATCTCATGTTGCCGTTGATCGATGGGCTTGAAGTTTGCAGACAATTGCGCTCCGATCCGGATACGAAAGAATTAGCAATATTGATGCTGACGGCCCGCTCCGAAGAGAGCGATGAGCTTGTAGGATTTACCGTTGGCGCTGACGATTACGTGACCAAGCCTTTCAGTGTAAAAGTCTTGTTGCAGCGCATAAACGCCCTCTTGCGCCGCAAAGATAGTGGAAGCGCTGAGCGTGAGATTCTCGTCAGCCAGGGAATTATGATCGATCGTATGCGCCACCGCGCAACCGCTGGAGGTATTGCACTCGATTTGACACCCAGTGAGTTTGGCCTCCTTTCCGCCCTCGTCCGTCAACCTGGCCGAGCCTTTTCGCGAGCCGAGCTCATTGACACGGCACTAGGAGACGATGTCATGGTGCTCGAGCGTACGATCGACGTGCATATCCGCTCACTGCGAAAGAAACTCGACACCCATGCCGATTTGATCCAAACCGTACGCGGCATTGGTTATCGTCTCCGCGATCCAACGGACTTAGTACTCACGGAGTGAAGTTGCGTGAGCATGGCGGCGTAGATTGAGGATCACTTCAAATGAACTCCCCTGATTCTCCACAGCCGGGGCAGCTCAAACGGCGTAGCTGCTCCAAATAGCGTTCGTGAAGCTCCTCTTGGCTTGGAGCCGGTCTGTGGCTGGTCGGCAATTCACGAGAATATTCCTTTGGCAGGATTTCATGCTGATTCGGCGGGATGTTCGACTGAGACATAGATTCTACCTGTTTCTCTGAGCCACGTGGATAAGTCAGCCGCAAATAGTATACAAAAGTATAGTATATCTATTAAATCGCAGAGTGCAAGGCGCAATGGTAACCCTTGCCAAATAGTTAGACATTTCGCTGCGAGCAGGGTGAACTATTTGTCTACGGAGAACTTGAAGATGGTTTGCGATTTGAGAGTTTCGCCGGGTTTGAGAATGGTGTCAGGGAAGCTCGGTTGGTTGGGGCTATCGGGGAAGTGCTGCGTCTCGAGGACGAGTCCGCCACGATGGACATAGGGCTTGCCGCTTTTGCCGTTGAGATTGCCCCTCAGAAAGTTACCGCAATAAAACTGCATTCCCGGTTCTGTGGTAAATACTTCGAGCACACGGCCAGTAGTCGGTTCATAGAGCCGGGCAGCGAGTTCCAATTCCCCTTCGCCTTTCGTACGATTGAGTACCCAGTTATGATCGTAGCCGCCACCGAATTGAAGTTGTTCGTCAGTCTGCTCGATATCACGCCCTATCCTCTTTGCCTCACGAAAGTCGAACGGCGTGCCATCAACCGGTGCCAATTCGCCAGTTGGGATTAGTGTGGCATCGACCGGCGTATAGCGGAGCGCGTTAATCATCAGTTCATGATCAAGGATCGTTCCTTCGCCTTCTCCTTTCAGATTGAAGTAAGCATGTTGCGTTAGATTGACAGGGGTGGATTTGTCGGTAGTCGCCTCGTAATCGATCACAATTTCATTGTCATCAGTAAGAGTATAAGTAACATTTACGGTCAGATTGCCGGGGTAGCCCTCTTCCATGTCTTTGGCTAAGTAAGTGAACTTTACACTGTTGTCGCCGACGATCTCTGCATCCCAGACGACCTTGTCAAAGCCAATATTTCCACCGTGTAGTGAATTAGGGCCGTTGTTGAGAGCCAGTGTGTACTCCGTGCCTTCAAGGGTAAACTTTCCATTCGCAATGCGATTGCCGTAGCGACCAACCACCGCTCCGAAATAAGGTCTGTCGATGGCATTTATGTAGCCTGCAAGGTCGTCGTAACCAAGGGTAACGTCCGCCATATTGCCTTCACGGTCGGGGACCACAAGGGTAGTGATGATGGCACCATAGTTGGTCGCTTTAACGACCATGCCTTGACTGTTGGTAAGTGTAAATTCTTCGATCGAGTCGAAGTCTGCGACAGTCACTTTTGCCGAGGTAAGCGAAGTAATAAGGAGCAGCATAGTAGGAGTCAGCAAGATAGATTTTGTCATTTGAGAAACTTCCAAATCTGGGGGTGAAAAGATACGATCTTATCGGCAAGAGAAAAAAGGAAAAGTGCCATCAATTCTTATTTTTAGCGACTTCATGGCTTTCGCAAGTGGTAATGTTTTAGACAATTGAAGTTTCTACCATCGGATGACATTGGAAAAACCATGATTGAGATAAACGATAAAATCCAGGCAAGCGATTTCTTGTCCCGTCTGGAAGTTTTTTGGCAGGCCTCGGCGAGCGCCATCGATGCAGTCGAGGCGAGCTGCCCTCCCGGGTCTGCTTCGCCTGTGTTTACCGTGGCAGGCAAATACACTGCCAAGGGGTGGACCGAGTGGACTCAAGGCTTTCAATATGGCTCGGCCCTGTTGCAATTTGATGCGACAGGCGACGAGCGATTTATGGAGGTGGGGCGTCAGAGGACCGTTGAGGTCATGGCTCCGCATCTAACGCATACAGGGGTACACGATCACGGTTTCAACAATGTGAGCACTTACGGCAATCTGTGGCGATTGATGAATGAGGGTCGGATTGCGGAGACAGAATGGGAGCGAAACTTCTACGAGCTAGCACTGAAGGTGACAGGGGCAGTGCAAGCGGCACGATGGTCGGTCACCCGTGATAATGGCGGATACATCTATTCCTTCAATGGTCCGCAATCGCTGTTTGTCGATACGATCCGTTCCTGTCGGGCCTTGGCATTGTCACACCAATTAGGGCACGCCCTTATGGGCGAACGAGACGAAAAGATCTCTCTTTTAGGCCGTCTGATACAACATGCCAATTCCACGGCTCGGTACAATCTTTGGTATGGCGAAGGACGTGATGCGTATGATCTGCGGGGGCGCACCGCACACGAGTCTGTGTTTAACACCAACAACGGCGATTACCGTTGCCCTTCGACTCAGCAGGGCTACTCTGCATTCAGCACTTGGACCCGTGGTCTTGCATGGGCGATGGTTGGGTTCGCCGAACAACTGGAGTGGCTTTCGACGCGCGGTGATGACGAATTAGAGGGTTTTGGCGGACGCGTTGAAATCGAGGCGAATTTTCTGAAAGCTGCAATGGCGACAAGTGATTTCTACATCGACGAAACTCCTGTTTGTGGAGTGCCTTACTGGGATACCGGCGCACCCGGACTCGCCAAGCTGGGAAGTTTTCTGGACAGACCGGCGGAGCCTTTCAATGATTTCGAACCGGTAGACAGTTCTGCAGCAGCAATTGCGGCTCAAGGATTATTACGCCTGGGGAGTTTTCTCACGGCACGAGGTGAACCCAGCGCAAAGCGCTATTGGCAGGCAGGGCTGACTGTAGCCAACACTTTGCTTGGTGAACTATATCTCTCGACAGATAACAAACATGAAGGCCTGCTGCTGCACTCAGTGTATCACCGTCCCAATGGTTGGGACTATATTCCGCCCGATCAGAAAGTACCCTGCGGTGAGTCGAGCATGTGGGGAGATTATCATATGCGGGAGTTGGCCCTGATGATTGGACGGGAAGCGAATGGGCAACCTTATTACACTTTCTTTGGACCAATCCAATAAGTGAGTGGAACACATGGCAGAAACGCTTAGGAAAGTCGCACTCGTGACAGGGGGATCTCGGGGGATCGGTCTGGGGATTGCCCGGCAATTGGCTGAGATTGGGTTTGATCTGGCCATCAATGGCCGGCGCGAGGAAGCCACGGTCGCCGATGCGTTGGAAGAACTGGAGTCGCTCGGTGCCACGGTGCTTTACTGTCAGGCAGACATCGCGGATGCCAATGGGCGAGCAGAGATGCTCACGCGTATTCGCGAACGATTTGGTCGTCTCGACGTGCTCGTGAACAATGCTGGTGTGGCACCAGAAGTTCGAGCTGATCTCTTGGACGCAACCGAAGAGAGTTTCGACCGTTTGATCGCCATCAATCTGCGGGGTCCGTACTTTCTTACTCAGGCAGTGGCCCGCTGGATGGTGGAGCAGCGCGAGGCGGAGCGGTCGTTTGCTGGAATGATTGTGAACATCACATCAGTCTCTGCAACTTTGGCCTCGGTAAATCGAGGAGACTACTGTATTTCGAAAGCGGGAATCGCAATGGCAACCCAGTTGTGGGCACTGCGCCTTGCTGAGTTTGGCATTCAGGTTTATGAGGTGCGTCCCGGTGTGATTCGCACCGACATGACGGCGGCGGTGAGCGAGGTGTACGACAAGCGGATCTCTGAGGGCCTCACTCTGGAGCCGCGGTGGGGAACGCCAGAAGATGTGGGCAAAGCTGTCGGGATGCTCGCCCGCGGAGATTTGCCCTATGCGACTGGCAATGTTTTATTGGTGGATGGCGGTTTGACCGTGCCGAGGCTGTGAAGAGATAATTAGGGCCATGCAGTTCTTAGTGGCATGTGAATAGGGTACCCTCTGCGACTAATACATCGTGAGATTGCCAAGACTCTGTCTGGAGAGCGAATCCAGGAAGGCTGAGATGAATCTCGTCCAAGCTTGCTCTAGTACAGGGTACAGATGTTTTCTCGTGAGTTGACCCACCCCCTGGGCGTACTTAAACTAAAGGGTCCAGGGGACTTCGGTGGATTTTAGCCTGCTCAGGCAACTGGCCAAGCCTCTACTAGGATGTTGAACTCGGAACCTGCGCCATGCTTGCCAAACGTGTGATCCCTTGTCTGGATGTAGACCGTGGCCGAGTCGTTAAAGGGACCAATTTTGTGAAACTCCGCGATGCGGGGGATCCAGTGGAAGTGGCGGCCCGCTACGAGCAGGAAGGCGCAGACGAACTCGTGTTTCTCGATATCTGCGCGAGTCACGAAGGGCGTGACATTATGCTCGACGTGGTGCGACGCACGGCCGAGCAAGTATTTATGCCGCTCACCGTGGGAGGAGGCATTCGAAATCTCGATGATATTCGCCAGCTCTTGCTGGCTGGGTGCGATAAAGTTTCGATCAATTCAGCGGCGGTCCGCGATCCCGAATTTGTTCGTGCGGCGGCTTTGCGGTTCGGTAAACAGTGCATCGTCGTGAACATCGATCCGAAACGCGTCATACACGACGGCCGCGAAATATGGGAAGTGTTTATCAATGGAGGACGCGTTGGCACTGGCCTGGAGGCTGTCGATTGGGCGCAACATGTAGAAAGTTTAGGTGCGGGTGAGATTGTGCTTACAAGCATGGATGCAGATGGCACCAAGGACGGCTATGACTTAGAAATTACAGCGGCGGTGAGTGAGGCAGTATCGGTTCCCGTGGTTGCCAGCGGTGGGGCGGGGTGTCCTCAGCATCTGGCAGATGCCGTGACAATCGGCAAGGCGGACGCGGCGCTGGCTGCAAGTATTTTTCACTTTGGCGAATATACGATCCAGGAAACGAAGCGTGTGATGGCTGAGCAAGGTGTCGTCGTACGGTTGGCGGCCTGAAATTTTCTGCGGAGGCATTTATGGCAAATTCCCCGAGTAAATCATCCATTAGCGAAGCGGATTATGATAGTTTTGTGGCCCGGCACCAAGAGCTCGAAGTCAACAAGCTCTTTCGCGCCTGCGTCAAGCTGGAAGCCAGCGACCTGCATCTCAAAGTAGGTCGGCCTCCCATGGTGCGTGTGGATGGATCGCTCAGGCCGATGAATCGCGGTCCCGTTGACGACGAAGAGATGGTGCGTCTTTGCTTCCCGCTGATGAATGAGCGGAGTCGAAAGATTTTCGATCATGATGGAGGTGCTGACTTTGCTCATATGTGCGACGTGGACGGGACCAATTGGCGTTTCCGTGTGAATCTGATGCAACAGTTGGGTCACATCGGCATGGTGGCTCGTCGGGTGAATAGTTGGATCCCCGACTTCGAAGGGCTCAACTTGCCAGCGTCCATGGAGCGTCTCTGTACTTACGATCAGGGAATGATTCTTTTGGCAGGCGTCACTGGTTCGGGGAAAAGCACAACGATTGCCTCCATGCTCAACTGGATCAATCACCGCTATCGAAAACATATTTTGACGCTCGAAGACCCGATCGAATTTGTGTTTACCGAGGACAAGTGTCTCATCAACCAGCGTGAGATTGGCCTGGACGTGGTGGACTTCGAAGTCGGAATGAAGCATGCCGTGCGCGAAGATCCAGACGTGATGCTGGTGGGCGAAATGCGTGACAAGGAAACTTTCATGACGGCGATTCACGCGGCAGAAACCGGTCACTTGGTTTTCGGAACGATTCACGCCAGTACGGCTTCCTCGACGATTGGCCGTATTCTGGACCTTTTTCCACAGGACATGCACGGAGCCCTGCGGAGCGCGATTGCGATGAACATGAAAGGAATTGTCGCTCAGAAACTGCTCAAATCGATCAAGCCGGGCGTTGGTCGGGTGCCAACCGTAGAGATCATGACGTTCTCGCCCACCGTCAGAAAGCTGGTTCTGGAAGAAGAGGATCATCGGCTCAATGGTGCGATCCGAGTCGGCAAGGAAGACGGTATGCAGAATTTCACGCAGAGTTTGAAGCAATTGGTCGACGATCAACTGATCGACCGCGAGGTGGCCCTGGAAGTTGCCCCCAATCGCGAAGAATTGAAGATGGCACTCAAGGGAATCGACGTTTCGCAAGGTGGTATGATTTGATGCGGACATTGACCAGTAGTTTTGCAGTAATTTCAGCTTCGTTCTTCTTGTTTGTCGCTGCGCAGACTTGTTTTTTAAGTGAAACTATGTGGGCTCAGACGAGCCTCGGGGAACTGGGTGCCACGCAATCGATTCAGAACGAAATGCGAGGCAATGCTGCCCAACCTGGCACAGGCAATCAGGAGCAGCCTCCTGAAGCTGCCCAGCCCGCTTCGCAAGGCGAGAGCGCGGCTGGCACTGGCGATTTTGCCCAACAAGCCCTCACCATGAGTTTCAGCTTGGCGACGCTCCTCAAGTTGTCTGGCATGGTCGTGATCTTTTGGATGTGGGTTGCAGCAGGCGATTGGGTCAATCGCGATTGTCAGATTCACGGCTTGGGTTGGCACAAATGGAGCCTCATTTATTATCTTCCGTTTGTGTTAGTGACTTTCGTCTTGTTCTTTGTGCCAGCTCCCAGTTGGCTGCGGGCGACACTGATGTTTGTCACTTTCGTTGCAACCTGGGTCCCCTATGTATTGGTGCACAACAAGAACGTCGAACCACATGAGACGGTTCTCACCGGATCGTGGTGGCGCTATGCCATTGCCGCCACACTCAGCAGCATTGGCATCAAGATGAGTGCCGAGCGCAAGGCGGACTACGAAAAGGGAGCCCCTGTCGAATTGATGGCCATGGGGGCAGAAGACCTGGCTACCAACAATGCAAACCTGATCGCGGCCCGGCATTCTCCCGGTTATCTGCTGCTCAAGGAGGCTTTTGCTGAGCTAGTCAAACGCCGCGGAGACAAACTCATGCTTGATTTTGCACAGCAGGGGGTCACGGTGCGTTATGAGATCGATGGTGTTTGGCACAGTGGCGAACCGCGTGACCGAGAATCGAGCGATGTGATGTTGGCTGTGATTAAGACCTTGGCAAATTTGAACGTCAAAGATCGTAAAAGCAAGCAGCAGGGTCAATTCGGAGCCAAGTATGAAGGAAAGACTTACATCTGTCCTGTCGTTACCCAAGGGGTGACCACCGGCGAACGGGTCGTGGTGACTCGCATCGGTGAGAAACAAAACATGGTGCACTATTCCGACCTTGGTATGCGTGAAGGTCTGCAAAAGCAATGGGCAGAGATTATGGCTGCCGAGTCAGGATTAGTGATTTTCTCAGCCCTTCCCGGTGGGGGACTGACTACCATGATCAATGTCTCGCTGGAAGAGACGGATCGGCTCATGCGCGATTTTGTCGCCATCGAGGAGGTTTCCAATCGCGAACACGACATACAGAATATATCCGTTACAACTTATGATGCCTCGAAAGGCGAAACCCCGGCGACGGTCCTTCCCCCACTGATTCGTACATATCCCAATGTATATGTGCTCAGAGACATGACCGACTTGGAGGCAGCCAAGTTGTTGTTCAAGGAAGTTCAGGACGAACATTTGGTGGTAACGAGTATCCGTGCCAAGGAAGCCGCTGAAGCTTTGCTGAGATTCTTGCAACTTAAAATGCCAGCGAAAGAATTTGCCAGGACAACAAAGGGAGTCCTTTACCAGAGATTGATTCGCAAGTTGTGTCCCGACTGCAAAGTGGGCTATGCACCACCAGCTGATGTGCTCCGCAAGCTAGGCATCCCAGCCGGAAAAGTCGAGCATCTTTATCGTCCCCCTAAGCCGGAAGAAATCGAAAAACCATGCAAGACGTGTCAAGGCTTGGGTTATCTTGGCCGCACAGGTTTATTCGAACTCCTGGTACTTAACGATAAAATGCGCGAGATTCTGATCAAACAACCAAAACTTGCTCTGCTGAAAGAAGCCGCGCGAGCGGCACGACAGCGATCGCTACAGGAAGAAGGTGTGCTGCTGGTTGCCCAAGGAACGACGTCGCTCCAGGAATTAACACGGGTTTTGCAGCAGTAGTGCTTGCTTCCGTAGATGATTGATTAAACTCGAAAGGAAATATCAATGCTGTATCTGGCCATTTTGATATGTGCTTTGCTGTTTGCGGGAGTTGCGATGACGGTAAATGAAGGATTGTGGAGCAATGCCATCGCGCTTATGAGCGTTATGCTGGGTGGACTGGCCGGGATTTTTCTCGGTGTACCGGCTGGAAACTTTCTGTCAGAACAAGCTGGGAAAGGTCCAGACAACGCCTGGTATTTCGTCTTCGCGGGAGTCTGGGGAGTTTTTACAGTTGCAGTGCTGTTGACTCGTGTTGTGGCGGATCGTACGTCGCGCACCAAGATGCGGTTTATCCCCCTGGTGGACAAGTTTGGCGGACCTTTGGTAGGGATTCTGGTGGCGGTGATGTTTGCCAGTTTCGCCGCTTATACCCTCGATCGGATTCCAATTAAGGCGGGAGAATGGAAATATACAGATAGCCCCGGTTTCGCGCAATCCGTATTCACTTATGTACGTGCACCCTTCTGGAATGTAGCAAATGCATTCGCCTCTGCTGAAAGCATCGACAAATCGTTTATTTCGAGCAATCCGTAGACCTGCTGTCGTGATTTGAACAGTCGCTTAAGTGGCGTAGTCCACGATGTTCGATTCAATACCCATGCGGAGCATTTGACATGGAAGCTTACGACGCCGACGAACTCGTATCGTACCGGTCTCTGAGTAGTCTGGCGATTGTTGCGCTCGTACTGGGGCTGATCTCTCCGTTGGTGTTGCTCTCGCCATTGTTTATGGTCATTCCACTGGCGGGAATTGCGGCTTCATTGCTGGCTATCTACAAGATTCGAACCCAATCAGAAGTGCTGACCGGTGTGACGCTTGCCAAGATCGGTCTCTTTCTCTGCGTTTTCTGTTTGATTGTAGCACCCACCAAGACTACCGTTCGTTCGCGGCTCTACGAGCAACAGGCTGATCAAGCTGCCCGGCAATGGCTCAATACTCTGGCCGAAGGGGATTTGTCAGAGGCACTCAAACAGATTACCCCCGATGCGTTGAGGGGACTCACTCCGCCCAGAAATTCTGGGGGTCCTCCCACGTCTCGAACACCCACGCAGCCTTCAGATCAAGATGCCTTAAATTCAATGGCTAAAGACGACCTTGTCGAGAAGCTTCGCACACAGACAAATGACGGTCCCCTGACTATGGAAAGTCGCGTTACGGAGTTGGATCGTCTGCGTTCTCAACCCACAATTAGACTGGAATATGAAGTTAACACTGGGGATGATACTTTTTCTGTTGAGATAATCTGTGTACGGCTCAGCCGTCTCAACCGTGGAGATATTTGGCAGGTTGGAGGCTGGAAACTCATCGATTCACATGCTCACTAACGCTGCTTAATCTTTTCAATTTTCACGGCCAAATGGTTTGAATTTTCTCCAAAAAACCCATTTTCCAATAACACAAGAACAACGGTTTGTGAAAAAATTGGGGAAAGGACAATTCGGAAACCTTCATGGTAACATGCCGGTAACATAGCTCTCCTATTCTTGAGATCGTGAATCCTATGGTTGGGTTCAGGTTGTCGGGGAATTGTGAACTAACGGATGCCTGATTTGGTCATCCAGACCGATCATCTGCGAGCTAGACTCGGGTATTTTTTGTCTCTAAAGATCACCTTGCAGCAAGTGTTAAACTTTGCAGGTTAGGATGATTTGACGTCTTCTCTGGGACAGTCTTCCAAGCCACGAAATACGATCATCGCAGGCTAATAGCCAGTGAAAATCGTCACAATCATCACGGCTTACCATTTCTTAGATGTTATCACTGGAGTTCTCAGAGAATCGTGATGTACTAGCTCGATTGTCGCAGCAGTCATAGTCGATACATGAGAGCGAGGCGGACGCATATCCCGCGAATACGGTCCCCCTGTCGACCGTCCATAGGGGACCCGAGTTCGTCAAAAACACCCTTGCCCCGAAGCAGAAGTTGGTTGGAACCTAAACAGCACACGGGCAGAACAGAAGGAGCTATAAGGTGAAATTAAAAACTTGGACAGCAAGTCTCGCTGCTCTAGTGTTTTCAGCGGCGCCAGTGTTCGCCGTCGAAGGCAATGTGCAGTGGGAAACAGATTCCAACTTGCGACCTGCAAGTTGCGACAGCTGCTGCGATCCTTGTGATTGCGGCGACGCATGCCATTGCGGATGCGGAGTTGGTGGTGGTGGACTATTGAGTGGCATCGGTGGAGGTTGCTTGGAGAACTTCTCCCTGGGCGGCATGCTGGGAATCTATGATGATTCCCAATGGCAACTGGGTGGTTGGTCACAATTTGGCTACCACGACAGCTTCACTCCGCTTTCCTCTCCCGCTACCGGTCGTGGTACTGGTTTTGCATTCAATGACGTGCCTAAGGATTTGAACCTTCAACAACAATGGTTCTACTTTGGTCGCCAAGCAGATGGATCGAACGGGTTTGACCTCGGTTTCCGCAGTGACTTCATCTATGGTACCGATGCCCAGAAGACTCAAGCTTTTGGAAATCCTGGTGCTGAATGGGACAATGGCTGGGACAATGGTGTGTATGGCTGGGCCATTCCTCAGTTGTACGGCGAAGTAGCTATCAACGATCTCTCGATCAAGATTGGTCACTTCTTCACCATCGTGGGTTATGAAGTCGTTCCTGCAGTTGGTAACTTCTTCTACAGCCACTCCCTGACGATGTTCAACAGCGAACCGTTTACTCACACCGGTGTGTTATCGACTTACACTGGTTTCGAGAACCTCACTCTCTACAACGGTTGGACCCTTGGTTGGGACACTGGTTTTACCAATGCCAATGGTGGTAGCAACTACCTTGGTGGTTTCAGTGCCAATCTGCTGGACGACGTGACCTTAGCTTACATTCTCACCTACGGAAACTTTGGCTTGAAAGATGGTGGTGGAGATGACAGCTATGGACATAGCGTTGTCATGACTGCCAACCTGACCGATAAGTGGAGCTATGTCTTCCAGACCGACTATCTTGAGACCGACGACGAAAATGATGCCGGTCAGCCAGGTATCGACAACATCGGTATCAATCAGTACCTGTTCTACAACTGGAGCGATGCGATTGCCTTCGGTACTCGTATGGAATGGTGGAAAGGTACAGGACCAGCTGGTGGACCGTTCAACAGTCGTGCTTCACGATATGAGCTGACCAGTGGTGTGAATGTCAAGCTGCTAGACAACCTGATCTTGCGTCCCGAATTTCGCAAGGACTGGGTCCCCGCCGAAGACTTTGACGAGGACATGTTTGCCAGCGACTTCATCTTGACCTACTAAGTCCTGCTGGGTGGTCCTTCACCCTGCTCGACTAACGATTGCCATCCCCCTCGCCGAGGGTCGTCTCCGGACGGCCCTCGGTTTTTGTTTGCGATGGCGGTTTAGCCGATCACTACCGGCTTTTCCTCTTGGCGTTTGCGAAGTCTGGCGGCTATCTTGCGGCGGTTCCACCACCACACGCTCGAGCCTTTGAGTTCAAGCGTCTCCAAATCAGGCAATAGATCAACTAATGCCGCTACAGATCTGGTAACGGGAGTTTTAGTGAGATCAAGATTCCGCAACAGCTGAAATACCTCGCAGCGGAGAATTGTCTTGTCCGAAACCTGGCATCCAGGCAACTCCAACCGCGTGAGTTTATCCAGTGCTGCTGCTTCCTGAAGCATCGTGTTGAGCATTGGCTCGGCCTGCTTTGAGTTTTCCAGCCGGACGGCGGTAATCGACTCGGTCAAATCAGCGAAATCGCCGAAGGAACGCTGGAGCCATTCGACCGCGTTAGTTTCAACCTGGGCACCGAAAGCCGCCAGCTTGTCGGCTAGTTCTCGTGACTTGAGGTAGCCGTCCATCTGGCGCGCGATCCAGCCGCGGGAATCATGCTTGAATTCCAGGTACTGCTTTGCCTGTTCAAAGGCCTGATGCAAAGCATTGAATTTGTGGGGATCGCCACCCCGATCGGGGTGGAGGATCTTCGCCTTTTGAAAATAGGCCTGCCTGACATCCTCTTCGACGTAGGGAGGTCCCACGCCCAAGACGACCATGAAGTCGGGACGACCGTCAACATCGCGATGGACATGCGGAGTAGGCATGTCTTTCATTGTAAATGGCGAGCCGGAGGACGTCAGTCCCCGAAGTATTGAGGAATGCAACAGGAGAAATATCGGGAGCTTACGAATCCCGGCTTTCCTGCTATAATTGCGGGATTCTACCTAGAAAGGGAGCCTCACCATGCCGGATAAGTTGCCCGCCGCCACCGCACTGACTTTTGATGACGTGTTGCTGGAACCACGATTCAGTGAAGTGGTTCCCTCGGATGTTGAAGTGCGAACGGATCTCACTGAGCGGATTGAAATGCGGCTTCCCATTCTCAGCTCTCCCATGGATACGGTCACCGAGAATAAGATGGCCATCGCGTTGGCCCAGGAAGGGGGGCTGGGGGTGATCCACAAGAACATGTCCGTTGAGCGACAGACCGAAGAGGTGGACAAAGTCAAGCGGAGCGCGAATGGCATCATTGTGGATCCCATCACTTTGCCCCCATCCGCTAGCGTTGCTGTCGCCCGGCAGACGATGGATGAGTCAAATGTGTCCGGCATTCCGATCACTGAAGGTGGCCGATTGGTGGGTATTCTCACGCGTCGTGATCTGCGGTTTCTCGAAGACAACAGCCTGCCCATTGCTGAAGTGATGACCGGTGAGCCCTTGGTGACAGCAACGGGGACTGTAACGCTTGGGGAAGCTGAGAAGATTTTGATGGCAAAAAAGGTCGAGAAACTGTTGCTGGTTGACGAAGATTACAAACTGACAGGCCTGATTACGATCAAAGACATCGACATGATGCGGCGGTTTCCTCAGGCCTGCAAAGATGCTCAAGGGCGCTTACGAGTCGGTGCGGCAATCGGTGTGTTCGATTTTGAACGGGCCGCGAGTCTCATCGACAAAGACGTCGATTTTTTGGTCGTCGATAGCGCACATGGTCACTCATCGAATGTCATTGAAACTGTCAAACAGATCAAGACTCGGTGGGACATCGAAATTGTTGCCGGTAATGTGGCAACGACTGAGGGTTGCCGTGATCTGATCGCAGCGGGTGCCGACGCCGTCAAGGTGGGCATCGGGCCTGGTTCGATCTGCACGACGCGAGTGATCTCGGGAATCGGTGTGCCACAGATTACTGCGATACATAATGCTGCTCAGGCAGCGAAGGGATCCAAAGTCAGGATAATCGCCGACGGCGGAATCCGCTTTTCAGGAGATATTACGAAAGCCCTGGCGGCAGGTGCCCACGTCGTGATGCTGGGTGGCTTATTGGCAGGTCTGGACGAGAGTCCTGGCGAACGCGTCCTTTACAAGGGACGCACCTTTAAGACCTATCGTGGCATGGGTTCGTTGGGGGCAATGGTTCATGGTTCAAGCGAACGCTACCGCCAATCGAATGATGGCAGTGGCAACGGCAAGTTGGTCCCCGAAGGAGTCGAGGGCCGCGTGCCATACAAAGGTCCGTTAAGTCCCTACCTGTATCAACTGGTGGGGGGATTGCGGGCAGGAATGGGTTACTGTGGTACGAAAACTATCGAAGAGTTGCGCACGCACGCCCGATTTATTCAGGTTTCGCCGGCGAGTGTACGGGAGAATCATCCCCATGACATTGCAATCACGCAGGAAGCACCGAACTACACCGCTGAGTTTACCTCAGTTGAAGAGCACTGACCTGGCTCGTTGTCTGGCCGCTTGTCTGTTGGTCAGTTTTTTCTCATTCTCGTTCTTCTCGTCGGCAGAGGCCAACGATCTCAACTGGGGCCGCTCTGATTGGCAGCAATCGGCAGGATTTTCCGACTCTGGCAACCCCTTGAGGACTGCCCCGTCTGATTCAACCCATTGCGAGTCAGACCTCATCGTCGCTGCATGGGAAGCAGATGATGCACTGGCTGCCGAGTTAGAGGAGCCCATTGAATATCCAGTACCTCAAATCGAGTCAGCCAAGGAAAATCCTTTGCACACGATCGATCCTTTTGAGGCTGACGATCGAATTGCTCAGCTGGTTCAGGATCCGTTTGAAGAGCCTGCGGAAGCTCCTATTCCATCGCTGGATTCTGATCTTGATGAGATCGAAGAAGCACTGGATCGGGAACGGCAGCGCCGAGAGCAGGAAGTGCAGCAGATGCTCGAAGAGGAGGCTCCCGAGACGATCGAAGATCTGTCAGAGGAACTTGACCAGAGCACAACCAAGGAGGAAGAATCTACCCAAGTTCGTGAGAGCAGTCCAAGTGAATTCAAATTCGACTTAAAAGTCCCCGAAACGCAATTAGAGTCGCAGCGCTCTAGCCAGTTTCAAGACAATCGCCTGAGACAAGATCGTTCCCTCGAAGATCAGCGAAATTGTGAAGAAGAATTGGCCTCCGCCAGGGCGAACCGGGTGAGCAGCGTCGACTTAAACATCCGCGTGGAGGGAGTCGCAGGCGAGGATTATCCCTACGAGTGTGCCTTTGGCGACGAAATGATGGAGCCACGAGCTTGGTCGGAGATCACGTACAACTGGAAGGCTTCTGCCCTTTGCCATAAGCCGCTATACTTCGAGCAGAATCAGCTGGAACGCTATGGCCATTCGTGGGGTCCGTACCTGCAGCCGATTATGTCGGGAGTGCACTTCTTTACCAGTGTGCCTATCCTGCCGTACAAGATGGGAATCGAATCGCCCAACGAATGTATCTACGCCCTTGGACATTACCGTCCGGGCAATTGTGCTCCATACTTGATCGAAGCAACGCCATTTACCTGGCGGGCGGCGTTCTACCAAGGTGCATTTGTGACGGGGACCTCGTTTGCGATTCCGTAATACTTTTTGAAAGCATCGCACCGGGAACGTTCTGGCGATACAATATCGCCTATGGAGCATGTGACTCGAGAACAAGCGCGTGACATCGATCGCCACGCCACCGAGGAACTCGGCATTCCGAGTATCGTGCTGATGGAAAACGCCGGCCGCGGGGTCGTTGATATTTTGCTTAGCCGTGCCGCAACGAGGCACACGGTCCCTCAAACGGCCCTGATTCTTGCCGGCAAGGGCAACAACGGCGGCGACGGTTTCGTCATTGCTCGACATTTGGCAATCCGAGGGGTGTCGTCAAAGGTAATTCTTCTTGCGTCTCCTAATGAATTAAAAGGTGATGCACTCACGAACTATCAAATCCTGCTCCATTCAAACCTGACTATAGTCGATCTATCGCAAGCTGACGATCTTGCTACTGAATTGAGTTCAGTGGCAGGGGGTACCGACTGGATAATCGATGCACTTCTGGGAACCGGTGCACTAGGGGAGCCGCGTGAGCCCTATCGCACAGCGATCGAATGGATGAATCGCCAAGCCGCCCGGCGCCTGGCCGTGGATGTCCCCAGTGGGCTCGACTGCGACACAGGCCAGCCTGCTTCGACTGCTGTGCGGGCAGACGTAACTTGCACGTTCGTAGCACCGAAGATTGGTTTCAGGAATCCAGCAGCTCAAGCGTGCCTCGGGGATATACACGTGGTCTCCATAGGCATCCCACCCAGCGGAACTGCCGATTTTTTATCTTAATTGGGGCATTTCGGGGAATCTTTCAGTACCCACCTGCGTCCAATCATTCGAGACCCCCTTTTGGTAGAATCTGGGGGATGCTTGTCCTACTTGATTCGTGACTTAAGGAGAATCGCCATGTTCGTTCGAGTGTTAACTGTTCTACTATTTGCGAAATTGCTTGCCTGTCCACTCACGGCGTTTGCAGCCGAACCGAAAGTTAGCGAAGGTCGAGTGACCGCAGTCACGGTTTACCAGGGACAGGCACTTGTCACTCGTGAGGTGGAGATCCCCGAGACGGAGGGTCTGCTCGAACTGGTCGTGACAAATCTCCCCGAATCGGTACTACCTGGTAGTCTGTTTGCTGAGCCAGGTGAGGGTATTCAGATTCGTTCTGTACGTTATCGAGCACGTCCAATCGAGGCCGACGTCCGCCAGGAAGTTCGCGAATTGGACGAGCAGATTCAGGCTGTCGATCAAGAGCTGTTCGCCATTGCCCAGGAGCGAGGCCTAATGGTTGAAAGAAAACAGTATCTCATGCAGCTCGGACATTTTGCCGCGGCTACATCACAGCAGGAACTTAAGAGTGGTGTTCTCAACGCCGATACGCTGATGAAATTAACACAGTTTCAGTTCTCAGAGCGTGCTGAGATCTCTGGTCGCGAATTGGAATTAAACCAAGAAGAACGTGAACGGAACGAAGAAAAACACTTCCTGGTCAGAAAAAGAGAAACTATCGCTGCAGGATCAGCCCGCACAGTGCGCGAAGCAGTCGTCTTTATCAATGTGCCGCAACGCACAACTTCTCAGATGCAGCTGAGCTATCTGGTCGGTAATGCAAACTGGTCGCCATCGTACAATCTGAGGTCTACCGAGGAGCGTGACCAGATCACCGTAGAATACAACGCCTCTATCGAGCAGATGAGTGGCGAAGATTGGAACGACGTGGAGATGATTCTTTCGACGGCAACCCCTTCGCTCGTTGCCAAGGCGCCGCGTTTAGAAGAACTTGCGATCAAGTTGGGAGTGCCTGAACCCGCCCAGCAACAACCCATGTCGGCTGCCGCTAACTACAAACTTATGCAGGAAAACCTCGTTCAACTTGGCAAAATGCGTGGCCAGATCAATGCTTCCCCGTCAGATCGCTTTGGTGGTTCCAGCGAAGCATCGCAAACAGCGGTTTCTGGTTTAGGAGGTGCGGCTGGCGGTATCGGAAGTTGGGGCCTGGAAATGAGCGACACCTCTACTGCAGATGCAAGACTCAATCAATTTGCCTGTGAGATCCAGTTATTGGATTTAAATAATTCATTAAGCGATCTCAAACGCGATGGAGAAATAAGTTCAAGACTCGATGAAGGTGTAAGTGTAAGTTATCAACTGACCAACCGCACCAGTCTCCCCAGTCGCTCAGATAGGCAACTGATCCAAATTGCCTCGGTGCCTCTCAATGGGGATTTTTATCGTCTGGCTACACCTTTGCTCACGAGTTTTGTTTATGAAGAGGCCCATCTCACCAATACGAGTGACCTGGTGTTCTTAGCGGGACCGGTCGCAACTTTTTTGGGGGGCCAATTCGTGGGACGTAGCGAAATGCCAACCGTCGCGGTTGGCGAAAGCCTCACCGTGGGCCTCGGCATCGACCCGTCGCTTCGTGCACATCGTGAGTTGTTGAAGAAAGACGAGCGAATTCAAGGTGGAAATCGAGTCGTGGACTTCACCTATGAATTGACTCTCGAGAACTTTGGCGATAAATCGGTTGCGGTCCGACTGCTCGATCGTTTGCCGACAGTGGGTGAGAACGACATCAAAATCACTCTCATTAAGACAGACGATCCGGTAAGCACCGATGAATCCTATTTGAAGTCCGATCGCAAGGAGGGGATTCTCCGTTGGGACCTGGAAGTACCTGCGCAAGCAGTCGGACCGAAAGAAAAAGTGCTTAAATACACTATGCAGATCGAGTACGACAAACAGTTATCAATCGTTGGCATGCCAGCTAAAAAATAGTCGAGAGTCGGAAGTTTGTTATTGTTTGGCTCTCAACTCTTGACCCTTAGTTCTTGACTTTAAACTACTTAAGAGCCAGCTTCACGCTGCGACCGCTCGGGATGAACTGTAGTTTTTCCTCTCGAGCGAGCCAACCAATACCTGCCATGACCAGGTCAGCAGGGGCATCGACTTCCTTTTTTAGGGCAGCCAGCGTTGATTCTCCGTTCTGAGAAAGCTGTGCCCAAATCGCGCCTGCGGTGAGGCCGATCTGCTCATTTCCCAACCCCCCATGCGATTTAGAAGCGACTCCATTCGACGAAGCCTTGCTAGCCGATTGCTTAGTAGAGAGGGTAGATTTGGTGGCTGACGACGATGCTTTCTTCTTGGCCATGGAGTTCTCCTTGCACGTTAGTCAGGGAAAGGAGGATTGTTTGCCGCGCTCAATCCGACGCCATAGCATGATAACCTATGCAAGAGTTAAAGCCAAGAATAGGCTAGGAACGCGAAATGATAGCCCCCAAACTGCCATTCCCGCCGACTCGGGAACTTTACCAATTTCGACTCGCAGTCTCGCCTGCAAGGAATTGACGGAAACGGCTAGCGAAACAGGCCTGTCTTGTTGAAAGCCTTACGGGCAGTAGCTTCGTCGGCTGCAATATCGAAGACCTTATTTAGTTTGGTGATCTTAAAAACCTCCATTATTTCAGGGCAGATGCCACTTAACTTGAGTTTGGCATTGTATTCTTTCGACTTCTTGCTGAGTTGTACAAGTTTACTCAGGGCCGATGAGGCCATGAATTGTACCGGGGTAAAATCAATAATTACCCGGTCCTCGGTTGATTTGTTCACGGCAAGATTCAAGTCTTCAAAAAGTCTCTCCAGAACAACCGGTTCCACAAGCCGATCGTCTAGAATGTGTATCGTGAGAATCCCGTCTTTCGAGGTAGTTTGAATCGGCATTGTCGAGTACCCTTCTACAAAGCGAAGTAATTGCCACTGAAAAGAATTGGTGTCTCTATAGCATCCCACGCCGAGTGCTCCTCGGCAAGCGGTTTGAATCGTTGGTTCGCAGTAATTTCCAGGTAACTAGTAATGGTTTTTGGTTGGCTGAGAAATCGTCGGCGTTGCTCCTTGCTCTCCGAGCCTTGGCCGGGAGAGTGGGAATCGTGTCTCCGTGAGAATGTGTGGCAGTTTTCCCATTTGGATGGAGGAAATCAGCAACGAGTGCGAAATTTCGTTCGTATATTGCTGCATGAGAAAGATTGGGTGGGAGGGAATCGCCTGGCAGTTTCTGAAACAATGCGTGTAACCATTGCTGGGCAGGCAGCTCTGCTGACGCTTGGATTTGAAAAGCCGTACTATTTCGACCGGCTACAAACAATTATCGTCTATTCGGGAGTCTATCAATCGCGACCTGCAGAGCCCTCTGATTTGTTGCTGGGGCATGTCGAATCCCCTCAATCGCTTCCTGATGTTCGCACAGGTGAATCCTGGCAGGGAGGGCCAATCGTATTAGCCTGGCAGGCCGTACAAAGCGAGGGGCGACGTGCCCGGTGTGGGCGGTCTGTTGTGCTCCACGAATTCGCCCATCACATGGATGGCCTCGACGGCAGTACGGATGGGGCACCTCCTATGACCGATTTTCAGTTTGAAAAAAAGTGGTATCAAGTAACTTCTGCAGAGTATAATCGCCTGGTGCAAAGTAGTCAGCGAGGCGAACGTACGATCATTGACCGATACGGTGCCACCAATCATGCAGAGTTTTTTGCCGTGGCAACTGAGTGTTTTTTCACGCGCCCCCATGCCTTGGCAAATGAACATGTCGAACTGTATGCAGTGCTCGAGCGACTTTTTGGCCAAGATCCACGGACGTGGCTACCTAAGGGAACCTAGGCAGGACTCGCTTAACTCGGTTTTCTTCTGCTATGTAGGCACGAAAATGTTCAAGCAGGGCTAACATCCTGCATACTTATACCTGAAAGGATAATCTGCTAAAATACTTGGCATTAATGCCTTTAATTGCTAGTTTCTAATATTCCAGAGGAGGAACAAAAGATGTCCCGAGCGTCGCAACGGATCATGATGATTTCTACCCATGGTTACGTCGCGGCAGAACCGGAATTTGGTAAGCCTGATACCGGTGGCCAGGTAGTATTCGTTATTGAATTGTCGCGCTGTTTGGCTCGTCTCGGCTTTGAAGTCGACATTCTGACCCGCCAATTCGAAGATCAGCCTGCTGAAGAACAGGTTGACGAACGCGTGCGGCTATTGAGATTTCCTTGCGGAGGAAAGCACTTTATCCCCAAGGAAACGCTTTGTGAGGTGATCCCGGAATGGGTCCAGCGCGTTGCCAAGTTCATTCGTGAAGAAAAGGTCGATTACAACTTTATCAATAGCCATTATTGGGACGCTGGGTTGGCCGGTCAGGCGCTTGCCAATCGTTTTTCCATCCCCCACGTACACACGCCCCATTCGATCGGTGCCTGGAAGCGGGACAATATGGATGGAGATCCGGACGAACTGGAAAAGAAATACAACTTTCGTCGTCGTATCCGTGAGGAAAAAGTCGTTTACGACGAGTGTGATCTGTTGATTGCTACGACACCTGTCCAGCGAGACTTTCTTCTTTCTCCCGAAGGTGATTATGATTGCACCAGGCAAAAGATTCGCGTGATCCCCCCCGGGTACGATGATCTTCGCTTTTTTCCTGTTTCACGGGCCTCACGTCGCAGTCTCAAACAACAGTTTGGTCTCGAAGGTCGGATCGTGTTGGCATTGGGCAGGATCGCAAAGAATAAAGGTTACGACCTCTTAATCCGATCCATGAAGGAAGTTTTTGAACGGGTTCCTGAAGCGAAGCTGGTGTTGGCAATTGGCTCCACCTCTCCGAATTCCCAAGAGGCGGAGATGGTCGAAGAATTCAAATCTCTCGCCAGTGAATTGGGCATTGGGGACCGAGTCATTTTCCACGATTACATTCCCGATGAAGAGTTGGCCGACTATTATCGTGCTGCCGACGTCTTTGCCCTGAGTAGTCGGTACGAGCCGTTTGGCATGACTGCCGTCGAGGCGATGGCTTGTGGTACGCCGACCGTGATTACGACTGAAGGCGGCTTGTGGGAGCAAGTGATGTGGGGCCGCGACGCGATTTACGCAAATCCATTCGATCCTCCCGCTTTCGGTCATGCGATCGCCTCGGTTTTGCAGTACGAGGAGATATACGACCAGCTGGCGAAATACGGCTGTCAAAAGGCTCGTGCCCATTTCACCTGGACAGGAATAGCCCAACAGTTAATTGCCTCGGTGGACGATGTCCCACGTTCTCCCAGTGATGAAGAGCTGACATTTGATGAGCCACCAGTTCACAGTCTCATGGGAGAAAAGTCGTGGACAACCGGTTCTTGATCGTCAGTGATGTCGACGGAACCTTGCTCGGAGATGACGATTCCTTAGAGCGTTTTACCAGGTGGCTTGCTCCGCGACGCAACCAATTTTATTTGGCCTACAATTCGGGTCGCTTGCCTGATTCGATCCGAAAATCCGTCGAGAAAACGTTGCTGCCTGAACCCGATGCCTTGATCGGCGGGGTGGGAACGCAAATCGAATTATTTTCGACCGGTGAAAAGCTTGCCAATTGGCCTCTACTCCAGGGCAACTGGGATTCGCAAGTCATACTTGAAACTCTCGCGGACTGCGAGGGTCTTGAGTTGCAACCGGAAGTCTTTCTGGCAGAGCACAAAATCAGCTATTATGCCCATGGAGCTACGGAGAAGGAATTAGCCTATTGGAAGTCTCTGCTGGAAGAAGCGAGTCAGAGGGTTCAGCTTGTCTATAGTTCCGAGCGTGATCTTGATTTCCTCCCCGTGGGAATCAATAAAGGGGCAGCCACTGCGCACTTGGCGAATTTTTGGACAATTCCTGCCAATCGGGTAATTGTTTGCGGTGACACAGGGAATGATCGTTCGATGTTCGAGCTTGATTTCCGAGGAGTGGTTGTGGGAAATGCCCTGGCGGAACTCAAAACGTTACGTTCAGAGCGAATCTATCATGCTCAGGGACACTATGCAGCTGGGGTCGAAGAAGGGGTTCGTCATTGGGTGAATTCATCCCTAAAGGGGTAACATTTCGGTCTCACCTACTTCGACCACGCCTTGAAATGACTGATGAACTGGTTTTCCAGATCAGGGATTTTTTCCCTCAATCGCTCGGAGAGTTTACCCGGAGGGTTGCCCCGTCGGATGTCTGAGAGGAAATAAACCAACTCGCGGTGGGCAGTCAGCGGGCCATGAAGCATAAAATGAACCCAGGCCCACGCAAAGCGGTATTCAACTCCTCCCATCGACTCTAAATCACCACATGCTTCCAGGGATTCTATGTTGCGGATCATCCCAAGCCGGAAGTTCCAACGCAGCTTAGCCAAATGGGGATTGCCGAAGGCCCGATCACTCGCCGGGACCTCAAAATACTCGGCCAGCCCCTCATCAAGCCAAAGCGGCACCATCGGCAAACTCGCGTGCAGCAGGGCGTGCGTACATTCGTGTCGAAGATCGACCGGCAGGGCGGGGTTGCTGTAGGCGTAGACACTCGATTGATTGCCACGCTGAACATATAGGGCACGGCGATAGGGGACTCGCGGGTAAAGTTGCGAAAGGATCTCTTTATGGGCCTTCTGATTGTTCAGGAGAAACACGTCGATGTGATTTTCCGCAGGTGCAACTGCCAGAGTCCGTTGTAGTTCCAACTCCAGCGACGAGAGATCTTGAAAAAGGGAGGTGAGTTCTCCCATTGGGAATGTGGCCTGCAAGTGAAACGGACCATGACTACGAAAGTCTACCCACTGTGGGGCGGCAGAGCAGGGGATTACCTGCAAGGCCCAATGCGAAAAGAGCGCAGAACCACAACCGGCCAGCATGATCCGCCGTGAGAAATCTGGCATCAACCAACTTTCTTTTTGGAGAAGAACCCTGACCAACCGCGACGAGTCTGCGAACGAACACCCCCTTCAACTTGTTTTCCTAGGGCAACCAGCTCGGGATTGATTGTGCACAGATCACTCGCCACAGCTTCCCCAACCAACTCAGCGATGCGGTCGTATGCACGACTGATGAGAGGTCGCCTGGATCGATTCCCGTGGGCATCGGTTGCTACAAAATGAACGAGGCCATGCTCGAGCATCCATTCGGCAAGTTCCTGGCTCCGCGACCCAAACGTCCCCATCAAACTTCCAGCTGTGATCTGCATCAGACAGCCTTGTTCGACCAAAGGTTCTAGCAGGCCTGGATCGCGCATGATTCCCTGATTGCGTTCTGGGTGGGAGAGTATGCCGGTCATCCCCTCTCGCTCGAGAGATTTCAAAATCGAATCAAGGGGAAAATAGAGTTCATGGGGCAGTTCTAAGAGAACGTGTTTGCGATGGTCGCCCAGCGAAAGAACTTCGCCACGAACGATTTTCTCTACCATCCCATCTTCAATCCGCACGTCTCCTCCAGGCAAGAGGTCTAAGGGAATACGGCGTTCTGCTAACACACGTTGCATTAAGACGGTCTGCTGACGGATATCATCTCCCTGGTTGTGGGAAAAGCTTCCCAACTGATGGGGTGTGACCACAATCGTATGAATTCCGTCCGCCACGGCCATCTGGGCCATGGCGATCGACGTTTCCAGGTCTGATGCCCCGTCATCAATCCCGGGCAGTAGGTGGCAATGAATGTCCGCAAACGAGCCAGGCATGGGTGCTCCGCAGCTAGCAGAAAGAACCAAGAAAGGGTGGATCAACGTGGCGAGGAGAATAGAAACCTCTCTACACCCGGTCAAGGCGACCCGAAACCACCGAAAAACCTTAGAAAGACCACCACGCGGTCAGCAAAACACCAGCAATCACAACCCCAATGGGTAGTCAGTCAGCTTCTCGCAGCCAGTAGCTGTCACCACGTAGTTCTCCTCCAGACGCACTCCTGCCCGTAGCTCCTCGTGGTACAGCCCAGGTTCAGCGGTGAAGAATTCTCCCACGTCAAAGGTATCGTCCCAGTTTGGATTGAGATGAGGGCCCTCCTGGGGTGCGAGCCCCACGCCATGGCCCAAGTGATGGTTGAAGACCCAGGGTAAACTCTGATCCAGAAGCGACTGTGCCTCTTGAAAAAGTTGCTTGCAGCTCGCGCCAGGACGTACTGATGCCTCGACCAGAGGAAACACTTCGCACACACGTTCCCATGCTTGCACCTGCTTGTCGCTCGGTTGGCCTCCCACGGCGATAGTTCGCGCATTGTCGCTATAGAAGCCTTTAAAACCAACACCCAGGTCCAGAATCAGCAATTCACCCTCCTGGATCTGGCGATCTCGGGGCAAGCCGCCTCGAGCGTTACTTCGGAAATCCTGGCCGAAGTAAGTCAACGCCTCTCCCAGTTCCTCGACAGCTGCAGCGTGGAGTGCATTGTAGAGTTCTAATTCATTTACACCCGGCCGGACGATTTCTCTGGCAAGCTGATACATCGCCCGATTTGCATCATTGGCCCTTCGCAGCATGCGAAGCTCGTCGATGTCTTTTTGACGGCGCATGCGAAAAATTGCTGGCTCAATGTTTGTTACCTTCCCTTCGCAGTCAGCTAGCAAGTCAGGTCCAAATTGCGACCACTCGCCCCCGACGTGCCGCAACTTGATGGGCAGGGCACCCATGAGTACCGCATTGCTAGCTATACGCTGCTCATCTCGGAGCGTAGAGCACCACTTTTCCTCGTAGGGGAGCACCTCGTCTGCCGCCACAGTGAGCGAAGTTTTTCGCGAGGGAAGCACGAGTGTCACCTTTCCCTCGGCATGGATCGCCGCTACCGGTGCAAACAATGGTCCTGTGTATGCCCCGGTCAACCATTGAACGGATTCCGAGCGGGTAAGCAAAACCCACTCTAGCCCATGTTCTTCCATCTCAGAGAGTAAACGCCGTTGACGTGAGCGACATGCTGTCCCATCAACTTCATAGGGATTTTCATTCATACCAGCTCTTTTGGGGAGTAAATAGGACAGTTGCACCAATCTCCAAGAAATCTAGCAAGTAGCTTGATTCGGGATAACTGTGCCAAAATCCTGTAATTCTCGTTTCCGGACAAACGTCTCAAATCGGGATCGAATCACCCGATATGAGATGCGAAATTCAATCACGACAGCAGGAATCGCTAATCGAGCCTATCCGCGCAAAGTCTTATTGCATCTAGCTTTACAAGGAAGTTGACAAAGCCTTTCCAACTCTTCGTCATCCATGGCACGGCTGTTGCTCGTATTTTAGGGCATCGCAACACGCGATGGCAACTCATGCAATAGAGTCACGCCGATATCACATCAAGTAATTTACTCGGAGGGAAGTAAGGATGCTCGTATTAAGTCGCAAAATTGGAGAACGTATTCACATCGGTGAGGACGTGTTCGTGGAGGTTCGCAGGGTAGCAGGGAATCGTGTTACACTGGCCGTCAACGCTCCTCAACACGTTCGCATTCTACGCGGAGAGCTTTTCGAGGCAGCAGAGTCTTTCAGTGTGCTCGACGAGCCAGCAACATCGCAGTCCGAAACTGATACTGTGATCATGAAAGGTAAACCGGTTCAAGAGTCTGGAGAAAGTCAGACCGACAAATCCACTCCCATAAATGTGGAAAAACTCAAATCTTTCAGCGGAGCATCGATTTAGTTTCATTTGCTTCTGCTAGTTCAGATTTCAGGCTTGAACCTGCTGACTACGAGAAGCACGCAAATTGAGCATTTCGACAAAGAGTGAAAATGCCATTGAGGAATAAATATAGCCGCGCGGAATATGAGTACTCAATCCTTCTGCGATCAGCACGACACCTATCAATATTAGGAACGCCAAGGCCAACATTTTCACGCTCGGATGCGTGTTAACAAAACGCGATACAGGTCCGCTGAAGGCCAACATCACAGCGATCGATACGAGGACCGCTGTTATCATGATCGAGAGAGGTACCCAGCGAGTGGTATAATCTTCTGGTCGCACCATTCCAACGGCCGTCAGCACAGAGTCGAGTGAGAAAACCAAGTCAATCAATAAGATCTGCACCAGAATGGTAGTAAAGTTTGCCTTCGCTTTAGGACTGGTACGTTCGTGGTGCTGATCTAATTGATGCCCAATCTCCCAGGTTGCTTTTCCTACGAGAAACAATCCTCCTAAAAATAATACAAGACTCTTGATCGTTATGGGCGTCGTATCAAGGTGCGTTGTTGCTTCACCACTATGCGTTGCTTCCGCAGGGTTAAGATTGAAGGGCAATTCAAACAACACCGTCTTATCAAGTGTGATAATCCAGGAGATGGCAAAAAGTAGCGCAATTCTTCCCAGCGCGGCGAGCCCCAGACCGATGTTCCTGGCTTGTGGTTGTTCTCTCTCCGGAAGTTTTCCCGTAAGGATTGCCAGGAAGACGATATTGTCGATTCCCAGGACGATTTCCAGGATCGTCAGGGTTGCCAATGACAACATGGAATGCGCAGTCAGGAGTTCATCCATCGTTAGTTCCTGCAGAGTTCTGAATTAGTGCAACATTGGATGTAAGATCGCCAAGAAAGCCTCGATTTGATCGTCGGTTCCCACGGTAATGCGTAGCCCATCACCCCAGTCAGGATAGTTCATATAACGGACCAAAACTCCTACGGATTTAAGATCGCGATAGAGCTGGGCACTCTCAAAACGAGGATGTTGACACCACACGAAATTCGCCTGCGAATCAACACAATCAAAACCTAAGCTGCGCAATTGTTCGGTAAGTTTCTGACGAGTGGACAGGATCGCTGAGCGATTTTCCACGAGCCAGCCCTGGTCTTCGATGGCCGCGGTGGCTCCAGCAATCGAGAGAGCATCGCAATTGTAGGAATCCTTGACTTTAGCCAACTCTTGGATGACGTGCGGTTGGGCGACAACATAGCCAAAACGCAGACCGGCCAAAGCATAGGATTTGCTTAAGGTTCGGGTCACCAGCACCTGCTCGTTCTTGGCAACAAGAGATAGGCAGTTGGTATTCGCAAAATCGACGTAAGCTTCGTCGACCACCAAGGGGCAGGAGAGAGCCGCCGCGATTTCAGCTATTTTCGCCGGCGGCACCATCGTGCCCGATGGGCTGTTTGGGTTGGCAAGAAAGGCGAGCTTCAGTTGCTCACTGTTTGCAGTGAACTCCGCTGGTAAAGACCAGTCGGGCTGAAAATTCACAACGTCGACCCGAGCGCCCTGAATGTCAGCTAGTGACTTGTACAAAACGTAGCTGGGGTTTGGGTAGCGTATCACATTTCCCGGATCGACATATGCACGCGTAATGATTGTCAGGATGTCGTCGCTACCATTGCCACACAGAATCCAGTCAGGCGTAATATCAGGCAATTCGTCAACGAGCAAACCGCTGAGCTGCCTCCGAAAGGCGGTAGCCGCTGGGTCGGGGTAGCGCTGCAAGCCCGCCTGGCAGACACGACCAATGGCTGCCTTCACCTTGGGTGAACACGGATAAGGGTTTTCATTCGTATTGAGCTTGATGAACTTTCCACCTTGCGGTTGTTCACCCGGAGTGTAGCCCTCCATTGCCAGGATGTTTGAGCGGATGTGCTTCATAGAGAATTCAATCAATTACAGGTTGGCGGCGGATGGCAACTCCGGCACCATGTGCGGTAAGACCTTCTTTCTTTGCCATAAGAATTACCTCGTCCGCCAGAAACTCCAGGCCCGCTTGATCGAAATAGATCACGCTTCCGGACCGAAGAAAGCTATTCGAACTAAGTCCGCTGGCAAATCGTGCCGTTGCGCCGGTTGGCAGCACATGGGATGGTCCTGCAGCGTAGTCTCCTAGGGCAACGGGGCTGTAGGGGCCAACGAATATCGCACCAGCGTTGCGAATCGCGCTTACCATCTCCTCTGCATCCTCACATGCGATATGCAGATGCTCTGTGGCAAGCAAGTTGGCCAGCTTGATCGCCTCGTCGCGGTCACGTACTAAAACCAAGGCACCAAACTCAGCTAGGGACTGCCGAGCCAACTCAGCTCGTTCTAGTTGATCTAGTTGACGATCAATTGCTTCCTGAACCTGATCAAGTAACGATTCACTCCAAGTAAGCAGGATGCTCGAACCGGGAGCATGCTCCGCTTGGGCGATCAGGTCGAGGGCCACGAATTCGGCTGGGGAGGTATCGTCGGCAATGACTACCACTTCGCTCGGGCCTGCAATCGAATCGATATCCACTGTGCCATAGACATATTTCTTTGCCAAGGCGACAAACAAATTACCAGGCCCGACAATCTTGTCGACTGCAGGAAGTCCATCCACGCCATAGGCAAGTGCAGCCACCGCTTGCGCACCTCCGATGCGATACACTTCTCGAATGCCTAGCTCATAGCAAGTTGCCAGCAGATCGGTATTGTACGATCCAAAGGGAGTCGGTGGCGCGACCACGACGAGTTCTTCAACGCCTGCAGCCTGGGCTGGCACAGCAGTCATCAATACCGTCGAAGGGTAAGCCGCTGCCCCACCGGGGACACAAATCCCTACCCGCTTCAGTGGCAGATAACGTTGCCGTAGATAGCCTCCCTCTTCGAGATCGATCCGTGTATCATGATGCAGGATAGCGAGCTGGAAGCTAAGGATACCTTGGCGAATGGAATGGATGGTGTCCAAAAACTTGGGATCGGCGGCAGCATGTGCCGCCGCCAATTCTTCAGGCGATACACGCAATGTGTCAGCCGTCAGCTCTTTCCCATCGAGCTTACGCGTGTAATCGAGGACCGCCGAGAGTCCTTGCGTGTGGACATCGCTGCAGATTCTGGCGACTGTCTCATTAGGCGTGAGTGCCTCGCCAAACACTTCGAGGGTCTTCTTCCGCCCGGCTTCGCTAACAACGTCCCCGTTGATCGAAAGCTTGTTTCGCAGGGAGGTAAGCTCGGCCGTTGCGCCTGATTCGGAGGTATCGATGCGTCGAATATTGGCAGGCATAGGTTTTTAATGAAAGCTAGGTGAATTCGGCCGAATTGCCCATTCAGGCAAGACACATCATAATTACCGTCGGATCACCATTGTTTCGTGGAGAACGGAAAAATGAAAGGCGTGTTGCCACCCCGCATTGACCTCTTGAGCGATACGCTTACGCGTCCTACCCCCGAAATGCTCTCCGTCATGGCAGCGGCAGAGGTGGGAGACGACGTATTTGGCGAAGACCCGACAGTGAACCGCCTGGAGGAGCAGATTTCCAGCATCCTGGGCAAAGAAGCGGCCCTTTTCATGCCTTCGGGAACCATGAGCAATCTCATCGGGCTTTTGGTGCATTGTGGAAAGGGAGACGAGTATATCTGCGAAGCTGGCTGCCATATTTTCAACAATGAGCAGGCAGGGTATGCCCAAGTTGGAGGAATCGCGGTTCGGCCAATTCAGGGCGAGCGAGGAGCACTTCGAGTTGATCATTTGCAAGAAATGGTCCGCCCTGAGAACGACCATCTGCCCCGCACTCGACTCGTCTGTCTAGAGCAGACTCACAACCGAGCAGCGGGGAGTGTTCTACCCTACGAAACGGTCATTGAGGTCTGCAACTGGGCCCAGGGGGAGGGACTCTCATGCCATCTGGATGGGGCACGACTGTTCAATGCGGTGGTCGCTTCAGGGATAACCGCTGCGGATTGGGCACAGCATTTCGACACGGTGAGCGTCTGTTTCAGCAAGGGATTGGGCGCCCCAGTGGGCTCTGCATTATGTGGACCAAAAGAGAAAATCAGAATGGCACGCCGAATTCGTAAGATGCTCGGTGGAGGAATGCGTCAAATTGGCATCCTGGCGGCAGCAGCAAGTTATGCACTCGAGCACCACGTCGACCGCCTCGCAGAGGATCACGCCAAGGCACAAGTCCTGGCCGACGCAATCAGGCAAGCACCAGGACTCGCTTTACAGACGGATCCGGTGGACACGAACATTGTCATCTTCGAAGTCGCCGAGGAGCGGGGCACGGCTGACGAGTTCTGCGCTGCGCTCCTGGCACATGGCGTGCGCTTATATCCAATCAGCCGACACAGGGTGCGTGCGGTGACGCACCTCGATGTATCGATGGCGGAGTGTGAAGAAGTGGCGGAGATGCTCTGCGAATAACTACTTTCTGGTAGGCGGGTAGGGATGAGACGATGGATGATGGAGTCCGAGCGATGTTCTTCGCCCCCACGGGGCTCGCCCCCGTGGAGGAGGGTGATTTATCCAGAGCGTTCTATTTTCGCGTACTGTGATTTAGGATTACGGAATCGCTCACCCCCCTTTGAAGATCAAATCCCGAAACACCGTCCACTCGCTCGGCGTCGGCTTGTGGTTCTCTTTGCACTCCAGTTCCGTTATCCACTGATCAGTTCTGCGTAGACGCTCGGCCATGACCTGAACGCAATTGATCACCAACTTGAGTGCCGATCGGCAACCTGTGGCGGCGAGCTTGTCAAAATCCTCACGCGTCAGACGCAGCAACTTCATGTCTGTTAAGGCCACCACGTCAGCCGAGTGGGGGGCTGGGTCGAAGAACGACATTTCACCGAAATGAGTGAAAGGCTCCAGTTCAGCGAGATTCAACTGGCAGCCTGATTCGGTGCGCCGCGTGATCTGGCAACGACCTTCGAGAATGAACCACAAGCTTTGCTTGTGGTGCCCCTGAGTCATAATCTGCTCACCCTTTTTCACTTCTACCTGGCGGGTCAGTGCAAAGATTTCACGGCGTTCCTCTTCACTAAGATCCTGAAGGATTTTCAAGCCCTCGAGAGATTTGTGAGACATAGTGCTAGAATTCTCCGAAATAATTTCGCTTATTTTTTACTATTGTAGCCCATGGATTGAGGGAGGACAGGTTTCGGGTGGTCTATCGACCGTAAGTTTGCTTCCGAACTAGCGAACTAAGGAATAAGCGTACTTGAAGCGATGTGGCCCTCAGTTTTAAAGACTATAACGAAAAAACCCTTCTCCGCCCAAGATTGACTTGCTTGGCGGAGAAGGGGTAATAAGAGTTGAGTATCGTTCCAAAGGATTCTTACCAGCGAACTTCTGCACGCGTTACGAGACCGCTGAACGATAGAGGACCGGAGATGTCCTCATAATTGTTCGCACGGACACCATTGATAAAGGAATCCGTGGTCACAGCATTGAACCAATGGAAGACGGTATAACCAGTCGACACGCGGATACAATCACACGCCCCGAAAGTATAAGCAAGCCCAGCTTCGTAGTCCAACAAGGTGGTAATACGATCATCCTGCCAATCAGCCAATGCTAGTTGAGTGGTGGTTGAAACATTTAGCATCGAATAATCAGCGTGGAAACGGCCTGTCATTGGTGAGACATTGATCTTGCCATAGACTGACATGCCACTGCCTCCAAACCGTCGCTCGCCGTCCAGTCCAAACAAAAGACCGCCACCATCAAAATTGATATCGGTGAGCGTGTCGATCTGGCCACCGGCACCACCGCCGAATACACCTGACTGCAAGAACCGTTGATCCAAATGACCGTAGCGAGCTCCGACGCTCCAATTGATCACCTGGCAAGGACCAGAGCGCCAGACGCGTCGGTAGCCGACGTCAGCGAGTTGGAAATCGATATCGTAAGCACTATTCACGGGGCCCACCGAAGCAGTGAGGGCTGCGCCAGGATGGTGCACCAACGAGCCGACTGCTCCGCCACCACCAGGAATGACCGGTGGCAACAAGGTATCGAATTCGTTGCTTTCAAAAAACGTATAGGAACCGAAAATGCTGGAGCAGTTTGACAAGCACAGTGCACCCCCGACTCGGAACCCTGGTTCGTAGTCCAGGCCGGCCACGCCAATCTGACCAAAGGGAACAGTACCGGCGCCACCAATACCATTTTGTTGCTGAGCGTGAGTTACATCCGCATCAGTGGGCTGGAGGTAGAGAAACTCACCAAACACCGAGTTTCGGTGTGCCCACCAAGGTGGACAGCAACAACAGCTTGAACAACAGGTATCGCAGCAAGAATCGCAACATCCTTGTCCGCCAAGGTCACAGCAGGCATCACAAGAAACCTGTTGTAAATTGTCCGGTGAAGAAATTGTTGCCAAATCGTCCTGTGCGCTGGCAAAGTCTGCATTACTGGCAAAGGAGTTTTCTGTACTGCTCGGCGTAAAATTCGTGTCCGGAGCGTTAGATTGAGCCAGCCAGAAATTAGCACCTTCTGGAGCGATGGACTGAGCACTCAACTGTTCAGCACAGACATGGCAGTTCAACAACAGTGCTAATGCTACAATTTTAACGGGTATTGAGCTTCGCATATTATGTCCCCTATTGGCTGATCCTTGGTCGGGCTGAATAACCGATACCAGCCTCTCAATTTAGTGAATCAGGTATTGAGGGTTATTCGGGTGGATCACGGAAGAAGAATAACTCCGTTTTATCTGCTAGTCGTATTTTGCTTAATCTACCCATTTTGACATGCCAGCGCTGCGATAATACAGAGAAGGCCGGGTTGCTCGGGTCTACACCTTGATATTGGTCCGCGATGCCAACGCTTACCTAGGTTCTTATTCGGCAAGCCACTAGGTGCTAGGTTTCTTTGGCCTCGACCGGTCATTACTTGAATCGATTGGTAGCATTTGCTTCGCCCGCTACAATCGGCCGTTTATCGGAATCGACGAAGATTACCCCGGGAGGTTCATCATGATCTTGAAATGGCGTCAAAATCCCTCCTTCAAAGTATCTTCGATTCTTGTCATGTTGCTCATGGTTTCAGGATGTCGGCAACAAGTTGCGACTAAACTTCAGGGGACTTGGATAGGTCATCCTGATACGTCCCAAGCGCGAAATGCCCGTGAGGAAGAAAAATATGGAAAGCGAGCTTCCGAAGCTGCTGACTCCCAACAATCCAGTGCACAAATTCTCACCACAGATTGGGAAGAGTATGATGTCGGTATTCGCTTTGAATTTAGAGATCATCAAGACTTGAATATGTCTCTAGCAGATGGATCAGAGCCAATTTCTGCCAGTTGGCGGGTATTAGAAACATCTCCAACTGGATGCATGATCGAAGTAGTGACTCCAGCCATCGATGGTCAGGACAGCAAAGTAATACGCCACTTTGAGCTGGAATTCGACGAACGAGAGGGAACCTGCGTTGGATTCTTGCTAACCGAGTCAGGAGCAGATCGCCAATTGGGATCGCTCTATTTTTCCCGCGATGAGAATTAGAATAAGGTCTTTTTGACCGAGAAGTTCTTGCCGTAGATCACAATCTCCCCAACAGGGATTTCCCTTGCGTCTTCCTTCATTTTGGTTCCAGTAAAGGAAAAAACTGGTATCTTTGCTTCTAGATGCCGTACTGAAGTT